>JAESGW010000027.1_pt1 | contig 523557 bp, 502 predicted proteins | sample 9269791 | NCBI WGS metagenome assembly JAESGW01 (sample SAMN16773120, study PRJNA677053) | algae metagenome | isolation source: Aphanocapsa lilacina HA4352-LM1 and co-occurring heterotrophs from near cave... | place: USA: Maniniholo cave, near Haena, Kauai, HI | collected 2009-07-28
GTGCTGGTGCGCGGCGGCCGCGTGAAGGACCTTCCGGGCGTCCGTTACCACACCGTCCGCGGTTCGCTGGACGCCTCCGGCGTCGCCAAGCGTCGCCAGGGTCGCTCCAAGTACGGCGCCAAGCGCCCGAAGGCTTGAGGAACTAGAACATGTCGCGTAAAGGCTCAACCCCCCAGCGTGAAATCCTGCCGGACCCCAAGCACGGCAGCCAGACGATCGCGCGTTTCATCAACATGGTCATGCTCAGTGGCAAGAAGTCCGTCGCCGAGAAGATCGTCTATGGTGCCATGGACGTCATCGGCGAGAAGAATCCCAATGCCCTCGAGCTGGTCGAGAAGGCGCTGGACAACGTGTCGCCGGCCGTGGAAGTGAAGTCCCGCCGCGTCGGTGGCGCCACCTACCAGGTGCCCGTCGAAGTGCGCGCCTCCCGCCGCATGGCGCTGGCCATGCGCTGGCTGATCGAGTCCGCCCGCAAGCGCGGCGAGAACTCCATGCCGCGCAAGCTGGCGGCCGAACTGCTGGATGCCTCGGAAAACCGTGGCGGCGCCATCAAGAAGCGTGAAGAAACCCACCGCATGGCGGAAGCGAACAAGGCGTTCGCGCACTACCGCTGGTAACGGCCTGGGGGCCCTTGCAAACAAGGGCCTTTGGCACCATCTGTGTGCCCTTGGCGGCTCAGTTCGCCGCACCAAGACCCCGAAGGCCGCCGCAAGGCGGCATTCGGCCATCTAGAATCGCCCTCCACGGAAAGCCTTCGGCCACGCGCCGCCGGTGATCCAACAAGAAAAGAGAGACTGTCGTGGCTCGCACCACTCCCATCGAGCGTTACCGCAATTTCGGCATCATGGCGCACATCGACGCCGGCAAGACCACCACGTCCGAGCGCATCCTGTTCTACACCGGCGTCAGCCACAAGATCGGTGAAGTGCACGACGGTGCCGCGACCATGGACTGGATGGAGCAGGAGCAGGAGCGCGGCATCACCATCACGTCCGCCGCCACCACGGCGTTCTGGACGGGCATGGACAAGTCCCTGCCGCAGCACCGCTTCAACATCATCGACACCCCCGGCCACGTCGACTTCACCATCGAAGTCGAGCGTTCGCTGCGCGTGCTCGACGGTGCCGTGTTCGTGCTGTGCGCCGTGGGTGGCGTGCAGCCACAGTCCGAGACCGTGTGGCGCCAGGCCAACAAGTACGCCGTGCCGCGTCTGGCCTTCGTCAACAAGATGGACCGTACCGGTGCCAACTTCGACAAGGTCGTCGAGCAGCTGAAGTCGCGCCTGGGTGCCTACCCGGTGCCGATGCAGGTGCCGGTCGGCGCCGAAGACGGCTTCGAGGGCGTCATCGACCTGCTGAAGATGAAGTACATCCATTGGGATGTGGCGTCCCAGGGCACCAAGTTCGAATACCGCGACATTCCGGCCGAGCTGGCCGAGCGCGCGGCGACCGACCGTGCCTTCATGGTCGAGGCCGCGGCCGAAGCCAGCGAAGCGTTGATGGACAAGTACCTCAACGAAGGCGACCTGACGGAAGCCGAGATCATCGCGGGCCTGCGCGAGCGCACCCTCAAGGTGGAAGTGATTCCGGTCTATTGCGGCAGCGCGTTCAAGAACAAGGGCGTGCAGGCCATGCTCGACGGCGTGATCCAGCTGCTGCCGTCGCCGACCGATCGTCCGCCGGTGCAGGGCGTGGACGAGAACGAGAAGGAAGACAGCCGCAAGGCGGGCGACAACGAGCCGTTCTCCGCGCTGGCGTTCAAGATCATGACGGATCCGTTCGTGGGTTCGCTGACGTTCTTCCGCGTCTATTCGGGCGTGCTGAACTCCGGCGACGCGGTGTACAACCCGGTCAAGTCGAAGAAGGAGCGCGTGGGTCGCATCCTGCAGATGCACTCCAACCAGCGTGACGAAATCAAGGAAGTCCGCGCCGGCGACATCGCCGCGGCGGTGGGCCTGAAGGACGTCACCACGGGCGACACGCTGTGCTCGCAGGACCACATCATCACGCTGGAGCGGATGGTGTTCCCGGAGCCCGTCATCTCGATGGCGGTGGAGCCGAAGACCAAGTCGGACCAGGAAAAGATGGGTATCGCCCTGGGCCGTCTGGCGCAGGAAGATCCTTCGTTCCGCGTCAAGACCGACGAAGAGTCCGGCCAGACCATCATCTCGGGCATGGGCGAGCTGCACCTGGAAATCCTGGTGGACCGCATGAAGCGCGAGTTCAACGTGGAAGCCAATGTCGGCAAGCCGCAGGTGGCCTACCGCGAGACGATCCGCAAGGCCGTCAAGCAGGAAGGCAAGTTCGTGCGCCAGTCGGGCGGTCGTGGCCAGTACGGCCACATCGTCATCGAAATGTCGCCGGTCGAGCGCGGTGCGGGCTTCTCGTACGAAAGCGCCATCGTCGGCGGCGTGGTGCCGAAGGAATACGTCACTGCGGCGGGCAAGGGCATCGAAGACGCCATGAAGAGCGGTCCGCTGGCCGGCTTCCCGGTGGTCGACGTGGCCATCAAGGCCGTGGACGGCTCGTTCCATGACGTGGACTCCAACGAAATGGCGTTCAAGGTCGCCGGTTCGATGGCCTTCAAGGAAGCGTTCGGCAAGGCCAGCCCGGTCCTGCTGGAGCCGATGATGAAGGTCGAGATCGTCACGCCGGAAGACTACCTGGGCGACGTGATGGGCGACGTCAGCCGTCGTCGCGGCATCCTGCAGGGTCAGGACGACAGTCCGTCCGGCAAGGTGATCGCCGCGATGGTGCCGCTGGGCGAAATGTTCGGCTACGCCACCACGCTGCGCTCGATGTCGCAGGGTCGCGCGACGTTCTCGATGGAATTCGACCACTACGCGGAAGCCCCGGCCAACATCGCCGACGCGGTCGTCAAGAAGAACTAATCAAGAGCCGGGATTCGCTGTTCGGGATTCGGGATTCGTCAAGGCACGGATCCCGTTTCTCCCGAATCCCGGATCCCCAATCCCCAATCTCGGAGTTTTAGACATGGCAAAGGGTAAATTCGAACGCACCAAGCCGCACGTGAACGTGGGCACGATTGGCCACGTTGACCACGGCAAGACGACGCTGACGGCGGCGCTGACGAAGGTGGGCGCAGAGCGTTTCGGTGGTGAATTCAAGGCCTACGACGCGATCGACGCGGCGCCGGAAGAGAAGGCGCGCGGCATCACGATCTCGACGGCCCACGTGGAATACGAATCCGCCTCGCGCCACTACGCGCACGTGGATTGCCCGGGTCACGCCGACTACGTGAAGAACATGATCACCGGTGCGGCGCAGATGGACGGTGCGATCCTGGTGTGCTCGGCCGCCGACGGCCCGATGCCGCAGACGCGCGAGCACATCCTGCTGTCGCGCCAGGTGGGCGTGCCGTACATCGTCGTGTTCCTGAACAAGGCCGACATGGTGGACGACGCCGAGCTGCTGGAGCTGGTGGAGATGGAAGTCCGCGAACTGCTGAGCAAGTACGAGTTCCCGGGCGACGACACCCCGATCATCCACGGTTCGGCCCGTCTGGCGCTGGAAGGCGACCAGAGCGAGATCGGCGTGCCGGCGATCCTGAAGCTGGTGGACGCGCTGGACTCGTTCATTCCGACCCCGGAGCGTGACGTCGACAAGCCGTTCCTGATGCCGGTGGAAGACGTGTTCTCGATTTCGGGTCGCGGCACCGTGGTGACCGGCCGTATCGAGCGCGGCATCATCAAGGTGGGCGACGAAATCGAAATCGTCGGTATCCGTCCGACCCAGAAGACCACGGTCACGGGCGTGGAAATGTTCCGCAAGCTGCTGGACCAGGGTCAGGCGGGCGACAACGCCGGTCTGCTGCTGCGCGGCACCAAGCGTGACGACGTGGAGCGTGGCCAGGTGCTGGCCAAGCCGGGTTCGATCACCCCGCACACCGAGTTCGAAGCCGAGGTGTACGTGCTGTCCAAGGACGAAGGCGGCCGTCACACGCCGTTCTTCAAGGGCTACCGTCCGCAGTTCTACTTCCGCACCACCGACATCACCGGTGCGGTGACCCTGCCGGAAGGCGTGGAAATGGTCATGCCGGGCGACAACATCAAGATGGTGGTGACGCTGATCAACCCGGTGGCGATGGACGAAGGCCTGCGTTTCGCGATCCGCGAAGGTGGCCGTACCGTCGGCGCCGGCGTGGTGGCCAAGATCATCAAGTAAGCCGCTCACGAAACCCGGGCGCACGCAGGTGTGCCCGGGTTTTTGCTGGGTGTTAGCCCCGATTTCGCGGTTTTCGCAACTGAATGCGCGGATTCGCTGGAAATCCCCGGCAAACAGGGTTATGATTCGCGCCCCTCGGATGGCCTGATGGCCTTCCGATGGGAACGCATTGCTGCCGACGCCCCCTGGGAGGCCGTCGGTCATACCGCGAAAAGAGGTGCAGGAAGCGCCTCGTGTTCGCCAGACACGGAGTGTCGCGTGCCAGACCTGCCGGCCAAGCCGGGCAGGGTGCCCCGCTATTGACGGGGTTTGTCACGCGTCCTATACTTTCATGTCTGGGCGGGCCGGTTTACCGGCCTGCCTAGTTTTTCAGGAAGAATCCCCAGCCGTTTCAGGCAACAGGCAGGTCGTGGAATTCACGCGAGCTGCGGGGACCGAGACAGTCTGGACCAATCAGGGGCAAGGCATCCCAGAGGCCGCGCCCGTCGCTCTTTTAACGAAGGAATATCCGTCATGGCGGACCAAAAGATCCGAATCCGGCTCAAGGCGTACGATCATCGCTTGATCGACCGCTCGGCCAGCGAGATCGTTGAAACGGCAAAGCGGACCGGCGCGCAAGTGCGCGGCCCGATCCCCCTGCCGACCAAGATCGAGCGCTACACCATCCTCGTTTCGCCGCACGTCGACAAGGACGCGCGTGACCAGTACGAGACCCGCACGCACAAGCGCGTGCTCGATATCGTCGACCCCAACGACAAGACCGTGGACGCGCTGATGAAGCTCGAACTGGCTGCCGGCGTCGACGTCCAGATCAAGCTGACCTGAGGCACCGACCATGACCGCGAAGAAATATTCGTTGGGTCTCGTTGGCCGCAAGGCCGGCATGACCCGGGTGTTCACCGAAGATGGCAAGTCCATTCCGGTGACGCTGATTGAAGCCACCCCGAACCGCATCACCCAGATCAAGACCCCGGAAACCGACGGCTACAGCGCCGTGCAGGTCGCCGTGGGCGCCCGTCGCGCCTCGCTGATCACCAAGCCGGTTGCCGGTCACCTGGCCAAGGCCAAGGTCGAAGCCGGTCGTGGCCTGTGGGAGCTGCGCGTCGAAGCCGACAAGCTGGGCGACTTCACCGTCGGCGGCGAGATCAAGGCTGACATCTTCGAAGTCGGCCAGATCGTCGACGTCCAGGGCGTCACCAAGGGCAAGGGCTTCCAGGGCACCATCAAGCGCTGGAACTTCCGCATGGGCGATGCCACCCACGGTAACTCGCTGTCGCATCGCGCGCCGGGTTCGCTGGGTCAGCGCCAGACGCCGGGCCGCGTGTTCCCGGGCAAGAAGATGTCCGGTCACATGGGTGCCGTGCAGCAGAGCACGCAGAACCTGGAAGTCGTCCGCGTGGACGCCGAGCGCGGCCTGATCGCCGTCCGCGGCGCCGTGCCGGGTGCGCCGGGTGGCGACGTGATCTTGCGTCCGGCCAGCAAGGGTTGAGGAGAACGACAATGGAACTAGCCATCACAGGTAGCGCCAACAAGCTGTCGGTTTCCGACGACGTGTTTGGCCGTGAATTCAGCGAAGACCTGGTCCACCAGGTGGTCGTTGCCTACCGCAACGCCGGCCGTGCCGGCACCAAGGCGCAGAAGACCCGCTCCGAGGTCAACGGCACCACCAAGAAGTCGAAGAAGCAGAAGGGTGGCGGTGCCCGTCACGGCGCCCTGACCGCTCCGATCTTCGTCGGTGGCGGCGTGACCTTCGCGGCCAAGCCGCGCAGCTTCGCGCAGAAGGTCAATCGCAAGATGTACCGCGCCGCGATGAAGGCCATCCTGTCGGAACTCAACCGCCAGGGCCGCCTGCTCGTCGTCGATGCGTTCGATGTCGATTCCGCCAAGACCTCGGGCCTGGTCTCCAAGCTCAAGGGCCTGGAAGTGGGCAAGCGTCCGCTGATCGTCACCGAAGAAGCCTCCGAGCACCTGTACCTGTCGGCACGCAACCTTCCCTACGTGGAAGTGCGCGACGTGCAGGGCCTGGATCCGGCCGCGCTGGTCGGCGCCGACTCGGTGGTGATCACCGCTGATGCCGTCAAGAAGGTCGAGGAGTGGCTGGCATGATGAGCAACGAGAAGATTTTCGCCGTCCTGCGTGCCCCGCGCGTGTCCGAAAAGACCGTGCGCCTGCAGGAACTCTCCAATCAATACGTCTTCGAAGTCTCGAACGATGCCACCAAGGCCGATGTGAAGGCCGCGGTCGAGCAGCTGTTCGACGTCAAGGTCGAGACGGTCAACGTGGTCAACGTGAAGGGCAAGAACAAGGCCTTCCGTAACCGCGCCGGCCGCCGCGGCGACTGGCGCAAGGCGTACGTGCGTCTGGCCGATGGCCAGGCCATCGACGTGTCGGCCAAGGCCTGAGGTAGAACCACATGCCATTGATGAAATTCAAACCCACCTCTCCCGGTCGCCGCTCGGCGGTCCGCGTGGTGACGCCCGACCTGCACAAGGGTGCTCCGCATGCTGCGCTGCTGGAAAAGCAGAGCAAGTCCGGCGGTCGCAACCACCACGGTCGCATCACCACCCGTCATATCGGCGGTGGCCACAAGCAGCACTATCGCATCATCGACTTCAAGCGCGACAAGGAAGGCATTCCGGCGCGCGTGGAGCGGATCGAATACGATCCCAACCGCACCGCGCACATCGCGCTGCTGTGCTATGTCGATGGCGAGCGCCGTTACATCATCGCCCCCAAGGGCCTGAAGGCCGGTGACCAGGTCATCGCCGGCAGCGACGCGCCGATCAAGGCCGGCAACACGCTGCCGCTGCGCAACATCCCGGTCGGTACCACCGTCCACGGCATCGAGCTGAAGCCCGGCAAGGGCGCGCAGATCGCCCGTGCCGCCGGCGCCGCGGTGCAGCTGGTCGCCCGTGAGCAGGGTTTCGCCACGCTGCGTCTTCGCTCCGGCGAAATGCGCAAGGTGCAGGTCGAGTGCCGCGCCACGGTGGGTGAAGTCGGTAACGACGAGCACAGCCTGGAAAAGCTGGGCAAGGCCGGTGCCAAGCGCTGGCGCGGCATCAAGCCGACCGTCCGCGGTGCGGCCATGAACCCGGTCGACCACCCGCACGGTGGTGGCGAGGCCAAGGCTGGCCAGGGTAACCCGCATCCGGTCACCCCGTGGGGCGTGCCGACCAAGGGTTACAAGACGCGCAAGAACAAGCGCACCCAGCAATTCATCGTCCGCGATCGTAGGGGCTAATCGACCATGGCACGTTCACTCAAGAAGGGCCCGTTCGTCGATCACCACCTCGTCAAGAAGGTGGAGGCCGCGGGCGGCAGCAAGAAGCCGATCAAGACCTGGTCGCGCCGTTCGATGATCCTGCCGGAAATGGTGGGCTTCACGATCGCTATCCACAATGGCAAGAACCACGTTCCGGTGCTGGTCAACGAGAACATGGTCGGCCACAAGCTCGGCGAATTTGCCGTCACCCGGACCTTCAAGGGTCACGGTGGCGACAAGAAAGCCGGCGGCAAGAAGTAAGGAGAGATGACCATGGAAGCGAAAGCCATCCTGCGCACCGCGCGCATCTCCCCCCAGAAGGCCCGCCTGGTCGCCGACCAGGTGCGTGGCCTGCCGGCCGAACGCGCCGTCAACCTGCTTAAGTTCTCGGACAAGAAGGCTGCCCACCTGATCAAGAAGGTCGTGGAGTCCGCCATCGCCAACGCCGAGAACAACCAGGGCGCCGACGTCGACGAGCTGAAGGTCACGACCATCATGGTCGACGAAGGTCCGATGCTGAAGCGTTTCATGGCCCGTGCCAAGGGCCGCGGTACTCGTATCCTCAAGCGCACCAGCCACATCACCGTGGTGGTGGGCGAAGCCACCGGCAAGGGCAAATAAGACTATGGGTCATAAAGTTCATCCGACCGGAATCCGCCTCGGCATCGCCAAGGACTGGAATTCCAAGTGGTTCGCCAACAAGCGTGACTACGCCCAGTACCTGGCGGCCGACCTCAAGGTGCGCGAAATGCTGCGCAAGAAGCTGGCGCAGGCCGGCATCTCGAAGATCCTCATCGAGCGTCCCGCAAAGACGGCCCGCGTGACGATCCACACCGCCCGTCCGGGCGTGGTGATCGGCAAGCGCGGTGAGGACATCGAGAAGCTGCGCAAGGAAGTCAGCGACCTGATGGGCGTCCCGGCGCACATCAACGTCACCGAAGTGCGCAAGCCCGAGCTGGACGCCCAGCTGGTGGCCGAATCGATCGCGCAGCAGCTGGAGCGCCGCATCATGTTCCGCCGCGCCATGAAGCGCGCCGTCGGCAACGCGATGCGCCTGGGTGCCCTGGGCATCAAGGTCAACGTCGCCGGCCGCCTGAACGGTGCGGAAATCGCCCGTTCGGAGTGGTACCGCGAAGGTCGCGTGCCGCTGCACACGCTGCGTGCCGACATCGATTACGGTTTTGCCGAGGCGAAGACCACCTACGGCATCATCGGCATCAAGGTGTGGGTCTACAAGGGCGAAGTCTTCGACTTCAGCCAGGTGGGTCAGGAGAAGCAGGACGACGCGCGCCCCGAGCGCAGCGAACGTCCGTCGCGCCCGTCCCGTGACCGCGACGCGAGGTAATCAGTCATGTTGCAACCCAAGCGAACCAAATACCGCAAGATGCACAAGGGCCGTAACGAAGGCCTGAGCTGGAGCGGCAACCTCGTCAGTTTCGGCGAGTACGGCCTGAAGGCCACGGCGCACGGTCAGCTGACCGCACGCCAGATCGAAGCAGCGCGTCGTTCCATCAGCCGTTACGTGAAGCGTGGCGGCAAGATGTGGATCCGTGTGTTCCCCGACAAGCCCATCACCAAGAAGCCCATCGAAGTCCGCATGGGCTCCGGCAAGGGCAACGTCGAGTACTGGGTCGCCCAGATCCAGCCGGGCCGCATGATCTATGAAATCGAAGGCGTCAGCGAGGACATCGCGCGCGAGGCGTTCCGCCTGGCCGCGGCCAAGCTGTCCGTCACCACCACTTTCGTGACCCGGACGGTGCGCTAATGGAACTCAAGCAACTTCGCGAAAAGTCGGCTGACGAACTGAAGGCCCACCTGACCGATCTGCGCAAGGAGCAGTTCTCCCTGCGCATGCAGAAGGTCACTGGCCAGCTGCCGAAGACCCACGAAACCCGCCGGGTTCGCCGCGAGATCGCTCGCGTCAAGACCCTGCTCGGCAGCCAGAAGTAAGGAGCGCCCAAGATGAGCGATAACAAAGACAAAGCGCAACGCACCATCGAAGGTCGTGTCGTCAGCAACAAGATGGACAAGACGGTCACCGTGCTGGTGGAGCGTCAGGTCAAGCACGCCCTGTACGGCAAGTACATCCGCCGTTCGACCAAGCTGCACGCGCACGACGCGGACAACAGCTGCAAGGAAGGCGACGTGGTACGCGTGACCGAAATCGCCCCGATGTCCAAGACCAAGAACTGGCGTGTGGTGGAAATCGTCACCCGCGCGGCTGAATAAGAGGAGTCTGAATCATGATCCAGATGCAGAGCTACCTTGACGCGGCCGACAACTCCGGCGCCAAGGAACTGATGTGCATCAAGGTGCTGGGCGGCTCGAAGCGCCGTTACGCCGGCATCGGTGACATCATCAAGGTGACCGTCAAGGACGCCATCCCGCGTGGCAAGGTCAAGAAGGGCGAAGTCTACGACGCCGTGGTCGTGCGCACCCGCAAGGGCGTTCGCCGCCCCGACGGTTCGCTGATCCGCTTCGATGGCAATGCCGCCGTGCTGCTCAACAACAAGCAGGAGCCGATCGGTACCCGCATCTTCGGGCCTGTGACCCGTGAGCTGCGTTCCGAGAAGTTCATGAAGATCGTTTCGCTCGCGCCTGAAGTGCTCTGAGCGGAGGACATAGAAATGGCAAACCGTATCAAGAAGGGCGACCAGGTAGTCGTCACCGCCGGCAAGGACAAGGGCAAGAAGGGCGACGTGGTGCGCGTGGACGGTGACCGTGTGGTCGTCTCCAACGTCAACGTCGTCAAGCGCCATACCAAGCCGAACCCCCAGGCCGGCGTGGCTGGTGGCGTGGTCGAGCGCGAAGCCTCGATCCACATTTCCAATGTCGCGCTGTTCAACCCGGCAACGGGCAAGGGCGAGCGTATCGGTTTCAAGGTGCTGGAGGATGGACGCAAACTGCGTGTGTTCCGCTCCAGCGGTGAGGCGCTCGACGCCTGAGGAATGAGGTTATGACCACCCGTCTCGAAAAAATCTACAAGGAAGAAGTGGCGCCGGCTCTGATGAAGAAGTTCGGCTACACCAATCCCATGGAAGTGCCGAAGATCACCAAGATCACCATCAACATGGGTGTGGGTGAAGCGGCGACCAACAAGAAGATCCTGGAAAACGCCGTGGCCGACCTGGCCAAGATCACCGGCCAGAAGCCGATCACGACCAAGTCCCGCGTCTCGGTGGCTTCGTTCAAGATCCGCGATGGCTGGCCGATCGGCTGCAAGGTCACCCTGCGTCGCGCCAAGATGTACGAGTTCCTGGACCGCCTGATCAGCATCTCGCTGCCGCGCGTCCGCGACTTCCGTGGCGTGTCCGGCCGTTCGTTCGACGGTCGCGGCAACTACAACATGGGCGTGAAGGAGCAGATCATCTTCCCGGAAATCGACTTCGACGCCGTCGACGCGATCCGCGGCATGGATATCGCCATCACCACCACCGCCAAGAACGACGCCGAAGCCAAGGCGCTGCTCGAAGCGTTCAAGTTCCCGTTCCGTAACTGATTCGCTAGGACACCTGACATGGCAAAGACCTCGATGGTCAACCGCGACATCAAGCGGGAAAAGCTGGCCAAGCAGTACGCCGCCAAGCGCGATGCACTGAAGAAGACCATTTCCAGCACCACGGCCTCCTATGAGGAAAAGCTGGAAGCCGTGACCAAGCTGCAGAAGCTGCCGCGCGACTCGTCGCCCAGCCGCCAGCGCAACCGTTGCGAGCTGTCCGGTCGTTCGCGTGGCGTGTACCGCAAGTTCGGCCTGGGCCGCAACATGCTGCGCAAGGCCACGATGAACGGTGACGTGCCCGGCCTGCGCAAGGCCAGCTGGTAATTCACCCGGCTGCCCGGTCCGCCGGGCAGTACGCGGCAGGAAAGACAAGTCCGGCACTTGCCGGGCTTGTTGCTGTACAATGTTCGGCTCCCGCGGCTTGGCTGGGGGAGGGCGGGAACAACCGCCACCCGCCTGGGGGTTTCCAGGGACAACACGAGATTTTCGCGAAAGCGGATATCGGTGCTACTCATAAGGCAGACTCTAATGAGCATGACTGATCCCATCGCCGACATGCTGGTGCGCATTCGCAATGCCGCCGCTGTGGGCAAGCCGACGGTGAAGATGCCGTCCTCCAAGATCAAAGCTTCGATCGCCAACGTCCTGAAGTCGGAAGGCTACATCGGCGACGTCCGTGTAACGAAGACCGAGAACAACAAGGCCGAGCTCGAAATCGTCCTGAAGTACTTCGAAGGCAAGCCCGTCATCGAGAAGCTGAGCCGCGTGTCCCGTTCGGGCCTGCGCCAGTACCGTGGCAAGGCTGAACTGCCCAAGGTCCTCGGTGGCCTCGGTGTCGCCATCATCTCCACCTCCAAGGGCATCATGACCGATGCGCAGGCGCGCCAGCAGGGCGTCGGCGGTGAAGTCCTGTGCTTTGTGGCCTAAGGGAGTAACCGTATGTCCCGCGTAGCCAAGAAGCCGATCAACCTGCCCAAGGGCGTTGAGCTGAACGTCCAGTCGGACAACCTGAGCGTCAAGGGCCCGAAGGGCACCCTGTCGATCGCCAAGCCCGCCGGCGTCGAGATCAATCTCGAGAACGGCGTTGCCAACCTGTCGCCGGTCACGCCGGCCGACGACGCCATCACCGGCACCATCCGCGCGATCCTGGCCAACATGGTCAAGGGCGTGTCGGAAGGTTTCGAGCGCAAGCTCGAACTGGTCGGCGTGGGTTACCGTGCCGCGATGCAGGGCAAGGACCTCAGCCTGTCGCTGGGCTTCTCCCACCCCGTGGTCTTCCAGACCCCGGAAGGCATCACCATCGCCACCCCTACCCAGACCGAAATCCTGGTGCAGGGCGCCGACAAGCAGCGCGTGGGTGAAGTTGCCGCCAAGATCCGCGGTTTCCGTCCGCCGGAACCCTACAAGGGCAAGGGCGTGAAGTACTCCGACGAAACCATCATCCGCAAGGAAGCGAAGAAGGCCTAACCGGGCTTTCGGCTTCGAGGAACCAGATCATGAGCATCAAGAACACCGCCCGCCTGCGCCGCGCCAAGTCCACCCGCGCGCACATCCGCGAACTCGGCGTGCCGCGCCTGTCGGTGCTGCGCACCGGCCAGCATATCTACGCCCAGCTGTTCACCGCCGATGGCGCCAAGGTCATCGCGTCGGCCAACACGCTGCAGTCCGACGTCAAGGACGGCCTGAAGAACGGCAAGAACAGCGATGCCGCCGCACGCGTCGGCAAGCTGATCGCCGAGCGCGCCAAGGCCGCGGGCATCGAGAAGGTCGCTTTCGACCGCTCGGGCTACCGCTACCACGGCCGCATCAAGGCACTGGCCGACGCTGCCCGCGAGGGTGGCCTGCAGTTCTAAGCTTGAAAGGCATGGGGACAACCCCATGCCTTGTCCTGTCGGCGCGGGCTGCGCCGGGCGCGGTCGCTCTTCTGCAGCGGCCGTCGCGTCACCGCTCCACACCACAACCATAAGCGGCCAAGCCGTACATACCCTATCAACCAAGGAATTCAAGCAATGGCAGAAGAACGTCAACCGCGGGGTCGTGATCGCGACCGCAACCGCGAAGAGAAGGTCGATGACGGCATGATCGAGAAGCTGGTCGCGGTCAATCGCGTCAGCAAGACGGTCAAGGGCGGTCGCCAGTTCACCTTCACCGCACTGACGGTGGTGGGCGACGGCAACGGCAAGATCGGTTTCGGCTACGGCAAGGCGCGCGAAGTGCCGGTCGCCATCCAGAAGTCGATGGAATACGCCCGCAAGGGCATGCTGAACGTCGACCTGAACAACGGCACGTTGTGGCACCCGGTGAAGGCCGGCCATGGTGCGGCGCGCGTGTTCATGCAGCCGGCGTCGGAAGGTACGGGCGTGATCGCCGGCGGCGCCATGCGCGCCGTGCTGGAAGCGGTCGGCGTGAAGAACGTGCTGGCCAAGGCCGTCGGTTCGCGCAACCCGATCAACCTGGTCCGCGCCACGCTGAAGGGCCTGAGCGACATGCAGTCGCCGTCCCGCATTGCAGCCAAGCGCGGCAAGAAGGTGGAGGAACTCCTCAATGGCTAACGAGTCCAACAAGACCGTCAAGGTGCGCCTGGTGCGCGGCCTGCGTGGTTCCCAGTCGCGCCACCGCCTGTCGGTGAAGGCGCTGGGCCTGAACAAGCTCAACGATGTGCGTGAACTGAAGGACAGCCCGCAGGTACGCGGCCTGATCGCCAAGGTTCACTACCTCGTCAAGGTCGAGGAGTAATCAACATGCGTCTCAACACACTGAAGCCCGCCGACGGCGCCCGTACCGAACGCACCCGCGTCGGTCGCGGTATCGGTTCCGGCCTGGGCAAGACCGCCGGTCGTGGCCACAAGGGCTCGTTCGCACGTTCGGGCAAGGGCAAGATCAAGGCGAAGTTCGAAGGCGGCCAGATGCCTTTGATCAAGCGCCTGCCCAAGGTCGGCTTCCGTTCCAAGCTGAAGCTGGACTGCGCCGAAGTGCTGTCCTACCAGCTGGACAAGCTGGAAGCCGGTGAGATCGACTTCGCGGCACTGCGCGCCGCCAAGCTGGTGCCCAGCACCGCCAAGCGCGCCAAGATCGTCAAGAAGGGCGAGCTGACCAAGAAGTTCGTGCTGAAGGGCGTGGCCGCCACGGCCGGTGCCAAGGCCGCCATCGAGGCTGCCGGCGGCAGCGTGCAGGAGTAACGGACGCATGGCGCAGGGTAATGCCGCCGGTGCACTGGCAGGTGCGGGCAAGTTCACTGAACTTCGCCAACGCCTGCTGTTCGTCCTGGGCGCGTTGATCGTCTACCGGATCGGCTGCTTCATTCCGGTCCCGGGCGTCAATCCCGATGCCATGCTGGCGATGATGCAGGCGCAGGGTGGCGGCATCGTGGACATGTTCAACATGTTCTCGGGCGGCGCCCTGCACCGTTTCAGCATCTTCGCGCTGAACGTCATGCCCTACATCTCGGCATCGATCGTGATGCAGCTGGGCGTGCACATCTTCCCGACGCTGAAGGCGTTGCAGAAGGAAGGCGAATCCGGCCGCCGCAAGATCACCCAGTACTCGCGCATTGGCGCCGTGCTGCTGGCGATCGTGCAGGGCGGCAGCATCGCCACGGCGCTGCAGAACCAGGTCGCGCCGGGAGGCATGCCGGTGGTGTACGCGCCGGGCATGGGTTTCGTGCTGACCGCCGTGGTCGCACTGACCGCCGGCACCATCTTCCTGATGTGGATCGGCGAGCAGGTGACCGAGCGCGGTATCGGCAACGGCGTCTCGCTGATCATCTTCGCGGGCATCGTGGCCGGCCTGCCGGGTGCGGTCATACAGACCGTGGGCGCGTTCCGCGACGGCACCCTGAGCTTCATCTCGCTGCTGCTGATCGCCATCGTGGTGCTGGGCTTCACCTTCCTGGTCGTGTTCGTCGAACGTGGACAGCGCCGCATCACGGTGAACTACGCGCGCCGCCAGGGCGGTCGCAACGCGTACATGAACCAGACCTCGTTCCTGCCGCTGAAGCTCAACATGGCGGGCGTGATCCCGCCGATCTTCGCCTCCAGCATCCTGGCGTTCCCCGCCACGCTGGCGATGTGGTCCGGCCAGAACAGTGGCGCCACCACCTGGCTGCAGCGGATCTCCAATGCGCTGGCCCCGGGTGAGCCGCTGCACATGATCGTGTTCGCGGCGATGATCATCGGGTTTGCCTTCTTCTACACGGCGCTGGTGTTCAACTCGCAGGAGACCGCCGAGAACCTGAAGAAGTCGGGCGCGCTGATCCCGGGTATCCGACCGGGCAAGGCCACCGCCGACTACGTCGACGGCGTGCTGACGCGCCTGACCGCGATCGGTTCGATGTACCTGGTGGCCGTCTGCCTGCTGCCGGAAGTGATGCGCACCCAGCTGGGTACCTCGTTCTACTTCGGCGGCACCTCGTTGCTGATCGTGGTGGTGGTGGTGATGGACTTCATCGCGCAGATCCAGGCGCACCTGATGTCCCACCAGTACGAGAGCCTGTTGAAGAAGGCCAACCTGAAAGGCGGCTCGCGCGGCGGTCTCGCCCGCGGCTGAGGTATACTGCGGGGCTTTCCCGCACCAGACCGGTCCTCGACCGGCCTGACTTAGATGGGCGGCCCCCGCATCGATTCCGGGCGGGGGTGCGAACCAGCCAGTCCCTGCGCCAGAGTAGCGCGGGCGGGGCAGGGCAGAGGGGCGACCCGATGCCCGGTCCCAGGCAGGTTCCGGCGCCGGAGCATGGGCACACTCCCCATGCCGGGTTCACTCTGGCTTTGGCCGGCGTGGGCTTCCTTGTAACCCGGAATCTTGATAGAATTTCCAGTTCACTCCGCTCGTCTGCGAAAATCCCTCCCGGGACGACCGCCCACGGGCCAATACCTACAGTTGGAGACCGCGTCATGGCGCGTATTGCAGGTGTCAACCTGCCTGCCCAGAAGCATGTCTGGGTCGGTTTGCAAAGCATTTACGGCATCGGCCGTACCCGTTCGAAGAAGGTCTGCGACGCCGCAGGCGTGGCCTCGAACACCAAGATCCGCGACCTGTCGGAGCCCGAAGTCGAGCGCCTGCGCGCCGAAGTCGGCAAGTACGTGGTCGAAGGCGACCTGCGCCGTGAAGTCGGCATCGCCATCAAGCGTCTGATGGACCTGGGCTGCTACCGCGGCCTGCGTCACCGTCGCGGCCTGCCGCTGCGTGGTCAGCGCACCCGCACCAATGCACGCACCCGCAAGGGTCCGCGCAAAGCCATCAAGAAGTAAGGGGCGCCCATCATGGCCAAGCCAGCTGCTGCCAAAGTCAAGAAGAAGATCAAGCGCGTCATCACCGACGGCGTCGCCCACGTCCACGCTTCTTTCAACAACACCATCGTCACCATCACCGACCGTCAGGGCAACGCATTGTCGTGGGCCACGTCGGGCGGCGCGGGTTTCCGTGGTTCGCGTAAATCCACCCCGTTCGCTGCACAGGTCGCCGCCGAAAAGGCCGGCCGGGCTGCGCTGGACTACGGTGTGAAGTCGTTGGAAGTCCGCATCAAGGGCCCCGGCCCGGGCCGTGAGTCGGCCGTGCGTTCGCTCAACAATGTTGGCTACAAGATCACCAACATCATCGACGTCACGCCGATCCCGCACAACGGTTGCCGTCCGCCCAAAAAGCGTCGCGTCTGAGGAGCTGAAGAGAAATGGCTCGTTATATTGGTCCCACCTGTAAGCTCGCGCGTCGCGAAGGCGCCGATCTGTCCCTCAAGAGCCCGGCCCGCGCGCTGGACTCCAAGTGCAAGCTGGAGCAGAAGCCCGGCCAGCACGGCGCCACCGCCCGCAAGGGCAAGCTGTCCGACTACGCCACCCAGCTGCGCGAGAAGCAGAAGGTCAAGCGTATCTACGGCCTGCTGGAGCGCCAGTTCCGCAACTACTACAAGAAGGCCTCGACCAAGAAGGGCAACACCGGCGAGAACCTGCTGCAGTTGCTGGAAACCCGTCTTGACAACGTCATCTACCGCATGGGCTTCGCCGTGACCCGTCCGGCCGCCCGCCAGCTGGTCTCGCACCGTGGCGTGCTGGTCAACGGCAAGCCGGTCAACCTGCCTTCCTACCAGGTCAAGGCCGGTGACGCGATCGCGCTGTCGGAAAAGGCCCAGAAGCAGCTCCGCGTGCAGGAGTCGCTGACTGTCGCCGAACAGCTCGACCTGAACCCGTCGTGGGTCGAGGTCGACGCGAAGAAGTTCAGCGGCGTGTTCAAGTCTGTTCCGGTCCGTTCGGACCTGCCTGCCGACATCAACGAAGCGCTGATCGTCGAGTTGTACTCGAAGTAATTCATTCACGCACCCCCGGGAAAGCCGGGGGATCGCAGGAGACAAAGCAACATGACGGGTATTACTCAGCAAGTGCTGCGCCCCCGCGGCCCGCAGATCGAGCGCCTGACCGGCAACCGCGCGAAGGTGGTCATCGAACCGCTGGAGCGTGGCTATGGTCATACGCTCGGCAATGCGTTGCGCCGCGTGCTGCTGTCGTCCATTCCCGGCTTCGCGATCACCGAAGTCGAGATCGACGGCGTGCTGCACGAATACAGCACCATCGAAGGCATGCAGGAAGACGTGCTGGAAGTGCTGTTGAACCTGAAGGATGTGGCCATCCGCATCCACACCGGTGACTCCTCCACGCTGAGCCTGGCCAAGCAGGGCCCGGGCGTGGTGACCGCCGGCGACATCAAGACCGACCACAACGTCGAGATCCTCAATCCGGAACTGGTCATCTGCAACCTGACCAAGGACACGGCGCTGAACATGCGCCTGAAGATCGAGCGCGGCTTCGGCTATCAGCCGGCCGCCGCCCGCCGTCGTCCGGACGAGGAAACCCGTGCGATCGGCCGCCTGGTGCTGGATGCGTCGTTCTCGCCGGTCCGTCGCGTCGCGTATGCGGTGGAAGCCGCGCGCGTCGAGCAGCGCACCGACCTGGACAAGCTGGTCCTGGACATCGAAACCAACGGCACGATCGACGCCGAGGAAGCCGTGCGCACCGCCGCCGACATCCTCAGCGACCAGCTGTCGGTGTTCGGTGACTTCACGCACCGCGATCGCGGTGCGCCGAAGCAGGCCGCCAGCGGCGTGGATCCGGTGCTGCTGCGCCCGATCGACGATCTGGAGCTGACCGTCCGTTCGGCCAACTGCCTGAAGGCCGAGAGCATCTACTACATCGGCGACCTGATCCAGAAGACGGAAGTCGAGCTGCTGAAGACCCCGAACCTCGGCAAGAAGTCGTTGACCGAGATCAAGGAAGTCCTCGCCCAGCGCGGTCTGTCGCTCGGCATGAAGCTGGAGAACTGGCCGCCGGCCGGCGTCGCCCAGCACGGCATGCTCGGCTGATGAAGTACCGGCAACTCCCGCGTCCGCGCGGGGGTTGCCTGCAGCACCCCTGTCGACGGACCTGAAGGTCCGCGGCGCTTCCGGTCAAGGACGGCCGGTACGGACCATCCGCAGTCCACTGTTCCACCGCCTGGATGGCGACAACGAAGCCCAACGTCCCAACATTCTTCAGGAATCCGACCCATGCGCCACCAGAAAGCCGGCCGCAAGTTCAACCGCACCAGCGCCCATCGCGAAGCGATGTTCCGCAACATGGCTGCCTCGCTGATCAAGCACGGCCTGATCAAGACCACCCTGCCGAAGGCGAAGGAACTGCGCCGCGTCGCGGAACCGCTCATCACCCTCGGCAAGATCGACGGCGTCGCCAACCGCCGCCTCGCCTTCTCGCGCCTGCGCGACAAGGAAGCCGTCGGCACGCTGTTCACCACGCTGGGCCCGCGCTACCAGTCGCGTCCGGGTGGCTACCTGCGCATCCTCAAGTGCGGTTTCCGCGCTGGCGACAATGCGCCGATGGCCTATGTGGAACTCGTCGACCGTCCGGAAGCCGCCGCCGAGTAATTCCGGCCGACGCTGCAGGACACCAGAAACCCCGGCCATCGCCGGGGTTTTTGTTTTTCCTGCAGGCGGCGGCGTCCGATCCTGCCAGCGAGGGCGGGCGGATGGGACGCGCCGTTCCGGCCCTGCGTATCACGGGACTGACGCGGTGGCCGCCGCATGTGGATAATGCGGGTATCTCTGCCTTTGTGATGCGGTGCCGATGAACCCTCTCCGCTGGTCGTTCCGCGCGCAATGCGTGCTCGGTTTCCTGGTCTGCCTGTCGTTGCTGGGGTATGCACTGTTCGTCCAGTTCGTGCAGAAGCTGGAGCCCTGTCCGTTCTGCATTTTCCAGCGGCTCGCCTTTGCGGCGACCGGGGTCTTGTTCCTGCTCGGCGCGCTGCACGGGCCGCGCCGCGCCGGTGGGCGGCGTCTCTACGGCCTTTTGGCGTTCGTGGCGGCAGCGGTGGGCATCGGCATTGCCGGTCGCCATGTGTGGGTGCAGGTTTACCCGCCGCTGATGCCGAGCTGCGGCCCCGGCTGGGACTACATGATCGAGACCAACACCTGGCTCGGCGTGGTGCAGAAGGTGCTGTCGGCGAAAGGCGACTGCAGCACCATCGACTGGAGCTTCCTGGGCCTGACCATGCCGATGTGGAGCCTGGTGTGGTTTGTCCTGCTTGCTGCCTGGGCGCTATGGATCGGCTTCCGGGCCCGCCGGACCTCCACCTTCCGTTGAATTGACGCGGCGCATCATTCTGTCAACATGATGGGCCGCAAGGAGCCCGCCATGAATCCCACCGACCGCAATCTTCGTGCCGTTCAGCTGCCCGCCCAGTGGGCGCCGGACAGCTGGCGCGCGCGGCCGGCCGTGCAGCTGCCGACGTACCCCGACGCCGAAGCGCTGCAAGCAGCCGTCGCCGAGCTGAAGCAATTGCCGCCGCTGGTCACCTCGTGGGAGATCTTCGCGCTGAAGAAGCAGCTGGCCGAAGCACAGGAGGGCAAGCGCTTCCTGCTGCAGGGTGGCGACTGCGCGGAGAGCTTCAGCGACTGCGAATCGAGGCTGATCTCCAACCGCCTGAAAGTGCTGCTGCAGATGAGCCTGGTGCTGGTGCACGGACTGCGCCTGCCGGTGGTGCGCGTGGGTCGTTTTGCCGGGCAGTATGCCAAGCCGCGGTCGGCCGACATGGAAACGCGCGACGGCGTCACCTTGCCCAGCTATCGCGGCGATCTGGTGAACCAGCCCGAATTCACCGCCGAGGCCCGCGTGCCGGATCCGCGCCGCATGATCAAGGCACATGCGCGGTCGGCGATGACGATGAACTTCGTGCGCGCGCTGATCGACGGCGGCTTCGCCGACCTGCACCACCCCGAGTACTGGAACCTCAACTGGGTCGGTTATTCGCCGCTCGCCAACGAGTACCAGCAGATGGTGACCTCGATCGGCGACGCCGTACGGTTCATGGAGACGCTTTCGGGCTCCGAGGTGCACAACCTCAACCGTATCGACTTCTACACGTCGCATGAAGCGCTGCTGCTGCCTTACGAGGAAGCGTTGACCCGCGAAGTCCCGCGCCAGTGGGGCTGGTTCAACCTCAGCACGCACTATCCGTGGATCGGCATGCGGACGGCCGCCGTGGATGGCGCCCACGTGGAGTACCTGCGGGGCGTGCGCAATCCCATCGCCATCAAGGTGGGGCCGTCGGTCACGCCCGACCAGTTGCTGCGCCTCATCGACGTGCTGAATCCCGAGGACGAGGCCGGCCGCCTGACCTTCATCCACCGCATGGGCGCGGCACAGATCGCGGACAAGCTGCCGCCGTTGCTGGAAGCCGTGCGTCGCGACGGTCGGCGCGTGCTGTGGGTCTGCGACCCCATGCATGGCAATACCGAAAGCACGAGCAATGGTTTCAAGACGCGCCGTTTCGACAATGTGCGCAGCGAAGTGGAACAGTCCTTCGATCTGCATGCCGCTGCCGGCACGCGCCTGGGTGGCGTGCATCTGGAGCTGACGGGCGAGGATGTCACCGAGTGCACCGGCGGCGCGCGCGAGCTGACCGACATCGATCTGGAGCGTGCGTATCGTTCCACCGTCGATCCCCGGCTGAACTACGAGCAGTCGCTGGAGATCGCGATGTCGATCGTGCGCAAGCAGAACCAGGTGGTGGCGCCCGCGTTGCGCTGAACGTCGCCGGGCCGGTTCCCTCTCAGGACCCGTGCACTTGGTTGGGCGTCTCGGGCGGAGGGATGGTCCAGGTCCTGTTGCGTGCATACATGCGGGCGAACTCGCTGGCGGGCACGGGCTTGCTGAAGAAGTTGCCCTGCAGTTCGTCGCATCCGTTGGTGGCCAGCCAGCTGGCCTGCGCCTGTGTTTCCACGCCCTCGGCGATCGTCCGGCACTGCAGCTGGCCGGCGAGGCCGATGATGGCGCGGGTGATGGCCGCCTGGTTGGGGTCGGCGAGCTCGCGGACGAACGACTGGTCGATCTTCAGCACGTTGAAGCCATAGTTGCCCAGATAGCTCAGGCTGGAGAAGCCTGTGCCGAAGTCGTCGATGGCGATGCGCACACCCAATGCCTTCAATGCGCGCAGCGTACGGTCGGTGCGCTGCACGTCGCGCATCAGCGTGGTTTCGGTGACTTCCAGTTCCAGGTGTTCGGCCGCCATGCCGCTGTCTTCCAGGGCCGACACCACGGTGCCCACCAGATCGTCGGTATCGAAATTGGCCGCGGCGATGTTCACCGACACGCGGATGGGCGGCAGTCCGGCCTGTTGCCAGATGCGATTCTGCCGGCATGCCGCATGGATGGCCCACTGGTCGATATCGACGATGAGGTTGGTCTCTTCGGCGATGGGCAGGAACTCGCCCGGCATCATCATGCGGTCGCCGCGCTGCCAGCGCGCGAGGCCTTCCACGCCGACGATGCGGCCGCTGCGCCGGTCGACCTGTGGCTGGTAGTGCAGGCAGAGGTCGCCGTTGCGCAGGCTGCGGCGCAGACTGTTTTCCAGTTCGATGCGGGCATCCACGCTGGAGGCCAGCTCGCGCGTATAGAAGCGCGTGGCATTGCGGCCATTGCGCTTGGCCAGGTACATGGCGGCGTCGGCACGCATCATCAGCGTGGCGGCGTCGTAGCCGTCCTCCGGGAACAGGCTGATGCCGATGCTGAAGGCCTGATGCAGTTCATGCGAGGCCACGGTATACGGCGTGCCACTGATCGCCAGCAGGCGGTCGGCCACTTGCAGCACGCTCTCGCGGGTGATGACGTTGTGCAGCAGCACGACGAACTCGTCGCCGCCCGTGCGGTAGACCGTGCCCAGGTTGCCGATGTTGCGCTGGATGCGGCGTGCGACCTGCTGCAGCAGTTCGTCACCGATGTGGTGCCCCAGCGCGTCGTTGACATGCTTGAACAGATCCAGGTCGATGAACAGCACCGCGACGCCGTTGCCACGGTTGGTGGCTTGTGCGATCTGCTGGCCGAGCATGTCGTTGAGCTGCAGGCGGTTGGGCAGCCCCGTCAGCGCGTCGTGGTGTGCCAGGTAGGTCATGCGTGAGCTGAGGGCGCGCGCCTCGGTGATGTCGCGCAGCACCAGCACGGATCCCACGACGACATCGTCGCGATCGTGGATGGCCGACAGCGAGCGCTCCACCAGGATGCGCGTACCATCGCGGCGCAGCAGCTCGATGTCACCGGCCAGTGCCACGGAATCCGGCTCCTCGTTCTCATCGGGCGGCATCACGCGGGTCAGGGGCACCACCCGGTCGAGCGGGTGCCCCAGCGCCTGATCGAGGCTCCAGCCGCTCAAGGATTCGGCGGCGGGGTTCATGTAGGTGATGCGGCCCTGTACATCGATGGTGATCACCGCCTCGCGGATCGACGTCAGCGTGACCTCGGCCAGTTCGTTGGCGTTGTACAGCGCATGTTCCAGGCGCGTCTTCTCGCTGATGTCGATGGCCATGCCGAAGAAGCCGCAGACTTTTCCCGCATCGTCGATGTCGGGCGTGTAGAAGCTGTGCAGCCGGCGGACGCCGTCAGGGGTATGCAGGCTGAACTCGAAATCGCAGTCACGGCCGGACAGCACGGTGTCGATCAGCGGCTTGCGCCGCGCGTAGAAGTCCTCGCCGAAGACCTCCCGGATGTGCATGCCGGGATGCAGCGGTGTGTTCCACGCGATCTGCTCGGCGCAGGCACGGTTGAAGAACACCAGCCTCTGCTGCGCGTCGAACTGCGCGATCAGCGCGGGCAGCTTGTCGGTGACACGCTTGAGATGATCGCGCGCCAGCATCAGTTCGCGATGGGCATGCTGCTGCTCGCTGATGTCGTTGGCCATCAGGTACCAGCCGGCGATGTGCTGGTCGCGCTCCACATCCGGCACCAGGTACACATGCACGGGGCGGCGCGGATCGCCGAGTTCGGCATCCCACACGCTCCAGTGGTCGCGCGTGCACTCGCGCATCGCGCGCTGCAGCGAGCTCAGGAACACGGGGTCGTCCGCGTGCACGTCCTCGATCCGGCGCTCGCTCCAGCCCGTCTGGCTGGCGAACCAGTCGCGGCAGGCACGATTGGCGAAGCCATAGCGGCCATGGCTGTCGATATAGGCGATCAGGGCGGGCAGGTGATCGGCGACCGCATCCAGCAGCGCGCGACTGCGCTGCTCCGCGCGCGCGAGGTTGCGCAGCAGCAGGAACAGCAATCCTCCCAGGCCCATGCCGCCCAGCGACAACAGCAGGATGGACGACATTGCCGGTACGGCTTGCCGCGTCGGCGGCGACTGCAGGGTCAGTTCCCAGCGTGCGCCCAGGAAGGACAGCGTGCGGGTGTCGGTGAAGGCCGGCTGCATGCGCACGCCGTAACGGTCCTGCAGGCCGGTGGTCCTGAATACGGTTTCGCCTCCGCGCTCCAGCACCCGAAGCTGCAGGTCGAAATCGCCGGTATCCGTCTTGCCGATCGCTTCCTCCACCACCCTCCGCCAGCCGAAGCCGGCGGTCGCAAATCCCCGCAGGCGTTCCCGGCGCTGCACGGGGTTCGCGCTGGCGGCCAGGGGGCCGGCGTAGACGGGTACGTACAACAGGAAGCCAGGTATGCCTGTCCTGCCGCGGGATGCGTCGCCCAGCGCGACCAGCGGCGCGGCGGTCAGTTCGCCGGTATCACGTGCCCGTTCGACGGCCCGTCGGCGCACCGCTTCGGCCATCACGTCCTTGCCCAGCAGGGGGCGCATGCCGGGGGTGTCCGGGTAGAGCAGGTCGATGACGACGTACTCGCTGCGGTCGCCTGCAGGATGGATGGCGAACGTTTCGCCATAGTGCGCGCGTTGTGCGGCCAGGTAGCTTTCGCGCTGCGCGGCCGTCACATGGCGGGCAAAGCCCAACCCGTGCACGCCCATCTGGCGGGTCGGCATCTGCAGTTTTTCCACGAAGGCGTGGAAGCCGTCCTGGTCGATGTCCTGGCGGCCCTCCAGCACGGCGGCGGCAGCGCGCACGGTGTCTTCGTACGCGTGCATGTGCGTGGTCACCGCGGTGGTCACCGCATCGGCATGGGCCTTGAATTGCGACTGGGCGTGTTCCCGCGCCTGTCGCCAGGCGGCGTAGCCGGCCCACCACGACAGCAGGCAGGCGATCACCAGGACGCCCCAGGCGAGGGCATTGAGATGGCGCAACCGCTGGCGGGCCGTGGACCGTGATCCGCTGAGTGCCCGCAATTCCGATGCCCGATCCGCGCCAGACTCCACGCGTGGTGCCCCTGCCTGCCTGATGGCTGCTATGACGCCACGATCGGGCACTGCCCGCAAGCGATTTGCGGCGGATGTGATACGAAAGGGCCCGCCTAGCGTGGGCGGCGATCCGTCACCGGTAGCGAAGGCCAGTACTCCGGCGGCTTGCGGGCGCGGGTGAGCTGCTCGTAGTCGTAGGCCAGTTCGAGCAGGCGCGCCTCGCTCCAGGCCGTGCCCATGAAGACCATGCCCAAGGGCAACCCGTCGCTGCTGCCCATCGGTACGGTCAGGCTGGGGTAGCCGGCCACGGCAGCGGCACCGTAGCCGCCCCCGGGGAAATGGTCCCCGGCCTTGTGGTCGGTCAGCCACGCAGGGCCGGTGGTGGGCGCGATGAGTGCGTCCAGCTGCTGGCTTCTGAGTGCCACATCGATGCCTTCCGGGCCGGCGAGGCGGCGGGCCCGTCCGCGTGCCGTGATGTAGGCCGGCTCGGCCAGTCCGCCCTTGGCGTTGGCCAGTTCCAGCAGGTCCTGCCCGAAGTAGGGCATCTCGGAAACCCGGTATTGCTGGTTGTAGCCGATCACCTGGGTGAGCGTGGTGAGCGGCGCCTTGCGTTCGGACAGATAGCGTTCGACCCCGAACTTGAACTCGTACAGCATCAGTTCCAGTTCGTCGTCACGCCATTGCCCGTCAGTGGGGATCTCCGCATCCACGATGGTCGCGCCGGCGTCGCGCATCACCTTGATGGCCGCTTCCATCGCGGCCGCGGCATCGGCGTGGATCCCGAATTTGCTGCGCAGTACGCCGATCCGGGCGCCTTTCAGTGCGCCGGGTTTCAGGCGGGCGGCGTAGTCGAGCGTGGTGTTCCAGGCGGCCTGGGTGGTGGCGGCATCGGCCGGGTCGCGACCGGCCAGCACGCCCAGCAGGACGGCGGCATCGGACACGCTGCGGGTGATGGGACCGGGGCTGTCCTGGCTGTGCGAGATGGGCACGATGCCGGTGCGGCTGACCAGGCCGACGGTGGGCTTCAGGCCGACGACGCCGTTCACCGCGGCCGGGCACAGGATGCTGCCGTCGGTTTCGGTGCCGATGGTCACGGCGGCCAGGTTGGCGGACACGGCCACCGCGCTGCCGGAACTGGAGCCGCAGGGATTGCGGTCCAGCGCATAGGGATTGAGGGTCTGGCCGCCGCGCGCGCTCCAGCCGGAGGTGGAATGGGTGGAGCGGAAGTTGGCCCATTCGCTCAGGTTGGTCTTGCCCAGGATCACGGCGCCGGCCTCGCGCAGGCGACGCACCAGGGTGGCGTCCTGCGACGGCCGCAGGTCCTTCAGCGCGAGCGAACCGGCCGACGTGACCATCGGTACAGCGTCGATGTTGTCCTTCAGCAGCACCGGGATGCCGTGCAGCGGGCCACGCACGGCGTTGTCCTTGCGCTCCACGTCGCGCAGCGTGGCTTCCTTCAGGGCGTCGGGGTTCAGTTCGATCACCGCGTTGAGCCGCGGGCCGGCCTTGTCGATGGCGGCGATGCGCGCCAAGTAGGCCTGGGTCAGGCGGCGGCTGTCCAGTTCGCCCGACTGCATGCGTGCCTGCAGATCGCTGATGTCCAATTCGGCATAGGCGAACTCGGTGGGCGACTCCTGCGTGGCCGCCTGGTCGGGCGACGCCTGCGGCCGGCAGGCGGCCAGCGCGAGAGTGATGCCAAGCAGCAGGGCAGGTCGGCGCATGCGCGTATTTCCCATGGATGCGCGGCAGGCTACGCAGCGATGCCGGTGCGCGTCAAATCCGCCGGCGGCGGATGTCGCGCCACAACACCAGGACGATGACGATGTTCACCACCAGCAAGGCCCAGGTATGCCAGCCGGGATGCCGGTGGATCGCGTACACGTCCAGCGGCAGGTAGGCGGCCGAGCCGATGCAGCCCAGCCACGAGGCCCAGGCGCGTGCACGCCACAGGCCCCAGGCTTCCAGCAGGCGCATCAGCGCGTACAGAACGATGATGCCCACCGCGACGTGCACGGCGCCGGGATTGATGGTGTCGAGGGTCTTGGTGATCACGCCCGGTTCGGCGTGGGGCAGGAACCGGGTGATCAGCGCATGGATGCCGTCGCGCAGCCGGTCGGGCCCCAGCAGGGCCAGTCCGGCGGCGATCCCCAGTGCCAGCACACCCTTCGCGCCCTCGAAGAGGGCGATCAGGTGGAGACCCGGATGCGCGCGGGGATCCGGGTTGTAGCCGGCCTGGTCCACGGCAGCCCGCGGCGACAAGGCGTCAGGCGGCGCGGGAGGCGCGCTTGCGGTCGCTTTCGGTCAGGAACTTCTTGCGCAGGCGGATTTCCTTGGGCGTGACTTCCACCAGCTCGTCGTCCTCGATGAAATCCAGGGCCTGTTCCAGCGTGTACTTGATCGCCGGGCTCAACTGGATGGCATCGTCCTTGCCGGAGGCGCGCATGTTGGTCAGCGGCTTGGGCTTGATGGCGTTGACCGTGAGGTCGTTGTCCTTCGAGTGGATGCCGACCAGCTGCCCTTCGTAGACGTTGTCGCCTTCGGCGGCGAACAGCTTGCCGCGTTCCTGCAGCGGCCCAAGCGAATAGGCCGGAGTGGTGCCGGCCGCATTGGCGATCATCACGCCGTTGATGCGCTTGGCGATCGCACCGGTTTCCTTCGGGCCGTAGTGGTCGAATACGTGGAACAGCAGGCCCGAACCCTGGGTCAGGGTGCGGAATTCGTTCTGGAAACCGATCAGGCCACGCGCCGGGATCATGTAGTCCAGGCGCACGCGGCCCTTGCCGTCCGGTTCCATGTTCTTCAGCTGGCCCTTGCGGATACCCAGCTTTTCCATCACGCCGCCCTGGTGCTGCTCTTCGATGTCGACGACCAGCTGCTCGACCGGCTCCATCTGCTTGCCGTCGATTTCCTTGATGATGACTTCCGGGCGCGACACGGCCAGTTCGAAGCCTTCGCGGCGCATGGTTTCGATGAGCACCGACAGGTGCAGCTCGCCGCGGCCGGAGACCAGGAACTTGTCCGGGTCGGAGCCTTCCTCGACCTTGAGCGCCACGTTGTGCAGGGTCTCGCGCTCCAGGCGTTCGCGCAGCTGGCGGCTGGTCAGGAACTTGCCCCCGCTCAGGTCCTTGTGGCCCGCGAACGGCGAGTTGTTGACCTGGAAGGTCATGCTGATGGTGGGTTCGTCCACGGTCAGCGCCGGCAGCGCTTCGGGGGTGTCCAGCGCACAGACGGTGTCGGAGATGCTCAGGTCCTGGATGCCCGCGATGGCGACAATGTCGCCGGCCTCGGCTTCCTCGGCTTCCACGCGCTCCAGGCCCATGAAGCCCAGCACCTGCATGATCTTGCCCTGGCGCTTCTTGCCTTCGCGGTCGATGACGCTGACCGGCATGTTCTTCCTGACCTTGCCGCGCTGGATGCGGCCGATGCCGATCAGGCCGACGAAGTTGTTGTAGTCCAGCTGGCTGATGCGCATCTGGAAGGCGCCATCGGGATCTACCGCCGGAGGCGAAACGTGCTTCATGATCGCTTCGTACAGCGGGGTCATGTCGCCTTCACGGGCGGTGTCGTCCAGGCTGGCGTAGCCGTGCAGCGCGGAGGCGTAGACGATCGGGAAGTCGAGCTGCTCGTTGGTGGCGCCCAGCTTGTCGAACAGGTCGAACACCTGGTCGATCACCCAGTCCGGACGCGCGCCGGGGCGGTCGATCTTGTTGACCACCACGATCGGCTTGAAGCCCATCGCGAAGGCCTTCTGAGTGACGAAGCGCGTCTGCGGCATGGGGCCGTCCATCGCGTCCACCAGGATCAGCACCGAATCCACCATCGACAGCACGCGTTCCACTTCGCCGCCGAAGTCGGCGTGCCCGGGGGTGTCGACGATGTTGATGCGGTTGCCCTGCCAGGTGATGGCGGTGTTCTTGGCCAGGATCGTGATGCCACGCTCCTTTTCCTGGTCGTTGCTGTCCATCACGCGCTCGGCCAGCACCGTGCGTTCGGACAGGGTGCCCGACTGCTTGAGCAGGCAGTCGACGAGGGTGGTCTTGCCGTGGTCGACGTGGGCGACGATGGCGATATTGCGAAGGTTTTGGATGGACATGCCGAAGGGGCGCGGACGAGCGCGCTGAAGGTGGGGAAAGGAAGGGGCGTATTATAGCCGGCTGGCGCGCGCTAAGCACCTGATTTGACGGATGTCTGGCTGAATGACCGGTTTTCGCGACTTCCCCTTGAAATCCCCGGCTGGCGCCGTGATCTGGCAGATGGCCTGGGTGTTCGTGCTCGGGTTCGGCCTTTTCCTGCACTACAACCCCGCGCACTCCCTCGCGGCGGGGGCCTGGCAGGGCCTCTCGGCACCCATGCTCGTCCTGGCCGGCCTGATGCTGGGTGCGGGCAGCCTCCGGGTCGCCTGGCTGGCCTGGCGCATCACCCCATTCGTTATTTCACCCCGGAGAACCACCCCATGAGCCAACTGACCGCCACTTTCGACACCTCCCGCGGCCCGATCGTCATCGCGCTGTATCCCGACAAGGCCCCGCTGACGGTCGCCAACTTCGTCAACCTGGCCAAGCGTGGCTTCTACGACGGGCTGAACTTCCACCGCGTGATCGCGGACTTCATGGTCCAGGGCGGCTGCCCGGAGGGCTCCGGCCGTGGCGGCCCGGGCTACCGCTTCGAGGACGAGACCACCAATGGCGTGCGCCATGAGCGCGGCGTGCTGTCCATGGCCAATGCCGGCCCCAACACCAATGGCAGCCAGTTCTTCATCACCCACGTGCCCACCCCGTGGCTGGACGGCAAGCACACCGTGTTCGGCAAGGTGACCGAGGGCCTGGACGTGGTGGATGCCGTGCGCCAGGGCGACCTGATCAACAAGGTCACCATCGACGGTGACAGCGATGCCGTGCTGGCCGCCAAGGCCGACCGCGTGGCGGAGTGGAACCGTCTGCTGAGCGCCTGATCCGGGGCCGGCAACGCCGGGGCGGCCCCGTAGCGGGCCGCCTTGGACCTTTGGCGCATCCGGTCGGACGGAAGGTCCGTGATACCATTTTGCGCCGCAAAAAAACGGCCTGAACCCCGTCTTCCGTCCCGCTGTGAGGTTGTGCAATGCCCACGCTTGCCCGGCGCATCGGTCGCGCCAAGCCGAGTGCGATCATGTTGGTCGCCGAGAAGGCGAAGAAGCTGAAGGCCGAAGGCCGCGACATCATCAGTTTCTCGATCGGCGTTCCCAATTTCCTGCCCGGTGAGCATGTCTACCAGGCGGCGCGCGAGGCACTGTCGAAGGATTCCGGGCAATACGGCAGCAACCGGGGCAGCGATGCGCTGCTGGACGCCTTCCTGGCGCACATCGAGGCGCTGGGCCTGACCGGGTTCACGCGCGCCAACGTCTCCACCGGCATCGGTGCCAAGCACCTGCTGTACAACCTGGCCGAAGCCCTGCTGGACGAGGGCGACACCATCGTCTACCCGTCGCCGTACTGGACGACGTACGCCGACATCGCCGACATCGTCAATGCGAAAGCGGTGGCGCTGCCGTGTCCCGCCAGCCAGGACTACAAGCTGACCCCGGCGCAGCTGGATGCCGCGCTGGCCACGCACGCACCCAAGGTGTTCCTGTTCAACAATCCGTCCAACCCGACGGGCATGGTCTACACCGCTGACGAGATCGCCGCGCTGGCCGACGTGCTGGTGAAGTATCCCGAGACCTGGATCGTCACCGACGACATCTACAACCGCATGCTGTTCGACGGCCTTGCGTACGCGAACTTCATCCAGGCCCGGCCCGAGCTGCGCGGGCGCACGGTGTTCGTGGATTCGCTGTCCAAGACCTACGGCATGCCTGGCTGGCGGGTGGGATTCATGGCGGGGCCCGAGGCCATCGCCAAGGCGGTCACCACGCTCAATTCCAACCACATCACCAACCTTCCTGAAGTGACCACGGCCGCGGCCATCGCCGCACTTTCCGGTCCGCAGGACGTGCCCGTCGCCAAAAATGCGGAATTCCAGGCCAAGCGCGACCAGGTGGTGGCCGCGATGGACGCGATCCCGGGCGTGGTCTGCCCGCGTCCGCAGGGTGCCTTCTACGTGTTCCCCGACATCAGCTGCGCGTTCGGCAAGTCGCACGACGGCGTGAAGATCGAGAACGATGTCGACCTCTGCAATGCGCTGCTCGACGCCAAGGGCGTCGCCTGCGTGCCGGGCTCGGCCTTCGGCGAGCCGCGCGCGCTGCGCATCAGCTACACCTGCCCGACGCCGCAGCTGGCGCCGGGGCTGCAACGCTTCCAGGAATTCTTTGCCGAGTTGAAGTAATCGCACTGTGGGCCACGGCCCACGCTGTCCCCACGTGGTGGGCCGAGGCCCGCCCTACGAAACCTTGAGGATCCGCACCATGAAAACCCCCGTCCGTGTCGCCGTCACCGGTGCTGCTGGCCAGATCGGCTACGCGCTGCTGTTCCGCATCGCCTCCGGCGAAATGCTGGGCAAGGACCAGCCGGTCATCCTGCAGCTGCTCGAGCTGCCGCTGGAGAAGGCCCAGGCCGCGCTGAAGGGCGTGATGATGGAGCTGGAAGACTGCGCTTTCCCGCTGCTGGCCGGCATGGTGGGCACGGATGATCCGGAAGTGGCCTTCAAGGATGCCGACGTGGCCCTGCTGGTCGGCGCGCGTCCGCGCGGCCCGGGCATGGAGCGCAAGGACCTGCTGCTGGAGAACGCCAAGATCTTCACCGCCCAAGGCGCGGCGCTGAACAAGGTCGCCAGCCGCAACGTCAAGGTGCTGGTGGTCGGCAACCCGGCCAACACCAACGCCTACATCGCGATGAAGTCCGCGCCGGACCTGCCGGCGAAGAACTTCACTGCCATGCTGCGCCTGGACCACAACCGCGCGCTGAGCCAGCTCGCCGCCAAGGCCGGCGTGGCCGTGGCCGACATCGAGAAGCTGATCGTGTGGGGCAACCACAGCCCGACCATGTACCCGGACTATCGCTTCGCCACCGTCAACGGCGCGTCGCTGAAGGACAAGATCAACGACCCCGACTGGAATGCCAACACCTTCATCCCGCAGGTCGGCAAGCGCGGTGCGGCCATCATCGAGGCGCGCGGCCTGTCGTCCGCCGCATCGGCCGCCAATGCGGCCATCGACCACATCCGTGACTGGGTGCTGGGCAGCAACGGCAAGTGGGTGACGATGGGCGTGCCGTCGGACGGCAGCTATGGCATCCCGGAAGGCGTGATGTACGGCGTGCCGGTGACCACCGCCAATGGCGAGTACACGCGCGTCGAAGGCCTGGAGGTGGATGCCTTCAGTCGCGCCGCCATGGACAAGACGCTGGCGGAGCTGGAGGAAGAGCGCGCCGGCGTGGCGCATCTGCTCGGCTGATCGACGTCGGAATCTGGTGAAGCACAACGCCGGGCCTGTCCCGGCGTTGTCGTTTCCGAGGCAGGGTTCTCCGCGGAAGATCGGGCTAAGACTATCGTCGGTAGGCTGCACGCCGCCCGCGGGACTATGCTCGCCCTGTCGAGTGGCGTCCGGGAGAGCCGACATGGGTTACGAGGAAACCTATCGCCGTTCCATCGAACAGCCCGAGGTGTTCTGGGCGGAAGAGGCGAAGGCGATCCACTGGCATGTGCCGCCGCGGCAGATCCTGGATTATTCGCGGCCCCCGTTCCGGCGCTGGTTCGCCGGCGGCGAGACCAACCTCTGCTACAACGCCGTGGACCGGCACCTGGACACGCGTGGCGACCAGCTGGCGCTTGTCGCCGTCTCCACCGAAACCGATGTCACCCGCGAGATCACCTATCGCCAGCTGCATCGCGAAGTGAATGCGTTCGCCGCCGTGCTGCTGCGCCTGGGCGTGGGCAAGGGCGATCGCGTGGTCATCTACATGCCCAACATGGCCGAGGCGGTGTTCGCCATGCTCGCCTGCGCGCGCATCGGCGCCATCCACTCGGTAGTGTTCGGCGGCTTCGCCGCGCACAACCTGGCGCTGCGCATCGATGACGCGCAACCGAAGCTGCTGATCGCCGCCGATGCGGGCAGCCGGGGTGGCAAGGTCATTCCGTACAAGCCGCTGGTCGACGAGGCCTGCATGAGGGCCGCGACACCGCCGGCCAAGGTGCTGATCGTCTCGCGCGGACTGGATCCGGCCGAACCGAAGGTGTCCGGGCGCGACGAGGACTACGCCACGCTGCGTGCGCAGGTGGGCGAGGCCGAGGTGCCGGTCGAATGGCTGGAATCGAACGAGCCCAGCTACCTGCTCTATACCTCCGGCACCACCGGCAAGCCGAAGGGCGTGCAGCGCGACGTCGGCGGTTATGCGGTGGCGCTGGCATTGTCGATGCGGACGGTGTTCGACGTGGGGCCGGGGCAGGTGATGTTCTCCACCTCCGATGTCGGCTGGGCGGTGGGGCATTCCTACAACGTGTACGGCCCGCTGCTCGTCGGCGCCACGTCGGTGCTGTACGAAGGCCTGCCGATCCATCCCGATGCCGGCATCTGGTGGGCGCTGTGCGAGCAGTACCAGGTGCGCACGATGTTCTCGTCGCCCACCGCCATCCGCGTGTTGAAGAAGCACGACATCGATTTCATCAAGCGCCACGACCTGTCCGAGCTGAAGTACCTGTTCCTCGCTGGCGAGCCGCTGGACGAACCCACCGCGCACTGGATCACCGAAGCGCTGGGCAAGCCGGTGATCGACAACTACTGGCAGACCGAAACCGGGTGGCCGGCGCTGACGCTGCTGCCGGGGCTGGACATGAAGCCGGTGAAGTTCGGCTCGCCGGGATTTCCCAATCTCGGCTACCGCATGAAGATCATCGACGAAACCACGGGCGAGGAAGTCGGCGCCAACCGGAAAGGCGTGCTGGTCATGCAACCCCCGCTGCCGCCGGGCTGCATGACCACCCTCTGGAACGACGACGCGCGCTTCCTGTCCAGTTACTTCAGCCATTTCAGCGAGTTGCTTTACAGCTCGCTGGACTGGGCGATCCGCGATGATGAGGGATACACCTTCATCCTCGGCCGTACCGACGATGTCATCAACGTGGCCGGCCATCGCCTGGGCACCCGCGAGATCGAGGAGTCGGTGTCCGGGTATCCGGCCGTGGCGGAAGTGGCGGTGATCGGCATGGCGGACGAACTGAAGGGCCAGGTGCCGGTCGTCTTCGCCACCCTGCGTCAGGCCGCCACGGAGCCCCACGAGCGCGTGGCCGCCGCCGATGGCATGCGACGCACGGTGGAGCAAAGCCTGGGGGCGGTCGCGCGGCCGGCGCGCGTCTACATCGTCAATGCGTTGCCGAAGACGCGGTCGGGCAAGCTGTTGCGGCGCTCGCTGCAGGCGCTGGCGCAGGGCGCGGATCCGGGAGACCTGTCCACGCTGGACGACCCCAATGCGCTGGAAGAAGTGAAGAAGGCGCTGCTGCGCGGTCCCGAGGCCGGCGGCTGAGCGGGCCGCATCACGGATGTTCTGCGGGCGCCGCTCCGGTGTAGCGTGCGCGTGGGCGGATCAGGCGTCCCTGTGCCTGCTGCTCAAGTGCGTGTGCAAGCCAGCCGGCGACGCGGCCGGCGGCGAACATCACCAGCGCGGGCGTGGCCGGCAGGCTGTCCGCATGGCAGATCGCGGCGAGCATCAGATCAATGTTGGGTCGCTGCCCGCTGATGTCTTCGGTGGCGCTGATGACTGCCTCGAGTGACGTCAGTGCGGCCGAGCCGGCATGCCGCACGCGCATGCGTGCCAGCAGTTCCGCCGCACGCGGGTCGCCGTCCGGATAGAGCGCATGGCCGAAGCCGGGCAGGTCGTCGCCGCGCTGCCAGCGCATCGCGATGAAGTCGCGCGGGGACGCCGCTGCCGTGGCATCGGCGATCAGCGCGAACGCGCGCGCGGTCGCGCCGCCATGGCGCGGGCCCGACAGCGCGGCCAGCCCGCTGCACACCGTGGCGTGCAGGTGCGCGCCGGTGGAAGCGACCACGCGGGCGGCAAAGGCGGAGACATTCAGCTCGTGGTCGGCACAGACCACCAGCGCCGCGCGCACCAGGTCCGCGAAACCGTCGTCACCGGGTTTCCATGCCTCGGCCAGCAGGCGGTGCACCGGGCCGGCGGAAGGCGGCTGCGCGACCAGCAACGCCGCGTTGTGGCGGAGCAGGGTGGCCGCGATCTCGAGGCGCACGCGCGGTGCCGAGCTGAACGAATGCCGCACGTCCAACGCCAGCAGGGGAATGGCGACCATCGCGCGCTCCAGCGGTGGCAGCCGCGCATCGAGCGCCAGCGCGGCCACGTTCGCAGGCCACGCGCTGTCCACGGGCAGGGCGAACGGGTCGTGGTCGCCGGCGTCCCACAAGAGGCAAGCGATGTCCTCCAGCGCCGCCCCCGCATGCACGGCCTCGATCGCGGAGCGGCCGCGGTAGTAGGGGGCGTCCGGGCGGATCAGCGAGATCTGGGTCTCCAGCACCGGCAGGCCACGGTCCAGGCTCTGCGCGGCCCCGCGCGCCGCCCCGCGGCCCACCCGCTTGCGCTGTGCCAAGCGCTCGACGTCCTGGCGCAGGTACAGGCGGCTGCGGTGGTCCGCGCCGGGGCGGGATTCCAGCAGGCCACGGCTGACGTAGGCATAGAGCGTGGCCTGGCTGATGCCGAGCAGCTGGCAGGTTTCGCGGGCGGAGAGCAGGTCGGTGTCCATGCCGATAGATTGATTGATTTGATCAAGATTGATCAATGGGTGTGATGCTGCCAGATTGGCGGTCCCCGAGGGGCGTACCATTCGCGCACCTCTGCCGCCCGGCCTGCCGACCGTGGCGACCCTGCCGATGAAGAGGAGTTCCACCGCATGAACAACGCTACCGCGGGTGCGCGTTTCCGCACCGCGCTGGCCGCCGAATCGCCGCTGCAGGTGATCGGGGCGATCAACGCCAACCACGCCCTGCTGGCCAAGCGCGCCGGCTACCGGGCGATCTACCTGTCGGGCGGCGGCGTCGCCGCGGGCTCGCTGGGCCTGCCCGACCTGGGCATCAACACGCTGGAAGACGTGCTGATCGACGTGCGCCGCATCACCGACGTCTGCGACCTGCCGCTGCTGGTCGATATCGACACCGGCTTCGGCCCCAGCGCGTTCAACATCGAACGCACGGTGAAGTCGCTGATCAAGGCCGGTGCCGCCGCCTGCCATATCGAGGACCAGGTCGGCGCCAAGCGCTGCGGCCATCGCCCGGGCAAGGAAATCGTGCCTGCGGGCGAGATGGTCGACCGCGTGAAGGCGGCCGCCGATGCCAAGACCGACCCGGACTTCTTCCTGATCGCGCGCACCGACGCCATCCAGGTCGAAGGCGTGGACGCCGCCATCGAGCGCGCCATCGCCTGCGTCGAGGCGGGTGCCGACGGCATATTCGCCGAGGCCGCCTACGACCTGCCGACCTACCAGCGCTTCGTGGAGGCGGTGAAGGTGCCGGTGCTGGCCAACATCACCGAGTTCGGCAAGACGCCGCTGTTCACCCGAGACGAGCTGGCCTCGGTCGGCGTGGCGATCCAGCTGTACCCGCTGTCGGCGTTCCGCGCGATGAACAAGGCCGCGGAGAACGTCTACGAGGCGATCCGCCGCGACGGCCACCAGAAGAACGTGATCGATACGATGCAGACGCGCGAGGAGCTGTACGACCGCATCGGTTACCACGCGTTCGAGCAGAAGCTCGACGCGCTGTTTTCCTCGAAGAAGTAGCTATATCCCTTCTCCCTCCGGGAGAAGAGCCTGCCCCGTACTCGATACGGGGTGCCCGAAGGGCGGATGAGGGTGCGGCGAAGCCAGTGATGTCCAAGATGCATGGACTCCGCCGCACCCTCACCCCAACCCCTCTCTCCCACGGGGACTTCCTTCGGTCGCCGGTGGGAGAGGGGCTTTACATCATCAAGAGGTGTTGCAATGTCAGACGCTGCCGTTCCCTTCAAACCCAAGAAATCCGTTGCCCTGTCAGGCACCGCCGCCGGCAACACCGCGCTGTGCACCGTCGGCCGCACCGGCAACGACCTGCACTACCGCGGTTACGACATCCTGGACCTGGCCACCACCAGCGAGTTCGAAGAGGTCGCCTACCTGCTGGTGCACGGCAAGCTGCCCAACCGTGCCGAGCTGGCCGGTTACAAGGCCAAGCTGAAGTCGCTGCGCGGCATCCCGGCCGCGGTGAAGGCCGCGCTGGAGGAACTGCCGCCGTCGGCGCACCCGATGGACGTGATGCGCACGGGCGTGTCCGTGCTGGGCTGCGTGTCGCCGGAGAAGGACGACCACAACCACCCCGGTGCGCGCGACATCGCCGACAAGCTGATGGCGTCGCTGGGTTCGATGCTGCTGTACTGGTACCACTGGAGCCACAACGGCCGCGCCATCGATGTCGAGACCGACGACGACTCCATCGGCGGCCACTTCCTGCACCTGCTGCACGGCGAAAAACCGAAGGACAGCTGGGTGCGCGCCATGCACACCTCGCTGATCCTGTACGCCGAACACGAGTTCAATGCGTCCACCTTCACCTGCCGCGTCATCGCCGGTACCGGCAGCGACATGCATTCGTGCATCGCCGGCGGCATCGGTGCGTTGCGCGGCCCGAAGCATGGTGGCGCGAACGAAGTGGCCTTCGAAGTGCAGAAGCGCTACGAGACGCCTGACGAGGCGGAAGCCGACATCAAGGCGCGCGTGGAGCGCAAGGAAGTGGTGATCGGCTTCGGCCACCCGGTCTACACCGTCGGTGACCCGCGCAACGGCGTGATCAAGCAGGTGGCGAAGGACCTGTCGGCCGAGCAGTCGAACATGAAGATGTACGCCATCGCCGAGCGTCTGGAATCGGTGATGTGGGAGATCAAGAAGATGTTCCCGAACCTGGACTGGTTCAGCGCCGTCAGCTACCACATGATGGGCGTGCCGACGGCGATGTTCACACCGCTGTTCGTGATCGCCCGCACCAGTGGCTGGAGCGCGCACGTCATCGAGCAGCGCATCGACGGCAAGATCATCCGCCCCAGTGCCAACTACACCGGCCCGGAAGACCTGGCCTTCGTGCCGCTCGACCAGCGCTGAGCGGGCCGGGCCGGGGGAGGCCTCCGGCCGGCACCCGGGTCAAGAAGCCGCGGGTCTGCGACGATGGTGGCAGGCCCGCCTTCCGTTTGTGTGATCGCGGGGGTTGCCGAGCGGGCCGGCGACCGGTACACCTATGCCCCTGGGGCAGCGCTGTGGACGACGGGGAGGGGCCCGGTCGCACGGTGCGGGGGATGCCATGCACGCGAACATGTGGTCCAAGACGGAAGCCGGCCGGCAGGAAATACAGCAGCGCACGCGCAAGCTGTCCGCCGGATTGCGATCGATCCTGCTGCTGGTGGATGGCCAGCGCAGTGAAGACGAGCTGAAAGCGCTGATGAGCGGGCTGCACGCGCCCGACGATGCACTCGGGCAGCTGGAGGCGGAGGGTCTGATAGAACGGCGATCCGGCGCGGCCCTGATGATGGCAGCGGTCGCTGCGCCGTCGCCGCCTGCCGCCGCGGGCATCCCGGCGCCGGCCGCGGAGATGACCCCGGCCGACCGCTACAACCTGCTGTACACGCGCATCACCGACGACATCCGCACGCATGTCGGGCTGAAGGGCTACTTCCTGCAGCTGAAGGTGGAGCGTTGCGCGGACGCGGACGAACTGGTTGCCCTGCTGCCCGACATCGCCACGGCGTTGACCAAGGCGCGCGACCACACCTTCGCCACGCGCTGGCTGGAAGGCGTGCGCGCATCCCTCGCCTGATACGCGCAGGGCCGTCGGCCTTCAGGCCAGGCCTTCCGCCGTCAAGGCGGCACGTACGCCGGCATCGCGCTCCATCCGCGCCTTGAACGCGGCGATGTTCGGCAACCCGGACAGGTCCACGCCGGTGCGGTCCGCCCAGCGCAGCGTGATGTAGAAATAGGGGTCGGCGAAGCTGCGGAAGCCTGCCAGCCAGTCGCGTCCCTGCAGTTGTTTCTCGGCGGTTTCGTAGAGCCCGCGCAGGCGCTTGCGTGCGGTTTCCTTCACCACCTCGAACTGCGCTTCGTCGCCGATGAAACGCGCCGGTCCGAACAGCGGATGGAACGCGGGATGCAGGTCGGAGTTCACGAACGCGAGCCAGCGTGCGGCCTGCGCGCGCTGTTGCGGCGAGCCGTCACCGGCCAGTTGCGCCTGCGGATATGTGTCGGCGATGTAGCCCAGGATCGCGGCATTCTGGGTCAGCACGAATTCGCCATCGACGATGGCAGGCACGGCGCCTGTGGGGTTGATCCGCAGGTATTCCGGCGTCTTCAACTCATCCGCCGTCATCACTCGCACCTCGAACGGCTGTCCCGTCCACTGCAGCGCGATGTGGTCGGCGGTCGAGCACGCGCCGGGCTTGGTGTAGAGCTTCATGGTGTCCCCTGAAACGAAAAGGCCCGCGATTATCGCGGGCCCTGGATGCTGGCGGGGTGATGTGGGGTGCAACGGATTGTGCTGTGCACGCGCGACCAACATCGCGGTGCTTGGCTTCTTGCCCGTGCCTTTTGCTCAAGGCAAGGAGAGATCGCGGCGGTTTGTCCTCACCCCGTGCCCTCTCCCGGCGGGAGAGGGGGAGCAGGTGCCATGCGGGCTCGGCTTCGGTGAGCGCAAGGCCTGGCCTTGCGTCGCGCCTTTGGAAACTTTTGTTCTCAGGAGCGCGGCTTGAGCTTCTGCACGCGCAGGAAGGTGTGGTCGCCGATGGTGGCCACGTGGTAGGCGTTGCGCCAGCTCGGGCTGGCGATCTGGTGCGCCAGGAAGTGGCTGGCACCCGGCACGATTTCCTTGCGCTCGCCGGGCGGCAGGGCCCAGTTGCGTTCGGCGTTCAGGGCGACGGTCACCGACTTGGCCCATGCATCCGGGTTCTTCAGCCGGGTGTTGGGGCCCACGATGGTCGGGGCGAACTGCTTGCGGGCGGTGACCACCTCGCACATCGAGTCGCCCCACAGGCCGCTGTCGCGGCGGCGCAGGGCGACCTCGGCGACGGCTTGCTGGCCGCGCAGGGTCTGGTCGCGGGCTTCCAGGTACACGGTGGTGCTGAGGCACAACGAATCGGCGGCCGGCTGCGGCAACATCTGCGACAGCCATAAGATCCAGGCCAGTTTCATGGGAACTCCTTGCTCCGTCTTTCCCGTGCCCCTGTCCCTCCCTGTTACGTGGGAAGGCGCGATGAGTGGACACGGCAGGGCGTCATGGGGAGGCAGCCTTCACACGGGCTGCCCGGGGACCGGCGGGGACGAACCAGGAACGGTTCGGGCGCCGGGTCAGCCTGCCTGAACTGGGCGGCGGGCTGGAAAGTGGGCGCAAGGTAGGGGGCCGCGTCCCAACTTGGCCTGAACGGGGCGGCTTGACGGCGGGAGTGCGATCTGGCTGGGAACTGTGAGCGGTGTCGCACCCGCACGGCCCTGGACAGGCGCGAAGCCAAGTTGCCGGATGATGCCGTCCACCCCTGCAGGAGCGTCCTCGGGCGCGATGCCGTTGCTCGGCGTGCGCGAAAAAGCATCGCGCCCGAGGGCGCTCCTACAAGGCGTGGTTTCGCAGGGGTGTCGGCTGCTTGGTGGGCAGAAGGCGTTACAGCCCGGCCGCCAGCCGGCTGCCCTGGTCGATGGCGCGCTTGGCATCCAGTTCGGCCGCCACGTCAGCGCCACCGATCAGGTGCGGTGTGCGGCCGGCGGCGAGCAGGTCGGCCTGCAGGTCGCGGCGCGGCTCCTGGCCGGCGCAGACCACCACGTGGTCGACCGGAAGTACCTGTTCGGTGGCGCCCACCTTGATGCGCAGGCCGGTGTCGTCCACGCCCAGGTACTCCACGCCGCCCAGCATCTTCACCTGCTTGGCCTTCAGCGTGGCCCGGTGCACCCAGCCGCTGGTCTTGCCCAGGCGGGCGCCGGGCTTGCCGGGGCTGCGCTGCAGCAGCCATACCTCGCGTGCGGGCGGCTCCGGCTGCGGGCGGGCCAGGCTGCCGCGGGCCTCGAACGTCGGGTCCACGCCCCATTCGGCCATCCAGCGGGCCGGGTCCAGCGAGGGCGAGTGGCCTTCGTGGGTCAGGTACTCGGCCACGTCGAAGCCGATGCCGCCGGCGCCGATCAGCGCGGCGCGGGCGCCCACCGTCACCCGGCCGGACAACACGTCCACGTAACTGACGACCTTGGCATGGTCCGCGCCGGGAAACGCGACCCTGCGCGGGGTGATGCCGGTCGCCAGCACCACCTCGTCGAAGCCGGCCAGGTCGGCCGCCGTGACCGGCGTCGACAGCTTCACGTCCACGCGCGTCTCCTCGAGCCGGTGACGGAAGTAGCGCAGGGTCTCGTGGAATTCTTCCTTGCCCGGAATCCGCTTTGCATAGTTGAATTGCCCGCCGATCTCGCCGGCTGCATCGAACAGCGTCACCCGGTGGCCGCGCTCGGCCGCGACCGTCGCGCAGGCCAGGCCGGCAGGACCGGCGCCGACCACGGCGACGGTCTTCGGCGCGAAGGTCTTCTGGTACGTCAGGTCCGTCTCGTGGCAGGCGCGCGGATTGACCAGGCAACTGGCCAGCTTGTTCTCGAACACATGGTCCAGGCAGGCCTGGTTGCAGGCGATGCAGGTATTGATCGCCTGCGGCTTGCCGGCGCGCGCCTTGGCCGCCCACTGCGGGTCGGCCAGCAGCGGCCGCGCCAGCGACACCATGTCGGCCTTGCCGGCGGCGAGGATGCCTTCGGCCACCTCCGGCATGTTGATGCGGTTGGTCGCCACCAGCGGCACGCGGACGTGCGGCTTGAGCTTGGCGGTCACGTCCACGAAGGCCGCGCGCGGCACCGAGGTGACGATGGTCGGCACGCGCGCCTCGTGCCAGCCGATGCCGGAGTTGATGATCGTGGCACCCGCCGCTTCCACGGCCTTGGCCTGGGCGACGATTTCCTCCCACTGGTTGCCGTCCTCGACCAGGTCGATCAGCGACAGCCGGTAGATGAGGATGAAGTCGGGGCCGACCGCTTCGCGCACGCGCCGCACGATCTCCACCGCGAAGCGCATGCGCTTCTCCGGCGTGCCGCCCCAGGCGTCGTTGCGCTTGTTGGTGCGGGGCGCGGTGAATTCGTTGATGAAGTAGCCTTCGGATCCCATGATTTCCACGCCGTCATAGCCGGCGTCGCGCGCCAGCTTCGCCGCGTTGGCGTAGGCGGAAATCTGCCGTTCGATGCCGCGTGCGGACAGCGCGCGCGGGGTGAACGGGTTGATCGGGGCCTTCACTTTCGAAGGCGCCACCGTGAGCGGGTGGTAGCCGTAACGGCCGGCATGCAGCAGCTGGGCGCAGATCTTCGCGCCATGCTCGTGCACGGCCTTGGTCACGAACTTGTGCGGGCGCGCTTCCCACGGCCACGACAGCTTGCCGCCGAAGGGCTTCAGCCAGCCCACCAGATTGGGCGAAAAGCCGCCGGTGACGATCAGGCCCACGCCGCCGGCCGCGCGCTCGGCGAAGTACGCCGCCAGTTTCGGGAAATCGCGCGCGCGATCTTCCAGGCCGGTATGCATCGACCCCATCAGTACCCGGTTGCGGACCGTGGTGAAGCCCAAATCCAGCGGGGTGAACAGGTGGGGGTAGGGCGTGGAGTCAGTGGCGGTGGCGGTCGACGTCATGCGGGCTGTGGATACGCGTGCGTATGGGTGGGCGCACGATGCCGCGAATCACGGGGGCACGCAAGCGCCTCCATGTACGTGGGACCGTCACCGCAAGGTGTGGACGGCGGGCGGCAGTTCGGCAGGCAGCGCCTCCTGTTCCAGGCACAGCGGCTGCGAGCGCAGGTCGGCGACGACACCGTGCCAGCCCGCGCGCTCGGCCCATCGGCACATGGCGGCCAGGACGGCGGGTGCTGGCACATGCCCCTCGCCGCCATGCACGTGCTCACGCGCGGCGGGCGACATCCGCCAAGGGTGCAGACGATGCCCGCTGGCTGCGGCGGTTTCGGCCAGGACGGCGGCGATGCGGAAGCCGCCTTCGTCGATGTCGCCCCAATGCCATACCGGCAGGTCCGCCGGCAGCGAGCGCAGCAGGCGCGTATAAGCGCGGCGCCAGGCAGGCGAGGGCATGCCTCCCGTGTACAGCAGTAACGTGCGGTCTGCGCCCGGTGCTCGGGCCGCATCGTGGAAACTGGCCAGGTTCTCCACGCTGAGCAGGCAGGTGGCGGACGTCCGCACGCCCTGCACGGCTTCGAGTGGCACGCCGAGGAAGGCGGTGGCGAGTGGAAGCTGTACGCCGCCTTCGAGCAGCAGCGTGGCGGTGCCGGCGACCAGCAGCGGCTGCGGTTCGCGCCGCAGGCCCAGCGACGCCCACACGTGCTCTTTCTCGAGCGGACCGTCCGCGACCCGCTCACCGGTCATCAGCAGGTCCAGCCAGGGGGTGAGCTGTTCGAGCCGCTTGCTCGCCTGCGCGCGTCCCGCGAACAGGCGTGCACTCTCCCGGCGGAGGATGCGTTCGTGGGCGTCATCGGCGAGGCGGGCCCGCACGGCCAGCGCAGCATCGGCCAGGTCGGGGGCCGCTTCCGGACCGTGGCCACGCACCTTGCGGTCGGCCCGCCACATCGCCAGCACCTCATCCAGCACCGGGAAGTGCGGCAACCAGGGCGACAGCGCCTCCGCGGCTTGCGCGACGCGCGCCTCCAGCAAGGGCACCCCGAGGTGCCGGGCAAGCCCGTCCAGATCGGTCACCGTGAGCCGCAGCAGGCGTTCGCCATCGCTGCGATGCCGGTCGCGCTGCACGGCGATCGCGCCGGCGCGTTCGGCCAGCGCTACCTGCGCGTGGAAGGTCTCGCGGTCGGCCAGCGTGCGCAGCGCCAGGTAGTCGCGGGCGCTGGCTTCAGTGGTCATCGGCAGCGAGGCGGGGGCGGCGTCGCCCCGCCGCCGGGCAAGCTCGCCCTTGCGCAGCAGCCGCTCCAGCACGCGCCGGGCGTCGCTCACGCGGGCGCCTGCTGCCTTTCGATGCGAGCGGTTTCCTCGGCCAGCAGTTCCGGATGCACGTCGAACTGGTCGGACAGCAGCAGCGCGCGTGCGGCGGCCTGCACTTCGATGCGCTCGGCCTGCAGCAGGTCGCCATCGCGGAACAGTTCGATGTAGCTGTCCAGCACGCCGCTGAGCGTGCCCTGCGCGGTATCCGGCGCGGCCAGCACCAGCTGCAGGCCCAGCGAACGCAGGTAGTTGGTGGTGGCACGGGCATTCTGCGCGTCGATCTTGTCGCCGAACTCATCCAGCAGGATCAGCCCCAGGCCGCCCGGGTGCGCTTCGCTCTTGCCGTAGGCCGCCGCCAGCGCGGCACCGGCGATCACGTACAGCGGCGCGCGGTGTTCGCCGCCGGAGCCGGAACGCATGCGCTCGCTGAGCGTGCCGATCACGGTGTCGTCCTGGCGGATCTGCACTTCGAAGCGGAAGAAGCGGCGATAGTCGTCCAGCGGCGACGTGGCCGTGCGCGCGGCGGCACCGTCCTCGATCAGGTCGCGGAACGCCGCCGGTACTTCCCCGGCGGTACCGAACAGGGTGTCCTCGCCGCCGACATCCACGGCGCGCCGGATGAAACGTTCCAGCTCGCGGAATTCCGGCACCACCTCGTAGTGGAACTGGTAGCGCTCGTTGTTGGAGAACGGCGGGCTGCTGCGCAAGGTGCGGTTGAGCGTGGCGATCTGCTGGCGCAGGCGCATGAAGTTGTCGTTGAGCGCGGCGGCCACGCTGGCGCGGAAGGTGTCCACGGCGGTGTCGTAGGCGTGGCGCGCCTCGCTTTCGTAGCGCACCAGATCGGTGTCGCGCAGCTGGGCCAGCTCGCGCTGCAGCAGCGCCAGCGCCGGCCGCCAGGCATTGGCGTCGAAGTCCACGTCCAGGCGATGGTCGCGTGCGTACTGCGCCAGCGCACTCCAAGCCTCCGGTAGGAGCTTGGCGAGTTGCCGGTCGCTCTCGTCGGCCCGACGCTCGCAGGTCTTGCCGCGTTCCTCGAGCGAATCGACCTTCGTGTCCAGTTCCTCGCGGTGACGCTCGATCAGGTTGGGGTCGACGTCGGGGTCCTTGAAGGCGTCCACGGCGCGGCGGGCGAACAGGTCTTCCTGCTGGCGCAGGCCGTCGAGCAGGCGCTGGCGTTCCTCGCGCTGGCGCGTGGCCACGGCCTCCTGTCCGATCAGCGTTTCCACCAGCGCGTCGCCGTCGGCGGCGCGCTGCTTCAACGCACGCACCTGTTCGCCCAGGCGTAGCAGGTCCGGGTCCAGCGCGTCCTGGTGGCTGTCGAGCGCGCTGCGATACCGCTGCAGGGCCTGCCGGTGTTCCAGCGCGCGCGCATGCAGGGCCTGCGCCACCGCGTCGGCATCGGCGAGCCGCGCCAGCGCACGCTGGCAATGGCTGGCAGCGCGCAGGCGCGGCTCGATCTCGCGCAGCGCCTGCTCTGCCGACTCGATGTCCTCGTGCAGCACGCGCAGGCGCGCGCGGTTGTCGGTAGCGCCGATCTTCAGGTCGCCGACCGCAGGTTGCCGGAGGCGTTCGATGCTGCCGCCGCGCGCGAGCAGGCCGTCCCGCGTCAGGCCTTGCCGGCTCTCCAGCAGTTCCGCTTCGGTCTGCACGCAGCGCAGCTCGCCCAGCTGGCGGCGCAGGAAGGCGAGTGCGTCGGCATTGATGCCTTCCAGCAGGGCGGCCACGCTGCCGGCCGCAGGCGTGCCCGCGTCGCGCGACCGCCGCGCATGGCTCGACAGCGCCAGCTTCACGCCATACACCGAACGTCCGCCGCTCAGGCCGCGATAGAGTTTGACCGCGCGCGCTTCGTCGGCTTCGGGAACCAGCAGTGCTTCCACGTTGCTGCGCAGGTAGGCTTCGATCGCCGGCTGCCAGGCCTTGTCCGTCACCTGCACCAGGTCGCAGACCGGGCGCGCATCGATGCCGGCATCGCGCAGGTAGTGCATCAGCCGGACCGTCTCGGGGTGCAGTTCGGACTGGCCCGCGACGATGCGCGCATGGTTCTGGCGCGCCGTCTCCAGCCGCTCGCGCGCCTTGTCGTGCGCGGCATGGCAGTCGCGCGCGAAGGTTTCCACCGCCTCGATCAGCGGCGCAGCGGCGGCGAGGGCCTGGCGGGCGCCTTCGAACAGCTGCTCCGGCGTCCACGGCAGGTCGGCATCGCTTTCCAGCGCGGACAACGCGCCATGCCACTCGCGCCAGGCGCGCGCGGCCGTCATGGTGGCTGCGGTATCCCATCCGTCCAGCGCCAGCGCGTCGATGGCGGCGAACTGGTCGCGCACGAACGCGGTCTCGCGCAGCAGCTCGGTCTTGATCTGTTGTAGCCGGTCGCGGTCGCGCGCGGTGACTTCATCGAAACGCGCCTGTTCGCCATACCCCGGGCTGCCTTGCTGCATGGCGCTCGCGCGCTGCAGTTCGTCGCGTGCCAGGTCGCGCTCGCCGCGCGCTTCCTCCAGTGCGCGCTTCAGCGACGACAGCTGCGATTCGCCCTTGCGCAGCTCGCTTTCGGCCTGTTCGATCTGTTCGCCGTACAGGTCGCGCGCGTACTCGGCCGCCAGCGCGCGGTACGAGGCCGCGCGGACCGCCTGCGCGGCGATCCGGTCGTACTGCCACTCCACGCCCTCGGCCGCTTCGATGCGCTGGCGCACCTGTTCGATGCGGTCGCGGATCTGGCGGAAGCTTTCCAGCAAGGCGCGGAAGCGGGCGATGTCGGTAGGCCGGTCCTCGGCGACCAGCGTGCGTACGAACAGGTCCACGTCCTCCACGCGCTGCAGGTTGAGCGCGTTGAGGAAGGCCTTGCGGTAGGCGTTGATGTCGGGGTTGGCGGTGGGCGAGGCGCGCAGGCGCAGCAGCAGATCCTTGACGAAGCGCTCGGCCACCGTGTGCAGCTCGGGCTGGCCGCCGGCCGTCTTGCAGCGGCGCAGGGCCATCTCGCGGAACGTCGGCCAGGCCAGCGGAAGTTCCTTGCCCTTGACCTGTTCGACATGGTCGGCCAGGTCCAGCGCCACGCCGGGCAGCAGGTAAAGGCCGTGCAGGCGGTGGTCGGGCTCGTCCACCGAGGCGCCGAGCGCGATACCGGCGGTCAGGGCTTCGCCGGTGTCGGTGTCGCGGAACACCAGCGAGATGTAGGTGGTCGCGGTGCGCCGCTTGCGGCCTTCGTCGCCGCTGCGGAACACGCCCAGGCAGTAGTCGCGGATGGTGCGCGCGCGATGGCTGCCGCCGGCCTGCGCGTTGAAGCGGATGCGGGTGCGGTCGCCGCCCAGCAGCACGATCTGCAGCGCATCCAGCAGCGCGCTCTTGCCCGCGCCATTGGGCGCGATGATGGCGGTGGTGGCGTCCAGCTCCAGGGTCTGCGCCTCGAACAGGAAGAACTGCACCAGGTGCACGCGCTCAAGCTGCTGCATCGTCGTCCTCCGTGACGTCGTCGTTGTCGGCCCCCGGGGTGTCGTCGTCGCGGTTGTGCTGGTCCAGCCGTTGCAGCCACTGTTCGCCGACGATCTCCACGATGGCCGGCCGCACGTGCAGGTGGAAGGGTTGGGGATCGTCGGGTTCCGACTCCACCAGCCGGCACGTGCCCCAGCGCTTCAGTGTGCGCGCCAGTTCGCGCAGGGTGCCGACATCGGGCATCGGCCGACCCGTCAGGGCCTGGTAGGCTTCCTGCAGCTCGGGCAGTTCCACGGTAACGACACCTTCGTCCTCCACCATGCCTTGCCGCATGGCCTCGTCGTACCGCTGGCGCAGCACCAGCAGCAACAGCGTTTCGGCCAGCGTCACCGGCACGCCCTCGGCATGCGCCGGCAGCGCCACCACGTAGCGGTAGTGCGCGTTGCGCTCCAGGCGGATGCCCAGCGGTGCGAGTGCGGCGATGAAGTCGTCGAAGTGGTCTTCCACCAGGTGATAGGCCAGGCGCGTGGCGCGGTCGCTCGCATACAGCACCTGCTCGACCACCAGCCGGTAGGCGGCACGCTCGAAGTCCTGTACGGCATAGACGCCGTTGGAGAGTTGGCTGAGGGTGTTCCAGCTGCGTTTCATGCGGTTTTCCGTGAAGGCGGGCCGAGGCGGCGCACGAGAAAGCGCGGTGCGCGCAGGTAGCCGTTGTCGTCGTGGCCGCCGGCATCGAGCAGTTCGACGCGGTAGCCGCGCAGCAGGCGGCCCAGTGGATCCTCGCGCCGCAGGCCACCGGCGCGATGGCTGCGCAGCGCGAGCGTGAGCAGGGTCTGGTAGGCGCGCAGGTCCTCGATGCTGGCGATGGAGAACGCGCCGGATTCGACGGCATCGACCGTCTCCAGGTGCGGGCCGACATAGCGCGCCATGTCCTCGGCGGTGACCAGGCGCGCGCGCTTCATGCGCCGCAGCAGGCTGAGCCGGGCCAGTTGTTCCGGTGTGGGCGGCTGGGTGGCGTTGGCACTGCGCGGGATGGGCTGGGATTTCTGCCGTGGCGGGCGCAGGCGGCTGGTGTCCATCAGCGCACCCGGGGCTACCGGCAGGCGCAGCGCGCCTTCCGGCGCATGCTGCACGCCACGGCAGGCACGGCGCAGCAGGATGTCCAGCTTGTCCGGTGCGCGCAGGCGGTAATCGAGGAAGGCGAGCGCGCGCCGGTTGGCCTGGCGGATGTCGTCATCCAGCCGCCCCAGGTACTCGTCGATGCGGTCCAGTTCGCGCAGGCGCCGCAGGCTGCGCGCGAAGCGCTGGCCGCCGCGCTCGGCGTCGCCACCGCCCACATGCTCGCGGTACCACGCCAGCAGCGCCGTGCGGCGCTCGCCGGTCTCGATCTGCTGTGCCATCGACAGGATCGCGCTGCGCCGCGCCAGCGGGTGGTCGCCCTTGTGCAGTTCGGCGTAGTCGCCGATGAAGAACTCGCTCACGTAGCGCTCGAACCACTGGCGCGCGAACTGCGCCGTGGATTCGGCCTTGCTGAGCTCCGGCATCAGGTCGCGGACCTGCAGGCTCATCGACGACAGCGACACCAGCAGCCGCCGCGCCTGGTCGGCCGCCTCGTCAAGGGCGTCGCCGGCGGCCTTGCCTTCGGCCACCTGCTGCAGCTGGTGTTCGATCGAGCGCATCTTCGCCGAGACGAAGGTCGGGCCATGTTCGGCGAATTCGACCAGCAGCGAGAGGAACTGGTGCACGACCGGTGGCATGGTGACCATCTCGCGCGCGCCGATACGCTCCTGCCGCAGCCATCCCGCGCCACGGAAACGGTCGTAGATGTTGTTCACCCGCACCGGCAGCGGGGTGTCCGGGGTGTCGCCGTCCTCGTCTTCCCACGGGTCATCGGCGAGCAGGTAGCGCTCCAGCGCCGCGGTGATCTCGCGGCGCGGAAAGCCCATGCTCGGCGGTACCGGCGCATCCGGGCCGAAGAACTCGTCGAACAGCCGGCACAGCAGCAGCCAGTAGTGTTCCCGGTTGGCTGATGCCAGGGGGCCGAACAGGCCGCTGGGCAGCAACGGGAACAGGGCGGGCGGTGGCGTCATTGCCGCCCGGACCGCTGCCGCGGGTTGTCGTTGTGATGGGGCGGGCGCGGCAGCGCCGGAAACAAGAGCATGGCAGGGATCGGAAAGGCGGGCGGATCGCGCAGGAGCGCGCTGCGGCCAGCCACGATATCCCAAGTCGCCGGCGCGCCGGTAGCCTTTCCCGCCCGGCTGCCGGCGCCGTTCCTCCCTGCACGCCGGGGTCTACCAGCCGGCGAGCACCAGCTTGCCGATGGTCGTCCCCGATTCCAGCCGGCGATGCGCCTCGCGCAGGTTGGCGGCGTTGATCGGCGACAGTGTCTCCGTCAGCGTGCCGCGCACGGTGCCGGCGTCGATCAGGCCGGCCACGCGGTCCAGCAGCGCACCCTGTTCGCCCATGTCGGCGGTGTGGAACCGCGGCCGCGCGAACATCATTTCCCAGTGGATGCCGATGCTCTTGGCCTTGTAGGGGTCGCCGATGCGCAGCTCGCCACGCGGCTCGACGATCAGGCCGACATGGCCCAGTGGTGCGAGCAGTTCACCCAGTTCGGTCCAGTAGCGGTCGGTGTCGGCCAGGTTCAGTGCCGCATCGACGGTATCGAAGCCCAAGGCCTTCAGTTGCGGGCCCAGCGGCTCGCGGTGGTTGACGACGTAATCGGCACCCAGCGCCTTGCACCAGTCGACCGTGTCCTGGCGGGAAGCCGTCGCGATGACGGTGAAGCCCGCCAGTTTCGCCAACTGGATGGCGATCGAGCCCACACCCCCCGCGCCGCCGATGATCAGCAGTGACTTGCCGGCACCGCCCTGCGTGAAGGCGTACGGCATGCGGTCGAAAAGCAGCTCCCATGCGGTGATCGTCGTCAGCGGCAAGGCGGCCGCCTGCGCGAAATCCAGCGACGCCGGCTTGTGGCCGACGATGCGTTCGTCAACGAGCTGGAACTGGGCGTTGCTGCCCGGGCGGGTGATGTCGCCGGCGTAGTAGACGGCATCGCCGGGATTGAAGCGCGTCACCGCCTCACCGACGGCTTCGACCACGCCGGCGGCGTCGTAGCCCAGCACCTTCGGCTGCGCTTCGACCTGCGGCTTGGGCGAACGCACTTTGGTGTCGACCGGGTTCACCGACACCGCTTCCACGCGGACGAGGATGTCGTGGCCGGTGGCGGTGGGCTTTTCGAGCTCGACATCGAGCAGCGATTGCGGGTCGTCGATGGGCAGGTAACGGGTCAGGGCGACGGCTTTCATGGTGGATCCTCACGGGGGAATCAGGGCGCGTGCCGGGATGATGCGACGCGCGGAGTGAAGGGGCGATGCGACGAAGGGAGCATCAGGCGCAGTCGGCGGCGAGCGCGAAGCGCTGGCGACGCTCCAGCGCCAGCGCCCACAGGGCGATGCCGAACGCGGACGCCGGTACCAGCGCCGCGACCCAGGGCAGCGCGGCCAGGCCCAGGCCCTGCGAGATCACCACGCCACCCAGCCACGCGCCGAGCGCGTTGCCGAGGTTGAATGCGCCGATGTTCAGGCTGGACGCCAGGCTCTGCGCATCGCTGGCTTTCTGCAGCACCCACAACTGCAGCGGCGAGACGGTCGCGAAGGCGGCGGCGCCCAGCAGGCCGGTGAAGAGGATCATGGCCCAGCGGCTGTGCAGCGCGAAGCTCATCACGCCCATCACGAGGGCGAGGGTGGCCAGCGTGCCGAGCAGGGCGGTGGCCAACCGGCGATCGGCGAAACGTCCGCCCAGCAGGTTGCCGATGATCATGCCCACGCCGAACACGAGCAGGATCGGCGAGACCGCCGCGTCGGCGAAACCGGTCACCTGCGTCAGCAACGGCTGAATGTAGGTGTAGACGGTGAACATGCCGCCGAAACCCAGCACCGTCATCAGCAGGCCCAGCAGCACCGGCGGGCGACCGACCACGCGCAGTTCGTCGCGGAACGACAGCGGCGCGGGCGCACTGCGGTCGGCCGGCACCAGCGTGGCGATGATGACGGTGGCGAACACGCCGATCACGGTCACCGCCCAGAAGGTCGCACGCCACCCGTATTCCAGCCCCAGCCAGGCGCCGGCCGGCACGCCTAGCAGCGTGGCCACGGTCAGGCCGGTGAACATGATGGAGATCGCCGAGGCCTTGCGGTCTTCGCTGACCAGCCCGGTGGCGACCACGGCACCGACGCCGAAGAACGTGCCGTGCGCCAGCGACGTGATCACGCGGGCCGCCATCAGCAGTTCGTAGTTCGGCGCCAGCGCACAGGCCAGGTTGCCCAGCGTGAACACGACCATCAGCGCCACCAGCACCGCCTTGCGCGGCATCCGGCTGGTGGCGGCCGTCAGCAAGGGCGCGCCGACGAACACGCCCAGCGCGTAGCCGGAGATCAGCAGGCCGGCGGCGGCGATCGAGACCTGCAGGTCGGCGGCGACCTGCATCAGCAGGCCCATGATGACGAATTCGGTGGTGCCGATGCCGAACGCGCCGGCGGTCAGTGCGTACAGGCCGAGCGGCAGCCGGGAGGATGAGGGGGAGGGGGTCATGGAGGTGCGGGAAAGGGGCGAGGCGCGCAGCTTGCCCCTTCCTGTAAGAGCGGGAAACGGCGAATATGGCGAATCACTGTCAATGGATTATTGATAATGGACCGGGTCGGCGACCTTGCTCTGTTCCTGCGCGTGCTCGACCGGGGATCGATCACGGCCGCCGCGCACAGCCTGGACCTCTCCGTCGCGGTGGCCAGCCAACGCCTGAAGCGGCTGGAGAAGGACCTGGGCGTGCGTCTCCTGCACCGCACCACGCGGCGCCTGCATCCCACGCCGGAGGGCGCGGCGCTCGCGCAGCAGGGGCGTGTACTGGTCGAGGAACTGGAAGCCTTGGGCAGCGGCCTGCGCGAAGCGGCCAGCGAGATCGCCGGCACCTTGCGGTTCACGATGTCGGCGTCGTTCGGGCGGCAGTACGTCTCGCCGCTGCTGCCGGCGTTCCTGGCGCGTCACCCCAAACTGCGGCTCAGCGTGCACCTGAGTGATCAGGTCGTGGACCTGGTCAGCGAAGGCTTCGACCTGGCCATCCGCATCGGTGCGTTGGAGGATTCGCGGCTGGTCGCGCGGGGCATCGCGCCCAACCGGCGCGTGCTGTGTGCGTCGCCGGACTACCTGCGCCGCCGGGGTACGCCCGCGGTACCGCAGGATCTGGCACGGCACGACTGCCTGCTGCTGTTCGGCAGCAGCGGTCGCCAGGATGTGTGGCGACTGGGTACGCCTGAAGGCGGCGAGGTGGCCGTCCGCGTGCAGGGGCGCTTCGAGAGCAACTACGGCGAAGTGCTGCGGGACGCCTCGCTGGCGGGGGAAGGCATCGTCGTCCATTCGCTGTGGCACATCGCCGACGACCTGCGGGCCGGGCGCCTTCGCGTGGTACTGCCGGACTACCCCTTGCCCACCACCGCCATCAGCGCGGTGATGCCGCAGCGCAGGCTGGTGCCGCCGCGCGTGCGGGCGTTCACCGATTTCCTGGTCGATCAGTTCGGCGACAACCCGCCTTGGGAGCGCGGCCTGCCGGTGTGACTCATGCGCGGTTGTCGAACGCGAAGGCGTCCAGTGCCAACCCGCCCATTTCCATGTCCCGGTGCAGCAGTCGCCCGTGTGCGCCGTCGCCGCCCGCGCCCAGCGCCACGTACAACGGGTAGAGATGTTCCGGTGTGGGGTGGTTGCGGTGCGCCTCCGGCAAGGACTGCCAGTCCAGCGCGGCCTCGATGTCGCCGGCGAGCAGGCGTTCGCGCAGGGGTTGGGTGAAGGCCTCCACCCACGGAAATGCCGGCGCGTCGCCGTGGCGCCAGTCCAGCGTACCCAGATTGTGGGAGAAGCCGCCGGAGCCCACGATCAGCACGCCCTGCGCGCGCAGCGGCGCCAGCGCCCGGCCGAGGCGGTAATGCCAGTCGGCGTCGCGTGCGGGATTCACCGACAGCGCGACGACCGGCAGGTCCGCGGCCGGGTACATGCGGCGCAGCGGCACCCAGACGCCATGGTCCAGCCCGTGCCGGTCATCGAGCCTGGCCTCGAATCCCGCCGCCGCAAGCCGCCCCGCGACGTCCGTGGCCAGTGCCGGCGCGCCCTTCGCGGGATAGTGGATGTCGTAGAGCGCCGGCGGGAACCCGCCGAAGTCATGGATCGTGTCCGGCGACAGCGTCGCCGTCACCGTGGGCTGCGCGTGGATGAAGTGGGCGGACGCCACCACGATGGCGCGGGGCCGCGGCAGCCGCGCGCCCAGCCGATCGAGAAAGCGGCCGGTGGCCGAGTCTTCGATGGCCAGCATCGGCGAGCCGTGCGAGAGGAAAAGGGAGGGCAGTGCGGAGGTAGTGTCCATCAGGCCAGCATTGGGCCAAGGTCCGCATTGACCAAGCACCTGCATCGCATCAATCTGTTGCCCGTGCGCAACATTGCCGACAGACGGCAGGCCTGCCCGCCTTCCACCCACTAGGCTGCCGGTGCGTCACAATGGGGTTGCCGTTTGCGCAGGGCCGTGCCCGGCGGCCGGCGCTGCATCAAGTTAATAGTGTTACGTTTGTCGGACTTGTTATGGTACCGTTAACACAGTCTTCACGTGCTGCCGCATAATCTGTTCAGGATGGCGTCGCAGTAGTCGCCTTCGGATAACCACAAAAAAGCTGGAATCCAAGCAAGCGAAGTACTTCGGTTTCTCTACAACTGAACTTTTACAAGGAGCTGCAAATGAACAAGAAACTTCTCTGCGCCGCGCTGCTGGGCGGCCTGAGCCTCGCCAACCAGGCGATGGCCCAGGAGTTTGACGACCGTTGGTACCTGACCGGTTCGGCCGGCTTCAACCTGCAGGACAACGATCGCACCACCCGCAACGCCCCGTTCGTTGGTCTGGGCCTGGGCAAGTTCATCAGCCCGAACTGGTCGCTCGACGGTGAGTTGAACTACCAGAATCCGAAGTTCGACGACAACCAGGACCTGAACTGGAGCCAGTACGGCATCTCGCTGGACCTGCGTCGCCACTTCATCTCCGAAGGCCGCGGCTGGAACCCGTACATCCTGGCCGGCCTGGGTTACCAGCGCGCCGAGGAAGAGTACGACGCGTTCCCGAACCCGGATTCCCCGGGCAGCCGTGAAGACGGCAACTTGGCCGCCAAGGTTGGCGTCGGCATCCAGACCACGCTCGAGAAGCGCGTCGGCGTGCGCGCCGAACTGGCCTACCGTGCCGACTTCGACGACCAGAGCTTCGCCGCTCCGGACGAAAGCTGGTTCGGCGACGTGCTGGCCTCGGTCGGCGTCGTGATCCCGCTGGGCCCGGCCCCGACCGCCGCTGTCGCGCCGCCGCCGCCGGTCGCTCCGACCTGCGCCGATGGTGACGACGACGGTGACGGCGTCAACAACTGCGACGACAAGTGCCCCGGTTCGCAGGCTGGCCAGACCATCGGTCCGGACGGCTGCCCGGTGCCGGTCTCGATCGACCTGAAGGGCGTGAACTTCGATTTCGACAAGGCCACCCTGCGTCCGGACGCCGTGACGATCCTGAGCGAAGCCACCGAAATCCTGAAGCGCTACCCCGACCTGAAGGTTGAAGTCGCCGGCCACACCGACTCCGTCGGTACCGACGCCTACAACCAGGCTCTGTCCGAGCGCCGTGCCAAGACGGTGTACGACTACCTGACCAGCAACGGCGTGGACGCCTCGCGTCTGGTGGGCCCGGTGGGTTACGGCGAAAGCCGTCCGCTGGACACCAACGACACGGCCGAAGGCCGCGCTCGCAACCGTCGTACGGAACTGAACGTCCAGAACTGATCGGACGCTCTTCCTGCAACACACGAAGCCCGGCCCCGTGCCGGGCTTCGTCTTTTTGCGGATCCGCGCACGCTGCATTCCGTGACGTCGTTTCCGCCTTGCCGCATGCGCGCCTGCCCGCCGCTGCGTTTCCTTGATATGCCCGGCCGCGCTGCCTACACTCGCTGCACGTTCTAATGCAGGAGTCGTCCCGATGCGCCGTCATGTCCTCGCCAGCCTGTTCTGCATCGCTGCGACTCCCGCCGCCTACGCAGCTCCCGATTGCGCTGGCAGCCTGGTGCCGCCGCCGTTGCCGGCCCGTCCGACGGTGATCGCACCGGTCGCGCCCGAGTTCACGCCGACCGCCACGCAGCTGGGTGCACCCTCCGGCGTACTGGCATCGCATGCGTTCGATGAAGCGCAGTCGGTGGACCGCGTACTGCTGCGCCTGCGCATCGAAGGCTGCCGCAACGTGGCCAAGGCACTGCCCGCGGCCGCGGCGCCGGCCGCCGCCGTGGCCAACAGCCCGGCGGCCTACAAGCCGAAGACCGAGTTCGACAACACGCCGTGGCGCTTCGACATGAACCAGAACGGCAAGCGGATGACCGCCGAGGAATTCGACGCCTGGATGAAGTCGCGTGGCGTGCGCGTGGCCAAGGGCGCCGCGCCCGCCGCGGCGCCGGCCGTGCAGCCTGCGCCCACGGCACCGGCGAAGAAGGACTGATCCACGACGGCCGGTAGTCCCGGCCGTTTCCGCATTCGAACGCGATGCCAACGCCCCGCCCGCCGCGAACGCCCCGGGTGAAACGTGCTGCGCCCGATAGCACAGGCGCGCCGCCACGGCATGGCCTGGCCCGCGTATTGTCCAAGCAGGGGGTGTGTTCGCGCACCGAGGCCGCGCGCTGGATCAGCGAGGGTCGGGTGTCGGTGGATGGTCGCGCGGTGCGCGATCCGGAATTCCCGGTCGTGCAGGGACGGCACCGGATCGTGGTGGATGGGCAGCCGCTGGCGGACAGCCCGCGACATTACCTGATGCTCAACAAGCCCCGCGGCCTGGTCACGACGGCCCAGGACGAGCGTGGGCGCGAGACGGTCTACCGCTGCTTCGATGGCGGTGGCCTGCCGTGGATCGCGCCGGTGGGGCGCCTGGACAAGGCCAGCGAAGGCCTGTTGCTGTTCACCAACGATCCGGCGTGGGCAGCACGCATCACCGATCCGGCGCAGGGGCCGGACAAGACCTATCACGTGCAGGTCGACCGCCTGCCGGACGAGGGGCTGCTGCGCGCCGTTGAGCAGGGAGTCGTCCACGAAGGCGAGCACCTGTCCGCCTCCACGGCGCGCCTGCTGCGCAGCGGCGAGCGCAACGCCTGGCTGGAGATCGTGCTGGCGGAGGGCCGCAACCGGCAGATCCGGCGCCTGCTGGCGGCGTTCGACATCGAGGTGCTGCGGCTCGTGCGTGTGGCGGTGGGGCCGCTGGCGCTGGGCGAACTGCCGAAAGGTCAGTGGCGTCCCCTGACCCGCGAAGAGGTCCTGTCGCTGGCGGAGCCGGCGCGCTGAGCGACCTGCGTGGCATGTGCAGCGCGAGGCCGCGCACAGTTCCTGCATCGCACCGCCACCGATGTCGGGGAGTGTGCAGGGGCGCACCTTTTGACGCCTGCTAAACAAATCGACGCATGCCTACACTCGCGCCACATCCTGGGGAGGAGTCGTCATGCGCCACTGTCTGGTCGCGGTTTCACTGATGTGGGTGATGGGTACGGCGTCGGCGCAGGACATCGCGGCCTGCACGCAGGCAACGGGGAAGGGGGCCGGAGTGGCGGCGCAGGCGAACCCCCTGCAGCACGCCCTGCAGGCGTCGCGCGTCGGCGACGGAGCGTTGGGTGTCCCGGTAGCCGGCGAGTGCGAGCGGGTGGCCGATGGCCGCAAGGCTTCGCGCAGCAGCCGACGCACGGCGGCCGCCGCTTCCGGTGCCAAGCGCGACCCTGACTACTACCGCTTCGACATGAGCCAGAACGGCAAGAAGATGTCGGCGGAGGATTTCGATCGCTGGATGAAGGCGCGTGGCATCCGCGTGGCGAAAGGCCCGCAGCCCAAGCCGGTGGCGCGCACGGAGCGCAAGCGCCGGCGTTGACCGGCGCCAGCGTCGTCGGCGCGATCAGCCCTTGATGACGCCCAGCTCGCGGCCGATGCGGGTGAAGGCGTCGATGGCGCGGTCCAGGTGCTCGCGCGTGTGCGCCGCGCTCATCTGCGTGCGGATGCGCGCCTGGCCCTTGGCGACCACCGGGAAGAAGAAGCCGATCGCGTAGATGCCCTCTTCCAGCAGGCGCTCGGCGAACTTCTGCGCCAGCGGCGCGTCATACAGCATCACCGGGCAGATCGGGTGCACGCCCGGCTTGATGTCGAAACCGGCGGCCGTCATCTTCTCGCGGAAATAGCGGGTGTTTTCCTGCAGTTGCCGGCGCAGGTCGCCCGCTGACGAGAGCATGTCGAAAGCGGTGATGCCGGCGGCCACCACGTGCGGCGGCAACGAGTTGGAGAACAGGTACGGGCGCGAGCGCTGGCGCAGCAGTTCGATCACTTCCTTCTTCGCTGTGGTGAAGCCGCCCAGCGCGCCCCCCATCGCCTTGCCCAGCGTGCCGGTGATGATGTCGATCTTCTCCAGCACGCCCTTCACTTCCGCCGAACCGCGCCCGTTGTCGCCGAGGAAGCCGGTGGCATGGCATTCGTCGATGTGCACCAGCGCGTTGTACTTCTTGGCCAGCGCGGTGATCTGGTCCAGCGGGGCGATGAAGCCGTCCATCGAGAACACGCCGTCGGTGGTGATCAGCTTGGTCTTGCAGCCGGCCGCGTCGGCTGCCTGCAGCTGCGCTTCCAGATCGGCCATGTCGCAGTTGGCGTAGCGGAACCGCTTGGCCTTGCACAGGCGCACGCCGTCGATGATCGACGCATGGTTCAGGGCGTCGGAAATCACCGCGTCGTCTTCGCCCAGCAGCGGCTCGAACAGACCGCCATTGGCATCGAAGCAGGCGGCGTAGAGGATGGTGTCCTCGGTGCCGAAGAAGTCGGCGATCGTCTTCTCCAACTGCTTGTGCAGGTCCTGGGTGCCGCAGATGAAGCGCACCGAGGCCATGCCGAAACCGTGCGTATCCAGGGCGGCTTTCGCCGAAGCGATGATGTCCGGGTGATCGGCCAGGCCTAGGTAATTGTTGGCGCAGAAGTTGAGCACCGCGCGGCCATCGGCGAGGGTGATTTCGGCCGACTGCGGACTGGTGATGATGCGTTCGGACTTGAACAGGCCCTGGGCGCGGATGGCTTCCAGCTCGGCGGCGTAGTGTCCGGTGAGAGCCGGGGAGGTCAACGGGGTGGGCATGGCGCAATCACGAGGATGAACAAGCGCTCATTCTACCCGGCCACCCCTCATTCCCGTCGGCGCGGTGTCCGCACATGACCGCAGGGAATAAGCAATCGCGGTTTCGTCATTTCCGGTGGCCGATGTGCGCCCGCAGCATCCCGTTTCCGGCCGACGACGGCCATCAACGGGGAACGGGCAATGCGGACACCCTCGGGCAGTGGCAGGCGGCAAGGCAAGGGCGCGGCATGGATCGGCGCACTGGCCTGTTCGCTGGCGCTCCCCGCCGTCGCGCAGAGCCAGCCCACCGTGGAGCAGTTGTTGCAGCGCCTCGAAGCGCTGGAGCGCCGCGTCGGTGATGCGCCCGCGCCGGTGGCGTCGGCTGAAGGAGAAGCCGGTGCGGCGGGCGGGACACTCGGTGACCTCGACCAGCGACTGCGCATCCTCGAGCGCCGTCTCGAACTGCAGCAGGAGGAGCAGGCGGCCAAGGCGAAGGACGCGCCGGTGGTGGCGGTCAACGACAAGGGGGCTTCGCTGAAGTCGGCCAATGGCGACTACGAATTCAAGCTGCGGGGACTGGTGCAGGGCGATGCGCGGTTTTTCTTCGATGACGACACCGTGCCGCAGAACGACACCTTCCTGTTCCGGCGCATCCGGCCGACCATTGAAGGGTCGCTCGGCAAACTGGTGTCGTTCCGCCTGACGCCCGAATTCGCCGGCGACAGCGCCACCATCGTGGATGCCTATATCGACGTGAAGCTGGACCCGGCCTTCACGCTGCGCGCAGGCAAGGTGAAGGGACCCATCGGCCTGGAGCGGCTGCAGTCGGGCAGCGCCATCGCGCTGGTCGAGCGCAGCTTCCCGACCGAACTGGCACCCAACCGCGACCTGGGCGTGCAGGCGCAGGGCGAGTTCGCCGAGGGGCGCGTCAGCTACGTCGCCGGCGTGTACAACGGTGCGCCTGATGGACGCGACGCGGCCACGACCAATCCGGACGACGAATTCGAGTACGCCGGCCGCCTCTTCTTCGAACCGTTCAAGAACACCAGCAGCACCTGGTCGGGCCTGGGTTTCGGCATTGCCGGCAGCATCGGCGACAAGCAGGGCACGGGCAACAATTTCCTGCCGCGCTACCGCACCCAGGGCCAGGCGCAGTTCTTCAACTACCGGGCGGCGGTCGCCGCCGATGGCGAACATCGCCGCTTCTCCCCGCAGGGTTATCTGTATCGCGGCCGCTTCGGCCTGCTGGCCGAATACATCGCATCGGAGCAGGAGCTGCGGGTCACCACGGGCGCCGCGGCCGGGACGCGCGCGGATCTGGAGAACACCGCCTGGCAGGCGACCGCCAGTTGGGTGCTGACCGGCGAAGACGCCAGCTATCGCGGCGTGGTCAAGCCGTCGGCGCCGTTCAGCCCCGGCGGTGGCTGGGGTGCATTCGAGCTGGTCGGGCGGTATGGTGAGCTGGAGATCGATGACGGCGCCTTTCCGCTGTTCGCCGATCCGGCCGTGTCGGCACGGCGCGCCAAGGCGTGGACGCTGGGCGTCAACTGGTACCTCACCAGCAACCTGAAGCTGGTCGTCAATTACCTCGATACGCAGTTCGAGGGCGGAGCCGCCGCCAGCGCGGACCGCGAAGACGAAAAAGCCGTGTTCTCGCGACTGCAGGTCGCGTTCTGATTCCCCTGGAGAAGACCATGACGACCCCTTTCCGCCGCCACGCCCGCAACCTGCTGCTCGCCTTCGGTCTGACCGTGGCGGTGGCCGCGGGCGCCAAGGACATCAAGCTGCTCAACGTGTCGTACGATCCGACGCGCGAGTTCTACCGTGAGTTCAATGCCGCGTTCGCGGCCGACTGGCAGAAGAACAAGGGCCAGAAGGTCGCCATCGAAACCTCGCACGGCGGCTCCGGCAAGCAGGCGCGCTCGGTGATCGACGGCCTTGAGGCCGACGTGGTGACGCTGGCGCTGGCCTACGACGTCGATTCGATCTCGCAGCGCGCCAAGCTGTTCCCGGCGAACTGGCAGAAGCGGCTGCCGGAGAACAGCGCGCCCTACACGTCGACGATCGTCTTCCTGGTGCGCAAGGGCAACCCCAAACGCATCAAGGACTGGGTGGACCTGGTGAAGCCGGGCGTCTCGGTCATCACGCCCAATCCCAAGACCTCGGGTGGCGCGCGCTGGAACTACCTGGCGGCGTGGGCCTACGGCCTGAAGATCTTCAAGGGCGATGAAGCCAAGACGCGCAACTTCGTGCGCGCCCTGTTCCGCAACGTACCGGTGCTGGATACCGGCGCGCGCGGATCGACCACCACGTTCGTGCAGCGTGGCATCGGCGATGTGCTGCTGGCCTGGGAAAACGAGGCCTTCCTGTCCATCGAGGAGCTGGGTCCGGACAAGTTCGACATCGTGGTGCCGTCGCTGTCCATCCTGGCGGAGCCGCCGGTGGCGCTGGTGGACCGCAACGTGGACAAGCACGGCACGCGCGAAGCGGCGCAGGCCTATCTGCAGTACCTCTACTCGCCGGTGGGGCAGCGGCTGGCCGCCAAGCACTACTACCGCCCGCGTTATCCGCAGCACGCGGACCCGAAGGACGTGGCGCGCTTCCCCAAGCTTGAGCTGGTGACGATCGACGGTATCTTCGGTTCGTGGGCCAAGGCGCAGGCCACGCACTTCGCCGACGGCGGCGTGTTCGACCAGATCCAGGCGAAATGACGACCGCGACGGTCGCGCCACTGCCGGCGCCGGGAAGACGCAGACGCGTCATTCCCGGCTTCGGCATCAGCCTGGGCTACACCTTGGCGTGGCTCGGGCTGATCGTGTTGATCCCGCTGGTGGGGGTGTTCGTCAAGGCGAGCGGTCTGGGGTTCGCCGGCCTGTGGGACGTGTGGACCGAACCGCGCGTGCTGGCGGCCTTGCGGATCAGCTTCGGCACGGCGCTGGCGGCGGCCGCCTTCAACGCGGTGATGGGAACGCTCGTGGCCTGGGTGTTCGTGCGTTACCGCTTCCCCGGCAAGCGCCTGTTCGACGCCATGATCGACCTTCCGTTCGCCCTGCCCACCGCCGTGGCGGGCATCGCATTGACGGCGCTGTACGGGCCGACGGGATGGCTGGGGCAATGGCTGGAATCGGCGGGCATCAAGGTCGCCTACACGCCGCTGGGCATCACGGTGGCCCTGGTGTTCATCGGCCTTCCCTTCGTGGTGCGCGTGGTCCAGCCGGTGCTGGCCGACGTGGAGCACGAGCTGGAAGAGGCCGCCGCCACGCTGGGCGCGAGCCGCTGGCAGACGGTCACGCGGGTGGTGCTGCCGGCCTTGTGGCCGGCGGTGATGGCCGGATTCGCGCTGGCGTTCGCGCGCGGCGTGGGCGAGTACGGTTCGGTGATCTTCATCGCCGGCAACCTGCCGGGCGTATCGGAGATCGCACCGTTGCTGATCACCATCAAGCTGGAGGAATTCGACTACGAGGGCGCCACCGCCATCGCGGCGGCGATGCTGCTGCTGTCGTTCGTGCTGCTGCTGGTGATCAACACGCTGCAGGCGCGCCTGCAGCGCGCGGAAAAGCGGGCGGGGGGTTAGCATGAGCGAGGCCACCACCGCCGTCATCGCCGTCCCCCCGGAGTCGCTTGTCGTGGAGCACCGCGTACCCGTGCAGATCCGTGCGCGTTCCGCCGTCACCGAACCGGTGTGGGCGCAGGTGCTGCTTGTCCTTGGCGCGCTGGGATTCCTGCTGTCGTTCCTGCTGTTGCCGCTGCTGCTGGTGTTCGTGGAAGCGTTGCGCGGCGGCTGGCTTGCCTTCCTCACCGCGATCTCCGAGCCGGATGCGCTGGCGGCGGTGAAACTGACGCTGGCGGTAACCGCCATCGTGGTGCCGCTGAACCTGCTGTTCGGTGTGGCCGCCGCGTGGGCGGTCAGCAAGCACGACTTCCCGGGCAAGCGCTGGCTGGTCACGCTGATCGATCTGCCGTTCGCGGTCTCGCCCGTGGTGGCCGGCCTGATCTTCGTGCTGATCTTCGGGGCGCAGGGCTGGGCCTACGCGCTGGTGGACGAGGGCTGGCGCCTGTCGTTGCCGCTGCTGGGCGAACTGCACCTGCAACTGCCCCGGATCATTTTCGCCCTGCCGGGCATCGTGCTGGCGACGATCTTCGTGACGTTCCCGTTCATCGCGCGCGAGCTGATGCCGTTGATGGAGCAGCAGGGCACCGATGAGGAACTCGCTGCGCTGAGCCTGGGCGCAAGTGGCTGGCAGACCTTCTGGCGTGTCACCTTGCCCAACATCCGCTGGGCGCTGCTGTACGGGGTGCTGCTGTGCAGTGCGCGCGCGCTGGGCGAATTCGGCGCGGTGTCGGTGGTGTCGGGGCACATCCGCGGCCGCACCAACACGCTGCCGCTGCATGTGGAAATCCTCTACAACGAGTATGCGTACAGCGCCGCGTTCGCCGCGGCATCGCTGCTGGCGTTGACCGCGCTGGTCACGCTGGTGTTGAAGTCCTACCTGGAATGGCGCCACGGCGAATCGCTGGCCGCCAACCACCGTCACTGAGAACTCCGCCATGGGCATCAAGATCGAACACCTCAGCAAGCGTTTCGGCGCATTCGCCGCGCTGGACGACATCAGCCTGGACGTGCGCAAGGGCGAACTGCTGGCGTTGCTCGGTCCCTCGGGTTCGGGCAAGACCACCTTGCTGCGCGTGATCGCCGGACTGGAACAGGCCGATGCCGGCACTGTCTGGTTCGATGGCGAGGATGCGTCCCGGCTCAGCGTGCAGGCGCGGCGCGCGGGATTCGTGTTCCAGCACTACGCGCTGTTCCGCCACCTGACGGTGCAGGAAAACGTGGCGTTCGGCCTGCGGGTGCGGCGCGGCGCGGGAAAGCTGCCGGATGCCCGCATCCGTGACCGCGTCGCCGAACTGCTGTCGCTGGTGCAGCTTGAAGGCCTTGCGTCGCGCTATCCGTCGCAGCTTTCCGGCGGCCAGCGCCAGCGCGTGGCCTTGGCGCGCGCGCTGGCCATCGAACCGCGCGTGCTGCTGCTGGACGAGCCCTTCGGCGCGCTGGATGCACAGGTGCGCCGCGACCTGCGCCGCTGGCTGCGCGAACTGCACGACCGCACCGGCCTGACCACGATCTTCGTCACCCACGACCAGGAGGAGGCCCTGGAGCTGGCCGACCGCGTGGCCATCCTCCATCGCGGCCGCATCGAACAGCTGGGGAGTCCCGCCGAAGCGTACGACGTGCCGGCGTCGCCGTTCGTCTATTCCTTCGTCGGCGCGGTCAACCGGCTGCCTGCGCAATGGAACGGAAGCCAGCTGGAGGTCGCCGGTCTGGCGCTGGGCGATGCACAGCGAGCGGGTGCGGAGGGCGATGTGGATGTGTACGTGCGGCCCGAGGATCTGCACGTGGCCGGTGCGGGCGATCAGGCAGCGTGGCCCGCCACCATCGTGGCCGCGCAGCGCAACGGCCCGCGCCTGCGGCTCCGCGCGCGATTGCAGCAAGGCGGCGCAGAGCTGGACGTGGAACTGCCGGCCGAACAGGAGGGGCCGCACAACCAGCCAGGCCAGGCGGTGCGGCTGGTGCCAAAACGGTACGGCTGGTTTCCCCGGGATGGTGCTTCGCAGGCACGCTGAAGGTGCAAGAACAGGCGTGTTTCGCGCTGGAAATCCGACGTTCAACGTGGGTGTCGGCAGGGACTTGACGGCAGGGATTGTTGCGTCGCAATATCGAGACGGTTAAAAAACCGTGAAGTTGTGATTACGGTTTCGCTACCGCATCACGACGCAGGACGCACGTCCCTTACCGCCATACCGCCACAGGAGAACCCGGATGAAGCCCGTCAAGCTCTGTACCGCCCTTGCCGCCGCCCTGCTGCTGGCGCTGCCGATGGTGTCGTTCGCGCAGGAAGCCGCTGCCGAGGAAGAGGAATCCCCGATCAGCTGGTCGCTGACGGCCACGTCCGACTACGTGTTCCGCGGTGTGTCGCAAAGCGATGAAGACCCGACGGGTCAGGCAGGGATCACCTACACCGCGCCGTTCGGGGTGTACGCGGGCGTCTGGGCGTCGGGCGTGGACTTCGGCAGCAAGAAGCCGGATTTCGAAGTGGACTATTTCGTCGGCTACAACGTCGATTTCAGCGAGCAAGTCAACTTCGACGTGATGCTGAACCGCTATACCTATCCGGATGCGGCAGGCGGGAATTACCTCGAGCTGATCACCAAGACCACCTTCTTCGACAACTACAGTGCCACGGTTGCGTACACCGATGATTTCTACGGCCTGGAAGAGGACAGCTTCTACTACGCGCTGGGTGCGTCGTACGACTTGCCGAACGACTATGGCCTGTCGTTCAACGTAGGTCACACCACCATCAGCGAGAAGCTGGGATATGACGACTACACCGACTATGGCATTACCCTGAGCAAGTCATGGGGTGTCGTCTCCGCATCGTTGGGTTACGTGGGTACCGACAGCCACGGCGAGGTGAATTTCGGTGACTGGGCCGAGGATCGCATCGTGTTCTCGCTCAGCGTCGGCCAGTAAGCAAGAACCGTTATCAGAATGCAAAAAGGCGCCGCGAGGCGCCTTTTTGCGTTGCGCATGCCAGAGGCCACGCCTCAGGTCCAGCTCAACACCACCTTGCCGGCCTTGCCCTGTTCCATCAGGTCGAAGCCTTTCTGGAAATCGTCGATCGGCAGCTGGTGGGTCAGCACCTTGCCCAGCGGGAAGCCGCCCAATACCAGCTGCGTCATCTTGTACCAGGTCTCGTACATCCGGCGGCCGTAGATGCCCTGCACGGTGAGGCCCTTGAAGATGATCTTGTCCCAGTCGCAGCCCGCGCCCTTGGGCATGATGCCCAGCATGGCGATCTTGCCGCCGTGGTACATGCAGTCCAGCATGTCGTTGAAGGCGCGCGGATTGCCGCTCATCTCCAGGCCCACGTCGAAGCCTTCCATGTGCAGGTCGGCCATCACGTCCTTCAACGAGGTGTTGGCGACATTGACCACGCGGGTGGCGCCCATGTCGGCCGCCAGCTTCAGGCGGAAGTCGTTGACGTCGGTGACCACCACGTTGCGCGCACCGATGTGCTTGCAGATGCCGGCGGCGATGATGCCGATGGGACCGGCACCGGTGATCAGCACGTCTTCGCCGACCACATCGAACTCCAGCGCACAGTGCGCGGCGTTGCCGTAGGGGTCGAAGAACGCGGCCAGCTCGCTCGGAATCTGGTCCGGGATCGGCCACAGGTTGCTGGCCGGCATCACCATGTATTCGGCGAACGCGCCGTTGCGGTTCACGCCGATGCCGACGGTGTTGGGACACAGGTGCTGGCGGCCGCCGCGGCAGTTGCGGCAGTGGCCGCAGACGATGTGGCCCTCGGCCGACACGCGCTGGCCGACCTCGTAGCCGGTGACGGCCGAACCGAGCTGTGCGATGCGGCCGACGAACTCGTGGCCGATGGTCAGTCCGGGCTTGATGGTGCGCTGGCTCCACTCGTCCCACAGGTAGATGTGCAGGTCGGTGCCGCAGATGGCGGTCTTCTCCAGCTTGATCAGCACTTCGTTGGGGCCGGGCTGCGGTACCGGCAGCGCTTCCATCCAGATGCCCTTGCCGGCCTCGCGCTTGACGAGGGCCTTCATTGTTTGCGCCATTGGGGTGCCGATCCACGAAAAAGGAGGCGCGAATTATATGCCCCCGGCCGCACGGGCCATGTTGCGCCGCCCGCTGACGGCCAGGAATCGGTCCCGGGAGGTCGGGCATAGCCCATAAGTCATGGGCGGGCGGCCATGACGGCTTCGTTACAATCTAACGCTCATTACCGCCACGGGGATCTCCATGCGTCTCAACCTGCTTGCCGTTTCGCTTGCCGCCGCCTGCCTGGTGCCGGCGGGTCTTGTCCACGCCGGTGAAGGCATGTGGGTGCCCCAGCAACTGCCGGAGATCGCCGGCCCGTTGAAGAAGGCCGGCCTGAAGCTGTCGCCGCAACAGCTGTCCAACCTGACCGGCGACCCGATGGGCGCGGTGGTGGCGCTGGGCGGTTGCACTGCCAGCTTCGTGTCGCCCAACGGTCTGGTGGTCACCAACCACCACTGCGCCTACGGCGCCATCCAGCTGAACTCCACCCCGGAGAACAACCTGATCAGGAACGGCTTCAACGCGCCGACCACGGCCGATGAAGTCAGTGCCGGACCCAACGCGCGCGTGTTCGTGCTGGACGACATCCAGGACGTCACCACCGAAGCCAAAGCCGTCATCGCCGGCGCCGGCGATGACGCACTTGCCCGCACCAAGGCGCTGGAAGTGTTCGAGAAGAAGCTGATCGCCGACTGCGAAGCCGAGGCCGGTTTCCGCTGCCGCCTTTACAGTTTCTCCGGCGGCAACACCTATCGCCTGTTCAAGAACCTGGAAATCAAGGACGTGCGCCTGGCGTACGCGCCGCCGGGCAGCGTGGGCAAGTACGGCGGCGACATCGACAACTGGATGTGGCCGCGCCACACCGGCGACTTCGCGTTCTACCGCGCCTACGTCGGCAAGGACGGCAAGCCGGCCGCATTCTCGAAGGACAACGTGCCCTACCAGCCGAAGCACTGGCTGAGGTTCGCCGACAAGCCGCTGGGCGCGGGCGACTTCGTGATGGTGGCGGGCTACCCGGGCTCGACGAACCGTTATGCGCTGGCCGCCGAATTCGACAATACGGCCTCGTGGACCTACCCGACCATCGGCCGCCACTACAAGAACCTGATCGCGCTGGTGGGCGATGCGGGCAAGAAGAATCCGGACATCCAGGTGAAGTACGCCAGCACCATGGCGGGCTGGAACAACACCAGCAAGAATTACGACGGCCAGCTGGAAGGCTTCAAGCGCATCGACGCGGCGGGGCAGAAGCAGGCCGAGGAAGCCGCCGTGCTGGCATGGCTGAAAGGGCAGGGTGCCCAGGGCCAGGCGGCGCTGGACGCGCATGCCAAGCTGCTCGCGCTGCTGGAACAGGGCAAGGCCACCCGCGACCGCGACATCACCCTGGGCCAGTTCAACAATACCGGCACCGTCGGCGTCGCCGCGCAGCTGTACCGGCTGTCGATCGAGCGCGAGAAGCCCAACGCCGAGCGTGAATCCGGCTACCAGGAACGCGACCTGCCTGCCATCGAGGGCGGCCTGAAGCAGCTCGAGCGCCGTTATGTGCCCGCCATGGACCGCCAGCTGCAGGAATACTGGTTGAACGAATACCTGAAGCTGCCCGCAGCGCAGCGCGTGGCGGCGGTGGACGCGTGGCTGGGCGGCAACGATGCGGCCGCGGTGAAGCGCGCGCTGGATCGCCTGTCCGCGACGAAACTGGGCAGCACCGAGGAGCGCCTGAAGTGGTTCGCGGCCGACCGCAAGGCCTTCGAGGCCAGCAATGACCCGGCCATCCAGTACGCCGTCGCGGTGATGCCGACGCTGCTGCAACTGGAACAGGAGCGCAAGACGCGCGCCGGCGAGAACCTGGCCGCGCGCCCGGTCTACCTGCAGGCGCTGGCCGACTACAAGAAGAGCCAGGGCGAATTCGTCTATCCGGACGCCAACCTGTCGCTGCGCATCACCTTCGGCAACGTGATGGGCTATGCGCCGAAGGATGGCGTGGAATACACCCCGTTCACCACGCTGGAAGGCGTGGTGGCGAAGGAAACAGGGCAGGATCCGTTCGACTCGCCGAAAGCGCTGCTCGACGCCGTGGCGGCCAAGCGCTATGGCGGACTCGAGGACAAGCGCCTCGGTTCGGTGCCGGTCAACTACCTGTCCGACCTGGACATCACCGGCGGCAACTCCGGTTCGCCGGTGCTGGATGCGCACGGCAAGCTGATCGGCCTGGCCTTCGACGGCAACTGGGAATCGGTCAGCTCCAACTGGGTGTTCGACCCGAAGATGACCCGCATGATCGCCGTGGATGGCCGCTACCTGCGCTGGATCATGCAGGAGGTCTACCCTGCGCCCCAGCTGCTGAAGGAAATGGGGGTAGGCAAGTAAGCGGTCGGCAATTGGTCTGATGGCCCACAGGCCATCGGCGAAGACCGGACGGGAGCGGTTATGATCCGCTCCCGTCCTCGTTTCCGGCCCCCGGAAACCGGACCGTTTTTCCTCCGAAGGGACACACCGACGCATGCGCATCCTGCTCGCCCGCCACGGCGAAACGCCGTGGAACGCCGAAGGCCGTTACCAGGGCCAGATCGACATTCCGCTTTCCCCCGTCGGCGAGTCGCAGGCCACCGCGCTGGGCCAGCGGCTGAAGGACGTGCGGATCGACCGGGCGGTCGCCTCGCCGCTCTCGCGCGCGCTCAGCACGGCACGCTTCGCGCTGGGTGAGGCGCGCGCCGACATGCTGCAGACCGATGCGGACCTGCAGGAAATCGCCCATGGTGAATGGGAAGGCCTGCTGGCCAGCGAGATCCAGGACAAGGATCCGGCGCGCCTGCTGGCCTGGCGCGAGGAGCCCGATACCGTGCTGATGCCGGGCGGCGAATCGTTGCGCCAGGTGCTCGACCGTTCGTGGCGCGGCCTTGCGCGTGCCGCGGAGGGCCTGGGCGACGACGACACCCTGCTGATCGTCGCGCACGACGCCGTCAACCGCGTCCTGCTGTGCCGCATCCTGGGCCTGCCGATCGCCAAGCTGTGGACCTTCCGCCAGGCGCCCACCACGCTCAACCTGCTGGAAGGACCGGACGTGGACAGGCTGGAAGTGGTGCGCCTGAACGACTGTGCCCATCACACGCCGTTCTTCGGCGAGGCGAAGCATCGGGCGTTGTGAGGTCGCGGCAACGCCTGCCGCCGCCGTGGCGATGGCGTGGCCATGGCCATCACGGGCGGAGGAGAAGCGTGGCATCGGCCTGCTGTACGGGTTGGCCGCCGTGCGATGGGCCGCCACGTCGCAGGTTGTCTTCAACAGTGGAGGAGGCCAGGGGGAATGATGAAGTACGTGTCTGCCGCAATACTCGTTGTGGTCGCGAGCTTCGCTGTGCATGCGGAGACGAAGGACCCGCCCGACGCCGATGCGAGAGTGATCGAGAGCCCGCCGCCCCGCTATCCCCCCGAGGCGGCACGCGCCGGCGTCGAGGGCACGACCGTGCTGGTGCTGAGCATCGGCGAGAGCGGCCAGGTGGAGGATGTGCTGGTCGAATCCACATCGAAGAGTCCGCTGCTCGACACGGCCGCCGTCGAGGCAGCCCGCCAATGGAAGTTCTCCCCGGCACGCGAGAACGGCAAGCCGGTCCGCGGACGGGTCCGCATGCCGGTCGATTTCAACATGGGGGGGCCGCCCTACCATTCCTTCCTTGCCAGCCTGGGGCCGGAAGACCGCGTGGCTCCCGTGGCCGCGGATGATGACGGCCTGGTGGATGGCTACATCCAGGACCCGCAGGCGATCCCGGGCGACACCGTCGAAGAGGCGCTGGCGCTGCTGGCGAAGCGCGGTACGCGGCATGTCGTCGAAGGCGCGCCGCCCGGGCTGTCGTTCTACACGGTGGCCGAAGGCAAGGAGTACAGTCAGTGGCAGGTCTATCAGGAGGGTTTCTCGCATGCTCCCGCGCTGGTACGCAGGCGGCTGGCCAGTGATGGCAAGCATGCGTTCTTCGTGACGCGGACCCTGTGCGACTCCACCCAGGCCGGTGCGTGCGTGGCCTTCCAGTGGCACATGCAGAACGCGCGGCGGCAGAAGGCGATCGCGTTGCCGGCGCCTGCCGCCGCCTCGGCCGCCAGCGACACGAAAGACCCGTCCTCCGTGCAACAAGAATGAGTGTCCATGCGCAGTCTCGGCGATTGGCTTGACCACATCGAGCGGCAACACCCCCGGTCCATCGAGATGGGCCTGGAGCGCGTGCGCGAAGTCGCCACGCGGCTCGCGCTCGACGCGCCTGCAGCCCAGGTCATCGTCGTGGGCGGCACCAACGGAAAAGGGTCGACCGTTGCCTTCATCGAGGCCATCGCGCGTGCCGCGGGCTGGAAGGTAGGTGCGTATACGTCGCCACACCTGCTGCGCTACAACGAACGTGTGCGCATCGATGGCGAGGACGCCGGCGATGCGCCGCTGGTGACCGCATTCGAGGCCGTCGAGGCCGCGCGCGGCGACACGCCATTGACCTACTTCGAATTCGGCACGCTGGCCGCACTGTGGCTGTTCCAGCGCGCACCGCTGGACCTCGCGGTGCTGGAAGTGGGCCTGGGCGGGCGGCTGGACGCGGTCAACCTGGTGGATGCCGACGTGTCCGTCATCACCACCGTCGATATCGACCACACCGACTGGCTGGGCGAAGACCGCGAGGCGATCGGTCATGAGAAGGCCGGCATCGCGCGCCCGTGGAAACCGCTGGTGCTGGGCGAAGTCGATTCGCCGTCCAGTGTGCTGCGGCATGCGTATGCCATTGGCGCCAACGCACTACGCCTGGGCAGCGACTTCTTCCACGAACCCATCGACACCGACCGCTGGCGCTGGCGCGAGGTCGGCACGGAGTTCGAACTGCCGCAGCCCCGGTTGTCGGCGCCCGCGCAACGCGCCAATGCGGCAACGGCCATCGCGGCGCTGCGCGCGTTGCCGAGGGGGGAGATCCCGGAAGCCGCCATCGCCCACGGTGTCGCGAATGCCACCGTGCCCGGGCGCCTGCAGCGCCAGTTCGTGGCCGGCGTGGAGGTGGTGGTGGACGTGGGGCACAACCCGCAGGCCGCGCGCGAGTTGGCCGCCTGGCTGCAGGCGTATCCCGCCGCCGGCACGACGCGCGTGGTGTTCGCCGCGCTGGCGGACAAGGACGTGGTCGGCGTGGCCGATGCGTTCGCCACGCTTGCGCTGGAATGGCATCTGGCAGGCCTGGACGTGGGCGCGCGTGCGCAGACGGCGGAACAGCTGTCCGGGCGCCTGGCATCCACGGCCGCCGCCGGCGGCGCGATGCATGCCACCGTGGCCGATGCGCTGGCCGCGGCGCGGGCGACATCGCGCCCCGGCGACCGGGTGCTGGTGTTCGGTTCCTTCCACACCGTCGCGGACGCGCTGGTCGCATTGCATTCAGCTCCATGAGCAGCCGCCGCGGATGCGCGCCGTATAATCGCGGCGGCATTCCTGCCGCCCTGTGTCGTGGATCTGGATGGATACTGCTCTGAAACAGCGCCTCATCGGCGCGATCGTGCTGGTGGCGCTGGCCGTCATCTTCCTTCCCATGCTGATCAAGGGGCCCGCCCCCGACAGTGGCGTCTCCGATGTCCCGCTCGACGTTCCGGCCTCGCCCGGCGGCGAATACGAAACACGCGAACTGCCGCTGGTGACGCCCGGCAATGCGCCGGCCGGTGGCGCGCTGGGCCTGGAAGGCCAGGGCGCCGCGCCCGCTCCGGGTACCGTGGCGCCCGCGTCCGCGTCCGCGACGGTGTCTGCAGGCATGCAGCCGGCCACGGCGGCGGCGGGCGACTTCGCCGTCAGTTTTGGCGCCTACGCGACACAATCCGATGCCGAGGCGGTGCTGGCGCGCTTGAAGCAGGCCCAGCTCCCGGGGTTCGTCGAGCCGGCGACCATCAATGGCAAGCCCGCGTTCCGCGTGCGTGTCGGCCCCTATCTGGATCGTGCGGCCGCCGAAGCGGGTCGCCTGCAGGCCGTGCAGGTCCGCAATGACGTCAACGCGCAGGTGGTGACGCTGGATGCCGCAGCCTCGCCGGCGTCCGTGCCGGCTGCGCCTGCCGCCGCGCCCTCTGCCTCGGTACCGGTGGCCACGGCGCCGGCCCCCGCGGTCACCACGCAGGCCTTGCCCGCAGAGCCCGCCAAACCCATTCCCAAGCCGGCCGCACCGGTGGCGACCGCGCCGAAGCCGGCGGAAACCCAACCCGCCGAGCCCAAGCCGGCGCCTGCCGTCGCCGCGACCAGGCCGGTCGAAGCGCCGAAGCCTGCCGCCTCGAGTGTCGGATTTGCGGTGCAACTGGGCGCGTTCTCGAATGCGGCCGACGCCAACGCGCTGCGCGATCGCGTACGCGGTGCGGGCTTCAGCGCATTCGTCGAGCAGGTGCGTACCGACAAGGGCACGCTCAATCGCGTCCGGGTCGGTCCGGTGGCGAACCGGGCCGACGCCGACCGCCTGAAATCGCAGGTGGCGGCGAAAGTGGGCATCGACGGCATGGTCCGTCCGCATCCTTGAGCGGCCTCGCGACGGCTTCCGCGATGCCCTGTGAAAGGGCGGGCGCATGAGCCTGCTGGATCTCTCGCTGCTCGCCATCATCGGCGTGTCGGCGCTGTTCGGCGTGATGCGCGGCTTCGTCGGGGTGTTGGCGTCGCTGGCCGCGTGGCTGTTGGCCGGCTGGGCGGCGTTCCACTTCGGTGCGGAAACCGCACGGTGGATGTCCAGCGACGGCCCACCGACCGCCACCGAGCTGCTGGGCGGCTATGCGCTGAGCTTCGTGGCGGTGATGCTGTTCGTCGGCATCGTCGGCTGGGTGGTCAGGCAATTCATCAAGACGGTGGGCCTGTCGGGCCTGGATCGCGCGCTGGGCCTCGTGCTGGGGCTGGTGCGCGGTGCGGTGGTGGCCTGCGTGCTGCTGGTGCTGGTCGGCTTCACGCCGCTGCCGCGCGAGCCTGAATGGCAGGCATCGCCGGTCATTCCGGTGCTTCTGCCGGGCGCGCGCTGGCTCAGCACGTGGTTGCCGGAATGGACTGTGCAGGAACTGGACTTTGGCAATGGTGCCCCGGCGGGCGATAATGCGCGCCTGCCATCCTTGCCCCGCCCACTGGACGACAGTGGCGCCGCGCAGGATTCCGTCTCCCCATCCGCGTCGCCCCAGTCGAAACCGGAGTAGGTCAACCATGTGCGGTATCGTCGGTATCGTCGGCAACCAGAACGTTGCCGGCCAGCTCTATGACGGGCTGACCGTCCTCCAACACCGCGGCCAGGACGCTGCCGGCATCGCCACCGCCGACGGCACGCGCCTGCGCGTGCACAAGGACAACGGCCTGGTGCGGGACGTGTTCAATGCCAAGGCCATGAGCGTGCTGGAAGGCCGCGTGGGCATCGCCCATTGCCGCTACCCCACCGCGGGCTCCGAAGGCATGGACGAGGCGCAGCCGTTCTACGTCAATTCGCCGTACGGCATCGCCCTGGCGCACAACGGCAACCTGATCAACACCGAGGCGCTGCGCCAGGACGTGTTCGCGCAGGACCGCCGCAACATCAACACCGATTCGGACAGCGAAGTGCTGCTGAACGTGTTCGCGCACGAACTGGACCTGCAGCGCACGCTCAGCCCCGAGGCGGCGATCCGCGCGGTGGCGGGCGTGCACCGGCGCGTGAAGGGCGGCTACGCGGTCGTCAGCGTCGTGCTGGGCCTGGGCCTGGTGGCCTTCCGCGACCCGCACGGCATCCGGCCGCTGGTGCTGGGCAAGCGCGAGCACAACGAAGGCGCCGAGTACATCATCGCCTCCGAATCCGCCACGCTCGACATCCTGGGCTTCGCGCGCGTGCGCGACGTGCAGCCGGGCGAGGCCATCGTGATCACCGCGCGCGGCGAGCTGTTCAGCGAGATCGTCGCCGAGCCGCACGAACACGCGCCGTGCATCTTCGAGTACGTGTATTTCGCGCGCCCCGATTCGATGATCGACAACGTGTCGGTGCACAAGGCGCGCATGCGCATGGGCGTGAAGCTGGGCGAGAAGATCCTGCGCCTGCGCCCCGATCACGACATCGACACCATCATCCCGATCCCGGACACCTCGCGCGACGCGGCACTGGAGATTTCCAACGTGCTGGGCGTGAAGTACCGCGAAGGGTTCATCAAGAACCGCTACGTCGGCCGCACGTTCATCATGCCCGGTCAGGGCGAACGGGTGAAATCGGTGCGCCGCAAGCTGAACCCGATCAACCTGGAGTTCCGCAACCGCGTCGTGCTGCTGGTGGACGACTCCATCGTGCGCGGCACCACCAGCCAGCAGATCGTGCAGATGGCGCGCGATGCGGGCGCACGCAAGGTCTACTTGGCCAGCGCCGCCCCGCCGGTGCGGTTCCCCAACATCTATGGCATCGACATGCCTTCGGCCGACGAGCTGATCGCGCACGGCCGCAGTGTCGAGGAGATCGAGAAGCAGCTCGGCTGCGACTGGCTGATCTACCAGGACCTGGAAGACCTGGAAGCCGCGGTGCGCGAGGGCAATCCGCAGCTGTCGCGCTTCGATTCCTCGTGCTTTGACGGCAAGTACGTCACCGGCATCGAGCCTGGCTACTTCGAGCGCATCGAGCAGATGCGTTCGGACGAAGCCAAGCGCAAGCGCCGCGTTTCCGGCTGAGCTCCGCGCGGTCTGTCGTGACCATGCTGTTCGAGGCCGCGCGCCTGTGCCTGGAAGCGGCGGACGTCGATGCGAAAGTCGCGCTGACGCAGCAGTACGCCACGACCTTCGCGCGTGGCGAACTCCCGGTCCCGTCCGACGCGCCGCCGCCCGAGCCCATCCGCATGCCCGGCCGGCCCCCCCGGCCTGTGCTCGTGCATCCGCGCGACCTGCCGCGCCGCGGGCTTGGCAGCGTGCAGGGCAGGGCGGCCTTCATCCATGCCATCGCCCACATCGAACTCAACGCCATCGACCTTGCATGGGATGCGGCGTACCGCTTCCGCGGGTTGCCTGCGGCGTTCTACGCCGACTGGGTAAGCGTGGCGAACGACGAATCGCGCCATTTCGTCCTGCTGCGCGCGCGCCTGCGTGAGCTGGGGCACGACTACGGCGATTTCGACGCGCACAACGGCCTGTGGGAAATGACCGAGAAGACCGCGCACGACGGTCTGGCGCGGATGGCGCTGGTGCCGCGCGTGCTGGAGGCGCGCGGGCTGGACGTCACGCCGGGCATGATCATCAAGCTGCGCGAACTCGGCGACGAGGCCACGGTGGCGATCCTGGAGCTGATCCTGCGCGAGGAAGTGGCGCATGTGGCGGCGGGTTCGCGCTGGTACCGCTGGTACTGCACGCAGCGCGGCATCGAACCGCGGGCACGCTTCCGCGAATTGCTGAAGGAATACGCCGGCGGCTACCTGCACGGCCCCTTCAACATCGAGGCGCGCCTGCTGGCGGGATTCGACGAAGACGAACTGGCGGCCCTCGAAGCGCCGTAACTGCAGAGGTGGGAGCGACGTCTGTCGCGATGAACTGCCGTGGCGCCGTCATCGCGACTGACGTCGCTCCTACAACGGAAAAATGTCCGGCATCGCCTCTCAGAGCGAATCCAGCGCCATCCCGTCGGGTTCCACCCGCAGCACCGATCCCTGCTCGTACCAGTCACCCAGCACGATGCGCTGGCACGCGCGGCCGCCGACGACGAGGTCATGGAGCGCGGGCCGATGGGTATGCCCGTGGATCATCGTGTCGATGCCGAACTGGGTGAAGGTGGCTGCGACAGTCGCGGGCGCGACGTCGGTCAATGTCTCGAAGGTCGCCCTGTCGTCCTCCTTCATGCCGCCCTGGTGCGCCTGGCTGGCGGCGCGCGCCTGCGCGGCGAAGGCCAGGCGCGCGGCCAACGGTTGCGCCAGGAACTGCGCCTGCCAGGCCGGGTTCCGGGTCTGCGCACGGAAGGCCTGGTAAGCGGTATCGCCGGTGCACAGCAGGTCGCCATGCAGGATCAGCGCGGGCTTCCCGTACAGCATGATGACCGCCGGATCCGGCAGGATGCGCATGCCCGCGCGACGGGCGAACGTTTCGCCGAGCAGGAAATCGCGGTTGCCACGGATGAAGAACACCGGCACGCCCGCATCGGCGACTTCGCGGATGCGGGCGGCCACGTAGGCACCCGTTTCGGAAGGGTCGTCATCGCCCACCCAGGCCTCGAACAGGTCGCCCAGCAGGTAGAGCGCGTCCGCATCACGTGCTTCCCGCAGCATGAAGGCGCCGAAGAGTTCCGTGATGGCCGGCCGGCTGGCGTCCAGGTGCAGGTCGGAGATGAAGAGTGTGGTCATGGCGGGATTCTAATGCCTCCCTGCCGGGCGTCATTCACGGAGGAGGGGCCCCGGCGCACGGGCGCGCTGCGGCGCGGCCGCCCTGCCGGACGCGGCAGTACCGTCGCGGCGCGGTAAAATCACTCGATTCCGTCCCTCGAGCGTCCCATGGCCTGCCGTACCCGTTTTGCCCCCAGTCCCACCGGCTACCTGCACATCGGCGGCGCCCGCACCGCGCTGTACTGCTGGCTGGAGGCGCGCCATCGCGGCGGCGACTTCATCCTGCGCATCGAGGACACCGACCGCGAGCGCAGCACGCAGGCCGCGATCGACGCGATCCTGGACGCGATGGACTGGCTGGGCCTGGGCTACGACGAAGGCCCGGTCTACCAGACGCACCGCATCGACCGCTATCGCGAAGTGGCCGAACAGCTGGTGGCGGCCGGCAAGGCCTACTACGCCTACGAAACCCGCGAAGAGCTGGATGCCATGCGCGAGGCCGCGATGGCGAAGCAGGAGAAGCCGCGCTACAACGGCGCCGCGCGCGAACAGAACCTGCCGTTCCGCGACGATCCGAACCGCGTCATCCGCTTCAAGAATCCGCTCGACGGCGTGGTCGCCTTCGACGACCTGATCAAGGGCCGCATCGAGATCGCCAACAGCGAACTCGATGACATGGTGATCTTCCGTCCCGACGGCTATCCCACGTACAACTTCGCCGTGGTCGTGGACGACTGGGACATGGGTATCACCGAGGTCATCCGCGGCGATGACCACATCAACAACACCCCTCGGCAGATCAACATCTACGAAGCGCTGGGCGCGCCGGTGCCGAAGTTCGCGCACATGCCGATGATCCTGGACGAGCAGGGCGCCAAGCTGTCCAAGCGCACCGGCGCCGCCGACGTGATGCAGTACAAGGACGCCGGCTACCTGCCGCACGCGCTGATCAACTACCTGGCGCGGCTGGGCTGGTCGCACGGCGACCAGGAGCTGTTCTCGCGCCAGGAGCTGATCGACCTGTTCGACGTGAAGGATGTGAACTCCAAGGCCGCGCGCCTGGACATGGCCAAGCTCGGCTGGGTCAACCAGCACTACCTCAAGACGGATGCGCCCGCGGATGTCGCGCCGCACCTCGTCTACCAGCTGGAGAAGCTGGGCGTCGATCTTTCCGCCGGCCCGGCACCGGCCGACGTGGTGGTCGCCCTGCGCGACCGTGTGCAGACGTTGAAGGACATGGCCGAGAAGGCGCTGGTCTGGTACCGGCCGCTGGTGACCTACGACGATGCCGCCGTCGCCAAGCACCTGGTCGCGGCCGCGCACGCGCCGTTGGCCCAGGTGCGCGAGTCGCTGGCGGCACTGGGCGAATGGACCGCCGAGGCCGTCGGCGTGGCGCTGCACGATGCAGCGGGTGCCCTGGGTATCGGCATGGGCAAGGTGGCGCAGCCGCTGCGCGTGGCGATCACGGGCACCCAGGTCAGCCCCGACATCTCGCAGACCGTCTACCTGGCCGGGCGCGACGAGGCCTTGAAACGCATCGACGCAGCGCTTATCAAGACAGCCAAGGCCGCCTGATCCCGGAGTGCCCATGTCGTCGTCCCACGCCTGCACCGATCCCAAGCACCACGTCCACGACGCCCAGGCGTTCGTGGTGGCGGTGGAGCGTGCCTGCCACGAACGCGGCCTGCGCCTGACCCCCATCCGCGCCCGCGTGCTTGAACTGATCGCCGAAGCCGGCAAGCCGGTGAAGGCCTACGATCTGCTGGAGTGGGTGCGGGCGAAGAAGGGCGTCGGCGCGGATGCACCACCGACGGTCTATCGCGCCCTCGACTTCCTGATGGCCAACGGCTTCGTGCACAAGCTGGAATCGGTCAACGCGTTCGTCGCCTGCCATCACCCGAACAGCGCGCAGCATTCGGTGCCATTCCTGATCTGCGACCGCTGCCATAGCGCGGTGGAACTGGAAGACCGGGAAGTGGTCACCCAACTGGAACAGCGCGCCAAGGCGCTCGGATTCCAGCCGCAGGCACAGACACTGGAAGTGCACGGGCTGTGCGCCCGCTGCGCCGAAGCCTGACCCTCCTCCCGTTGTAGGAGCGGCCTCGGCCGCGATGCTTTTCGAGGGAGGTCGAGAAGGCCGCAGAGCATCGCGCCCAACGGCGTTCCTGCGGGCGACCGTGTTGTAGGAGCGGCCTCGGCCGCGATGCTTTTTGGGGAAGGTCGAGAGGGCCACAGAGCATCGCGCCCCAGGGCGCTCCTACGGGCGACCGCGTTGTAGGAGCGGCCTCGGCCGCGATGCTTTTTGAGGGAGGTCGAGAAGGCCGCAGAGCATCGCGCCCAAGGGCGCTCCTGCGGGCGACCGCGTTGTAGGAGCGGCCTCGGCCGCGATGCTTTTCGGGGGAGGTCGAGAAGGCCGCAGAGCATCGCGCCCAAGGGCGCTCCTACGGGCGGCCGCGTTGTAGGAGCGGCCTCGGCCGCGATGCTTTTCGAGGGAGGTCGAGAAGACCTCAGAGCATCGCGCCCCAGGGCGCTCCTGCGGCGATTGGAGCTCATGCCAGATTGCTTCGCTGCCGCAGGTCAGCCGATCACGCCGCCGCCGGTACCGCTTTCGGCGACCGCTCCCTGATCGGCAGGTTGGCCGCCGCCGCGATCAATGCCAGCGCCATGTCGCCGTACCACATCCACGTGTAGTCGCCGAAGCGTTCCAGCGCCACACCGCCCAGCCAGGCGCCGAAGAAGCCGCCCAGCTGGTGCGACAGCAGCGTCAGCCCGAACAGCGTGCCCAGATAGCGCGGGCCGAACAGCTTGCCGACCAGGCCTGCCGTGGGCGGCACGGTCGCCAGCCAGGTGAAGCCCAGCGCCGCCGCGAACACATAGAACGTCAACGCCGTGGGAGGTGCCAGCAGGTAGAGCGCGATCATCACCGCGCGGCTGGCGTACATCACTGCCAGGATCGTCTTCATCCGGTAGCGCTGGCCGAGCGCGCCGGCGGCCAGGCTGCCGGCCACGTTGAACAGGCCGATCAACGCGATCGAGATCGCCGACACGCTGCCTGGCAGGCCACACAGCGCGATTTCGCCGGGCAGGTGGGTGACCAGGAACGCGATGTGCACGCCGCAGGTGAAGAAACCGATGTGCAGCATCCAGTAACTGCGGTCGCGCAGCGCGATGGCGATCTGCTGGCGCAGGGTGATCTCACCGACCGCGGTGGCCACGGTGCCGCTGGCGGTGGCCACCGCCTTGCGCCGCAGCGGCCACGCCAGCGGAATCGCCAGCAACGACGCCACGGCAAGCGTGTACATCGCCGATGCCCACCCTGCGGCGGTGATGACGAACTGCACGATGGGTGCGAACACGAACTGACCCAGCGAGCCACCCGCGTTGATGAAGCCTGCGGCGAACGAACGTTTCTCCGGCGCCAGCTGCTGCGCGGTGGCGCCGATCAGGATCGAAAAACTGCCGGCACCGGCGCCCGCCGCAGTCAGCACGCCCAGCGTGAACATCAGTCCCCATTGCGAAGGCATCAATGGCGTCAGTGCCAGGCCAAGCGCCAGCAGCACGCCGCCGAACACCAGCACGCCCGTGGAGCCTCGCTTGTCGGCGATCGCGCCGAAGATCGGCTGCACCGCGCCCCAGGTGAATTGCCCGATGGCCAGCGCGAAGCTGATCGCGGCGATGCCGATGCCGGTGCTCTGGTGGATCGGGGTGACGAACAGACCGGTCGTCTGCCGCGCGCCCATGGTGATCATCAGCATGCCCGCGGCGGCCAGCAGCAGGCCCCAGTGCATGCGCGGCGTGGACGATGCCGTGGCGGTGCTCATGCGGCCTCCCCGAGGTGCTGACGCAGCAGGCCGTCCAGGCGGTCCAGTTCGCCGTGCAGGCGCTGGACGGCGTCGTTGCCCATCAGTTCGCCGATGACCGCCTGGGCACGCTGCCAGCGCGGCTTCGCACGCGTGAGCCGGGCGCGGCCTTCGGTCGTCAGTGCCACCAGGCGCTGGCGGGCGTCCTCGCCACGGACGGTTTCCAGTAGACCGGCGTCCACCAGCGGCGACAGGTTGCGCGTCAGGGTGGTGCGGTCCATGCCGAGCTCCTCGGCCAGTCCGCCGAGCGCGCGGGGCTCGCGTTCGGTCCGGCGGAGGATCGAGTACTGGTTCAGGCTGAGGCCGACCCCGGCCAGTTCATGGTCGTACACCTGCGACACGCGCCGGCTGGCACGCCGGAGGCGGAAACAGGTGCACACGCTGGGCGTGGGGGAGGAGGGCGACATGGAGGCGGCTCGCGTGGCGGTGGGCAATTATGTGTATATACACATAATGGCTGTCAAGAAGGGCGGCTGCCATGCCGGCCAGCCGCCCGGGGGAGGAACGTCAGTACGGGATCAGAAGTACGCGCGCAGGCCGAAGGCCACGCCACGGCCCGGCAGGGGCGCGTAGTCGCGCAACAGCGAGGTGTGCGGGCGGGCCTCCTCGTCCGTCAGGTTGCTGCCATCCAGGAAGACCTCCCAGCTGGACGCGGTGCGCTCCCAGCGGTACGCAACGTGTGCGTCCACCAGGGTGTAGCCGTCGCTGGCTTCCTCGTTCTGCGCCACATCGTCCTGCTTGCCGTAGCGCACGGCGCCCAGCGATGCGCGCCAGCCGCCCAGCGACCAGCCCAGGTCGGCGCCGAAGCGCGTCGGCGCGATGCGGGGCAGGTAGCCGCCCTGCGCGATCTGCACTTCGTAATCATGCGTGTGGTCGCCGTGCGGCACTTCGAACGCGACCGTGCGCGTTCCGCGGCCGTCCAGCTCGGCGCGCACGTAGTCGCCGAACAGGCGCAGGTCCCACGCACCGCTGGCGGTGTCGGCCAACCGGATTTTCGCTTCCGCTTCGGCGCCGGTGAACGTGGCGTCGTCCTGCGTCCACAGCCGCACCGGGTAGCCTTCCTCTTCCACTCCGGTATCGGCGAGGTAGATGAAGTCGCTGAACTGCGTCTGGTACAGCGCCAGCTTCAGATCGATGCGGCCGGTGTGCCAGTGCGCGCCGATTTCCGCACGCACGCCTTTTTCGGTGTCGAGGGTTTCATCGCCGATCTCGATCGATTGCGTGGCCACGTGGGTGCCGCCGGCAAAGAGCTCCTCGTTGGTTGGCGCACGCTCGGAGCGGTCCAGGCCGAAGCGCAGGTCGAAGCCATCGCTCAAGCGCCAGATGGCCGCGGCCGACAGATTGACCGCATCGAAGTCGCGGGCGGCGCGGTCTTCCGGCTTCAGTTCGACGTGGTCGTAGCGGCCACCCAGCTCCAGCTTCCAGGGGCCGAAATCCTTTTCCTGCACGATGAACGCGCCCACGTTGTCGGTGGTGGTGGAGGGCACGAAGGCTTCCTCGCCCACGGCGCCGAAATCGGTGCTGCCGAACTGCAGGCCGAACGCGCCGCGCCAGCCGTTCCAGTCCTTCTGCACGGCTTCCAGGCGCGCGTCGTAACCCTCATTGGTGAACCGGGTGGCAGGCAGGCCGCCTTCCAGTTCGACGTGCTCGTAGTCGTTCCATGCGGCGCGCAGGTTGAGGCTCTGCAGGAACGAGACCGGGTTGTAGATGCCGGCCTTCATGTCCACGCGGTTCTGCACCATGTCGATGCGCACCGCGCCTTCCTCGTGCGCTTCCTCGTCGTGGTCGGCATCGCCATCGTGGTCATGGTCGTGGTCTTCCTCGCCATGCGCGTGCGCACCGGCGGGAATGCCGTAATTGCTGCGGTAGGTGCTGCCGGCCAGGCCGAAATAACCCCCTTCGCCCAGCCAGGTGGCGCCGATGGCACCAGCGCGGGTCTTCACGGAACTGTTGGGAAGCGTGCCCTCGGGCTGCGGCTCTTCTTCGTGCTCTTCTCCTTCTTCATGGTCGTGCAGGATGGCCACGCCGGGGATGTCGTAGTCGTCGGTGTCGCGCACCAGGCCGTCGACATGCAGCACCCAGTTCCCGTTCACGCCATCCAGGCGGAACATCCCCGTGCGTTCGTCGTTCACGGTGTTGCCGCGGATCTCGGCGCGGCCGCTCAGGGGCTGGTCCGGAATCGTGTCCGCGAGGCGGCCGTCCACTACGTTGACCGCGCCGCCGATGGCGCCGCTGCCGAACAGCAGCGTCGCCGGGCCCTTCAGCACCTCGATCTGGTCGGCCAGGAACGGTTCGATGCTCACCGCATGGTCGGCGCTGACCGTGGACGCGTCCATCGAGCCGATGCCGCCGGACAGGATCTGCACACGCGGGCCTTCCTGCCCGCGGATGATCGGCCGGCCCACGCCGGTGCCGAAATAGGTGGTCTGCACGCCGGGCAGCTTGGCGACCGTTTCACCCAGCGTTCCGGTCTTGGCCTTGTCCAGGTCCTCGCCATACAGCACTTCCACCGGGGTCGCGACCGACTCGGCATTCCCTTTCAGCGGCGAGGCGGTCACCACCACCGCATCCAGGTCGGTGGCCTGGCCCGTGGCGCCGGGGTCATTGGCGAAGGCCGCGGGGGACAGCAGGGCAAGGGCGAGGGCACTGGCAAGCAGGTGAGGGGAAGGCAGGGAGCGGCGCTTCGATTCCATGGGGTCCGGGTTCACTCGGTGGGGTTGGGATTGATGTTATAATATACCAATAGTGACAATATAACCCTCCCGGAAGTCATACTTGTCCCCCATGAAGTCCACGTTCCGCGCCCTGGTCGATCGTTTCGCCGCCGCCGGCTCGATGATCTGTGCCGTCCATTGCGCCATCACGCCGCTGCTGCTGGCCGTCATCCCGTCGTTGGGCCTGTCGGTCTGGCTGGGGGATGGCTTCGAGCGGGGCTTCGTCGTGTTCGTCACCGTGCTGGGCTTGTTCAGCCTGGTGTGGGGCTACCGCCGGCACCGCGCGTTCCGCGCACTGGGCATGCTGCTGTTCGGTCTGGCGGCCCTGTGGGCGGGCGTGCTGTACGCGCCGCTGCATGAAGCCGTGGTGCCGCACGCCATCGTGATGACGGTGGGCGGCATGCTGGTGGGGCTGGCCCACCTGCTGAACCTGCGGCTGAACCACTGGCACGTCCACGACGCCAGCTGCGCGCACTGAAACCGGAGTTCGAACCCGCGCCGGACCCGGCAAAACCGCGCCCGGACAGGGCTTTGCGGCCCCCGCTGTGGTAGGCTTTGCGCCTTCGCGCAGGGCGCAGAGGCAGGCGAACGCCTTCGCAACGGCCCATATCCCTGGGCGGTCTTTTCAATGAATCAGGAGAACTACGATGGGCAAGGGTGATCGCAAGACGGCCAAGGGCAAGCGCTACGTTTCGAGCTATGGCAACGCGCGCAAGCACACCGTCGCCAAGGCGGGCGTTGCCGCCACCGCCACGGCCAAGAAGTCGGTCGTGAAGGCGCCGGCCAAGAAGGCCGTGGCCAAGAAGACTGTCGCCAAGGCGTAAGTCATTCCACGCGCCGGCCGCGCCGGCAGCGTACGCAAGACCCCGGCCCGTGCCGGGGTTTTTGTTTTCTACGGGGCATGCACCGGACGGGTGTGAACCACGCGGCCGCCCACATGCACGGCCGAGACCAGGTCCCCGCCCAGCCAGTACGCCAGCTGCGCCGGCTGGCCGATCCGCCAGCGCACGAAGTCCGCGCGCATCCCCGGCTGCAGCCGGCCGCGATCCTGCAGGCCGAGCGCGCGCGCCGCATGCACGGTCGCCCCGCGCAACGCCTCCTCCGGTGTCAGACGGAAATGGGTGCAGGCCAACGACATGGCCAACCGCAGCGACTGAAAAGGCGAGGTCCCCGGATTGCAGTCGGTGGCCACCGCCATCGGCACGCCCGCGGCGCGGAACGCTTCGAGCGGCGGCAGCTTCGTTTCGCGCAACACGTGGAAGGCGCCCGGCAGCAGCACCGCCACGGTGCCTGCCCCTGCCATGGCCGCCACGCCGGCCGGCGAGGTGTATTCCACATGATCGGCCGACAGGCCGCCGAATTCCGCCACCAGCGCCGCGCCTTCGCCATCGCTCAACTGGTCGGCATGCAGTTTCACGGGCAGGTCCAGTGCGCGCGCGGCTTCGAACACGCGACGCGTCTGCGCGTGCGTGAAGCCGATCCGCTCGCAGAATGCGTCCACCGCATCCACCAGCCCTTCGCGATGCAGTACCGGCAACCAGTCGCACACCGCGGCAATGTAGTCGTCTGCGCGGCCTGCGTACTCCGGTGGCAGCGCATGCGCACCCAGGAACGTCGTGCGCACCGTGATCCCCAGTGCACCGCCGATACGACGGGCCACGCGCAGCATCTTGCGCTCGTTGTCGACATCCAGGCCATAGCCCGATTTGATTTCCAGCGTGGTCACGCCATCGTCGCGCAGGGCGCGGGCGCGCGGCAACGATTGCGCCAGCAGGTCTTCCTCGCTGGCCTCGCGGGTCGCGCGCACCGTGGACACGATGCCGCCGCCCTGGCGCGCGATGTCTTCGTAACTGGCGCCCTGCAGGCGTTGTTCGAACTCGCCCGCACGGTCGCCGGCGAAGACCGCATGGGTGTGGCAATCGATCAACCCGGGGGTGACCCAGTCGCCGCCGGCATCGAACACCTCGATGGCGCCGGCCTGCGCGCTCGCCGGCAGTGCCGACGCGGGCCCTGCGTAACGCAGCACGCCATCGCGCCATCCCAGCGCCGCGTCCTCGACCACACCATAGCCGGCGTCACCGGTCAGCGTGACCAGTCGCGCGTTGAGCAGCAGGCCGTCCCAGCCTGCGGAATCCACCGCGTCAGTCACCGCCGCCTCCATCACCGCCGCCATCGCCGCCGCCACCGGTTTGGCCGTCACCCGCGCGCGGGTCCTCGAAGAACGCGCCCGACGACGCTTCGCTGTCCGCCCCGGCCTTGCGGGAACGCGCACGCAGGGCCGCGAAAACCGCGAACAACGAGGCAAGCACCGCCAACAGGGCGATCACGACAGCGGTCACGGGCGTGTCTTGGAAGGGATGACGCGGTAGCCTAGCGCACCCATGCCTTCGGCCGTAAGCACCATGCCCGCCTCCGATTCCGCCGCATCCCTGCCGCTGGCCCACGCACACGGCGCGGGATGGCGCGTGCCCGGCATCGCCAACCTGCATTCGCATGCCTTCCAGCGTGCCATGGCGGGGCTGGCCGAACGGCGGAGCCACCCGGAAGACAGCTTCTGGACCTGGCGCGAAATCATGTACCGGTTCGCCGCGCGCATCACGCCGGACAGCCTGCATGCCATCGCCCGCCAGCTGTACGCGGAGATGCTGGAAGCCGGCTACACCACGGTGTGCGAATTCCATTATGTCCATCATCAACCCGACGGCAGGCCGTATGCCGACCCGGCGGCCATGTCGAAGGCACTGGTGGCCGCGGCGCAGGAGACCGGCATCCGGCTGACGCTGTTGCCGGTGCTGTACATGACCGGTGGTTTCGACGGCCGGGCGCTGTCGGCGCGGCAACAACGCTTCGGTCATGACGTGGAGACGTTCCTCCGCCTGCTGGATGCGCTGGCGCCGCTGCGCAACGACCGGCTGCGCATCGGGTGCGCGTTCCACAGCCTGCGCGCGGTGCCGGAAGCGGCGATGCGCGAGGTGCTGGGCGCGCTGCCGGCGGATGCGCCGCTGCACATCCATATCGCCGAGCAGATCGGCGAAGTGCAGGACTGCCTGGCGCTGCGCCAGGCGCGGCCGGTGGAATGGCTGTTGCGCGAATTCCCCGTGGACCGTCGCTGGACGCTGGTGCACGCCACCCACCTGACCCCGCAGGAAACCCGCGGCGTCGCCGACAGCGGCGCCACGGTGGCCATTTGTCCGACGACCGAAGCCAACCTGGGCGATGGCCTGTTTCCGTTGCCGGACTACCTGCGCGCCGAGGGTCGCTGGGGCATCGGATCGGATTCGCACGTCTCGGTATCGCCGGTGGAGGAACTGCGCTGGCTGGAGTATGGACAGCGCCTGGTCACGCGCCACAGAAACATCGCGGTGGCACCGGATTCGCCCAGTGTCGGTGAGACCCTGCTGCGCGGCGTGCTGTCGAGCGCGGCGGACGCCAGCGGATTCGCTGACACGCGCGACGATGTCGTCGTGCTGGACGGACAGGCACCCGCGCTGGCCGGTGCCACCGCGGGCGACCTCATCGACCGCTGGATCTTCGCTGGCAACCGCCCGTTGGTGGATGACGTCCAGGTGGCGGGCCGGCGCGTGGTGGTGGCGGGCAGGCACGTCGAGCGCGATGCCATCGCCGTGCGTTATCGCGCCACGCTGGAAGATCTGCTGGCTGACGATTGAGTGGCGCTCCGCCAGCGGCTCACCCTTCAAGCGGTCGAATGCGCCGCAGCGCGCCCCGATGATGAAGGCCCAGGCCGTGCGGGCGGATCCGATCCGCTGTCGCGAATGACGTCGCTCCCACGGGTGGACGTGGCCGCGATCAGCCGAACAGGTCGTCGCGCCGCGGCAGTGCGCCTTCCAGCTCCAGCAGGAACTGCTTGGTCGGCAGGCCGCCGCCGAAGCCTGTCAGCGCGCCATCCGCACCGATCACGCGATGGCAGGGCAACACGATGGGCAGCGGATTGCGTCCGTTCGCCGCGCCGACCGCACGCATCGCCGTCGGCTTGCCGATGCGCTGGGCGAGCTGTGCGTAGCTGATCGTTTCGCCATAGCCGATCCCGGCCAGCGTCAGCCACACGCCGCGCTGGAAGTCGGTGCCGCGTGGCGCCAACGGCAGATCGAACGCGCGTCGTCTGGCCGCGAAATACTCGTCCAGTTGCCGTGCGGCCAGATCGAGAAGCGGATGGTCGCCTGGCTTCCATCCCTCACGGTCCGCGGGATGGCGGTTGCGCGGGAACTCGACCGCATGCAGGCCATCGTCGGTGGCGGCGAGGGTCAGCGTGCCCACGGGGCTGTCGAGGTGGCGGAACAGGATCATGGTGTGGACAGCATAAGAGGGCCCGATGTAGGAGCGACGTGAGTCGCGACCGCATGAATGGATCTGTCGTCGTCCGAACGCGCGCGGTCGCGACTCATGTCGTACCGACGGAAGGCGTTGTCTTCTGTGCCGCCATGCTGTCCTTCCATACATGGATCACTGCATACGCACGCCAGGGACGCCACGCTTCCGCCCGCGCCGTCAGCGCTTTCGCGGTCATCCGCATGCCGTCGGTGGGCACGGCCTTCTGCAGGACCAGGTCATCCGCCGGAAACGCATCCGGGTGTCCGGTCGCGCGCAGCGCGATGTACTGCGCCGTCCAGGGCCCGATGCCGGGCAGGGCGACCCAGCGTGCGGTGAGGTCTTCCAGCGTGCGTTCGGCGCGGAAATCCACCCGCCCGTCCAGCAGCGCGCGCGACACGCCGCGGAGCGTGTCGGCCCGTGCACGGGTCAGGCCGATCTGCGTGAGGTCCGCGTCCACCAGCGCTTCGGGCGTCGGGAACAGGTGGGTGAATCCGGCACCGAACGCCGTCGGCAACGCCATGCCATGGCGCTGCGCCAGCCGGGCGGTCAGTGTCCGCGCGGCGGCGACGCTGACCTGCTGCCCGATCACCGCGCGCACCGCGATTTCGAATCCGTCCCAGCCGCTCGGAAGGCGCAGGCCGGGACGCTTCTGCAGCAAGGGACGCAGCCGCGCGTCGCTTTCCAGGGCCTGCGCGATGGCCTGCGGATCCGCATCCAGATCGAACATGCGCCGCAGCCGGTGCACGATTCCCAGCAGATGCGCCGGCGCGGCGCCATGCAGTTGCAGCTTCAATGCATGGTCGTCGGCGGAGGAACTCCACGCACTGACGCGCAGCCAGCCGGGCGCATCGGCTCTGCCGATCACGCGCGCATAGCTGTCGGCATCGACCCGTTCCACGCCCGGCAGCGCACGGCCACGCAGGAAATCCAGCATCGCGCCCAGGTCGTACGGGGGGCGGTATCCCAGCCGCAGCGTGATCATGTCGTCCGTCGGTGCCGTCGCACGCTGCCTGCGCAGTTCGCGCGGCGCCATCCGGTACTCTTCGCGGAAGGTGGTGTTGAAACGACTGAGGCTGCCGAACCCTGCGGCCAGCGCCACCTGGGTGATCGGCAGCGTGGTTTCCGTCAGCAGCTGCTTGGCGAACAGCAGGCGGCGCGTGCCATGCACTTCCACCGGCGTGGCGCCCAGTTTGTCGGAGAACAGGCGGCGAAGCTGGCGCTCGCCCAGGCCCACGTGGCCGGCCAGCGTCGCCAGCGGCGCATCCACCAGCGCACCCTGGTCGATCAGTTTCAGCGCACGCGCCACCACTTCATCGCCACGTCGCCAGCTGCCGTCGCCCGGTGCCAGTTCCGGACGGCAGCGCAGGCAGGGGCGGAAGCCCGCCGCCTCGGCAGCGGCGGCATGGCGGTAGTAGACGATGTTCTTCGGCTTGGGTGCGGGCGCCGGGCACGTGGGGCGGCAATAGATGCGCGTGCTGGTGACGGCGGTGAAGAACAGGCCGTCGAAGCGCGCGTCGCGGCTCAGGCGTGCCTGCTCGCAGATGCGCGGATCGGGCAGGGCGGCGTTGTCGGGGGGAACCATGTGCGCAGGCTAGCACCGCGCAGGGACCCCGACTCGCCGTTTCCGGACATCAATGCGGGGGCGGTGTCACCGTCTGCAGCACAGGCGCGAACGTATCCAGCGTGCCGTCGTTGGGCGCGGGCGGAATGCGCAGCAGGTGCGCCAGCAGCGGATAGACATCCACGTTGTCGAAGGCCGGCAACGTGGTGCCCCCGCGAAACGACGGACCCGCCGCCACGAACAGTGCCCGCATCGACGGCAGCGCGGGATCGTAGCCATGCGAGCCGCGATTCCGTTTTTCCTTCGGCCCCTTGCGCAACTGCTCCGCGGGCAAGGCGTTCCAGCCCTCGTCCATCTGGCAGACGATCGCGGGCACGCGGGGGTGCGTGCCGTAGTGCCAGCGTGCCGGCAAGGCCTGTTTCGGCCAGCAGGTGTAATGCGGGTGCCGGCCCAGCAGGCGCTGGCGCGCGATGGCCTCGAAGCCCGGACGCGGATTGAAGCCGATCACCTGGCCCGTGCTCACGGCCTCGGCCTGCTCGAACGCCACCATGTCTTCCAGCGCGATGTACTGGTCGGGCTGCACGTCGGCCATGCCGTGGTCGGACACCACCACCACGTCGGTGGTGGCCCGCAGGCCTTGTGCATCCAGCGCTTGCAGGATGCGGCCGATGGCGGCGTCGACGTCGCGCACCGTGGCCAGGGTCGCCGGCGCATGGGTGCCCTGGTCATGGCCGATGGTGTCCACGTTCTCGAAGTAGAGCGCAGCCAGCCGCGGCCGCGTGGCGACCGGTCCGGTCAGCCAGACGGCGACTTCGTCCGCGCGCGCCGCCGGACTCACCTGCGGCGAATACGGCACGCGACGACTCGGCCGCAGTCCGGCGATCGGTGCCATGTTGCCGGGCCAGGCCCAGATCGCCGTGCGCAGGCCCGCTTTTTCGGCGGTGTTCCAGATCGGTTCGCCCTGCCACCAGCGTGCGTCCGTGCCGGCTTCCAGGTCTGCAACGCGGAACCGTCCGGCCACCGCGTCCCGCATGGTGTTGTGGACCACGCCGTGGTGATCCGGCCGCAGGCCGGTCACCAACGTGAAGTGGTTGGGAAAGGTCAGCACCGGGTAGGAGGGATTCATCCACTCGGCCCGCACGCCCTGCGCGGCGATCTGGTCCAGATGCGGTGTGTTTCCCTTGCCCAGTGCGCTGGCGGGCAGGCCATCGACGGAAATCAGCAGGACGCGGGTGTCGGCGGAGGGCGCGGGCGGCGGTTCAGTAGGCGTGCTGGAGCAGGCCGCCACGAACAGCAGGGCGGCCAGCCACGGCACCCTGACAAATGGCAGGTGCATGGGCAACGGAATCGCAGTCGAATGGCGCAAGCTTGGCAGACTCCGGCGCAATCCGCATGACATCACATATGGCCTGGTCGTCCCTCGTGTCGCTGGCCCTGCTGGCCGGCGCGGCACAGTCGGCCCCGCCTGATCCACGCCAGCAGGCCGAATGCGCTGTCTGGCAGCGTGAGCTCAGTTTCGCCCAGTCGGTCGCCGATCACGACGCCCGGGCCTTTGCCGCGCACCTGCATCCTGACGCGGCGTTCGGTGTCAGCCGCCGGGCCACGCGGGGCCGTGACGCCATCACCGCCGAATGGGCCGGGTTGATCGATGGCAGCGCCCTCAAACTCAGCTGGTACCCGGCCGTGGTGACCCTGGGCGGTGACGGCCGCACGGCGTATTCCAGCGGGCCGGCGCTGTACGAAGATCCGCGTACCGGCGAGGCGCGACTGGGGCGTTTCGGCTCGGTCTGGCAGCGTGGCGAGGACGGTGTCTGGCGAGTGCTGTTCGACGACGGCATCCCGCCGCAAAAGGCCGATGCCGCGGCGGTGCAGCGTTTCCATGAAGGCCGCCGGCCGCAGTGCCCGGCCGCCTGACAGGCGCCTGAACGATCCCCACCCGTACCCCTGATGGACCGTCCCACCGGCGTATAAAGGGCTGTCACATTCCTTGCAACGGAGTCGATCATGAAGCAGATCGTTGTGTTCGCCATTGCCGCCTGCCTGGCCTCGGCCGCCCACGCCCAGGCGCCGGAACCGGCGAAGCCATCGTCCGCGCCCGCCACCGTCACGGGGGATGCGAACGCGGCGGTGAAGCTGCAGGACGATGCCGCGGCCGACCGCAAGGCCATGGATGATTCCCGCTGCCTGCGCCAGACGGGTTCGCGCATCGCTTCCCGCGACAGCAAGGGTCGCTGCGCCACGCAGCCCGGCCGGGCCTACAGCAAGGAAGACATCGACCGCACCGGCCGCACCGACCTGGGCGACGCATTGCGTACGCTGGATCCGTCGATCAACTGAGTCGGGTCTTGCCGCACCTTCTCCTCGTGGCACGAGGGGAAGGTGGGGCGCGGGGTGACACTTCAGCAGTCGTCCGATCTTCCAGCGGCGTAGCGCAGTCCGCGCTGGAGCTGCGCAAGGACAGGCTCCATCGCGTACACGCGCGGGTCGTGGCCGAGCCCGGTGTACCAGCTGCGGCCGCCGTCGAACGCATGGCACCACGCGATGGGATGATCCGCGCCCATCGTGCCGCCTTCGTACTCGCGTTCGTCCACCGTCGCGATCACCTGCACGCGCGTGCGCGGATTCTCGCGGTAGTTGTACAGCTCGTCGGTGACCGCCCATCGCGCGCCGACCGGCCTGCCATCGTGTTCGGCTTGTACATGGGTGGACTGCAGACCCGGCGGATGGCTCCGGAAATACGCGCCCACCAGTTGCCCATACCACGGCCAGTCGTACTCGGTGTCCGCCGCGGCATGCACGCCCACGAATCCGCCGCCGTTGCGTATGAACCCCTCCAGCGCCTGCTGTTGCGCCTCGTCCAGCACGTCGCCCGTGGTGCTGGCGAACACCACCACGCGATAGCGCGCCAGGTTGCCCGGCGTGAAGTCATCGGCGTCCTCGCTGTGGTCGGCCAACAGGTTCTCGTGCGCGGCGACCCGTTGCAGCGCAGCAACCGCCACCGGGATGGCGTCATGGCGGAACTCGGCGGTCTTGCTGAAGACCAGCACGCGGTCCGGGGCGGACCGCGCCTGGGCCGTGGTTGCGCACAGCAGCGCGAGCAGCAGCAGGAAGGCAGAGGCGGGCAGGCGGATGTCCATCGCCGGATTCTGGCACGCCCGCGCGGTGGCCCTGCGATAATGGGCCATCTCCTTCCACCGGCCGTGCCATGTCCAACCGCACCGATCCCACCCGTGTCATCCGTGCCCCGCGCGGCACCCAGCTGAGCTGCAAATCATGGCTCAGCGAAGCGCCGTTCCGCATGCTGCAGAACAACCTGGACGCGGAAGTCGCGGAAGACCCCACTTCGCTGGTGGTGTACGGCGGCATCGGCCGCGCCGCGCGCGACTGGGACTGCTACGACGCGATCCTGAAGTCGCTGCGCGAACTCGACGACAACGAAACGCTGCTGGTTCAGTCCGGCAAGCCCGTGGGCATCTTCCCCACCCATGTCGATGCCCCGCGCGTGCTGATCGCCAACTCCAATCTGGTGCCGCACTGGGCCACGTGGGAGCACTTCAACGAACTCGATCGCAAGGGCCTGATGATGTACGGCCAGATGACGGCCGGTTCGTGGATCTACATCGGCAGCCAGGGCATCGTGCAGGGCACGTACGAAACCTTCGTCGAGATGGGTCGCCAGCACTACGGCGGCGACCTGACCGGCAGGTGGATCCTCACCGCCGGCCTCGGCGGCATGGGCGGCGCGCAGCCGCTGGCCGCGGCGCTGGCCGGTGCCAGTTCGCTCAACATCGAATGCCGCCAGTCCAGTATCGACATGCGCCTGCGCACCCGCTACGTGGACGAGCAGGCCACCGACCTCGACGACGCCCTCGCCCGCATCGCGAAGTACACGTCGGCCGGCGTGGCGAAGTCCATCGCGCTGCTCGGCAACGCCGCGGAAATCCTGCCGGAGCTGGTCAAGCGTGGCGTGCGCCCGGATGCCGTCACCGACCAGACCAGCGCGCACGACCCCGTGCACGGTTACCTGCCGATCGGCTGGACGCTTGAACAGTGGCTGGCCGAGCAGAAGGTGGAGCCCGAGCGCGTGCGCGATGCCGCCAAGCAGTCCATGCGCGTGCATGTGGAAGCGATGCTGGCATTCCAGCAGATGGGCGTGCCGACGTTCGACTACGGCAACAACATCCGCCAGATGGCGTTCGACCAGGGCCTGAAGAATGCGTTCGACTTCCCCGGTTTCGTCCCGGCCTACGTGCGCCCGCTGTTCTGCCGCGGCGTGGGCCCGTTCCGCTGGGTCGCGCTGAGCGGCGACCCGGAGGACATCTACAAGACCGACGCCAAGGTGAAGGAGTTGATCCCCGACGATGCGCACCTGCACCGCTGGCTGGACATGGCGCGCGAGCGCATCAGCTTCCAGGGCCTGCCGGCGCGCATCTGCTGGGTCGGCCTGGGTCTGCGCCACAAGCTGGGCCTGGCCTTCAACGAGATGGTGCGCAACGGCGAACTGAAGGCGCCGGTGGTGATCGGCCGCGACCACCTGGATTCGGGCAGCGTCGCTTCGCCGAACCGCGAGACCGAGGCGATGAAGGATGGCAGTGATGCCGTGTCCGACTGGCCGCTGCTCAACGCGATGTTGAACGTCGCTGGCGGCGCCACCTGGGTGTCGCTGCACCACGGCGGCGGCGTCGGCATGGGCTACAGCCAGCACAGCGGTGTGGTCATCGTGTGCGACGGCAGCGTCGCCGCCGACAAGCGCATCGCCCGCGTGCTGTGGAACGACCCCGGCACCGGCGTGATGCGGCATGCCGATGCCGGCTACGAGATCGCCGTACAGTGCGCGAAGGAACAAGGGTTGAAGTTGCCGATGGTGTAAACCAACGCGCGACGGACACGATGCAACGGTCCGGGTATCCGGACTGTTTCGTCGGGGGTTGGGCGGTCGTGACGAAAGACCCGGATGCGCGCCGTTCGTGCCGAAGGCGGCGCAATGACGCTTCACACGGCCTTGCCAACATGCGCATGAAGATCACGGCCTACACCGTCGCAGCCAAGGTGCCACCATGCCACGCCCCATCTGGACCGGAACCCTGTCCTTCGGCCTGTTGAACATCCCGGTATCGCTGATGTCGGGCGAACGGAAGGTGGACATCAGTTTCCGCATGCTGGACTCGCGCGACAGGAAACCCATCCGCTTCGAACGGGTGAATGCGGAGACCGGCGAAGAAGTGCCATGGAAGGACATCGTGAAGGCCTTCGAGTACGACAAGGGCAGCTACGTGGTCGTCGAGAAGGAGGACATCCAGTCCGCCGCCCCGGAAACCCACGAGTCCGTGGACGTGGAGGCCTTTGTCGATGCCGACAGCATCGGCATCCGCTTCTACGAAAAGCCCTACATCCTCGTCCCCGGCAAGAAAGCTGAAAAGGGTTACGTACTGCTGCGGGAAACCCTGAAGAGCACGAAGAAGATCGGCGTGGCCCGCGTGGTCATCCGCACGCGCGAGTACCTGTGCGCGGTCATCCCCGAAGGCGACGCGCTGGTACTGATGATGCTGCGTTACCCGCAGGAACTGGTGGATCCGGAAGAGTACAAACTGCCCTCGGGCAAGGCCGCCGACTACCGCATCACGGCCAAGGAAGTGGAGATGGCGAAGAGCCTCATCCAGTCCATGGAGGCGAAGTGGGCGCCGGACGACTACCACGACGAATTCCGGAAACGCCTCGAGGCGATCATCAAGAAGCGCATCAAGGCGAAGGGCGCGACCACGAAATTCACCGAGACGCCGGTCGAGCATGAAGATGCGGCGACCAACGTCGTGGACTTCATGGCGCTGCTGCAGAAGAGCCTGGACAGCAAGAGCAGGACGCCGGCGAAAAAGGCCGCCACGCGCAAGGCGCCGGCCAGCAAGCCTGCGAAGAAGAAAGCCGCCGCCAAGCGCGCGACGAAGCGCGCGGCGGCGAAGTAAAGGGCAGGACATGTTCGCCGGCCTCGAATCCGAGAGCATGGTGCTGGCGAAGATGGCGTACGCCCTGGTGCTGGGCGGCGCCATCGGGCTGGAGCGCGAGATCAAGGACCGGCCGGCGGGATTCCGCACGCACATGCTGGTGGCCGCCGCCGCGGCGATGCTCACCGGCCTGGGCGACATGGCGCTCGCGCTCAACGAGCACCAGGCGGACCAGCGCGTCAACATCGACCCCTTCCGGCTGCTGGAGGCTGTCATCGCCGGGGTCGCCTTCATCGGCGCGGGTACGATCTTCGCCCACCGGGGTGCGCCCGTGGTCGTGGGCATCACCACCGCGGCATCGCTGTTGATGGTCGCGGTGATCGGCGTTGCGGCGGGTTTCGGGTATTTCTGGCTGGCGGGACTGGCGACGGCGCTGACGCTGGCGATCCTGACGGTGCTGTCGCGTGTCGACGGATGGATGGGGCGCGGCAGGGACGGGCCCAAGGAAACGGGGAAGGGTCCGCATGAAGGTGCGTGACGCCATGAATCCCGACGTCTGCGTGGTATCGCCGGACGACACCGTGCAGCAGGCGGCCATCCTGATGGCGGAGAACGACATCGCCAGTCTGCCGGTGATCGAACGGGGCCGGCTGGCCGGCATGGTCAGCGATCGGGACATCGTCGTGCATGCCGTCGCCGAGGGACGCGGTGCGTCCACCTGCGTTCGCGACGTCATGTCGCCGGGGGCGGACTACTGCATCGACGACGAAGAGCTCGATGATGTCCTGCCGCGGATGGCGGCGCTGGCGTCGAACAGGCTTCCCGTGGTGGACCACGACGGGAAGCTGGTCGGCATCCTGATCCGTCCCTGAAGCTTGCCCGATGGCCGGACGGAGCATAGTCCCGGTGGACGGCGTCGGCACCGGGGCGGCGGGGGGCGCGTTTCTCTATGTCTTTCCCTGCGCCTACGAGGACTACGCCAAGCTCGGGATATCGAAGGAACCGTTCGCACGGCTGTCCGCGTTCGCGCCCCGTTACTTCGAGTTCTTCGATCTGGAACGTGGCTGGCTGGTACGTGCGGACTCCGTGCGGGAAGCGCGGCAATGGGAAACCCGGTGGCGTCGGCACCTGCACGCCCACGCCGCACCGCCGCCGCTGCTGGTGCCGCGCGCAGCAGCAGGCCACACCGAATGGCTGCGTGGCGCCCAAGCGGCACTTGAAGCGGTGCGCGATGACTTCATCCATCAAGGGTTCACGGTGCATGCCAGCCTCCGGGCCTGGGTCAGGGAGCGCCTGCTCGCCGAGCGCTGGCGACTGGCGACGATGGAGCAGGCGGCGCTGGCGAAGTGGGGCGCGGTGGAACTCTGGCCGTGGCAGGTCGAGCACACGCCGCTGGCGGGCGTCCGCGACAGTCTGGATGCCTGCCGCGCGCTGGAGATCGATTTTTCCGATGTCGTGTCCGGCGCTCTGTGCGAGTGGCACCGTCGCAGCAGCCTGTCGCCGGGATGAGCGGATGAGTCCCCATGCACATGCACATCGCGTTGACGACCCGCGTCGCATAAAGGACGGCGTGAAAGGAGGCAGTGATGAGCCTGGTGGAATATCGACGCAAGCGCCGTTTTGAGAACACGCCCGAGCCTGCGCCGGGCAGCCGGCTGCCACGCGGACGTCGGCCCATCTTCGTGGTGCAGCTGCATCACGCCAGCCGCCGTCATTACGATTTCCGGCTGCAGGTGGGAGACACGCTGAAGAGCTGGGCAGTGCCCAAGGGGCCCAGCCTGGATCCGGCCGTCAAGCGCCTTGCGGCGGAAGTGGAAGACCATCCCGTCGACTACGCCGACTTCCAGGGCGAGATACCGAAGGGCGAATACGGCGGCGGTCACGTGGCGACGTTCGACAAGGGCCTCTGGACCACCGAGGGAAATCCGGAGGAACAGCTTGCCAAGGGCCATCTGCGTTTCGAGATGTTCGGCGACAAGCTGAAAGGCGGCTGGCATCTCGTGCGGACGCAGAAGCCGGCGCGCACGCCGCAATGGCTCCTCTTCAAGGAGCGTGACCGCTACGCCAGCAAGCAGGAGGCCGACGATCTGCTGGAGGATGTGGCGCGCGCGCCGGCAAAACCTGCGGGGCCCAGGACGGGAAAAGCAGCAAAGGCGTCGCAGGCGTCAAAGGCTTCTTCGTCTTCGCGCAGGTCGCCGAAACGCGCCGACCCCTGGGGTGCACGTGCCGCCAAGCTGCAGGGTGCCAGGGCGACGGACGATCCGCCGTCATTCCGTGCGCCACAGCTCGCCAGGCTGACCGATACCGTGCCATCGGGCGACGAGTGGCTGCATGAGGCGAAATGGGACGGTTATCGCCTCATCGCGCAGATCAACCGCGGCAAGGTGCGCCTGTGGTCGCGCAACGAACGGGAGTGGACGAAGAAGGTGCCGGAGATCGTCGGTGCGCTCGAGGCGCTCGGGCTGCAGGACGCCGTGCTCGATGGCGAACTGGTGGCGGGGGCAGGGCGCCAGGAGGACTTCGGCCTGCTGCAGGCGGTGCTGTCCGGCGAACGCAACGCCGTGCTGTCCTATCTCCTGTTTGATGTACTGCAGATCGACGGCGTGGATCTGTCGCGCAGTCCCCAGTACCAGCGCAAGGCGCTGCTGGCGGAGATCCTGAAGAAACCACCGCCGCACCTGATCTACAGCTCGCACATCATCGGCCGTGGCGAGCAGGCGCTGGCGATGGCGGTCGAACGTGGCCTGGAAGGCATCATTTCCAAGCGGGCCGATGCGCCTTACCACGCCGGTCGCGGCGATGCCTGGCGCAAGATCAAGCAACGCAATGCGGAGGAGTTCGCCATCGTCGGCTTTACTCCGCCCAAAGGCAGCCGCACCGGCTTGGGCGCGCTGCTGCTGGCCACCCCCGACCCCGACCATGGCTGGCGCTACGTGGGGCGCGTGGGAACCGGCTTCAATGCGCAACTGCTGGCCGACCTGCCGACCAGGCTCGGCCGGGATGCGCGCGCCAAGCCCAAGGTGCATGTCGCCGTGGACGATCCCGAGCTGCGCCACGCCCGGTGGGTACGGCCGCGCCACGTGGCGGAAGTGTTCTTCCATGGCTGGGGCAGCCAAGGGCTGTTGCGGCAGTCGTCGCTGAAAACCATCCGCGCGGACAAGACGGCAGACGATCTGCAGGAGGCGGGAATGCGCAATGCAACAGACAAGCCGGAGCCCGCCTCCACGCGGAGAAAGAAGAAGAAGCAGGCGGCTTCCGCGGTGACCCTGAGCAGTCCCGGCCGCGTGGTGTTCACGGAAGCCGGCATCACCAAGGCGCAGGTGTTCGACTATTACCAGGCCATGCTGCCCTGGCTGCTGCCCGAGGTGACGGGCCGGCCGCTGTCGGTGGTGCGTTGCCCGCAGGGTGCGGACAGGCCGTGCTTCTTCCAGAAGCACCACACGGCCGGCATGGCGCATGTGGGCGCCGTCAGCCTCGAGGAAGACAGCGGCGAGCGTGCCGACTACCTGGTGGTGGAAGAAGGCACTGGACTGCTGGAACTGGTCCAGTTCAATGCGCTGGAATTCCATCCCTGGGGTGCTTCGGCCACCTCTCCCGACCTTGCCGACTACATGGTCTTCGACCTGGATCCGGGGCCGGGCGTCGCCTGGCGCCAGGTCGTCGATGCGGCAAGGCAGGTCCACGAGCGGCTGGAATCGGTGGGACTTGCTTCGTTCGTGCGGACGTCAGGCGGCAAGGGTCTTCACGTGGTGGTTCCGTTGAATCCGTCGTGCACGTGGACACGGGTGAAACCATTCGCGCATGCCTTCGCCGAATCCATGGCCGCATCGGAGCCGCTGGCATACGTCGCCACGGCCAGCAGGAAATTCCGCAAGGGCAGGATCTTCATCGATTACCTGCGGAACGGCAGGGGCGCCACCAGCGTGGCCTCGTTCTCGCTGCGCGCAAGACCAAGGGCGCCCGTGGCGATGCCGTTGCGCTGGAGCGAGCTGGGGCGGGTGAAGGCGGGTGATGCCTACGACCTGGTGTCGGCGCGTCGCCGCATGCAACGCATGAAGACTCACCCGTGGGGTGAATGGACCAGGATCAAGCAGGACCTGGATGGCGCGATGCGTGCGATCGGGAGGAAAACTTCCCGCGCGAAAGGCGCAACGCGCAACCCGGGCTGATGTGCCGGCACGGCGCGTGACCGCTTCGTGCCGGCAGGGTGTGGCTGGACAGCGACACACCACGCACCGTCATGGTCGGCAGGACGCCGCCTACGCGTCGCCCGGCACCGGCGCCTGCCTGTCGATCAGGCCCGCCTCGCGCAGCTCACGCCAGAAGTCCGCCGGGACGGTCTCGTGCAGGGCCGCACGATCCTCGGCGATGCGCTCCGGCCTGCTGGCGCCGGGGATGACCGCCGCGACGGCGGGATTCGCCAGCACGAACTGCAGGCCGGCCGCTTTCATGCTGATGCCATGACGGTCGGCGAGCGCCTTGATGCGCGCCACCTTGTCGAGGATCTGCGGCGTGGCGGGGGCGTACTCGAAGTTCGGCCCACCGACCAGGGCGCCCGAGCTGTACGGTCCGCCGACCACGATGCCCAGGCCGCGTTCGGCGACCTTCGGCATCACCCGCTGCAGGGCACGGCTGTGGTCCAGCAGCGTGTAGCGGCCCGCCAGCAGGAAGCCATCCGGACGCGGGCTTTCCAGGTCCAGCAGCAGTTCGATCGGCTCCACCCGGTTCACGCCCAGGCCCCAGGCCTTGATGGTGCCTTCATCGCGAAGGCGGTCCAGTGCCCTGAAGGCACCAGTACGCGCCTGTTCGAACATCGCCAGCCATTCGTCGCCATAGAAGTCCTGCGCCACGTCGTGCACCCAGGCGATCTCGATGCGGTCGGTCTTCAGGCGCGTGAGGCTGTCGTCGATCGAACGCAGCGTGGCGTCGTAGGAATAATCGTTGACGATCCGGTTCGGGCGGCCGTACTTGAACACGTCGCCCTTCTCGCCGAGGTCGCGTGCACTGACATCCTCGACTTCGTCCAGGACCAGTCGCCCGACCTTGGTGCTGATGACGTAGGCATCCCGCGGCTTGTCGGCCAGCGCCTCGCCCATGCGGATTTCCGCCAGGCCGGCGCCATAGAAGGGCGCGTTGTCGAAGTAGCGGATGCCGTCGTTCCAGGCCGCGTCGACGGTGGCGCGTGCTTCCGCCTCCGGGATGTCGCGGAACATGTTGCCGAGCGGGGCGGTACCGAAGCCGAGCTTGCCGGGGAGCAGGTCGTGGAGGGACATGGTGGACTCCTGGATGCGGGAACGTGGGGGGACGGGGTTTGGGCGGCCGCGGTCAGGCCGCGACGGCCTCGGGCAGGGTGAACCGGGTATAGCCCTCGGCGTCGCCGCCGAAGTAGGCCGACAAGGGTGCATCGAACAGCGGCGCACCGGTGCGCAGGCGCTCGACCAGATCGGGGCTTCCGATGAAAGGCTTGCCGAAGGCGATCATGTCGGCGTGGCCGTCGGCCGTGGCGTCGAGGGCGCGTTGCCGGTCGTAGCCGTTGTTGCCGATGTAGGCGCCGCCGAAAGCGGCGCGCAAGGCCTGCACGTCGAAGGCATCGGCGCCATTGCCGGCGTGCAGCTGGCCCTCGACGACGTGCAGGTAGGCCAGCCCCATCTCGCCCAGGCGGCGCGCGACGTACAGGTGCGTCTCCATCGTATGGCTGTCCAGCGGGGTGTCGCCCACGGCGGTGGACAGCGGCGACAGCCGCAGGCCCACACGGTCGGCGCCCCAGACCCCGGCGACCGCGGCGGTGACTTCCAGCAGCAGGCGCGCACGGTTCTCCAGCGAACCGCCGTAGCGGTCGTCGCGATGGTTGGTGCTGTCGCGCAGGAACTGCTCCAACAGGTAGCCGTTGGCGGCATGCCCTTCCACGCCGTCGAACCCTGCCTCCTTCGCGCGGATCGCCGCCTGGCGGTAGTCGTCGACGATGCCGGCGATCTCGTCGGTGGTCAGCGCGCGCGGCATCGACGGCGGCACGTGGCCGGCCTCGGTGAATACGCTGCCGCCGGCCTGGATCGCGGAGGGCGCCACCGGCGCCGCGCCGCCTTCCTGCAGGCTGCTGTGCGACATGCGGCCCACGTGCCAGAGCTGCACGACGATGCGGCCGCCTTCGGCATGCACGGCGTCGGTTACCGGCTTCCAGGCCGCCACATGCGCATCGGTGTAGAGGCCAGGCGTGTAGGCATAGCCACGGCCCTGGCGGGAGATGTTGGTGGCCTCGGTGACGATCAGGCCGGCCGAGGCGCGCTGGCGGTAGTACTCGATCGCCAGCGGCGTCTGCACGCCGTCCATGCCGGCGCGGGAGCGGGTGAGCGGCGCCATCGCGATGCGGTTGCGGACTTCGATGGCCCCCAGGCGGGTGGGGGAGAACAAGGTGGGGAGCGGGGCGGCGGATGACATGGCGGTACTCCAGGGGGCGGGGACGGGGAGAGGCGTGTTCGCTTGCCGGGCCGGTGCCTCGCCGGTTGCAAGGCAGCATGCGCCCCTCCAAACCATTCATCAAATTTATTAGTTGAATTTGAGATATATGCAAATCAATATGACTGCATGCGCTACGACCTGAACCTGCTGCCGGTGTTCCTCGCGCTGATGGAAGAGCGCAACGTCACCCGCGCGGCCGAGCGGCTGGGCATCACCCAGCCCGCGCTGTCGAATGCGCTGGCGCGCCTGCGCGACACGCTGCGCGATCCGTTGTTCATCCGCGAGCGCTACGGCATGCAGCCGACGCAGAAGGCGGTCGAGCTTGCGCCCGGCATCGCTGCCGCGCTGTCGCAGGTGGACGCGCTGGTGCTGGGGCAACAGCAATTCGATCCGGCGAAGGCGCAGCGCCTCTTCACGCTGGCGCCGAACAGCTATGTCGAGTTCGTGCTGATGCCCACCATCGTCGCGAGGCTGCGCGAACGCGCGCCCGGCATCCGGCTGCGGCTGACGCCTTACGGCACCGACCTGGCTGAAACCGGCGTGATCTCCGGCGAAACCGCGATGGTGCTGGGACGGGTTGTCGAGCCGCCCGGCAACCTGGTGGTGCAGCATCTGATGGACGATGGCCTGGCGTGCGTGGTGCGCGCCGGCCACCCCGTGGTCAAGAAGCGGTTGTCGAAGACGCAGTACGAGCAGCTCAAGCACGTCAACGTGCTGCCACCCGGCAAGCTGCGAGCCGGCCTGTTCCAGGCCTTGCAGCGGCAGGGGCTGCGGCGCGAGGTGGCGGTGTCGGTGACCCACTTCCTCTCAGTTCCCGAACTGATCGTGGCCACCGACTACTGTGCGACGCTGCCCATCCTGATCTGCCGCCATCTTGCGCGTGATCCGCGATTGAAAGTGCTGCCTGCGCCGGTGGATCTGGGGACGTTCCCGCTGGAGATGGGCTGGCATGTGCGCTACCGCGATGACCCGGCGCACCAGTGGCTGCGCGCGCTTGTCGTAGAGGTGGCGAAAGAAGTCGCTGCGCCACGCGCGGGTTGAGACACGCGCCCAGACGGAAGGGTGTCGCGTTCGCGCGCGCTGCCATCGGGCATGCGGACGCGTGCCGGGCTTAAAGTCCTCTTAAATAATCCTGCCTATCGTGTGGGGCATGCGGAACACGTGGTGTCAGGAAAGCCGATGACACCGCGGGTGCCGCCGGCGACTCCGCATGGCGTTCCCCGCGGCCGTCGACACCCGCGCCCGGCGTCACGCAAGCGCGGAAAGCAATGCTGACATGCGCAGGCCTGCAGACGCGTGCCCATCATCGGTTGCACGCCCTCCGGCTGTGCGGACACCGCGTCATCGTGTCGACCACCCCACCGAATCATCAGAAGAGGCAATCATCATGGCGAATTGGACAGCGTCCGATATTCCGTCGCAGACAGGGCGGACGGCGGTCGTCACCGGTACCGGTGGCATCGGGTTCCAGACGGCACTGGCGCTGGCGCGTGCCGGCGCCAGCGTCATCGTCGCGGGCCGCAACGCGGCGAAGGGCGCCGCTGCGGTCGAGCAGATCCGCCGGGAGGTCCCCGCCGCCAACGTGCGTTTCGGTGCAATGGATCTGGCCAGCCTCGAATCCATCGAAAACTTCGCCGATACCTTGCGCCGCTCGCACGGCAGCCTGGATCTGCTGGTCAACAACGCAGCGGTCATGACGCCCCCGCGGCGGTTGGAGACAGCCAACGGCTTCGAACTGCAGTTCGGCACCAATTACCTGGGGCACTTCGCGCTGACCGGCCACCTGTTGCCGTTGCTGCGCAAGGGCAACCGCGCGCGCGTGGTGACGCTTTCGAGCGTGGCGGCCCGCAGTGGCGCACTGGATTTCCACGACCTGCAGTCGGAGCGCGACTACAAGCCGATGGTGGCTTACGGCCAGTCGAAACTGGCGTGCCTGATGTTCGCGTTCGAGCTGCAGCGTCGAAGCGTGGCGGGCAACTGGGGCATCCAGAGCATCGCGGCGCATCCGGGCATCTCCCGTACCGACCTGCTGATCAATGGCGCGGGCGCGGGAAGCGTCGCGGGAATGGTGCGGCGGTATCTGTGGTTCCTGTTCCAGCCCGCTGGACAGGGCGCGTTGCCCACATTGTTCGCGGGAACCTCGCCAAGTGTGGAGGGCGGTGCCTATTACGGGCCCGACCGGATGGGCGAGACGCGCGGATACCCGCAGCCGGCGAAGGTGCCGATGCAGGCGAAAGACGTGGAGGCCGCCGAAAGACTGTGGAGCGTGTCGGAAAGGTTGACCGACACGGCTTTCGTGGTCGACAGGAGGGTGCCGCCGGCATCCGCGTTGTTCGCGGTCTAGCCGGACGGCGAATCCGCAGCCGTCTGCCGCGTGCGCGGCATGCTCCAGTGCCAGCGTCCTGCGCCGTGCGCCGCATGTTGGCGCGCCTTCGAATCCGCGGAACATCGCGGCACACCGCGGTGGGTTGTCGCGGCCATCGACCCCACCGCTCCACCTTAGTTGGCCGATCGTTCGACCGGACAACCACAAGCGTCCTGCAGTACTCCCTCCCCCTCATTACTGTGAGCGAAAAACGATGAGCAATGTTTTCTTGCCGGAACGTACCTCTTCTTCCCGGGCTTCCTGGCGAAGCCGTGTGGCGGCGATCGGCCTGATGCTGGGCGTCATGGCCGGTCCGGGTGTCGCCATGGCCCAGACCGCGCCGAAGCCCGACTGGACACCGGCGGACATGCCTTCGCAGGCCGGCCGCTTCTTCCTGGTGACAGGCGGCACCAGCGGCATGGGATACGAAGACGCCAAGGCGCTGGCTGCCGCCGGCGCGCACGTGGTGATCGCCGCGCGCAACGCCGAGCGTGGGCGCGAGGCGATGGAAAAGATCAGGAAGGACACGCCGGATGCCAGGCTGCAGTTCGAAGTCGTCGACCTGGCCAACCTTGACTCGGTACGCGCCCTGGGTCAGCGTCTGGGCACCACGCTGCCGCGACTGGATGGGCTGATCAACAACGCCGCGATCATGGCGCCTCCGCAGCGTGGCGTGTCCGCCGACGGTTTCGAGCTGCAGTTGGCCACCAACTATCTGGGACACTTCGCGTTGACCGCAGAGCTGATGCCGTTGTTGCGGAAGAGTGCGTCTCCCCGCGTCGTCACGCTGTCCAGCGTCGCCATCCATCGTGGTGGCCTCGATTTCGACAACCTGCAGTCCGACAAGCCCTATGACCCGTACGCGGCCTACGCGCAGTCGAAGATCGCATGCCTGATGTTCGCCTTCGAACTGCAGCGGCGCAGTGACGCGGCGGGTTGGGGGATCCAGAGCATGGCTGCGCATCCGGGCATCGCGGTGACCGAACTGGTCGCCCGCGGCCCGGGCCTGGACAGCGAGCAGGGGCGTCGATGGGCTGCCGGGAAAGACCAGTTGCATTCGGCAGCGCAGGGTGCCATCCCCACGCTGTTTGCCGCGACGGCGCCCGAAGCCGCAGGCGGCGCCTACTACGGGCCGACGGGTCCGAACGAAGTGCGCGGCCCGCTGGGTCTGGCCACCGTGCCGGCGGTGGCACGGGATGCCACCGCGGCAGCCCGGCTGTGGGACGTATCCGAAACGCTGACGGGCGCGCGTTTCCGCTGACATGAAGACGCCGCTGCCAGGATATGCCCATGAGTAGTCCCGACCTGCGGGTGGAAGGTCCGCGCCCGCCCTTTCGCAGGTGGCAGGCCCTGTTCAATCTGCGGCGCGGCGAAGCGGTTCCCGTCCTGATCGCGGCGTGCTTTTTCTTCTTCGCCCTCACTGCGCTGATGCTGCTGCGGCCCGCACGCGATGCATTGGGCATGGAACGTGGCATCGAGAGCATCCGTTGGCTGTTCGTCGGCACCGCGCTGGTGACGCTGGCCGTCAATCCGGCCTTCGGCTGGCTGGTCAGTCGCCTGCGCCGGCTGCACTTCATCGCCGCCACCTATGGCTTCTTCATCGTTGGGCTGGTGGCCTTCTGGGCGCTGCTGGTGTTCGCGCCGGCAGCGGTGGGACAGCGCAGCGGGCAGGTGTTCTATGTGTGGTTCAGCGTATTCAACCTGTTCGCCACCATGGTGTTCTGGGCGCTGATGTCCGACCGCTTCACCAGCGACCAGGGCGGGCGCTTCTTCGCGCTGATCTCCATCGGCGGGACCCTGGGCGCGATCGTCGGACCCTGGCTGACGTCGCGGCTGGCCGAACCACTGGGAACACCCAGCCTGCTGCTGGTCTCGGCGGGATTCCTGTTCTTCGGCCTGCTGGCTGCATGGCTGCTGGTCAAGGTCGCACCGGACCGCAGCGGAACCGATGCCGTCCAGACCTCCCCGTTTCCGGACGAAGCCGAGCGCATCGGCGGCAGCATGTGGGCCGGTGTCCGCTCGGTGATGCGATCGCCTTTCCTGAGCGGGATCGCCGGCTATGTGCTGCTGATGGCGGTGATGGCGACGCTGGTGTACTTTACCCGCATGCAGATGGTCGCCGATGCGGCCGAGGGCATGGACGCGCGCGCCGCGCTGTTGGGCAGCATCGACATGTGGACGCAGATCGCGGTGCTGGTGCTGCAGCTCACCCTGACCGGGCGCTTCATCAAGCGTTTCGGCCTGGGTGTTGCGCTGGCGATCCTGCCGCTGGCGACGGCGCTGGGTTTCATCGGACTGGCGATCTACGGATCGTTCGTGCTGCTGGTCTTGCTGGAGGCCGCCAACCGCGCGGTGCAGCGTGGCATCACCCGTCCCGTGCGCGAAGTGCTGTTCACCGTGGTCGAACGCGAGGACAAGTACAAGGCGAAGGCGTTCATCGACACCTTCGTGTACCGCGCCGGCGATGTGGTCGGTGCCCAGGCGGAAGGTGCACTCGGCAGGATCGGCCTGGCGATGGGCGGCCTGGTCAGCGTGGTGGTGCCGCTGGCGTTGTTCTGGGCCGCGCTGGCGCTGTGGCTGGGGCGCGCGCATGCCCGACGTGTTTCGCAAGCGTCACCCCGCCTCATCGGCGACGAAGACGGAAACAGGGCTAAGCACGACGAGGCGAAGGCGGCATCGCCCGCCACCCTGGTGGCTCCGACCCCGACCGCCGCCATCGGGTCCGCGCAGGTCTGACGTCCGGGCCGCGCGTCCTGGACGGCCGGATCGGCATCGCCGGCCTCATGGAGCCACTCGGGCGCGGCGTGTCGGTGAACGGCTGGGAGATGCCGTTCGCAGCGAGTCGCCTGTGCCACGTCGTGCTGACGGTGGAGATGTTGCCTGCGTCGAGAACGGGCGGCGTCGCGCGGGGTCGACGCGCACGCGAGGCCATCATCCATTGCCTGCCTGGCCCGCTCCCGACCGTAGGCGATTGGCGTCCTTTGCGGGCGATAGGCCGAAGCGTCGCGAGTAGTCGCGACTGAACTGCGATGGACTCTCGTAACCCACCGCGAATCCGGCGCTCGCCGCGTCCAGGCCGTCACTCACCATCAATCGACGCGCCTCCTGCAGACGCAGTTGGGTCCTGAACTCGAGCGGTGTCATCGCGGTGACCGCCCTGAAGTGCTCATGGAAGGCCGAGCGGCTCATGCCCGCGATCTTCGCCACTTCCTCGACACGGCAGCCCTCCCGGAAGTGCGTCCTGATCCAGAGGATCGCACGGGCGATCTGGCCATGACGGCTGTCGGCGCGTGCCATCGATTCGATGATCGGGCCGCTGGGCCCCATCAGCAGCCGGTAGAGGATCTCGCGTATCGCCAGCGGCGCCAGTACGTCGATTTCGCGGGGTGCATCCAGCAACAGGACGAGTCGCGTGGCCGCGTTGAGCAGCTCGGGCGTCATCTGGTTGAGCGTCAGTCCCGCAGGGTCGGCACCGCCTGCCGCGGGTGATGCCTGGGGGTAGCGGAGCATCAACTCTCCGAGTTCGCGTGCATCCAGATCGAGCTGAAGGCACAGGTACGGACAGGCATCGCTGGCCTCGACCACCGATCCCATGACGGGAAGACCGACGGAAGCGACCAGATAGCTGGTCGCATCGTAGTGAAACACCCGGGTGCCCAGTGCGGCGCGCTTGCGACCCTGCGCGACGAAACACGCGGTGGGTTCGTAGATGACCGGCATCGGCATCGTGGGCGTGGACCATCGGATCAGCTTCACGCCCGGAAGTGCGCAGGTGAACGTGCCGTCCTCCGGCGCATGCCTAGCGATGGCGTCGCTGAAAAGCTCGCGCTTGGACATGGGCACGGTCTTGTCGTTTGAATGCCAGGGCAAATCATCTGTCACGGTCGGACGATCCGGCAAGCATTGCGTACGCGCCGGCTACCGCTGGCACGGTGCCGGTGGAAAGAATGCGTGCAGTCAGAGCGCATGCGTCTCCGTTCACTACAGGAAGTGAAATCAACCATGGCCATCGAAATCCGGTTCAACCGTCGTCAGTCGCCTGAGGCAGACCGCATCCGGCATCTGCGCGGGTGGTCAACCGCCGCCACGGGATCGCCCGTACGTCCCCGCGTGAAGCCCGTGGACCGGCGGCGGCCGCTGTTGGCCAGCGGTCTGGCATGGACGATGGCCGCGTGCATCGTTGCGTGCCTCGCGGCCGCTCCCGTGGCATCGCTGGCGCAGGCGCCGGCGCCCGACGCCTTGCACAACAAGCAGCAGGTCGCCGCTGCATTCGCACGATGGGCCGCTGGGGGGTCGGACTTTTTCAAGGAAGTGCTTTCGCCCGACGTCGTCTGGACAATCGAAGGCTCCGGCCCCACGGCGGGGACGTATCGTGGGCTCGCGGATTTCAATGCGCGCGCCGTTCGTCCCTTCGTCAGCCGCCTGCGCACGCCCGTGCGTCCCGTCACCCAGCGCCTGTGGGCGGATGGCGACCACGTCATCGTCCATTGGACGGGCGAAGCCGTGGCCGCCGACGGCAAGCCTTACCGGAACGACTATGCGTGGATCTTCCGCATGGAGCGTGGCAAGGCCGTCGAGGTGACGGCCTTCCTCGATCTTGCTCCCTACGAGGATGTGATCCGCCGCATACCGGCGCCAGGTGGCGAGGGTGCGCCGTGATGAAGGCCTCTATTCCCGGCTTCGCGCTCATGCCGCTGCTTGCGCTTGCCCTGGCAGCCACCGCGGGCTCCGACCGCGGCGCACGGCCGACGCAAGCGACTTCGCAGGAAACACTTCCGGAAACGCCAGTACAAGGAAACCCGATGTCCACGCACCCCTATATCGGCATGTGGGTCACGGCGGATGGCCGCATCCGTCAGGCGCTCTTGCCGAACGGCCGTTACGACGAAGCCCGCGGCACCCGGAAAAGCGCATACCAGGGTCGATACGAAGTGCGGGGAACGCATATCGACTACTGGGACGATACCGGATTCACCGCCGACGGCACATTCGTCAGCCAGGATGAACTCCACCACGGCGGGATGATCTTCCATCGCGAGAAAAGATAGAGGGGTTCGGGTCGGGAACAGAGCCCGTTCTACGGCGGTATCCAAGCGTCATCCCGGTGCGCGTCGCGATGTCGCCTGCCGGCGGCGTCACGTGCGGCGGGCGAAGCGGCTCGGGGGTTCGCCCACCTGCCGGCTGAACGCCACACTGAAGGTGCTGGTGGAACCGTAGCCGACGCGCTCGGCCACTTCGGTCACGCTGAGGCCGTCGCGCCCCAGCAACGCCTTCGCGATTTCCATGCGCCAGGCCAGCACGTACTCCATCGGCGGCATGCCGACGGTACGGGTGAAGCGATCGAAGAACGTCGAGCGGGAGAGCGCGGCGATGTCCGCCAGTTCGCCCACGGTCCACGGGTGCGCGATGCGCGCGTGGATCTGCTTGAGCGCCATCGCCAGCCGCGCATCGCCCAGTCCGCGCAGCAGGCCGGGCGGCGCGTTGCCGGCCGTCGTCGAGCGCATGGCTTCCACCAGCAGCATCTCGACCAGCCGGGACAGCATGTAGGCGCTGCCCGGCAGCTGCCGTGCGTATTCCTCGCCGACCATCTGCACCAGTTGCATGAGCCGCTGCGAACCCTGCACGTGGACCACCGTGGGTAGCAGCGATACCAGCAGCGCGGCGTCCTTCGTGTCGAACAGGAATGCGCCACCCAGCGAGCGCATGTCCGGGGGGCCGTCCGGATCGCCATGACGCAGTTCACCCTGTCCCCCAGGCATGACGCTGGGGTCGATGAAGACCGGTGGCGCAGGCGTGAAGCCGGAAAGCGTGAAAGCGGGCGTGGTCGGCAGCAGCACGAAGTCGCCTGCGCTGATGGTGAGGGGGGCGTGGCCATCCACGGCCAAGCGCGCGCTGCCTTCCAGCACGACGCAGAAGCCGGGCCGGCCATAAGCGTCGTACCGCACCGCCCAGTTGCCCTTGCCGCTGATGACGTTGGCGAACACCGCCTGGGGGTGCAGCAGCTGGACGACGTCGGAGAGCGGATCTCCCATTCCGGACTCCGGCTAAAGGAAAAAGGACGATGTGTTATCGATCGTCCGGAAAGGCTGGCCTATCGTGCCTGTCGAGTCAATCACCCCCGGAGAACGAAATGAAGACCGTCCTGATCACCGGCTGCTCGTCCGGCTATGGCCTGCAGACCGCCCGCCACTTCCTCGCGCAGGGGTGGAACGTCATCGCCACCCAGCGTCAGCCGCGCGAAGACGTGCTTCCCGCCTCACCGCAGCTGCGTGTGCTCGCGCTGGATGTCACCCGCCCCGAGAGCATCGCCCAGGCCGTGGACGCCGCCGGTCCCATCGACGCGCTCGTCAACAATGCCGGCATCGGTCTGTTCGGTGCGTTCGAGGCCACGCCCATGACCACCGTGCGCGAGGTGTTCGAGACCAACACCTTCGGCGTGATGGCCATGTGCCAGGCCGTCATCCCGCAGTTCCGCCAGCGTCGGGCAGGCGTCATCGTGAACGTCACCTCCAGCACGACGCTGGCGCCGTTCCCGCTGGTCGCCGCGTACACCGCCAGCAAGACCGCGGTGGAGGGCTTCACCGCATCGCTCGCGCACGAGCTCGAGGCGTTCGATGTGCGGGTCAAGCTGGTGCAGCCCGGCTACGGTCCGTCCACACGGTTCACCGCCAACGGCCAGCAGCGCATGCAGGGCCTGATTCCCGAGGCCTACGCGCCCTTCGCCCATCGCGTATTCGCCGGACTGGGCAGCATCGCGGCGGTGACCACCGAGGCCGACGTCGCCGAAGACGTGTGGCGTGCCGTGAACGACACCACCGACCGCCTGCATTTCCCGGCCGGTGCGGATGCGGTGGCCTTGGCTGCCGCGCGCTGAGCCGGCCGCCGGTCGTCGTTCCGGACCGCAGATGTGTCATGCTCGGCGTGGTCGCAACGACCATGGGAGCGAATGAAATGGCCAAGGGTCTGGACAAGAAGAAAGAGCAGAAGAAGAAGCCCGCGAAGACGATGAAGGAAAAGCGCGCGGAGAAGAGCGAGAAGAAGGCGACCCGCGGCTTCGCGCCGGTCTGAGCCATCGGTCCTGCTCCCGGTCGGGCAGTCCGGCCGGGCGCCCGTGTACCGCACACCGCCAAAGTCGCGGTCGGGCCGTGTAACCTTCCCGTTTTTTCGGGAAGCCACCATGACCAGGATGCTCGTCGCGCTCTTCGCCGTGCTGGCATTGCCGGCCTCGGCGCAGGCGGTCTACAAGTGCAGGGATGCCAAGCTCGGCACGGTCTACCAGTCCATCCCATGCCCCGATGGGCCGGAAGAGAAGCGCTGGAATGCATCGTCCGACCCGTCGCGTGACGGCCACGCACGGCGCGTGGCTGAGCAACGGGTCGACCGGGATCGCCAGTACATGCGCGCGAGGAACGCGCGGGACGCCACGCTGGGCGCGACCTTGACCGGTCCCGGGCATGCGCCCGGCGCGGACGCCTGCGAGCGGGCGCGGCATGTGCGCGACAGCGCCCGCCAGGATCCCAGCATGAACCGCGACGACGACTTCATGCGGGCCGTCGAGACATCCGTGTCCCAGGCGTGCAGATAGGCAGGGTCATCCATCCGGTGGGCCATGGCCCACAGGATGCGCACGCATGCGCTACTTCGCCGCCGCGTCCACGCGGATATCGGCTTCCACCTGGATGCGCAGGGTGACATTCATGTCGAAGCCGTAGTCCTTGCCCGCATCCAGGCCGAACTGGCTGCGGTCGAACACCGCATGGGCATCGGCGCCGCACCAGTCGCGCTTGTGCAACGGATGCGGCTGGCACTTGAAGCGGTCGATGGTCAGCGCGAGGGGACGGGTGACGCCATGCAGGGTGAGTTCGCCTTCCACCTTCGTCGGCGCGCCGTCGCGGAACTCGACCAGCGCGCCGCGATAGGTGGCTTCCGGGAATCTGGCGGTATCGAAGAACTGCTCGCCCACCGCCCATTCGTTCAGCGCATCCAGGCCGAAATCCACGCTGCGCGCGTCGATGGTCACCTCCACCTGGCCGGTGCCGCGTTCGCGGTCGATCCGCACCTCGCCACGGCTGCGATTGAACTTGCCACGCCACGTGGACATGCCCATGTGGTCGGCTTCGAAACTGGGGAAGGTGTGGCCGGGTTCCAGCACATAGACCTGTTCGGCGGCACTGGCGGCCGCCGTGGCGAAAGCGAGGGCGAACAGGACGGGCAGGCGGAAGCGGGTCATGGCGGTTTCTCCAGTCGGTATGGGCAGGCGTTGTCATGACGACGAACCACGGTGCCATGGATCGACAAGGCGATCCATCCGCGTGCCGCACGCCGCATCGGGTCGGCGCGCGGCATCACGTTGCTGAACATCCTCGGGTGCACGCCGTCTCACATCGGGAGATGGGGCTGGCTAGAATGAGCGCATGCAACTGAAGGAAAAGCTGGCGATCCTGGCCGATGCGGCGAAGTACGATGCATCGTGCGCGTCCAGCGGGGCGGGCAAGCGGCATTCGCTGGGCAAGGGCGGCATCGGCAGCACGGAGGGCATGGGCATCTGCCACTCGTACACGCCCGACGGGCGCTGCGTGTCGCTGCTCAAGATCCTGCTGACCAACTTCTGCATCTACGACTGCGCGTACTGCGTCAACCGCGTGTCCAGCAACGTGCCGCGCGCGCGCTTCGCCACCGCGGAGGTGGTGCGGCTGACGCTGGAGTTCTACAAGCGCAACTACATCGAGGGCCTGTTCCTCTCCAGCGGCATCATCCGCAATGGCGACTACACCATGGAACAGCTGGTGGAGGTGGCGCGCAGCCTGCGCGAGGACCACCGGTTCGCCGGCTACATCCACCTGAAGACCATTCCCGAGGCATCGCCGGAACTGCTCGCCGCCGCCGGCCGTTATGCGGACCGGCTGAGCATCAACGTGGAACTGCCGACGGAAGAGGGGCTGAAGCAGCTCGCGCCACAGAAACAGGCCCAGGGCATCCGCGATGCGATGGGCGAGCTGCACACACGCATCCTGGCGGCGAAACCCACCCGGCAGGAGGCGCAGCCCAAGCGCAAGCGTCCGCCGAAGTTCGCGCCGGCCGGGCAGAGCACGCAGATGATCGTGGGTGCCGACGCCGCCGATGACCGCGCGATCCTGGTGGCCAGCGATGCGTTGTACAGCCGGTTCCGCATGCGCCGCGTGTACTACTCCGCGTTCAGTCCCATCCCCGATGCCTCAACGCAGCTGCCGCTGCGGGCGCCCCCGCTGCTCCGCGAGCATCGCCTGTACCAGGCGGACTGGCTGTTGCGGTTCTATGGGTTCGATGTGCAGGAAATCGTCGGCGACAACGGCGCGCAGGGCGGTGGCATGCTGGACCTGGACATCGACCCCAAGCTGGCTTGGGCGCTGCGGCATCCGGACCGCTTCCCGGTCGACCTCAACACCGCGCCGCGCGAGATGCTGCTGCGTGTGCCCGGGCTGGGTGCGCGCAACGTGCAGCGCATCGTCGACTCGCGCCGGCAAGGCCGTCTGCGCGTCGCCGATCTGGCACGGTTGCGTGCGCCGCTGCAGAAGGTGCTGCCGTTCGTGGTGCTGTTGGACCACCACCCGCGCCAGCGCCTCGACGACCCGGCGCGGCTGCGCCGCGAACTGGCGCCGACGCCGCGCCAGGCCGATCTGTTCGGCTGACGCATGTCGATGTTCCGCGCGACGGTGACGCCGGCCTGGGACCTGGATGCCTGGCGCACGCAGGCGCGCCACGCCTGGGAGGCGCAGCTTCCGCCCGAGTCGGTGGAATGGCAGGCCGATGCGCAGGGCGAACTGCTGGGAGGTGCGGCCGTGGTCGACCAGCCGGCGCAGCGGACGGGCCTGTCGGTGCCGGCGGAGTTCATGCCGTTTGCCGCCTCGGTGCTGTGCCATCGCGATGCCGGCCGGCACGCGCTGCTGTATCGCCTGCTGTGGCGTATCGGCAACGGCGAGCGCGCACTGCTGGAGCGTGCCACCGATGCCGACGTGCATCGTGCGAACCGCTGGGCGCAGGCGGTCCGGCGCGACACGCACAAGATGAAGGCGTTCGTCCGCTTCCGGCAGGTGGACGGCGAGGACGACACTTACCTGGCCTGGTTCGAGCCGGACCACTTCATCGTCGATCGCGTTGCGCCGTTCTTCATGCGCCGGTTCGCCGGCATGCGCTGGGCCATCCTCACGCCTTATCGCAGCGTGCAGTGGGACGGCGCGCAGTTGTGGGCGGGCGAGGGTGCGCAGCGCACCGATGCGCCCGCCGATGATGCCGAGGACGCGCTGTGGCGCACGTACTACGCCAATATCTTCAATCCTGCGCGCCTCAATACGCGGATGATGCGGCAGGAGATGCCGCAGAAGTACTGGAAGCACTTGCCCGAAACCCACCTGCTGCCGGACCTTGTCCGCGAGGCCGGCCGGCGCGTGCGCGAGATGGACGAGCGTGAGGCGCAGCTGCCGCGTCGACGGATTCCCGCGCGCCTGCGCACGCCGAGGGAGTAGTCGGCAGCAGCCGCGGCAACGCACGCAGCGGGGGGATCGATTCGGTTCAATGGTTCCAGGCGGAGCGGGCGGCGCGACGTCGCAGCCGAAGTCGATCACGCGGCGACCGTCCGGCTTGAACGGAGGCCGTCCAGCCTTGAAGTCTGTTCAATGCTGTGTTGTGGAATGGTCGCTACGCGTGTCTCCCCCGCGCGGCTACGGTCGACACGGCTGCTGAGGAGTCCCGACATGTCGATGCGCTTGCTGCTGTCCATGCTTTGTCTTCTGCTTGCCGCGACCAGCCGCGCGGCGCCCTCGAGGGAGCTCGACGTGCCCGCACCGGTGCGCTGGACGCCACCTGCCCTGGCCAGCGACTAGTACGAATCCTCGCCCGTGTTCTCGCCCGAGGGGCGCGAACTGTTCTTCTTCCGCGCGCCGCCCGCGTTCGATCGCTACCGGCTGCTGTTCTCGCGCTGCGAAGGCTCGCAATGGGGCACGCCGCGCGAGCCCGCGTTTGCCGGCCCGAGCGCGGCGCTGGAAACGGATCCTGCGTACAGTCCGGACGGCACCTGGCTGTACTACGCCAGTGACCGTGCGGACCCGGGTGACCTGGATGTCTGGCGGGTTCGGCGCCTTGCCGACGGCGGCTGGGGCGAACCGGAGCGACTCCCGGCGCCGGTGAACACACCACAGACGGAGCTGCTGCCTCGCCCGCTGGCAGAGGGGCGCCTGCTGTTCGGTTCGCATCGACCGGGTGGTGTCGGTGGGCGTGATCTCTACCTGGCCCTGCCGCGCGCGCGTGGCGGCTGGGATGTCACGCCGCTGCCCGCACCGGTCAATACGCCGGGTGACGAGTACGAGGCCGACCTGTCGCGCGATGGCCGCGTGCTGGTGGTGGTGGCCAATCGAGGCAGCCGTTCGCATCTCTACGTCTACGACCGCGATGGCGCCGGTTGGCGGGAGCGTGGCCGTGTGCCGGCGCGCACCGACGTGTTCCAGGTGGGACCGCTGCTGTCCCCCGACGGAAAGCGCCTGCTGTTCGCGCAGGCCGACGGCGAAGCGTCCGGCGAGTTTTTCCTCGTGGACCTGGCCGCAGGCGCGGCTCCTGCCTGGCCTCCCACCTGCGTCGGGGCATTGGACCATGCCACCCCGAGCGTGAAGCGACCGTAGCCCTCGCGCGCAGGCTGTCCCATCGCGTCCGGATCACTCACGCCCGCGGCGGACATCGGCGCAGGGATCACGCGCCCTGTTGCCTCGGGCAGGGTTGCATGGCGGATATCGGCATGGCGTCGCGTTGCGTGCGATGGGGCTCATGTATGGTTCCGGACATCCAGAACCTCCCGGGAGTGACGATGTCCTGCATGCGCGCGTTGTCGGTCGGTCTTTTCTTTGCCGTGTCGTGGGGAACCGGCGGCGTGGCGCAGGCGGCGTATTCGCCGCGTCCCGTGTACGCGTGGTCCACGGATGAACGCTTCGACGCATCCGGCGTGCCGGCCTATGCCGGCAGGCACGACGCGGTATACGCACGCATCGACGCGGACCTGGATGCGCACATCGCGAATCTGCAGCGCTGGGTGAAGCAGCGTTCCATCAGTGCGCAGGACGACGGCATCGATGCGATGGCGAACCTGGTCGCCAGCGACCTGCGCGCGCTGGGCTTTGCCGAAGTGCGGCTGGTGAAGACCCCCGGGCATCCCGGCGTACTGGGCTATTACGACGCGGGCGCCGAGAAGACGCTCGTGGTCTACATGATGTACGACGTGCAGCCGGTGGAGGACAACTGGCAGATCGATGACCCGTTCGCCGGATCGCTGGTCGAGCACGAACGCGGCACCGTGCTGATGGCGCGCGGCGCGACCAACCAGAAGGGCCCGCAGCGCGCCTTCCTCAATGCGCTGGATGCGATGATCAAGACGAACGGCACGCTGCCGGTGAACCTGTACGTGGTCGCCGAGGGTGAAGAGGAACTGGGCTCACCCCATTTCGGCAAGGTCATCGAGCCGTGGGTGGACCGGCTGCGCAAGGCCGATGGCGCGTTCTTCCCGATGAACATCCAGCGGCCCGATGGCTCGGCATCGCTCAACCTGGGCGTGAAGGGCATCGTGTATTTCGAACTGGAATCGAAGGGAGGCGCGTGGGGCGGCCCGGCGAAGGCGGAAGTGCATGGGTCGCTTAAGTCGCTGGTGGATTCGCCGGCGTGGCGACTGGTGCAGGCGCTGGCGTCGATGACCACGCCCGACGGCAACACCATCACCATTCCCGGTTACTACGCGCCGGTGAGGGCGCCGACGGCGGAGCAGCAGCGGCTGATCAACACGCTGGCGGCCGAGGCCGACGACAGCGCCCTGCAGCGCAGCCTGGGCGTGTCGCACTGGATCGACGGACTGGCCGGCCGCGAAGCGATCGTGCGCAACCTGTACGACCCGACCCTCAACATCAACGGCCTGTGGAGCGGATACACCGGCGAAGGCACCAAGACCATCCTGCCGCACGTCGCCACCGCCAAGATCGATTCGCGATTGCCGCCGGGCCTGGAGCCGGAGGACGCTTACCGCATGATCCGCGCGCACCTGGATGCGAAGGGTTTCAAGGACATCATCGTGCGGCCGATGTCCGGCTATCCCGCGGCCTCGACCTCGGTCGAGGCGCCCCTGGTACAGGCGATGCTGGGCGTGCTGAACAAGTACGGGGCGAAGACGCGCGTATCGCCGTGGCTGGCGGGCAGTGCGCCGTTCCACCAGTTCACGCGCACGCTGGGCCTGCCGTTCGTGTTCGGCGGGCTGGGGTATGGCACGGGCGCGCACGCACCGGACGAGTTCATGCTGCTCCATCCCGCCGACGGCGTGAAGGCGGCGGGGCTGGCCGACATCGAGAAGTCCTACGTGGACATCCTGCACGCGCTGTCGGAAGCGCCCTGATGTGGTGATGCGATGCGCACGGCCCGCCACGACGGCGGGCCATGCCACCGCAGCGCGGCCTACTTCTGCAGATCCACCACCGGCGCGAATCCGCCGAACACCATGCGCGGGCCGTCGAACGGCATCGGCGGGTTGTCGGGATTGGCGGGATCCATGCGCGGGTCTTCCATCATCTTCTTCATGCCCGCGTCGCGGGTGGCCTTGTCCGGCCATTCCACCCACGAGAACGCGACCGTCTCGTCTTCCTTCGCCTGCACGGCCTTGCGGAAGTCGGTGACCTTGCCGTCGGGCACGTCGTCGCCCCAACCCTCGATGATGCGTGTCGCCCCGTAGCCCATGAAGATGGCGTCGAAGGTGTTCGCGTAGTCGGTGAAGGCCTGCTTGCCCGCCGCGGGCGCGGGCAGGATGAAGCCGTCCACGTAAGTGGTGGGCGTGGACGTGTCGCCCAGTTCCACGGTGGGGGTGAAACCCCCGTAGATCAGGCGCTTGCCGTCGAACGGCATGGGATTTTCGCCCGGGCTCAGGCGCGGGTCCTTCATTGCCGCGGCCATGCCGCTGTCGCGGCTGGCCTTGTCGGGCCACTCGATCCACGAGAACACCACCGTCTCGTCGTCCTTGGCCTGCACGGCACGATGGAAGTCGGTGACCTTGCCGTGCGGCACGTCGTCACCCCAGCACTCCAGCACGCGCGTGGCGCCATGGTCGATGAACACCGCATCGCCAGCGTTGGCGTGGTCGATGAATTTCTGCTTGTTGGCCGTCGGCACGGCGGCCACGAATCCGTCGATGTAAGGCATGGAACTCTCCGGGTAATCGGCGCCGGGAATGACGCCTTCCTGAACGCGACGAACGACGGTGGCGGAATTCGACAGGCGGCTGGCCGGTGCCGGACGACGCGGGCGTTCAACCTGCCACGATTCCGAACAAGGTGGCGTGATGGCAGTAACGATGAAGGGGGCCGCGGCAAGGCGGCCGGGCCTGTGGGGCGTGGGCAGCGCTTCTTGGATGTGGGCGCTGCTGGCGCTGGTGCTGGCGGGTTTCTGGAAGACCTATTTCAGCCGCCTGGGGCTGGCCGACCTGGTCACCCACCTGCATGCGGCGTTCATGGGCGCCTGGATCGCCATGTTGCTGTTGCAGCCGTGGCTGGTGCGCACGCGCCGCATGGCGCTCCACCGGCAGGTGGGACAGATCTCGTACGGATTGATGCCGGGCGTGCTGCTCTCCGCGCTGTGGCTGTCGCAGCTGCGCATGGCCGCCGCGCCACCGTCGATGTTCGGCCTGCAGTCGATGCTGCTGTACCTGGGCGTGGCGGCCACGGTGATGATGGCGGTGTTCTGGGGCCTGGCCATCCGCCATCGCCGCGATCCCGCCCTGCATGCGCGCTACATGGTGGGTACGGCCCTGGTGCTGATCGACCCGGCCATGGCCCGCCTGATGCTGGCTCTGCTGCCGGAGGGCGCGCGCTTCAATCCTTCCTGGGGCGGCTACGGCCTGACGTTTGCGATCCTCGCCTTGCTGATGTGGTTCGAGCGCAACGCAACGCAGGGGCGTGGCGTGTTCCGTTTCATCACGGCGGTGTTCGCGGTGAACTTCGTGCTGATGCACGTGGTGCCGGGCACGCAGGCGTGGCAGGACTTCGCCCGCTGGTGGGGTGGCCTGGCGGCGTGATGCCCCGCCGTCAGCGCTGCAGGCAATGGCGGTAGCGTTCGTCCACGCGGGTAGCGAACCACGCGGTGGTGAGTTCGCGGGTGATCTTGGGGCTTTCCAGCCGGATGCCGGGAATCATCGCGCGCGGCAGCGGCTTGCCGGCGCGCGCTTCGGCCAGCGCATACACGCGGGCATACAGCGGCGTATCGTCGAACGCCAGGTGCGTGCCACGTTCCAGCGCCTGGCGGATGTCGCGGTCGTCCATCCGCAGGTCGCCGGCCAGCGTGCGCACGGCGCGTTCGGTCTGGCCCGGCGTGTCCATCGGCGCGCCCGGCGTGAGCAGGTCGCCGTCCAGTGCCAGCGGAATGCCGGTGGCCGTGCTGACCGCGTTCTGGAACGCGGCATTGCGGCTGGCGTACCAGCCCGCGTTGAAATCGGCGAAGCGGTGGACCTTGCGCGTGTAGGGCGTCTGGTAGCCCAGCAGGTGGGCGATGCCGAAGTACATGCCGCCGCGGCGGGTGAACACTTCGTCGCGGATGCTGCCGTCCACCGGATACGGATAACCGGCGGCTTTCGATTCGGCGAAGGGAATGCTCACCTGCATCGGGCCGCCGGTCTGCACCGGGTTGAAGTCGGCGAACAGGCGCTTGCCCAGCGGCACGCTGCCGATCAGGTCCTCGTAGAGGTCGCTGAGTTCCCGTTCGGTGCGCACGCGCTGCAGGCGCGCGTTGTAGCTGCGGCCATCGGGCGAACGGATCGCCAGCGCCGCGCTGACCATGAAGGCGGGAACATGCAGTGCGGCGGCGCGGCGGTCGATCTCGCCCCGCGCGATCTTCGGCAGGTTGGCCACTTCAGGATTGGCCACGTAGCCCGATTCCTGTTCGGTGACCGCCAGCACGGCGCAGATGTTCTCGCTGTTCGGCTCGATGCGCTGCGCGGCGAACGCTGCCTGGATGTCCGCGGCCCACCCCTGGCGATCGGCGACTTTCGCCGGCATGCGCCGGAGGATCTCGCCGCGCACGTCGGCGGGCGGACGGGTGGGTGGCGGCAACGGGGCGGTGGCGCAACCGGCCAGCAGCAGGCAGGCGAGCCACGTGATGCCAGGCAGGCGGCGTGGGAAGGCGGCGGGCAGGGCGGATGTCATGCGTGCAGCATACGGAGTGGCCGGCCCGGCTGCATGTGCAGGCAACGCCGTGTGATCCGGGCGCAATGCCGTGGATAATCGAGCCGTGAGCATGCGAGCGACGCCATGATCGATGCAGGACTCGACAATCCATTCTGGTCTGCGCTGCAGACGGTCCACCGTGATCTCGCCGAAACGCGCGGACCGGTGGCGCGTTATCCGGCGGAGTACGCGCCCTTCGCGGGTGTCGCCTCGCCTGACGTGGATTGCGGCGACGCCTTCGACGCACTGACAGGCCAGGCTGAGAGCGTCTATCTGCTCGGCATCGCTCCGCAGACGGTCCCGGCGGGCTGGCAGCTGCGCGCTTTCCGGCCGTTGGCGCAGATGGTCTGCGACGCGCCGCTGGTGGTGACCGACGGCCCGGCGATCACCCCGTTGACGGAGGCGCATCGGGGTGATGTGCTCGCGCTCACGGCGCGGGTGTATCCGCATTACTTCCGCGCACGCACGATGTCGTTGGGCCGCTATTTCGGCATCTACCAGGACGGGCAACTGGCCGCGATGATCGGGGAGCGGCTGGGCACGGAGGCCAGCCGCGAGATGAGCGCCATCTGCACGCATCCCGATTTCAATGGACGCGGCTATGCACGCCGGCTGACCGCCTGGCTGACCAACGACACGCTGGCGCGCGGCATGCAGCCCTTCCTGCACGTGAGCCATGAGAATCCGCGCGCGAAGATCCTCTACGAACAGATGGGCTACCGCGTCCGTCGCGACATCGGCTTCTGGTCGCTGCAGCGCGCCTGATGCGTTGCTCGCTCAGGCGCGTGCGGCAGGCGCGCGATGGGCGCGCTTGAGGAAGCGGATCGCCGCCTGCTCCCATTGCCGGGGACCTTTCGCGCGGCGGGCCGCGGCGTGCAGGCTGCCGTCCTCCCAGCCGCGGAATACCGCTGGATCCACGTAGCTCTTTTCGCAGATCCGCACGGTGTTGCCGAGGATGGCGGCGGTGTCCCTCAGCACATCGAGGCGCACGCGGGTGCATGCGGCGCCATCACGCACATCGCCCGGGGCGGGGATCGCCGCCAACGCGCGGAAGGCGAACAGCGTGGCGCCCCAGGTGCGGAAGTCCTTGGCGGTGTAGGGTCCACCCAGGTGCGCCTGCAGGTAGTCGTTGACGTCGGTCGAACTGACGCGGTGCAGCTGTTCCCCTTCGCGGTACTGGAACAACGCCTGGCCGGGCAGTTGCTGGCAGCGTCGCAGCAGGCGCACCAGCCGGTCGTCGCTCACCGTGGATTCCAGCGCCCGACCGCCCTTGCCGCGGAATGCGAAGCGGACCTGGCCCGAGGCGATGAAGCGCGCGTGCGCGTTGCGCAGCGTCGTGATGCCGTAGGAGCGGTTCTGCTTCAGGTAGCTGGCGTTGCCTACGCGCAGCAACGTCTGGCCGATCAGGGCGACCACCAGTGCGATGACCTTGTCGCGCGGAAAGCCGGACAGGGACAGATGCTGGTTGATTTGCCTGCGCAGGCCCGGCATGGCCTCGGCGAACGCGATGATGCGCTCGAACTTGCTGTCGCCGCGGTGCGCATGCCACGCCGGATGGTAGCGGTACTGCTTGCGCCCGCGTGCATCGCGGCCCGTCGCCTGCAGGTGGCCGTCGGCGTCGGGGCAGATCCACACGTCGGTGTAGGCCGGCGGGATGGCGAGGCGGCGGATGCGCGACAGCGTGGCTTCGCAGGTAATGCGCCGCCCGCGTGCATCCAGGTAGGAAAAGCCGCTGCCGGCGCGCCGCCGCCGCAGGCCCGGCATCGTGTCGGCGGTGTAGACCAGCGCTGTACCCACAGGCCGGTTCCTTTCAGAATTCGTCCACGAACTCCAGCACCAGGCCGTGCTGGTGCGCCACCTGTTCAGCGACCTGCCTGAGGTCGTCCTGGCGCGCCGTGGCCGCCTCGATTTCCAGCGCATGCAGCGCGCCGCCGGTGTCGTCGGGCAGTCCGGCCGAACTGGAATCGTCGTCGTCCATGTGCGGCATCAGGTCCGCGATTTCTTCGACATGTTCGACGCCCTCCACCCCGTGCAGGGCGTTGACGAGGGCATCGAAGCCCGTTTCGGTACCGGTGACGCGCACGCGCAAGAAAGCCATGGGAAATCCTGTAAGAGCGTCGCGCCGAGCGCTTGACCGGCGCGGTGACGGGAACCTCAGGCTAGGGCGCGCGCGTGGCAAGGCGCGTGAAAGCGGCCCGCCCGCGCAGGTGGCGTTTTTCCAGTGTTAAGGCGGCGACCTGCGCTCGTCGTAGTGGATGCGGTTGACGGGTTGTGCGGATCCGCCATGCCTGCGCGGGTGCGCGGCACCGCGTCATCGAGAGGGTGATGGGCCGGGAGGTGACCACGCAGGCGCGCGGTTGAGGATGTCGTGCCGATCAAGGGCGAAGCAGGCGGTGCCCGCCGTCGTCCTCAGGGGAAGACGGCGCTCGCGACAATGGCCATGCTCATGCCGAGGCCGACGAAGGCCAGGCGTGGCAGCCAGGAGAACGTAGGGGCATGGGCGGACTTCATGGCTCGTATCTCAACGCGTGGCACGCGAACGCGCCGTGAAGATCCCCTGTTGCTTCTGGAACGCCTGTCCCGACGGCAACCGGCCAGCCGTCGTCGCGGATTCAGACCGACGGCACGGCGCAGCCCTCGTCCGCGCACCCACTCGTCGCACTGGCGGCCCCGTGCGCGCCGCCGTCAGGTCACCACCGCATCATCGGTAACGGATCCAGGGGATGCCGGCGCAGCCGCGCGAGCGTCAGGTCGGCCAGCCGCCGATGGAAGCCCGCATCCGGAAACGCCGCCCTCACCTCGCGTACCGCGCGGCGTGCGAGGCCGAACCGCCGAACGCCCAGACTGACATCGATCCAGTCGGCGCGGCGGAATGCTTCCACGGCGGGCGACGTGCCGGCCGGCGTGCGGACGAGCTTGTGATGGCATTCGATCATCGCGTCCACCTCGACCATCCAGGCCACTTTTCCCGCCCGGTGCAGGTAGTCCCTCGCGAGCACGCGCGAAGGCGGCAGGTAATCGAACGTGCCGGCCGTCCAGATGCCCAGGTCATGGAAGGCCACCGCGATGCTGAGCTTCTCGCGCGCGTCCGCATCGCCCGGTGCGAGCAACCAGTAGAAGTTCGCCACCCGGTAGGCGTGGTGGCGATATCCCGTAGCGTCATCGCCCAGCGCCGACGCATGCGTTTCGAGCACGGCGTCGAGCGTGGGCAGGGCGGTCAGCATGGCCGTTACGTCGCCGGCTCAGGTCGCCGGCTGGGCGAGGGTCGTGCGGCCGCGCCGCAGGGCGCGTACCTGCAGCACCATGCCGATGAGAAACACCAGGAAGGTGCCGCCCACCAGCTTCTGCAGCAGCGGATCCTGCGGGCCGGACACCAGCGGCGCGCCGATCGGTACCCGGGTCAGCGTTTCGGTGAAGCCGGGAATGAAATGGAAGTACACCGTCAGCGTGAACGCCAGCGACGCCGCCACGTGGCGCCACGACCCCAGCACCGCGTTGCGGCCGAGCAGCAGCGCCACCGCCAGCACGATCAGCGTCAGCACGGTCAGGCCGTGCGCCTCGCTCAGCTTGCCGGTGCGCATCAGGAAGAAGCTGGTGATGCAGGTCGCCACGGTGAACCAGGTGTAGGTCTTGCCCAGTGGCGTCGCATAACGGATGTCGTGGTAGCGCAGCAGCGCGTACAGGCCGCCGAACAACGAGACAAGACTGATCGCGGTATGGAACCAACCGAACGGGGTGATGTTGAGCATGGGATGTTCCTCAGTGGGCAGGCGGCGGATCGGGAAGATCGAACTGCATGAGGTTCCAGCGGGTGACGTCCTCCTCCCACTCGTCGCGGGTCGCGGCGGTGAGCGGCAGCGCCAGGTTGGCGACGATCATGCGGCGCCCCTGCACGGCGCTGGCCGCGGGAAACAGCAGCCCGCGTGGTGCGCCCTGGTCGTCCACCCCGAGGAAGTCGCCGGCACGATGGCGGACGCGGCCACGTTCGTCCAGCGCCACCAGCGTGTCGATCTGGTTGGCCGATACCCACAGCAGGCCGGCATGGAACAACAGGCCGTCGGCGCCGTACACGCCATCGGCCAGCACCTCGATGGCGCCGTCGGGCATGCGCTTGCGCAGCACGCGGCCGTCGCCGGCGTTGTTGATGTAGAGGATCGATTCGTCGGCGTTGAACGCCATGCCGTTCGCGCCGAACGGCAGCGCACCCGTGGTACCCAGCAACGGATCACGCGCGAACACCTCCACCGTGCACGGACGGCAGGTGGCCGCGCGCGCGATGCGGTAGAGCGCGCCCTGGAACGAATCGGAGACGTACAGCGCGCCGGCGCGGTCGAACACCATGCCGTTGATCGCCGGGAATCCCTGCGAGCCGAACGTGATCGTGTCGTGGCTGCCATCGGGATTGTCGATGCGCCGCGCCGGCGGTGGCGCCGGCGACAGCGCCGCGAACGTGGCGACGTCCTCGATGGCGCTGTCGGCGTCGAAGCGTGCCGGCAGGCGCTGCAGCTTCGATGCGCCGAAGTTCAGCACGTAGACATGGCCGTCGTGGAAGACCACGCCGGTGAGCGGCGTGGGCCCGAAGCGGCGCTGCGCCAGCAGCCGGCCGTCGGCGGCGAAGCGGAGCAACTGGTTGCTGCGTGCGGACTCCGGCATGCGCGCGTCGAACGTGCCGACGAAGATCTCGCCAGTCGCCGGATCGACATCCAGGCTCTCCGGGTGCCGCACATCGGGCGGCAGCGTGGCGAACGGCCTCACCGACAGGCGCCCGGCGTCCGCCGCGACGGAAGCACCCGCGATCGACACGGCGGCGAGACCGAAGGCGAGCAGGAGGCGGGCGCGCATGCATGGCTCCACGAGGGGTCAGACCGCACGCTGGCATGCCGTCATGTCGGACGCTTGTACTGGCGTGCGGGCAAGGTCCGGAAACGCGGAACGCCGGCAGGGGCCGGCGTTCCAGGGAGTGCACGAAGCGATCACGCTTCAGCGGTTGTCGATGCTCCAGCCGCCGGCGCCGCGGGCGGCCAGGGTGATGAAGCCGCCGGCCAGGGCGAAGTTCTTCAGGAACATGATCTGCTGGATCTGGTCGCCCAGGTTGCTGTGGAACAGCACCGCGCTGGCGATCGAGAACACCGCCAGCAGGCTGGCGGCGATGCGGGTCCTGTAGCCGGCGACGATCGCCAGGCCGCCCAGCACTTCGAGCGCGATGACCAGCGGCAACAGCGCGCCGGGGACACCGACGGAGGCCATGTAGCCGGCGGTGCCGGCATAGGCGGCCAGCTTGCCGAGGCCGGAAATGACGAAGAGGGAGGCGAGCAGGCTGCGGCCGACGAGGTCGGCGGCGCCCCGCAGGGCGGGAACGCGGGTGGTGGTCGGGGTGACGGTAACGGTGGACATGGTGGACTCCGGGAATGAGGGTGGGTACAGCGGGTACGGAGCGCAGGTTAGGCCGTGGCGGTCCATCCCGGAAGCCTATATATTTCGATGATATCCATCGTCTGGAGCGATACATGCTCGATGCCGTCACGCTCGACCAGCTCCGCACCTTCATCGCCGCCGCCGAACAGGGCAGTTTTTCCGCGGCGGGCCGCAAGCTGCGCCGCGCGCAGTCCGTGGTCAGCCAGACGCTGGCCAACCTCGAACTGCAACTCGGCGTGAGCCTGTTCGATCGCAGCAGCCGCTACCCGCAGCTGACCGAAGCCGGCCGCCTGCTGTTGGTCGAAGCCCGCTCAGTCGCCGAGCACATGGACACCTTCAAGGCGCGTGCCCGCAGCGTGGCCGAAGGACTGGAACCCGAGCTCTCGGTGGCCGTGGACGTGATGTTCCCGATGGACGCGCTGACGCGCGCCGCCGCGCACAGCCGCACCGCGTTTCCGCATACGCCGCTGCGGCTGTACGTGGAAGTGCTGGGCGGCGTGATCCAGCCGGTGCTGGACGGCACCTGCCGGATCGGCGTGGTGGGCTCGCTGCCGGAGCTGCCGGATGACGTGGTGGCCGAACCGCTGCCGTCGGTGCCCTTCGTCACCGTCGCCGCGCCCGCGCACGCGTTGGCCGGCGTGCGCGGCACCGTACCGGCGAAGACCGCGGCCGGACACGTGCAGTTGGTACTCACCGACCGCACGCCACTGACGGCGGGCCGCGATTTCGCGGTGCAGTCGCCATTGACCTGGCGCCTGGCCGACCTCGGCGCCAAGCACGCCTTCCTGCGTGCGGGCCTGGGCTGGGGCCACATGCCGCTGCATATCGTCGAAGAAGACCTCGCCGCCGGTCGCCTGAAGCGCCTGCGCATCGCCGACGCCGACCCGCGCTACGCACAGATGCCGATGCGCGCGGTGTGGCGGAAGGACACCCCGCCGGGGCCTGCCGGGCGCGCATTCATGGCGCAGCTGCGCGCGGGCTAGCAAAGCTCAGGCGGTCGCGCTGCGCAGTTCGCCGCGGGCCAGGGTGGTGGCTTCGTCCACCTCCATCGGCCGGCCGAAGAAGTAACCCTGCATTTCGTCGCACCCCATCTGCTGCAGCGCGTCCAGCTGCTGCTGCGTCTCCACGCCTTCGGCGATCACGCGCAGGCCCATTTCCCGGGCCAGCACGACGATGGTCCGCGCGATGGCGCGATCGGTGGTTTCGGTGGCGATGCCATCCACGAAGCTGCGGTCGATCTTCAGGATGTCCAGTGGCAGGCGCTGCAGGTACGACATGCTGGAATAGCCAGTGCCGAAGTCGTCCAGCGCCAGCCGAACGCCCAGGGCATGCAGGGCCTGCAGCATGTGCTGGGCCGCGCCCATGTCTTCGACCAGCACGCTTTCGGTCAGTTCGAGCGTCAGTGCGTTGGCCGGCAATGCATGGCGACGCAGGCAGTCGGCGATCCAGGGCGCCAGCGTCGGCTGCCCGAACTGGCTGGGCGACAGGTTGACCGCCATGGTCAGCTCGCGCAGCCCCATCGCACGCCACTGCGCCAGCTGCCGGCAGGCCTGCTCCAGCACGAAATGGCCGATGTCTTCCATCAGTCCCGCGCTTTCCGCCAACGGGATGAACACCGACGGCGGCACTTCACCCCAACCCGGATGGCGCCAGCGCGCCAGCGCCTCGAAGCCGGTCAGCTGCAACGAGTCGCCGGCGACGACGGGCTGGAATGCCAGCCGCAACTGTCCGCGGGCGACCGCCTGGCGCAGGTTGGTGACGCGGCTGAGGCGATCGCTGGCCTGTTGTTGCTGGCCCGGCGAAGGCAGGCGTACCTGGTTGCGGCCGGCGCGCTTGGCCAGGTGGCGTGCGTCGTCGGCGCTGCGCAGCAGGCTCTGCATGTCGTTGCCATGCTCGGGGGCATGCGCCAGCCCGATGCTGGCGGTGACGGTGAACGTGGGGTGGGTGGAGTACAGCGCGATCGGCTGGCCCACGGCGCGACGCACCTCCTCCGCCAAGCGGGTGAGCTGGTCGATGTCGGTATCGGGGTAGTGGATCAGGAATCCTTCGCCACCGTAACGGTAGACCTGCGCATCCTCCATGCACGCGCCGGTGATGCGCTGGCCCATGCGGCGCAGCACTTCGTCGCCGCCGTCATGGCCAAAGGAATCGTTGACCATGCCGAAGCCATCCAGATCCACGATGGCCAGCCCATGCCCGCGCTGGCCGGTGGAGCCGATGCGGTCGGCGATGGCCGTGGACTGTGCGGAGAACCGCGGCAGGCCGGTGGCGCTGTCCATGGCGGCGGCATCGGTCAGGCGGCGCTGCGCATCCAGCCTGCGCTCGGTTTCCAGCAGCAGCGACTGCGCCGATTCGGCGGCTTCACGCGAACGACGCCGCGAGATGTCGAACAGGAACAGCACGAACGAGATCAACAGGCCGCTGCTCAGTCCACCGACGACCAGGGCACGCGGCAGCGCGAACGAGGTCACCGACGGCGGCGCCCACACCTCCAGGTGCACGTCGTGGCCGGCAAGCGACAGGTCCAGCGTCGTCAGCGGTGTCCCGCTGGGTTGTCCCTGCTCGATGGCCGGCATACCGGGTGAGGTCGCGCGCACCGGACGGTCGGACAGCACCGCCTTGTTGAGCGTCTTGATGAAGTCTTCCAGTGCGATGAATCCCTGCGTGCGACGGCCGGCATTGTCGACGGTCAGCCACCAGCCGCCGGGCACGGCCTGCAGGTGCCCGTCGCGCGCCACCGGCAGGGGCGGCGACGGTGCCACGGGCGCGCTGAAACCCGGCAGCACCCAGCGGAATTCGGCCTCGGGGCCGCTGCTGCGCACCACCCGGAAGCCGGCGTAAGCGCGCACCATGTCATCGACGTGCTGATGGAACAGCCTCTCGGCGCGTTCGGGTTGGGCGCTGGCCAGCGAGGCGGACAGCTGGCGCATCGCGCCGCGCCGCAGCTCGATGCCGCGCTCGAAGGTGGCGCCCGCGCTGGCCATCTGGGTTTCCATCACGCGGCGCGCCATCGCGTCGCGGTCGGCCGTCGCGGCGATCCAGTACATGCCGCCCAGAAGCAGTGCGGCCGCCATCGGCAGCACGCCGAACAGGCGGTCGCGCAGCGAACTCTCGCCGGCCACGGCCATTGCCAGTCCCAGCGTGACCAGTTGCAGGGCCGCCGTCAGCGACACCTGGTAGATCGACATGCCTTCGCGGTGGTAGGGCAGCTGCATCAGCAGGCCCAGCGCGGCCATGCCGGCGACCGAGGCCATCGCGATGCCCAGGCCGCGCACCAGGCCCCAGCGCAGCGCCCCCCAGCGTTGCCCGTCCAACGGCACCAACAGCACGCCCAGCCAGGCGGTCAGCACGCCATAGTCGGTGTATCCGCCGATCAATGGCGTGGTCGGCCGGGGCAGCCATCCCCATTGGAACAGCCAGGCGTTCAACGGCGTGGTGATGCCGCCACGTGTCTGCAACAGCGTCAGCGCCAGCGGCGCGGCCACCAGCGCCAACAGCCAGGCGGCCGCCACGGTCCGGCCGTGCTGGCGGCACAGCAGGGCGATGCCCAGCAATGCCACGCTCAGGGTGGAGATGGGCCGCATGGGCGGGTAGTCCACACCCATCTTGCCGATCAGGCTGCCCTCGGCATGCCAGCCCACCAGCGCCAGCGCCGCGAAGGCCAGCACGATGGCGACCAGTTCGGTGGCCAGGGGCAACACGCGGCCCGCACGCAGCGCGGGCGTGTTGACCAGCAGGAACAGGGCCAGGGCCGACAACGCCACCGACCAGTCGATCTCGTTGTCGGGCCCGCCGGCCTGCAGGATGCCCAGCACCGGTTGCACGGCCAGCAGCAACAGCACGGCGGCGAACACGCGCAGGAGGAATTCGGTCAGGGCATGGTCGCGCAGGCGCACCCACAGGATGCCTGCCGCGGCGAACAGCACGCAGTTGCCGGCCAGCGAGCCCTGCTGCACGGCGTGGATCAGCAGCAACACCGTCATCGCGACGGCCATCAGCACGCGCACGCGCTTGTCTTCGGTACGCCAGGTGCCGATGACCATCAGCACGCCCACCAAGGGCACGCTTTCGTCCAGCAGGCTGCCACGACCCGTGCCCAGCGCGGTGAAGCCGGCCGCCAACAGCCAGGCCAGGCCGGCCGAGAAGCGCTGTGCCCACTGGACGGGCCGGCGGAGGTCCTGGTGTATCGCCAATGCATTCCCCTGGAGGGCCGACAGCCCCTGCACTGTGATACCCAAATCGTCGTCACACCGCAACTGCCGTGTTGCGATTGCGCGAACGCATTGCCCACTTCCGCCATGCCCCGCTAAAGCGGCGGCGCACCCTTCCGATAACGGCAGCGACAGGCCGTTTCCCCGCCCGGAAACGACGACGCCCCGCCCGGTCTCTCCCCGGGCGGGGCGTCGGGGGCTTGTTCAGGCCTTGACGAACGCCAGCATGTCGGCGTTGAGCTTGTCCTTGTGCGTGTCGGTGATGCCGTGCGGTGCGCCCGCGTACACGATCAACTGGCTGTTCTTGACCAGCTTGGCCGAGGCGCGCGCCGCCGCGTCGATGGGCACGATCTGGTCATCGTCGCCGTGGATGATGACGGTGGGTACGTCGAATTTCTTCAGGTCCTCGGTGAAATCCGTTTCGGAGAACGCCTTGATGGAGTCGTAGGTGTTCTTGTGCCCGCCCTGCATGCCCTGCATCCACCAGGCATCGATCACGCCCTGCGAGGGCTTGGCGCCCGGCCGGTTGTAGCCGAAGAACGGCCCGCTGGGGATGTCCTTGAACAGTTGCGAGCGGTTGGCGAGCAGGCCGGCGCGGATGCCGTCGAAGACGTCGATCGGCAGGCCACCCGGGTTGGCCTCCGTCTTGACCATCAGCGGCGGCACGGCGGAGACCAGTCCGGCCTTCTTCACCCGCTTCGTGCCATGGCGGCCGATGTAGCGCGCGACTTCGCCGCCGCCGGTCGAGAACCCGAACATGGTGATGTCCTTCACGTCCAGATGATCCAGCAGTTGCGCCAGGTCATCGGCATAGTGGTCCATGTCGTTGCCGTCCCACGGCTGGCTCGAGCGGCCATGGCCACGGCGGTCATGCGCGATCACGCGGCAGCCGTTGGCGGCCAGGTGGTACATCTGCGATTCCCAGCTGTCCGACGACAGCGGCCAGCCGTGGCTCAGGGTCACGACCGGCCCGTCCTTGGGGCCCCAGTCCTTGAAGTACAGCTCCACGTTTTCTTTGGTGGTGAACAGACCCATGGTTTTTCTCTCGATGTCGGGGGGAAGGGAAGGCGTTGCGACAGGAGCATCCGGCGTGCCGGTAGGCGAACAGGCCGCCAGCGGCAGCATCGCGCCCGCCGCCAGCACCGCACCGGCCACCATCAGCTGGCGGCGCGTGTCGTCGATGGTGTCGGAAGGGGGGAGGTCAGGCATGTGAAGTTCCGGAGAGAGGGGTGGCATTCCGCCGCGCCAGTCACCCCGCGGCGTACCCGGGCACGATTCCAGTGTCGGGCCCGCGCCGATTGCACCGGCGTGCGCAGTTGCGTCGCGCGCTGTCCGTGCTGCGGTGCTTTTGCCGCGCATGGCAGCTCGGCGTATGCTCGGCCGCGTCCCAGGGCCACCGGATCGGCGCATGGTGAGGATCGTCGTGGCACCCGCGCTGGCACGCTGGCTGCCGGCATCAGCCGGCCCGCAGGGGCAGGGGTTTTCACTGGATGTGGCGGCCACGCGCGTGGATGAAGCGCTGCAGGCCCTGTTCGACCGTCACCCCACCCTGCGCGGCTACGTGCTGGACGAACACGGGGCGGTGCGCCACCACGTGGCGGTGATCGTGGATGGCGAAGCCATCGTCGACAAGCGCCGGCCCGCGCAACCGCTGCGCGATGGCAGTGAGGTGTACATCATGCAGGCACTCTCGGGAGGCTAGGTCATGGCGCAGGCGTTGCTGGTGTCCACGCGGAAGGGTCTGTTCGTGTTGCGGCCGTCCGCCGCCGCCTGGCGGATCGAGCGCGAATGCTTCCTGGGCGACAACGTGTCGATGGCGCTGGCCGATCCGCGTGACGGCAGCTGGTATGCCGCGCTCGATCTCGGGCACTTCGGCGCCAAGCTGCACCGCTCACTCGACCAGGGGCACAGCTGGACCGAGATCGCCGTGCCCGCCTATGCCGCCGGCGACGAGGTCATCACCGGTGACGGCAAGCCCGCGCAGCCGGCGGCGCTCCGGCTGGTGTGGTCGCTGGAAGCGGGCGGCGCCACGCAACCGGGAAGGCTGTGGGCGGGCACGATTCCCGGCGGCCTGTTCCGCTCCGACGACCATGGCAGCAGCTGGCAGCTGATGCGCGGCCTGTGGGACCGACCGGAGCGGCGCCAGTGGTTCGGCGGTGGCTACGATCATCCGGGCATCCATTCGATCTGCGTGGACCCGCGCGATCCGCGCTGTGTCCGCATCGCCATTTCCAGTGGCGGCGTCTGGTGCACGCGGGATGATGGGGACAGCTGGGAGCAGACGGCCGACGGCATGTTCGCGGCGTACTGGCCCGGCGAGCAGGCACACGACCCCAACATCCAGGACGTGCACCGCATGGTGCAGTGCCGTGACGCACCGGAGGCCTTCTGGGCGCAGCATCACAACGCCGCCTATCGCAGCACGCAGGGTGGGGCGCACTGGCAGGATCTTCCCAATGTCGTGCCGTCGGTGTTCGGCTTTGCCGTGGCGGTGCATCCGCGCGAACCCGACCGCGCCTGGTTCGTTCCCGCCGTGAAGGACGAGCGGAGATTCCCGGTGGATGCGCGCCTGGTGGTGGCGCGGACGATGGATGGCGGCCGCAGCTTCCAGGTGTTGCGATCGGGGTTGCCGGACATGCCTTCGTACGATCTGGTCTACCGGCACGGGTTGGCGATCGATGGCAGCGGGGAAGTGCTGGCGATGGGTTCGACGACCGGCGGCGTGTGGACCAGCGTGGACCAGGGTGAACACTGGCACGCGCTGGCCGCAAGACTGCCGCCCGTGCACGCGATGACGTTCGTCAACGCAGCCGCCTGAGGGCGGCACGGCGTCATCCGTCGCGCGCGGACCGGCGTGGCACCGCGCGTTCGGGTTCGTGAAGGCATCGCGTACACTTCCGTCACGCGATCTGACTGGGTCGCTGTTTACGATCTTCACACGCTCGCGTTGGCGATCGATTACGCCGGGGCGCCGCGCACCGCGGCCATGTCAACACGCCGTGGGATCCGCGCATCGGCCTGCCACGCCGGGCAGGCCGGTGCAGGTCCATCCGGTGTCATGTGCAGGCGCACGCCCCGGCGCCTGCCGCCCGGCCCCAGGAGTGCCGGAATTTTCCGTCCCGTGACGCGCTCAATACGCACACGTGCCGGCGTCCAGCCGTGTCAGGCGCTCCGGTGCCGTCCCTTTCAGCAGGGCGCGCCAGGCTTTCCACGCATCGCCGCCCTGCCGCTGCAGCTTGCGGTCGAGTGGCTTGCCCGGTTCGGGAAGTTTCGCGATCCGCGTGTAGTGAATGCCGTGATATCCCATCGGCGTGGTGCGCAGCGCTGCCTGCATGGCGTTGATGTTGTCCATGTCATCGTCCACCAGCACCACGCGCTGGTAACGCTGCATCAGGTCCAGTCGCTTCAGCAGGTCGAGCAGCATCACGCCCTTGTCCAGTCCCGCGACCATGAACAATCCATCGTGGTAGCTGATCGTGACCCGCGGCGACGAGAGGTCCGGTCGCCAGTCGTGTATGAGTCCCCCTTCCTTGCCATCCAGCGGGTCCGGCATGCGGTAGCCCGCGTGTTCCAGCTCGCGCACCGTGGCCGCGCGGGCGCCAGGGCTGCGTGCGGTCAGGATCAGTTTGTCGATGCCGATGCCGTTGACGAGCGCGGGAGCGGAGTCCTGCGTGGCGGCCTGGGTGCCGGCTTCGTGCGCCAGCGCCAGCACGTCCCACAGGCAGGGCACGCGCTGCTTGTCGTCCTTGGCCAGACCGCGCTGCCAGCGGACCCAGTTGTCGCTGCCGAAGAAGGTGGTCGAGGTCAGCAGGGTGTCGTCGATGTCCAGCACCAGCAGGGTGCTGCGCTCCCCGTTTTCCGCAAGCACGTCGCGCAGGTCCTGCAGGTCGTCCGAAGCCGCGATGATCGACTCCGCCGGTGCCACGGCGGCGGCAGGCGGGGGTGGAGTGGTGACGCAGGCGGTGAGCGCCAGGATGAGCAGGGCGGACATGAAAGCGCGCATGGCGTGGCTCCCGAGGGACAGGGAAGGCCGCACGCGACGCCACGCTGTTGCGTGGCGACGCCGGTTCGCGCGCGGACAATCAGCAGAACGTCCCGCCATGGACACGGCGGACAGCGTGCCGACGGGCGGCGCGAACCACTGCCGCCGGTCGGAATTCCCTATCCGCCGGGAGCCATCGATGACGGCGTGCAGGTGCGCAGCGCGGGCAGGTCACGGCGCAGGCGTGGCTGCGCAATGCCGATGCCGGCGAACACCGCATCCACCTGCGCCTGGAGTCGCTGCCGTGCAGGCTGCGGCAAGCGATCGCGGGTGGCGCGCAGGCGGCCGTCGGCGCCGATCACGCGCACCTGCAGGCGCTGCGGGCCCTGGTCCACCTCCATGCGGTCACCGGGCTGGATCTGCAGTGCGATCGGTGCGTGGCGCGGTAAGTCCAGGACCACCTCCACGGTCAACGCATCGAACGCATAGCTGTGGCGCTGCAGCCCGTCCGCGTCGCGGCTGAAGCGACCACGCAGTTCGCCCTGCATCAGACGCGCGCCATAGGTGGCGGTGTCGAGGGTCGCCGGCAAGCGCGGCGCCAGCACTACGCGGCCATGCGCCGCATCGGGCCGGATGCCCAGGAAGTGCTGGTACCACACGCGCTGGTACTCGGCATTCGACCAGGCTTGCAGGAAAGCCCCCGACAGGGCGGGTCGCGTCTGTCCGGGACGCGGCAGCGCGTCGGCGTTCTCGGCCAGGCTGCCCACGGCACCGTCGTGCAGCGCCTGCTCCGTCATCTGCGCGAACAGCGCGTACGCGGGCTCCCCCTGTCCGGCCTCCAGCATGCGCTGCATCGCGATGCCGTTGTTCCACAGCCACACGGTGCCGTTGTGGTACGCGGAATCGAACGGATAGCAGGCGTCGGCGTGGTGCCAGGGATGGAAGCCGTCGTCGTCCTGCGACAACGAGGCCACGCCCCACGGGTACACCAGCGATTCCCACACGTGCCGTGTCAGTGCCGCACGCGCCAGCGGATCGTCCACCAGGTCCAGCGCGAACAACTGGTTGGGTCGCAGGGTGAAATCGGCGCGATCATCGGCCGTCAGCCTGTCCGCCATCCTCGCTTTCCCGGTGACATCCAGGTAATCGTCGGCGAAGTTCCGCTCCACCTGCGCGGCGACCGCACGCCATCGCGTCGCGTCCTCGCGCCGGCCCAGCAGGTCCGCGAACGTCGCGCCGGCCAGCAACTGCGCATGCCACAACGCCTGGATGTCGTTGGCGCGGGTGCCACGCGGGGACCAGGGCACCTCGTCGAGCTTGGCGTCCATCCAGGTGTCCGCATCCTCGTGGCGCAGGTAGCCGCGCGCATCCATCCAGCGCTGCATGGGCCCGTCGATGGCGCGCTGCACCGCCGGGTAGAGTTCCTCCACCAGCGCACGGTCGCCGCTGTAGCGCAGGTAGTCGTGCAGCGCGATCACGAAGCGTGGCGTGCCATCGGTGGTGTTGTAGATCACGTCGTCCGGGCGCAGCCGGTTGGGGACGCGGCCGAAGTAGGGCGAGGCGGCATCGATATTCTGGTAGCGGGCGAACGAGCGCAGGATGTCGCGCGCGGTGTCGAATTCGCCGTTCACCAGCGTGGCGCCGGGCAGCGAGATGAACATGTCGCGCCCCCAGTAGTCGTTGAACCACGGCAGCCCGGCATAGATGCCGCTCCCCGTCTGCTGCATCACCAGTTGGTCCAGCGTCAGTCGCGTCCATGCCAGCGCCCGCGTCAACGACACATCATCGCTGTCGAACGCGCGGGGGCCTTCAAGCTGAGCCTGCATCCGCCGGCTGCGCTGCGCGGCCCATGCCGCCGAGTCGCGCCGTGCCTCGTCCAGCAGGGTGCGCGCGGCGTCGCGCGTGTCGGCCAGCACGATCAGGAACCCACGCGTCGATGTCGTCTGCAGCACGTCGCCGCGACGCGCCAGGCGTGCGGCCGGATCCCGCGCGGCAATGGCCAGGACCTTGCCCGGTGCTTCGCGCGAGGTCTGGAACGCAATGCCGTCCTGCAGCTGCGCGCGGGAGAGCTGCGGACCGTGCAGGGCGATGCCGGCGCTGGCCGCATGCAGGTCATCGAGTTCGATCGCCAGTACGCGGACGCCGTCGAACAGCCGCAACGTTTCCCGCACATCGCCGAACTGCCGCTGCAGCCGGTCCGGATAGACGGTCACCTGGGCCTGGCGGCGCGACAGCGGCTGGCCGTCGCGCCACAGCGTGTAGTCGTGGAAGACACGCCGCGTGCCGATGTTCCAGCCGGCGAAATGGTCGTCGAAGCGGTCCTGGTGGGTACGGCCATGGAAGTAGCCGTCGCGCTTGTCGGTGTAGGAGAACGTGCGGTTCTGCTGCGCCGTCACCGGCACGCCCAGGCGGTCCAGCTGCGTGGGCAGGGCGACGGTCTGTTCCTGTGCCGACAACCGCAGGGGCAGCCAGAGGAGCAGCAGCAGGGGGGCGAGGCATCGCCACGGAGGGAGGAATCGCATCGTGCAGGGATTCGCAGGTGGGCAGCCGGCATGGTAAACGCCGCCCTCCGGCGTGTCCGCCACGCACGTGGCGGATCCCGGCGATGCCGGGTGCTAGAGTCGCGCCATCCTTCGACCCGTGGAGTCCGTGATGCCGATCGAACTGAAGATGCTGGGCTGGTCCGTGGCGTTGGGCCTGGTGCATGTGCTGCTGGGCGCTGCGCTGACGACCCGGCAACGCGGGCTGAAGTGGAACGTGGGCGCGCGCGATGCGGTCCTGCCCCCACTGGAAGGCGTGGCGGCCCGCGTGGACCGCGCGCTGCGCAACTTCCTGGAAACGTTCCCGTTCTTCGCCGCGGCAGCGCTCGCGGTGGCGGTGCTGGAGCGCGGCGACAGCGCCACCGCACTCGGCGCACAGGCCTATTTCTGGGCGCGCCTGGTCTACGTGCCGCTGTATGCGGCCGGCATCCCCTACCTGCGCACCGTCGTGTGGGCGGTCTCGCTGTGGGGCATCCTGCAGCTGCTGTGGGCCTTGCTGTAGGCCGAAGGCCCCGGGTTCATGCCGGGGTGGGGTAGACGGCGCGGTTTGACACTAGACTAGTCGCCACCCCCTACGCGACGGCCGTCCTGGCCGTGGCGGCGCCTTTCCAGCACAGCGGATGTTGTTCCGGTACCTCACTCCATCACGAATTCCCGGATTGTTGGCGATCGCATTGCTGCTGTGCGGCTGCCAGCCGTCGATGCCGGACGACAGTGCCCCCGATGCGCAGGCCCAGGCCCCCGAGCCTGCGCCGTCGCCGCGCGCGCCGCGCACAGCCGAGACGCCCATCGACGGGGCGGTCTCGACCCAGCCGCTGTCGCCCTCCGAGCCCGCGGACGACCGCCTGCCCACGGACTGGCCGGAAGCCAGGGTCACTTCCGGGACCGCCCGCATCAGCTGCCAGGCCGAGTACAACGACGAAGGCGGCGATGGTGTGCCGCTGGAATCGCTGGCCTTCTTCAGCGTGGTGGATGCCCTCTCGCCGTGCCAGAAGGGCGGCGTGCTGCGACTGCGCTATGAAGGCAAGATCGCGGCCGACTTCAATGACCTGATCGTGCGCGTGGCCGACATCGCCACGCGCATGGGCATCGACAAGCGGATCCTGGACCTCGATTCGGCTGGCGGGCAGGTCGAGGACGCGATCAGGGCCGGCGATGCGATCGGTGCGACGCGCTGGACCGTCTGGGTGCGTGAAGGGTCGGTCTGCCACAGCGCGTGCGTGTTCGTGCTGGGCGCGGGCGACAACCGCATGATTTCCGGCAAGGTCGGCGTGCACCGCATCATCCGCATGAGTTCCACCGCCACCACGCGCAGCGAGTTGAACGAAGAGCTGCGGGGCGTCTACACCCGGGTGAAGGACTACCTGGAGCGCAACGGCGTGGCCGTGGCCGTGGCCGACCTGATGATGACCGTGCCCAACCGGCGCCTGCGCCTGCTGAGCAAGGGTGAACTGCAGGAATACGGCCTGGACGGGACCAACGCCGCGCAGGACGACCTGGACCGGCTGCAGCTGATGCGCCGCTGCGGCGAGGATTTCGTGCAGCGGCGCGATGCCTTCATGCGCAGCTTCGACAGCGACTGCAAGGCGCCCGGCAGCGACCTGGAGGCCATGCAGGCCTGCGGCCTGAAGCTGCGCGAGCGGTTCCGGTTCCCCGACGCGAAATGCCCGGCCGACAGTCCCCTGTCCGAGTTCGACCGCCTGGCCGACCTGGACGCCGCGCCGGATACGCCGGATGACACGCCCGTCGCACCGCCGCCGGAAGCCGGCACTGCACCCTGAACACTTCTCGCGCGCGCGTTTTCCATGCGCGCAGCATCGGGAAACACGCAGCGGCGGGTCTCTTTCGCGCCCACGCCAACCAGGAAGACTCAACCGTCGGCGCCTGTGTGCCTGGAGCGAACCTTCGCGCGCGCAGCGCGAAGTGCCGCCGGGCGGGGAGGGCGTGTCAGCCCTCGATGGCCAGCACCCGGATCTCGGCATCGCCGATGCGGACGACCTGGCCGGCGCGGATCTTCGCGGTCTTGCGCAGTTCCACTTCGCCGTCCACCGTCACGTCGCCGCTGGCGACGATGGCCTTGCCCTGGCCGCCACTGTCGGCAATGCCGACCAGTTTGAGCAACTGGTTGAGTTCCACGTGGTCGCGGTCGAGTTCGAAATCGATGATGTGCATGTGTGCAGTGTACTGCCCGCTCACTCCGCCTCGAAGCGCGCGACCTCCTCGATCTGGGCCTGGGCGCGGCGCAGGCTGGCGCCAGTCACGCTGTCGTCCATGAACCTGGCCAGGCGCGGCCGCGCCGGGTTGCGCGACCACCGATGGAACGCCATGGTGCCCAGCAGGCCCGCCGCGCCGACTCCCAGCCCGATCCAGACCACCCCGGGCGCGCGCGTGTACAGATCGGTGCCGTCCAGACCCGCCAATACCATCAGCAACGGCACCCACAGGAACCACCATGGCAGTCCGGCCAGCATGCCGTTGACGATGTAGGTGCGCCGCAGGGTGGCCAGCCGCTTCTGGATGTCGACGATGGGCCGGGCATAGTCGATGTCGTGGATGCGGTGCAGCGTCTGCCCGGCCATGGCGATCGTCGCGATGCCGTAGAGCTGGACGACGATGCCGGCCGCGATCGTCGTCCATGGCAGCCCGTCGGCGGACTGTCCGCCGCGGATCCACAACAGCGCGGCCAGCAGGATGAAGGGAATGCCGAACAGTGTCTGCACCACCTGGCCCCAGAACAGCGGGCGCAAGGAGGCCAGCGCCTTCTGCTTGCGCTGCTCCAGCAGGACATAGGTCTGCAGCGCATCGTGCCGCTCCAGCCGGCGCGACAGCGTCTGCCAGGCGAGTTTCAGTTCATCGGGTTCCATGGCGGGAATTCCTTGGGGAGCGTGCATGGGTCAGAGTTCCTGGCGCAGCCGCTGTTTCAGCCGGCTGATCTTGGTGGCGACGTTGGTTTCGCTGATGCCCAGCACCTCGGCGATGTCGCGGTAGGCGTGGTCTTCCAGGTGAAGCAGCAGCAAGGCGCGATCCAGCGCCGGTTGCCGGTGGATGAAGCGGTACAGCCGGTCCACCTGCTGCCGCGCTTCCGGGTCGTGCGCGTGCGGGTCGGCGGTGTCATGCTGCGTGTCGTCCCAGGATTCGGTCTGTTGCGGACCGCGCGACTGTTGGCGGACATGGGAGATCGCCACATTCAGGGCGATCCGGTACATCCATGTACTGAAAGGGCGCGCCGTATCGTAGGCGGGAAACGACCGCCACAGCTGCGCGGCGATCTCCTGCGTCAGGTCATCGCGGTCCGCGGCCTGCCACGCATAGCTGCCGGCCACCTTCAGCACGATGCCGCGATGCTGCAGCAGCAAGGCCTCGAAGCGTGCCTGTGCCTCCTCTTTGCTGGTGTCCTTGCCCGTGTTCATCGGGGTGATGAGGGATGCCATCCGGTTGCCTTTGCCGATTGTGCGGGTCTGGACAGTGATTCGCCGGTGCGGACAAAAAATCACGCGCATCACAGAACAGGTGCATGCCGCGTGAAGGAGCGCCGCCGTACGCTAGCGGACGTCATCGATAGGGCTCACAATCGGGCAGACCTTCGGAGATCCCCTTTGAGCGCTGCCACCACGCTGTCCAATCCTGCGGCCCAGTTGCGCAACCTGTGTGCACCCTTCGCCAAGCCGAAGATCGGCCGCGCGGTGTGGCAGCTGCTGAACACCCTGCCGCCGCTGCTTGCACTGTGGGCGTTGATGGCCTGGAGCGTGGTGGATGGCTGGGGCTACGGCTGGACCCTGTTGATGGCGATTCCGGCGGCCGGCCTGTATGTCCGTCTGTTCATCATCCAGCACGACTGCGGCCACGGCTCGTTCTTCGCCAGCCGCCGCGCGAATGACATCGTCGGTGCCTGCCTGGGCGTGATCACGCTGTTTCCGTATGGTTACTGGAAGAAGACCCACGCCATCCACCATGGCACCTCGGGCAATCTGGACCGTCGCGAGATCGGCGACATCAACACGCTGACCGTGACCGAATACGAAGCGCTGCCGTGGATCAAGCGCCTGGGCTATCGCCTGTACCGCAGCACGCCGGTGCTGCTGGGCATCGGCCCGCTGTACCAGTTCGTCATCAAGCACCGCTTCCCTTTCGACCTGCCCTTCAGCTGGAAGAAGGAATGGGCCAGCGTGATGACCAACAACCTGGTGCTGACCGTCACGGTGCTGGCGCTGGGCTTCCTGATCGGCTGGCACACCGTCTTCATGGTGCACCTGCCCATCGTGCTGATTGCCGGTGCGGTGGGCGTGTGGCTGTTCTACGTGCAGCACACCTTCGAGGAAGCCTACTGGAGCCGCCGCGAGGACTGGGACGCCGGCCAGGCCGCGATGGTGGGCAGTTCCTACCTGGACCTGCCGCAGGTGCTGCACTGGTTCACCGGCAACATCGGTTACCACCACATCCATCACCTGGCCTCGCGCATTCCGAATTACCGGCTGCGCGAAGCCTTCGAATCCAGCGAACTGCTGCGCATGGCGCCCCGCCTGACCCTGTGGAGCAGCCTGAAATGCGCCCGCCTGAAGCTGTGGGATGAACAGAAGCGCCGCATGGTGGGATTCGGCCGCCGGGCCCGCCGGAAGGCCGCATGACCGCCTGACAGAGGCGCCGGGGCGACGGAAAACCGCCCGGCGCGGCCGCTCCGCGAGCCGGGAAGCGCGGTTCGGGGCGACAGGGCAGGGCCCGAGGGCGCACAATATACGGCTGGCGTGCGACTCCGCGACGCCCCCGGAGTTGCCCCCATGTCTACCGAATCCCCCGCCTCCCCCCTGCTGTTCGCCGACCTGGGCCTGCCCGCCCCGGTCATGGCGGCCGTCGCCGAGGTGGGCTACGAAACCCCGTCGCCCATCCAGGCGGCCACCATCCCCGCCATGCTGGCCGGCCGCGACGTGCTGGGCACGGCCCAGACCGGTACCGGCAAGACGGCCGCGTTCGCATTGCCCGTGCTGGCCAACATCGACATGCAGGCCGGCAAGCCGCAGGCGCTGGTGCTGGCGCCAACGCGCGAACTGGCGATCCAGGTGGCCGAAGCCTTCCAGAAGTACGCCGGCAAGATCCCCGGCTTCCATGTGCTGCCCATCTACGGCGGCCAGAGCTACCAGCCGCAGCTGCATGCGCTGAAGCGCGGCGTGCACGTCGTCGTGGGCACGCCCGGTCGCGTGATCGACCACCTGGAACGCGGCTCGCTGGACCTGTCCGGCCTGACCACGCTGGTGCTGGACGAGGCCGATGAAATGCTGCGCATGGGCTTCATCGACGACGTCGAGACCGTGCTGAAGAAGACGCCGGAAACGCGCCAGGTGGCGCTGTTCTCGGCGACCATGCCGCCGGCGATCCGCCGCATCGCGCAGACCTATCTGAAGGAACCGGTGGAGGTGAACATCGCCTCCAAGACCACCACCTCGGCGAACATCCGCCAGCGTTACTGGTGGGTCAGCGGCATGCACAAGCTGGATGCGCTGACCCGCATCCTGGAAGTGGAAACCTTCGACGGCATGATCATCTTCGCCCGCACCAAGGCGGCGACCGAGGAGCTGGCCGACAAGCTGCAGGCCAGGGGACTGGCGGCCGCCGCCATCAATGGCGACATGCAGCAGGCCGCGCGCGAGAAGACCATCCAGCAGCTGAAGGACGGCAAGCTGGACGTGCTGGTCGCCACCGACGTGGCCGCACGCGGGCTGGACGTGGAACGCATCAGCCACGTACTGAACTACGACATTCCGTACGACACCGAAAGCTATGTGCACCGCATCGGCCGCACCGGCCGTGCGGGCCGCAGCGGCGAGGCGATCCTGTTCGTCACGCCGCGCGAGAAGGGCATGCTGCGCGCCATCGAGCGCGCCACCCGCCAGCCGATCGAGGAAATGCAGCTGCCCAGCGTGGAAGCGGTGAACGACCGGCGCGTGGAGAAGTTCCTCTCGCGCATCACCGACACGCTGGCGGCCGGCAAGTCCGGCGAGTTCCGCGCGCTGATCGAGCGCTACGAGCGCGAGCAGAACGTGCCGGCGGTGGATATCGCCGCCGCGCTGGCGCAACTGGCGCAGGGCGACACGCCGTTGCTGCTGTCGCAGGACCGCGCGCCGCGCGAGCGCAGCGACAACACCACCGCGTACGGCAAGTCCGCGCGCCACGAGCGTCCTCAGCGCGACGAGCGTCCGCAGCGCGATGAGCGTCCGCGCCATCGGGACGACAGCGCCGGCTTCGAGCGCCCCGCGCGCAGCTTCGACAAGCCCGAGCGCGCGCGCATCGAGCGCCCCGACTTCGATCGACCGCGTGCCGACAAGCCTCCGCGCGGCGCACCGGACGTGGGCATGGAGAGCTACCGCATCGAAGTGGGCCACGCCCACGGCGTGAAGCCCGCCAACATCGTCGGCGCCATCGCCAACGAGGCCGGGCTGGAGAGCCGTTACATCGGCCGCATCGACATCCACGACGAGTACACCGTGCTGGACCTGCCCGAGGGCATGCCGCGCGAGGTGCTGACCCACCTGAAGAAGGTCTGGGTGTCCGGGCAGCAGCTCCGCATCCACAAGGCGGGCGAAGAGGCGGGCGATGCCCCGCCGCGTCGTTTCGGCAAGCCCGGCATGGGCAAGCCCGGTGGCGGCAAGCCGGCGGGAGGCAAGCCCGGCTTCAAGCCGCACGCCGGCAAACCGCACCGCAAGGGGCCGCCGCGCTCGCACGAATGAACGCCGGGCGCGCGCCTGCCGCGTGACGGCAGGCAACGCGGTGGCACGAACATTGCTTCCTCCTGCACAGGACTGCGTTCCGCTTGCGGGCGGCAGGTGGGCATCGGGGTGGTCGTGAAGGGGATGGTTTTCAAACCGGGGGTGTTGGCATGGCTGCTGCTGGGGCTGTGCGCTGCGGCATGTGCCGCGACGGCGACCCCGCAGCCCGGCCGCGACTATCTGGTGACGGGCGCTGCGGCGACCCAGGGGGCGCCGGTCCGCGCCTGTGATCCGGCAGTGTTGGCCACCCTGCAGGAACAGATCGAGATTCCGGCACCGCCGGGTGGCTGGCCGGGCGCGCCGCAGGCCGTCAACGTGTTCAACGTGTTTGCCGGTGAGGTGATGGTGCGGCATGGCGACCGCGAGGTCTGCGGGCGCATGCACGATGCGCGCACCCGCGACTCCCGTTTCCGTGCCGGCGTGGGCATGGTGGTGGTGCCACCCGCCGGTGACCGCGAGCCGATCCGGGTGGCATGGGCCACGCCGTTGAAGGCGGGTTGGATCCCGACCGTGCGCATCGGCGCGCCGAGCCCTGTGCAGCAGATCGATACCGCGCGCCTGCTGGTGCGCACGGCGTGCCTGGCCATCGCCATTGCGCTGGCCTTCACCGCCCTGATGGGTTTCCTGAGCGCCCGCGACCGCGCCTTCCTGGGCTATGCCTTGCTGTGCGTGCTGTCAGTACTGTGGCAGGCCACATTGAGCGGCCTGAGCGGCTATCCGGAGCCGTGGCTGCCGGTCGGCGCGGATGAATCCCGATGGCTGGTGGCGTTTTCGTGTTTCGGCCTGCCGATGCTGGTGTACGTGATGTGGTGGCTGGTGGGCGGCATGCGGCGATGGCCGGTCTCGAGGCAGCCATTGCGCTATGCGGTGGCGGCCGTCTGCGGCGTGGGCGTGCTGGCGGCATGGCTTCCCCTGCCGTGGCTGGCGAGCATCGCGACGGTCCTCGACCAGGCATTCGCCATTGCCTGTGCGGCGATCCTGGTGGTGGGATGGCTGGGCCTGTGGCAACGGCGCGCCGACACCGTGGCCGTGGCGGGCATCGCCGCGGTGCTGCCGTTCCTGGTGATGGCGGTGATGGACCTGCTGGGCCAGCCGTGGCTGGTGGAACACCGCGTTGAAGCCATCCAGTTGTCGATCACCTGGTTCCTGATCGTCAGCGCGTACGCGCTGAACCTCCGGCTGGGCCGGTTGCGCCAGCAGCGCGACGAAATGCAGGCGCTGGCGGATACCGATGCCCTGACCGGCCTGCCCAATCGGCGCGCCGGCCTGCGGCGCCTGGACGAACTCGTCCGGATGGCCCGTGCGTCGGGTGCGCCGTTGACGGTGGGTTTCCTGGACATCGACCTCTTCAAGCGGATCAACGACGTGCACGGCCATGCCGTCGGCGACCGCGTGCTGGTGGCCGTGGCGCACACGCTGAGCGCCGCGGTCCGCGACCCGGCCGACGTGGTGCGCATGGGCGGGGAGGAATTCCTGGTGCTGCTGCCGGGCGTGGAGGCCGCGGCGGCGCGCCAGCGTTTCGAAGCCATGCGCCGGCAGGTGGCCAGGGTGGGGGCCGACATGGGCACGGCCGGCCTGGTGGTGACCGCCAGCATCGGCCAGGCCTCGCTGAGCGATGCCGATGAGGACGGCGCCAACCTGCTGCGACGGGCCGACGAGGCGATGTATGGCGCCAAGCGTGCCGGCCGCGACCGGGTGGTCGAGGCCGGCCTGTTCGCGCTGGACGGCAATCATTGACGCAGCACGGCCAGGGTGGGCGCACACCGCGCTCAAGCGCGTGGCATCGCGGCCGATGACCCGGGGGTGGAAGGCGGCGCTTGCACCGCGCCACCCGCCTGGCACGAAGGGAACGGCACGTGGACATTGAAGGAACGCACGCGGCGAGAGCAGGTCTGGAGAAAGCAGGCCCGGCGAAAGCAGGCCCCGCAACGGGCATCGCCGGAAAAAGCTACCGCAGCGGCCTGCGACGCCTACCCATCCGGGTCGCCGCGCTGATCGTGCTGTCCGCGGTCGGCGCCCTGCTGACGGCGGCGATCTTGGAAACCCAGGCCGGCGCCACCGCCTACATCATCGGCGAGAGCCATTGGTCCAAGGCCCAGCAGCGGGCGGTGCACAGCCTGTACCGCTACGCCAGCCACGCCGCCCCGGCCGACCTTGCCGACGCGCGCGACGCGCTGGATGTCCCGCTGGGCGACCGCGACGGCAGGCTCGCGCTGGAGCGCAGTCCGGTCGACCTGGCTGCCGCACGCGCCGGTTTCCTGCGCGGGAACAATGCGCCGGAAGACATCGACCGCCTGATCCGGATGTATCGCCTCTTTTCCGGCGCTCCCTACTTCAGGCAATCGGTCCACTACTGGCGCGAGGCCGAAACCGAAATCCTGCAGCTGGTGCGGCTGGCGGACGAACTGGAGCAGCGGTCGCGACGCGGTCCGCTGGATGCAGCCAGCGTGCGCCACTACCAGGAGCGCCTGAAACTGATCGACGCGCGCGTGCGTCCGGTCGAGCTGGCATTCTCGCGTTCGCTGGCCGACGGGGCGGATTTCATGCGGCACGTCCTGCTCGGGCTGAGCGGCATGGCGTTCGTGCTGCTGGCCGGCTATGCGGTGCACGTGATGCGTCGCACGCTGCGCCACGTACGCGAAACCGAAAGCGAATTCCGTCTGGCCTTCCACCAGTCGGCGGTGGGCATGCTGAAGATGGACCGCCACGGCCGCTTCACCCAGTCCAACGAAGCGCTGGCGCAGATCCTCGATGTGCCGTTGCCGGCGCTGCGCCTGCGGACGCTGGCGGACGTGCTGCATCCGGATGATCTGCCGCTGTCCGCGGCGGGCGGCATCGACTGGACGCGCATGGTGCAGCCCGGCGAACGGCGCCTGCTGCGCGTCGACGGCAGCATCCGCTGGGTGCGCTGGACGGCCTCGGCCATCGCCGGACCGTCACCCGGTGCGGACCAGGTGTTCGCGCTGGTGGAGGATGTTTCCGACGCGCACGAACTCGCCTGTGAAATCGCCCACCAGGCCAGCCACGACGAGCTCACCGGCCTGATCAACCGGCGCGAGATCGGCCGCCGGCTGGGCCATGCGCTCGCACATGCACGCAATCACGCTGCAACGCATGCGCTGTGCTACATCGACCTGGACCAGTTCAAGCTGATCAACGACACCTGCGGCCATGCGGCGGGCGACCGTTATCTCTGCCATTTCGCCCTGACGCTCTCGGCGCAGCTGCGGCGCGACGACTGGCTGGGCCGGCTGGGTGGCGATGAATTCGCCGTGCTGCTGCACGACACCTCGCTGGAGGCGGCGGAGGCCGCGATGGGGCGTGTGCATGCGGCGCTGGCGCGCGCCTCGTTCTCCTGCGACGGGCGGACCTTCGCCCTGAACTGCAGCATCGGCGTGGCCGAACTGAATGGCGAGGCCACCGATGTCGACTGGCTGCTGCGCGCGGCCGATGCGGCGTGCTACGTCGCCAAGGAAGAAGGGCGCAACCGCATCCGCTGCTACCGCGAGTCCGACCAGAGCCTGTCGCGCCGGCGCCGTGAACTGGAATGGGTGGCGAACACCCAACTGGCCATCGCCGAACATCGCCTGCTGCTGCATGCGCAGCTGATCGTCGCGGTCGACGACCCGGACCGCCTGCAGTACGAAGTGCTGGTGCGCCTGCTTGATCGCGAGGGCCAGTTGCATGCGCCGGGCGCCTTCCTGCCGGCGATGGAGCGTCACGGCCAGGCGATGGCGCTGGACCGCTACGTGGTCGATGCGGTGATCGCGCAGCTGTCGGCCGACCCCGTGCACCTGGCCGAACTCGATCTGTGCCACGTGAACGTGTCGGCGCAGTCGGTGGCCGACCCGGCCTTCCTCGCCCATGTGGCATCGCAGCTGGACCGGCACCCCGGCGTGGCGCGCAAGCTGTGCTTCGAGATCACCGAGACGGCCGTCATCGGCAACCTGCCCGATGCGTGCCGCTTCATCGAAGCGATGCGCGCGCGTGGCGGGCGCATCGCACTGGACGATTTCGGCAGCGGCCTGTCGTCCTTCGCCTACCTGAAGCGGTTGCCGGTGGACATCCTGAAGATCGATGGCGCCTTCATCCGCGACCTGGCCAACGGCGAGGCCGACCTGGCCCTGGTGCGCTCGATGAGCCAGATGGGGCAGGCGCTGGGCAAGGTGACCATCGCCGAGTGGGTGGAGTCGGAGGACGTGGTCCGGCAGCTGGCGGCGCTGGGCATCCGGTACGTGCAGGGTTACGCCGTGCATGTGCCGTGCCCGTTGACTGACCTGATCCGGCAGGGCGCCTTGCGGCCACGACTCGCCCACGCCTGACCACGGCGGGGCGAGGGCGGGGCGGTGGCCCTGCGGCCGCGCGGATCGCCGATAATGCCGGCATGAGTGAACGTCTGAACAAACACATCGCCGAAACCGGCTTCTGTTCCCGCCGCGAAGCCGACCGGCTGATCGCCGAGCGCCGGGTCACCGTCAACGGCATCGCCGCCGGCATGGGCGCGGTGGTCGGCCCGGACGACCAGGTGCTGGTCGACGGCCAACCCTTGAAGGTGCGTGCCGCCAGGGCCGGCAAGCGCAAGCACGTCTACATCGTGCTGAACAAGCCCGTCGGCATCACCTGCACGACCGAATCGTCGGTGAAGGACAACATCGTCGAATTCATCGGCCACGAGCAGCGCATCTTTCCGATCGGACGACTCGACAAGGATTCCGAAGGCCTGATCCTGCTGACCAGCAATGGCGACATCGTCAACAAGATCCTGCGGGCCGAGAACCACCACGAGAAGGAATACCTGGTCGCGGTCAACAAGCCGGTGACCGACGAGTTCCTGCGCGGCATGGCGCGCGGCGTGCGCGTGCACGGGCAGATGACCCTGCCGTGCCGGGCCAGCCGCATCGCCAAGTTCGGTTTCCGCATCACCCTGACCCAGGGCCTCAACCGGCAGATCCGGTTGATGGCGGCCGCGTTCGACTACCGCGTCACCCAGCTGCGCCGCGTGCGCATCGACAACATCAAGCTGGGCGACCTGAAGCCGGGCCGCTGGCGCAACCTGACCGACCAGGAACTGCGCGGGCTGCTGCCGCAGCAGGAGAACTGGTGAGCGATGGCGTGACGCTCGTCGCGCCACGACGCGACAACCCACGCTAAAAACTCGGCATACTGGTCTGCAACCTTCTACCCAAGACGATGGCATGAGCGCACCGCGCAAGCCCGAAAACGAAGAAGAGCGGCTTGCCGCACTGCGCAGCTTCGACATCCTCGACAGTGAGCCGGAACGGGCCTTCGATGATCTGGTGCAGATCACCGCCGCCATCTGCGGCGTGCCCATGGCGGCGGTCACGCTGATCGACCGCGACCGGCAATGGTTCAAGGCACAGGTCGGCATGGAGCACCCGGATCCCTCGCTGGAAACCTCGTTCTGCGCGCACACCATCCTCAGCCCCGACACGATGACGGTGGTGGCCGATGCCACCTGCGATGCGCGCTTCGCCGACAATCCGCTGGTGACGGCCGAGAACGGCATCCGCTTCTACGCCGGGGCGCCGCTGGTGACCGCGGACGGCTTCGCATTGGGCGCGCTGTGCCTGGTGGATGATCAGCCGCGTCATCTGGAGCCGTTCCAGTTGTCCGCGCTGGATGCCCTGTCGCGGCAGGTCACCCACCTGCTGGAGCTGCGTCACGTCAGCCGCAGGCTGAGCCTGCAGTTGCGGGAACGCGAGTGGTACGAGCAGCAGCTCCACCACTACCAGCACGAGCTGGAAACGCAGAACGCCGAGCTTTCCGAACAGACCCGCACCGATCCGCTGACCGGGCTGCCCAACCGCCGCGCGTTCGGCGCGGCCCTGGCCGCCGCCCAGGAGAAGTCGCGCGAGACCGGCGAAGGACTGGCCATCGCGGTGCTGGACGTGGACCACTTCAAGATGGTCAACGACCTGCATGGCCACGACGAAGGCGACCGCGTGCTGGTCGCCCTGGCCGACATGCTGAAATCGCAGGTCGCGGGCAAGGGGCTGGCGGCGCGGTACGGCGGCGAGGAGTTCGTGGTGCTGATGCCCGGGGCCTCGCTTGAGGAAGCGCGCCTGCAATGCGAGTTCGTCCGCCAGAGTGTTTCGCTGCTGCCCATCGGCCTGCCCATCTCGGTCAGCATCGGCCTGACCGCCATGGCGCGCGGCGACGATGCCGAGGCGATGTTCAAGCGAGCCGATACCGCGCTGTACGAAGCCAAGCGCAACGGCCGCGACCGCGTGGTGGCCGCCGCCGATCGGCCGGATTGATCCGGATCAATGCCGTCGCGCGCCAGTGGGCGCATGCTTTGGAGCAAGGCAGGGCAACGGGGCGCTGCCTGTCACCGGAGTACTCCCATGAAGATCCTGTTGGCCGTGGACGGCAGCGAGATTGGCCTGGCCGCCGTCCGTCACCTCGTGCAACTGTCCAAGGCGCTGGCGGAGATTCCCGCCGTGACGCTGCTGTATGTCGACCCGCCCCTGTTGCGCTCGGTCGCGCTGGAGCTGGGCAGCGACGGCGTGGAGCGCTACCACGCCGAAAACGGTGACTACGCGTTGAAGAAGGCGCGCACGGCGCTCAAGCGCGCGCAGCTGCCCTTCGCGGAAAAGCTGCTGGTGGGCGAGCCTGCGGAAAGCATCGTCAAACAAGCCAAGGCCGGCAAGGCCGAGCTGATCGTCATGGGCACGCATGGGCGCGGTGCCTTGAAGCAGTTGCTGGTCGGCTCGGTGGCCTTGAAGGTGATCGCGACCAGCCCGGTGCCGGTGGTCGTGGCGCGCTGACAGGCATGACGGCGCCCGGCGCACGGGCGGTCGCGGTCAGTCCACCATGCCCTTGGCTTCGGATGTTCCCAGCACCTCGGGGTGCTGGATGTCCTGCTGCCGCGAACGGCGGCTGCCCAGCAGCGGATGCAGGAACACCGCGGCCAGGATGATCGCCACGCCCAGGTAGAACAGCGGCGTCAGTTCGCGTTGTTCGCCCAGCAGCACGATCGCCAGCACGATGGCATAGACGGGCTCCAGGTTGGTCACCAGTTGCACGCCGTAGGCGCTCAGGTGGCGCAGCGCGACCAGTGACAGTGCGAACGGCAGCAGGGTGCACAGCAGGGACAGCACCAGCAGAAGCATGCCGTCGTGCAGGCTGGGCAGGGTGAACAGGTCGCCGGCGAACGACGGGAAGAGCATCGGCATCACCGGTGCCAGCACCGTCAGCAGCAACGTACCCGCACCCAGTTCCAGACCAGTGATGGTCAACGGTTCGCCGTGGTCGATCAGGCGCTTGTTCAACGGACCGAAGATGGCGACCAGCAGGGCGGAGATCGCGCCGACCAGCACGCCCAGGCGCATGCCGTCGGGGATGCCGCCGACCACCAGTGCCACGCCGGGCAACACGGCCAGGCCGAACAGCAGTTCGCGTACCGAGAACGGACGCCGCGTCAGCCAGGGCTCGATCACCGACGTGAAGGCCGGCGCCAGCGCAATGCAGGTCACCGCCACCGACGCATTGGACAGCTTGATGGCGCCGTAGAAGGTCAGCCAGTGCAGCGCGACCACCACGCCGATGCCGCAATAGGCCAGGATCAATCGGGCCGACATCGCACGCAACCCGCGCCAGACGCGCGGCAGCACGGCCAGCGCCGCCACCACCAGCAGCATGCGCCACCAGACCAGCGGCAACGCGGACAGGGTGATCAGCTTGCCGAGGATGGGGGTGAAGCCCCAGAGCAGCACGCAGAAATGGATCTGCAACTGGGCCTTGGTGGTGGGGGGCATGGGCATGGCGCCATTGTCGCCGAATCCGCCGGCCGCTGGTGACGGCGATGGCATCGTCGTGGCCGCCATCATCCATGGCATCCTCTGCGCCAGACTCCAGGAGCCCCGCGATGACCGATGCGTCCCCTCTGCCGTCGGCCACGCGATGGAGCGCAGCCCTGGTCTGCGCTGTCTCTCTTGCAGCGCTGCTGCTGCAGTACGCGCTCATCCTGCAGGCCACGCGCGTGGACCCCGGACCGCTGCTGGGCAGCGTGCGCTTCTTCAGCTACTTCACCATCCTGAGCAACATCGCCGTGGTGCTGGTGACCCTGCATGCGGTGGTCGCGCGCGGCGGGTTCTTCGCACTCGCACGAGTGCGCGCCGCCGCGGGGTTGTACATCGGCGTCACCGGCCTGGTGTACACGTTCGTGCTGAGCCGGCTGTGGGAACCGCAGGGTGCCCAATGGTGGGCGGACAGCGGCCTGCACTACGCCACGCCGCTGCTCTACCTGCTGTGGTGGCTGGGAACGACGCCGCACGGCCTGCTGGCCTGGCGCGACGTGGCGGGCTGGCTGGTTTTCCCGGCCCTGTACGCCGGTTGGGTTTTCCTGCGCGGGGCATGGGTGGGCGAGTACCCGTACCCGTTCCTGGATGTCGGCCAGCTCGGCTGGCCGAAAACCCTGCTGAACGCGACCGGCGTAGTGCTGCTTTTCCTGCTGGTGGGTACGTTGCTGGTGGTGCTGGACCGGACGCTGGCCACACGCAACGCCGTCCGGCAGGAATGAGGGGCTCATGACCCACGACACCCCCGCGCCCACGGCCGGACGACCTTTCAACCGCCGCGATGCGAGGACGCTGGCGCTGTCCGCCCTGGGCGGTGCGCTGGAGTTCTACGACTTCGTCGTATTCGTGTTCTTCACCCGCGTGCTCAGCGTGCTGTTCTTTCCCGAAGGCATGTCGCCGTGGCTGGCGCAGCTGCAGGTGTACGGCATCTTCGCCGCCGGCTACCTGGCCCGTCCGTTGGGCGGCATCGTGATGGCGCATTTCGGCGACCGGCTGGGCCGCAAGCGCATGTTCACGCTGAGCGTCTTCCTGATGTCGGTGCCCACGCTGCTGATCGGCCTGCTGCCCACGCATGCGCAGATCGGCGTGATGGCGCCGGTGCTGCTGCTGGCGTTGCGCATCGTGCAGGGCATCGCGGTGGGGGGCGAAGTGCCGGGTGCCTGGGTATTCGTGGCCGAGCACGTACCTCGCAGGCGCATGGGCTTTGCCTGCGCCACGCTGACGGCGGGACTGACGGCCGGCATCCTGATCGGTTCGCTGCTGGCCGCATGGATCAACGGTCAGCATGCACCGGAGCAGGTACAGGCGTGGGTCTGGCGCGTCCCGTTCCTGCTGGGCGGCGTGTTCGGCTTCGTCGCGGTATGGCTGCGCCGCTGGCTGGACGAAACGCCGGTGTTCGAGGAGATGCGCGCGAAGAAGCAGCTGTCCCGGCAGTTGCCGGTGAAGCAGGTGCTGGCCGGGCATCGCACGGCGGTGATCCTGTCGATGCTGGCGTCGTGGCAGCTGACGGCGGCGATCGTGGTGGTGGTGCTGATGACGCCTACCCTGGTGCAGGGCGCATTCGGCGTTCCGCCGGCAGTCGCGTTCCAGGGCAACAGCGTGGCGACGGCCGCGCTGATCGCCGGATGCCTGTGCGCCGGGTGGGCGGTGGACCGGTTCGGTGTGGCGCGCGCGCTGCTGGCCGGCTCCCTCGGGCTGGCGGCCAGCGTGTACGCGCTGTACCTGCATCTGGCGGCGGGCGATGGGTCGGGCTTCGTGGTGCTCTACGCGCTGGCCGGCTTCTGCTGCGGCGTGGTCGGCGTGGTGCCGGCATTGATGGTGGCGGCGTTTCCACCGGCGGTCCGCTTCTCCGGCCTGTCGTTTTCATACAACGTGGCGTACGCGATCTTCGGCGGACTGACGCCGCCGCTGATCGGATTGCTTTCCCGCAGTTGGGGTGGCCTGGCGCCGGCGCATTACGTGGCGCTGACCTGCGTGGTCGGCGTCGCGGTCGCGACTTACGTGGCGGTGAAGCAGCCGCTGCGCTACTGAAGTGCGCGGCGCCGGGATCAACCACCGAGCAGGCGGATCAGCGCCATCGCCGCCGCCGGGTTGCGTTCCTTCGCACTGCTGATGAAGAACACGAACACGTCGCGCCGCGGCACGTTTCCACCCTCGGCCGCCACATGCGACAGCTCCGGGATGTCCTTGCCCGCGGCCCAGGTTTTGGCGCGTGATGCCCATTGCGCCAGTTCGGCCGGCGGATAGCCGGTGTCGATGGGCTGTGAACGCATCAGCCGGGCGTAGGTGAAGTCCGCCGTCAGGTCGGCGAAGGACGGGTGCTCGCTCGAATCGGTGAAGACGGTGGCCACCCGGTGCCGCCGTGCCAGCGCGATCAGCGCCTCGTCGACCGCCGCCGGATCACGGATCTCCAGCGCGTGCCGCAGCGTGCGTCCGCTCCATTCGCGCGGCAGAGCGCCGAGGAAGGCATCCAGCTCGGCGTGCTCGATGCGGCGCCCCTTCTCGAACTGCCAGACCAGCGGGCCAAGTTTCGTGCCCAGTTCGCTGATGCCGCCGATGAAATCCTCCACCTGTGCCTGCACCGATGCGAGCGAGCGCGACTGCACGATGCGCTTGGGTGCCTTGGCCGAGAACACGAAGCCGTCCGGCGCTTCGTCGCGCCATTTGGCGTAGGTGGCCGGCTTCTGCGTGCCGTAGTACGTGCCGTTGATCTCGAGGGCGGTCAGCTGCCGGCTGGCGAATTCCAGTTCGCGCCGCTGCGGCAATCCGGACGGATAGAAATTGTTGCGCCAAGGGGCGAACGTCCATCCGCCGATACCCACGCGTATGCCATCGACGGGTTCGGGCGAGCGGGTGAAAAGATCATCCATGCGAGGTCGTCGGTTCAGGCCTTCCACGGATCATAGCTGCCGAACCACCACAGATGGCCCTCGATGTCGCGGCAGGCGTAACCGCGGCCGCCATAGTCCTGGTCGGCGAGGTCGATGACGATTTCGGCCCCGGCCGCTTTGGCCTGCGCGTGGTGCGCGTCGGCGTCGCGCACGATGACGCAGCAGCTCTGGGTGTTGCGCATGCCGGCCTCGTCGGGCTGGAGGGTCTGCCTGCCCCAGTCGCTCTGCGCGTCGGTGGAGCCGACCATGACCATGCCGTTGCCGAAGCTGAGCTGGGCATGGTGGACCACGTCGCCGTCGGCGTAGACGGCGTGGCGCTGGAAACCGAACGCCTTGCACAGCCAGTCGATGGCCGTCAGCGCCTGTCGGTAACGCAGGCAGGGGATGACCGTGGCGATGGTGTCGGCGGCGTGGGGGGCGGGTGCGTTCATGGCGGTCTCCGGTGGTGGGTGCGCGCAGTGTCGGGCGGTGCACACGCGGGGTCTTGTAAATTTCCGCGCTCAGTCCACGGCTACGTGGCCGTCCCATGCGCCCCGCCGCACGAACTCGCCCGGCGACATCCCGGAGAACGCGCGGAACTCGTGCACCAGGTGCGCCTGGTCGTAGAAGCCGCACGCCACCGCCAGCTCCGCCCAGCCCTGGTCCGCCGGTGGCCGCGCCGACTGCACGGCATGATGGAAACGCTGCAGGCGCAGGTAGCGCTTGGGACTGAGGCCGACCCAGTGCTGGAAGCGCTCGCCCAGCCGGCGCGCCGAAATGCCCATCCCGCGGGCCAGCGGGACCAGCGCTGCGACTTCCGGTCGCGTCTCCAGCACGCCCAGCGCGTGCGCCACGTCGACGGGTACCGTGCCGGCACACCCGCTGGCACGCAGCCAGCTTTCCAATGCCCGCAGGCGTGCTTCCGGAGACGGCGCGGCCAGCAGCGCGTCACGCAGCGCGGCATCACGCGTACCCATCAGATCCTGCAGGTCCACGCAGCCATCGCGCAGCACGTCCATGCGCTCACGGAAGAACACGGCCGCGCCGCCCGGCTGGAACTCGATGCCCATCACCGCGACCTGTTCGCGCGTGTCGATGATCTGGCTGCGGGTGCGCGGACCTTCCAGTGCCTGCGCCGCGTGCACGCGGCAGCGATGCTGTTCGTCGTACAGCCGCGACTGGTCCTCGCCGAGATTGAGGATGACGCTGGCGCCCGCGCCCGCCGGGGGCAGCACGCGCTCCAGCCGGAACGGCTGTTGTTCACCCTGCCAGTCCCACAGGCGGCGTACCAGCGCCGACAGGGGCGGTGCGGGGATACGCGACGCGAAGCGCATGGTGGTCTTGTCCACGAGGGAGCCGTGCGCAGCATAGCCGGCTCGCGGCAAGGCCGCGTTACGCCGTGGAAAAGCAGGAGCCGGGCATCGCCCGGCTCCCGTTTCCTGCAGTGCGGAGGGCGGCTTACTGGATCGGTTCGTCCAGGATCAGCTGGCGCACGAACCGTACCGGCGGCGCGCCGTACGACAGCACCTTGTCGTGATAGCCCTTCAGCGTGAACTGCGCACCCTGGCGCGCCTCCACGGCCTTGCGCATGTCGAAGTGTTCCTGCGCACCGACGAAGTACGTGGGCAGTTGCGCCGATGTCAGCTGCGCGCGCGTCCACTTGCCGGCGGCCTCGCGTTCCTGCTGGAAGGTCTGCCGCACCATCAGGTCCATCGCCTGTTCGCGCGTCCAGTTGTCCACGTGCACGCCTTGGTCGAGGATCGCGTTGCCGATGGTGCGCAGGTAGAACTTCAGCTGCACCAGGCGGAACAGCGGGTCGTTGTCCAGGTAGCCGGCGTCGGCCATCATCCGTTCGGTGTAGACCGCCCAGCCTTCGGCGAACATGCCGGAACGCAGCACCGCGCGCAGCGTGGACGGGAACTTGGCGGAGTGCCAGCCTTCCAGGTAGTGCCCTGGCGTGCCCTCGTGGATGCTCAGCAGGTGGATCATGCGGCTGTTGTACTCGCGCAGGAACGAGTCCACCTGCTTCTGGTCCCACTCGTCGGGGATCGGCGACACCGCGTAGAAGGTCTTCAGGCCCTTGTCGAGCGGGCCGGGCGAATCGCAGTACGCCACCGCCACGCCGCGCTGGAATTCCGGCATCAGGATGATGTCCACCGGCGCATCGGCCAGCGTCACCAGGTCCTTGCTGCGCACGAAGGCGGTGGCCTGCGCGAGCGCGGCCTCGGCATCGGCGACGACCTTGTCGCGGGCCGGGCGCTCGGCGTACGCCAGTTCCAGCGCCGCCTCGATCGCCTTTTGCTGCTCATCGGCGCTGGGTGCATCCGGCATGGCGGGGGCGTCGGCCTTGTCCTTCAGCACGGTGCGGGCGATGCCGTACATCTCCTCGCGCACGCGCTTGAGCTCGCTTTCGGCGCGCTGCTTGATGTCGGCGCGCGACAGCGAAGACAGCAAGGCGAACTGCAGCTTCCTGTCGTAGATCTCGGCGCCGACGCGGAAGTCGCCCTTGGCGTTCGGCACCAGCGTCTTGTCCAGCCATGCCTGGTGTTCGGCAACGGCCTGCTTCAGCCCCTCGATGGCGGCCTCGGCCTGCTGCCGGTCCGCGTCGGACAGTTCCTTCAGGTTCGGGGCGATGAACGTGTCGACGATGCTCAGGATGCCGGCGTTCTGCTTGGCCACCGTTTCGGCGTGGACCTTGGGTACGCGGGCCGGATCCAGGTTCTCGCGCGCCTGCGCCAGCAGCGTGGGCAGCTTCTGCATGCGCGCGGTGGCGGACTTCAGGCGCTCGGGCAGCGGGGCGAACTCGCGCGCCATCAGGCCATACAGCGCGCTGCCTGCCAGGCCGCTGTAGACCTGCGGATCCCACGCCCAGCTCTGCAGTGTCTCGCTGGTCCAGATGTCGTACTGCAGCTGGTTGCGCAGGATGGCGGCATCCACCTGGTTCTCGCGCGACAGCGTGGCGACATCCAGCGCGTCCAGCTCGGCGAGGATCTTCTTGCTGGCTTCCAGCCCCTTCTGCCGGCCGGCGGCGCTCAGGTCATCCAGTTCGCCGTCGTACGCGTGCTCGCCGATCTGGGTGGCGCTGACCGGCGACAGCTGCAGCCAGCTGGTCAACGCACGCTTGGACAGGTCGGCGAACGCGGTATCGGCCTTGGCGGTATCGGTGGCTGTCACGGGGGCACCTGGATCGGTGGGGGCGGTCGGGGCCTCGGACTTCTGGCACGCGGCCAGGGTCGTGATCAGGGCGGCGGCGAGCAGGGTAGGGCGCATGGGGATCCTGTTGCAGTGCGGCGGTGAAGGAAGTGCCCAAGCATAGGTGCAAGCGCGTCCCGGCACATCTGCCATTCGATTACCCTGTGCCGATCCATCGGGAGGACGGGTCATGAAGCATCAGGGCAGCTGCCACTGTGGCGGCATCGCGTTTGAAGTGGACGGGGACATCGCCGAGGTGACGGACTGCAACTGTTCGCTGTGCCGGCGGCGCGGCGGGCTGCTGTGGTTCGGCCCGCGCGAAGCGCTGGTGCTGAAGACGCCGGAATCCAGCCTGTCCACCTATACCTTCAACAAGCACCACATCCAGCACCGGTTCTGCGCGCAGTGCGGCGTGGCGGTGTTCGGCGAAGCGGCGCATCCGGTCACCGGTGCGCAGATGATCGCCGTCAACGTTCGCTGCGTGCCGGACGTGGATCTGGCGAGCCTGAAGGTCACCCCCTTCGACGGAGCGAGCCTGTGAGCCGGTGGCATGCCGTCGTGTTGTCGGCGTTGCTGGGCGCCGTGGCATTGGCGCCGCTGCGGGCCGAGGCGGCGTGTCCGCCCGAAGGCACCGACACCCGCTCGCTGCAGCTGCTGCGCGAGCAGAAATTCGCCGTGCCGTACGATACCCGTGCCGCCCTGGCGACGGGGCTGCTGGACTGCCTGGCCAGCCCGGATCCAGCCCTGCGCGATGGTGTGGCCTATGAAGGATTGTCCGCATGGCTGCGCGCAGGGCAGCTCGACGAGGGACAGCGGCGTGCGGTGCGTGACCGTCTCTACGGAATGCTCGATGCCTCGGACGAAGGCGGTTTCGCCTCGCCCTTCGCCGCACTCGTGTTGTCGGAAGTGGCGCGCACCGACCGGCTGCAGCCCTGGATGTCGCCCGACGAACGCGCGAACATGGTGAAGCGCGCCGTCGGGTATGTAGCGACCGTGCGCGACTACCGCGGGTTCGACAATGTGGAAGGATGGCGGCACGGCGTGGCCCATGGCGCGGACTGGCTGTTGCAGCTTGCGCTGAACGAGCAGGTGGATCGCAAGCAACTCGACAGCATCCTGAGTGCCGTCGCCGTGCAGGCGGTACCGGAAAGCGGGCATGCCTATGTGTTCGGCGAACCCGGCCGGCTGGCACGCCCGGTGGTCTACACGGCCAAGCGCGGGCTGCTGACCGAGGTGGAGTGGACGGTGTGGTTCTCGGCGCTGCCCTCGCGCCTAGGCGAGGCGAAGAACGCCTATGCGGACAGCGCCTGGCTGGCGCGCCGGCACGACCTGATGGCTTTCCTGATGAGCGTCTACCTGGAGGCCGACCAGTCCAGCGATGCCAACATCCGCGCATTGAAGCCCGCCGTGGTGAATGCGCTCAAGGCGGTGCCGTGATGCGTCGATGTGTGTCGGGTGTCAGCCCGACCTGCCGAGCAGCGCGTCGGGCAAGGGAGGAAGAGGCGTGCGCTCGTCCTGCGCCTCGTGCTTCAGCCATTCGATGAAGGGAAGGGCGGCCGGGTTCAGCGGGCGGTGGGCGGGATACACCACGTAGTACGCGAAGCGCGCCTTGAGGGCAGGGCCGGGAAGGCGGATGAGTTCGTACCGCTGCAGATACGGTTGCGCCACCAGCTTGCGCGCCAGTGCCGCTCCCACGCCATACACCGCGGCACGCATCGCATCGGTGCTGTCGCTGAAGCTGTGCATCTCGGGCAGGCGCAGGCCGCGCACGCCGGCCGCGCGGAACCAGTCGCGCCAGCCCTGCAACGCCAGGTCGGTCACCAGCGGCAGGCGGGCGATGTCGCGCGGGTCGCGCACGTCATCCACGCCGGCCAGCGCGGGTGAGGCGACCGGGAACAGTTCGTCGTCCATCAGGTGGTGGGCATTCAGTCCCGGCCAATGGCCGGGTCCATGCCGGATGCCGATGTCGGGACCGGCCTCGTCGAAGCGGGTCAGTGCGATGCCCGTGTCCAGGCTGACGCGGATGTTGGGATGCAGCGCGCAGAAGCGCGGCAGGCGTGGCAGCAGCCAGCAGTAGGCCATCGAGTGCAGGGTTGTGATGCGCAGCCGCACGCTGCCCGCCACCTGGTGGAGGTTGGCGGCCACCGCTTCCAGGTCGGTCAGCGCAGCGGTGGCGGCATCGGCCAGCTGCCGGCCTTCGCTGGTCAGCTTCACCCCGCGCGCATGGCGCTGGAACAGCGTCACCTGCAGCAACGACTCCAGGCGGCGCACATGGTGGCTGACGGCGCTGGCAGTGAGGTGCAGTTCTTCCGCGGCGTGGGCGAAGTTCTGGTGTCGCGCCGCGGCGGCGAACACGCCGAGGGCGGGCAACAGGGCGGGACGCAGGTTCATGCTGTCGGCTCCAAGACACAAGCCAGATTTGTGGCTTGGCCCGATTGTATGCGCTTGTGGCCGTCAGGTTTGCCGGCAGAATCACCGCAGACGCAAACGGAGCGGTGGCATGACGGTGCAGACTGGCAGCATGGTGGAATCCCTGCCGCAGGCAGCCCAACGCGACTGGCGCACACCGCTGGAACTGCTGGCCCTGGGCGCGATCTGGGGCGGCTCGTTCCTGTTCATGCGGATCGCCGCCAATCCCTTCGGACCGTTCGCACTGGTCGAAGTGCGGCTGGCCCTCGGTGCCCTGGTGCTGTTGCCCTTCCTGTGGCGCGAACGCGCGCATTTCCGCGCCGGCATGTGGCCGAAGCTGGCGATGATCGGCGCGATCAACTCGGCGATCCCGTTCCTGTTGTTCGCCTGGGCGGCGCAGCGCTCGCCCGCGGCCGTGGGCGCCATCTGCAATGCGATGACGGTGCTGTTCACCGCACTGGTAGGGTTCCTGTTCTTCGGCCAGAAGATCGGCGTGCGCCGTTCGCTGGCATTGCTGGTGGGTTTTGTCGGCGTGGTGGTGCTGGCGACCAGCAAGGCCGGCGGGCTGAGCGTGGGTGGCGCGGTCGTGGCAGGCTCCACCGCGGCGTTGCTCTACGGCTTCGGCATCAACCTGGTACGCAAGCACCTGGCGGGCATTCCCCCCGCCGCCGCCGCGGCCGCCACCCTGAGCTGCGCGGCGCTGCTGGTGCTGCCGTTCGCCGCCACCCATTGGCCGGCCGCCCCCATCGCGGCAGGCGCATGGGCCAGCGCGATCGCCATCGGCGTGCTCTGCACAGGCTACGCATTCCTGCTGTATTACCGCTTGATCCAGCGCATCGGCCCCGCGCGCGCGGCCACCGTGACCTATCTGGTGCCGGTGTTCGGCGCCGGCTTCGCCTGGCTGTTCCTCGGCGAGCCGGTCACGCCCGCAATGCTGGCGGCGGGCGGCCTGATCCTGGGCAGCGTGGCGGCGAGCCAGCGCGCATGAGCGACAGGCGCGTGGTGTTCGATTTCGAGATCGATTTCAGCAACGGCGGCGGCCTGCAAGGCCAGGATTTCCGCCTGGACATCGACGGCGACGGCATCGACGACGACGCATTGGCGGACTACATCGTCCGTGACCTGCGCCTGCTGATGGTGGGCAGCGTGCGTATCCGCAACAAGCGCATCATCCAGGAAGCGCACAAGCGCATCATCCAGGAAGCGCACAAGCGCATCATCCAGGAAGCGCACAAGCGCATCATCCAGGAAGCGCACAAGCGCATCGCCTAGGCGAAAACGCCCTGCGCCAGCGCCGACGGTGCGCGCTGGCGCTGCAGGTGGTCCACCGCCATCCGCAGCATCGCCGGCGAGACGTAGCGATGGTGGACGCCGTCGATCGCCGCCATGTAGAACCGGCCGAAGGCGTTGCGGCATTGCACGCGCGTGCCCAGGGTGATGTCCACGCTGTCGCCGTTGATCTGCACGCCCACGCAGGAACGGAAAACCAGGTGACGATCATCCGCGCCCAGCAGCACCTGCGCCCGCTTGCCGTCCGCGGCGATCTGTTGGTCCAGCACCGGGTAGCGGCCGACGAACAGCTGTTCGCGCGATGGCGAGAGCAGCGAAGACACCGGGCACCCGAGCGGTGACGTGCGCAGGCGCAGCGGTCGCACCAGCGCGTTGCGCAGCCGCATCAGCTGGGTCACACCGGTCGGGCGCCGGGTGAGGAACCCTTCCAGCACATCGGCCAGCAGCACGCTGGCCTGTGCGTGCTTGCCGATGTCGCCGGGCAGCCGCAGGCGGAACGTGTCCTCGTGGTGGTGCCGGGGAAGATGCTCCCGCAGCAGCGAATCGGCAGGTGGCGCGGGCAGGGCTTCCACCGGCGGGTGGTGACGCACCACGAATCCCAGGCTGCCGCACCACGTCGACAGCCTCGCGCGGACGCGGCCCGCATGGCTTCGCAGCGCGGCGCACAGACGCTGCTGCCAGCTGCCGGGCGGTGCATGCAGCGACAGGCGCGTGGTCGGGATGGACATGGCATCCAGCGGATGCCGGGACAGCCAGGCCTGCACGGTGGCCGGCAGGGTCTCGGTCAGCGTGGCGAGCGTGACGTTGCCGGCCAGCACGCGGTCACCCAGGGGATCCTTCTCCAAGCCACCGAGTTCGTCGGTATGGCAAGACAACGCGAACAGCACAGGATGCCGGCTGCCTTCCTGCAACGGCGCGAACTGATGCCACGTACCGCCCCCGAAGCGCACGGTGAACAGGCAGTCCGCCGGAAGATCCACGTGGTGCAGGGCGGCGACGAAATGCGCGGGATCCTGCGCGAGCTGGACATCCGAGACCGTGGAGAAGCGCAGGCGTGCGCCGGCACTGCCGGTGACGGCGGTGAAGACGCGATGACCGGCATGCCGATGGAACGGGTGGCCACCACGGCCCACCGCAAAGGTATAGAGCGCCGAGCGTTCGCCCTGTTCGAAGTCGGGCGAGGCCACGCGGGCGGAGGGCTCGTCCAGTTCGTCCACGAAGCCCGAATGTGCACGCTGCCGCAGGCTGGCCTCGGCGTGCAGGTGGTCGCCTGCGCCATGGCCAAGCTGCGACAACAGGATCACTTCGACGGGAAGACCGCCGCAATACGAAGGAATGCGGGCGGTGGGAAATCCGGGGACGGCATCGGCAGGGTGGCTCATCGTGCGTTCCTGGCAGAGAGGCGGACGTCAGCGGGGTTTGGCGGGGGCGGGTTTGCGCGCAGCGGTCGCCTGCTTGGCGCGCTGCCGCGACTCGCGTTTCAGCGGTCCCGCCGTGGGGCATACCTCGAAGGCGAAACCGGTCAGGGTGTTGACCAGGTTGTCGGGCGTGAGCCGGTAATAGATGAACTGTCCGCGCCGTTCGCTGGCCACCAGGCCCGCGGCTTCCAGCACCGAGAGATGGCGGGAGATGGCGGGCGCGCTCATCGCGAAGCGCGCGCCGATCTCGCCGGCCGTCAGTTCCTGCGCAGACAGGTACGCCAGGATTTCACGCCGCGGGCGCGAAGCGAGGGCGTCGAAGATGCGATCGGCGGCCATAGGCAATTAGATAATTAACGTATTTGCTAAATATCAAGCCGTCGGGTGCCGGTGTCAAGCATCGCCGCGATCGGCGATGCCGGTGGGTTCCCTGCAGTTCGCGGATCAGGGCGCGGGCGGCGTCCTGACGGGCAACGGCACGTTGCAGAGGTCGATGTGCCCGGCGGGGCGCACGTACCAGCCATCGCGACGGTTGCGGCGCGCCTCGGTGGCGGCGGCGAATGTCTTCGAATCGGTGCGCAGTACCTGCAGGGCCGTGCGCTCGGCGGCGGGCACGTCGCTGGCCAGCCGGATCGCGGTGATCGGCGTGCGCAGGTCGGGTTTCTCGTAGAAACCCATCGGCTCCGGCCCGCGCGGAATCGCGCTGAGCAGTTCCATGCCCTTCACCACGCGGCCCACCAGCGTGATGTTGCGATCCAACTGGCGTGGCGATTGGCCGGTGACCACGTAGAGCTCGCTGCCATTGCTGCTGTCCGGCGGACCGCCGCGACCGGCACCGAGCGCGCCGTAGCAGTGGGCCAGCCATGCCTGGCCGGTTTCCGGATCGCGCGCGGCGGGGAAGCCGTCCACGAAGCCGACTTCCGGCGCCCAGCCGTCCGCATCCGCCAGGCGCGTGAAGCCCAGGCCGTCCGCCTTGCGCGCGAACTCCGCCGGCAACGCTTTCTTCGCCGACCCCAGCGACCTGGCCTTCGCGGTGTCCTCGGCATCGGCATCACCGAACTGCACGACGAAGTTGTCCTGCGAGCGGTAGATGCCCAGTCCGTTCCAGAAGCCTTCCCGCGCCAGCGTGCGGATGTTCGCCACGTGTTCCGGCGCGAAGCCCGGTGCCAGTTCGATCACCACGCGGCCGGCGGGCAGGTCCATGTACAGCGTGTTGGCCGGGTCCAGCGTGCGCCAGTCGGCGGCGGGCGAGGCGTCCAGAATCTCCTTGGCGCTCAGGTATTTCGGCGGTTCCGCGGCATGGGCACTGGTCATGGCGAGGGTGCAGGCAAGCAGCAGGGGGGTCAGGCGCATGGGGGTTCCGGGACGGGAGATGGTCCCGATTGTAGGGATGCCACGGGTGGGAGTGACTACTGGCACATTCACTATATCAAACTTCGACATAGCATCGTCTCCAACCTAGCGGTCGTCCCGCACAAGGGGGAGCCATGAACGATTCCGATGCACAACTGAAGAAGTTCCAGAAGGAGCTCAGTGCCGGCACCGTCTCGCTGGCGTTGCTGGCGGTCTTGGCGCGGGCAGGTGAGCCGCTGTATGGCTACCTGATCGCCAAGCAGCTGGAACGCGTGGGCGAGGGCGTGCTGAGCGGCAAGCAGAGCGCGCTGTACCCGGTCCTGCGCAACCTGGAGGGCGGCGGACTGCTGGACAGCTTCGTCGAACCTTCCGTGGCGGGTCCGCCGCGGCGCTACTACCGCATTACCGACGTCGGCCGGCAGACCCTGCAGTCCTGGATCGCCGCCTGGCGTGCCACCCGCGATTCCGTTGATTCCGTCCTTGAGGGGGTACCCGCATGAACACCACCACATCCACTGCCGGGCGCCTGCCCACCACCATCCCCGAGTATCTGGACCAGTTGCGTGCGGCGCTCGCGGGGGCCGACAAGGCGATGGTGCAGGATGCGCTGTACGACGCCGAGGAGTACCTGCGCTCCGAGCTGGCCGAACAGGCCGGCAAGAGCGAGGCCGAGGTGATCGCGTCCGTCGCCGGCAGTTACGGCGCGCCGGAAGAAGTCGCCGAGATCTACCGCGATACCGAGGTCACGGTGAATCGCGCGCTGCGGCCGCCGGTGCCACCCAAGCGCACATCCGCGCTGGGCCGGTTCTTCGGCGTTGCCGCCGATCCGCGCACCTACGGTGCGTTGTTCTACATGCTGCTGTCGCTGGCCACCGGCACGTTCTACTTCACCTGGGTCGTGACCGGCGCCAGCCTGTCGGTGGGTCTGCTGATCCTGATCATCGGCATCCCGTTGCTGCTGCTGTTCCTGATGTCGGTGCGGCTGTTGTCGCTGGTCGAGGGGCGCGTGGTCGAAGTGCTGCTCGGTGAACGCATGCCACGGCGCCCGCTTTACACCCAGCGGGACAAGCCCTGGACGACGCGCCTGAAGGAACTGTTCACCGATGGCCGCACCTGGACGGCGATGCTGTACCTGCTGCTGATGCACCCGCTGGGCATCCTGTACTTCTCGGTGGCCATCACGTTGCTGGCCTTGTCGTTGGGATTGATCGCGGCGCCCGTCGCGTACTTCCTGCCGACCGACTATGTCCTGAACTTCGGCGGCTGGAGCCTGGTCAACGAAGCGCCCTGGCTGCTGCCGTTGGCATCGGTGGTCGGCATCCTGCTGCTCTTCGCCACGCTGCACCTGGCGCGCCTGACCGGTCTTTTCCATGGCTGGCTGGCCAAGCACCTGCTGGTGCGCAGCCCGGTGGTGTGATGCCGGATTGCGGGGGCGCATGGCGGGAGGTGGGAGCGACGTGAGTCACGACGCTTTGACGTGTTGACCGCCTGCGTGTTGCTGTCGTGAAAAGGCCGCCTGCACAGGCGGCCTTTTTCGTTGCGTCACCGGTTCCGACATGCCGGCACCGCTCCCACAGCGCGGATGTCAGCCGGCGTATTTCGCGATGAAGTCGCGCACCTGCGGGTAGACCTTCTCGCGCCAGCGGCGACCGCTGAAGATGCCGTAATGGCCGGCACCTTCCACGGTGATGTGCTGGTGGTGCGCTTTCGGAATGCCGGTGCACAGGTCGTGCGCGGCCGCGGTCTGGCCCAGTCCCGAGATGTCGTCCAGTTCGCCCTCGATGGACAGCAGCGCCGTCTTCCTGATGGCAGCAGGTTTCACCAGTTCGCCGTTGACCGTCCACTTGCCACGCGGCAGCAGGAACTCCTGGAACACCGTGCGGATGGTGTCCAGGTAGTACTCCGCCGGCATGTCGAGCACGGCGTTGTATTCGTCGTAGAACTTGCGGTGCGACTCGGCATCCTGCAGGTCGCCCTTCACCAGGTCGGCATAGAAATCCCAGTGCGACATGAAGTGGCGGCTGGGGTTCATCGCGATGAAGCCCGCGTGCTGCAGGAAGCCGGGGTACACGCGGCGGCCTTCGCCCGGATACGGCTGCGGCACGGTATGGATGACGTTGTTCTCGAACCACGACAGCGGATTGCGCGTGGCCAGGCTGTTGACTTCGGTCGGGCTGCGGCGCGCGTCGATCGGCCCGCCCATCATCACCAGCGAGCGGGGCGTGGCTTCGCCGCGCGCGGCCATCAGCGAAACCGCGGCCAGCACCGGTACCGTGGGCTGGCAGACGCTGATGACGTGCAGCTTGTCCGCGCCGATGTGGCGGATGAACTCCTCCACGTAGGCCACGTAATCGTCCAGGCTGAACGCGCCCTCCGAGCCCGGCACCATGCGCGCGTCGACCCAGTCGGTGACGTAGACCTTGTGATCGATCAGCAACGTGCGCACGGTGTCGCGCAGCAGGGTGGCATGGTGGCCGGACAACGGCGCCACCACCAGCACGGACGGATCGTCCTTGAGTGCGGCGATGCTGTCCGCGTCGTCGGTGTAGCGCTTGAAGCGCAGCAGGCGACAGAACGGCTTCTTGATGATTTCCTGTTCCACCACCGGCACGCTGCGGCCGTTGGCCTGTATTTCGTGGATCTCCCACGCCGGTTTTTCGTAGTCCTTGCCGATGCGATGGATCAGTTCGTTGCCCGCGGCGATGCGTTCGGCGCCCGGCACGTTGGACAGCCAGCTGGTCGGCGTGGAAAACATCCGTGCGTTGGCTTCGGCCATGTAGGCGAGCGGCGCCATCCATGCGCGTCCGAGTTCGTGCAGTTGATACAAGGTCATGGCCAGGCTGATCCCACTTTTGGTGCAGAGTGCTGCGCCGCAGCATACCGTAAAGGCGAGGTGCTCGCGTGAGGCCTGTTCAGGTTGTCCCGAGCCGCGGAGGGGTCAGTCGAATGACTCCAGCGCGGCCGTATCGCCTGCCATGGCAGGCCCCAGCCAGCAATGGTTGCCTATCGCCTGCAAGCCCTGTGCCTGCCACTGGCGCCGGTACCAGGCCGCCGGACGGGACTGGAAGCCCGCATGGTCGCCCTCGAAGGCGTCTTCGCGGGCGAAGGTCTCCAGGAAAGCCACGCCGCCGCACAGCGCCGCCAGCCCGGGCAACCCACGGCGCATTTCGCGCGTGCCCAGGTAATGCATAACGTCCGAGCACACCAGCAGATCGACCGGCGCGCACGGGCGCAGGTACTGGAAATCCTCGAAGCGTGCGAAGTGCAGGTTGCGCGTTCGTCCGTAGCGTCGGATCGCATACTCGCTGCTGTCGAAGCCGAGGTACTGCAGTTTGGGGCGCAGCTTCAGCAGCGGCGCCCGCCAGGCGCCTTCACCGCAGCCGATGTCCAGCACCGTGCGCACCGGCCGCTCCAGGTGGTACTCGGCGACGGACACCGCCAGCGCCACCTTGCGGGCCAACCGCGCCGCGCCGCCGATGTCGCCGCGGCGATACCACTGTTGGAAATAGTCGGCGTCGTATTGTTTGGTCATGGGTGTCGTGGCGAGGACGAAAAACGGAATGAGGGCGGCGGCGCAAGCTGCTGCTTCCGCAAGCGGAACGAGCCCGCAGGAGCGTTCGCTGCCGACATGATACGGGGCGGGTGAGTGGCGCACCGTCGCCGGGTATCCTGTACGCATTCTTCTCTCCGGAATGCCAGCATGGACAAAGCCAGCCTTTACCCCTGGGTCAAGACCTTCCATCTCGTGTTCGTCATCGCCTGGATGGCCACGGTCTTCTACCTGCCGCGCATCCTGGTGAACCTGGCCGAGACCAAGGGACAGGCGGACGTGCAGCTGCGGCTGGTGTTGATGGGCCGCAAGCTGTATCGCTTCGGCCACAACATGTTCGGTATCGCGATGATCCTGGGCGTGGTGCTGTGGCTGTACTTCGGCATCGCCGGCGGTTGGCTGCATGCCAAGCTGACGCTGGTGGTGCTGATGCTGGCGCACTTCATCATCGCGGGGCGCTGGCTGAAGGGCGTGGAGAAAGGCCGCCCGCTGCCGACATCATTCCGTCTGCGCCTGTTCAACGAGGCACCGGTATTCCTGCTGATCGCGGTGGTGTGGCTGGTGCTGGCGAAGCCGTTCTGACCCCCATCCAGAGTTTCTCTTTCTGGACGAGGCCACCAGTCATCTCGACGTGACGAAAGAGCAACTGGTCAACGACGCCGTCAAGGCATTGGAGCTGACCAAGGTGATCGTGGCCCATCGTCCGGAAACCATCGCCATCGCGGACCGCGTGCTGGTGATGGAGCAGGGGCGCATCATTCAGGAGATCAGGCCACAGCTGCCCATGCCCGTACCCGCCTGACCCGTAGGAGCGCCCTCGGGCGCGATGCTCCGCGTTGCCATCCTGCAAGAGCATCGCGCCCGAGGGCGCTCCTACATGAGCGTGGGCAGGGTGCGCCTTCGCATTGGGCGAGCGCGGCGCGAGGCGTCACTTCTTCTCGAAATCCCCCACCTTCGGCAGCTCCACCGGCACGCCGTTGGCGTCGCAGGTGCCGGCGGCGCAGAGGCGTGCACGCAGTGTCGGCGTGGCCTGCACGATGACGTGGTAGATCGCGTTCTGTTCCAGCGTGCCGCGGAAGGCGTCGCTGCCCGGGCCGGTGGCCCAGATGCCGACATCCTCGCCGCCGTGCGATTCGGATTTCAGCGGCACCAGGGCTTCCTGCAGGTAGTCCGGATGTTCGGTGTCGACATGGCTCAGGTCGGGGCGGCCTTCCGACGGTTCGACGCTGCTGGGCGCGTGCAGGAAATGCTTGGGCCCGGCCGGCTGGCGGTTGCTGGCGCCGGTGTAACCGGGACCGTTCGCGTACGTCAGCGTGGTGAACGTCATGCCGGTCTGGTCGCGCGCGAGGTCACCGGGGGTGTCGTCCTCGCCGCCCTGGCCGCGCACCTTGCCCAGGATCGGATTGCCGCGCACCGGGTAGCCGACGAAGTTGAGCGTGTGCGAATGATCGGCCGTGACCACGATCAGCGTATCGTCGGGTGACGTGGCCTCCGTCGCGGCGCGCACGGCATCGGACATCGCGACGGTTTCGTCGAGTGCGCGGTAAGCGTTGCCGTAGTGGTTGGCGTGGTCGATGCGCGCCCCTTCCACCAGCAGCACGAAGCCCTCGGAATTGCGCGACAACCGTTGGATCGCCGCGCGGGTGAGATCGGCCAGGGAAGGTTCGCCGGCGTCGTCCTCGCGGCGATCGTGCTCGAACTGCATGTGGTCGTATTCGAACAGGCCCAGCACCTGCGGCGCGTCGATGGCGGCCTTCAGCTGCCGCGTGTTCCAGACATAGGCGCCCTGCGGATGCGCCTGCTGCCATTCGGCCACCAGGTTGCGGCCGTCCAGGCGCTGGCCGACCTTGTCGTCTTCTTCCGGATCGCGCACGTCCACCGGCAGGAACTCGCCGCGCCCGCCACCGAGCGCGACCGTGGGCCCGCGTCCGAAGCGCGCGGAGGTCAGCAGTTGCTGTGCGATGTCCGTGCAGCCGGCCTCGGCCGCTTCGGCGGGCAGATCACTGTCGTTTTCCCAGTCGCGGTGCGAGACGTGCGCGTAGGTGGCCGCGGGCGTCGCATGCGTCAGCCGCGCCGTGGTGACGATGCCGGTCGCCAGGCCGGCGCTGTCGGCCAGCATCAGCCAGCTGAGCAAGTCCTTGCTGCCATCGGGCGTGCATTCGCCCTTGCGTCCCGCGGACACGCCGATGGCGCCCATGTGGGTCTTCACGCCTGTGGCGATGGCGGTCATGGTGCCGGCGGAATCCGGTGTCTGCGAATCGGTGTTGTAGGTCTTGCTGAAGGCGGTGTGCGGGAACTGTTCCCATGACAGCAGGTTTTCTTCGCCCGGGTTGCCCTTGCGCTGGCCTTCCAGGATGCGCGCGGCGGCGACGGTGGTCAGGCTCATGCCATCGCCGAGGAACACGATGACGTTCTTCGCGCGCCCCCGCATGGCGCCGTTGCCCGCCGCCTTCGCCGCTCCACTCCGGTACCACCATTGCGGGCTTTCGCCGTGGGGATGGTCGATCGCAGGCACGTCGATGACGGCTGGTGCGGCGGTGGAGCGGGGGTCGGCGGCAGTGGCGCAAGCGGCCAGTGCCGTGATGAGAGCCAGACTGGTGAGGGGCGGGGCAAGCGAACGCAGGGACATGGGAAACCGATGAAATGCAGGCCCCGTCATTATGCCGTGCGTGCAGTGTCCTGCTGATGACACCCGGCATTCCAGTCGCGCCATCGCATGGTCGGGCGGCATGGGCTAAGGTGCCGGGTCCCTGTTTTGAGCCGTGCACAGATGAAGCTGGTGTCCGCCTGGTTGAAGATCCCGTTCTGGCAGCGCGTCGTGGCGGGCTTCGTGCTGGGCGCGCTGGTGGGCTGGATGCTGGGGCCGGCCGCAGCCACCTGGCTGAAGCCGCTGGGCGATCTGTATGTCACATTGATCAAGATGATCGCGGTGCCGCTGGTGTTCTTCGCGGTCATCAATGCGGTGTCCAGCCTGCACGGGCAGAAATCCGTGGCGGCACTCGGGGGGCGCACCTTCCTGTGGTTCGCGATCACCGCGACGCTGGCGGTCTGCGTGGGCCTCGCCGTGGGTTGGGTGCTGCAGCCCGGCAAGGGCTTGACCGGACTGATGATGGCGCCGGAGTACCAGATCCGCGAGGTGCCCAAACCCGTGCAGGTGCTGCTGGACATCGTGCCGGCCAATCCGTTCAAGGCGCTGACGGAGGGGAAGATCCTGCAGGTGCTGTTCTTCGCCGGACTGCTCGGTTTTGCCCTGGTCAAGCTGGGCGAGCGCAGCGCCGGCCTGCGCAAGCTGGCGACCGAAGCCAGCGACACCATGGTGCAGGTCACGCGGTTCGTGCTGGAGATGACGCCGCTGGGCACGTTCGGACTGATCGGTGCGCTGGTGGGTACCTATGGCTTCGAGAAGCTGCTGCCGCTGGGCAGCTTCGTGGGAGCGCTCTACCTTGCCTGCGCGCTGCACATCGTGGTGGTCTACGGCGCCCTGCTGCTGGCGCACGGGTTGAATCCCTGGAAGTTCTTCCGCGGCGCCGCGCCCGGCATGCAGATCGCGTTCGTCAGCTCGTCCAGCTTCGCCTCGATGCCGGCATCGCTCCGCAGCGTCACGCACAACCTGGGCGTGGACAAGGATTACGCCGCCTTCGCGGTGCCGCTGGGTGCCAGCATCAAGATGGATGGCTGCGGCGCGATCTATCCGGCGCTGACATCGATCTTCGTGGCGCAGTATTTCGGCCTGGACCTGTCGGTGAACCAGTACTTCGTCATCCTGCTGGCCTCGGTGCTGGGCAGCTTCGGCACCGCCGGCGTGCCGGGCACGGCAACGGTCATGGTGACGCTGGTGCTGAGCGCCGCCGGCCTGCCGCTGGAAGGCATCGGCCTGCTGGTGGCCATCGACCGCATCCTCGACATGATGCGCACGATGACCAATGTCACCGGCCAGATGCTGGTGCCGGTGCTGGTGGCGAAGGAAACCGGTCTTCTCGATCGGTCCGTGTACGAGGCCGCATCCACCAACGTGGGGCTGGACGAGAGCGAGCCGCGCGCGGGCTGAGCCGGGTGTGTCCTGTGGGAGCGACGTCAGTCGCGATTGGACACCTCCTGTATTGCCATCGCGACTGACGTCGCTCCCGCACACGGGTCAGACGGCGTTCGCGCCTTTGTCGCGCGACACCCACCACGCGAACACCGCGGCGGTGACGAACATCAGCAGGCTGTAGACCGCGGCGGGTACCGCGATGGTGGAGTTCTTCAGTACGTTGAGCGCGATGAAGATCGCCAGCGTGCCGTTGTGGATGCCGATCTCCATGGCGATGGCGATGGCCTGCTTCTTCGGCAGGCGCAAGGCCAGTGGTGCTGCATAGCCCGCGCCCATGCTGATCAGGTTGAACAGCAGGCACGCGATGCCGACGATGGCGAAATAGGTGGTCAGCGTCTTCCATTCCTGCGCCACGGCCGCGATCACCAGCAGCGCCAGCACCAGGACGGAGAGCAGGCGGATGGGCTTTTCGGCGCGTGCCGCGAAACCGGCGGCCTTGGCGCGCAGCAGCATGCCAAGCGCGACCGGCAGCAGGATGATCACCGCGACCTCGACGACCTTCTTCGTCGGCGGCGGCACGTACTGGCCGGCGCCAAGGAAGTATTCCAGCGACAGGTTCAGGATCACCGGCAGCGTCAGCAGGCACAGCAGGCTGTTGATCGCGGTGAGGGTGATGTTCAAGGCCACGTCACCCCGCGCCAGATGGCTGTAGATGTTGGCGGTGGCGCCGCCGGGCGAGGCGGCCAGCAGCATCAGGCCGACGGCCAGTTCGGCGGGCAGGCCGAAACCCAGCGCCAGGCCGAAGGCGGCCCAGGGCAGCACCAGGGTCTGCAGCGCCAGACCGATCAGCACCGCACGCGGATAACGTGCGACGCGGCGGAAGTCGTCCAGCGTCAGTCCCAGCCCCAGCCCCAGCATGATGATGCCCAGGGCCAACGGCAGCAGAAGATTGGTCAGCAAGGATGCCTGCATCGCGTACGACTCCCCTTTCGGCGCGAACACATGAAGGCGGCCACCAGCCGCCGCGTTGCGCAGCATGGCCGCAACCCTGCGGACGCGCAAGCTGGCGTACCCTGTCGCCGGCACCCCGGAGGAGATCCCCATGAGCGGTGAACAGCGCGAACTGACCTTCCGTTTCCTGGCCGAGCCCACCGACGTCAACTACGGCGGCAAGGTGCACGGCGGGGTCGTCATGAAGTGGATCGACCAGGTGGGGTACGCCGCCGCGGTCGGCTGGAGTGGCCATTACAGCGTCACGGTCGCGGTGGGGGGCATCCGTTTCGTGTCGCCCATCCGCATCAGTGATCTGGTGACCGTTTCGACCAAGCTGGTCTACACCGGCACCAGCAGCATGCATTTCGCCGTGGGCGTGCGGGCGCGTGATCCGATGGGGGGAGACGAGCGCCTGTGCACCCATTGCATCATCGTGTTCGTCGCCATGGATGCCACGACAGGCAAACCCATCGCCGTGCCGCCGTGGCAACCCGAGTCGGAGGAGGACCACCACCTGGCCGAGTACGCATTGAAAGTCATGGCCCTCAGCAAGGGCATCGAGGAAACCATCAAGCACTACCGGGAGGCGGATGCGACGAAGGCCGCTGGATAGCGGCCTTCGCGAGCGGAAGCATTGCCTGGCGGCCGGTTTACATCGGAATGCGGCGGGCCTGCAGATAGCGGTTGGCCCAGTAGCCGGTGATCAGGCTGTCCACGCGCACGTCCTTGCCGCTGCTGGGCGAGTGCAGGAAACGGCCTTCGCCCACGTAGATGCCCACGTGGTTGACGCGCCCCTTGAGCCCGAAGAAGACCAGGTCCCCCTGGCGCAGTTCGTCGCGGCTGCGGACCAGCTCGGCATCGGCCTTGGCGGCCATGTCGCGGGAGACGCGCGGCAACTCGATGCCGAGCGTGGTGCGGAAGACGTAACCCACCAGTCCGCTGCAATCGAATCCGCTGTCCGGCGACGTGCCGCCCCAACGGTACGGCGTGCCCATCAGTGCCAGGGCGCGCTGCAGCACGGACTGTACCTTGCCACCCTGCTGCTCCTGCGCCACGACGCCGCTCTTGCTCAGGTCGTAGGTGGCCAGCAGGCGGCTGATGTCGCCGGCGACCATCGCGGAACGGTCCACCAGCGGCAGGCTGTCGCTGGCGGCCAGGCGCGGCAGCAGGGCGGAAAGCGTGGCGGTGGCGGCTTCGGCCGCCTTGTCCTTGACGCTGCTGACGACGGATTTGCTGGCAGGGGCGGGCGTGGCGACCACGTCGGCCGACGCCACCGCCGGTGCCTCTGCGGGCGCCTCGACCGGGGCGCTCTGCGCCCAGCAGGTCGCGCTCGCGAACCCGAGCGTCAGGCTGAGAAGAAGGAGATTCAACCCCCGCAGTGGGCGGTGGGTGGCGGCTGGCAGGCCTGGGGGCAGGTCGTTGTCGGTCGTCACGCGCGGAAGGGGTCAACGGTTGGAAGGTCGATAATGCCCGCCGATGCCAACCATTTGGTTCATAAATCGTTATTTATTCGTTAAATGTGAACGTCCACCGTCACAGACTTGACCGATTCCTAACGGAGCACCCGTTTCGCGCCCGTGTAGTGGTCCCGCCAGTAAGCCCCGTCCAGATGGTCCAGGCGCACGGTGCCGCCGGTGCTGGGGGCGTGGACGAAGCGCCCTTCGCCCACGTAGATGCCCACATGGGTGACGCTGCCCTTGCTGCCGAAGAACACCAGGTCGGCCGGGGCCAGCCGACGCGGGTCGATCCGCGGGCCCTGCACCTGCGACAGTTCCTTCGAGGTGCGCGGCAGGCGCAGGTCGAGCATGTCGCGGTACACGTAGGTCACCAGCCCGCTGCAGTCGAAACCGGACTCGGGCGTGTTGCCGCCGTAGCGGTACGGTGTGCCCACCAGCCCGATGGCCCGCATCAGCACGGCGTTGGCGGCCACCGGGTCGGCAGCGTCCACGCGCGCCCATTCCCGGCCCTGGGATGGCGGGGCGGGTTTGCGGACGTGGTCGCCGCCACCGCAGGCGGAGAGCAGCAGTGCGGCACCGAGCAGGAGCAGGCGGCGCGGTGGCATTGGGCGGGTCAAGCCGGGATAATGTCGGGCCTTCATTGCGGTGCATCTTCGCCGCATTCCCCGGCGGCCGACAAGCCGCTCCAACCTGCCCACGGCAGGCCCCGCCCAGAGTCCCGCATGAAAATCGCAAAAGACAGCGTCGTCCGTTTCCACTACACCGTCTCCGAAGCGGGCCAGGAGCCCATCGAGACCTCGAAGGATCGTGAACCCCTGGCCATCCTGATCGGCCACGGCAACATCATCCCGGGGCTGGAGAGCGCCATGCAGGATCGCGAAGCCGGCGACAGCTTCGGCGTGGACGTGGCGGCGGCGGATGCCTACGGCGAGCGCCGCGACGGCCTCAGCCAGCGCGTGCCCAAGAAGCACTTCGGCAACCAGCGCCTGGTGCCGGGCCAGCAGGTGGTGCTGCAGACCAACTTCGGTCCGCGCGCGGTCACCATCGAAAAGATCGGCATGAGCGTGGTCGACGTCGACCTCAACCACCCGATGGCCGGCAAGGACCTGCACTTCGACGTGGAAATCGTGGAAGTGCGCGAAGCCAGCGCCGAGGAGATCGAGCACGGCCACGTGCACGGCGACGGTGGCCACCACCACTGATCCTCGCGGCACCGGGAATCATCATCGCGCATCAGGACGGCCCGCTTCGGCGGGCCGTTTTTTTTTCCGAGGCCCTGTCCATGGTCTAATCCGGCGACACCACAGGGGGAATCGAATGAGCACAGCGATCACGCTGGACCTGGCGCCCGTCGCGCCTGGCGACCGCATCCAGGCCTTGGACGTACTGCGTGGTTTCGCATTGCTCGGCATCCTGCTGATGAACATCGAAGGCTTCGTCGGTCCGCTGATGGCCTCCACCAGCGGTGTGAATCCTGATCTGTCCGGTGCCGACCGCATCGCCGACCTGCTGGTCTATGTGCTGGTGCAGGGCAAGTTCCACACGCTGTTCTCGCTGCTGTTCGGCATGGGGTTCGCGGTCATGTCGCAGCGTGCGGAGCAGGCCGGGCGTCCGTTCGCCGGCGTTTACTGGCGCCGCGGCCTGGTGCTGCTGGCCTTCGGGCTGGTGCACGCCATCTTCATCTGGGCCGGCGACGTGCTGGTGATGTACGCGCTGTGCTCGTTCCTGCTGCTGGCCTTCCGCCCGCTGCCGCACAGGTGGTTCGTGGGACTGGGGCTGGGCGCGTACGTGGTGCCGATGGGTTTCATGTTCATGATGGGGGCGCTGGGGTCGCTGCTGGCCGGCACGGAGGGCTGGGAAAAGGCCATGGGCGAGATGGGTAGGCAGATGCAGGGGCTGATCGAAAGCGAACGCCTTGCCTACGGCAGCGGCACCTATGCCGAAGCCACCCTGCAGCGGCTGAAGGACACGGCGCTGGCGCTGAGCAACATCACCATGTTCGGCTTCATCGTCTTCGGCATGTTCCTGCTGGGGGCCTGGTTCGTGCGCAGTGGTGCCATCGCGCGGCCGGGCGAATTCGCGCGACTGTACGGGCTGCTGCGATGGGGGGCGTTGCCGGCCGGCCTGATGCTCATGCTGGGCTCGGTGGCGCTGGCCCCGACCCAGGACATGGCGACCTTCAACCTGCGGCTGTCGAGCGCCTTCGCGTTGCAGCTGCTCGCCAATCTGCTGATGTGCCTGGGTTACCTGGCCTGGGTCATGCGTGCGCTGCAGTCGCCGTCGTGGCAGCGGCCGCTGTCCTGGTTGGCGCCGGCCGGCCGGATGGCGCTGACCAACTACCTGCTGCAGTCCCTGATCTGCACCTGGGTGTTCTATGGCTACGGGCTGGGCTATTTCGAGCAGCTGCCGCGCGCGTGGCAGATACCGTTCGCGCTCACCGTCTTCCTGCTGCAGGTCGTGGTCAGCCATGCCTGGTTGGCGCGTTTCCGCTTCGGCCCGATGGAATGGCTGTGGCGCTCGCTGACCTATCTGAAAGCCCAGCCCATGCGACGGCAGTCCGCCTGATTGCGACTAGACTGTGGGCGTGAATTCCCCCCACGACGACGTCCTGATCATCGGCGGCGGTGCCATCGGCCTGGCGACTGCGCTGGCCCTGCTGGAAAGCGGCCGCAGCGTGCGCGTACTGGACGCTGCCGCCGCAGGCAGCGGTGCCTCGCACGGCAACTGCGGCACCATCACGCCCAGCCATGCGCCGCCGTTGGCCGCGCCCGGCGTGGTGGCGCAGGCATTGCGCTGGATGTTCACGCCGGACGCGCCGCTCTACCTGAAGCCGCGCGTGGATCCGGCGCTGTGGCGCTGGCTGCTGCATTTCGCCGCCCGCTGCAACCCGCGCGACTGGCGGCAGAGCACCGCCGCGCGTTCGGTGTTGCTGGCCGACGCGCGCGCCAGGCTGGCCGACTGGGTGCAGCGCCACGGCTTGCAGTGCGAATTCGCGGAAGAAGGACTGGACTACGTGTTCCGCGATCCGCGCCGGTTCGAGCACTACACGCGGGAGTGCGATGTGCTGCGGACCTTCGGCATCGACAGCCAGGTGTTCGATGGGCGCGCGTACGAGCACGAGGAGCCGGCGATGCTGCCCGGCGTGGCGGGCGCCATCCGCTTCCCCGGCGACGCGCGCCTGCGGCCGGACCGTTACGTCGCCGAACTGGCGCGCGTCGTGCGCGCCATGGGGGGCGTGATCGAGGAGCAGTGCCGCGTCGAGCGCCTGCATCCGCTGGCCGACGGCATCCGGCTGGACACCGCCAACGGCCCCCGCCAGGGCCGCGATGCCGTGATCGCCTTGGGTGCGTGGACGCCGGCGCTCGTGCGCAGGCTGGGATTGCGTGCGCCGATCCAGCCCGGCAAGGGCTACTCGATCACCTATTCACGGCCGTCGCGGGTGCCACGTCGGCCGATGGTGCTGAAGGACCGGTCGGTCTGCGTGACCGTGTGGGACAGCGGCTTCCGGCTGGGCAGCACCATGGAATTCTCCGGCCACGACAGCACGCTCAACGCCACCCGGCTGGCGGCGCTGGAACGCGGCGCGCGCGAGTTCCTGCGCGAACCGGTGGGCCCGCAGGTGCAGGAGCGCTGGTACGGCTGGCGCCCGATGACCTGGGACGACCTGCCATTGCTCGGGCGTGCCCCCGGCCATGATCACCTCTGGCTGGCGGCAGGCCACGGCATGCTGGGCATCAGCATGAGCACGGCGACGGGCCAGCTGATGGCCGACCTGATGACCGGGCGCACGCCTGCGTTCGACCCCACGCCTTACCGACCGGAGCGGTTCGCATGAAAGCCCAGGCATTCGATCTGATCGTCATCGGTGGAGGGTCCGGCGGGCTGGCGGGCGCATTCCGCGCGGCATCGCATGGCGCGAAGGTGGCGCTGCTGGAACCGAAGGAGCTGGGGGGCACCTGCGTCAATCTCGGTTGCGTGCCGAAGAAGGCCATGTGGCTGGCGGCGGAACTCTCGCAGAAGCTGTCGCTGTCCGCGCAGCTGGGTTTCAACAGCGTTCCGCCGGTACTGGACTGGCGCGAGTTCATCGTGCACCGGCAGCGTTACATCGCCGGCATCCATGCCAGTTACCTGCGCAGGCTGGATGAAAGCGGGGTGGTGCTGATGCCGTGCCACGGCCGCCTGCTGGATGCGCATACCGTCGTCAATGGCGATGGCGTCGCGCTGCAGGGCCGGCACATCCTGATCGCCACGGGCGGCCATCCGCATCGGCCCGGCATTCCCGGTGCGGAACTGGGGTTGGTATCCGATGATTTCTTCAACCTGTGCTCGGCGCCCGCGCATGTGGCGATCGTCGGCGGTGGCTACATCGCCGTGGAGCTGGCCGGCGTGCTGCAGGCGCTGGGGAGCCAGGTGGACCTGTACGTGCGCGGCCCGCGCCTGCTGGAAGGCTTCGATGCGCAGATCGCCGACGAACTCGCCGATGGCATGCGCCAGCACGGCGTCCGTCTCCATTTCGGGCATGCGGTGGCCGCCCTCGAGCGAGCGGCCGATGATGGCGTGGTCGTGCTGGCGGAAGACGGGACGCGCAGCGACCGGATGGATGCGCTCCTGTTCGCGACGGGCAGGCGGCCGAACACGGAGGGCCTGGGCCTGGAAGCGGCCGGCGTGGCAACGGACGAAAAGCGCTTCGTGCGCGTGGACGCTTTCCAGGACACAAGCGTGCCGCACATCCATGCGGTGGGTGACGTCACCGGCCAGGCCGCATTGACGCCGGTCGCCATCGCCGCCGCCCGTCGGCTGATGGATAGGGTGTTCGGTGGGTCGCCGGATGCGCGCCTGGATTACGAAGGCATCGCGACAGTGGTGTTCTCGCATCCGCCCGCCGGCAAGGTCGGCATGACCGAGGAAGAAGCCCGCCAGCGTCATGGCGATGCCGTCCGGGTGCTGACGGCGCGCTTCAGGCCGATGCTCCACGCGCTGGCCGACTCACCGCAGCGCAGCCTGTTCAAGCTGGTCTGCGTGGGCAGCGACAACCGCGTGGTCGGCATCCACCTGTTGGGGGAGGGCGCGGACGAGATACTGCAGGGCTTCGCGGTGGCGATGAAGAAAGGCATCACGCTGGACGACCTGCACGACACGGTGGCGATCCATCCCACCAGCGCCGAAGAGGTGGTACTGATGCGGTAAGCGGCGCAGGAGCCGCCGCACGGCGTCCGGCATCGCACATGCGGCGCGCCGGGCCCCGCCCTACAATGGCGGCATGGAGACCTTCGCCCTGCATCGCGGCACCACGCCGCTGTTCATCAGCCTGCCGCACAACGGCACGCGGTTGCCCGACGAGTTCGGGGCGCGGATGACACCCGACGCGCGGCGCGTGCCTGATACCGACTGGCATGTCGACCGGCTGTACGCGTTCGCACGCGAGATGGGCGCATCGATCATCGTGCCGACGCACTCGCGCTACGTGGTGGACCTGAACCGTCCGGAAGACGACGTCTCGCTCTACCCCGGCCAGAACACCACCGGCCTGTGTCCGGTCGTGCAGTTCAGCGGACAGCCCGTGTACCTGCCCGGACAGGAACCTACACCCGCGGACATCGCCGCGCGCGTCGATCGCTACTGGCGCCCGTACCATCGCGCGCTGCAGGACGAGATCGCGCGCCTCCATGCGGCGCATGGCCGCGTGGTGCTGTGGGAAGGCCATTCGATCCGCAGCGTCGTGCCGTTCCTGTTCGAGGGCCGGCTGCCAGACTTCAACCTCGGCACGGCGGGCGGCGCGAGCTGCGGCCCAGAGCTGCACCAGGCGCTGGAAAACGTGCTCGCCTCGCAGCGGGATTTCAGTTACGTCGTCAACGGGCGCTTCCGCGGCGGGTACATCACGCGCCACTACAGCGACGTGCCGCGCGGCATCCAGACCGTGCAGCTGGAACTGGCCCAGCTGAACTACATGGACGAGGACAGCTTCGCCTATCTGCCCGAGCGTGCGGCGCCGACCCAGGCCTTGATCCGCCGGCTGCTGGAATGCGCGCTGCAGTGATCCGCCCGCGATGACGGGCAACGACGCGGAAGACGAACTGGCGCAACCGCTGGACATCGCGCCGGCGGAAGCCCCGGAAAGCCCGGCCGCGTCCCCGATGCTGAAATCGGTCGCCCGTTCCGGCGTGCTGCTGGCGGCGCTGGGTGCCATCGCCTTCTCCGGCAAGGCCATCATCGTCAAGCTGGGGTATCGCTACGGCGCCGATGCGGTCACGCTGCTGGCGCTGCGCATGCTGGTGGCGTTTCCGTTCTTCCTGCTGATGGGGCTGTGGGCCGCGCGCCGCGCCACGCCGCTGTCGCGTGCCGATCTCGGCAGGATCGGGCTGCTGGGTTTCCTGGGCTATTACCTGGCCAGCTTCCTGGACTTCGCCGGCCTGGCCTACATCACGGCCACGCTGGAGCGGCTGATCCTCTATCTGACGCCCACGCTGGTCGCGCTGATCGGCTGGGTGGCCTTCGGCAAGCGCGTTTCGCGGCGACAGCTGGTCGCGCTGCTGGTGAGTTATGCCGGCGTGGCGCTCGCCTTCGGACACGACCTGACGTTGGGGGGCAGCAATATCGCGCTGGGCAGTGCGCTGGTGTTCGGCAGTGCACTGGCCTATGCGCTGTATCTGCTGGGCAGTGGCGAACTGGTCAGTCGCGTCGGTGCCGTTCGCCTCACGGCCTATGCGAGCAGCGTGGCCAGCGTGCTCTGCCTGCTGCAGTTCATCTTGCTGCGGCCGATGGATGCGCTGGTGCTGCCGTGGGAGGTCCATGCGCTTTCGCTGGTGAACGGCACGCTCTGCACCGTACTGCCGGTGCTGGCCGTGATGATGGCGGTGGCGCGCATCGGATCGGCGCTGGCGGCGCAGGTGGGCATGGTGGGGCCCGTGTCCACCATCCTGCTGAGCCTGCTGCTGCTCGACGAACCGATGGGGCCACGGCAGGTGGCGGGAACGGTGCTGGTGGTGGCGGGTGTCTTCGTGGCGTCGCGGATCGGCGCGAAAGGGTGAGGCGCATGCCGCGTCAGCCGGGATGGCTGGCATCGATGAGCCATGCCACCACCTGTTTCAGGGCGTCCGCGCGGGAGCATCCCTGCTCGCGCGCCGCTTCATGGATGCGGCGTTGCCGGTGCGCACTGCTCCCTTCCGCCAGGATCGTCCACAGGTGCTCTGTCTGCGCGCGACACCCGAGCGCCTGCACGTCGTCGTCCAGACGCTCCAGTGTCTGCCGCAACAACGCAGGGACCGGCACAAGCGCCTGGCTGTCCACGTCCAGCAGGCCGGCATCGAAGCCGTAGCGCTGCGCTCGCCAGAGGTTCTCGTCGATGACCGCCTGGTCGCCGGCTGTCAGTCCTGCATGGCGCTGCGGATGCCGTTCCAGGTGACGGACCAGACAACGGAACAGCTGTGCGATCGCCAGCGCGTCGCGCACATCCGTACAGGCATCGGTCACGCGCAGCTCCAGCGTCGGGAACGCCAGCGACGGTCGCAGCGCCCACCACAGGAAGCTGGCGTCCTTGATGGCACCGGCATCGGTGAGCTGGCGAACGTAGGCCTCGTACTCTTCGTGGTCGGTGAAGAGGGGCGGCAGGCCCGTGCGGGGTATCTCGCGATACGCCGTGTGGCGATACCCCATCAGCCCGGTGTCGTGGCAGAGCCAGAACGGCGACGAGGTGCTGAAGGCCAGCAGCAAGGGGAGGTAAGGCTGCAGCCGGCGCATCAGGTCGATGCGGTTGGCAGGGTCCGCCGGCTGTACATGCACGTGCAGGCCGCAGACCATGTTGCGGTGGCCGAGCATCTGCAGTTCGTCCATCACCGCGTCATAGTGGGGCTTGTCGGTGCTGCGCTGGCCCCGCCACTGCGCAAGCGGGTGCGTGCCGGCGGCGAGGATCGCCAGGCCATGCTCCGTTGCGATGCGCGCCACCCCGCGCCGCATCGCCTCGAGATCGGCCTGCGCCTCCGCCGGATCCCCGTGCACGCCGGTCTGCACTTCCACCTGCGTCTGCAGCAGTTCGCCGCCGAAGCGCTCGCCGAGCGTGCGCCGGCACGCGTCGAAGAAACGGCGCGGCATGTGCCTCAGCCGCCGTCCGTTGCGACGCACCAGAAAATATTCCTCTTCGATGCCGAAGGTGTACGGGTGCGGATGGATTGTCGGTGTCTGCGCCATCCCCCGGTTATCGCATCGCGGGGGTGAACAGGGCGTTCAGTGGTGGCAGCCGCCGCGGAAGTTCCGTCGATGGGATGACGAAGCCGTCGCAACGGCGCAGGGCAAGGCGTCGCCGGTCAGACTTCCAGGGACGCCGCGACGCGCGGGCGTTCCGTCGATGGGATGACGAAGCCGTCGCAACGGCGCAGGGCAAGGAATCGCCGGTCAGACTTCCAGGGAGGCCGCGCCGCGCGGGCGTTCCGTCGAGGGGATGACGAAGCCGTCGCAACGGCGCAGGGCAAGGAATCGCCAGTCAGACTTCCAGGGAGGCCGCGCCGCGCGGGCGTTCCGTCGATGGGATGACGAAGCCGTCGCAACGGCGCAGGGCAAGGCGTCGCCGGTCAGACTTCCAGGGAGACCGCGCGGGCGTTCCGTCGAGGGGATGACGAAGCCGTCGCAACGGCGCAGGGCAAGGAATCGCCGGTCAGACTTCCAGGGAGGCCGCGCCGCGCGGGTGTTCCGTCGAGGGGATGACGAAGCCGTCGCAACGGTGCAGGGCTAAGGAGTCGCCGGTCAGACTTCCAGGGAGGCCATGTCGCCCTTGATCTCCAACCACTGCTTCCGGTCACCCGCCCGCTTCTTCGCCAGCAGCATGTCCATCAGCGAACGCGTCTGCAGTTCGTCATCGACAGTCAGCTGCACCAGGCGGCGCGTATCCGGATGGATGGTGGATTCGCGCAGCTGGGACGGATTCATCTCGCCCAGGCCCTTGAAGCGGGTGACGTTGACGGCGCCGCGGATCTTCTCGCGCTCGATCTTTTCCAGCAGCAGGCGCTTCTCCTCTTCGTCCAGCGCATAGAACACCTGCTTGCCCACGTCCACGCGGAAGAGCGGCGGCATCGCGACGAACACGTGCCCGGCCTGCACCAGTGCCGGGAAGTGACGCAGGAACAGCGCGGTCAGCAGCGTGGCGATGTGCAGGCCGTCGGAGTCCGCGTCCGCCAGGATCACCACCTTGCCGTAACGCAGGCCGGAGATGTCGTCCTTGCCGGGATCGCAGCCGATGGCGATGGCCAGGTTGTGCACTTCGTCGGAGGCCAGCACCGAGGTGCTGGCGACTTCCCAGGTGTTCAGGATCTTGCCGCGCAGCGGCAGGATGGCCTGGAAATCCTTGTCGCGCGCCTGCTTGGCCGAACCGCCGGCCGAATCGCCTTCCACCAGGAACAGTTCGGTCCGCGAAAGGTCCTGGCTGATGCAGTCGGCCAGCTTGCCGGGCAGCGCAGGACCCTGGGTGACCTTCTTGCGGACGATCTGCTTTTCGGTCTTCAGGCGCGCGCTGGCGCGCTCGATGGCGATCTGCGCGATGCGTTCGCCCATCTCCACGTGCTGGTTCAGCCACAGGCTGAAGGCGTCGTGGGCGGCGCCTTCGATGAAGCCGGCGGCCTGGCGCGAGGACAGGCGTTCCTTGGTCTGGCCGCTGAACTGCGGGTCGGTCATCTTCAGCGACAGCACGAACGCGACGCGGTCCCACACGTCTTCCGGCGCCAGCTTCACGCCGCGCGGCAGCAGGTTGCGGAAGTCGCAGAACTCGCGCAGCGCATCGGTCAGGCCGCTGCGCAGGCCGTTGACGTGCGTGCCGTGTTGCGCGGTGGGGATGAGGTTGACGTAGCTTTCCTGTACCAGCTCGCCTTCGGGCACCCAGGCCACCGCCCAGTCGACGATCTCGCCGTCCTTCTTCAGCTGCCCGGCGAACAGGTCCGGCGGCAGAAGTTCGCGGCCGGCCATCTCGCCCTTCAGGTAATCGCGCAGTCCGTCCTCGTAGTGCCAGCTGTCGCGCTCGCCGCTGGCTTCGTCGAACAGGGTGACGTTCAGGCCGGGGCAGAGCACCGCCTTGGCGCGCAGCAGGTGCTTGAGCGCGCGCACGTTGAACTTGGGCGTATCGAAGTACTTCGGGTCGGCCCAGAAGCGCACGCGGGTGCCGGTGTTCTTCTTGCCCACGCTGCCGACCACTTCCAGCGGCGTGGCGCGGTCGCCGTTGCGGAAGGTGATGCGGTGCTCGCTGCCGTCGCGCTTGATGTGCACTTCCACCAGCGTGGACAGGGCATTGACCACGCTGACGCCCACGCCGTGCAGGCCGCCGGAGAAGGTGTAGTTCTTGTTGCTGAACTTGCCGCCCGCATGCAGGCGGGTGAGGATCAGCTCCACGCCCGGGATCTTTTCTTCGGGATGGATGTCCACCGGCATGCCGCGGCCGTCATCGCTGACTTCGCAGCTGCCGTCCTTGAACAGGGTGACTTCGATGCTGCCGGCGTGGCCGGCAAGCGCTTCGTCCACCGCGTTGTCGATGACTTCCTGCGCCAGGTGATTGGGGCGCGAGGTGTCCGTATACATGCCCGGGCGGCGCTTGACCGGGTCAAGGCCGGAGAGGACTTCGATGTCGGCGGCGTTGTAGCGACTGCTCATGAGGTGCGGGTGTCTTCCGGGAGTGGGGTTACGGCTGCGTCGCGGACTGCAGAGGCGCGCCGGTGTAGGGGCTGTAGAGGTAGTCGCCGGGGAACACGTCGCCGTTCGTCGGGTCCTGCTGCGGTGCCAGCAGGCTGCCCAGCGGCAGGCGGAACGCGTGGGTGCTGCGGTGGGTGATGACCTTCATCCATCCGCTGCCCAGCGGGTCGAAGAACAGCTTTCCCTTCGCGTCGCGGTCCTTGAAGACGGCGAAATGCATGTTCGTGCCCATCGGGCCGATCATGTTGGCCAGGATCGGCTTCATCACGGCCAGCATGGTCCGCAGCTGCGCGGGAATCTGCTCGTCGCGCAGCGCCTTGTGCGCGTTGCCGGCGGTGTCGACCAGCTGCAGGCCGGCCAGCGCGTCGTCCGCGTCCAGAAAACGGTCCACGCCCACCAGCCCCATCTCGCCCTGCACCACGGCCACCATCACGTAGCCGTCGAAGGCCTTCAGGAACTCCGCCTTGCTGGACGCGGGCAGGTTGGCCGAGTTCGCGGCCGCATGCCAGTACACCGAGGGCAGCCACCACACCAGTTCAAGGCCATCGTCTTCCGAAGACATCCGCTGGGTGTCCTGCGCCAGGGCTTCCAGCTTGATCTGCGCCGGTGCCAGCGGTTGCCGTTGTGCGGAGGCGACGACAGGCAGGGCGGCCGTCAGCAACAGCAGCAGGCAGGCGAGGCGGCGATTCGGCATGGGCGGACGGTTTCCGGTGCGGGCGGCGGTTCAGCCGCAGGAGTTTGCCGGGTAGGCGGGTTTTTTGCACGTTCAGCCCTTACCCACTAGTGTGCGGGCGCCTGCTTGGATTCGGCCGTGGCCGCCTCCATATGGCCTGTGTCGCACCCTGGAGAAGCCCTCATGAAACCGCGCCATCTTCTGCTGCTCACCGCTGCCGTCGCCCTGTCCGTAGCCGCCGTGGGCGCGCTGGCCCAGTCGCGCGCCGGCAACGACGCCGACAAGCGCAGCCAGGACCAATCCCAGTCCACCGATCCCTCCGATCCCGATCGAAAGGCGCAGCGCCGCGCGGCGAACGAGGCCGCCGCCAAGCGTGCCAGGGCCGAACAGGGCCAGGACCGGAAATCAGGCAAGGAAGACGAGGAAGAAGAGCGCAAGCCCTGATCCTCCGGATGCCTTGTCGCACAAGGCTTTCCGTCCCTCGCGCAGTGCGCCGGCGCCCCGCTTCCGCGGGGCGTCGCGCTTTTAGAACCCTGGCGTTGCCTGTAGACTATGGCTTTCCGGAGCCCCGCCCATGACTCCCCTGATTTTCGTTACCGGCGGCGTTGTGTCCTCGCTAGGCAAGGGCATCGCCGCCGCTTCGCTTGCGTCCATCCTCGAAGCTCGTGGCCTTAAGGTCACGATGATGAAGCTGGACCCCTACATCAACGTCGACCCGGGCACCATGAGCCCGTTCCAGCACGGTGAGGTGTACGTCACCGACGACGGCGCCGAAACCGACCTGGACCTGGGCCACTACGAGCGCTTCGTGCGCACGCGCCTGAGCCGCAAGAACTCCATCACCACCGGCCGGATCTACGAGAACGTGATCCGCAAGGAGCGTCGCGGCGACTACCTGGGCGCCACGGTGCAGGTGATCCCGCACATCACCGACGAGATCCGCCGCTGCATCGACGAGGCCACCGAAGGCTTCGACGTGGCGCTGGTCGAGATCGGTGGCACGGTGGGTGACATCGAATCGCTGCCGTTCCTGGAAGCGATCCGCCAGATCCGCACCGAGCGTGGCCCCGAGAAGGCCCTCTTCATGCATCTCACGCTGGTGCCGTACGTCGCGGCCGCCGGCGAGTTGAAGACCAAGCCCACCCAGCACTCGGTGAAGGAACTGCGCTCCATCGGCATCCAGCCGGACGTGCTGCTGTGCCGGTCCGAGCAGCCTATTCCGGATTCCGAGCGCCGCAAGATCTCGCTGTTCACCAACGTGCCGGAGCGCGCGGTCATCAGCGTGCCGGACGTGGACGTGCTGTACCGCATCCCGATGGGCCTGCATGGCCAGGGCCTGGACGAGATCGTGCTGCGCCAGTTCCGCATCGACAACGCGAAGGCGGCGGACCTGTCCGAATGGGAAGCGGCGGTGGATGCCACGCTCAATCCGCTGGACGAGGTGACCATTGCCGTCGTCGGCAAGTATGTCGACCACCAGGACGCCTACAAGTCCGTCGGCGAAGCGCTCAAGCACGGCGGCCTGCGCCAGCGTACGCGCGTCAACCTCAAGTGGATCGAAGCGCAGGAGCTGGAAGGCACCGACATGGCCCTGCTGCAGGGCGTGGACGGCGTGCTGGTGCCGGGTGGGTTCGGTGATCGCGGCTTCGAAGGCAAGGTGCTGACCTCGCGCTTCGCGCGCGAGCAGAACCTGCCGTACTTCGGCATCTGTTACGGCATGCAGGCGGCGGTCGTCGATTACGCCCGCCATGTCGCCGGGCTGGAGAACGCCAACAGCACCGAGAACGACAAGCAGTCGCCGCATCCGGTGATCGGCCTGATCACCGAATGGCGCACGGCCACCGGCGATGTCGAGAAGCGCGACGAGCGCTCCGACCTGGGCGGCACCATGCGCCTGGGCCTGCAGGAGCAGCGCCTCAAGCCGGGCACGCTGGCACGCGACCTGTACGGCAAGGACGTGGTGGCCGAGCGCCATCGCCATCGCTACGAGTTCAACAACCGCTACCGCACGCAACTGGAAGACGCCGGCCTGGTGATCGCCGCCAAGTCGATGGACGACCTGCTGGTGGAGATGATCGAACTGCCGCGCACGGTGCATCCGTGGTTCCTGGCCTGCCAGGCGCATCCGGAGTTCCTGTCCACGCCGCGCGACGGCCATCCGCTGTTCGTCGGCTTCATCCGCGCCGCGCGCGAGAAGAAGGCGGGCGGCAAGTTGTTGAAGGAAGCGCGGGCTTGAATGCTGTTCCCTTCTCCCGCCGGGAGAAGGTGCCCCGAAGGGGCGGATGAGGGTACGGCGAAGTCCGGGATGTTCCAGCCTTGCTGATTCCGCCGTACCCTCACCCCAACCCCTCTCCCGGGGGGAAAGGGGCTCTGACCAAAGGTGAATGCATGAAACTCTGTGGTTTTGACGTCGGCCTTGACCAGCCCCTGTTCCTGATCGCCGGCCCCTGCGTCATCGAATCGATGCAGCTGCAGATCGATGTGGCGGGCCGCCTGAAGGAAATCACCGGCAAGCTCGGGATGAACTTCATCTTCAAGTCCAGCTTCGACAAGGCGAACCGTACCTCGGGCACCAGCTTCCGCGGCCCGGGCATGGAAGAAGGCCTGAAGGTGCTCGACGCGGTGAAGAAGCAGGTCGGCGTGCCCGTGCTGACCGACGTGCACGAGTACACCCCGATGGACGAAGTCGCGGCCGTCGTGGACGTGCTGCAGACGCCGGCCTTCCTCGTGCGCCAGACCGATTTCATCAGGAAGGTCTGCTCGGCGGGCAAGCCGGTCAACATCAAGAAGGGCCAGTTCCTGTCGCCGTGGGACATGAAGCCCGTGGTCGAGAAGGCCAAGTCCACCGGCAACCAGGACATCCTGGTCTGCGAGCGCGGGGCCTCGTTCGGTTACAACAACCTGGTCAGCGACATGCGCTCGCTGAGCGTGATGCGCGATACCGGCTGCCCGGTGGTGTTCGACGCGACGCATTCGGTGCAGCTGCCGGGCGGGCAGGGCAGCAGCTCGGGCGGCCAGCGCGAGTTCGTGCCGGTGCTGGCGCGTGCGGCCGTCGCCGTCGGCGTGGCCGGTCTCTTCGCCGAGACCCACCCGGACCCGGCCAAGGCCCTGTCCGATGGCCCGAACGCCTGGCCGCTGGACAAGATGGAAGCGCTGCTGGAAACGCTGCTGGCGCTGGACGGCATCACCAAGAAGAACGGTTTCCTCGAATCCTCTCTCTGAGCTGAGCACACGACACGATGACCCAGATCGCCAAGATCCACGCCCGCGAAATCCTCGATTCCCGCGGCAATCCCACCCTCGAAGCCGAGGTCACGCTGGAAGACGGTTCCTTCGGCCGCGCCATGGTGCCGTCCGGCGCCTCGACCGGCACCAAGGAAGCCGTGGAACTGCGCGACGGCGACAAGACCCGCTACCTGGGCAAGGGCGTGCGCAAGGCGGTGGAGAACGTCAACACGACGATCGCGACCGCGCTGAAGGGCTTCGACGCCACCGACCAGGAAGGGCTGGACCGCCGCCTGATCGATCTGGACGGCACCGAGAACAAAGGCCGCCTGGGTGCAAACGCGCTGCTCGGCGTGTCGATGGCCAACGCGCATGCCGTGGCGGCGTCGAAGAAGATCCCGCTGTGGCAGCACCTGGCGACCGGCGACGTGACCTTGCCGGTGCCGATGATGAACATCATCAACGGCGGCGCGCACGCCGACAACAACGTGGACTTCCAGGAATTCATGGTGCTGCCGGTGGGCTTCGATTCGTTCGCCGAATCGCTCCGTGCGGGCACCGAGATCTTCCATTCGCTGAAGTCGGTGCTGAAGGGCCATGGCCTGAGCACGGCGGTCGGCGACGAGGGCGGTTTCGCCCCGGACTTCCGCAGCAACGTGGAAGCGCTGGACACCATCCTGGAAGCCATCGGCAAGGCCGGCTACACCGCCGGTGAAGACGTGCTGCTGGGCCTGGACGTGGCCTCCAGCGAGTTCTTCGACAACGGCAAGTACCACCTGGTGGGCGAGAACAAGCGCCTGACCAGCGAGCAGTTCGTCGACTTCCTGGCCGACTGGGCCGCGCAGTATCCGATCATCACGATCGAAGACGGTTTGGCCGAGGATGACTGGGCAGGCTGGAAGCTGCTGACCGACCGCATCGGCAGCAAGGTGCAGCTGGTCGGCGACGATCTGTTCGTCACCAATCCCAAGATCTTCAAGGAAGGCATCGAGTCCGGCACCGCCAACGCCATCCTGATCAAGGTCAACCAGATCGGCACGCTGACCGAAACGCTGGAAGCCATTGCGATGGCCCACCACGCCAACTACGCGGCCGTCGTGTCGCACCGTTCCGGCGAAACCGAGGACACCACCATCGCCGACATCGCGGTGGCCACCACGGCGACCCAGATCAAGACCGGCTCGCTGTGCCGCAGCGACCGCGTGGCCAAGTACAACCAGCTGCTGCGGATCGAAGAGGCGCTGGGCAGCAAGGCGCGCTACGCCGGCCGCAACGCCTTCGTGTCGCTGAAGAAGTAATCCATGCGCAAGGCGCCCTGGCTGCTGCTGGTGCTGGTACTGCTGCTGGGATGGCTGCAGTACAAGTTCTGGTTCGGCGTGGGCAGTTCTGGCCAGGTCGTCGCGCTGGAGCAGCAGGTCGAAGCGCAGAAGCGCGAGAACGCCGGCCTGCAGGAACGCAACGACGCGCTCGCCGCCGAAGTCGAGGACCTGAAGTCCGGTGAATCGGCGGTGGAGGAGCGCGCGCGCAGCGAACTGGGCATGATCAAGCCGGGCGAGAAGTTCTACCGAGTGGTGGAGCCCGCCGCGCCCGTGCCGGCGGTCGTGGACGAAGATGGCGGTGAAGCCGATGCCGCGGAGCCTGCCCCCTGATGGCGCGAGTCTGGGCCGTCGTGCCCGCCGCCGGGCGCGGCACGCGATTCGGGGGCGATCTGCCGAAGCAGTACCTCGTCGTCGACGGCGCGCCGCTGATCGCGCACGCGTTGGCCGCGCTGTTTGCACATGATGCGGTCGAGGGCGCGGTGGTGCCCGTGTCGCAGGACGACCCGGACTGGCCGGGCTGGACGGTGTTCGCCGGCAAACCGGTGCAGGCCTGCATCGGCGGCGCAAGCCGTGCCGCGTCTGTACTGGCCGGGCTGCAGGCGCTGCCCGCCGGTGTGCGGGCGGACGACTTCGTCCTGGTGCACGATGCCGCGCGGCCGAACCTGTCGCTCACCGATCTCTCGCACCTGCTGGAGCGGGGGCGCAACGATCCGGTCGGCGCGATCCTCGCCGCGCCGGTGCGCGATACGCTGAAGCGGGCGGGGGACGATGGCGGCATCGATGCCACCGAGCCGCGCGAGCGGCTGTGGCGTGCGTTCACGCCGCAGCTGTTCCGCCGCCTGCAGCTGACCCGTGCGCTGGAAAGCGCACTGGCCGACGGGGTCGAGGTCACCGACGAGGCCATGGCCATGGAGCGCCTGGGGCTGCGGCCCCTGCTGGTGGAGGGCTCCGAGAGCAATTTCAAGATCACCACGCCGGCGGACCTGGCGCGGTTCGCGTTCGAACTGGCACAGCGCTCCCGCTGAGTGCCTGAAGGGAAACACATGCAGACGCCCTGGAATATCCGCATCGGCCACGGTTTCGACGTGCATGCCTTCGGCGAAGGCGACCACGTGATGCTGGGGGGCGTTCGCGTGCCGCACGATCGTGGCGTGTTGGCGCACAGTGATGGCGACGTGGTGCTGCACGCCCTGTGCGATGCCATGCTGGGTGCATTGGCGCTGGGCGACATCGGCCGGCATTTCCCGCCGTCGGATGATCGCTGGAAGGCGGCTGACAGCCGTACGTTCGTCCGCCATTGCAACGCCCTGATCGCAGAGCGCGGCTGGCGTGTCGGCAATGCCGACATCACCGTGATCTGCGAACGGCCGAAGGTGGGGCCGCATGCCGACGCGATGCGCGCCTGCGTGGCTGAAGACCTGGGCATCGATGTCGATGCGGTCAGCATCAAGGCCACCACCACCGAAAAGCTGGGTTTCACCGGGCGCGGTGAAGGCATCGCCGCACACGCGGTGGCGCTGCTGGTGAAGGCGTGAGCGACGGCCTTCCGCGTGCGTTCGGCGCGCCGGTGCTGTCGGCGCGCATCCGCAGTACGCCGGAGGATTTCTTCGTCGAAGAGATCGCCGGCTTCGAAGCCAGCGGCGAAGGCGAGCACCTGCTGCTGACCATCGAGAAGCGCGGGCTGAACACCTCCTTCGTCGCCAGGCGATTGGTGGAATGGGCCGGCATTGCCGAAATGGGCGTGGGCTACGCGGGCATGAAGGATCGCCACGCGGTCACCCGCCAGCGTTTCAGCGTGCACCTGCCCAAGCGCGTGGCGCCGGCGCTGGAAACGCTGTCCTCGGACGACCTGCGCGTGCTGGCATCGACCTGGCACAACCGCAAGCTGCCGCGCGGCGCGCTGGCGGGCAACCGCTTCGTGCTGGTGTTGCGTGATGTACAGGGCGATGTGGCGGCCATCGATGAGCGGTTGCAGCAGGTCGCCGCGCACGGATTGCCCAACTGGTTCGGCGAGCAGCGCTTCGGGCGCGATGGCGGCAACGTGGCGTCGGCACTGGCGATGTTCGCGGGCCGGCGCGTGCGGCGCGAGCAGCGCTCGCTGCTGATCTCAGCGGCGCGCTCCGAGTTGTTCAATCGCGTGTTGGCCGCGCGCCTGGCCGATGCCAGCTGGAACCGCGGACTGGAGGGCGAAGTGTGGATGCTGTCCGGCAGCCGCAGCGTGTTCGGCCCCGAGCCGTGGAGCGATGCGCTGGCGCAGCGGTTGGCCGCGTTCGACATCCACCCCAGTGGGCCGCTGTGGGGGGCAGGCGAACTGCGCAGCCAGTCCCGCTCGGCGGAGGTGGAAATGGAGGCACTGCAGGCCGACGATGCGCAAGCGCTTCGCGCCGGCCTGGAGAAAGAGGGCTTGCGGCAGGAGCGTCGCGCGCTGCGCCTTCGGCCCGAAGGCCTGTCGTGGCGCTGGCTCCAACCCGGTTGCCTGCAGCTTGACTTCGCCTTGCCGCCTGGCAGCTACGCCACCGCGGTGCTGCATGAACTCGGTGACGTGGCGGATCGCCCGGCCCCGCAGGACCGTTCGTCGGAAAGCACCTGACGGCACTGGAAGGCCGCTGTGGCCGGCGTATAAGCGGTGGTGAGCGCCAGGTGTCGGCCGGAAGACGGTGTCACTGGCACGGAGGATTTCAACCCGACCACGCTGGAGGGCTCGCCATGAAAGTCCCGTTCCGCCTCATGCTTGTCGCATTCGCCGCGACGCTGCTGGGTGCCTGCGCCGGCACGCATCAGCTGACCTCCACCCAGCCTGCCGTGCAGCAGGAATTGACGCCCGAGCAGGAATACGTGGCCTACGTCGAGCGCGTTGCGCGGCGTCGGGGCCTCACCGTGACCTGGGTGAACCCGCCGAACCTGCCGGACAAGCCGTCCAAGTAAGCCTGCACGGCATCGCGGCGCACCGCAAAGCCCCCTTCCGTTGCCGGAAGCGGGGCTTTTTGTTTTTCCAGGGTCAGGCGCGCGGTCGTGCCAACAGCACCAGCACCGCACCCGTGCCGCCCTGTGCCGGTGGCGCAGAGTGGAATGCGAGCACATCCCCACGCTGCCGCAGCAGCCGGTCCACCGCATTCTTGAGCACCGGCGCATCGCGGTCCGAACGCTGGCCCTTGCCATGGATGATGCGCACGCAGCCATAGTCGTGGTCGTGGGCGTCGGCCAGGAACTGGCGCAGCAGGCCTTCTGCCTGCAAGGCCGTCGCCCCGTGCAGGTCCAGTTCGTCCTGCACGGAAAACTGGCCACGCTTCAGACGCTGGAAGATGCGCGCCGGCAAGGTGTCGCGGCGATGGCTGAGTGCGTCGCCTGCCGACAGCAGGGCGGTTTCGTCGAGGCCGCGCTGGAACTCGCTGCGCGCATCCCGCTCATCGCGCTCGGCCATGCGGGCGGCGGGACGCGGCGGCGCCTTGCGTGGCGGCAGTGGCGCGTCCTCGATCCGCCTGACATCGCCGATCGCCTCGCGGAACAGGGCGGCATCGTCGTCATCCGGGGCGGTGGGGCGGGACATGCATCACAGCGTAGCGGCATTGCCGTGCGACGCAAGCACGACAAGGCGCGGCGTGGATGGACCCTTGCGTTGGCGGGGCGTTGCGCGCTTCCGGTATCATGGGGCTGTTTTCGAGGAATCCCATGCGCGTACTGGTCAGCAACGACGACGGCGTTGACGCCCCCGGCATCCGAATCCTGGCGGAGGGCCTGCGGGCCGCCGGCCATGAGGTCTACGTGGTGGCACCCGATCGCGATCGTTCCGGCGCCAGCAACTCGCTGACGCTGGACCTGCCCATCCGCCTCAAGCGCATCGACCACTACACGTGCAGCATCGCCGGCACGCCGACCGACTGCGTGCACCTGGCGCTGACCGGCATGCTGGAGTTCGAGCCGGACATCGTGGTGTCGGGCATCAACAACTCGGCGAACCTGGGCGATGACGTGATCTATTCCGGCACCGTCTCGGCGGCGATGGAAGGGCGCTTCCTGGGCCTGCCCGCCGTGGCGATGTCGCTGGTCACGCACAACCACGAGCCGAAGCACTTCGAGACCGCCGCACGCGCCGCGGTGGAGATCGTGGCGCGCCTCAAGTCCGACCCGCTGCCCGCCGACACCATCCTCAACGTCAACGTGCCGGACCTGGCATGGGCCGACGTGAAGGGATTCGAGGTCACCCGCCTCGGCAATCGCCACCGCTCCGAACCGTGTGTTCCCCAGCCGGATCCGCGCGGGCGCACCGTGTACTGGATCGGTCCCGCGGGACGCGAACAGGACGCCGGGGCCGGCACCGACTTCCATGCCGTGCGCACGGGGAATATTTCCATCACGCCCATCCATGTCGACCTGACCCGCTACCAGGCGCTGGAAAAAGTCGCCAGCTGGGTGGGTGGCCTGACCGCGGCACTGGAGACGTCTGCGTGACCCCACGCCTGCGCCTGCAACCCGAAGCCGTCGGCATGGGCATGACCTCCCAGCGCGTGCGTGATCGCCTGGTGGAGCGCCTGCGCGAAGGCACCGCCAACAGCGCGGGTATCGCCGACGAGCGCGTGCTCAACGCCATCCGCATGTTGCCGCGCCACCTGTTCGTCGACGAGGCGCTGGCAACGCGGGCATACGAGGACACCGCACTGCCCATCGGCCACAGCCAGACCATTTCGCAGCCGTGGGTGGTCGCCCGCATGACCGAAGTGCTGCTGGAAAATGCGCCCAAGAAGGTGCTGGAAATCGGCACCGGTTCCGGCTATCAGGCGGCGGTGCTCGCCGCGCTGGGCCTGGAGGTCTATACGGTGGAGCGCATCGGCGACCTGCTGCGGCAGGCGCGCAAGCGCCTGCGCCAGCTGGGCATGAACGTGCGCAGCAAGCACGACGACGGCCGCATCGGCTGGGCCGAGCATGGTCCCTACGACGGCATCATCGTGACGGCCGCCGCGCCGGCCCTGGTGGAGGCTTTGATCGAACAACTCGCGGTCGGCGGCCAACTGGTCGCGCCGGTCGGCGGCAGCGGCTCGCAGTCGCTGGTGCGCCTGATCAAGCGCGAGGACGGCAGCATCGACGAAACCACACTGGCGCCGGTGGTGTTCGTGCCGCTGCTGGCCGGCACGCTGGACTGAGCCGGATGACGCCCACACACGATGGAACACCGGGCACGGGCACGTCACTGGGTGAGCAGCTCGCCGACATCATCGACCGCCTGCCCGAGGACCATCTGAGCCTGGGCGAGTTGCTGGACGTCTTCAGTGATGAAGGCCTGTTGCTGCTCACCATCCTGCTGACACTGGTGTTCCTCATTCCCGTTTCCATCCCCGGCGTCAGCACGGTGTTCGGCGCCGCCATCCTGCTGGTGGGCATCAGCCGGCTGATCGGTCGTCCGCTGTGGTTGCCACAGCGCCTCAAGGCACGCGCATTGCCGGCAGACCGGCTGCGTCCGGGCCTGAAGGCCGGCATGACGTGGGTGCGTCGCCTGGAAAGGATCAGTCGCCCGCATCGGCTGCGCGTGTTCGTCGATGGCCGTGCGCAGGACGTGTTCAACAATCTGGCCTTCATCCTGGCGGCGCTGCTGCTGATGGCGCCGTTTGGATTCGTGCCGTTCAGCAACACCCTGCCAGCCTTGGCGCTGCTTCTCTATGCCATCGGCTTCATCCAGCGCGATGGCGGGGCGGTGCTGCTGGGGCACTTGTCCAACATCGGTACGATGATCTACTTCGGTGTGCTCATCGGGGGCGGTGGCGTGGCGGCCCATGAGCTGTTCCAGCGCTTCACGAGTTGAACAACAGGAATAGGATGGATCTGGATAACACGACGACGCGCATGGCCACGAACCTTCGTTCCACAACGCGGATCCCGTTCCGTCTTCTCGTCATCGGCATGGTGTGGATGGTGCTGGCCGCCTGCTCCACGACGGTCGTGCGCGAAACGCCCTCCAGCCCGTCGCGGACGGCATCGCAGCCCAAGCCCGGGCAGACCGTGCGCGTGCAGCGCGGGGACACGCTGTACGGCATCGCGTTCCGCAACGGCGTCGACCAGCGCGACCTGGCCAGCTGGAACGGCATCGCACCGCCTTACACCATCTATCCGGGCCAGATCCTGAAGCTGTATCCGGGCAGCGGCCGTGCACCCGCCGCCGGCACGACCCCCCGTCCGCCTGCCACTCCGACGACCACGCGGCCGGTACCGCCGCCGGCCACGGTGACGCGGCCTCCCGTGGTGCAGACTCCGGCGAGCAGCGGCTTCTCCTGGCGCTGGCCTGCCGAAGGCCACATCATCGGACGCTTCACGCCCGGCGACGCCACCAAGCAGGGCATCGATATCGCCGGCAGCAGCGGCCAGGCCGTGCGCGCGGCAGCCGACGGCGTGGTGGTGTATTCCGGCGCCGGCCTGGTCGGCTACGGCGAACTGATCATCATCAAACACAGCGAAGCCTGGCTTTCCGCGTACGGTCACAACCGCAAGCGCCTGGTCAATGAAGGCCAGAACGTGAAGGCCGGCCAGCAGATCGCGGAAATGGGCAGCAGCGGCGCCGCGCGTGAAATGCTGCACTTCGAGATCCGCTACAACGGCAAGCCGGTGGATCCGATGCTGTATCTGCCCAAGCGCTGAAGCGGCGGGCGTACACACCATGACACTGCGGATCTTCTCCGCCGTCTTCGTGCTGCTCGCGGCGGCCACGCTCGCCGGCTGCATGTCTTCAGCCGCGATGCGCGCATCGCATGCCGGCACGCTGACGGTGGTCACGCTGAACCTGTGGCACGACAAGCAGGACTGGCCACATCGGCAGGACCTGATCGTGGCGGAACTGGCCGCGCTGCAGCCGGACGTCATCGTGTTGCAGGAGGTGCTGCAGGATGCGGCGCTTCCGAACCAGGCCGGCACGCTGGCGCAGCGGCTGGGGTACCAGTACCGCTTCTTTTCGGCCGACCCGCCGGAACAGACGCGCCGCTACGGCAATGCCATCCTGACGCGCACGCCGGTGGAGCAGGCCCGCGAAACGAAGCTGCAGCCCCTCGACGACTACCGGAACGCGGGCTGGGTACGCACGACGATTGCGCGGAAGCCGGTGAATCTGTACGCCTCGCACCTGCACCACACGCCGGAAGGCGGCGCCATCCGTGCCCGCCAGATCGCCAGCCTGCAGGAATTCATGCGGTCGACGCAGGGTGAAGTGCCCGCGATCATCGCCGGGGATTTCAACACCCCCGCCACCACGCCGGAACTGGAACCGTTGCTGCGGCGTTTTGCCGATGCCTACGCCGACGCGCATCCAGGCGTGGATGTGGAGACGGCGGCACACACCACGTTGAATCCCCACCTGGGCCACCCGGCCACGCGCATCGACCATGTGCTGGTGCAGCGCGACGCGTTCCGCGTCGTCGATGCGCGGATCATCCTCGATCGATCCGATGCGAAGGGCGCCTGGCCCTCCGATCATTACGGCGTATGGGTGAAGCTGGAGCGTCGGTCCGACTGAGCGCCTGTCACGCACAGCGAGGTGCCGCGATGGTGATCGCGCCCCCACGTGCGGAAGCCCGACGTGTCGATGTGGATGCGCGTGGGCGTGTAGAAGCCCAGTCCCATATCCAGCGAGGGACCTTGCCTGCGCCAGAAGCGGCACAGCTGCGCCACCCGGTCGCCGTCCGCGGGCAGGTCGAAATCGAGGGCGTTGTTGAGCACGTGCCGACTGCGCGGGCTCCCGCCCGAACACGTGTTGAGCGCGTCGTCGCGGTAACCCGACCTGGCGTGATCGGCCCGCACGATGCCCAGCTGTTGCAGCCGGTCCACCACGCGCAGGGTCGGCACGATCGCCGCCTGCCTGTGCGGCGGTGGCAAGCTGAATTCGGAGGCCGAGCACGACCGCCACCGCCGGCTGGAGCGCAGCAGGACGTGCAGCGGCATCACGCCGGCCACGCCGTGTGTGTCGAGCAGCTGCTGATACCGCGTCGATCCGGTGGCGTTGTCTCCGGTCCGCCATGCCCGGAAGCGTTGCATTTCATCCGCTTGCGACGGTTGGCAGGCTGGCAGCATCAGGCACGACAGCGCCAGCAGGCAGCCTGCCAGGCCCTGCCTCATGCAGGAGACAGCAGGAAGCCCGCCACCACGCGGCGGGCTTCGCCGGCGAGGACATTGAAGGTGCGTGCCGCCGCGGCGTTGGTCATCACTTCCAGCCCGACCCCCCGCCCGAGGCAGGCGGCCATCACCGCGGCCGGCGGGAACACCTGGCGTTCGCCCGTGCCCAGCAGGATGACTTCAGGCTGCAATGCGAGCAGCGCCTCCATGTCGGCCGGCACGAGCGCGGTGCTGTCGTGCACCGGCCAGTCTTCCTGCAACTGCTGCGGGGACAGGATGAAGCTGGCGGTCAGCACGCGGTCGTTCACGCGTGCGGAGTGGCCGTCGGCGCCGCGGAGCGAGAAGGCGTAATCGGGAAGTTCGTGGTTCAGCTGCATGGCGATCGGGTCAGGGGGGGGCTGGCCGCCGACTTCAACGGTACCGGCTCAGCCGCGCGGCAGCACGATCTGCCTGCGTTCCTTGCTGGGCCGGTAGAGCACGGCGGTGTGGCCGATGCGCTGCACCAGGGTCGCATCGGTCTGGGTGGCCAGCTCGGCGATCATCGCATCGCGGGCGTCGCGGTCTTCCCCGGCCACCTTCACCTTGACCAGCTCGTGGTGCTCCAGCACCTCGTCCAGCTCGGCTACGAAGGAAGGTGTCACCCCCTTGCCGCCGATCTGCAGCAGGGCTTTCAGGTCATGAGCCTGGCCGCGCAGGAAACGGGTCTGGGAAGGGGTCAGCGCGAGGGGCATGCGGTGCGGTACGGGTGGGAATGGGTGTTCAGGGTATCATGGCGGCCCCCCTGATCGGCTCCGGCGGCACGCGTCGCAGGCTGCCCGGAGACCTTCCCGCGCCCATGGCCACCCGCAGCAAAAGCAGCCAGCGCTGGCTGAAGGAACACTTCTCCGACCCCTACGTGAAGAAGGCGCAGGCCGAGGGTCTGCGTTCGCGGGCGGCCTACAAGCTGGAGGAGCTGCTGGCGCGCGACCGCCTGCTGAAGCCCGGCATGGTCGTCGTGGACCTGGGCGCCGCCCCGGGCGGCTGGTCCCAGTTCGTCCGCCAGGCGCTGGGCGACCACGGGCGGGTGGTCGCCATGGACATCCTGGAGATGCCGCCGCTGGCCGGGGTGGAATTCCTTCATGGGGATTTCAGGGAAGATGGCGTCCTATCGCAACTGGAAGCCATGTTGAACGGCCAGCCCGTGGACCTTGTGCTGTCGGATATGGCCCCCAATAAGAGTGGTGTGGATGCGGTCGACCAGCCGCGCATGATGCATCTGGCCGAGCTGGCGATGGAGTTCGCCGACGGCCACCTGAAGCCGGGCGGGGCGTTCCTGATCAAGCTGTTCCAGGGCACCGGCTTCGATGACTACATCCGCGAGCTTCGCCGCCGATATGACAAGGTGGCGATCCGGAAACCGGACGCCTCGCGCAAGCGGTCGCCCGAGGTCTACGCGCTGGGCCAGGGCAAGCGCATCCAGATCAAGTAAGGTGTCGTAACGTGGTTAATGTGAAAGAGGAACGCCGGAGCCGATGAGGATGAACGACTTGACCAAGAATCTGCTGCTGTGGGTAGTCGTGGCCGTCGTGCTGATGGTCGTCTTCCAGAGCTTTTCCCCCAAGCTGGGCGCCGGTGCGGCGAGCGGCGAAACCACCTATTCCGAGTTCCTGAAGGAAGTCGATGCCGGCCGCGTGGCCTCGGTGCGCTTCACCAAGGACGGCACGCTCACGACCAATGTCATCGAGTACAAGCGCAGCGATGGCGGTACCGGCACGGTCTACGGCCCGCAGGACGAGCAGCTGGTCAACCAGCTGGTCGAGAAGAACGTCAGCATCACCCGCGACCCGCCTCCCAGCGGCATCTCGCTGGGCGTGATCCTGCTGAACTTCCTGCCCGTGCTGCTGATCATCGGCTTCTGGATCTTCATCATGCGCCAGATGCAGGGCGGTGGCGGCGGCGCGAAGGGTGCGATGTCCTTCGGCAAGTCGCGCGCCAAGCTGCAGGGCGAGGACCAGGTGAAGGTCACCTTCGCCGACGTCGCCGGCTGCGATGAAGCGAAGGAAGAAGTCGGCGAACTCGTCGAGTTCCTGCGCGACCCGGGCAAGTTCCAGAAGCTGGGCGGCAAGATCCCGCGCGGCGTGCTGATGGTCGGCCAGCCCGGCACCGGCAAGACGCTGCTGGCCAAGGCCATCGCCGGCGAGGCGAAGGTACCGTTCTTCAGCATCTCCGGTTCGGACTTCGTCGAGATGTTCGTCGGCGTCGGCGCCAGCCGCGTGCGCGACATGTTCGAGCAGGCCAAGAAGCATGCGCCGTGCATCATCTTCATCGACGAAATCGACGCCGTCGGCCGCCACCGCGGTGCCGGTCTGGGCGGCGGCCACGACGAGCGCGAGCAGACGCTGAACCAGTTGCTGGTCGAGATGGACGGTTTCGAAGGCGGCGAAGGCGTCATCGTGATCGCCGCGACCAACCGCCCCGATGTGCTCGACCCGGCGCTGCTGCGTCCGGGCCGCTTCGACCGCCAGGTCGTGGTGGGCCTGCCCGACGTGAAGGGCCGCGAACAGATCCTGCGCGTGCACATGCGCAAGCTGCCGCTGGCCGACGACGTCGAGCCGATGGTCATCGCGCGCGGTACGCCGGGCTTCAGCGGCGCGGACTTGGCCAACCTCTGCAACGAGGCCGCCCTGTTCGCCGCCCGCGAGAACGCGAAGGAAGTCCGCATGGACCACTTCGACCGTGCGCGCGACAAGATCCTGATGGGCGCCGAACGCCGTTCGATGGCCATGAGCGAGGACGAGAAGACGCTGACCGCCTACCACGAGGCCGGCCACGCCATCGTCGGCCGCCTGGTGCCGGAGCACGACCCGGTCTACAAGGTCACCATCATCCCGCGCGGCCGCGCGCTGGGCGTGACCATGTACCTGCCGGAAGGCGACAAGTACAGCTACAACCGCACCGCCATCGAGTCGCAGCTGTGCTCGCTGTACGGTGGCCGCGTGGCCGAGGAGCTGATCTTCGGCGCCGACAAGGTCACCACCGGTGCCTCCAACGACATCGAGCGTGCCACCAAGATGGCCCGCAACATGGTCACCAAGTGGGGCCTGAGCGACGAGATGGGCCCGATCGCCTATGGCGAGGAGGAAGATGAGGTCTTCCTGGGCCGTTCCGTCACCCAGCACAAGAACGTGTCCGACGAGACCGCACGCAAGATCGACGAGGTCGTGCGCAGCATTCTCGATAAGGCCTACCAGCGCACGCGCAGGATCCTCACTGAGAACCTGGACAAGCTGCACACCATGTCGCAGCTGCTGCTGGAGTACGAGACCATCGATGTGCCGCAGATCGATGCGGTGATGGAGGGTCGGGACCCGCCGCCGCCCATGGGCTGGGACAAGTCCGGCAAGGATGGCGGCAAGGGCGATTCCCGCCCGCTGCCGCCGATTGGCGGTCCGGCCGCGCAGACCTGAGGATCCACCGGTCGCGCGATTGATCCATGCGACCCATGCCCTGCATCATGAAGGCCCGGCTCAACGCCGGGCCTTCTTCGTATGCGAGGTTGTGAGTCGTGGGAGCGACGTCAGTCGCGACCGAGACCTCGCGACCCACCGGGAGCCACGGTGCGACACGCGACGCTGTCGCGACTGACGTCGCTCCCACCAGGTGGGCGACCTACAATGCGTGCTGCCACCCTGGGAGACCGGCATGTTCGATACCACCCCGCAACTCGACTGCGCCGGCCGCATCCTCAAGCTCGATCGTGCCCGCGTCATGGGCATCGTCAACGTCACCCCGGATTCGTTTTCCGATGGCGGCGCGCACGACACGCTGGAAGCCGCGGTGGCCCATGGCCTGAAGTTGGCAGCAGAAGGCGCGGACATCCTCGATATCGGTGGCGAGTCGACGCGCCCGGGCGCGGACGAAGTGCCGCTGGACGAAGAACTGCGCCGGGTGATCCCGGTGATCGAACGACTGGCGAAGGAAACCACGCTGCCGATCAGCATCGACACCTCCAAGCCCGACGTGATGCGCGCAGCCGTGCAGGCCGGCGCGGGCCTGATCAACGATGTCTTCGCCTTGCGGCGCGACGGCGCGTTGGAGGCCGCCGCTTCGCTGGGCGTGCCCGTCGTGCTGATGCACATGCAGGGCGAGCCGCGGTCGATGCAGGCCGCGCCGCAGTACGACGACGTCGTGGGCGAGGTGCACCGTTTCCTGGCCGAGCGCATCTTTGCCGCGGAAATGTCGGGGATCGCCAGGAAGAACATCGTCATCGACCCCGGCTTTGGCTTCGGCAAGGAGACCGCGCACAACCTGCAGCTGCTCGCCCAGTTGGACCGCTTCGTCGAACTGGGCGTACCGGTGCTGGCAGGCCTGTCGCGCAAGCGCAGCATCGGCCAGCTGACCGGCCGCGACGTCGCCAGCGAGCGTGTCTCCGGATCGGTCGCCGCCCACCTCATCGCCGTGCAGCGTGGCGCCCGCCTGGTGCGCGTGCACGACGTGGCCGCGACCGTGGATGCGCTGAAGGTGTGGGCGGCGGTCGACGAGGTGGTGTTGCCGCGCAATGCGTCTGCCGCGGCGCCCATCCTGCGCTGGCCCGACGACGACTGACGTGGCCGCAGGCCGTGGTGTCCCGCGTTGGAACCACCAGGTCCGACGGGGAATGCGACATGCGTCATGCGCTGTGGATGGCCTGCCTGTTCCTTGCTGCGTGCGGACAATCACCGGCGCCGACGGTGCGCGTCGTTCCCGCTGCGGTGCAGGCGGCAGCAACGCCGGGTGATGCGGTCGAAGGCCTGCGCGTGGCCACTCGGGTCGGCTGCAATGGCTGCCATGGCGAAGGCGGGCGCGGTGACGTGTTCCAGGAGAACAAGGACATGGGCCGCATCGTCGCGCCCAACCTGACGCAGCGTCGCGCGCTTTATGACGACGCAGCGCTCGCGTTGCTGATCCGCGAAGGCAAGACCCATGACGGGCACGTGCCATGGGGCATGCCGATCAAGATGTTCCAGCACCTGAGTGATCGCGAGGTCCGCGACATCATTGCGTGGGTACGCAGTACGCCGGCCATCGACAACCCCGGCCTGCCGGAGGGCCAATGGTCGGATGCCCTGGTCAAGGCCACGCGCGACGGCACGCATCCCTGGCTGCCTGACATGCAGGCCGACCCGGGAAACGTACCCCCGGCGGCACCGCCCACGGAAGCCTTGGCTCTGGGCAAGCATCTGGCGATGACGTCCTGCACCGAATGCCACGGCTGGGACCTCAACGGCTGGGAAGGCGACCCGGCTCCGTCGTTGGTCGTGGCCAAGGCCTACACGCTGGAACAGTTCACCCGGCTGATGCGCACGGGTGAGGTCGCGGCAGGCGGAAAATCGAAGACGGGGATGATGAGCGGCGTGGCTGCCTACCGCTACCCGGTGCTGATCGATGCGGAGATCGGCGCGCTGAAGCAGTACCTGGATTCGCGCTGAGCCCTCGCGACACCGGGAAGGTATCGCGAGGGCCTGCGTTTCAGCGGACCTGCGCCTGGCTGCGCAGCGCCGGCACGGTGTCGGCGCGCCGCGATGCACGGACAGTGGTCTGGATGACGTCGCTGGTCAACGTGGCCGTGGAGGTGAACGGCGAAGAGTTGGACGTCGGGGGCGCGACCGCGACCGGCTGCGACGAGGACGGGGCATTGCGCACCGGCACCAGCGGCTGCGAGCTGTTGGCGCGGATGGGGCCGCCACCGGTGGTCTGCTTCCAGTTGCGCAGCAGCGTGCGCAGCGCTTCCGGCTTGTTGGTGGATTCCAGCGCGCCCGCCTGGTTCTTGCTGTTCTCGCCATGGCAGCCCGCACAGGTGCGGATCTCGCCGGGCTGCATCGTCACCCACACGCGTTCACGGACGATGGCGGTACCGGCAGCGTCGGTGGTCTGCCACGTCAGCGCACGGTTGGCCGGCACGAAGGCAGCGGTGGAACCATCGGCGGCGATCTTCACGCTGCCGGCCGGCCCGCCCGGGTTGGCCGGGTTGTGCGGGCTGGTGGTGGGCTGTGCGATCACGCGGCGCCCGGCGTTGTAGCCGTTGTACGCGCGGATCTGGTTGCCCTGCAGGATCTGGTAGTGGCTGATGTCGTAGACGCGGCCGGTGCCCTTGCTGGTCTTGACGCCACCGGGGACCTGCAGGTTGAACGGCTGCTGCGTGTCGCCCTGGTCGCGGCTGGTCTGGTTGCGGGTGACGATCAGCGACAGGCCGTTGGTCTTCATCCAGTTGCGCAGCGCGGTTTCGTCCACCTGTTCTTCCGCCAGCACGGCGCTTTCGGGCGCTTCAAGCTTGAAGCTGCCGCTGCTGGGGCGCGGGCGTGCCATCACTTCCACGGCTTCCAGTTCCCACAGGGTGCCGTTGTAGCTCTGCTGCACGTCCGGGGTCCACCACGAGACCGACTTGCTGATGCCGCTGGTCAGCGGGCTGCCGGCGATGAGCATGCCGGAAGCATCGGTGCTGAGCTGGTGCAGGCGGAACTGCACGCCCGCCTGCACCGTGGCGCTGGGGGTGTAGGTGGCGATCATCTGGCCCGTGCTCATCGGCAGCGGGTTGCGGAAGCGGCCGCCGGGCAGGCTGTTGTTGGTGGCGGCCGGCGAGGCGTCCACGACCGTCATCTGTTCGGCATTGAGCGTCGGCGCACCGGTCAGGCGGACGATCTGGTCGCTGGTCATCGAGCCGAACTCGCGCGCGTAGATCGCGTAGTACGTGCCCGGCGTGCGGGGATCCTCGCGCATCTGGAACAGGCCACCGTCCATGCGGACGAACTTCTTGTTCGCGATGATAGCGGTGTTGGTGTAGTCCGACAGCGCGCTGTCGCCGGCAAACGACTTGGTCAGGTAGCCGAACGACAGTTCGTGGCGGCCGATATGGTTGAGCGTCAGCTCTTCGGTGCCGTCCTGGTTCATCTGCCACGGCGTGAACAGGTTGTAGTTGTACTTGTTGACCTGGCCGTAGGTGGTGCTCATGCCCAGCCGCGACTCAGGGAACACTTCCGGCTTCAGGCCCACGTTGGCCGCGCCCGCCGCTTCGCTGGCGACGTCGTAGGCACCATAGGTGCCGGCGTCGGCCTGCTGGTCGCGCTGCAGGTGGTCCCAGCGCGTGAAGACCACGCGGCCGTAGCTGTCGATGATGGGCGAGAACGCGCCGCTCGGTGCGTGGTTGAGCATCTTCAACTCACCCGATGCCGGGTTGAGGCTGTAGATGCCGGTGACGGTCGGCGTGCTTTCGTACTCGTCCAGCTGCGGGTACAGGTGTGCCTCGCCGCCGCGCGGGCGGTCGGAGGTGAACAGGATGCGGTCATCGCTGGCGTACAGCGGCGACACGTTGTTGTAGGCGGTCGGCTGGCCGGCCACCTTGGTGATGACGGCCGTCTGGCCCTGGGCCAGGTTGGTCACTTCGTAGATCTGCCACTTCACGTTGACGCCCGCGTACTGCTTGGCGGGTGCGCCGACGAGCATGCTGAAGACCGCCTTGGTGCCGCTCCAATGCACGGTGGGCTCGCGCACCGCGATCGCATTGGCGGTCTGCAGGCCGTCCATGCCGAAACCGGCTTCCCGGGTCAGGTTGCGCAGCGACCCGTTGGGGTAGCGGATCATCAGGTCGCCACCGCGCGGTACCGCGCCCATGTCAGTCAGGTGGTTGGCGAAGGACGACAGGCGGCTGGCGAAGCGGTCGCCGCCCGGCACGGGCACCTGGGTGACAAACAGGATCGGCGTGGTCACCGCCGAGGTGACCACCGCGGCCGAGGCCATCGGCACGGCGGAAGCCGCCACGCGGCTGCCGGAGGCGGCGGCCGGCACGGCCTGGGCGGAAGCCTCCGTGGCGGGCGCGGTGACATCCGCTTCGCCGCTGCAGGAGGCAAGGAAAACGGACAGGCCCATGGCCAGCGTTGGCAGGAGCTTGGTGCGAAGGGCGCCGGAGGCAATGGGCATCAGGGTGCTCGTGATCGTTACAGGGGTTTCGAAGGCACGCGCTGTCCCGTGCATGGGCAGTGCCGTGGAGCGGCACCGTCCCTGCATGGCATGACGCGGAAGCATCACCGGATCCGTCACGCACCCCGTTGAGTGGGCGCCCCCGTCGGCTCCGGTATGAGCGGGTGAAGCGCTGACGCTTCTACCCGACCATGGAATTGCGTTGGAAGAATAACGGCCGCCCGGATAATCGCCAGCCCCAAAACGCAATACCGAGCACTGAAGCACAATATTCGCGATAAAGAATCGCGGGTCTGAAAACCAATACGGGAAATAGCGTGCGGGTCATCATCGATTAAGGTTGTCCGATGTCGCCCGATTGCCTGCGGAAGGCGTGGCGATTTTCACGCCATCTTCATCGCGAGTCACATTCAAGGCCTGTTTTCCTGCCTGTTTTTCCTGCGATGCGCGCAGTGTGTCGCCCCATACCTGGCCGTCATCAAGTCGCGTGTCCCGGCCGGGACATGCACGCCAGAATGGGTTGGCGTCGTCGTAATAATCCTGACGGCTGTCGCAGGTCCGCGCGGATTAAGTCGCCTGGATTATCAGGATGTCGCGATACCGGAATATCCGTTCCGAATGAAACCGGCGTCTCGACCTGCTTGCGCGCCGGGCCGGGACCGGTGACGGATGCCGGCATGCGATCACCCGCACGCTAAGCTGTACGCCCCTGGTTTCGTTGTCGCCCCCATGCCGGTCGATCCGCGCCCGCTCGCCCTGGCCATCATGGGGCCCACTGCCTCGGGCAAGACCGCGTTCGCGCTGGAGGTGGCCGAACGCTTCGGCGGCGAGATCGTCAGCGTCGATTCGGCGCTGGTCTACCGCGGGCTGGACATCGGCGCTGCCAAGCCGACCCGGGAGGAGCGCAGCCGCGTGCCGCACCGGCTGCTGGATGTGCGGGACCCGTGGCAGACCTACTCGGCAGCGGAATTCGCCCGCGACGCACGCCAGGCCATGGACGACATCGCGGCCCGGGGACGGTTGCCGGTGCTGGCGGGCGGTACCGGCCTGTACTTCCAGGCCCTGCTGGAGGGCCTGGCGGCCATGCCGCCCGCCGATCCGCTGATACGTGAGCAGATCAGCGCGCAGGCGCAGGCGCGGGGCTGGCCCGCCCTGCATGCCGATCTGGCGCAGAGCGATCCGATTGCCGCGGCCCGCATCCACGCCACCGACCCGCAGCGCATCCAGCGCGCGCTGGAAGTGTTCCGCCTGACCGGCAAGCCGATCAGCCAGTGGCAGCGCGAAGCGCGGGACCAGCGCCTGCCGTACCGGGTGCTGAAGCTGGTCCTGGCGCCGGCGGACCGCGACGTGCTGCACGAGCGCATCGCCCGCCGTTTCGACCTGATGCTGGCGCAGGGTTTCCTGGACGAAGTGCGCGCGTTGCGTGCGCTGCCGGCCATGCAGGCCGTGCCCGCCCCCCTGGACCTGCCGGCCGTGCGCGCCGTGGGGTACCGGCAGGCCTGGGAATGGCTGGACGGGCAGGGCAGTGCGGCGGAATTCCGCGAACGCGCCATCGCCGCCACCCGCCAGCTGGCCAAGCGGCAGCTGACCTGGCTGCGCGGCGAGCTGGACGCCCGCTGGTTCGACCCGACCCGCCACCAGGACCGCCTGCAGCAGGCTCTTTCGCTGTTTCTGGGCAGCCGGTAGCTGGTCAAGGCTCGGATGTTGTGTAACATCGGGGCTCCGGACGGCTGGGGAGCTGGTTTGCCGGTCCGGTCTGAAGCACCTCATACCTACTATAAGAACGCAAGGCGGGAGTACGACATGTCCAAGGGGCAATCCCTGCAGGATCCTTTCCTGAATGCACTGCGGCGCGAGCGCGTGCCGGTTTCGGTCTACCTGGTCAACGGCATCAAGCTGCAGGGCACCATCGAATCGTTCGACCAGTTCGTGGTCCTGCTGCGCAATACGGTCAGCCAGATGGTCTACAAGCACGCCATTTCCACCGTCGTGCCGGCGCGCAACGTGCGCGTGGGGCCGGGCGGCGGCTACGTGCAGCAGGGCGAGGACGATGGGGAAGGCGGGGAAGACGAAACCGCGTGATAATGCATGCCTCGATTGAAGAGGCATGACCCCATTGTTTGAAAGATCCCGCAAGGGTGAGCATGCGTTGCTGATCCAGCCGCATGCCGGCGGTCCGCCCGACGACGGCGCCACCGAGGAATTCGCCGACCTGGCCCGCTCCGCCGGTGCCACGGTCGCGGCGTTGCTGACCGCACGCATCGACAAGCCCAGCCCGTCCACGCTGATCGGCAGCGGCAAGCTGGAGGAAGTGAAGGCCGCGGCCGACGCCACCGGCGCCGACCTCATCCTGGTGAACTTCCCGCTGTCGCCCGGCCAGGAACGCAACCTGGAAAAACTCCTGCAGCGCCGCGTGCTGGACCGCACCGGCCTGATCCTGGACATCTTCGCCCAGCGTGCGCGCAGCCACGAAGGCAAGCTGCAGGTGGAACTGGCGCAGCTGCGCCACATGGCCACGCGGCTGGTCCGCGGCTGGACCCACCTGGAGCGCCAGCGCGGCGGTTCCATCGGCCTGCGCGGCCCCGGCGAAACCCAGCTGGAAACCGACCGCCGCCTGCTGCAGAAGCGGGTCGAACAACTGCAGAAGCGGTTGGAGAAGGTCGAGGTGCAGCGCACCCAGATGCGTCGTGCGCGCGTGCGCAGCGAACTGCCGCGCGTCGCGCTGGTGGGCTACACCAATGCCGGCAAGTCCACCTTGTTCAACGTGCTGACCGGGGCGGAGGCCTACGCGGCCGACCAGCTGTTCGCCACGCTGGACCCCACCGTGCGCCGCGTCGAACTGCCCGGTGGCGGCGTGGTGCTTGCCGACACCGTCGGATTCGTCCGCGACCTGCCGCACGAGCTGGTGGCGGCGTTCCGCTCCACGCTGGCCGAGGCCCGCGAGGCGGACCTGCTGCTGCACATCATCGATGCCGCCGATCCACTGCGCGAAGAACGCATCGCGCAGGTGGACGAGGTACTGCAGGAAATCGGCGCCGGCGATCTGCCGCAGATGCTCGTGTTCAACAAGATCGACCGCATCGAGGGCGCGCAGCCGCGGCATGACCAGCCCGATCCGGGCGTGGCCGATGGCCAGGCGCCCAGCGCCGGCATGGGCCGTGAGCGCGTGTGGATTTCCGCCCGCGACGGGCAGGGCATCGACCTGTTGCGTGGCGCGCTGGCGCAACGGCTGGGATTCCAGCGCGTGCGCGGCCAGCTGGACCTGCCGGCACATTCGGCACGCCTGCGTTCGCGCCTGCATTCGCTGGGCGCGGTGCTGTCCGAAGACCACGACGAGCACGGCTGGCACCTCACCGTCGACCTGGCGCTGGCCGATGCGCAGCGGCTGGCAGCGCAGGCCGGCGGGCATCCGCTGGAGGCGCTGCTGCCGCCGGCGCACGCGGAAGACTGGCAGTAGCCGCCCGGCGCTGTCCCGTAGGAGCGGCCTCGGCCGCGATGCTTTTTGGCGGTGTGCGGGACGGCTTAAAGGCATCGCGCCTGGGTCGCCGTAGGAGCGGCCTCGGCCGCGATGCTTTTTTGCGGTATGCGGGAAGGCTTAAAGGCATCGCGCCCAAGGGCGCTCCTACATAGGATCGAGCCTCGCGCCGAAGGCTGGGTCGCCGTAGGAGCGGCCTCGGCCGCGATGCTTTTTTTGCGGTATGCGGGAAGGCCCAAAGGCATCGCGCCCGAGGGCGCTCCTACGGAAGATCGAGCGTGCAGGAGGTCCAGGGCGTCGCACCTGCAGGGATCCGGATCCCGGATCCCATGACCTCCCGGCCTTGTCTGCGGGCCGGGATGGCCCAATCTTGTAGAATCGGACACGCGCCGGTCCTCGGCCCGCGCGAACTTTTCACTTCGGAGTGGGCATGGCCTGGAACACCCCTGGAAGCGGCGGCTCTGGCAGCGGCGGATCTGGCAACAACGGAAACCGTAATCCCTGGAAACCCCGCAGCGGCGGGAGCGGCAGCGGCGGCGGCATCGGCGAAGTGATCGAACGCCTGCGTGGCCTGTTCGGCGGTGGCGGCGGCGGTGCCAACCCGCTGCGCTGGGTCGCCATCGGCTTGGGCATCCTGATCCTCTTCAGCAGTTTCCAGCTGATCGGCGAGCAGCAGCGCGGCGTGGTGCTGCGTTTCGGCCAGTTCGCCCGCGTCATGGATCCGGGCCCCAACTTCAAGTGGCCCTGGCCTATCGAGAGCGTCACCAAGGTCAACGCCACCCAGGTGAACAATTTCAGCAACACCGTCTCGGTACTGACGCGCGACGAGAACATCGTGCGCATCCAGTTCAACGTGCAGTACCGCATCAGCGACCCGCGTCTGTACCTGTACGGTACGCGTGCCTCGGTCGCGGTGCTGGAGCAGGCCGCGCAGAGCGCCGTGCGCGAGCAGGTGGGCCGTTCTGACTTCAATGCCGTCATCAACCAGCGCGGTCCGCTGGCCGAAGCCGCCAGGGTCCGCCTGCAGGACTCGCTGGGCGCCTACAAGACCGGTCTGGTGGTCAGCACGCTGGAACTGCAGGACGCCCGCCCGCCGGAAGAAGTGCAGCCCGCGTTCGACGCCGTCAACGGCGCGCAGCAGGTGCGCGAGAGCCTGATCAACGAAGCCCAGGCCTATGCGGCCAAGGTCGTGCCCGAAGCCCGCGGTGAAGCCGCCCGCCGCCGCACCACCGCCGAAGGCTACAAGTCCTCCATCATCGCCAAGGCCGAAGGCGACGCCGCGCGCTTCAGCCTGCTGCAGGCGCAGTACAAGGACGCCCCCGACGTCACCCGCAAGCGCCTGTGGCTGGATACCGTGCAGCAGGTGCTGGCCGACAACCGCAAGGTGATCGGTGGCGACAGCCGCCAGTTGATCTATGTGCCCATGGCGGGCGCAGGCGCGGCGTCCGCCCCGTCCGCGGCCCAGGCCGCATTGCCTTCCGAAATCGTCATGCCGTCGGTGGAAAGCACGCCGTCCGGCAGTGCACGCAGTGCGGTGCGTACACCGCGACCCGCAGGCCGTGAGGAGCCGCAGCGATGAAAACCTCTCTTCTTGTCGGCATCATCGTGGCCGTCCTGCTGGGCCTGATGGGCTCGGTGTACGTGGTGCGCGAAGGCGAAACCGCGATGGTCTTCAACCTGGGCCGCGTGGTACGCACGGACATCAAGCCCGGACTGCGCTTCAAGCTGCCGCTGGTGGAAACCGCGCGCGTGTTCGATACCAAGCTGCAGGTGCTGGAGATGACGCCCGCGCGTTACTTCACCTCCGAGCAGAAGGACGTGCTGGTGGACTTCATCGCCATCGGTTACATCCAGGACGTCGGCGCCTTCTACCGCGCCACCGGTGGCGTGGACAGCGTGGCCACCGATCGCCTGTCGCCCATCATCACCAGTTCGCTGCGCAACGAGATCAACTCGCGCACGCTGCGCCAACTGGTGTCCGGTGACCGCAACGAACTGATCGCCAAACAGCTGGGCGCCATCAACGAAGACGCCAAGGCCCTGGGCATGCGCATCGTCGACATCCGCCTGAAGCAGGTCGACCTGCCCACCGACAACGACGTGCTGCAGAACGTGTACGAGCGCATGAGCGCCCAGCGCCGGCAGGAGGCCAGCCGCCTGCGCGCGGAGGGCGAGGAACAGGCCCGCACCATCCGTGCCCAGGCCGACCGCGACCAGACCGTGCTGGTGGCCGAGGCCGAACGCGACGCCCAGAAGCTGCGCGGCGAAGGCGACGCCACCGCCGCCCGCATCTACGCCGAAGCCGCCAGCCGCGACCCCGCGTTCTACGCCTTCCAGCGCAGCCTGGAGGCGTACCGCGCGTCGTTTTCCGATGGCAACAGCGTGATCGTGCTGGACAAGGACGATCCGTTCCTGCAGTACCTGCGCAACGACCGCTGAGCGGGCGCCCCGTCGCCCGCTGAACGCACACCCCGCGTGCAGCCGCACGCGGGACGGTTTACGGCCGGCCCGCGCGCCTTTGCGCGTTGACTCCAGCAAACGGCCTTGGGGAGGCGCCAGCACCCCCGGCTACCTGGAATCCCCCACATTCCGGCCCACCCTCCATGCCCGACCTCTGGTCCGCCCTCTGCCTGGTCATCGTCGTCGAAGGCCTGGTGCTGTTCGCCGTCCCCGGTGGCTGGAAGCGCGCCGCCATGCAGCTGCTGTACCTCAGCGACCGGGAACTGCGCGCCCTCGGCGGCATCGTCCTGATCGGCGGCCTGCTGGCCTTGTGGTGGCTGCGCCACTGAGCAAGCCTGGCGTCGCCGTGCCGGGCCTCCACTGACTGCAGCGTCAGCCAGGCACAACGCCCCGGATCGTCCCTCAATCCTTCTCCCCGCCTGCGGGGAGAAGGTGCCCGCAGGGCGGATGAGGGGCGAGCGCGATAGTGATCGCCTCCAGCACGGTGAACGTGTCCCTCAGCACCGCGTCATTCCAGAACCGCACGACGCGGTATCCCCTCTGTTGCAGGAAGTGCGTGCGCCTCCGATCATGCGCTGACTGCATCAGATGCTGACTGCCATCCACTTCCACGATCAATCCTGCATCGCAGCAGGCGAAGTCGGCAAAGTAAGGGCCTATCCGGTGCTGGCGCCGGAACTTGAAGCCCAGCAGTCGACGACCGCGCAGGTGTTGCCACAGCACGGACTCTGCTTCCGTCTGCGCGCGCCGCAAGTCGCGCTCACGCCGATGACTCTGCCTGCCGCGCATGCCCTGGCTCCCGCCGCTCCGTTCCCCGCAGCATGGCGCCGCCCCCTTTTCCTCCGCGTCGGTCATGTACCCGTGCCGGGGTAGGAAAAGCGCCCCTCATCCGCCCTTCGGGCACCTTCTCCCCGTTGCACGGGGAGAAGGGAAGGGCGGAGTTGTTCATTCGGCTCTTCTGGGCAGCCTTGCCTCCTTCTCCCCGCCTGCGGGGAGAAGGTGCCCGCAGGGCGGATGAGGGGCGAGCGGAGTCAGTCAGCCGGGGCTTCCACGCCCCCTCAAACCCCCCTCCTGCCGCCGACGGGGTAGCCCCCGCCCCCCAAAACCCGGATAATGCACAAAAGCCGGACGGGCGCTCTGAAGAGCCAACCCCGCCCGGCTTTTTCCATGTCTGGGGGTGACCCGCGGGGCGATGACGTCGCCACGGCGGCGCCCGGGTCTGCCGATCCGCGCGACTCACGTCGCCCCCACAATGAATCTCCTGGAGTCAGTGCAATGGGTCAGTCAGTCGTCGTTCTCGGTGCCCAGTGGGGCGATGAAGGCAAGGGCAAGATCGTCGATCTGCTCACCGAGGAAATCGGAGCGGTCGTCCGCTTCCAGGGCGGCCACAACGCCGGCCACACGCTGGTCATCGGCGGCAAGAAGACCGTCCTGCACCTGATCCCCTCCGGCATCCTGCGCCCCGACGCGCTGTGCCTGATCGGCAACGGCGTGGTGCTGTCGCCGGCCGCACTGATGAAGGAAATCGCCGAGCTGGAAGCCGCCGGCGTGGAAGTGCGTTCGCGCCTGAAGATCTCCCCGGCCACCCCGCTGATCATGCCGTACCACATCGCCCTGGATCAGGCCCGCGAAAAGGCCGCCGGCGGCAAGGCCATCGGCACCACCGGCCGCGGCATCGGCCCGGCCTACGAAGACAAGGTGGCGCGCCGCGGCATCCGCGTGGCCGACCTGCATTACCCCGACCAGCTGGCCGAGAAGCTGCGCACCGCGCTGGACTACCACAACTTCGTGCTGACCCAGTACCTGGGCGTGGAAGCCGTCGACTTCCAGAAGACGCTGGACGAGGCCCTGGCCTTCGGCGAGTACGTGCAGCCCATGAAGTCCGACGTCGCCGGCGTGCTGCACGACCTGCGCAAGCACGGCAAGCGCGTGCTGTTCGAAGGCGCGCAGGGCTCGCTGCTTGACATCGACCACGGCACCTACCCGTACGTCACCAGTTCCAACACCACCGTCGGCGGCGCGCTGGCCGGCACCGGCGTGGGCGCGGACGCCATCGACTACGTGCTGGGCATCTGCAAGGCCTACGCCACGCGCGTGGGCGGCGGCCCGTTCCCCACCGAGCTGGACGACGAGATCGGCGAGGACATCCGCAAGAAGGGCCAGGAATTCGGCGCCACCACCGGCCGTCCGCGCCGCTGCGGCTGGATCGACATCGTCGCGCTGAAGCGCGCCGTGGCCATCAACGGCATCAGCGGCCTGTGCATCACCAAGCTGGACGTGCTGGACGGCATGAAGTCGCTGAAGATGTGCATCGCCTACGAATACCGGGGCAAGCGCACCGAGTACGCGCCGCTCGACGCCCAGGGCTGGGACGAGTGCACCCCGGTCTACTTGGAGTTCCCGGGTTGGGAAGAGAACACCCACGGCGTCACCGAATGGGACAAGCTGCCGCCCGCCGCCCGCGCCTACCTGCGCGCGCTCGAAGAACTGTCCGGCTGCCCGCTGGCCATCGTCAGCACCGGCCCGGACCGCGACCACACCATGGTGCTGCAGGACCCGTTCGCCTGAGCCACCTGCGCTGAGGAAGGCGCCTGTCCTGTCGCGTCGCGGCAATGCGATTCCATCAGGTGTGCAGGGAGTGCACGCCGCAACAAAAGGAAGCCCCGCGACCGCGGGGTTTTTTTTGTGCGGTGCTGACCGGACGGGCCGTGTCGGTGCCGCACCGGTGGTGGGTTCCCTCTCTCTGGGATGCCTGCGTCGGCCGCGGCCTGCCGCCCGTGCGCAAGCGCCCCCTGTCGTTTCCTGCGGAGTTGCCTTTCATGCATGACCAACACCACCGGGTGGACAACGCCCCGGCCGCCGCGGGCCGCGCCCGTGCGCGCGGCCTGAGCGAGCGAGGCCAGTCCCTGTCCGGGCCCACCCCCGCCGCGCCGCGTGCCGGCCTGACGCGTGCGCAGCGCGCCGCGCTGGAGGTGCTGGAATGTTTCCGCTGGCGCCTGGCGTTCGTGCGCCGGCCGGCCTTCGCCGCGGCCATCCCGGTGCTGTTCCATCGCGACGGGACCCGCTGGCTGGTGATCCGCGAGGACGGCAGCCTGGACGAAACCCCGACCCTGCGGCTGCGCCGCTGAGCAGGCAGCGTGGCATGCGGCTTGCAGGGTGGGCAATCACCCTCAATTGCGGCCACCCGTAGCCGTTAGTAGTCACAGGTGTCATTTGTCATTGTTGGAGCCCCCCATGCATCGCACCCGCACCGCTGCCCAAACCTCTGTCGTCAACGGCCCCTGGCCGGCTTCCGCCCCCCAGGCGGCCGCCCCGCGCACGCCGGAACGCCGCACGTCCACCGCTGCGCAGGACGCCGCGGACCTGCGCGCCGGCCTCACGCCGCCGCAGGCGGTCACGCTGGAAGCGCTGGAAATCTTCCAGTGGCGCCTGGCCTTTGTGCGCCGCCCGTTGTTCAGGGCGCCCGTGCCGGTGCTGTTCGACCGCGACAACACCCGCCATGTGGTGATCGAAGAAGACGGCACCCTCAACGAACACCCCACGCTCGTCCTGCGCGGCTGAGCCGCGCCGTGCCGGCGCGCCGCCATCCCGGCGCAGGCCGGGCCGCCGCGCCTTCAGGCCCGCCCACGCCCCACTAGCGTAAGATCACGCCGGCACCACGCTGTTTCGTGCGTCTCGCCCGGCCGTTCCTTCGTCGTCGCTGCGCTCCCTTCCTGCGTTCGTCCGCCCGCTGCCGGGCCGCGACGTGCGCGACCTTTCCCTGGAGCGCTCATGCCGGGCTATACCACCCGCATGCTCACCGTCCGTCTGGGCGGCCGCAATTACCGTATCCGCGCGCTCAGCGACCTGCAGCAGTTCGCCGATCCCACCGGCCAGGCGCAACGCGCGGGCATTTCGTCGTCGCTGTGGAGCCTGTTCGGCCAGGTGTGGCCTTCGGGCCGGGTGCTGGCCGAGGCCATGAGCAGCTTCGACGTGCAGGGCAAGCGCATCCTGGAACTGGGCTGCGGCCTGGGCCTGTCCAGCCTGGTGTTGGCGGACCGGGGCGCCAACATCGTCGCCAGCGACCATCACCCGCTGGCGGAGCCGTTCCTGGCCTACAACGCGGGCTTGAACGATCTGCCGGCGGTGACGTACCGCGATCTGCCGTGGGAAGTGCCGGACACCACGCTGGGCAAGTTCGACCTGATCATCGGCAGCGACATCCTGTACGAACGCGACCACGCGGCGCAGATTGCGGCCATGATGCAGCGCCATGCGCAGCCGGCCGCGGAACTGCTGATCACCGACCCGGGCCGCGGCAACAGCGGCCCCTTCACCCGCGCCATGGCGCTGCAGGGCTACGAAGTGACCGAGCAGCGCAGCCGCTTCGACGAGAAGGACACCGAGCCGTTCCGTGGCAGGCTGCTCAGCTACCGGCGCGGCATGGCCGCCGCCGCCAAGAACGCCACCGCGTAGGGGCCTCTGGCCCACCGTGTGGGCCTGCGCAGGTGGCCGTGCCCCGGCGCTTGCATTGGGTCGGCTGCGCTTCCATTATGCGTTGCAATTGCAACGCATGAGGCGCCCAATGAAATCCGCATCCCTGCCCTCGCTCCGGGTCGATCCGGCCCTGCGTGAGGCGGCTGAGGCCGTCCTGAGGGAAGGCGAAACCCTCTCCAGCTTCGTCGAGCACTCGGTCCGTGCCCAGGTCCAGTTGCGTCAGCACCAAGAGGCGTTCATTGAGCGGGGACTGGCCTCGCGTGAGCGTGCCCGCAGCAGTGGCGTTTATGTCGAGGCCGCCCAGGTCCTGGCCGGGCTGGAGGCCCGTCTGGCGTCGGCGCGCAAGAAGGGGCATGCCTCTTGAGTTTCCGCGTCCGCTTCACGGAGGAAGCGCGCGAAGACCTCCAGCGCCTTTACGGTTGGTTGCTTGACCGAGACGAGGGGGACAACAGCGTGGCCGAGCGCGCTTTGCAGGCCATCCGCGAAGGCGTCACGGTGCTGCAGCTGGCGCCACTGAGCTGTCGCAGGGCAGATACCGGCAACCCGTTCCTGCGCGAGTTGGTCATCGGCTTTGGTGCCAGCGGCTATGTGCTGTTGTTCGAAGTGGAGGACGGTCACACGGTGACCGTGCTGGCGGCCAGGCACCAGCGCGAAGACGACTATCACTGACGCGGCCGTTGCCGTGGGCCTGCGTTGGCTTCAGTCCGCGGCTACAGCAAACCCTTCCGCGGCAGGCTGCTCAGCTGCCGGCGCGGCATGGCCGCCGCCGAAACGCCAACGCGCAGGGTGGGCCCTGGCCCGCCGTGTGGGTCGCGCCATGATGCCGGGCGTTGCTTGCCTTCTCCCCTCATTGCGGACAGAAGGTGCCCGAAGAGCGTGCCCCGTACTTGCTACGGGAGCAGATGTGGGCGAGACCCAGTAACTGCCCAATCTTCATGTGAGCGCGGCATTTGAGCCCCAAAGCCGTGTTTGAACTTGACGGCGCGGAGTCTTCTTCGCGCAGGTGAAGGCGGCAGGGCTTTCGACTACATTTTGCGACTGGCATGCACGATGGCGGGGGAACATCTACCAATGGGCCGGGCGCTATCGCCAGGTCGACATGAGCAAGGATGGCTTCCCCTTCGCAGTCGCACAGTTCGTTCCGCGATTGATGGACGACTACAGCCGTACCGTGCTTGCCACGCACACGCCTTGCGCCGGCATGGACGAGTCCAAGCTGATCCAAGCCCTGGCGTTGACCCATGCCGAGTACATCCTGGTGCATCCGTTCCGCGAGGGTAACGGTCGATTGGTGCGTCTGCCCAACACGCTGATGGCGTTGCACGCCGGCTGGCCGCCGCTCGATTCCGACGGTATCCGGGGTGCTGCCAGGCGGCGCTATATTGCAGCCATCCATGCCGCACAAGGCAACAACTACACCCCCCTCGAGCATGTCTTCACCGCCGTGTTGCGGCGAACGCAGCAGACGGCTACTTCTTGACGCGAGGAGCCTTGACGGCAGCCGTGCGCATGCCGCTTTTGGTGGTGGTCACGAAGCGGCCATCCGCAGCGCTACGGAACACCTTGGCCGATACACCCTCGATGGCGGAGGAGCTGCGTACGTTCCTGTCTACGGCAGCCTTGCGGGCGTCAGGGACCTTGAGCCAAGGGTTGCTGGCAGCGAGTGATTTCATGTGTTCAGACTAGCACCGCCCCGCTGTACCCGCCATGGACGCAGCAAATCCAGACAACAAAAGGCCGGGTGATTGCCCGCAGACCATAACGCTGGCCGGGACCCTCCAGCCCGCTTGCCGGCGAGCATGGAGGAAAGCATCCACTTCCGCCATGGAAACTCCAGAAGACGGGCGGCTTCCGTTCCGCTGATTACGTCCTGAGCTATCGCGGGCGTCAACAGGCGACATCCGCCGCAAGCATTGACGACGCCCGCCGCGAACTGACGCCCGTTTCCCGAACACCAGGCCCCGCACAGCGGGGCTTTTTCTTGCGCGCTACCTGAACAGCAACCCTGCATGCCGCCGCGCCCCTGCCGAGTTTCACGGGTAGCGCACGCCGACGGGCGGTAGTGTGAGACATCGCCTTCAGCACAAGCACGCCCCATGGAAAGCTCCTTGATGGCAGGCGGCGCCCAGGCTCCCGCAGAACAGCGCGCCCGCCTGTACGAAACCCTCCTGCAGACCACGCCCGACCTGGTCTACATGTGGGACCTGCAGCACCGCTTCACCTACGCCAACGCCGCCCTGCTGGCCATGTGGGGGATGACCTGGGAACAGGCCATCGGCAAGACCTGCCTGGAACTGGGTTACGAACCCTGGCACGCCGCCATGCACGACCGCGAGATCGACCAGGTCGTGGCCACCCGCCAGCCCGTGCGCGGCGACGTGCCGTTCAACGGCACCAACGGCCGCCGCATCTACGACTACCTGCTGGTGCCCGTCATCGGCCCCGACGGCGAAGTGGAAGCCGTCGCCGGCACCACCCGCGACGTCACCGAGCGCAAGCTGCACGAAGAAGCCCGCCGCAAGAGCGAAGAACGGCTGGCCGCCATGGTCGACGCCACCTCCGACCTGGTCTACCGCACCAACCAGGACTGGAGCGAGGTCGACATCGTCGGCGGCAGCCTGCTGTTCGGGCGCCACGGCTCGCTGACCCCCGACTGGCTGGACGTGCTGATCCACCCCGATGACCGCGCCCTGGTGGCCGATGCCATCGCCCGCGCGCGCGCCACCCAGACCATCTTCAGCGCCGAACACCGCATCCGCGGCGATGACGGTGCGTGGGCGTGGGTGTCCTCGCGCGCCGTGCCCATCCGCCCCATCGGCGGTGAAGTGACCGAATGGTTCGGCGCCGCCACCGACATCACCGCGCGCCGGCAGCACGAAGAACACCAGCGGCTGCTGCTGAACGAACTGAACCACCGCGTCAAGAACACCCTGGCCATCGTGCAGTCGCTGGCCCTGCAGACGCTGCGCGGCGCCGACGACCTTGGCGCGGCCTGCGACCGCTTCGAATCGCGCCTGCACGCACTGGCGCAGGCGCACGACGTGCTGACCCGCCAGGAGTGGGAACACGCGCCGCTGCACGACATCGTGCGTACCGCCATCGCCCCCTGCCTGCTGGACGATCCCGACCGCTTCGACATCGACGGCCCCGCGATGCAGATTGATCCGCAACGCGCGCTGGCGCTGTCGATGGCGCTGCACGAGCTGTGCACCAACGCCATGAAATACGGCGCGCTGTCGGCCCAGCCGGGACGCGTGTACATCCGCTGGCGCGCCGAGACCGTGCAGGGCCGCCGCAACCTGGTGCTCTGGTGGGAGGAACGGGACGGCCCACCGGTCACCGCCCCTGCGCACCGCGGCTTCGGCTCGCGCCTGATCGAACGCGGCCTGCGCCACGATCTGGGCGGCGACGTCGCCCTCGACTTCGACACGGCCGGCGTGACCTGCCGCATCACCGCCCCCATGCCCGAAACAGGAGTGGCCGCATGACGACGACCAACCCCGCACCGCGTGTCTTCATCGTGGAAGACGAATCCATGCTGGTCATGCTGCTGGAAGACCTGCTGCCCACGCTGGGGTACGAGGTGGCCGGCAGTGCCGGCTCGGTCGAACAGGCGCTGGCCGATCTTGCCGATGCCCAGTTCGACCTGGCCTTGGTGGACGTGAACCTGGCGGGCACGCCGTCGTTCCCCATCGCCGATGCGCTGCGCGCGCGCGGGGTGCCGTTCCTGTTCACCACCGGCTACGGCCAGCAGGGCCTGCCCGATCGGTTCATCGATGCACCCGTGCTGGCCAAACCGTTCCGCCGCCAGGACATCGACGTGGCGCTGACGCGCCTGCGTTCATCGGTGTAGGCACGCCACACACGCATCCGTCGCGTCCCCTGCCGACACGCGTGGACGAACGGCCCTATGCCGTCGCCGGGTCGCCGTCGCCGTGGATGTAGGGCGTGTCCAGCAGGCGCGACAGCGCATGCAGGCGACGCAGCACCGCCGAACGCAGATGCATCGGGGCGCGATCGTAGATCTGGGTCCACAGGCCGCGCAGGAATGCATGCGGGTCGCCGATGTCGGCGCCGGCGCGGACCAGGTTTTCCGCGTCCGACAGGCGCGCGTCGATACGTTCTTCACAAAGCATCTGCACGATGCTGCTGTGCATTTCGTGAAGATGCCGTGTGCAGGTGTCAACGTGTTCAGCGCGCAGTCGTGTTGCGGCCGTAGCGTGACCGCACGCTGAAAACAGGATGGCGACGCTCACGCTTCATCAATGTTGCGCTGTCCACGCTGGTCGCACACAAGCGAGGAACCGGCCATGGATCGCAAGACCCGGGACACCACACGCGTGGCGCCCACTCCCATTGAAGAAAATTCCGTAGAAGCGCGGCGTCGCCCCGACGGTGCGGTCGTGCCCGGTGAATCGCCGGCCAAGCGCACCAACGACGAACGCAACGATCCCCGCGCCGAACCCGGCGCGAGGGCAGGGCAGCCCCGCCGCCATTCACCGCAGAGATGAAGGACACCGATGACGACGCCACTGGACAAGCCACTGCGCCGCGAACTGAGGCTGGGCGAACAGGCCTACACGCTGACCATCGACCCCACCGGGCTGAAGCTGGTGGAGAAGGGGCGCCGCCATGGCGTGGACGTGCGCTGGGCCGATCTGGTGTCCGGCGACGCCGCCTTGGCGGCCGCATTGCAGGCATCAACCGCAGACCGATAGCGGCGCCGTGACCGGCGCGCAGGAGCATTCCATGAACCATCGCATCGACATTGCCGCACACGGCACGCCCAAGCCGACGGAACCGGGCACGCCGACACCGCCCGGCAAGCCGTCCGAACCCGGCAAGCCCAGCACGCCCGGGACGCCGAGCGATCCGTATCGGCCGGAAGATCCGGACAGGCCGCCGATGCCGCGCGATCCCGCCGATCCGCACGACGCACCCGTGGGGCCGGACCAGCCCGCGCAGGCGCCGGCCCACATCGATGATCCGCGCGATCCGCGCAGCATCGCCGACTGACCGCGCCGACGCATGCACCGGAACAAGGGGACGACCATAGACGACGCCACCACGCAGAACATGCAGAAGGAACGCCAAGGAGTGCTCATGCGACTTGCCGATTTCATTGAAGCCAATCCGCAACGGATTCTCGACGATGCGGTCGACTTCGCCATCACGCAGGCGCCGGACGGGGCGCAACTGAACCACAAGCGCCTGCGCAACGACATTCCGCTCATCCTGCGCGAAATCGTCGCCGACCTGCGCACGCCGCAGACATCGGCCGAGCAGCGCGCCAAGGCGCAAGGGCGGGCACCGCGGTCCGGCGGGCCGGAATCGGCCGCCACCAGCCATGGCCGCAGCCGCGCGGCCGACGGTTTCGGCGTCAACCAGATGATCGCCGAGTACCGCGCCCTGCGCGCCTCGGTGCTGCGGCTGTGGGCGGAGGACGAAGCGCTGGTCACCGGCGCCATCGAGGACATGATCCGGTTCAACGAAGCCATCGACCAGGCCGTGGCCGAATCGCTGCTGGAGTTTTCCCGCACGGTGGAGTCATGGCGCAATGTCTTCCTCGGCGCGCTGGGCCACGACCTGCGCGGCCCGTTGACGGCCGTCGTGGGTACGGCGGAATTCCTGGTGGACAGCGCGAAGGACACGCCGCATGCGCGGCAGGCCGAGCGCATCCTCAGCGGCGGCCTGCAGCTGAGCCGGCTGGTCGACGGCCTGCTGGATTACAGCAAGAGCACGCTGGGTGCGGGCATGACGCTGCACCGCGCGCCCTGCGACCTGGCTGCGGCGATCGCCGAGGAAGTCGAACTGCTGCGCGCCACGCTGCGCAACGCCCCCATCACGCTGCACGTGGCCTCCGATGACGCGTATGGCCACTTCGATGATGCCCGCCTGCGCGAAGCCGTGCACAACCTGGTGACCAATGCCGCCAAATACGGTGACGAAGGCGGAGAGATCCGCGTCACGGTGGAGGGCGACGAAGACAGCGCGTGCATTGCGGTGAGCAATGCAGGCGAGCCGTTGTCGACCGACGCCCTCAATGATCTGTTCGACCCGCTGCGCCGCGGCTCCCGGGCGGCCAACCAGGGCGAGCACACCAGCCTGGGGCTCGGCTTGTTCATCGTGCGCGAGATCGCCAGCGCGCACGGCGGCGAGGTGACGGGGCGCGTGGAAGGCGGCCGCACGATCTTCGTCATCACGCTGCCGCGGGAACCGGCCTTGGTCGCGTAGCGAGGCGCAGCGCCGTGCCGCGCCGCGCCGCGCAGGCTGCGGGCGCGGCGGTGCGTGCGGATGCGTCGGAGCATCGCCGCGATTCATGCCCGATTGGGGAAAACCCCCGCTTTTGCTCACGCCGCGATCATCTGCATGACTGGAGTGCACGCGATGATCACCTGCCATCTGGAGTATCGGAGCCACTCCGCACGTAGGTTCGACATGGCACGGCGATGTCGATGTCCGCGCACGGAATGACGCGATGCATGTCGCATGCGTTCTTCACACGACAGAGGACATTCCAGATGACACGCGATACTTCAGCACGTGATGCAAACCGCGACCCCATCACCGGCACGCCGGGCTCGCACCCGGTCGGCGTGGGCGTGGGCGGCGTGGCCGGCGGCATGGCCGCCGGTGCGGTGGCCGGCACGGTGTTCGGCCCCATCGGCACGTTGATCGGTGCCGCAGCCGGCACCGTCATCGGCGCGGCGGCGGGCAAGGGCGTGGCCGAACGCCTCGATCCCACCGGCGAAGCCGACTATTGGCGCGAGACGTCGCGCAGCCGTCCGTACTATTCCGACGAATACGACTTCCAGCGCGACTATGCCGGTGTCTATCACGCCGGTGCGGTCGCCCGCGGCGAGTACCCCGAGCAGTCGTGGGAGGAGACCGAGCGCCGCCTGCAGGCGGACTGGGAAGCGCGCCGCGGCGAGTCGCGCCTGGACTGGGAGCAGGCGCGTCCGGCGCTGCAGGATGCGTGGGAGCGTGCCGACCGCACCTACAGTGCGTACGCGCGCACCGACGAGCAGTTCGCGCAGCGCTTCGACAGCGCGCCGTATCGCCAGGACGGCGACGACTTCAACGACTACCGCGCCGCCTACCGTTACGGCACCTACGCGCGCGGCCAGTACGCCGACCGCGAGTGGGACGACAGCCTGGCCTCCGACCTGGAACGCGGTTGGGACCGCGTACGCGGCGGCTCGCGCCTGACCTGGGAACGCGCCAAGCACGCCGTCGCCGACGCCTTCACCCTGGACCGCCAGAAGCCGCACTGAGGAGTGCAGTGCGTGCGTCCCCTCCGGCATGGCTGGGGCGGGGCGCACGCGACGGGGGCGAGCACTACCGGCACTAATCGACTGATTAGAGTCCGCATGCGGTGTATCTGCAGATCGCAAGAGCCTGATGACCTGCGCCCGCAGGTCGGAACTGGTTTCGCTTCGCTATCCGACGATGATCAGATGGTCGCCATACGCCAGTACGTGCGGCCACAGCGTGCGATGGGATTGGACAGTTTCCAAGCTCAGATCAGCAACAGCTGAAGCGACGGGCAGGTCTCGGCCGGGCGGGACGTCCTGCAAAGGAAGAGTACTCTGACCCCTGTTTCCGGAGAGGCTAGCTAAAGTGGTTCTGCCAACAACCGAAGACTGGTCAGGCAATTCGCAACTTGCTCATGAACGAACTGCTGACTCTCGTTAGTTTCAATGAAGACAACCATGCCTTCGGCATTTGGTTGTTCGTTCGTAACTGAAACTTCGCGCCCGTCAAAGTGGTTGGGTAGTTCCCCTACAAATTGCTCAAAACGCTGCTGAATCCCTTCCTGGTCAAGCTCGTCGAACATGAAGTCCGCGGGGGATTTGACTATGTACTCGTAGCGAACGCGATAGCTGTAAGTATTCACCACTGGTGGCCTCTAGTATTTGGCTGAGCCCGAAAGTTCCAGTACCTCAATTCCAGCCGCTCGGTACCTAGCTAGTGGGTCTTGTCCATCCCAGTCTTCTGGCATTCTTTTCGTATAGCCTCCGGTTCGTAATTTCACGTCGTCCTCTTGGTGAATCCAAGCCAGGATGGTGCTTTCCTTTATGACTTTGGCGATGAGGAATGCGTCGGGAACTGCTTCGCTCGTGTTGGCCCAGTCTAAGGGGATATTCCAGAGCGACCGATTCTGGTCAACTGGAACGTCAAGATAGTCCTCCCATCGCCTCGGTGCTGGGTTGTCGAGTTCACGTCGGACGAAGCCATATAGTAGGCTGATGGGAATGACATGCTCTTTGACAAGGCCACAGGCACTCCAATCCTTTCTGCACAAGTGCTTTTCGCTGTATGCCTTTCGTGAGGCGAGTTGGACGCCGTTTTTGCCTGCAACGGCTAGAGTTGCTAGACGCAAGGCATGCCTCAGATTCGCCTTCGTTGCCGGATTCTTGTGGAGCTTTGCAACTGTCGCAGCGACCTGGCAGTGCCAGTAGAAATTCTTTGCTTCACTTTCTGTGGCAGTCATGACTGTCGGGTGTCGGATTCTTGAGCCTCAATTGCAGGTCGTAGTCGCAGTATTTCCATAACCAACCGTCCGGCAAGTCGTCGTCTTCAGGCTGCGCAGGAAGTTCTGGAAGTTAGCTTGCTGTTGCGCCCGCGCCTGTGCTTGCATGGCAGCAGCTTGATCCTGCATCGCCATGACCTTGCCCTGCTCGGCAGCAATCAGGCCCCGTTCGAACATCTGCTTCTGCTGGATGGCGTCCTGCTGGTCCCTGATCTCGGCTTCCTTTTCGATAGCAAGGTAATCGAACTCCTCGACCGAGATTTCCTTCTTAGCAAGCCGGGACGCCAGCAGGCGATAGTAGGTGACCAGTTGCTTCTGGCGATGGGACTCCAATGCCTGCGAGAAGTCGAGTTCGGCTTCCTTGTACTCGACCGCAGCCTGGCCGTAGGAAATCTGACCGGATGCATGTCTTTGGCTGATCAGCTCGCCTTGGATGTTCAACTTAGCCAGAGGGGCAGTTCCACCATAGGCATCGGTCAGCTTGTCATCGCGGAAGACAGACACCACCGGTCCACAGTTGTAGGGCAGCCCATTGGCCAGAAAGCCGGTGTACTCCCGGATGACGAAACCCGTGCCGGGAATCTGCTCGGTGGTGCGCGGCATGCGTGCAAGCGGCTGGCTTGCCGATATCGCCACATAGGGCGTGCCTTTCGAGTTCTGCAGGAAGCTGTAATCGCTGCACATGGTCGAAAGCGAGGCGGCGATCTCGTTCGTCAGTAGCTTGGTGAAGTCGTTGTATGAGCCGTGGATCTTGCGTTCGCCGTTCGAGCCCTGCTTGAAGTCCAGTTCCCGGCTGTCGGCATAGGTAATGGATACCGACTGGGGGGTGGTCGTCAGATAGGCATAGATCACGTGCCGGTTGTTCCATTCTTTGGTGACCCGCATCCGGTAACCGTCCGGGACCTCAGTCATTCCGTAAGAGCCATCAACCTTCCATTCGTTCTTGGATGACTTGACGGCTTCGAGGGCAACACCGAGCAGCTGCAACGGGTGCCGTTGCGGATTTATCGATATCGGGGTCGGTTCTTTGAGGGTGGCCGCGATGGTGGGCAACGAGCCCAACGCAACAGTGAAGCCCACGGTAAAGGCAGTGAATCTGGCGCGCATCCTTGTTTTCCCCTTGGCAAAATCAGCACCGTGACTCGATCGGGCCGGCTTACCAGAGGCTTATCTCAGCGCCACGGCCCACCGGGACGACCTGTCATCCCCTCAGGCAATGATGCCCCGACTCTACTTGGGCGACCAAATCTAGCGAGCCTGACTGCCCCCCACATTGACCCGCCCCCACCCCAACCCCTAAAATCCGCGGCTCCGCCGGAATAGCTCAGTTGGTAGAGCGGCGCATTCGTAAAGCCTCCAGCGCAGTTCCGAAGCGATGTTTGCAAGCAACACCGAACAAGGCCCGCAGATGCGGGCCTTTGTTTTTTCAGGTGTTTCCAGACAATGCGGATGTAACGCATCCAGGCTCTAAATCGACGGTTTCGACCGAAGTCGGCTTAGTTCCGGCTTCGGGAATTCGTCCGCTTTTGACGTGTCTTGTGATCGTTAGCTATCAGGCCAAACCAGAGACCGATGAATCTGAGCACCGGCCCACGCGCCATCCCCAACAGCCAGAGAAACCGAGTGGGGGACACGAGCAGCATCACCACACGCGAAGACGCCAGCGATGTTCGTTTCCTTTGTCTGGCTGGTCTGGATCTGCGTACCCATCGGGGTTTCAGCGAGAGCGCAACCGAGTTCTTCTGCTACAGGTGTCGACGGCGCGTTCTTTGAGGCAGTGAACAGACCCGCGAATCTGAGACGCTTGCCGTCCAGCAGCACCACATCGGCATGTCCCTCGATCCGATCGATGCGTGCTGCTTCCACGGTCACGCCGCGCTTCGAGAGATCCTGCAGGGTGGGCTCGTCCAGCTCCACCACGCCATTGGTGAGGAAGGTCACCGATCCCCACTCAGGCAGTAGCTGCGCTTGGTGGACGGACAGGGGGTTAGCCGCGATCACGCCGATCTGTCCCTGATCCAGCTCATACCCATGACAGTAGGGGCAATGAAAGACACTGGTTCCCCACCGCTCAGCCAAACCCTCGATGTCCGGCAGAGTGTCAGAGACGCCCGTCGCCAGAAGCAGGCGGCGAGCACCGTAAGCCTCGCCTTCAGACGTCTCGACGGTGAAGGCATCACGCGATCCCGACGCCTTCACCACAAGATCGTCCACCCACGACAACGTTGGATAGGCCTCCAACTGCGTCCGTGCCGTGCTGGCAATGACGGCAGGATCTGCGCCATCTTGGGATAGAAACCCGTGCGAGTGCGAGGCGGCTCTGTTACGCCGCTTGCCCGCATCAATGACCAGCACGCTGCGTCGTGCGCGTACAAGCTGTAACGCAGCAGCCATGCCGGCATAGCTGCCACCTACCACGATGACATCGTAGTTCTTCATGGGGTTCCCTTCTCTAGGTGTGCCTTGTGCCGGCGTGCAAAGTCAGCCGCCAGATCCGCCAGCGACACCGAAGCGAAGCGCTCAAGGAGTAATGCCTCGGCTTCGTCGAAGGCGTCATTCAGGGCGGCGTTGACGGCCTGCTCAACCAGACAGGCAGGGTTCTCGTGCCGGTTCCCCATCGCGAACAATGCCGGCTCGCCCAGCGCCTCATGCAGTTGGCCCAGGCTGACCTGGGATAGATCGGCTTTGATGTGCCAACCACCCGCGTGCCCGCGTGCCGAGGCGACCAGCCCTGCCTCGCGGAGCAAGCCCATCGTTCGACGGACGACGACCGGGTTCGTGCTCAGGCACAGCGCCAGCTCATCCGAGGTCATCGGGTCGGTGCGTTCGGCCATGTGCAGCAGGGCGTGGAGCACGGCAGAAAGTCGACTGTCTCTTTTCATGTAATAAATGATGTTACGTATACGAGCGAGCGTCAATCCCGCCTGTGGCCTTAACCACCTATTCTTCTCCGATTGACGAACCGACCTACCAGTAGGTAGATTACATCCTCCTTCACCAGGTTCGCTCCCCTTATGGGCATTTCACCAATCGGCTGGCTGCACACGCTGGGAAGCCTTCCCGCGATCCCCCTCGCGATCTACATGCTGGTCAAGCACGGGCGGATCGCCCCAGAGACGGGCGCCGGACGTGCCTACTTCTGGTTCATGCTGCTGGGTGTGCTCACGGTCTATCCGATCGCGCACCAGCCGGCGAGCTCCACCGTCGCCACTGTCACGTTGGTGTTCCTGCTGATCGGATATGGCATCGCGCTACTGCGACCGGCAAGGCGGCTGTGGACGTACATCCAGACGATTTCACTCAGTGTCACCGTCTTCCTTCTGATGGTGCCCACCGTGAGTGAAAGCCTGCGCAGGCTTCCTGTTGGTGACCCGCTGGCGACAGACTTGAAGGATCCGCTGCTCTTGGGTGTCCAAGGTGCGTTGTTCCTTGCGCTGATAGTGGGCGTCCCCTTGCAAGTAAGAGCGCTGTACAAGCAGCGTTTCCATCGAGACCAGGTAGCCAGTTAATGTCGTCTGCAGAAGCCCAGCCTCAGTATTCGCCGAAGGCCCAAGAGATCATCCAGCGGACCAACGAGCTGTTGGCTTCGGGTGGGTACAACGGTTTCAGCTATGCCGACATTGCCGAGCTGGTAGATGTCAGAAAGGCCAGCATCCACCACCATTTCCCGGCCAAGGTGGATTTGGTCAAAGCGACCGTCGCCCAGCATCGGCAGGCGATGAGGCAAGGGCTGCAGTCGCTCCAACAGTCGATTCCAGACCCCTATGCGCGACTGGTTGCCTACAGCCGCTATTGGGCCGACTGCATCCAAGAGTCGAACCCACCCATCTGCATCTGTGCGCTTCTTGCTGCCGAACTGCCGGCGATCCCTGTTGAGGTTGCAGACGAGGTCATGGGGCACTTCAGTGACCTTCAAGCATGGCTTGCCCAGACGATGGAGGAGGGGGCGGCCAAGGGTGTGATGCATTTGGTCGAAACTCCCTCGGCAGAGGCAGCGATGTTCATGGCATCCATCCATGGGGCGATGCTCTCGGCCCGGGCCACGGGAAATGCTCTGGTCTTCTGGCAGATCGCGAAGCTTTCGACGGACCGCCTTCGACTGACACCCGGCTCCGGCGAAGGACCGTCGCATTCGTAAAACCTCCAGCGCAGTTCCGGAGCGATGTTTGCAAGCAATACCGAACAAGGCCCGCTAACGCGGGCCTTTGTTTTTCCAGGTGTTTCCAATGGATGCGGATGCGGCGCGTCCACCGCGAAATTGATGCTTTAGACGTAAGTTGGTTTAGCCCCGGCTTCGCTCATTTCACTGCTTCTTTCGCAAGGCAGCCATTGGCCTGAGGGCGTCGTCTGTGAGCCGTTGGGTCCGGTTATGCGTCGGCTTGTTGGCCCGACCCAGCGATACCAAGATCGAGCTGTACCAAGGGGATAGCCTCGCCATACGGTGTGTTTTGAGAGTCGTCTACCTTTAGCCGGGGATCCGGCTACTGGTAGGGGATAGAGGCATAGCTGCGCCCGAGCCGATTGAGGTGTCTAAAGTTCGCTTGATGGGTATTCCAGCGTCCCCTTAACGAGCTCGTATGGGCGCTAAAACTCACTCAACCATACCGCCGGTCGTCCTAGTTTAGACGTTTCCCCGCTGTCCGCTTTTGGCCGGTAGCGGACATCTAGTCTTGGGGCAGGGATAGGGGATGTTTGTCGGCGGTGTTGAGGGTCGCATCCCAGCCGAAGCCTACAGAGACTGGGTGGGGGGGGGGAATACCCAGGATCGAACAGGCATCAATTCGGGCGGGCCGACCCAGTTTTAATTTCCGTTGGTCGGGGCCGCATCGTTGCTAGAGTTGCTCATCCTGCTGAATTGCGCTGTGCCACCACATCTGCCCTTCTCTCATGATGAACTTGAGCGTTAGAAGAATCACAGTATCGGGAGTGCCGAGAGTGCTGCCATCTATTCTGGTAGAGCCCAATCCTCAAGCGCGGGGAAGTCGTTGGAATTGAGCGTCAGCGTGAGCTAGGATTTGCCCATGTCTGAGCACCAACTTATCACTATCGATAGTCTCCGACTTTGGGTCCACTCTTTTGAGCCCACAGGCGTTACCTACGGCCAGTTCCTTGCGGAGCTGAAGGATCGGTGTTCCGTCGTACTGGAAGGTACGCCCTCGGAGTCAATGTTTGAGGTCCAAGCACGGTTGGTGGCGATTCTTGCGCTCTGCCGAGCCAAGGGCTTACTAGGTTACCCCTCACAGAATGATGAACTAATTCGTGCCTCTCACCCAGGCATCCTGCATTAGTTGGTTCGTTTTGACACGTCTGCGCCGTGGGGCCAACATCGTCATTCCTCGGTGGTGACCAATAGGTGACGCCATGGCTTCAGGTACCCGAAGTGGTAGGACGGCTAACCAAGGGCCGCGGCAAGTGGCGCAGTACATGCGCATGTCTGCTGAACATCAGCGCTATTCAATACAGAACCAGGCTGACGCTATAGGGCGCTATGCCGCTGCGCACAAGATGACCATCTGCAGAACGTATGCCGATTTAGGGCGCAGCGGACTGTACTTGGACGGACGACCATCCTTGCAGGAGCTTCTTGGCGACATTCAATCGGGAAAGGCTGAGTTCGAGGCGGTTCTCGTGTATGACATCAGCCGGTGGGGTCGCTTCCAGGACACTGATGAGGGGGCATATTACGAGTACATGTGTCGACGGTCGGGTGTTCCTGTCATCTATTGTGAAGAGCCATTTGGTGAGGAGCCTGGCCCATTTTCAACGGTACTGAAGAGCATCAAGCGTGCGATGGCTGCAGAGTACAGTCGGGAGCTTTCCACCAAGGTCTTCAGAGCGCACTGCAGGCTTGCAGGAATGGGATTTAGGCAGGGTGCCCAAGCCGGCTATGGATTCCGAAGGCTGTTGTTGGACGAAAGAGGTGAAGTGAAAGCGGTGCTGCAGCTTGGGCAACGCAAGTGGTTGGCAACGGATCGGGTAACACTAACTCATGGTCCTCGAAGAGAACTGCAGATCATTCGAAGAATCTATCGCGAGTACGTCGGCACGAAGAAATCGATGAGACAGATCAGCAAGGATCTCAACGATAGCGGCGAGAAGGGCCCCTGGGGAGGGAGATGGGATCCTAGAGCTGTTCGAGAGGTTCTATCAAACGAGAAGTATGTTGGAACGATGGTCTACAACCGAACCTCTTTCAAGCTGAAGCATAGGCATGTCGTCAATCCTGCAGAAATGTGGCTACGACACGAGGGCGCGTTCACTCCAATCATTGATAGAAGAGTCTTTGACAAGGCTGCAGATAGATTGAAGGCACGTAGGAAGTTGCTGGAAAGCGAAGCTATCCTCGACATGCTGCTGGATTTGTGGGCTCGTCATGGCTTGATCACTACCAAACTTATCAACCGACAAGAGCACATGCCCTGCTCGAAAGTGTGTAGGCGGCGCTTCGGCGGGCTTGCGACCCTCTATGCCATTTTGGGCTATGAATCTAATCGGACGAGAGCCTATAAGCTACCGGACGAGATTGTTCGGCACAAAATACTTGAACAACCCGACGTCGTTGAATGGCTGGGGAAGCGCAGACCTGAGTTCCTGAGCGAATTGCGGGGACTTGGATGTAATGATTCCCCTGCCGACTAGCGAGGTTCTCGGGTTTCAGCCGGCAGCTGAGCTGAGCAGGCCAGGAGGTTCGAACAGCCGATGCTGGCAAGATTTGGATTGAGCTGCGCTTGGAGTAACCCTCGTGGGGTCTCGCAGCCAGGCAAAGGCACTCTCCCCGTCAATAGACGGAGAAACGGCAAAGCTAGGGATTTGGATGTGCCCGAGCTCAGCCCCATGCCGCGCTGGCCGTCCACAGACTCTTAGGTCTACGGCTCAGGCTGGGGACTTGGAGCTGGAAATGGCGCGCCCGGAGGGATTCGAACCCCCGACCAATGGCTTCGGAAGCCACTACTCTATCCGGCTGAGCTACGGGCGCCTGCTGCCTATTCTAGCCGTAATCACGCCAGTAGCCCACTGGTGAGCCGTTCGGCCTTCGGTGGGCGGCATTTGCCCTGTAGTTGGGCTCGCAGGCAGCAGGTCAACCCCCCCCCTTCGTCATTTGGTGGTCGTAGCACGCATGGGATCGAGGATTCTTCCCAGACCGGCCTTCCAGAGTCAGTCAGCTAGTCCGTTATGGCGTTCCCTTCCGCATGCACATCAGCTACAACCAGAACATCCCGCTTTGCGATTTCCTCGCCGGCGGCGCTACAGAATGTCCACAGGTCGAGCGTGCCCACCACGAGGCACCTGTGCGCATCCAGTTGCTCCCGCGATCGAGGCTCTCCGCAGTCTCCGGCCGGATCTCATGTCTGCTTCTGGCCGAAGGCAGGCCTCAGGGGAGGGCGACAGGGGATTCCCGGTCCGGATCACGGCCCGGCGAAGGACCGACGCATTCGTAAAGCCTCCAGCGCAGTTCCGAAGCGATGTTTACAAGCAACACCAAACAAGGCCCGCTAACGCGGGCCTTTGTTTTTACAGGTGTTTCCAACTAACGCGGGCGAGGACCGTCCGACCACGAAATCGACGCTTCCGGTGTTAGTAGGCTTAGTGCCGGCTTCGGTCACTTGACTGATTCCGACCCCAAAGCGGACATCCGCCGGGGCGCACGCTCTGTACCCTGCTGGGCCCGGTTATACGTCGGCTTGTTAGCCAGACCCAGCGGCCCTAAGATCGAGCCGTATCAAGGGGATAGCCCACCATACGGTGCGCTGTGGGTAAGCCGTATAACCAGACCCAACTCAGGCGTTGGGCCTTAGGGGGAAGCCACGGATGCTGATTGACTGCCATAACTGCAAGGCAAAAGTTGACGCCGAACTGCTGGGTGAGCACAACGACAACGAGTTCTTTGCGACAAAGACTTTCTTCCTAAAGTGTCCATCCTGTGATGCGGCTATCATTGCTGAGTCTCAGGAGGATTTCGTGGATAGCAAGACCATTTGGTCTCGCCCAGTCAGGGTTTATCCTCGACCCAAGCGTGCCTTAGGCTCAGACATTCCGCCCATCGTGCGTAACTCAATCGATGAGGCCGAGAAATGCATGCAATCAGCCGCGTATCTCGCTGCTACTGCTATGTGCGGTCGATCCCTTGAGGCTATATGTCGCTACTACAAGACGAAGGACAGTTACTTGGGCGGTGGGCTCAAGGAGCTTCGTGACAAGGGAGTCATTGACTCGAGGCTGTACCAGTGGAGCGAGGAGCTTAGGGATCAGCGCAACAATGCTGCGCACGCCACAGACACAGAAATAGGCGCCCAAGATGCCAACGACGTGATGACGTTCACCTACGCGATCATTGACTATGTTTTCCTGCTCGCGCAGAAGTTCGATCAGTTCCAGAAGCGAAAGAACGATCGCGCTGCAAAGAAGAAGACCGGGGTCCAACCGGCCAAGGCGTAATTGTTCATCGAGGCGAACCCGCTTTGCGGGTCTTCATTCTTCAGCTGTGAAGCCTATGCAACCATTCATGTCGTTCGGCAACCTCCTTGCAATTGCGCTTTGTATCGTCTTAGTGGGTTGCGAAAAGCATAGTTGGGAGGGCCTGGTCTATCCAAAGACTGGCAAGATGCCCTATGACCTGACACTCGGCCATTTTTCGACGCTCGATGAATGTCGCGCTGCGGCGAAGGCAGTTTTGTCGAAAACGCGTGCCGAGGAAGGAGCGACCCCAGAGTACGAATGCGGTTACAAATGTACTATTAGCGCTTCGCCGCCGCCGCCCGGAATGCTTGCTACGCGCGTCTGCGAAGAAACTGCAAAGTGAGCTATCGGATGCTGCGCGGCCAGACTTTCAGGCGCGACCATATCTGCCACATCAGTGTGTTTCAGGAGACGTGATGCTGCCTCTTCGACGAACATCGAAGAGGGTAGGTCATACAAATTTGTACCGAATTGAGGTTCTAACTGAATGACCAAACCAACCCTCGACTCCATCGCCACGGCCAAGGCCAAGTTGGAGGAGGAACTCCGTAAGCTGGAAGAGCAGGAAGTGCAGCTACGCCAGCAACAGTCCGCTGATGCCTATTCCGAGGTCGTGAGCCTGTTGAGCCAATACGGGGCGTTGTTCACAGCCAAGCAAAAGGCAGAGATCGTTACGGCCGTTGGTGCGAGCAGTCCCAGCCGCCCCAAGAAGGCTGCTGTGACCAAGGAGGTCGCACCCAAGTACTGGCTGCCGCATTCCGGGGAGACTTGGACTGGTCGTGGCCGTCCGCCCCGTGCCTTTACGGCTTGGGAAGGGACGGCTGCCTACAAGGAATGGAAGGCGAAGCACCCTAACGAGAAGTTCCCGAAGTTTCCGGGCTGACATTGAGCTTGGGTCGGAGGTTCGGCGTCGCAGATCGATCTGTCAGGGGAAATCATCGAGCTCAACATCAACTGGTATCAAGAGAGTAGCTCGCCATATGGTGGCTAAATTCAATGAGCAAATTGACGTGTCTTGTCTTTCGTGCAATCGCGCCTTCTTTCGGAGTTTTTCATGAGTGATCAGCTGACCCCAGAGCAACTGAAGGATCGTGCCGTGAGATTCTACGCTCGATATGGTGATGACCTTAATCAGATTAAGAATTTGCTCGATATACACCTTTCTCAGCTTGCTTACGCGTACACGATCCAACAGAAACTTCCGCGTGAAGCGCTTACTGTAAAGGCTCGTGTAAAAACGCTGGATAGCTTCTTGAAGAAGCTTGAGCGCAAGGGCTGGCCACAGTTCTACTATCCGACAGAGGTGGCGGGAGATCTCGTGGCTGCTCGAGTTGTTTGCTGGTTCGTGGATGATTGCACGGGATTTCTCGAACTGCTGAGGAGCTCGCCAAGTCTGAGGGTTGCTCATCAGATCGAAGACTATATAGCGGAGCCCAAAGCGAGTGGATATAGATCAATTCATCTCTTCGCAGATGTCAAATATGACGGTGTTCGGCAGGAGAACGGCAAGGCCAATGTTACGAGTGATCAGCTGAAGTGTGAAATTCAGATACGCACGAAATTGCAGGATGCGTGGGGTGATGTAACTCATGAGTTTCACTACAAAGCAAAGAATCACGGGGTCGAGAATCGAGAGTATGAGGGATTTCTGTGCGATTTAGCTGATCGCCTGGCGAATGAGGATAGGACGTTGATTAAATTTCGGAACGCCTATCAAAGGATGGCCGACGAGAAGCTTGTTACGAACAAGCGTGAGGGCTTCCGAGACGACTAAGTACTTCCTAGAATTTGGTGCCTGAGCTCGGCCAAGCAAAGCGATGTAGTTTCTTGTCGCTGAGCGAATAGCCTACGGGGGGGGGGCGGCACGGCTTACCGTGTGGTCGAGTTCAATGCCAAGTTGCAGGCTTTGGCTTCGAAGGTTTCATAGTCAGCTCGGCAAACTAATCGGGATTGAAGACAAACTCTTCTTTCCAAGAGCCATCGGACACGCGCGTTCGGTACCCGGCTGGACGGCCAGTACTGGCAAGCCATTGTTTCGCATCAAGCGCTGCAGCGGCGACAGCTTGCTCGCGCGTTGGGTAAATAGATTCTGGCATTCCGTCAGACTTGACTTTCCATCCGCCCTTGTCTGCAGAAATGTTCCAGAAGCGAACTGTAGTGGTCTTCTCAGTGAAGTTCTCGGTCTGAGTGGAACGCAAGTCGTCTAAGGAGGTGAAGTATCTTTTGTGTGTCTTTCGTAGACTTACTTCATCGGTGGCTTCAAGTACAACAATTTCGTGATTGAGTCCAGACGAAAGCATCTCAATCTCGATGCGCAGCTTGTTTCGTGATGCTTCCTTTCTATCTTCGTAAGCTGTCAGCGATACGAGGCGCCCTTCGGTTCGGTCGTAGTGAATTAGGAAGTTCATTGCTCTATCGCCCGCCCTTTCAATGTGTTGAATAGTCCATTTATTCGATAGAGCTCCTGCCTAAGCGTCGTTTCAACAGACTTCGCTTGCTTCTTCATAAGCTTTAGCATTTTGGGGTCGACTGGTCTGGATTTTCCAAGCTGAATGCGCTGCGCTTGAAGCGATTCGACCTTCCTGATTCGTATAGATAACTCATTTAGGAACGCAAGTGCCCACGGGTCACCCGCTCCATACTTGATGTCTTGCCCATAAGTGTCCGCGAGCTTCTCCGAGACTTCGGCCCATAGGTGCTGCGCTCGCGTTCTAATCTGAACTTCTATCAGCTTCCCCATCCTGCTTACGATAAGGTGAACGGCTCTATAGCCGTTAGTAGGGGCATCTCTCTTGTCGTCTACAGCAGTATTGCCAAGCATAACCTTGGCTGCGTTGATCAACGAGTCTTGATCTACAACGCTACCGACGAGTATCCGGCAACCAGCGATATCTTGAATCTGAGTCAAGCGAGTTTTCTGCCGCTTGAGCTTCTCTACGATGGCAATGGTCGACTTAGCCGGTCGACCCGTAACCTCATAGCCCAATGTGTCTCGAAGGATGTGCTCAACCTCTGAGTAGGCGGCTGAAAATTCGTCGCGATAACTTTCGAGCTCTTCAAGGGCAGCAGCATCCACATCTCCGGCACGAAGACGGTCACCGATCTTGTCAATTTGTGTTTTGCTTAGCAGACACGTCCCCCAGCGCCAAGTGATTCGTTAGGAGGATTCTGCCATAAGGTGGTGTATACAGGACGCGGACCATCCGTATCCAAACACCGTAAGCCGGGCCATCCTACGCTCTGGGCATCGACCCTACATCAGTGCGCTATCATGCGTATCACCCTCACCAAGCGTCTTGTCGCCCAAGCGCAGCCCCAGCCCAAACCCTACGAAATGCGGGACATCCTCGTTAGGGGGCTGATCCTGCGTGTCCAGCCCAGCGGGCACAAGGCGTGGGTCGTCACCTGGCAGCATGGTAAGCGCCGTACGCTCGGGTCGACTGAACACTTGTCATTAGAGCAGGCCCGGGCGCACGCGGCTCAGGCCGTGGCTGAGGCCGTCCAGCAGCGTTTGCCGGCATTGGCGACGATCAAGCAACGGGCCTGCACCCTGCGCGAGTTCCTTGACGACCATTACGCCCCTTGGGTCGCTACCGAGCTACGCCGGGGTAGCAAGTACGTCATGCGGATCAAGACTCACTTTGCGGATCTACTGGACCGGTCAATGTCCGATATCGACGTGGCGACGATCAATCGCTGGTGGTCCGATCGCCTGACGCCCGCAGACGGTAAGCGCCCCGTTGAACGCATTACGGCCCATCGGGACTTTTCGACCCTGCGAGCTGCGATGTCGTATGCCGTCGAATGGCGCTTGTTGGACCGCAACCCCTTGCTGGGGATGCGCCAGAAGTCGGTACAGGGCCGCAAAGTAGTCCGCTTCCTGTCGCCAGATGAAGAAGCCCGGTTGCGGGCTGCCATGACGGCGCGCGATAAGCGAGGTGTGCATGGCAGGGCGAATGCCAATGCTGATCGTCGGCGCTACGGACAAGCCGTACTGCCCGATCTGCCCCAAGACGGGTACATGGACCATTTGACCCCTGTAGTGCTGCTTGCCATGAACACCGGCATGCGTCGGGGTGAACTGCTTTCGTTGGAATGGTCTGATATCGACCTTGGGGCTAAGTTCATCACGGTACAAGCCCGCAAAGCCAAAAGCGGCAAGCAGCGTCATATCCCCCTGAACGCCGAAGCGTTACGTGTCGTGACCCGGTGGCGCGAGCAATGCGAAGGGCTGGGGCAGGTGTTCGAACCGCAGGACGTCAAGAAGGGCTGGGGTGCTTTGCTGACAGCAGCCAAGATCACGGGGTTCCGGTTCCATGACCTGCGGCATCATTTCGCCAGCAAGTTGGTCATGGCTGGAGTGGACTTGAACACGGTCCGTGAGCTATTGGGTCATGCGGACTTGGCAATGACACTGCGCTATGCCCACTTGGGGCCGGAGCACTTGGCTTCAGCAGTGGAGAAGCTGGCTGCATAGGTGCTGGCTGACGGGAACAATGTCAGCCAGCACTTGACGCACCATTAAGTTTGGTCGTCTACCGGGGCACTTGGTCCATTCGTCTTGACGGAGGCAATGCCACCCTCACGAGCAGCCGTGCTTGAGTAAGTCTCGCTGGTGCCGATTCTCTCGCCATTAGCCGCTTTCAAGTTGAACATCGGGCTGCCGTTGGACGCGTTCTTGCGCTCGTATCGGGCGTCGTGCGGTGAATTCGTACGTACGGATTCAATGCCTACCTGTGCGCCGCCTTTGCTGGCGTAAAGCTCACTGGTCAGGATTGTCTCGCCATTGCCGGCCTTCAGGACGAACTTGAAATGCGTGCCGGACCTACTCAGAACGTATCTCGCTGCCATGGAATTTCCTCACAAATGGATGTTTGACTTGCGCTTGGCACTACCAGGGCCAGCTATCGATTGGGCCAGCTTGCGTGACATACGTACTTGCTGGCTCGACGCTGTAGACCGAGAGGTGCATGCACTCTGCACCCCAGCCAGTGAGGCCCATTGCAGTCACCAGCGTTTTGCCGTCTTCGTATTCCTTTAGGCGTTCTTCAGCGTGCTGATTTCGAGGTTTGAGCCTTTTTGCTCCCGTGACGGAGTGGATTAGGTGCGTTACTCCATTCATGCAATAGCCGACTTGTTCTGCTTTGCTCAAGTAGCCTGTTACGCCCAAGGGCACTTCAGCGTTTGAAGTCATGGTTCACCCCTCCCGGGTATAAGGTGGGCGCCAAGGAGTCGGCGAAAGGTCGAATCAACGTGGGCCCACGACCCGGCTAACGCTCAAGAGTCACGGGTGCGGCCAGGTAAATATGTGAATCTGACCGCTGGCTTTGTCGCGTTTGGTAGTGGCGTAAGCAGAGCTTTCTCTACTCTGATAACGAGTCCAGACTGGACCGCAAGATCACCAGCATTTGACGCATTAAGAATCGGACGTGGTGCGCAGATCCTTGTCCTTCTCCAAGTTCAAGGCTGAGGCCGTCTTACCCAGCACCTCGCGCTGTTCCGGTGTCAGCTGCCAGTAGTCGAGAATGAGCTTTGCCAGCTGATCGTCGTCAGCGAACAAATACGCCACGGGCACATCCAGCGCCTTTGCCAACTCGGCAGCCGATTCCATGTCAGCGCGGTTGACTTGCTGCTCGTAGCGGTTGACCCGGACAGCACCCTTGTCCTTTGACTGATCCTTATCCACAAGTGCCCCCAGCGCGCGCTGCGAAAGGCCCCGCATTGCACGGGCTTCCTTTAGGCGCTTGGCAAATGTCGCCGTGATCGAGTCGGGCTGGGACAAGCGGAGGTAACGGTGTCTGAACCTCTGAAAGCATGGCCCATATACCTCGCTAGTAACACTCTATACTGAAGCGGTAATATTGCATGGGGTTTAGCGAGTCGCAAGGGGATGCACGTACGGCTAAGCCCTTGATCCGTCGACCGAGGGGGTCTACCTATGAAGCGTTTCGTTGCGTTCTGCTTGATACCTGCACTTGCTGCTGCCTGCGCTACCAGCCCTGTTGCCCTGACCGACGCAAAGCCGGTCCCAGCTGACCGAGCGTTCGCCTACAACAAGCCCATAGACGGTCCCAGCGGGCAGCTGGTGGTCGTGCGGGATCAGGGGGCGTTCGGCGCTGCCTGCCCGATCGCCGTCTACGTGGACGGGCAGATCGCCGCTCACTTTCGGGCATCCGAGACCCTGACCCTGCACCTGACGCCAGGTCAGCACGTCATCGGGGCTGGGCCGTCAGGGGGTGGCATGTGCTCGTGGACGAACGAAGCGGCCCATCGCCGGGAAATCTCCCATACGGTGGAAGCCGGCGTCCAAGCCAAGATGCGGCTGTCCATCACGCAGCAGGGCTTGTATCAGATCACCCCCACGGGTTTCTGAGGGCGCACCCATGAAAAGCATCGGCGCCATCCTGATTGGCCTTGGCTTGGCATGGCTGGCATTCGCCCTGAACTATCACGAAGCGATGCGAGAGATTCGCGGACCGTTTCGGTCTGGCCCGGACCCAATCACCGAGTACGAGAACAAGCGTACGAACACCTACCTGTCGATTGGCACGGTCGCTGTGGGCGTAATCCTGGTGGGGTTCGGTTCACTACAGCGCCCCAGTGGCGATGATCGTGGCTACCGAACCTGCCCGAAGTGCGCCGAAGCCGTCCGGGCGGCTGCTGTGGTCTGCAAGCACTGTGGCTCCGAACTCAGCCCTATAAGCGAACAGCCCGGAAAGTCTTCGTACAAGGCGCTGGCTAAGGCTGCAGAAGAAGCTGAGCGCAAACAGAGGCGTTAGGGCGTCTTAGCCTGCTTACGGGGGTTGCCCCTGTCGGCGAGTACGCGCTTGCGCGTTTCATGCAGCCTCAAGGACTTGAGGTACTTGTCGGCTCTCTCGTCCAAAGCCCGTTGGTTGTAGCCACCATTGAGTATCGCAAGTGCCCCAAACAGGTCATTGCGGCGCTTAGCTGGCATGTCAGCAAACCACACATCGGCGATATCGTCCCAGCCGACTAAGCCAGCGTGCATGGCCCTTTGGCCCTTTGCGGTCAAACACAGCAGAACCGCCTTCTGGTCGTATTGGAAGGAGTCGGGCTCAACGTAGCCAAGCCGCGTTAGCCGACCAATCAGCACCGACATCGAGCCGTTGGTAAGCCCAAGTCGCTCTGCCAGCCGTGCACGCGTGCATATCGCCTTTCGCTGTCCACGCGCGATAGCCATCAATGCTTGCAATCCGGTGAGCGTCAGGCCCAGTGGCTTTAGACGGCGCTCCATATCCCGGTGCAAGCGGTTGTAGAACAAGAACAGGGATTCAAGGTCGCTATGGGCGGCAAGCTTGGTCATGTCGAAATAGGTTGAATTCAATTATTCCACCATTTTACACAAGCGCACCATTTCCTCACCGGCAGCAATCACGCAGCCGGCAACAACTGAAAGGAAATGAGCTATGACCACCGAAATAGATGTCAGCCGTCTTAAGCGCCTGATGGACGCGCGTGCACGGGGTATGTCGGAAGGCATGAAGATGGAAGAACAGATCACCAGCGAACTCGTGCCTGTTGAGTTGCGTGAGAAGGATCCCGCTTGCCTACGCACGGCCCACGGGGAGTCCATTGACGTCACGCCCTTCTGTGCCGTGGAAAAGCTGGGCAAGGTACTGGAGAACTACCTACCGGTCGACTTTAAGGGCAAGTACGACCCGAAGTTTGCACCGGCACGCACCGTCATAGACTTGTGGCGGCTGCGGCAGCTGATTGATCAGATGGGTCTGCCTTACAACATCTACGTGGCGACGGCCGTAACGTACCTCGGCAAGCCCAATGGCCGGGCTCCGCGTCTGAGCCAGCTGATGCACCGTGACGTGATCGCGCATGTGGCCTGCGAATGGGCGGGAAAGCCGTAAGTAGAAGTTCTTTGTAGAGCACGCAGTACCGATCCGCGCGGATCATCCTCTTAGAAAGGCAACTGGTAGGCGCCTGCCAGTTCCGACCCACCATCAATCCAGCAGCACCCGAAATCCGGGTGGAGGGCGAAGCCATGTCTGAAGATACAAACGACCACGATAAGCAAAGCAAGAAATCACGCAAAGCAACATCGAGCGGGCGTAGCAAGCCCAAGAAGGCGCTATCCAAGTCCGAGATAGCAAGGCGCGTCAAGAATCGCGAAAAGGGCTATCCGGCCGAGGTCGCATTAAAGTCGCCCGGACCCACGCGCAAGTTCTATTTGAATGACCGGCACGTCGATAAACAAGTCGTGCTGGATGCTGCACTCGCGGTGGGCGACAAGGCTTCAATTGCGAAAGCCGAACTATCGATAGCGCGCTCGATCATCCCAGCAGAGCGATTTCTGGAAGAGCCCGAACTGATGGGATTGGCGTTTGTGCCGTATCGCTACCAGAGTCCATGGAGGCGAACCGAGAACTTCGCGAAGAAGTTCGACCAAGTGTTCCGTGAGCATGAGTATAGCTACTTTGGCAAGTCCATTCCCGCGCCATCCCGAGAGGCCTTATCGCTATGGCCTGACAGCGACATCATCGCCCTATGGCGCGCAAGGCAGCATGCGGATTCGCTCGGCGTGCCATACAGCTTCTACATCCGGGAAGCTTTTGAATACCGAATCAAGACGAACTACGGGCACACCCCGAAACCGGGACAGATCTGGCACGGCGTGAAGATCCTCGACCACATCAAGAAGGAGTTCAAGACACAGGGCGGAAACCCGGCCTTACGCGAGTACGGCCCAGCAAGCCTTGACCCCATGTTTCTTGTCGAGAACTACCGGGGTGATCCCATCCAGCGAGCCGCGCATGAGGACCTGCGCTTGAAAGCCAAGATGTTCCCCGAGTTTTTCAAGTTGGGTGGCATGTTAAAAGGCAGTCGAATCATCACCCAGGAAGCAGCGCGACAGCAATTCGGGGATGAGGCGGTGGATCGCGTGCAGGATTACACCCCACATCGGATGAGGGAGTTGTCCGTTCCGCTAACGGAAGCGCAGCGACCAAATCCGGGCTGCTTTGGCATGCACGAGGCCACTGCGACAGACTGCCCGACATGTCCGGTACGGGTTGAGTGCCAGATATTGCAGGCACAGGTGGACGCTATAGTCCTCGCCGAGCATGGGTCCACCGATCCCGTGAAAGCAGCCACCACCAATGCAGCGACACTGCGGAAGCAGAGGCAGCGCGAGCGCGAAAGGCTGGATCGGAAGGTGGCCGGCTCGGAAGGGTCTGACCGCGCCGTCGAGGTTGAATCCGAGGCGTCTTCAAATGAAGACCGGAGGCCGAAGCCGTAGGGTTGGGATGTCACGATCTCTATTCTTTTTTAGTAGCTATTAATAGCTTCTTTAGAAGCTATAGAGATCGTGACACTTGAAGTCGTTGCACCAGCATATCCCTTCGGTGTCATCGGGGCCTGCGGCCCCTTGCCGCCTTCGGGATATGCGTTGCGCGCCCCTTCGGGGCACGCAGGCTTGCTATCTCCGAGAGGTTAGTGGCTGCAGCCTCCACCTGAGTCGCCCCGACACTTCCGGAATGCCTCCCAAGCCGCTCCGGAGGCACCCTGAGGCGTTCCGGTATTTTTGATGAAGTTGTGTCGCCCCAGAAATGCGAGACCCCCAGAAGGCTTCCTGTTGCGTTTTAGGTATGAAGTGCCCGGAACTGCCTTGATGTTGCCGGCAACGACGGGACTCCATCAGTAACGCAACGAAACTCCATGCTGGAAATGCGTCCCGGCCCAGGGTTCTGCGTTGCGCACGTGCGTGCCGTCCTCGGCCTGCCAAGGTGTCGCCTGCTTGTATGAAGTGTCAGCCCATGTTTCGCCTTACACCAACGGCATTGCCTGTCACGTCCTGAATCCTACCGGCGACGTTTTCGACGCCGTGGCTTACTGGGCTCCCTGGGTGACTCAGATGGTTCCGCAACCCACACCCTCGGTTCACCCACCGGCAGCGTGGGCAGCCCAGCCTTACGGGGTAAGGCTGCGATCTCGGCCCGCAAGCGGTTCATGTTCACCCGGGCCCAGCGTTCGGCCATCTTTTTGCCGTGGGGCACCGTAGGGGACACGCCGCAACAGCGCATCCCCGGCTCCCATTCCCTATGCCGATTGACGTGCACCAGCCAGTCACCGGGGACACGCTTGGAAATCAGGGCAACTTCCCGGCCATCGATCTTCAGCCAATGCTGGTCATAGCGTTCCAAGTGGGTCCACTGCATGGGGGCATCGTCCATGCGGACCAGTTTGGATCGCGCCATCTCACCCACTGAGATCGGCACCCGGAAGATGGGCGCATGACCTACCTAACCTTGTCCGAGATCGAAGCGCTGGTCACTGCTATCAGAGCCGGCTTGCCTTCCATGTACGAAACTGTCCAGCCGGCCGACCGGCAGGAAGCCTTTGCTGCTGAAGCCAACGGCATCCTTGACCTGACCGCACCCGAGGACCACTTGCACGTGTTCGCTAAGCTGGAGTCCCTGGTCATCCTGACTGACGGTTTTACACTGCCTTTGCCAGCCAACGGCTAACGTTCGGCCCGGTATAGTCAGCAGGCCAGCCCAAGGGACACCCCCCATGTGCTATTCAGCGATGATCCAAGCCGACTACGACAAGTACGTCCGGCACTTCGGGGCGACGATGAGCCTTGAAGAATTCGCCATGAATGTCTGGTCTGCCCCGGACCGAGCCAAGAAGAAGCGTCGTCCCAAAGCCATGGAAGACTGGCTCCGGGATCGCCCTGAGCCTGAAGCCCAGCGTATCTGGCAGGAATTGCTTGCCCAGCGCGCGGCACGTGAAACCGAACTGCAGCAGGAATTGTTCAAGCAGAAGAAGCGCCTTGCTGACGCCGAACGGTCATTGCTGACCAAGACCACCAAGAAGGCTCAGGAAGACGTCCGGATCGCCACCGACAAGATCAGCAAGATCAAGCTGGATCTTGATGACCTTCAACGGACTGAACCTAAGGCGCGGGATGCCCGCTTCTTCCCCGGAAACTACGCCCCGGTGATCGTCATGGAAGCTGGCCGGAAGGTAATCAAGCCGATGCGCTACCAGTGTCGACTACCGGGCTGGAACGAAGTCGTCGAACGGAAGTATCCGAATACCTACAACGCTCGGCGCGACAGCATCCCTAAGACATGGTCGGACCTATTCGGGCACCGGCACGGCGTCATCGTGGTGACGGCCTTCTATGAAAACGTCGAGCGCCACCTGATGGAGCATCGGGAGCTGGCCGAGGGGGAATCATCCGAGAACGTGGTGCTGGAGTTCCGGCCCAAGCCAGAACAGGACATGGTGATTGCTTGCCTGTGGAATGAGTCCCCGGACGGTGATGGGCACTTGCTGTCCTTTGCCGCTATCACCGACGACCCAACCCCCGAGGTTGCGGCAGCTGGTCACGACCGAACGATCATTCAGATCAAGCCGGAGCACATCGATGCATGGTTGACCCCAGAAGGGAGGTCATTGGACGAACTACTGGCGATCCTTGATGACCGGCCTACTGCGTACTACGAGCATCGACTGGAAAAGGCGGCGTAAGGGGCTAGAAGGCGCCTCTAGAACGTCACCAGAGCGCGCCTGGGCGGCTCAGTCTTGATGGGTGCGCCGATAGCGCTTCCAGCGCAGGAGCGTGCCAGAAAACGATTGGTACGCTTTGGGGTTCATCCCAGCAAGGGGTGACATCAAGGGCATCGCCAGCTTGCGCGAACCAGACTCGTCGGTCCCGGCTTAAGGGATGTCATCCAAGACGGGGAGGTGCGCCGGCACGGTACGGTAGTGGTTGATCCGTAAGGGGATCAGTGTCGGACCCAGCCATAGGAGCGACACATACACTATGCGCCGCTCTACCGTATCATTCAGACAAGGATGATCCTCATTACGCTACTCCTATGCCAACAGCCCTAGACGAGCGCATTAGCCGACGATTCTGGTTTGAGCACAGTTCCGGGGAACGCCTTTACCCCTACAAGCTTCGGGACAACAAGACGGGGCGGGTGACCTACCGTGTAGCCGTTGGGCAAGCAGGGGCAAACAAGGTGGAGAACCAGGTGCAGCTGGACGACGTGGAAGACGTCTATCGGTACGTGTTTGGCAAGAACTACTCGGTTCGGATGTGCTCACCTGACGGCGAGACTAAGGGCCTGTACGCCAAAGATGGTTACAGCATCGTTCGGACGTCCGAAGACTAGCCAAGTGTCTCCGGGAGCCTGCGCCGCTCCCCGATCTCACCCAATGCGGGGGATCCGCGTTACGGGGCATGGAAGTCCTAGAACGGCGCTGGAAATGCTGCCCCGATTGCGCCGAAGTGGAGGATGGGGTATGGGCACTCCATACAGGCATCGGCTCCTAAGCCCCTTTTTCTGCTTTGTATATCTGTTTCTTTGCTGCAACTTTTACGACGGGCTCCGGCGCAACCGCTTCCAAATTGCCAACAGCCGCCCCCTTTTTTGCATCCTTCTTTGCCTTCTTCTTTGCCTTCTCGGTCTTACTGAAGACCTCGTCTACGGTGATCTTCGCCCTGCTGATCTCCGTGAAACCAAAGCTTTGGAGTCGTTGACATACGTGTTTGAAGGCGACTTTGGCGAAGAATGGGATATGTAAATCGTTTCCCTGATACTCGCTAATGATGGCAAAAGTAACTTTGTATCCTTTGGTATCCCTTGGGACCTTGTCATCCGCGAGGTCAAACTTGTGGCTGTTGGGGAGGTGTTCATTGACGGCAGCCAAGAACTTTTGGTCGCTTCGCAGGTGTTGGCCGGAAACCAGCCCTTGGTTGAAGAGGTGCCCAAGAAGACTTGAAGCCCCATAGCGCTTTACGTGAATAATTTCTCGATCCTGAGAGTAGAGGTCGCAAAATTCGATCTTGTCTCGGATGCCGCCGACGGGAATGTCGATAGCGTCCATCAGTGCGTAGATTCCTGCCGAAGCTTCAAAAACTGCTTCGTTGTATGCGCCCTCAGATGGATGCTGATAGCTTAACCACTCCAGATCCTTCATTGGGATAGACGTATAGAACGCTTCGATCTCGTTCGTGAACTCAGTCTTTATCTTGAACCACTTACCCGTAGCGAGTAAGAACGTATCGTCGCCTTGCTCAACTTCAAGATGGATGCACTTATATACCTGCCACCTGTCTCCTACGTCGTGCCCATCCTCGTCCACTGCCGTCGCCAGCTTCCTCTTCAGAAGTTCGACCGAAATGGTCTCATCGTCAGCAAGGGATTTTATGAAGCCGGGCAAGTGAAGGTCGTTATGACTGTCCCCGCTTCCTGTAAAGCGAAAGCGATGGATGCCTGCGTAGTCAACTACGTCAGGAATAGCCAGCCAAAGACCGGGAACCGAGCCGTTGTTCTGTCGCGCTTGATCCACCTTCTGGACAAGAATTTCATCGAGCAATGCCTTTGTTGGCGAGTTGTCGTTGACTTGGTGGATTTGGTCTATCCATCCAAAAGAAGTTTTGTACTCGTCCGACTGAAAGGCCTGAAGATACTTTTCAAGTAGGACGCCTAAGTCTGCAATGTCCGCATCAACTGCTACTGTGAGCGCGTCAGCGCCAGTCATTCTTGTGCCAAGCCCTGGATCGGAGGGCTGGCCGGTAATGCCTCGGATTAGGTCCTTTTCGATATCAATGCCAAACTCTGTGGCAGGAGATCGTTGACTTACTTGTGCGCGAACGTTCTGGTCGACCGTGTCAAAGGTCCTTTTGTCGATACTTCGAAGCTCGTCCGATTTCAAGGAGTTTATGACGACGAGTAGACCGAAGCGGTCCTCGTAGGCGCCGGACTTCATGATGTGCCGACCGTGGCCGAATGCTATCGCGAACATTCGTCCCCCAGCTGATGTGATGTATAGAGCAGAAGTGCTTTGTACTTTGTTGAAGTCTGAAGTGTCAGTCAGACCCTCAAACAACTTGACCCAAGTAGGTGGGCGCGGAACGATGTTTTGAACGAACAGCGTCCCCAGTTGGACCCCGTCCAGTTCAACAATATGTTCGCTTACGACACCTTCAATTGCCGACGCCGGTGTTGGGAAATCTTCGCGCAGAAGATAGATTGTTAGGTTAGGCATCCGGCCTCCGTTGCGTCAACGTGCTATTTGCTCCAGTGCCCTAAGACCCATTCCCAGCGATGGGTCGCATAGTCCCATCGCCAGTGGGCGCGCACCCATTTCGTCTTTCCCAGGGCCCGGAGTGTCTGCATGTTTTGCATGCGATCCGGGGGCTTTGGGGGTTTGGGCGGTTTTGGTGGTGAGAACTTGCGCGTGGCCATACACGGACTCCCGTCTTAGAGAATCGCTGGCTGGGTTGCAATACAGTTTCGGTCGCTCCCCAGCGACGTAGCGCTGAACACCCCATTCGCGCCTAAGCCGATCCTCCGCCCGAATGTGACGGGAGTCAAGTGCGTTCAGGGTGTGGTAAATGCGTGTAGCGGCGAGCGATGCGTCAGCTACTCATTCAACGCGATGCACGAATACGGGTTCAGGCATTGCTTGCCGTCTGTCTCTTGGCAGGCATTGGCGTTCAAGGCTTCGACCACCTCTTCGCACGAAGCGGCGTCGTCCATGAAGCCATGCACGGTGATGACGTGATCGTCGGGATTGCCGAATTTGATGATCCCGTAGTCCGCCGATGCCCCGGACTTATTGGATGCGAAGTACTTCCGAGGTGCAGCCAATGTCGATTCGCGGTCCATAGAACAGGATGGCAGCAGAACCGCGATGACCACAAGGAGAGCCAAGGTGCGCATAGGGTAGGTGCGGATTGAAGGCGGTGAACTGGAGGATGCCGTATCCCGAGACATTCTGCCGCTATAGCGTAGCAACGGACCTAGGGGATCTCCCCGGGGCATGGAAGTCCTAGAACGGTGCTGGAAACACTGCCCCGAGCGCGCCGAAGTGGCGGATCGGTTAGGGGCACTCCATACAGGGAAATAGCGTAACCGAGGCAATGGACAGTAGTTGGAGGAAAGGCAAGACTAGTCAGTATCAAAGTTCCGGGGAGGGAACATGATTGCAAAGCCGACCAAGCAGCAGCTGCTTAAAGGACTGGCGCGATATACGGCCAATGAGAGGCCTTGGAAGGAAGCGCCTAGCAAATGGTATGCGCAGCTTCCGGGGGAGAAGCCAGTCCCATTGAAGTATCTGTATGCACTGGCAACGAACACAGAGCCGGCTTCGGTTCACACCAATGAGATCAAGGCCGTCCTGCAGGATCTTGACGTAAGCATCGGCTTGCTGGAAGGAAAGGATGAGTACGCGTCAGAATTGCTGGAAGGCGGCGAGGTCTACACGCGTGATGGCCTTGCTGAGATTTTCGGCATTGGAGATGCCACCCTCAATACCGGAATCTTTAAGCCGAAGGGCTATCGGTCCGTATGGCTATTCATCACCAAGCAGAAGACGTCTGACCGAACTCAGTATCAAGACGAGTTCGACGGCGAAGTCCTTCGAATGGAGGGCCAAACGGCTGGTAGAACTGACTTCCTTCTGACTTCCCATCAGAACGTTGGCGATGAACTGCTCCTCTTTTATCGCGATAGCAAGAAGGAGCATCCGGGCGCGGGATTTCGGTATGAAGGGAAGTTCAAGTACGAAAGCCATGCCGGCGCTAAACCCGCCCGATTCGTGCTGTCGCGTGTTAGGCCAGGAAACTTCAAGCATGGTGAGAAGCGGACTTGGGAGCTGGTGCTAGAAGCTTTGACTTCGCTGGGTGACGGCGTGGGTCGCCAGGAAGTAGTGGACTGGATTGTTGCTCGGTACCCAAGCTACAACACCAAGAATGATGTCGATTTGTACATGCTCTCGGTCAACTCGCCTACGAGGCCCTCATACCCTCAGAATTCAAAGCCAAGACGAACGGATGCAGGAAGCCAGTACGATCGTCTATTCAAGGTTGGCGAAGGTCCGGATTCGACATACGAGTTCTACAACCCTGCTGTACACGGGGTATGGGAGATCTATCCGGATAGCAATGCAGGAAATAAGAAGAAGTTGGGTGTTCGCCGACTTGTCGACCCCGTAATTGCCGGCTTGAAGGCTGAGGAGGAAGCCGCAGATGCGGATGGGACGTTTAAAGCCGGCAGTTTGGAGGACGCCCGTCGTCGGGTGCTAGCCCAAATAGTGCGTCGCCGGGGACAGCCGGCGTTCCGAAAGGCATTGCTTGACGCTTACGGCGGCAGCTGTGCCATAACTGGCTGCAATCTAGCGCTAATACTTGAAGCCGCCCACGTATTTCCATACAAGGGAGCCCACACAAACGTCGTCGGTAACGGGATCCTGCTGCGGACAGACATTCATACCCTTTTCGATCTGCGCCTTATCGCGATTGATCCGGACACCCGGCTGATCTTGGTGTCCCCTGATCTCGACGGGACCGACTATGAAAGCCTTCGTGGCAAGACTATTAGGGACGCTGCCAAGAAGTCCCACCGGGTTAGCCTCGATGCCCTAAAGTGGCACCGTGCCCAATGCGTCTGGTAGTCGACTAAGTTTCGTTGCCTCTATCCCATGATCTATAGCGCCACGGCATCACCTGCTCCAAGTGGGTGATCCGTGGTTTGGGCATGGACATCATTGGCAAGGCTGATACGAACTTTTCGACCTTCGGAGCCAAGTGCTCAGGTACGAAGATCCACGGAGTGAGCGCCCATGACGCTGGAACGCCTGAATCGCGTTCCAGTGCAGTTCGCAACAACGACCACTCCGTGTCCCAGCCGGTCAGCCGCTTGAACAGGCTGTTGGGCGGATTGGCGTAAGTGATCTCGCACAAGAAGGCTTGCTGTTGCCGGAGGCTGACGGCCACCGCATCACAGTACCAATGAGGTCCGCTGGTGTCTGGGTTCGCGCCGGGATTCAACTGGATGCAGCATTGGGAATTGACGAACAGCGCGCGATCAGCACGAAGGTATTCAAGGACTATGCTTTCGAAGTGGTCCATACAGCCTCACAAGTGTTCTATGCAGCGTCCTATCTTTGGTGCGTTCTGACGAACTCGTTGACCTTGGTTAGCAGGGCTCGTAGTTCAGTCGTAGAGGGCTCTGGACCCGGCGTCATCAATCCATTGATGCCTGTTGAGTAACGCAGGTAATAAGGATTGTTGTGGATATGGCTAAGTGTCTGCACCCAGGCGGGAGGCGTTGACGGGATGTCCAAGCCCGCGTGATGCGCTTTATCCCATAGCCCCACAAGGTTGTGTCGCAGCGCTGGGGTTTTTAGATGACTGTCGTCACCATCGCACGACAAGCAGGCTTTCAGGGTGCACTCCAACACATGGCATGCGACCAGAGCATGTGCGAGATGACAGCACGGATTGGCGGCCGCTAACTGTTCTACGCCTCGAATCATCGAGTTTGCGACGCCGAGATAGGTGTCGGGCGGCCCAGGAGGAGCCGAGTGGATACCTATGGTCGAGTCGCCAGTTCCTTCTATTGCCATGGTGGTGTCTCCGATGCGTTCAGCTATACATTGGGGCAAGCACCCCCGGCTTCCCAACGGCTTACCGCCCATCCCCAACACCCCCACATTGACCCGCCCCCACCCCAACCCCTAAAATTCACGGCTCCGCCGGAATAGCTCAGTTGGTAGAGCGGCGCATTCGTAATGCGTAGGTCGTAGGTTCGATTCCTATTTCCGGCACCAGTCGTGACAAGGCCCCGCTTCGGCGGGGCTTTGTTTTTGCGCGGTCTCGCCGGGGGAGACGCCGGGCCGATACAGTAGCCGCCTGATCGTCATCGCTGGAACCCCGTGGCCAAGACCTCCTCCAAAGCCCGTACCGCCTTTGTCTGCGGTGAATGCGGCGCCGAACACAGCAAATGGCAGGGCCAGTGCGCCGACTGCGGCGCCTGGAACTCCCTCAGCGAGATCGTGCTGGAGCCCGTCGCCGCCACGCCCGCCGCCCGCCGCAGCGGCTGGGCCGGCAAGGCCGAGGCCCCCAAGATCACCGCCCTGAAAGACGTCCGCCACAGCGAAGAAGCGCGCGTGACCACCGGCATCGGCGAGTTCGACCGCGTCCTGGGCGGCGGCTTGGTGGAAGGCGCCGTAGTGCTGGTCGGCGGCGACCCCGGAATCGGCAAGTCCACCCTGCTGCTGCAGGCCGTGGCGAAGATGGCGGCCAATTTCCCGGCCCTCTACGTCACCGGCGAGGAATCGCTGGCTCAGGTCGCCGGCCGTGCCGTCCGGCTGGACCTGCCGCTGGACAACCTGCAGGCCCTGGCCGAGACCGGCATCGAAACCATCCTGCAGCACGCCTCGGTGGCGCGCCCCAAGCTGATCGTGGCCGACTCCGTGCAGACCCTGTGGACCGAATCCCTGACCGCCGCGCCCGGCTCCGTCAGCCAGGTGCGCGAGAGCGCCGCCCGGCTGGTGCGCTATGCCAAGGAAACCGGTACCGCCGTGTTCCTGGTGGGCCACGTGACCAAGGAGGGCGGCATTGCCGGCCCGCGCGTGCTGGAGCACATGGTGGACGCCGTGCTCTATTTCGAAGGCGAGAGCGGCAGCCGCTTCCGCGTGCTGCGCGCCTTCAAGAACCGCTTCGGTGCAGTGAACGAACTGGGGGTGTTCGCCATGGGCGAGAAGGGCCTGAAGGAAGTGCCCAACCCGTCGGCGATATTCCTGTCCGGCGGCAGCACCCAACAACCCGGCAGTTGCGTGCTGGTCACCCGCGAGGGCACGCGTCCGCTGATGGTGGAAGTGCAGGCGCTGGTGGACAGCTCGCCGCTGTCCAACCCACGCCGCGTGGCGGTGGGCCTGGAGCAGAACCGCCTGGCCATGCTGCTGGCCGTGCTGCACCGACATGGCGGCGTGGTGGTGGGCGACCAGGACGTGTTCGTGAATGTGGTCGGCGGCATCCGCGTGCAGGAAACCGCGGCCGACCTGCCGGTACTGCTGGCCGTGCTGTCCTCGCTGCGCGACCGCCCGCTGGCCGAAAAGACCGTGGCCTTCGGCGAAGTGGGGCTGTCCGGCGAGATCCGCCCCGTGCCGAACGGCGAGGAGCGTCTGCGCGAAGCGGCCACGCACGGCTTCAAGCGCGCCATCGTCCCGAAAGGCAACGCGCCGAAGTCGGGCATGTTCAAGGGGCTGGACGTGGTGCCGGTGGAACGGCTGTCGCAGGCGCTGGAGGCGGCGGCGGAGTAGGGCTGTTGCTCTTGTAGGAGCGACGTGAGTCGCGACCGCAAGATTGACTTGCCAGTAAATGTCGCCGCATGCGCCCGCCGTGCGGTCGCGACTCACGTCGCTCCTACAGGTGCGCTCAACCGCGCCGCAACACCATCTCGTACACGAACGTGCTGCCGAAGAACGCCAGCAGCAGCAGGGCCATGGCGGTCAGGGTCCAGTGCACTGCCTTCGAGCCGCGCCAGCCGTAACGCCAGCGCCCCACCAGCAGGGCGCCGAAGGTCAGCCACGACAGCACGCTCAGGACGGTCTTGTGGGCCAGCCGCTGGGCGAGGAAGTCCTGCACGAACAGCACGCCGGTCAACAGCGTGGCGGTCAGCAGGATGAAGCCGACCAGGATCGTGCGGAACAGCAGTTCCTCCAGTTCGGTGAGCGGCGGCAGTGCCCGCAGCCACACGTGGAATTCGCGGCGGCGCAGGGCGCGTTCCTGCACCCACAGCATCACCGCCAGCAGCGCCGCGATGGCCAGCGTGGCGTAGGCCAGCAGCGCCATCCAGGCGTGCAGTTGCACGCGCCAGTCCAGGCCGTTGGCGGGCTTGTGGCCGTTCAGGTGATAGGTGAGCAGCAGTGCGGCCGCCAGCGGGAACGCGATCACGCCCAGCGCCGCCATCCGCCCCTGCGCGCCGACCAGCGTGGTGATGCCGGCCATGCCCAGGGTGACCAGCGACAAGGCCGCGAAGAAGTGCATGTCCGGCCCGCCCGCGGTCTGCCATGCCACCTGCAGGTGGTAGGCGCCATGCAGCAGCGCCGCCGCCAATGCCGGCCACAGCCAGTGGCGCTGGGCATCGACCTTGTCCTGCACGACGGCACGGACCAGCAGGGCAGTGGCCAGCAGATAGAGCGCGACGGCGATGAGAACGATTGTCATCGGGGAAGTGTCGCATATCGGCCGACCCCTTCAAGGGGAGGCCGGTGGGGCGGGCTATAATCCCGCTCCGCTTTCACCTGCCGTGCCTCTCCATGTTCGAATCCCTGACCCAGCGACTCTCCGGCACCATCGAACGCCTGCGTGGCCGTGGCCGCCTGAGCGAGGAAAACATCCGCGAAGCCACCCGCGAGGTGCGCATCGCGTTGCTGGAAGCCGACGTGGCCCTGCCGGTGGTGCAGGCACTGATCGAGCGCATCAAGGTGCGCGCGGTCGGCCAGGAAGTGCTGAAGTCGCTGACGCCGGGCCAGGCGCTGATCAAGATCGTCCGTGACGAACTGACGGCGGTGATGGGCTCGCAGGCCAGCGATCTGAACCTCAACGTGCCCGCACCCGCCGTCATCCTGATGGCCGGCCTGCAGGGCGCGGGCAAGACCACCACCGTCGGCAAGCTGGCCAAGCACCTGCGCGAGAAGCGCAAGAAGAAGGTGATGGTGGTCAGCGCGGACGTCTACCGCCCGGCCGCCATCGAGCAGCTGAAGACGCTGGCCCAGCAGGTGGACGTGCTGTTCTTCCCGTCCGATGCGGGGCAGAAGCCGGAAGCCATCGTCCGTGCCGCCATCGACGATGCGAAGAAGTCCTTCGTCGACGTGCTGATCGTCGACACCGCCGGCCGCCTGGCGATCGACGAGGCCATGATGGCCGAGATCAAGGCGCTGCACGCGGCGGTCAAGCCGGTGGAAACGCTGTTCGTCGTCGACGCGATGACCGGCCAGGACGCCGCCAACACCGCCAAGGCCTTCAGCGAAGCGCTGCCGCTGACCGGCGTGGTGCTGACCAAGACCGATGGTGATGCGCGCGGCGGCGCGGCGCTGTCGGTGCGCTACATCACCGGCAAGCCGGTCAAGTTCATCGGCGTAGGCGAGAAGCCCGACGGCCTGGACGTGTTCCATCCCGAGCGCGTGGCCAACCGCATCCTGGACATGGGCGACGTGCTGTCGCTGGTGGAGCAGGTCGAACAGACCGTCGACCGGGAGAAGGCCGAGAAGCTGGCGGCCAAGGTCATCAAGGGCAAGAAGTTCGACCTGAACGACATGCGCGACCAGCTGGAACAGATGCAGAACATGGGCGGCATCAGCGGCCTGATGGACAAGCTGCCGGGCATGGGACAGATCCCCGAGCACGTGAAGCAGCAGGTGCAGCAAGGCAAGGAAGTGCCGCGGATGATCGCCATCATCGGTTCGATGACGAAGAAGGAGCGCCGCAATCCGGCGCTGCTCAACGGCTCGCGCCGTGCCCGCATCGCACGCGGCTCCGGCACCACGCCCGCCGACGTCAACAAGCTGATGAAGCAGTACCAGCAGATGGAAAAGATGATGGGCAAGCTGGCCGGCGGCGGCATGAAGGGCCTGATGCGCGGCATGAAGGGCATGATGGGTGCCCGCGGCGGCATGCCGTTCCGTTGAGAGCCGACCTGCCGTAGGAGCGACGTGAGTCGCGACCGGATGCCGTCGGTCTCCATGGTGTTTTCGTTCTCGCGGTCGCGACTCACGTCGCTCCTACATTGAAAAAGCCAGACGCCGCATGACCTCCGCTTTCCTCAACGGCAAACCCGCCACCGCCGACGACCTGCGCGCATTGGCATTGGCCAACTATGGCCATTTCACTTCGATGCAGGTGCGCAACGGTGCCTTGCAGGGGCGCGCGTTGCACGTAGAACGTCTGGAAGAGGCCACGCTCGCGCTGTTCGGCAGCGGGCTGGATGGCGACGATGCATTGACGCAGGCCGCGCAGGTGATGGAACAGGCCGGCCTGCGCGATGCGTCGGTGCGCATCACCGTGTTCTCCACGCGGTTCGACTATCGCGATCCTGCGCGAAGCGTCACCCCCGACGTGCTGGTGTCGCTGGCGCCACCGTCACCGCCGGACAAGCCCGCGCTGCGGGTGAAGTCCTATCCGTTCGTGCGTCCCTTGCCGCAGTACAAGCACGTGGGAACCTTCCCGCTGTTCCACTACCGCCGGCAGGCGCTGGCCGACGGCTTCGACGATGCGTTGTTCATCGACCCGGCGGGGCAGGCGGTCGAGGGGTCGATCTGGAACCTCGGCCTGTGGGATGGCGGGTCGGTCGTCTGGCCCCAGGGACCGGCGCTGCGGGGAACGGCCGAACGGCTGCTCCAGGCCGGGCTGGACGAGGTGGGCATCGCGCAGCGCATGGCGCCGGTCGCCCTGTCGGAGCTGGGAGCGTTCCGGGCCGGCTTCGCCTGCAATGCCAGTGGATTGCAGCCGGTCGTGGCGGTGGATGCCGTCGCATGGGGCGCTGATACTGCGCTCATGGCGCGCCTGAAAACCGCACTGGACGCCGTACCGTGGGATCCGCTGGCCCGAGCCTGACGGCGCCGGGGCGGGGTGGGTTTTCCTGACCGATTCAATGGCTTAGAATAGCCGGCTTACCTCGCCATTCTGGCGACTGGGCAACACTGGAAAACACCATGGTCAAGATCCGTCTCACCCGCGGCGGCGCGAAGAAGCGCCCCTTCTACCACATCATCGTCACCGACTCGCGCAGCGCGCGTGACGGTCGCAACATCGAGCGCGTGGGTTACTACAACCCGGTTGCCGCCGGCAACGAAAAGCGCATCGAACTGGACGTCGCCCGTGTCGATCATTGGGTCGGCAACGGCGCGCAGCTGACCGAGAAGGTCCGCAGCCTGTACAAGGAAGCGTCCAAGTCCGCTCCGGCGGCCTGAGTGACGCGGCCGCGCGGCCTGCGCGGTCCCTCGTTCGCATGAACACCGAGCGCCCACCGACCCCGCAGAAAATGATTCTGCTGGGAAGGCTTCTGGGCGCTTTTGGTGTGCGTGGCCAGATCAAGATCGAATCCTGGACCGAGCCGCGCGACGCCATCTTTCGCTACCAGCCGTGGACGCTGCGCGATGCCAGCGGTGCCGAACGCGTCTTCTCCGGCGCGCGCGGCAAGGCGTCCGGCAAGCATCTGGTGGCCACGCTGCCGGACGTGGAAAACCGCGATGAAGTGGAAGCGATGCGCGGGCTGGAGATCTTCGTCCCGCGTTCGGCCTTGCCGCCGCCCAGTGCCGGCGAGTTCTACTGGGTCGACCTGGAAGGCCTGCGCGTGGTCAACGTGGACGGCACCGATTTCGGTACCGTCTCGCACCTGTTTTCCACCGGTGCCAACGACGTGCTGGTCGCGCGCGGGGATCGCGAGCGGCTGATTCCCTTCGTGGAACCGGACTATGTGCGCGGGGTGGATTTTGACGCCGGCGTGGTCACGGTGGACTGGGACCCCGAGTTCTGAAAGCGGAGATGGCCCGCGCGCCCGCACGGCGCGCCGGTCTTCCACCGTTTACTCTTCGCCCATGCGCATCGACGTACTGACCCTGTTCCCCGAATTCATCGCCCAGGCCGCCGCTGTCGGCGTGGTGGGCCGTGCGCAGGAACGGGGGCTGCTGGCCCTGCAGGGTTGGAACCCGCGCGATTACGCCGCCGGCGGCTACCGCCGGGTGGATGACCGCCCGTTCGGCGGCGGGCCGGGCATGGTGATGATGATCGAGCCGTTGCAGGCCTGCCTGTCCGCGGCGCGCGCGGCCGATCCCGCGCCGGCCCCGGTCATCTACCTGAGCCCGCAGGGGCGGCCGCTGACGCAGAAGATCGTGCGCGAACTCGCCGCCCAGCCTCGCCTGATCCTGCTGTGCGGACGCTACGAAGGCGTGGACGAGCGCTTCCTGGCCGCCGAAGTGGACCAGGAGATATCCATCGGCGACTACGTGCTGACGGGCGGCGAGCTGGCCGCCGCCGTGCTGATCGATGCCGTCGCCCGGCTGCAGGACGGGGCGCTGAACGACGCGGACTCGGCCGTGCAGGACAGTTTCGAGGGCGACGGCCTGCTGGACTGCCCGCACTACACCCAACCCGCCACGCACCCGCTGGGCCAGGTGCCGGCCGTGTTGCGGTCCGGCGACCACGCGGCCATCGCCCGCTGGCGCCGGCAACAGGCGCTGGGCCGGACCTGGCTGCGCCGGCCCGAGCTGCTCGACGAAGCCGGTCTGTCCAAGGCCGACCGGGCCCTGCTGGAGGCCTTCCGCCAGGCCCGGGTCAGCCAGGAAGAGGGCGGGCAGGGCCAGCCCTAGCCACGCGGGGCCGTAATCGGCTAGAATGCGCGACCCTTGGGCGGTTCACGCCTGCGGACCCCATAACAATATCGTGCAGCGCAATCCGGCGACTGCATCAGTTTCCGTTGTCGCAAGACACAGCCACGCCTACAAGTATTGGTGCCAACATGAGCAAGCTCCTCCAGGAATTCGAAGCCTCCCAGATCCAGCGCGAGCTGCCCGCGTTCGGCCCCGGCGACACCGTCGTCGTCAACGTCAAGGTGAAGGAAGGCAACCGTGAACGCGTGCAGGCGTACGAAGGCGTGGTCATCGCCAAGAAGAACGCCGGCCTGAACTCCGCCTTCACCGTGCGCAAGATCTCGCACGGCTACGGCGTCGAGCGCGTGTTCCAGACCCACAGCGCCACGATCGACTCGGTCGAAGTGAAGCGCCGCGGCAAGGTCCGCGCCGGCAAGCTGTACTACCTGCGCGACCTGGAAGGCAAGGCTGCCCGCATCAAGGAAGACTTGGCCGCCAACGCCGCCGCCAAGCAGGCCCGCCTGGCTGCCGCCGCTGCTGCAGAATAAGCAGCGCCAACGCGTTGTCCGGACGGCCACCTTCGGGTGGCCGTCTGCGTTTGCGGCGCCGTGTTTCCGCGGCAGGCCGGGTCCGTGGCGGCATGGGGTGGTGAACCCGCGTGTGCGACCCCATCCATGACGAAGACCGATGCCGACGCTCCATCCTGAACACCATGATCGAAACCGATTCCTCCTCCTCTGCTTCCCTCCGGCTTGATATCTGGCTCTGGGCCGCACGCTTCTTCAAGACGCGCAGCCTGGCCAAGCACGCGGTCGACACCGGGAAAGTCGAGATCGGTGGCCAGCGCGCAAAGCCGTCGCGTTCCGTGCGCGTGGGCGACGCGTTGGTCGTCGCGCGGGGAGACGAGCGCTACGAGATCACCGTGCAGGGATTGAGCGCGCAGCGTGGACCGGCGTCGGCGGCCCAGGCGTTGTACGCCGAATCGGAGGCTTCACGGCAGGCCCGTGAAGCGCGGCTGGCGGCACGGCGGGCAGAGCGTGCCGGCTACCAGGCGCCGGAATCGCGCCCGGACAAGCGCGCGCGCCGGTTGATCCGCGCACTGGGCGACCTCGACGCGATGTGATCGGCTGGCCTTGACGATACCGGCATTCCTGCAGGACCGTCGCACCCGAAAGCGATCATCGCGGTACGACGCGCGCGATCCGCGCCATTGCCACGCTTGAGCGGCAAACGCACAACGAAAGAGGCGCCCGCAGGCGCCTCTTCATATCGATGATCGCGCGGGCTTCAGCGGCCGCCGAACATGCCGCTGCCGATCTTGAGGATGTCGCCCAGCCCCAGCTGGCCATCGCCATCCTGGTCCAGCACCGCACCCATCAGGCCGCCCCCCAGGCCGCCTTGTTGCTGGGCCACCTGGCGCTCCTGGCCCAGGACCTGGCTCAGCGCGCCGGGATTGGCGTTGCCCTGGCCCAGGAAGCGCTGGGCGAGGAACGACAGCACGATGGGCGCCAGGATCTTCATCAGCATCGCCGACTTGTCGCCACCCAACCCGGTGGCCTGTCCCAGGCTGGCTTCCGCGCGCGGCTGCGCGCCGCCGAAGATGTGTCCCAGGATGGCGGCACCGTCGGTCTGCCGGCTGGGTGCCGAGCCGCCGCCCAGCACCGCACCCAGCACACTGCCCAGGTCCAGTCCGGCGTGATCCTTCTGCAAGGCGCCGAACAGCGCTTCCGCGCCCTGTGGCTGCGCTGCGTTCTTGCCCAGCGCCCCGAGCAGCAGCGGCAGCGCCGCGGCCACGGCCCCGGCAGTCTGCATCTGCCCGACGCCGAGCTGCTGCGAGACCTGCTGCAAGGGCGCGCCCTGCAACTGGGTGAAGAGTTCTTCTGCGAGTGACTGGTTGCTCATCGTGTGTCCGTCCTCCTGGACGTGGGTGAAAGTGCGCGCATGATGCTAGCGCCTTTCCATCGCGCCACCGACTCACATTGGAGGGGGACCGACCAGCGGCCGACGCAGGTCTGGATCGGCGCGGAGAGCGTGCCATGCGGCATCCCTGGCCGGGCATGATCCCGGCCAGGGCAACGCACTTCGTTCTCTCACTTCAGCGGTCGGATCAGGCCGCCTTGTCGAAGCGATCCAGGTTCATCACCTTGTCCCACGCGGCAACGAAGTCCTGCACGAACTTCTCTTTCGCATCGGCACTTGCATAGACCTCGGACAGTGCACGCAGCACCGAGTTGGAACCGAACACCAGATCCACGCGTGTCCCCGTCCAGCGCGGTGCGCCGGTCTTGCGATCACGACCCTCGTAGGCGTTCGCGCCGGTCGCCTTCCACTCCGTGCCCATGTCGAGCAGGTTCACGAAGAAGTCGTTGCTCAACACACCGGGGCGATCGGTGAGCACGCCCTGCGTGCCGCCGTCGGTGTTCGCACCGAGCACGCGCAGCCCACCGACCAGCACGGTCATCTCCGGGGCGGTCAGCGTCAGCAGTTGCGCCTTGTCCACCAGCAGATGTTCGGCCGGCACGGTCGAGCGGCCCTTGACGTAGTTGCGGAAACCGTCGGCGAACGGTTCCAGCACCGCGAACGACTCGACGTCGGTCTGGTCCTGGCGCGCATCGGCGCGGCCCGGTGTGAACGGCACGGTGACCGGGACGCCCGCGGCGTTGGCCGCCTGCTCCACGCCCACGCCGCCGGCCAGCACGATCAGGTCGGCCAGCGAGATCTTCCTGCCGCCGGTCGCCTCCAGATTGAACTCCATCTGCACGCGCTCCAGCGCTTTCAGCACTTTCGCCAGCTGCGCGGGCTGGTTCACCGCCCAGTCCTTCTGCGGGGCCAGGCGGATGCGCGCCCCGTTGGCGCCGCCGCGCTTGTCGCCGCCGCGGAACGTCGAGGCCGACGCCCATGCGGTGGATACCAGCTCCGCGACCGACAGCCCGGACGCGGCGATCTTCCCCTTCAATGTCTCGATGTCGGCGGCATCCACCAGCGGATGGTCGACGGCGGGGATCGGGTCCTGCCACAGCAGCTCTTCCTTCGGCACTTCCGGGCCCAGGTAGCGTGCGCGCGGCCCCATGTCGCGATGGGTCAGCTTGAACCAGGCGCGGGCGAAGGCGTCCGCGAACGACTGCGGGTTCTCCAGGAAGCGCCGGGAGATCGGGCCGTAGATCGGATCGAAGCGCAGCGACAGATCGGTGGTCAGCATCTTGGGGCGCTGCTTCCGGGAGGGATCGTGCGCATGCGGCACGTTCTCCGGCGCGTCCTTGGCCGTCCACTGGTGCGCGCCGGCGGGCGATTTTTCCAACTCCCACTCGAAGCCGAACAGGTTCTCGAAGAACTTGTTGCTCCACAGCGTCGGCGTCTGCGTCCAGGTCACCTCGATGCCGGAAGTGATGGTGTCGCCTCCCTTGCCGGTGCCGAACTTGTTGTGCCAGCCGAAGCCCTGCGCCTCCAGTTCGTCCGCTTCCGGCTCGGGGCCGACGTTGTCGGCCGGGCCGGCGCCGTGCGTCTTGCCGAAGGTGTGGCCACCGGCGATCAGCGCGACGGTCTCCTCGTCGTCCATCGCCATGCGCGCGAAGGTGTCGCGGATGTCCTTGGCGGCGAGCAGCGGATCCGGGTTGCCGTCGGGGCCTTCCGGGTTGACGTAGATCAGGCCCATCTGCACGGCGGCCAGCGGGTTTTCCAGCAGGCGGGAGTGGACCTTGCCGTCGGCGGTGTCGTCCGAGACCAGCACGCCTTCATCGGCGGGCTTCTCGACGCCTTCAGAACCCTGCGCGTATCGGATGTCGCCGGCCAGCCACGTCTTCTCGCGGCCCCAGTACACGTCATGGTCGGGCTCCCAGACATCCTCGCGACCGCCGCCGAAACCGAAGGTGCGGAAGCCCATCGTTTCCAGCGCCACGTTGCCGGCCAGGATCATCAGGTCCGCCCACGAAATCTGCTGGCCGTACTTCTGCTTGATCGGCCACAGCAGGCGGCGTGCCTTGTCCAGGCTCACGTTGTCCGGCCAGCTGTTGAGCGGGGCGAAGCGCTGCTGTCCGCGACCGCCGCCGCCGCGTCCGTCCTGGATACGGTAGGTACCCGCGCTGTGCCAGGCCATGCGGATGAAAAGGCCACCGTAATGGCCGAAGTCGGCCGGCCACCAGTCCTGCGAATCGGTCATCACGTCGCGCAGGTCTTTCTTGAGCGCATGGTAGTCGAGCTTCTTGAATGCTTCGGCATAGTTGAAGCCGCCATCGAGCGGATTCGACCGGGACGAATGCTGGTTCAGCAGGTCAAGGCGCAGCTGCTGCGGCCACCAGTCGCGATTGGTGGTGCCGCCGCCGGCGGTCTGGTGGAACGGGCACTTGGATTCGGTGGTCATGGGTTTCCTTCCTCTGGACAGCGGGTGGGTTGTACGAAGCGAGTCGCGGGACGCAGGCGCCGGCGGGCCGGCAGAAAGACGTCCGGGTGGATCGGGGCTGGGGTGTTCGACCTTGCTCAGGGATGCCGCGGGGGGAGCACGCGCGCGTGGCGCGGCGGGACGCCGTGGGTTCGCGGTGATGACGCGGCTGAGGTGGCACCGGAAGGCATGTGCATGGCTTGCGTCCTCGTGGGCGTTGGCGGATCACAACCAGACTAGGCAACGCAAACGATCAATGAAAATCGTTTGTGATGAACACTTCGATAGCGCGCCGCTATGGTGCAGTGCGGCGCGGAGGTTCACGCGGGCACAACAATACTCCGCCGCTGTTACGCGGATGTTGTCTGCGAGTGCGCGATGTCGGGGCCGCGCGGCGCGCGTGCGGCCGGGCGGCGGTCAGAGCAGGGACTTGAGGCGGTAGAGCGCTTCCAGCGCTTGCTTGGGTGTCAGCTCGTCCGGGTCGAGGGCGGCCAGTGCCTCCTGCGCGGCGGTGGGAGCCGGTGCAAACAGCCCGAACTGCTGCGGAGCGTCCAGGGCCTGCGGCGCCATCCCGGAGGCATGGCTTTCATGCCCGCGCTGCTCCAGTTCGGCCAGTCGCCGCCGCGCCTGCTGCACGGTCGTCCTTGGCAGGCCCGCCAGCGCCGCCACCTGCAGGCCGAAGCTGCGATCCGCGGGACCGTCCTTCACCGCGTGCATGAAGACCAGCGTGTCGCCACGCTCCTTGTCGTGGTGTTCCACCGCGTCGAGGTGCACGTTGGCGATGCCGCTGCCGGGCTCGGCAAGCGCGGTGAGTTCGAAGTAATGCGTCGCGAACAGCGTGTAGCAGCGGTTGGTCGCCGCGAGGTGGCGCGCGACGGCATCGGCCAGGGCCAGGCCATCGTAGGTCGAGGTGCCGCGGCCGATCTCGTCCATCAGCACCAGCGACTGCGCCGTGGCGTGATGCAGGATGTAGCTGGTCTCGGCCATTTCCACCATGAAGGTGGACTGCCCGCGGGCCAGGTCGTCGCCGGCGCCGATGCGGGTCAGGATGCGGTCGATGGGCCCGATGCGCGCGCGACTGGCCGGCACGAAGCTGCCGATATGCGCCAGCAAGACGATCAGCGCGTTCTGCCGCATGTAGGTGCTCTTGCCGCCCATGTTGGGGCCGGTGATCACCAGCATGCGCCGGCCGCCTTCATGGATGTCGCCTTCCAGGTGCAGGTCGTTGGGTTCGAACGGTTCCTGCCGCACGGCTTCCACCACGGGGTGGCGACCACGGTCGATGCGCAGGCCGGGTTCGGCGAGCAGTTCCGGCTGCGACCAGTCCAGGGCCTGTGCGCGTTCGGCGAAGCACGCCAGCACGTCCAGCTCGCTCAGGGCGGCGGCGCAGCGCTTCAGCGGTTCGAGATGCGCGTTCAAGGTGTCCAGCAGGCCCTCGTAGAGCAGCTTCTCGCGCGACAGCGAGCGCTCGCGTACCGACAACACCTTGTCCTCGAAGTTCTTCAGCTCTTCGGTGATGTAGCGCTCGGCGCCGGTGAGCGTCTGCCGGCGGGTGTAGTGCACCGGGGCCCGGTCGGCCTGACCCTTGCTGATCTCGATGTAGTACCCATGCACGCGGTTGTAGCCCACCTTCAGCGTGGCGATGCCGCTGCTTTCGCGTTCGCGGGCTTCCAGGTCGATCAGGAACTGGTCCGCATGCGTGCTGAGCCGGCGCAGTTCGTCCAGTTCGGCGTCGAAGCCGTCGGCCAGCACGCCGCCATCGCTCAGCTTGAGCGGTGGCTGCGGCGCCACTGCGGCCATCAGCAGGGTCGCGGTATCCGTGTGCTCGCCCAGTTCCGCGCCCAGCGACTGCAGGCGTGGAGCGTCCAGCGGCGCGAGCACGTCACGCACCTGCGGCAACATCGCCAGGGCGTCGCGCAGCGTGGACAGGTCACGGGGACGCGCCGACCGCAACGCGACGCGGGTAAGGATGCGCTCCACGTCGCCCAGGGCACGGAAGCGATCCCGCAAGGTGTCGCCGCTGCGCGACTCGATCAGCGTGGCCACGGCCTGGTGGCGTTCCCCCAGCACGTGCTGGCTGCGCAGGGGGCGGTGCAGCCAGCGGCGCAGCAGCCGGCCCCCCATCGGGGTGATGGTGGAATCCAGCACGCCGAGCAGGGTGTGGCGGGTATCGCCGTCGACCCGCGTGTCCAGCTCCAGGTGGCGTCGCGTCGCGGCGTTCATGGCGATGGCGTCGCCCGCCGACTCCACCGCGATCGCCGTGAGGTGGGGCAGCCGCTGTTTCTGGGTTTCTTCCACATAACCGAGCAGCGCGCCCGCCGCCGCGGTGGCCAGGGGTTTGTCGTCGATGCCGAAGCCGGTAAGGTCGTGCACGCCGAAGAACTGCAGCAACTGGCGGCGGCCGCTGTCCGGGTCGAACAGCCAGGGCGCGCGCCGGCGGATGCCGGTGCGTTGTTGCAGGAACACGGGCCAGCCTTCCTCGTCGGGCAGCAGCAGCTCGGCCGGCTCCAGGCGTGAGAGTTCGGCCTCCAGCGCATCGTCGCTGTCGACTTCGTTGACCAGGAAGCGGCCGCCGGCCAGATCGGCCCAGGCCAGACCGTAGCCGCTGCGGCCGCGGGCGACGGTCATCAGCAGGGTGTCGCGGCGCTCGTTGAGCAGCGCTTCGTCGGTGACCGTGCCGGGGGTGACGATGCGGACGACCTTGCGTTCCACCAGACCCTTGGCCAGGGCCGGGTCGCCGATCTGCTCGCAGATGGCCACCGATTCGCCCAGCGCCACCAGGCGGGCCAGGTAGCCTTCGTAAGCGTGCACCGGGACGCCCGCCATCGGGATCGGCGCACCGCCCGAACTGCCGCGCTGGGTCAGCGTGATGTCGAGCAGCCGCGCGGCCTTGCGGGCATCGTCATAGAACAGTTCGTAGAAATCCCCCATCCGGAAGAACAGCAGGAGGTCCGGGTACTCCGCCTTGGCGGCGAAGAACTGCTTCATCAGGGGGGTGTGTTCCGACTTGTCTTTGCTCACGAGGCCAGCGCGGGTGGGGTAGGGCAAAAGGACGCTGATTGTACCGGTGGCGCGGCGCATGCGTGGAAACGCAGCTCGCGACGGGTTCCGTGTGGAGGTTCTTTTCGCTGCTTGCGCGGCGTGGGATCTGCGAGGGCGACACCGTCTCGTGGGGATGGCCGTGCGTGGGTGCATGCTCCGCAGCGGATGATGCGTGCCTGACGTCGCGGCGACGCCGGCTCGCCGCCGTTGTATGGGGACTAATACCGATTCCGCACGATCGTGCGGAAAAACAGTGCTTTTTCCGTGCCAAAGCAATGACGTGCGTATCGACGCAGTGCAGAATGCCGTTCCGTGAAGCGGGTGTTAATTTCGGTTGGACGCAAGGGGAGTTGCGTACTCATTGGCGGCGGGGCCGCCCATTCGACATCGATGTACCTACAAGCACCATTCGTCAGAACATGACCCTTGGGAGGGGAGAACATGGTCACTGCAAAGCCCAGGCACAAAGCACTCACGCTGGCGGTCTTCACCGCACTGTGCGCCACCTCGCACGCTTACGCCCAGCAGGCGGCACAGGCGGAGGAAGAAGAAGCCACCACGCTGGCCACCATGACGGTGACGGCGCAGAAGCGCGAAGAAGCCGCGCAGGACGTGCCGATCTCGGTGACCGCGATTTCGGAGCAGTTGCTGCAGGACACCGGTGTGCGTGACATCAAGGACCTGCAGGTCCTGGTGCCCGGCATGACCGTGACCAGCACGCAGAGCGAAGCCATCACCACCGCCCGCATCCGCGGCATCGGTACGGTCGGCGACAACGTCGGCCTGGAATCCTCGGTGGGCGTGGTGATCGACGGCGTGTACCGCCCGCGCAACAGTGTCGGTTTCGGTGACCTCGGCCAACTGGAGCGCATCGAAGTGCTGAAGGGGCCGCAGGGCACCGTGTTCGGCAAGAACACCTCGGCCGGCGTGATCAACGTGGTGACCCGTCGCCCCAGCTACACGCAGAGCGCCGAAGGCGAAGTCACCGTCAGCAACTACAGTGGCCTGGGCGTGTCCGGCAGCTACAACGACGCGCTGGGTGAAGTGGGTGCGTTCAACATCTATGCCGCCAAGCGCAAGCGCGACGGCTGGATGGACGTGCGCACCGGCAACGGTCCGCGCCGGGAAACCGACGATTACGACCAGAACTTCCACACGCTGCGCGGCAAGCTGCTGCTGGAGCCGTCGGAGAACCTGGACATCATGCTGTCCGCCGACTTCACCAGCCGCGACGAGAACTGCTGTACGGCGGTGCAGACCACGGTGGGCGCGACCGCCCCCGTGATCACCGCGGTCTCCGGCGGTGGTGGCCAGGCCATCGCGGCGCCGGGCGATGATCCGTTCGACCGCGTGGCCTACAGCAACCGCCCCACCTCGCAGAACATCGAGGACAAGGGCGTGGCGCTGGAGGTCAATTGGGACCTCACCGGCCTGGGTGGCGCCACGCTCACGTCGATCACGGCGAACCGCGAGTGGCAGGCCATCAACGGCCTGGACTACGACTTCACCACCGCCGACATCCTGTACCGCAATCCCGACGAGGACGAATCCTTCACCGGGTTCGAAACCTTCAGCCAGGAGTTCCGCCTGACCGGCGCGACCGATCGGCTGGACTGGATGGTGGGCGCGTTCTACTCCGACGAGGATCTGGACCGCACCGAGACCTACCGCATGGGGCCGGCATACGAACCCTACCTGTCCTCGCTGGTGGGAAGCCAGGTCCTGGGTGCGCTGGCCCAGCAGCTCGCGCCGTTCGGCCTGACGGTGAACACTGCCAATCCGGCGATCTTCCTGTCGCAGGTGAGCGGGCAGCCGTTCGGCACCAACTTCGCCGGTCTGGGGGCGCTTGACCGCTACCAGCAGAATGCGAAGAGCCTGGCGTTGTTCACCAACAACACCTGGCATGCGACCGACGCACTGGACCTGACCCTGGGCCTGCGCTACACCCGCGAAGAAAAGGAACTCAGTTCCGTCTACAGCAATCCGAACGGCAGCGTGGGCTGCGCTGCGACATTGGCCAACCCCGCCGCGCGCGTGGGCGGCGCCCTGGCGGCGCGCATTCCCGGTTTCGGCGCCTTGCCGGCCAACGTGCGTGCGCAGATCATCGGCGCCACCGCGCCGCAGGTGGCCGGTTTCATGTGCCTGCCCTGGGCCAATGCGCTGCACAACGGGCGTTCCACGGTGCAGGAGAGCGAGGAGAAAGAGTGGTCCGGCACGCTCAAGGCCGCGTACCGCTGGAACGAAAGCGTGATGACCTACGCCTCGGCTGCGCGTGGCTACAAGGGCGGCGGTTTCAACCTGGATCGCGTGCAGTCCTCCAATGGCCTGTCCAGCGGCGGCGCCGGCATCACGCCGGTCAACGACACCTCGTTCCCGGGCGAGTTCGTGGACAGCTACGAGCTGGGCGCCAAGACCACCTGGGCCGATGGCAACCTGCTGCTGAATGCGACCCTGTTCCACCAGAAGTACGAGGATTTCCAGCTCAACAGCTTCCTGGGCACCAGCTTCGTGGTCCGTTCGATCCCGGAAGTGGTGTCGCAGGGCGTGGATGCGGAAATCCTGTGGCAGCCGAAGGCCTTGCGCGGCCTGATGCTGCAGGGTGGCCTGATGTACGCCGACACGCAGTACGGCGACAACATCCCGGGTGCCGACTTCGTCGCGCCGACCGGCCAGCTGTACAAGCTGCCCGGTGGCCAGATGAGCTTCGCGCCCAAGTGGTCGGGTTCGGCGTCCGTCACCTACGAGTGGGACTTCGGCAACCTGATGGGCCGCTTCAACTTCGGCGCCAAGTACATGTCCGAGTACAACACCGGCTCCGACCTGGACGTGGAGAAGATGCAGGATGCCTACACGGTGGCCAATGCGCGGTTCGGCATCGGTGCGCAGGACCAGAAGTGGATGCTGGAGGTGTGGAGCACCAACCTGTTCGACGAGGAGTACGTGCAGGTCGGTTTCGACGGTCCGCTGCAGGCCGTCGGCACGCCGCAGCCGAACGATCCGCTGAACACCTACAACGCGTTCCTCGGCGCGCCGCGCATGTACGGCGTCACCCTGCGCGTGCGCTACTGATCGAGCCGCAGGTTCGTTCGTGCTGAACGACGGCCCGCCCTGTGGCGGGCCGTCCTGTTTCCGGACGGGCGACAGCTCCGCGGAAATCGGCTACAACACGCGGACCCCCGTAGAAGCGCCCCGGCGATGTCAGCACCCAGTGACGAAGAACTCAGCCAGCTCGCCCACGCCCTGGGCGAGCGGCTCCGGCAATCGCGCGATCATCTGGTGACGGCGGAAAGCTGCACCGGCGGATGGATCGCCAAATGCGTCACCGACATCGCCGGCTCGTCCGACTGGTTCGATTGCGGCATGGCGGCCTACAGCTACGAGGCCAAGCAGGCCTTGCTGGGCGTGCGCCCGCAAACTCTGGAAACCCATGGCGCGGTCAGCCGCGAAACGGTCATCGAGATGGTCTCCGGCGCGCTGGTGAATTCGGGCGCAAGCGTGGCGGTGGCGGTCACCGGCATTGCCGGTCCGGGCGGCGGCAGCCCCGACAAGCCCGTGGGTACCGTCTGGATCGGCTGGAAGCGGCGGGGCGGATACGCCCGTGCGGAAATCTTCCATTTCGGGGGCGACCGCGAGGCCGTGCGGCGGCAGACGGTCGCGTCCGCGTTGCGCGGCCTGGAGGCGCTGGTCGGCTGACGTCCGCAGGGGTTGTGCTTCGCCAGCGTTAGTAGTATTACTACTAACCATGGATCTGACCGACACCCAGCACGCCATCCTAGCCCTGATCGCCGAACGCCTGGAGGCGGAAGGCATGCCGCCTTCACAGGCGGAGATCGCCCGTGCGTTCGGCTTCAAGGGTGTGCGTGCGGCGCAGTACCACCTCGAGGCGCTCGAAGAAGCCGGCGCCATCGAGCGCGTGCCGGGCCGGGCCCGCGGCATCCGCCTGCTGAAGGCGCCGTTGCCGCCGCAACCGGAACTGTCGTTCCCCGCCTCGAACGAGGATGGCCTGCGTCTGCCTGTGTTGGGCCAGGTGGCCGCCGGCGCCCCCATCGGCGCGGATGCCGGCCATCACGACTACGTATTGCTGGATCGCACCTTCTTCGCCCCCGCGCCGGATTACCTGCTGAAGGTGAAGGGCGATTCGATGCGGGATGAAGGCATCTTCGACGGTGACCTGATCGGCGTGCATCGCACCCGTGACGCGCGCACCGGCCAGATCGTGGTCGCCCGCATCGACGACGCCATCACCGTCAAGCTGCTGAAGATCGGCAAGGACCGCATCCGCCTGCTGCCGCGCAATCCCGACTACGCCCCCATCGAAGTCCTGCCCGATCAGGATTTCGCCATCGAAGGCCTGTATTGCGGGCTGGTGAGGCCGAACCGGTGATCCTCGCGCGCCTGCCGGACGACAACGCGGCATTCCCTGACAACCCGCATGTCCTTCCTCCGATGCCTGCCGTGCAGGTGCCGGGATTATTTTCATCCCACGCCCCCAGTCGCAATCCGTGCGATGGATGGCGTCCACACTGGTCACCACTTGAGCACATCACCTAGGAAATCGACGATGGACGAGAACAAGAAGCGCGCACTTTCCGCGGCCCTGACCCAGATCGAACGCCAGTTCGGCAAGGGGTCGGTGATGCGCATGGGTGACCGGGTCATCGAGCCCGTGGAAATCATCCCCACCGGTTCGCTGATGCTGGACATCGCCCTGGGCATCGGCGGACTGCCGCGCGGTCGTGTGGTGGAGATCTATGGCCCGGAGTCCTCCGGCAAGACCACGCTGACACTGCAGGCCATCGCCCAGTGCCAGAAGCAGGGCGGCACCGCCGCGTTCATCGACGCCGAGCATGCGCTGGACCCGATCTACGCCGCCAAGCTGGGCGTCAACGTGGACGATCTGCTGCTGTCCCAGCCGGACACCGGTGAGCAGGCGCTGGAAATCGCCGACATGCTGGTGCGCTCGGGCTCCATCGACATCGTGGTCGTCGACTCCGTGGCGGCACTCACCCCCAAGGCGGAAATCGAAGGCGAGATGGGCGACCAGCTGCCCGGTCTCCAGGCGCGCCTGATGAGCCAGGCCCTGCGCAAGCTGACCGGCAACATCAAGCGTTCCAACACCACCGTCATCTTCATCAACCAGCTGCGCATGAAGATCGGCGTGATGATGCCGGGCCAGAGTCCGGAGGTGACCACCGGCGGCAACGCATTGAAGTTCTACGCCTCGGTGCGCCTGGACATCCGCCGCATCGGCGCCATCAAGAAGGGCGACGAGATCATCGGCAACCAGACCAAGATCAAGGTCGTCAAGAACAAGCTGGCCCCTCCGTTCAAGCAGGTCGTCACCGAGATCCTGTACGGCGAAGGCATCAGCCGCGAGGGCGAACTGATCGACATGGGTGTGGAGGCCAAGCTGGTCGAGAAGGCCGGCGCCTGGTACAGCTACGGCAGCGAACGCATCGGGCAGGGCAAGGATAATTCCCGCACTTTCCTGCGCGAGAACCCGCAGATTGCCGCCAAGCTCGAGGCGGAGCTGCGCGAGAAGTTCCAGCCTGCCGAGGCCCAGCGCGATGAAGTCGCTGATGAGGTCGAGGAGTAACCCATCCGGGGGCAAGGATGCCCCTGCGCTGGGAAGGCATGCGGATGGATGAGCGCCACGATCCTGGCCGGCGTCCGCGCCGGCGCAAGCCGGCGGAACAGACGCCGGTGCAGCGTGCGGTGGGGTTGTTGACCCGGCGCGAGCATTCCCGCAAGGAGTTGTCCCGCAAGCTGTCAGCGCGCGGGGTGGAGCCGGCCGATGTGCGATCGGCCGTGGAGCGGTTGGCGGGAGAAGGTTGGCAGAGCGACCAGCGCTTTGCCGAATCCCTGGTCCGCAGCCGCGTCTCCGGTGGCTATGGTCCGTTGCGTATCCGTGCCGAACTGGCGACCCATGGGCTGGGTCGGGAAGAGGTCACGGCGGCCCTGGCCACCTTCGATGGCGATTGGACCGAAACGGCGTGCGACCTCGTCCGCCGCCGTTTCGGTCCAGGAGGCCTGGGCGACCTGGCGCAGCGCCGGAAGATCGCCGATTTCCTGATCCGCCGCGGCTTTGATGCCGCAGCCGTTCAGGCCGCCAGCCGCATGGCTGAAGACGACTGGGACGGCATGGCCTGATAATCTAGGGCATTGGGTTGCCTTCACCCGGCCGCGACCGCATCTTGCGGGAGACGCGTTCACCGGATGCGCCCTCCAGCCAATGCCAGCCAGATGACCAGCCCCTCCAAGACCAGTACCCGTCAGATCCGCCAGGACTTCCTCGACTTCTTCGCAAGCAAGGGGCACACCATCGTGCCATCGGCACCGCTGGTGCCGGGCAACGATCCCACGCTGCTGTTCACCAATTCCGGCATGGTCCAGTTCAAGGACGTGTTCCTGGGGGCGGAAAAGCGCAGCTACGTGCGGGCGGCCGATGTCCAGCGCTGCCTGCGGGCCGGTGGCAAGCACAACGACCTGGATTCGGTGGGCTACACCGCGCGCCACCACACCTTTTTTGAAATGCTGGGCAACTGGTCGTTCGGCGACTACTTCAAGAAGGACGCCATCGCCTGGGCGTGGGAGTTGTTGACCGAGGTCTGGAAGCTTCCCAAGGAGCGCCTGCTGGTCACGGTGTACCACACCGATGACGAGGCCTACGATCTGTGGCACGACATGATCGGCCTTCCGGCCGAACGCATCGTCCGCATCGGTGACAACAAGGGGGCGCCCTACGCTTCCGACAATTTCTGGCAGATGGCCGACACCGGCCCCTGCGGCCCGTGCACCGAAATCTTCTACGACCATGGCGATCACATCGCCGGTGGTCCGCCGGGTTCGCCGGATGAAGACGGCGATCGCTACATCGAGATCTGGAACAACGTCTTCATGCAGTTCGACCGCCAGCCCGACGGCACGCTCGTGCCGCTGCCGGCACCGTGCGTCGATACCGGCATGGGCCTGGAACGGCTGGCGGCGGTGCTGCAGCACGTCCACACGAACTACGACATCGACCTGTTCCAGGGGTTGATCCGCAAGGCTTCCGAGTTGACGGGCACCGCCGACCTGGAGAACAAGTCGCTGCGCGTGATCGCCGACCATATCCGTGCCTGCAGCTTCCTGATCGTGGATGGCGTGCTGCCTTCCAACGAAGGCCGCGGCTATGTGCTTCGCCGGATCATCCGCCGCGCGTTGCGGCATGGCTGGATGCTGGGCGTGCGGCAGCCGTTCTTCCACAAGATGGTGGGAACGCTGTCGGAACTGATGGGCGATGCCTACCCGGAACTGCCGGCGGCTGTAGGCTACGTAGAGCAGGTTTTGCGAGGAGAGGAAGAAAGATTCTCGGATCTATTGACTAGGGGTATGAATCTGGTCAATGCCGCAACTGGTCGAGCTGTGCCTGTAGCTCGTTATCTGAGTAGATTGCTGTCCGACAACACTTACTATTTGTATGTGTCCAGTTCGGATGGTCTCGTGCTGGATGCCAGCTTCGAAGGTAGGGAGAAGGTGGCTGTAAAGATTGCGTCAGATGCGCCGCACGCTCGTAACGAGCTGTTGGAGATCCGCCATCTTTTGCACACATTGAAGGAGCAAGGGCGAGAGGACTACGAGCGTCTTGTCTTTGTTCTAGTGGATGTCGGTGATGATTCTGTAGTCGAAGAGCTGAGAACTCTTGCGCAAGACTCATCGCTTGTGCCGGTCGAAGTGATCGCTTTGTCAAAGGAACAGCTTACAGAGTTCGCGACGATATCCGGTGATACTGTCTTTAAGCTCTACGACACATACGGATTCCCTGTTGATCTGACAGCTGACGTGGCTAGGGAGCGTGGTTTTACGCTGGATGTCGACGGATATGAAGTGGCCATGGAGCAGCAGCGCGAAACCGCGCGGGCTGCCGGCAAGTTCACCTCCAGCACGGGCCTGCCCGCCGACCTGGTGGCGCAGATGGCGCCGACGGTGTTCCTGGGTTACGACCAGCTCGACGCGGGTGGGCTGCAGATCGTCGCGCTCCTGAAGGACGGTCGACCGGTCGAGGTCGTTCAGGCGGGCGACGAAGCCGTGGTGTTCCTGGACCGCACGCCCTTCTACGCCGAATCCGGTGGCCAGGTCGGCGACATCGGCGTGCTTGCCGAGCAGGGCGTCAAGTTCGATGTGTCCGACACGCTCAAGTTCGCCGGGCAGTTCCATGGTCATGTCGGCCGCGTTGCGCAGGGCCAGCTGAAGGTGGGCGATCATGTGGTCGCCTCCGTCGACGGCGCGCGCCGCGGCGCGACCATCCTCAACCATTCGGCGACCCACCTGCTGCATGCCGCCCTGCGGGAAGTGCTGGGCACCCATGTGCAGCAGAAGGGCTCGCTGGTGGCGCCGGATCGCCTGCGGTTCGACTTCTCCCATTTCCAGCCGATGACGGCAGCGGAACTGGCCGAGATCGAGCGCCGCGTCAACGCGCAGATCCGTGCCAACCATGAGGCCGAGGTCCACCACATGGGCATGCAGGAGGCGCTGGACTTCGGCGCCATGGCCCTGTTCGGTGAAAAATACGGCGAGAACGTCCGCGTCCTGCGCATGGGCGACTACTCCACCGAACTCTGTGGTGGCACGCACGTGGGCCGCACCGGTGACATCGGTCTGTTCAAGCTGGTCGGTGAAAGCGGCGTATCGGCGGGCGTCCGCCGGATCGAGGCAGTCACGGGCCAGGGCGCGCTGGACTATATCGAGGACGAGGAGCGTCGCCTGGACGAGGCGGCCGCGCTGCTGGGTGGCAATGCCGGCGAAGTCGTCGACAAGATCCGGGCCCTTACCGACCGGCAGAAGAAGCTGGAGCGTGAGCTGGAATCGCTGAAGGCCAAAGCGGCCTCCAGTGCGACCTCGGACCTGGCGGGGGCCGCCGTGGAAGTAGGGGACATCCGCGTGCTGGCCGCAAGATTGGAGGGCTTCGACGCCAAGGCGCTGCGCGAGGCCGTGGACCGCCTGAAGCAGCAACTGGGGGATGCGGTCATCGTGCTGGCCGGCGCGTCCGACGGCAAAGCCGCCCTGGTGGCGGGCGTGAATGGCCGTGCAACCGGCCGGGTCAAGGCGGGGGAACTCCTTTCGCACATCGCCAGTCAGATCGGCGGCAAGGGCGGTGGTCGCCCGGACCTGGCCCAGGGTGGTGGCGAGGACGGGCCCGCCCTTGCCTCGGCGCTGCAGGGGGTATCGGATTGGGTCCAGCAGCGGCTCAGCTGACCGCCGGCACCGCGCCGGCGCTTGCGGCTGCCGGCCTCCGGCCGCTACCATGCTTTAGGTTCATGAATTTACTTAGGAAGCCTCCTGTCCGGTTTCACGGCCAGGACGCGCCCCCGGCACTATCCTTGCCGGATTACGGAGAAGAGACATGTTGATCTTGACCCGCCGTGTCGGCGAAACCCTGATGATCGGTGATTCGGTCACGGTGACCGTGCTCGGTGTCAAAGGCAATCAGGTGCGCATCGGCATTACCGCGCCCAAAGACGTTGCCGTGCATCGCGAGGAAATCTACCAGCGCATCCAGCGCGGCGAGGAAGCAGTCTCGCCGGCACAGGAAAATTCGGCGTCGGAGTGAATTCCGTTTGCCGCTTGCGCAGTGAGCGGCTATCCTATGCGGCCGCCGCAGCCTGGCTGACGGCGAGCAACAATCCCGGAGTGATGCCCGAGTGGCCGAAGGGGCTCCCCTGCTAAGGGAGTATAGGGTCAAAAGCCTTATCGAGGGTTCGAATCCCTCTCACTCCGCCAGTTGATGCGCGGCCACGACGGCGGCGCAGGAAGCTGGAGACCGCGCGCTTCCATTGCCCTTGGGCGGTGCAGGCGGGTTGCAACTGCCATGATCGGTGCGTGATGTACGACGTGCCATCGGAAGCAGGGCGGTGCAGCAAAAAGGTTGACGAGCAGAAAGTGCTTCACGCATAATTCCGCTTCTTACGCGCCCGTAGCTCAGCTGGATAGAGTACCTGGCTACGAACCAGGCGGTCGGGAGTTCGAATCTCTCCGGGCGCGCCATACAAGCAGAAGCCGGCAAGGAAACTTGCCGGCTTTTGTCTTTTCTGCGTCCGGAGGTTCTGCGTCCGGATGGCGTCATGCCAAACCGCGCATCCGTACGACAGCACCCACGGCGTCCTTGTCGATGCGGGCGGCCGGACCGTGCGGCTTTCTCCGTCTGATCATGAGTAGAAGGCGCGCCCGTATGCGGGGCGCAGGCATTGCCCGGCGCGCCGCCACTTTCCATGCGAGGACATCATGAGCACCATGGCACGCCGTGCGTTATTCCTCTGCCTGAGCCTGTTGCTGTTGGCCGTGGCGGCATGCGGCGGCAATGAGGCGGCGGATGCCCGCAGGCAGGCGGCGCTCGTGGCGTCACCACAGGTCGGCGATTATTACGCGGCCGAGCTCACGTATTTTTCCGGTGCGGATTTCGAGGCGCGTGATCGCATATTCGGATTGATGAAGATTGTCGCCGTCGATGGCGACGATATTACCCTGGTGACGGAAAACGGCGGATCCGCGGATCGGGACGTGGCACTGAAGGATATTGATGGGGATCCATCCACCATCGAATTCGACCAGAGCGAGCGCATCATCATTACCGCGGCCGACCTGGCCGCGGCCCACGCAGCGGGAAAGATTTTCGCGGTGAAACGCCAGGACCGCTGATTAATTCACTGTTTTTCAGAAACCCGCCCGTATTAATGTGTGACGGCATTCATTAATTGAAGTATCCGTCGCTGTTTTTCACGTGGGGTTGGAGGGGCGTCGATATAGTTTTTCGCGTCCCCTGCCTTGTGTCCCTGTGAATATGCATCGTTTCCGTAAGGCCGCCATTGCGATTTCCGTCGCGCTTCTCCCCTCCGTGGCATGGTCCGCCACTTATACCGTCGGCCCCTCGGGTCGCCAGTACACCCAGCTCTCCACGGTATTCGCCAATAATAATATCGCCCCCGGCGACATCATCGAAGTGGATGGCAACGCCACGTACAACGGCAATATCGTCGTCAACACCGACGACGGCGGCGCGGCCGGCAATCCCGTCATCATCCGCTGGAAACGCGCTGCAGGCCAAAGCCGCCCGATCCTGCAGGGCGGTACCAACACCATCAAGTTCCAGCAATCCAATCACGTGGTGCTGGAAGGGTTCGAAGTCACCGGTGGCAGCAATACCTGCGTCTTCAGCGAAGCCAACGATGTCACCGTGCGCGATGTGCTGATCCGCGACTGCCCGTCGCACGGCATCCTCGCCGCGGACCAGCTGTCGGGTTCCTTCACGCTGGAGTACAGCGAGATCCGCAACGCGGGCAGCAGCACCAACCGCCACCCCATCTACATGCAGTCGGACGAGGTGGCATTCCCCGGCTCCGTGTTCCGCATGCGCTACAACTACATCCACAGCGGCAGGGGCGGCAATCTGGTCAAGGTGCGCCATGAGCGCAGCGAGATCTATTACAACTGGCTGGAAGGCGCGTCGTACCAGGCGATCGAACTGATCGGTCCGGATTGCTACACGCAGCAGAGTGGCTGGTCGACCGGCCTGAAGCGCGAGGACGCGGACGTGGTCGGCAATGTCATCATCCAGTCGGGCACGTGGGCCAATGCGATCCGCATCGGTGGCGATCTGAATGGCCGCAGCCAGGGGCGCGTGCGCCTGGTCAACAACACCATCCTGTTCACCCGCAGCGGTACCGCCAACGCGGTGATGGTGCAGATGGGGGCGGGCTCGCTGGAAATGCACAACAACGTGATCCACCAGACCACGACCGGCGCACCGGTGGTGGTGCGGGAAAACAGCTCGGCGGGTACGCCGGAACCCTGCGAGCCGCAGAGCTCCGCCGCCTGGACCGCGGGCCGCAAGGTCGCGGGCAGCAACAACTGGGTCAAATCCGGTTCCGACGCACCGTCGGAGTGGACCGGCACGCTGAGTGGCAGCGATCCGGGTCTGACCAACATCGCCCAGGGCCAGCTGCGTCCGTTGTCGAGCAGTGCGCTGATCGGGCGGGGTGTGAATCCGCCGGTCACGCCCTCGGCGTTCCCGTTCCCTTCGCCGTTGGCGATCCCGCAGTTCGATCCGCCGACGCGCGCGATGATGGCCATCGGCTCGCAGAAGCCGCGCGTGCTGTCGGGTGGGAAGATCAGCATCGGTGCGCTCGAGGCGACGGAGGGTTCCACCCAGCCGTCCGATGCGGTCCGGGCCAACGGTTCGCAGCCGCTGATTCCGTCGCGCGGCGCCAGCGCCGGTGCCACGACTCAGAGCAGTGCTTCTATTCCGGCGCTGGAGACGCCTGCTGCCACGTCGCCGGCTGAAGCGCCCGCCACGACGAACTCTTCGAGCAGCACGTCCACGACGGGGAAGGTACGCAAGTACGCCAGCCAGCGGCCGCAGGTGCGTTACGTCCGCTGGAGCCCGCGCAGTGTGTCGCTGTGCGACAGCGAAGAGAGTGCCGACGGCGAGCGGTCCATCTGCCGATAACCGCAGTTCCCGACAGGGGCCGTGCATGCCGCCGTCAGCAGTGACGGCGGCATGTTCCGTTTCAGGCGACAGCAACCCGGGCGATGCCGGGTGCGTCGGCACCCTCGCTTGCCGTCGCCCTGGCGGGGAGCGCGGGCAGCGGACGCGCGAGGTCGGCGCGCAGGTCGAGCACCCGCCCATCGTGAGCGGCCTGCCAGTCGAAATCGTTCGCCACGTCCGTGCACAGCAGCAGCACTTCAGCGTGGTCCAGCAGCGTGTCGGTTTCCTCGACCAGCATCTGCGCCAGGTGGGGCAGGGTGCGGTCGATGTAGCTGAGGTTGCGCCCGCGCAGGCGGCCGAGCATGACGTTGGGGTCGTAGATCTTCACCGAATAGCCCCAGCCGGTCAGCGTTTCCACCATCTCCACCATCGGGCTTTCGCGCAGGTCGTCGGTGCCGTTCTTGAAGCTCAGGCCGACCAGGCCGACTTTCTTGTGCCCGCTGTCGCGCACCATTTTCAGCGCGCGCTTCAGGTGGCTTTCGTTGGACGGCAACACCGATGACAGCATGTTCAGGCGCAGCGCTTCGTGCTCGGCGAAGCGGCTGATCGCGCGCAGGTCCTTGGGCAGGCAGGAGCCGCCGAACGCGAACCCCGGCCGCAGGTAGGCGGTGGAGATGTTCAGCTTGTTGTCCTCGCAGACGAGTTTCATCACCTCGTGGCCGTCGGCGCCCATCGCCTTGGCCACGCTGCCGATCTCGTTGGCGAAGGTGACCTTGACGGCGTGGAAGGCATTGCAGGCGTACTTGACCAGCGCGGCCGTGCGCGAATCGGTGACGAACTTCTTCGAATCCACCGCGTGGTACAGGTCGACGATGGGCTGCGCGGCGGCGTCGCTTTCGGCGCCGACCAGCACGTAGGGCGGATGGTAGTAGTCCTTCAACGCCGACCCTTCGCGCAGGAACTCCGGGTTGTTGCACAGGACCACGTCGGCGCCCAGCGGACGCCCCAGTGCCTGCTCCAGCACTTCGCGCATGCGGGTTTCCAGCAACCCGGGCAGCAGCGTGGAGCGCACGACCACGTGGTAGGGCTTGGGCGAGGCGCGCAGCGCCGCACCGATGTCGGCGATGACCTTTTCCAGGATGTGCACGGTGACGGCGCCATCCTCGGTGGACGGCGTGCCCACGGCGATCAGCGCGATGTCCGATTCGCGCACCGCCTGGGCGGTATCGCCCGTGGCGCGCAAGCGGCCGCTGGCGACCTGTTGCTGCATCAGTTCATCCAGCCCGCGCTCGCTGATGGGCGCCTTGCCCGCGTTGACTTCGGCCACCTTGTCCGCATCGATGTCCACGCCGATGACCGAATGGCCATCCTGGCTGAGGCAGGCCGCAGTGACGCAACCCACGTAGCCCATGCCGAAAACCGCGACTTGCTTCATGTCTGGATACTCTTGAATGAAAAGGAATTCATGGAAGGCGTCACGCCGCCGAGGCGGAGACGACCGGTGTCGACGTCGCGGCGGCGTGCGCACCGCGCACCACCCGCTCGCAGATCGCTTCGAACTGCCGTGCGATGGTTTCACTGCCGTAGTGCTGGCGGACGAAAGCGTTCGCCGACTCGCCGATGCGCGTGCGCAGGGCGTCGTCCTGCATCAGCCGCACGATGTCCGCGGCAAACGCTCCCGCGCTGTCGGCCTGCAGGAAGTGCTCGCCCGGCGTGACCGGCAGGCCTTCGGCGCCGATGGTGGTGCTGACGGTGGCGCGGGCCATCGCCATGGCCTCGTAGATCTTCAGCCGGGTGCCGCCGCCGACCAGCAGCGGCACGACGACCACGGAGGCCTGTGCCAGGTAAGGGCGCACATCAGGCACCGAGCCGGTGACCTCGATGCCCTGGCGCTCGGTCAGCGCCTGCACGGCCGGTGGCGGATTGCGCCCGACGATCTGGAACACGGCATCGGGTTGCTGACGGATCACCTGTGGCCAAACCTCGTCCGCGAAGAAGCGCACCCCGTCCTGGTTGGGCAGCCAGTCCATCGAGCCGAGGAACATCACCCGGTGGGCGTGTTCCTGTTCCGGCCTGGGCTGGAAAAACTCCGTGTCCACCGCGGTGTCGATGGCGTCGACGTTCTTCCAGCCGTAGCGACGGTGGAAGATCTCCTTGTCCTGCTGGCTGACCGCGATGACGTGGTCGAAATGGTTGCCGCAGCGGCGTTCGAACGCGCGCATCTTGCGGTACTGGTCGAACATGTAGGTGCGACGCAGCAGCCCGTTGCTGACCTGCGCGTGGCGTTCCAGGATCTGCGCTTCCACGTTGTGCTGGAACAGGATGGTCGGCGGCAAGCGCAACCCCATGGTATGGCGTGCCATCTGCACGGTGTCGCAGATCACCAGGTCGAAGGACTCCTTCGCCAGCAACGCGGCGATGGCGTCGCGTACGCGTGGATCGAAGTTGCGGTCCACGGCGTAGGGCCGCGGCGAGGCGAGATTGGCCACGGCCTCGGCCAGGAAGCGTGCGCCGCCGCGTGGCGAGGTTTCGCCGGGCACGGCGACCATGCGCAGGCCCAGGGCTTCCATCTCGGGCAGGTACTGTTCTTCGCCACCGCGCAGGTTGCAGACGTAGGTGATGTCGTGCCAGCGCGCGAGGTGCTTGAGCAGGTTCAGCACGCGGATCTTGCCGCCGGTGTCGCGCGGGAACAGGATCTGCTTGTGCAGGAACAGGATCTTCATGCGGCGTCCGCTGGAGGAAGGGTTGTCCATGGACACTCAGGCGGCCTCGTCGACGGTGGCGGGGGAAGTGGTGGCGGGCGCGGTCGCCGAGGGCGTCGTCTGTGTCCTGAAGGCCGCTTGCAGCACCCGGCCGCTCATGTGCGCCGGTGCCTCGAACTGCAGCGCTTTCAGCATGGTCGGGGCCAGGTCCAGCGTGGAGCAGGTGCCCAGGTCGATGCCTGCCGCGATGTCCGGCCCGGCCATGATCAGCAGGCCGGTGCGGTCATGGTGGCCCTGCTTCGGGGTGGGATCCTTCTCCGCGCACAGTGCGTCCATGCGGATGCGCTTGCCGGTGGTGGGGAACACGCATTCGGCGGCGCCGTCGATCGGGCGCGGCAGCTTCTGGCGGATGTTGATGCACAGCGTGTTGCCGGCCGAGGCGCACGCGAACAGCGCGTGCTCCGGCGTGCCCACGTAGGCCTGCTCCAGCGCCAGCGCGGCGGCCTGCTGGGCCTGCGGATCGTCGAATTCCAGGTTCCATTGCGGCGCCATCACCGAGTAGGCCCGGCAGCGGCCGGTCGCGCCAATCAGGTCCAGGACGCGATGGATGTCGCGCATGCGGACCACGCTGCGTCCGCCGCGGAATTCCTCGGTGACATACGGCTGCTGCGCCAGCGCCGAGGCGACCACGATGGTGGTGTCGGCATCGGCCATGGCCATGATGCGGCCCAGCAGTTCGTCGGCGACGCGGTAGCCGAAGCGGATGGCGCCGCCGTACTTGCGCACTTCCTCCGCATCCGGCTTTTCCAGGAAGGGCGCCGGATCGGTGGCGCGCCAGTAGCGGTGCTGGTAGTGCGCCACGTGGTTGGTATGGAAGGTGGCGAAGACGGGGCGGTGCCTGCGCCACAGGCGCTCGAAGAAGTCGAAGTTGATCAGCGGCTGCATGCTGACCTTTTCCCATTCCTGCGCGGCACCGGTGGCGCGACGCGCGAAGAAACCGGCGATGCGTGCGAGCGTGGCGACCCGCAGGCCCAGCGCCTTCAGTTTCAACACCAGTTCCACCTTGCCCATGCGACGGCGCACGTCGCCACCCACCGGCATGTGTTCGCGGGTGTAGGTCAGATTGAGTTCCTGGATGGGTTCCAGCGAAGCGGGGAAGGTTTCGTGGCCGGGCGAGAAAGTCCCCGGCACCCAGAAGCCCGTGATGTCCTGGCGCGGCGGCCATGACATGATCGAGCCGAAGATGCCGACCGGTTTGCCGGCATCCGCGACGATGTCCCACAGGCGCGGCCCCTGCACGGTTTCCGGTGGCTGCTCCAGGAACTTCACGCCGTGCTCCGACACCTTGCGGCCGGTGTAGACGGTGGTCCACGACACCCATGGATCCAGGTCGGCCCCTTCCTCTTCGGCGACGGGTGCGGCGCGCACGCCGCGCGCGATCAGCCTGGCGAAGTGGGGCAGTTCGCCCTTGGCCAGCAGAGGATCCACCAGGCGCCACGTGATCTCGTTCATCTCCACGAGGATGAGTTTTTTCACGGGGGCGGCATTCATGGAAGAAGGACTCGGTCTTGGGGGTGTCTGCAAAAGCAAACGTCAAGCGGCGCGGTGATGGGACATGCGGCGCGCGCTGTCGCGTTGCCGTGTTTCTTCGAGGAAGGACGACAGCGCCTCGACGGCCTGCGCGCGGTCGCGCGGACCCGAGGCCGGCGGTGCAGGGGGCTCGGCGAGCATGGCGGCCATCGCCTCGGCGAGGACGGCGGGCTGCTCCGGCGGCACCAGCCGGCTGGCACCCAGCGCGGCGATTTCCGGAATGCCGCCGACGGCACTGGCCACGTAGGGCGTGCCGCACGCGGAGGCTTCCAGCAGCACGTTGGGAATGCCTTCGGACCGGCTGGGCAGCACGAACAGATCCGCGGCCCGCAGCCACGCCGGCAGGGTGTGGTGGGGCAGGCTGCCGTGGAAGACCACGCGTTCGGCGATATCCAGCGACCCGGCCAGCCGCATCAGCGCTGCGCGCCGCTTGCCGTCGCCGATCAGGTGCAGCTGCCAGTCGCTGCGCTTCCCCTGCAGTATCCGGCCGGCGTGCAACAGGATGTCCACGCCTTTGACGTCGAGCAGGTTGCCGATGAACAGCAGATGGCGGGTGCGAGGATCCAGCCCCAGTTGCCGACGCGCTTCGTCCCGTGGCCCCGGATGGAACACCTGCCTGTCCACGCCGTCGATGATCACGCGCACGCTGTCTTGCGCCGCGCCCAGTGCCACCACGCGCCGGGCCAGTTCGGCCGACACGGCCACGACGCCATCGGCCTGCACCAGCGCCTGGCGCGTGCCGCCTTCGCGTGCACCGAACCGGTCCAGCTGGCGCACGTCGCTGCCATGCACCTGGATGACGGCGGGCAGGCCATGCCGGTGCGCCAGCTGCACCGCCGCCCAGCCGTCGGGGTAGGTCCATGGCGAGAACACCAGATCGGGCGCGAACTCTTCCACCGCGCGGTCGAAGGTCTTCTTCACCGACGCCATGAAGAAGTGCCCGTAGAGGCCGCGCAGCAGCTTGGGCGTGTACCAGTAGCGGGGGTGGTCGACGACGATGCCCTCGTTGACGACGCGACGCGGCGCCGGGATCCGCACGCCACTGCGCTTGCCCTGCTGCCATTCGTCCACCCACAGCGTAGGCGCGATCACCTGCAGCGCGTGGTGCTCGCTCAGAAGGCGGAACTGATGCCGGTTGAACGAAGCCCGATGCGGTTGCACCGGATTCGGATACAGGTTGGTGAGGGCGAGGATTCTCATGGGGCGTGCGAAGGCCTCAGCGTTGCGTCAGTGCGGTGCGGTAGTGCGCGTCATAGCGGTCGGCCGTGCGCTCCAGCGAGTAGGACGCCGCGACCGTGTCGTGCCCCGCCATGGCGAGGTTGGCGGCGGCAGCCGGATCGTCCAGCAGGCGCGCCAGCATGGCGGCCAGTCCCGCTTCGTCGCCGTTGTCGAACAGCAGCCCGTTGTGTCCATGTCTGACCACCTGCGGGATGCCGCCGACGGCAGAAGACACGACGGGCAAGCCCGCCGACCAGGCCTCGAGCAGCGCCAGTGGCAGGCCTTCGTGGCGACTGCTCAACGCGAACACATCCATCGCGGCCAGAAAGTGCTGCGTCTGTGTCTGGTAGCCGGCGAAGGTGATGCGTTCGGCGAGTCGGAGTGTCTGCGCCAGGGCCTCCAGGCGCTGGCGTTCCGGCCCATCGCCCACCAGCAGCAGCCGCGCGTGCGGGTAGGCCGTGGCAATGCGGGCAAAGCCACGCAGCAGCAGATCCTGCCTTTTCACTTCATTGAGCCGGCCGACGGTGCCGATGACCACATCGCCGGGTGCCAGGCCCAGCGATGCGCGGATCGATGCGCGTTGGCTGCGGTCGGCGAACACCGCCGTGTCCACGCCGTTGTCCACCACGCTGACCTTGTCGACCGGAACGGTATGCCAGCGACGCACGGACCGGGCGATGTCCTCGGAGACGCAGCAGAACCGATGCGACAGCCGGCCGGCGCGCCGCCACCACAGGCGGCTCTTCAGCTGGTCGGGCAGGCGGCGGGCGAGCGTGGCGTGGTCGCTGTGCTCGGTGTGCACGATGGCCACGCCGTCGCGCAGGCGGGCGGCGCGTCCCAGGTGCCAGAGTGCGCCGATCTGATGGGTATGCAGCACGTCGGGGCGCAGGTGGTCGAACAGCACCGCGGCGCGTGCCGTGGCCTGGCTGCGATCGCCGGCCAAGTCGAGCGAATGCACGTCCACGCCCAGGGCCCGCGCGTCATCGGCCAGGCGGCCGGGCTGGTCGATGCAGACCACGCTGATGCGGTCGCCACGCTGACGCCCATGGCGCGCGAGGGCCAGCACCAGCCGCTCCAGTCCACCCAGGTCCAGCGACAGCACGCCATGGACCACATGGCGCGTTTCCGGCAAGGACTCGGGGTCGTCGGTGAGCGCGTGCATCCTCCTGGTCATGGCCTTGGTTCATCATCGGCGCGGCGCTGCCGGGTGTGCACCCGGCAATCGGCGTCGCGCACGACGGTTCGCTCCCCTGTGGTCGTCGCATCGTATGGACCACCACGGCATCGGCCGCAGTCGTCCTGTTGTCGGAAACAACGCGCTCTGCCAGGCAGACCGGCCATGCCGCCAAGCCTGGCGACCGGTTGCAGGCGCGTTCCGCGTTGGTAGTCCGATACCTCGTGCCAAGGGTGATGCCTGCGTGCCTGCCGTCGTGAACCGCTTCCTGCTGCCTGCCGGCGTCTTCCTCCTGCTGGCGGTGATGCCGCCGCTGCAGGCCAAGACCTATACCGTCGGCCCGTCGGGCCGGCAGTACACGCAGCTGGCCGACGTGTTCGCCGACAACGATCTGGAACCCGGCGACGTGGTGGCGGTGGACGGGGATGCCGAGTACGCGGGCGGCATCGTGGTGGGAAGCGACGATGGGGGCAGCGCCGGGGCGCCCGTGGTGATCCAGTGGCGGCGGGGCGTGGGATCGACGCGGCCGGTGCTCAAGGGCGGCGAGTACCACACCCTCAAGTTCGCCCAGTCCAACCACGTGGTGCTGGAAGGTTTCGAACTGACCGGCGGCCCCAACAGCTGCCTCTTCAGCGAGGCGCACGACGTCACGGTGCGAGACGTGATCATCCGCGACTGCCCCGGGCACGGCATCCTGGGGGCGGACCGGTTGTCCGGTTCGTTCACGCTGGAATACAGCGAAATCCGCAACAGCGGCAACGGCACCGGCCAGCATCCCATCTACATGCAATCCGACGAACTGGCCTTTCCCGGTTCGGTCTTCCGCATGCGCTTCAACTACCTGCATGGCGGCCGTGGCGGCAATCTGGTGAAAGTGCGGCACGAGCGCAGCGAGATCCACTACAACTGGCTGGAAGGCGCCGTCTACCAGGCGCTGGAGCTGATCGGTCCGGATTGCTGGGAACAGGAAAAAGGCTGGACGCCCGCGATGGCGCGCGAGGATGCGGACGTGGTGGGCAATGTCATCATCCAGTCCGGCCGCTGGCCCAATGCCATCCGCATCGGCGGTGACCTCAACGGCCGCAGCGAGGGGCGGGTCAGGCTGGTGAACAACACCCTCCTGTTCGATCGTCCCGGGGCGGCCAACGCGGTGATGGTGCAGCTGGGTGCCGGTTCCCTCGAGATGCACAACAACATCGTCTACCAGCGTGGCGGTGGCGCACCTGTGCTGGTGCGCGAGAACGACGACGTGGAAGACACGCCCGAGCCCTGCGGTCCGCAGGAGCGGGCACCCTGGAGCAACGGGCGCCGCGTCGCCGGCAGCGGCAACTGGGTGCAGCGCCAGGCGGTGGTGCCGCCGGAATGGAAGCAGACCGTGGTCGGCGATGTGCCCGGGCTGGCCGACATCGATCAATTGCTGCTGCGCCCGCGCACGGGCAGTCCGCTGGCGCGGCGTGGCGTGCCGCTGGCGGCGCTGGCGTTGGACGGACCGGCAGGTGCGGTGTCGTTCGAGCCCCCCATGCGCAAGCGGATCGAGCCGGGTGGCGAGCGTCGTCGCGACGACGATCCGGCGGCGCCCGACATCGGCGCGTTCGCGGCAGGTGGTGATCCGGTCGCCCTGGCCTCGGCAAGCGGAGGCAAGGTGCGGAAGTGGTCCGGCGCGATACCCGCGCCCCATGCGCGACGCTGGTCGCCACCGTCGCGGGATTGAAGGCGTGATGCAGAACCTTCCTTCGCGTCGCGTCGACTGTGCAGGCCGCGCATGAGTGCGCTCGCACACGACATGGACGCATCCTCCGCCACGCGGACCGCCCTGCAGGTCGCGTTCGACCGCGCCTGGCGTCTGCCGGAGGCGGCGGGCAGGGGCGTGGTGCTGGCCTTCGCCGACCTGTCGGACTGGCGTCCGTGGCGGGAGGAAGCCGCCGGTCTGTTGAGCCCGGCCGAGCGTGAGCGCGTGCAGCGCAAACGGAGACCGATCGACCAGGAAGAACTCACCCTGACATATGCGCTGCACCGCCTGTTCCTGGGAGCGATCCGGAACCTGTCGCCGCACGAGGTGCCACTGGCGCGCGACGCCGAGGGGCGTCCATGCCTGCACGGGTGGGCAGGCGGCACCAGCCTCAGTCATGCATCGGGGGCCGCGGCTTTCGTGTTTTCCCCGTCGGGCGCGGTGGGCATCGACGTCGAATCGCGTGCGCGTACCGCCGTGATGGACGAGCTTGTCGCCCAGGTGGCGCATCCGGCGGAGCGTGCGGCACTGCCGTCCGGTGCCTTGCGCAACGAGGCGCTGCTGGCCCTGTGGGTGCGCAAGGAGGCCTTCCTGAAAGCCGCGGGCGTCGGCCTGGCCTGCGAGATGGACACCTTCCGCGCCACCGAGGGCGAGGTGCTGGATACCGGCCTGGCCGGCGCCGCGGTGCCGCAGCGGGTGAGGCTGTCGGCGTGGGATCTGCATCCCGGCTTCCAGCTGGCGTTGGCGTCGCCCCCCGATCTGCCGGTGCAGGCGCAGCGCCTCTGATCGCCGCACCGTGCCTCGCCCACGGGCTGGTGTACCGGTGTCGCCTCACATTTGGCCGGATCGGTTCGCCTACGGCGTTTCAACCGCTGACAGCGCAACGGGACGCCTTGGCGCCCCTTTCGCGCGACGACGTCGGCAGGGTCGCGGGACCTGTCCGAACAGCGGGCAAGCGCCTGTTATCAGGGGAAAACGATGAAGCACGTGCAGTCGAGCCGGAAGAACCGCGTGATGCGGATGATCTGGCTGCTTGAAGTCCTGGTACTGATGCTGTGCGTGGGCGTGGCCGCCCACCTGCGATTCATCGGCGACGCCGAAGGGCATGCGCTCTTCATCGAAACCGCACCGCTGCGCGCGCTGCTGGTGGCGCTGGTGATCACCGGCGCGATGGCCGCGTTCGGCCTGTACCAGTCGCATGGCCGGCACAGTCGCGCGCACCTGCTGCTGCGGCTGTCGCTGTCGTTCTTCTTCGGCGGCATCGGCCTGCTGGTGCTGTTCTACGCGGTGCCGCAGACATACGTGGGCCGTGGCCCGATGGCGTTGACGCTGGGCATCGGTTTCATCGCGCTGCTGTCGCTACGCCTGGCCATGCAGAACCTGCTGCAGGTGGACGCCCTGCGCCAGCGCGTGCTGGTGTTCGGTGCAGGCAACAACGCCAACCTCATCAATCGCCGCATGCGCCGGCAGGCGGACCGCAAGTCCTTCGTCATCGTCGGTTTCGTGCCCATTCCCGGCCAGCCCGTGGTGGTGCGCGAGGAAGACCTGCTGGCCAGCGACTGCCAGTCGCTGGCCACGCTGGTGGAACAACTCGAAGTGGACGAAGTGATCATCGCCCCCGACGAGCGGCGCGGTGCGCTGCCGATGGAGGAGATGCTGAAGTGCGTGCAGTACGGCGTGTCGGTGGTGGATCTGTCGACGTTCTTCGAACGGGAATCGGGCACGGTCCAGCTCAGCGTGGTGGACCCGTCGTGGCTGGTGTTCTCGGGCGGTTTCGATTACTCGATGCCGCGCCGCTTCAGCAAGCGCGTGTTCGACCTGAGCGCGGCGCTGCTGCTGCTGGCGATCGCCTGGCCGCTGATGCTGCTGGTGGCGCTGGCGGTCTACCTGGAGTCCGGTGGCCCGGTGCTCTACAAGCAGGTGCGCGTCGGCGAACGCGGCCGGCATTTCGAGCTGATCAAGTTCCGCAGCATGCGCCAGGACGCCGAGAAGGGTGGCGTGGCGGTCTGGGCCAGCAAGGACGACGACCGCACCACGCGCGTCGGCAAGTTCATCCGCCTGACCCGTCTGGACGAACTGCCGCAGCTGTTCGCCGTGATCCGCGGCAACATGAGTTTCGTCGGCCCCCGGCCGGAACGCCCGCACTTCGTCGACATGCTCAATGATCAGGTGCGTTACTACGGCGTACGCCACAGCATCAAGCCGGGCCTGACCGGCTGGGCGCAGCTGCGTTATCCGTACGGCGCATCGGTGCAGGACGCCGAAGAAAAACTGAAGTTCGACCTGTTCTACGTCAAGAACCACGGACTGGTGTTCGACATGATGATCCTGCTGCAGACGGTCGAGGTCGTGCTGTTCGGACGCGGTGCGCGCTGACGTGGGCGGGATCGCCTGCCGGCCGTCGGAACGGCGGTCGATCCCCATGCGTGGCCTTGTCCCGGGAGCGGAGCCGTGAACGCACTTGAGCACGTGTCGCCGACCGCCGACCCGCGGGGCGATGCGCTGAAACGACTGCGCATCTCGCTTCGCGACCGCATCGCGTTCTCGCCGGCGGCCAGCCTGGCCATGGGCATCAAGGGATTGCTGAAGGCGCAGGTGGCGGCCGGTCCGCAACGCATCGATGCGTTGTGCGGTGCGGTGCGCCGCTTGCCTGCCGGTGGCCTGCTGCGGATGGCTGCGCGGCAGTTGCGCGACGGCATCGATCACAGTGCGGACCAGGTGGTCGCGGCGCATCACGTCGCGCAGATGCGCCGCGAACTCAGCCCGGCGCTGACCCGCACGACGGTGTTGAAAGCCCCCGGTGCCGATGGCGAGCGCGGCGTCATCTACTGCCAGTTCGAATACAACTGGGGACGCCTGATGGAGGGCGTGGGACCGCTGGCGCCGCTGCTGCGCGACTACGACGTCATCTGGGGCGCTTCGTGGTCGCCGCTGGAATACCTGGCGCTGGCGCGCGTGCTGGCGACCTCCGATGGTCCGGTGTACGTGCATCCGGCCAACCTGGGCGAGATCGCGCGCATCGAAGCGCTGCACCCGCGGGTGCGGGTGATTCCGCAACTGGCGGGCGAGTTCCAGGATCCGGACGCGGCCTCCTCGCTGCCGGCAGAGCAGCGCGACATCGATCTGCTGGTGGTGTCGAACTGGGCGCCGTTCAAGCGTCACTGGGATCTGTTCAATGCACTGCGCGACATGCCGGCGGAGCTACGCATCGTGCTGGTGGGGCAGCCGGAATCGGGCTACGGCATGGACGACATCCGCGAGCTGATGCGCCTGTACCGGGTGCCGCAGCAGATCGAGTTGCGCCAGAGCATCCCGCTGGACGAAGTGCGGCGCCTGCAGTCGCGTTCCCGGGCATCGGCCGTGTTCTCGCGCCGCGAAGGCCAGTGCATCGCGGCGGTGGAAGCGCTGTTCGCCGGTGCGTCGCTTGGGCTCAGGCGCGATGCGATGATCGGGTCGGCGGCCTACATCAACGAACAGACCGGCCTGCTGCTCGATCCCGCCCACATGGCGCGGGACCTGATGCGCCTCATCGAGGAGGCATCCTCACGGGATCCACGCCGTTGGGCGTTGCAGCATCTGGGGCACGACCAGGCCACGGCGCGCCTGAATGCCTGGCTCAGGCAGCAGGCCGGCGAGCGCGGACTGCCGTGGACGCGCGACATCGCGCGTCACTGGTGGTGTCCGTACCCGTGGGTGGGGGATGCGGCAAGCCGGGAAGCACTGGCACCCGCCGCGGCGGACCTGCACGCGCGCCATCCGGGCACGTTCCGCGCGGACCTGCTGGATTCGAGTCGCCTCTGACCCGCCATCGCGCCGGCATCCACGCCGCGGGATGGAACCTTGTCCTACTGACGACTGCCCACCCTGGGCTCGCGCGTCTTCAACGGGTACAGCGGCGAGCTGTACCACTCCACCAGCCGGTCTTCCTCGAAGCGTACCCAGGAAGGGCCGTATTCCCAGACGGCTCCGCCCTGGTGGGTGGGCTCGCCCTGCAGCGCGAATACCGCGTCCATGTCCAGGCCGACGACCAGATGGTCCGGGGCGTTTTCGGTGGGTACGGCGACCGGTTCGCTGTCCGCGCCTGTTCCAGGCGTGTTCTTCCTGCCGGATTCCGCTGCATTCCACAGCACGCCGATGCCCAGCAGCAGCAGCGCGGCCATCAGCCATCCGGCGCGCGCCTGCGGCAGAGGAGGGGCGCGAGGCGGATCCGCGGCTGGCGGCGGGCTGGATGGCATCACGGCAGGCGCGGCGCGGCTGGCCGCATCGGATGCAAGGTCGGAAATGCCGCCCGGCAATCGTCCATGCCGTGCATGGAAACGCAGCGCCTGCTTGTACAGCGTGATCAGCTGCGGCAGCTCCGTGCCGTCGGCCGATGCGCCCGCACGGCGGCGGTCGGGGTGGAGCCCCGCCACGCGCCGGCGATAGGCCTGTTTCAGCTGCGCCAGGCTGCAGCCGGGGCGCAGGCCGAGTTGTGCGTAGAGGTGGGAAAAGTCGGAGTCCATCGCCTGTTCCTTTGCGGCACATCCTAGCGGGGCAGGACGGCGTTTGCAGCACGCGCCGGGTGGCCTGAAGCGCTGCCCGGATGCGTTATGTCCACTGAGCACAGGAAGTTGCCACGAGCTGGCAGGAAACGGGGGCGGCGGTTGAACACATTCCATCACACGGCCGGAGACTGGCAGGACCTGCTGGTCGGTGCGAACGTCCGCTTCGAACTGCCGGGCGAGCGTCCGGCGGCACAGCGGGGGGCAGCGACCCGGGCGGCCTGCGCGGTGCCGTCCGACCTTGCCCGCGTGGCCACGCTCACGGGCCGTGCGCCACGCGACATCGCGCTGGTTCTCTGGTCCACGTTGATCGCCCGTCTGTGCGGGCAGGACGACATCGTCATCGGCACCGTCATGGATGCCGCAGTGACACGGCTGCTGCCGTTCCGCGTGACCGTGGGACCGGATACCACGCTGGCCGACGTGCTCGACCGGCTTGCCGCATTGCGCGACGATGCCACGCTGGGCCAGGGCCTTCCGCTTGCCGCGCTCGATGAGCTGCGGTTGCCCCAGGCGGGCGGTGACCTGCCCGGCACGTTGCAGGTCGGCTTCGCATGGGAGGAAGGGACGCCCGTCGACATCGCACGCTGGCACGCCTCGGGCCACGCAAGCGCGCTGGCGTTGGCGATGCATGACGGGATCGACGGCGCGAACATCGTGCTGCACAGCGCGGACGGTACCTATGCGGCCGGGACGCTGTCGGAATTCCTCGCCTGCTGGTGCACGCTGGTGCAGGACCTCGCCCTGCATCCCGACCTGCCGTTGGTCCGTCTGGCCCTGCTGGGGCCGGAGCAGGCGCGCGCCGCCGTCGAACATGGCAACGACACGGACGAGGCGTATCCCGCCGCCAGCGGCGTGCACCGGCTGTTCGAAGCCCAGGCCGCGCGCACGCCCGATGCGGTGGCGGTGGTACAGGCGTCGCGCACGCTCACCTACGCACAGTTGAACGCGCAGGCCAACCAGCTGGCGCGCTACCTGAAGCAGCAGGGCGTGGTCGCCGACGATCGTGTCGCCCTCTATGTCGATCGCGGCATCGAGATGGTGCTGGGTCTGCTGGCGGTGCTGAAAGCCGGCGCCGCCTACGTGCCGCTTGACCCGACCTATCCGTCCGACCGCCTGTCGTACACGCTCTCGGACAGCGAGCCCCGCGTGCTGCTGACGCAGTCGGGCATGGAGCAGGAAGCGCATGAGGTGCTGGGCGAACTGCCGCCATCGCTTCCCATGATCGACCTGGGGCAGCCGTCGCCGCCCTGGTCGCGGCTGCCGACGCACGATCTGGACGACGCCGAGTGCGGCGTCGATCCATCGCATCTGGCCTACGTGCTCTACACCTCCGGTTCCACCGGCAAGCCGAAGGGCGTGGCCATGCCGCATGGCCCGCTGTTCAACCTGATCCAGTGGCAGATGCGCCAGCCGGGTGCCGCCACGCCGTTGCGCACGCTGCAGTTCGCCGCGCTCGGGTTCGATGTCGCGTTCCAGGAAACGTTCGCCACGCTGTCCACCGGCGGCGAGTTGCACCTGGTCGACCAGGCGACACGCCTGAGTGCGGGCAAGCTGTTCGAGTTCATCGTGGCCCATCGCATCGAGCGCATGTTCCTGCCTTACTTCGCGCTGCAGATGCTGGCCGAGGGGCTGGAGAACCATCTGGCCGCGTTGCCGCCCGGCGCCCGCGTCGCCTGCGAACTGCGCGAAGTGATCACCGCCGGCGAACAGTTGCGCATCGAGCCGAAGATCGTGCGCTTCTTCCAGCACCTCCCCGGCTGCCGCCTGCACAACCATTACGGCCCGACCGAAACCCACGTGGTCACCGCCCTGACGCTGGCGGAGGATCCCGCCGTGTGGCCGCGCCTGCCGACCATCGGCCGGCCCATCGCCAATGCGCGCGTGTACCTGCTGGATGCGCAGGGTCGCCCGGTGCCGCAGGGGGTGGTGGGCGAGCTCTACCTGGCCGGACCCGTGGTCGCACGCGGTTATCTCAAGCGGCCGGACCTGAGCGCCGAACGCTTCCTGCCGGATCCCTTCCGCGCCGACCTGGATGCGCGCATGTACCGCACCGGCGACCTCGGGCGTTGGCTGCCGGGGGGCGAGATCGAGTACCTGGGGCGACAGGATTTCCAGGTCAAGATCCGTGGCTTCCGCGTGGAGCTGGGCGAGATCGAAGCGCAGGTGATGGCCTTCCCGGGCGTGCGCCAGGCGGGCGTGCTGGCACGCGAGGATGTGCCGGGCCTGAAGCGCCTGGTCGCGTACGTGTCGCCGATCGATGCGCACGCGCCGGTGGACCTTGAACGCCTTCGCCAGCACCTGGTCGCGCACGTGCCCGACTACATGGTGCCGGTCGCCTACGTGCAGCTGGACGCGCTGCCACTGTCGCCCAACGGCAAGCTGGATCGCGCGAAGTTGCCTGCACCGGGTCGCGAACGGCCCGAGTGGGCCGGTGCCTACGAGGCGCCCCGGGGCGCGTTGGAGACGGCGCTGTGCCGCATCTTCGCCGACGTGCTGGATCTGGAGGGCCTGGGACGGCACGACAGTTTCTTCGACCTGGGCGGCACGTCGTTGCTGGCCATCCGCGTGCTGGAGGCCGTGCGCCGCCAGCAGCTGGGCGACGTGCCGGCGATGGCGCTGTTCCGCGCGCCGACACCGGCGCAGCTGGCCGCCGTGCTTGAAGAAGGCACGGCGACGCCCATCGAGGCGACGCGCCTGTCCACGCCGCGCCGCGCCCATGACGAGCCCATCGCCATCGTCGCGATGGCCGGGCGTTTCCCCGGGGCGTCGACGGTGGAGGCGTTCTGGAACAATCTGTGCGAAGGCCGCGACAGCGTCAGCCGCTTCGGTGCGGCCGAGCTGGATGCGAGCGTTCCCGAAGCGTTGCGTGCAAACCCCGCGTATGTGCCCGCGCGCGGCGTGTTCGACGATGTCGACAAGTTCGACGCGGCGTTCTTCGGCATTTCGCCGAAGGAAGCCGAACTGATGGACCCGCAGCAGCGCGTGTTCCTGGAACTGTGCTGGGAGTGCGTGGAGCGCGCCGGTCACGTGCCGGATGCGACCCCGGTGCCGGTGGGCGTGTTCGCCGGCATGTACAACGCGAGCTATTACCAGCGCAACGTGCTGGCGCACCCGGACCTGGTCGAGAAACTGGGTGCCTTCCAGGTGATGCTGGACAACGAGAAGGACTACATCGCCACGCGGGTGGCGCACAAGCTCAACCTCACCGGTCCGGCGATCAGCGTGCACACGGCCTGCTCCACCTCGCTGGTGGCGATCAGCGAAGCGGTGGACAGCCTGCGCGCCGGCCGCTGTGGCATGGCGCTGGCCGGTGGCATCGCGGTCACCTGCCCGGTGAACAGCGGCCACCTGTACCAGGAAGGCGGCATGCTTTCCGCCGACGGGCATACGCGCAGCTTCGATGCGGCGGCGACCGGCACGGTATTCAGCGACGGCGCCGCCGTCGTGCTGCTGAAGCGGCTGTCCGATGCCATCGCCGACGGCAATCCGGTCTATGCGGTGATCCGCGGCTCGGCCGTCAACAACGACGGAGGCCAGAAAGCCAGCTTCACCGCGCCCAGCAGCGAAGGGCAGGCGGCCGTCATCGCGATGGCGCAGGCCGATGCGGGCGTGGATGCGCGCAGCATCGGTTATGTGGAGGCGCACGGGACGGCCACGCCGATGGGCGACCCCATCGAGATCGAAGGCCTGACGCGCGCGTTCCGCCTCGGCACGGAGGACAGTGGCTTCTGCGTGGTGGGCTCGGTCAAGAGCAACGTGGGGCACCTGCTGATGGCGGCCGGCGCGGCGGGGGTCATCAAGACTGCGTTGGCGTTGCAGCAGCAGCGCATTCCCGCGACGGCGCATTTCGAGAAAGCCAATCCCGTCATCGACTTCGCCAGCACGCCGTTCGTCGTGCATGGCCAGACGCAGGCTTGGCCCGTGCAGCCGGGCGCACCCCGGCGGGCGGGCGTCAGTTCCTTCGGCGTCGGCGGCACCAATGCGCACGTGGTGATGGAAGAAGCGCCGCCACTCGCACCGTCCGATCCCGCCACCGGCGCGCAGCTGCTGGCCCTGTCCGCCCGCACGCCGGCAGCGCTGGCCGTGGCGGTGTCCAACCTGGCCAACCACCTGGAAGCGGACCCCGGGCAGAATCTGGCGGACGTCGCCTGGACGCTGGCGGTGGGCCGCAAGGCATTCGCCCATCGCATCACGGTGGCGGCGGACACGGTGGCGGCGGCCATCACGCAGCTGCGCAGCGCCGACCTGGCCGCGGCGGTCAGCAAGTCGAAGCCCGCGCAGCCGAACGACGTGGTCTTCATGTTCCCCGGCCAGGGATGCCAGTACGCCGGCATGGGCCGCGAACTGCATGCGCGCGAGCCGGCCTTCCGCGAGGCGTTCGACGCATGCGCGCAGGGGCTGTCGGACGAACTCGGTCGCGACCTGCGCGACATCGTGTTCGGCGACGATGCCGACGCCATGCTGCCGACGGCGATCATGCAGCCGGCGATCTTCAGCATGGAGTATTCGCTGGCCCGCTGGTGGATGGCGCAGGGCCTGCAGCCGGTGGCGATGGTCGGCCACAGCATCGGTGAATTCGTCGCGGCGACGCTGGCGGGCGTGTTCTCCCTGCCGGACGCGCTGCGGCTGGTCGCCCGTCGCGGTCGCCTGATGCAACAGCAACCGGCCGGTGCGATGCTTTCGGTGCGCATGCCGCTGGATGCGTTGCTGCCCCGCCTGCCGGCCACGCTTTCGCTGGCGGCCGAGAATGCGCCGGGTGCGTGCGTGGTGGCCGGTCCGCACGAGGCCGTGGCTGCGTTCCAGCAGCAACTGGAAGGCGAGGGCGTGGCCTGCCGGGCCTTGAAGACCTCGCACGCCTTCCACTCGTCCATGATGGACCCGGTGGTGCCGCTGTTCCGTGCCGAGGTCGACGCGCTGGTCCGCCACGCGCCGCGCATCCCCATCCTGTCCACCGCCACGGGCGAGTGGCTGGACGATGCATCCGCCGGCTCGCCGGACTACTGGGCCCGGCACCTGCGTGAGCCCGTGCGCTTCTCGCCCGCGATCGCACGCATGCTGGAAACGCCGGGGCGCGCGCTGCTGGAGATCGGGCCGCGTGCCACGCTGGCCACGCTCGCGCGCCAGCAGCCGCTGCAGCAGAAGCAGCGGGTTGCCGCCGTCGCGTCGCTGTCCGATGCCGTTGACGGCGAACACGCGCAGCTGCTGTCCGCCTATGGCCAGCTGTGGAGCCAGGGGGTGGCGCTGTCGCCGCCGCAGCTGGACCGCCGTGCGCGGCGCCGGCGCCTGTGCCTGCCGACCTATCCGTTCGAGAAAAAACGTTATTGGGTGGAACCGCAGTCCGCGGTGGCCAGCAATGTCGTTCCCCATCCCACCATCGTCGCGCGCGCGACCCTGGAGCCCCTGATGTCCGTTGTGTCCGAAACCGTCGCCCCCGCCATCGCCGACCGCAAGCCGCGCCTGGTGGCGCAGCTGAAGGAAGTGTTCGAGGACGTGGCCGGCTTCGACCTGGCCGATGCCGACGGCGATGCCAACTTCATCGAGCTGGGCCTGGACAGCCTGATGCTGACCCAGGTGGCGTTGCAGTTGCAGAAGGAGTTCCCGGTCAAGATCACCTTCCGCCAGCTGATGGGCGAATGCGCCAGCCTGGATCGCCTGGCGCAGACCCTGGACGCGCAGCTTCCGCCCGAAGCCGCGCCCGCGCAGGCCACACCGGTTGCCACGGCACCGGCGACAACGTCGGTGCCGGTGACGCCGGTGTCGTTGCCGCCGGTCCCCTCGCAGGCGCCGGTCGCTTTCGCGTCGGCGCCTCTGCCGGTGCAGGCCTCGGGCGCGGGTGGTGATGCCCTGAGTCAGCTGATCGCGCAACAGATGCAGCTGATGTCGCAGCAGCTGGCTCTGCTGGCCGGCGCCGCGCCTGCGATGCAGGCGGTGCCCGCTGTCGCGGCACCTGCGCCGCTCGCCGCTGCCGCGGCTCCGACGGTGGTCGAGACCCCGGCCGCGCCTGCAACGCAGGCAGCCGCGACGCCTGCCGCGGCAGCCGCCGATGATGAAGTGGCGGCGCTGGCGCACACGCGTTACGACGTGAAGAAGGCCTTCGGTGCCATCGCGCGCATCGACGCGGCCGGTGGCATCGAACTGAACACCCACCAGCGCGAACGCCTGGACGGCTTCATCCGACGCTACACGGGCCGCACGCCGAAGTCGAAGGCCTACACGCAGCAACACCGCGGCCACATGGCCGATCCGCGCGTGGTGACCGGCTTCCGCCCGTTGACCAAGGAAATCGTCTACCAGATCGTCGTCGAGCGCTCGAAGGGGTCGCATGTCTGGGACATCGACGGCCACGAATACGTCGACGCGCTCAACGGCTTCGGCACCAGCCTGTTCGGCTGGCAACCGGATTTCGTGATCGATGCGGTCAAACAGCAACTCGACACCGGATACGAGATCGGCCCGATGCACCCGCTGGCGGGCGAGGTGTCGCAGCTGGTCTGCGAACTGACCGGCCACGACCGTGCGGCGCTCTGCAACACCGGTTCGGAAGCGGTCCTGGGGGCGATGCGCATCGCCCGCACCGTGACCGGCCGCGAGACCATCGTGGTGTTCTCCGGTTCGTACCACGGCATCAACGACGAAGTGATCGTGCGCGGCACCAAGAAGCTGCGTGCGGTGCCCGCCGCGCCTGGCATCCTGCGCAACACCGCGGACAAGGTGCTGGTACTGGACTACGGTACCCCGGAAACGCTGCAGATCATCCGCGAGCGCGCGCACGAACTGGCGGCCGTGCTGGTGGAGCCGGTGCAGAGCCGGCGCCCGGATTTCCAGCCGGTCGAGTTCCTGAAGGAAGTGCGCAGGATCACCGCCGAATCCGGCGCCGCGCTGATCTTCGACGAAGTGATCACCGGCTTCCGCTCGCATCCGGGCGGCGCGCAGGCCCTGTTCGGCATCAAGGCGGACCTGGCGACCTACGGCAAGGTGGTGGGGGGCGGTTACCCGATCGGCGTGATGGCCGGCAAGCGCGAATTCATGGACGCGCTGGATGGCGGTTACTGGCAGTACGGGGATGCTTCGGTTCCCACGGTCGGCGTGACCTACTTCGCCGGCACCTTCGTGCGCCACCCGCTGACGCTGGCCGCGGCCAAGGCCTCGCTGCTGCACATGAAAGCCCACGGCACCGCCCTGCAGCAGGCGCTCAACGCACGCACCACCGCGATGGCCGAAGAGATCAACGCCTTCTGCGAGGAAGTCGGCGCGCCCGTGCGCATCAAGCACTTCGCCTCGCTGTGGCGTACCCACTTCGAAGAAGACCATCCGCTGCAGGACCTGCTGTTCGCCATGATGCGCAGCCGCGGCATCCACATCCTCGACAACTTCCCGTGCTTCTTCACCACCGCGCACAGCGAGGCGGATTTCCGCGCCATCATCCAGGCGTACAAGGAATCCGTGCTGGAGCTGCAGGAATCCGAGCTGCTGCCGCGCAGCGCGGCGACGTCACGCACGGTGATGGATACCGCGCAGCCCGTCGTGCCCGGCGCACGACTCGGCCGCGACCCGGAGGGCCGTCCGGCCTGGTACGTGCCCAATCCCGACCGTCCCGGCCAGTACCTGAAGGTGGGCGCATGAGCGAGCCGGTGGCCCCGCGGCGGAGCGCCCCCCTGGCCGTCGATTACGATCCGTTCGCCGGCGGTGCGCTGGCGCGCGTGGTGCCGACGACCGAACCGCAGCGCGAGCTGTGGCTCGCATCGCGACTGGGCGACGATGCCTCGCTGGCCTACAACGAATCGGTGTCGCTGCACCTGCGCGGTGCGCTGGATGCCAACCGCCTGCAGCACGCGCTGCAGGCGGTGGCCGAGCGCCACGATGCGCTGCGCGCCAGCTTCGGCCCGGATGGTGAGACCTTCTGCGTGCTGGAACCGGCGCCGCTGCTGTTGCCTTTCAGCGACCTATCCGGACTCACCGAGGCGGAACGGGCCGCGCAGCTGGCGCAGCGCAAGCGCGCCGGCGTGGAAACCCCCTTCGCGCTGGAACAGGGGCGGCTGTTCCGCGCCGAGCTGCTGCAGCTGGCGCCGCAGGAACACGTGTTGCTGATGCATGCCCACCACATCGTCTGCGATGGCTGGTCGTGGTGGGTGATCGTGCGCGAGCTGGGGGCTGCCTATGCGCAGGCCGCCGGCAACGCGACCACGCTGCCCGACGCGGAAAGCTACGCCGACTACGCGCTGGCCGAAGCGGTCCACCCCGCGGGTCCGGAGTTCAAGCGCGACGAACAGTATTGGCTGTCGCGCTTCGCGGGCCAGGCGCCGGTGCTGGACCTGCCCACCGATCATGCGCGCCCCGCGCGGCGCAGCTTCGCCTCGCAGCGCGAGGACTACGTGCTCGATGCGGACCTGGTGACCGCCGTGCGCCGGCTGGGCGCGCGCCGTGGCGCCAGCCTGTTCGCCACGCTGCTGGGCGGTTTCGCCACGCTGCTGTCGCGCATCGCCGGGCAGGAGCAGGTGGTGGTGGGGATTCCCGCCGCCGGGCAGTCGGTGGACGGACACGATCACCTGGTCGGGCATTGCGTCAACCTGTTGCCGCTGCGTTTCGACCTGCAGGCCGGCGACAGCTTCAATACCGTGCTCGATGGCGCGCAGGACGTGCTGCTGGATGCCATCGAGCACCAGCGCTATACCTTCGGCACGCTGCTCAAGAAGCTGCGCATCGCACGCGATCCTGCACGCCTGCCGTTGGTCAGCGTGATGTTCAACATCGACCAGGCGCTGGATCAGGAAAAGAGCGGTTTCCCCGGTCTGTCGCTGGACTTCACCACCAACCCGCGCCGGTACGAGAACTTCGAGCTTTCCATCAATGCGGTGCAGGTGGATGGCCGACTGCGGCTGGAAACCCAGTACTGCACCGACCTGTTCGATGCGCAGACCGTGCGCCGCTGGCTGGGCGCCTACGAAAGCCTGCTGCGTGCGGCCTGTGAAAACCCGGATGAACGCATCGCGCGCCTGCCGCTGGTGGGTGCGCAGGCGTTTCCCGAGCTGACGGCCCTGCAGCCTGCGGCGACCGCGTTCGACCGCAACTGCCGCATGCATGAGCACTTCGAGCGGCAATGCGACCGCGCACCGGATCGCACCGCCGTCCGCAGCGACGAGCAGACACTCAGCTACCGGCAGTTGGAGGTGCGTGCGAACCGCATCGCCCACCTGCTGCGCCAGCGTGGCGTGCAACGTGGCGCACTGGTGGGCCTGGCGATGGACCGGGGCGCCGACATGCTGGCCGCGTTGCTGGGCATCCTGAAGGCCGGTGCCGGCTACGTGCCGCTGGATCCCCAGTTCCCGGCGGACAGGCTGGCCTACATGGCCAGCGATGCCGGCCTGGCGGCGCTGCTGACGCAGCAGCGCCATGCCGCGCAGTTCGATCTGCGCGGCCGGCCGGTGCTGGCACTGGACGCGCTGGCTGACGAGCTTGCCACCCAGCCCGAGCGCCGCCTGGGTCGTGATGCGGGCGCGGCGGATCCGGAATCGCCTGCGTACGTCATCTACACCTCCGGTTCCACCGGGCGCCCGAAGGGCGTGCAGGTGCCGCACCGCGCGGTGTCCAATTTCATCACGGCCATGCAGGCCGAGCCCGGCCTGTCGATCGATGACCGGCTGGTGGCGGTGACCACGCTGTCGTTCGACATCGCGGTGCTGGAACTCATGCTGCCGCTGGGCGTGGGCGGCGAAGTCATCCTGGCCGGCAAGGACACCGTGATCGACGGCGCGGTGCTGTCGGCACTGCTGCAATCCTCGCGCGCCACCGCCATGCAGGCCACGCCGGCCACCTGGCGCCTGCTGCTGGAGGCGGGCTGGCCGGGCAGTGCGAACTTCAAGGCGATGTGCGGCGGCGAGCCGCTGCCGCCGGATCTGGCGCAGGCGCTGCTGCCGCGCTGCAGTGAACTGTGGAACCTCTACGGCCCCACCGAGACGACCGTGTGGTCCACCTGCATGCGCGTGCAGGCGGGTGAGGGTCGCCTTCCCGACATCCACATCGGCCGCCCCATCGCGAACACGCAGGTGTGGATCCTCGACGAACACGGCCAGCCGTGCCCGCGCGGCGTGCCCGGCGAGATCTGCATCGGCGGCGAAGGCGTCACCCTCGGCTATCTGGCGCGACCGGAGCTGACCGCGGACCGTTTCCTGCCGGATGCGTTCGCCGACAGCGGGAAGGGATTCGGTACCGGCATTCCCGCGCCCACGCTGTACCGCACGGGTGACCGTGGCCGCTGGCGCGCGGACGGCAACCTGGAGCACCTGGGCCGGCTGGATTTCCAGGTCAAGGTGCGCGGTTACCGCATCGAGCTGGGCGAGATCGAAAGCACGCTGCTGGCGCATCCGGGCCTGACCCGCGCCGTCGCGATGGCCCGCGAGGACCGTCCGGGAGACGTGCGCCTGGTGGCCTACGTGGTGCCGGCGGCGTCTATCGAGGTCAGCGACGCCACGCTCGTCGCGCACCTCAGGCAGCAACTGCCCGACTACATGGTGCCGCAGCATTTCGTGCGCCTGCCGGCCATCCCGCTGCTGCCCAACGGCAAAGTCGACCGCAAGGCGTTGCCGGCCCCCGAGCCGCTGCAGGCGACCCACGCCGTGACCGCCGCGGAAGCGCCGCGCGGTCCCGACGACGCGCTGCAGGCGCGCGTGCTGAAGGCGATGGAAGACGTACTGGGCCGCCCCGGGCTGGGCATGGACGACGGCTTCTTCGAGTCCGGTGGCCACTCGCTGCTGGCCGCGCAGCTGTGCGCGCGCTTGGGCCGCGAACTGGACGTGCAGGTGCCGTTGCGGCTGCTGTTCGACGCCCCCAGCGCCCGGCGCCTGTCCGACGCGTTGCGCGACCGCGTGGCGCAGCCGCACGAATCGGCAGCGACCGTCCTGACGGTACCGTCGCGTGCCGACCAGACGACCGCGCCGATGACGCTGATGCAGCAGCGACTGTGGGTGTTCGAGCAGATGGAGCCGGGTGGGGTGACCTACAACACGCCGTCGGCGCACCGCCTGCATGGTCCGATGGACGTGGAGGCGTTCGATCGTGCGTTCCGCGAAATGGTCCGGCGGCAGGCCTCGCTGCGCACGATCATCGTGCCCGACGGTGATGCCGCCGTACAGAAAGTGCTGGACCACGTCGACATGCCGCTGCTGCCGCTGGTCGACCTGTCGCACCTGCCGGAACCGCAGCGCATGGCGACGCTGATGGAGGACCTGGAAGCCCAGACCGCGCAGCCGTTCGTGCTGGACCAGGCGCCGCTGTTCCGCGCCCGCCTCTACCGGCTGGGCGAAGAGGACCACGTCCTCTACTTCATGACCCACCACATCATCTGGGACGGTTGGTCGTTCGACGTCTTCTACGCCGAGATGTCCGCGTTGTACGAAGCGTTCGCGGCCGGCAAGCCGTCGCCGCTGCCGGAACTGGACGTCAGCTACGGCGATTTCGCCGCGTGGCACCTGCAGCGCCTGGAAGGCGATGCGCTGCAGCAGCAGATACGCCACTGGAAGCAGCACCTGGCCGGCGAGCTGGAGCCGTTGCATCTGCCCGAGGATTTTCCGCGTCCGGCCAAGGCCAGTGGCAATGGCGGCACCGACTGGGTGCATGTGGATGCCGCCACCACGGAGGCGCTGCGCCAGGTGGGCAACCGTGCCGGGGCGACCTTGTTCATGACCGTGCTGGCCGCGTATTACGTGCTGCTGCACCGGCTCAGCGGGCAGGACGACCTGGTGGTGGGGCTGCCGTTCCGCAACCGGCACACCGAAGCGCTGGAAAGGGTGATGGGCTTCTTCGTCAACATGCTGCCGCTGCGCCGGCGGCTGGATCCGGCGATGCCATTCCTGCAGCTGGTGCAGGAGATCAAGGCCGGCGTGGTGGAGGCGTTCGAGTATCCGGATGTTCCCTTCGAACATCTCGTGCGCGAACTGAAGGTGCCGCGAGATCCGGCGCGCTCGCCGATCTACCAGGCGCTGTTCTCGTTCCAGGACGTGCGCGCGCGCAACCTCCGCTGGGGCCAGCTGCAGCACGAGCATCTGCTGATGTTCCAGAAGGGCATGGCCCACGACCTGGGCATCTGGTTCCTGGAGCACGGCAACGGCCTGTCGGGGGCGATGGGCTACAACACCGACATCCTGTCGGCCGACGGTGCGCGCGCCATCGGCGATCGCTTCATCACCCTGCTGCAGTCGCTGTGCAGCCGGCCCGAGCAGGCCATCGGTGATGCGGACCTGTTGTGCGAACGCGACCGCTCGCAGCTGGCGAACTGGAATTCAACCGCCGCCCCGCTGCCGCCGCAGCGCACCACGCACGCCCTGCTGGCGGCGCAGGTGGCGCGCGCGCCGGACCGCGTGGCGCTCCGCTTCGAGGACCAGGCGCTGACCTACGCGCAACTGGACACTCGCAGTGCGCGCATCGCCGATGCCCTGGTGCAGCACGGCGTGCAGCCCGGCGACCGGGTGGGCGTCTGCCTGGACCGTACCCCCGACCTGGTCGCGGCGATGGTGGCGGCGTGGAAGGCAGGCGCGACCTATGTGCCGCTCGATCCCGCGTATCCCGCCGACCGCCTGCGCTTCATGGCCGACGATGCCGGCCTGCGGTTGATCATCAGCGAAGGCGACCTGGCGACGCTGCTGCAGTGGCCGCGCGAGCGCCTGCTGCTGGTCGATGCCGATGCGGCGCTGATCGCCGCCGCCCCGACGGTCGCGGCCGTGCACGACGGCACCCTGGGCACCGCGGACACCACCGCCTACGTCATCTACACGTCCGGCTCGACCGGCAAGCCGAAGGGCGTGTGTGTGCCTCATGGCGCGGTGGTCAATTTCCTGGCCAGCATGGCGCGCGAGCCAGGCCTGCGCGAAGACGATCGCCTGCTGGCCGTCACCACCACCTCGTTCGACATCGCCGTGCTGGAGCTGTACGGGCCGCTGTCCGTCGGTGCCGAAGTCGTGCTGGCCAGCCGCGAGGCGGCCTTGGATGGCGAAGCGCTGGCAATGCTGATCCGCGACCGTGGCATCACGGTCATGCAGGCCACGCCCTCCAGCTGGCGCCTGCTGCTGGAGGCCGGATGGTCCGGTCGCCCGGGCTTCAGGGCGCTGTGCGGTGGCGAGCCACTGCCGCAGGACCTGGCGGCCGCGTTGCTGCCGCGGTGCGAGGCGTTGTGGAACATGTACGGGCCCACCGAGACCACGGTGTGGTCGACGTGTTCGCGCGTGGTGGCCGACGCCAACGGCGTGCCCGACATACACATCGGCGGACCCATCGCCAACACCACGGTGTGGGTGCTGGACCCGCGCGGCATGATGTGTCCGCCGGGCGTGACGGGTGAGCTGTTCATCGGCGGCGACGGCGTGACGCAGGGCTACCTGGGTCGCCCCGAACTCACTGCCGAGCGCTTCGTGCCGGACCGGTTCGTGGCCCGTGGCAACGCCAGCTCGCCGCTGCTCTACCGCACCGGCGACCGCGGGCGCTGGCGGCCGGATGGTGTACTCGAGCACCTTGGCCGCCTGGATCACCAGGTCAAGATCCGTGGCTATCGCATCGAACTGGGTGAAATCGAATCGCGGCTGGCGGCGGACCCGTCGGTGGCGCGTGCGCTGGTCATCGTGCGCGAGGATCGGCCGGGCGATGTGCGGCTGGTGGCCTACCTGGTGGCGGCCGCCGGCCATCGCATCGATGAGGCCGCGCTGGTCGCCTCGATGCGGCAGGTGCTGCCCGGCTACATGGTGCCGCAGCACCTGGTGGTGCTGGCGTCGATCCCGCTGCTGCCCAACGGCAAGGTCGACCGCAAGGCACTGCCCGCGCCGCAGGCGCACGCCCCGATCGTCACCACCGCCGCCGCCCCGCCGGCGGCACCCGTGGCGACGCCGGGGGCGGTCGCCGCGACCGGTGGGGAGGAGGACCCGCGCGTGTCGTACATGGTGCTGGTGTGGTCGGAGGTCCTGGGCCTGCCCGCCGCGGCGGAGGACAACTTCTTCGACCTGGGCGGGCACTCGATGCTGGCGGTGCAGATGGCCAACCGGGTGGCGCGCGACACCGGCTTCCGCATCAAACTGATGCCGTTGGCCACGCAGACCCTGGAGCAGATCGCGATGACCCTGCCCGCGGCGCAGCCGGCCACGACGGCGAGCAAGCGTGGCTGGGGCGGACGTATGCTGAAAGGAATCACCCGCCTGTTCGGCGGAGCAGGGCAGAAGCGCTGATGGTGCAACCGCTGTATTTCGGTCCGTCGCAACGGACCTTGCTGGGCCTGTGGCACGGGCCCGATGACGGAAGCGCGCCTGCGCGCGGCCTGACCGTGGCGCCGCCCCTGCTGCAGGAAGGCATCGCCACCCAGCGTGCCCTGTGGTGGCTGTGCGAACAGCTGGCCGGCGCCGGCGTATCGGCCCTGCGCTTCGACTGGTATGGCAGTGGCGATTCCGGCGGCACCTCGCAGCAGATGTCGCTGGACGGACTGGCGCAGGACGCCGCGGCGGCGGCGGGCTGGTGGCATGGCCGCACGCCACACCGCGTGCGTCAGTTGGGCGTGCGGAGCGGCGCCTTCGGCGTATTGCTCGCGGCAGCGCGTGCGACCGAACCGGTGGATCTTGTGCTGTGGGACCCGGTGTTGTCCGGCGCGCCGCTGGTGTCGGGGTGGCGGCGCATGCACCAGGCGCAATTGACGGGCGTGGGCCGTTACCCGTTCGCGGCCCCGGCGCCGGACGAAAACGACCTGCTCGGTTCCGACCCCGATGCGGCGTTCCTGCGCGCGCTGGAAGCGTGCGACCTGCGGGTGCTGTCGCTGCCGGTGGGCAGTCGCGTGCTGGTCACCGGCTGGCAGCCGGGCGAGGGCATGCAGGCGTGGATGGATCGCCTGGGGCGGTCGGGTGTACAGGTGGAATGGTGGCCGCTGGACACCGGGGACGCACCGGCGTGGGAGGATCCGATGCAGTTCGAGAACCAGCTCTTTCCGCGGCGCGGCGCGGCACGGTTGGCGGCACGCCTGGCGGAGGTAGGTGAATGGGCATGATGCCGTCGCGACCCGAGACCGGGTTGCTGCAGGAAGGGGGCGTGGTGGAAACCGCGCACGTGTTCGGCCAGGGCCTGGTAGGCATCCTGACGCGTCCGCGCGATGTCGGCAGTGGCCGTCCGGCGGTGATCCTGCTGAATGCGGGTCTGGTGCATCGCGCCGGACCCTTCCGGGTCTATGCGCAGCTCGCGCGCGCGCTGGCGAGTTGCGGATTCGCGGTGTTCCGCTTCGACCAGTCCGGCCTGGGCGACAGCGCCAATGGCACCGGTGCGATGACGGGGCCGGAGCGCAAGCATGCCGAAGCCGGGGCCGCGATGCGGCTGGTGACGGAGCAGGCCGGCATCGACCGCTTCGTGCTGTCGGGCATCTGTTCCGGCGCGGACGATGCGTTCCGTCTTGCCGATGGCGATCCGCGGGTGGCCGGCATCGTGCTGATGGATGGCGTCGCCTACCGCACGACCGCCTACAAGGTGCAGCACTACCTGCCGCGACTGCTCGATCCCGGCAAGGTGCTGCGTGGCATGGGGCGCCTGCTGACGCGCGGCAATGGCGAGCGTGCACTGGACGAAGGCGATTTCCGCGATTTCCCCAGCCAGGAGGAAGCCGTTGCCCGGCTGCAACGGCTGGTGCAGCGCGACGCCCGCGTCCTGCTGATCTACACGGGTGGCGCGGCGCGCTACCTCAATCACGAGGGACAGGCCAGGGACTGCTTCGGCGCGGTGATGGATGCGCCGCAGGTGGGGCTGGAGTACTGGCCTGACTGCGATCACACGTTCTACGTGCGCAAGGATCGCCTGCGGTTGAACACGCGCTTTTCCTCGTGGCTCAGGGCGCAGTTTCCGGCGAGCCGCTGACACGACCAGGGGTGTCGTCCTCACCCGGCACGCGCTGGCGCAGCACGCGCGCCGGGATACCACCCACCGTCGCGCCATCCGGTACGTCCGCCAGTACGACCGCATTGGCGCCCACCCGGCTGTGATGCCCCAGACGGACCGCGCCGACGATCTTGGCGCCCGCCCCGATGAAGACATGGTCGCCCAGCACCGGGGAGACATATTTTTCGGCGCCGATGGTGACCTGGTGCTCGATGTAGACATGCGCGCCACCGCGCACGCTGCCATTGATCACCACGCCCTGGCTGTGGATCAGCACGAAGCAGGGACCGAAGTCGGCATGGCGGCCGATGATGCACTGGCCGAAGAACGCATTGAGTTTGTTGAAGACCATCGCCAGCGGCACCAGCCGATGCCGTTGCGACCATTGCATCAGGCGATAGCAGGCCATCGCGAAGGTGCCATCGGTCAGCAGTGCCTTCGCCAGCGTGCGTGGACGGTCGTCGCCGTAGCACCAGCGCGCCTTGGCCTTGAGGTCCTCGACAAACAGCATGGTCTCTCCCGTATCGTCCGCGTGCCGGTGGCAGCATACGTGGCTGCCGGCCCAGCGTCAGCCGTGCCGACGAAGCCCCTGGCCGGACTCGCCTGCCGGATGCGTTTGATTATCAGTTGGGAACTGGGGAGAACAGGCATGAAGAAGGACGCACCGCACGCCGTCGCAACATCATCCGGATACGGCTCCGGCATGCCCCGCCTCCGGGCGGCGCGCCGCCTTTCCCGCCGTTGCTGAGGGAGCGGGTCCATGACGGAGTCTTCCGGCGCAGGCAGGCGCCAGCAACTCGCCCGTTGGTTCCACCGCGCGAATGTATTCCCCCTCGCCGGTCGTGTGCGCGACGCGTTCTTCAATGACCTGCGCATCCTGGCCTACCACCGCGTGCTCGATTCCAGTGAGCCGGCGGACTTCGACTTCGACCTGGAACTGATCAGCGCCTCGGCGTCGGATTTCCGCGATCAGATGGCCGCGGTCAAGAGGGACTTCGTGCCGATGCGCTTCGACCAGGTGATCGAGTGCCTGGACCGGGGCGAGCCCTTGCCGCCCCGGGCCACGCTGATCACCTTCGACGACGGCTACGACGACAACTACCGCATCGCATTCCCGATCCTGCAGGAACTGGGCATGTCGGCGATGTTCTTCGTGTCCACGGGCCACATCCAGTCCGGCGCCCCCTATGCCTACGACTGGGCCGTGCACATGATCTGCCGGACCCCGGCCGACCGCCTGCTGTTGCCCGAAGCCGGCATCGACTGGCCGTTGCCGGCCGACCTCGCCGGGCGCAGGCAGGTGGCCAACCGTTTCCTGAGCCGGCTGAAGGAATTCCCTGCCGAGATGCAGGAGCATCTGGTCGCCACGATGGAGCATGCGTGGTCCATGCCGCGCAGGCCGCACAGGCATTGCCAGCCGATGTCATGGGCGCACCTGCGCGAAATGCAGGCTGGCGGCATGGAAGTGGGTTCGCACGGGGTTCATCACCGCATGCTGGCCAAGATGCCGCATGAACTGATGATCCAGGAAATCAACGAGTCCAAGCAGATGCTGGATGACAATCTGGCCCTGCCGGCGCAGGTGCTGTCCTATCCTGTCGGAGGATTCGACGCCTACGACGAGGTGGTCGTCCAGGCCGCCCGTTCTGCAGGTTTCCGTCTTGCGTGCAGTTACGTGTCCGGGACCAGTCGCCTGCAGTCCGATACGCTGTATTCGCTGCGCCGGCTTCACGTGGAGCGTTACGTCGACGCGGCGTGGTTCCGCGGCATGATGGAACTGCCGGAGTTGTTCGCATGATGGAAAGGCAAGTACAGGGGCTTGGCCGGATCCTGACATGTTCCCGATGATGATGATTTACCTGGTGCTGGTCATCATCCGGCCCCAGGATTACCCCGAGCTGCAGGGCGCCATCCCGGTCCCGCTGCAGCAGGTGGCGCTGTTGCTTGCGGGCGTGGCCTGGCTGATGTCGGGCAGGCGCATGAACAGCGCGCCGCAGAACCTGCTGCTGTTGCTGTTCATGCTGGCGATGATGCTGTCGGTGGCGGTCAACGGCTGGATCGGTGGCGCGGTGCCCATCTTCCGCGACTTCGCGCCGGTGGTGCTGGCGTACTTCCTGCTGTGCAATGCCACCTTCACGACAGGCCGCTTGCGCATCGCCATGGCGGTGTTCTGCCTGTGCGCCACCGTGCTGGCGGCGCATGGCATCGAACAGGCCGCACTGGGCACGGGCTGGACCGGCATGACACTGTCACAGGGAACGCGTATCCAGTACGTGGGCATCTTCAGCGATCCCAACGACCTGGGCATGCTCTTCGTCATGTGCGTGCCGATGGCCATGCACCTGGCCCAGGGGGGAGGGTGGCTGGGGCTGCGTCGCCTGTTCTGGTGGGTGATCGCTGCCACGCTGGTGTACGGCATCTACCTGACGGATTCGCGTGGCACCGTGCTCGCCCTGCTGGCGGTGTTCGGCCTCTATCTGTGGCGCAGCAGGGGGCTGCTGGTGGCCGGCACGCTGGGTGCCGGGGCGCTGGCCGTGCTGATGGCCTTGCCCTCGCGCATGCAGGAACTGGAGGTGGGCGAGGAATCGGCGATGGACCGCGTCTATTCCTGGTACGAAGGGATGCAGATGTTCAAGGACAATCCCATCTGGGGGGTGGGCAAGGGCGCCTACACGGATGTCTACCAGCTGACCGCGCACAATTCGCTGGTGCTGGTGCTGGCGGAAATGGGTATCGTGGGTTTCACCCTGTGGCTGATGTTCATCGGCTACTGCTTCTGGATGATGGTCAGCATCGTGAAGTGGCGCCCCACGCGGGCGATGCTCCAGGACGAGCAGAATTTCAGTCCGTCCTTGCAGCGGCAGTGGATGGACGACCGTGCGATCGCCTTTGTGTTGCTGCTGTCCTTGTCCGCCTTCGCGGTTTGTGCCTTCTTCCTGAGTCGCACCTACGTGTCCATCCTCTACCTGCTCGCCGCCCTGGTCGTGGCCCATTACTCGCTGATGCGTCGGCGCTATCCGTGGGTGGCCGAGCTGCGCATCACCGACCATCTGCTGGCGTGGCCTTTTCTCTCCGCCGTCGCCGCGGTGGCCATGTACATCGTCGTCCGCGTCCTGCTGGTGCTGGCATGAACAAGCCCACCTCCATGCTCAACAGGACGCTGTTTTCGACGGTGGCCATCTACACCGAGTTCGTGCTCGGCATGCTCGTGTCCATCGTCATCGCGCGCCACCTGCAGCCGGCGGGATTCGGCATCTACAGCGTGGCGGTGTGGATGGTGGCGCTGGGCGTGGTGCTGGCCAATTCCGGCACCGGCACGGCTGCCATCAAGTTTGTCGCCGAGTTGCGCGGCAGCGGTGAAACGACGTTGATCGTCCCGGTCCTGACGTATATCCGGCGCGCGCAGCTCGCGTTCCTGGCCGTGGTGCTGGTGGTCGGCTCGCTGGTGCTGTGGGGCGCCGGCGACCACGTACTGCCCGAGCTGCATCACGGGCTGCTGTTCGGCTTCCTGGCGTTGTCGGTGGCCATGCGCTCCCAGTACATGCTGAACGTGAGCGTGGCCAAGGGCATGGAGGATTTCCGCTCCGTGGCCATGATGGTCGCGCTGGCGGCGCCGCTGACGCTGGCCATGGTGGGCGTGGCCGTGCTGATGGATGCGCCGCTGCCGGCGTTCCTGGCGATTTTCATCGTGTCCAGCCTGCTGCTGTATGCCGTGTCGAGCCGACGCATCGGGCGCCTGCTGCCCGTCGCGCAGGCCGGCATCGTCGTGCCCGCCGAACTGATGGCGCGCGTGCGGCGGCATATCCGGCTGACGGCGGTGACGGTGAGCATCGGCTTCCTGATCGGCAGCGAGATCGAGGTGGTCTTCCTGAAGATGTATGCCAGCGAAAGCATGGCCGGCCAGTTCAAGGTGGCCTACCAGTTGGCCAGCGGGGCCACGCAGCTGGTGCCGGGGGTGTTCGGGGCGATCCTGCTGCCGATGATGGCCAGCGCGCTGAGGCAGGGCAATGCGATCGCCGCCCAGCGCTTCGTCACGTCGACACGCTATCTGGCGCTGCTGGCCGCGCCGCTCATCGCATTCTGCATGTTGTTCTCCCCGGCCATCATCAACGTGCTGTATGGCAGCGCCTATGCACCGGCGGCGCCGGTCTTCGCGGCCTGCCTGCTGGGGTCCGCGCTGGCCATGGTCACCCAGGCCGGCACCAGCCTGCTGGTCAGCGCCGACCGGCAGGGCAGCATTCTCAAGTTGCAGATCGTCCTGGTGATCGTGAAGATCGGCCTGGGGATCCTGCTGATCAAGCGGTACGGCCTGCACGGCGCCGTCTACGCCTTCTGGGTGGTGACCGCGTTGTACGTGACGGTCGCGACCTGGCTGGCCGTGCGCACGAGCGGTGCCTCCCTCGAATGGGGCAGGCTGGCGCGCATCGCCATGGCAGGGCTGGTGGGTGCGGCCCTGGCCTATCCCGTGCTGCGCAACCTGTCGCCATTGCCGGCGATCATCGTCGGGGGCGTCGTGGTGTCCCTCGTCTACGCGGTGTTGACCTTCCTGCTGGACTGCTGGAGCGCCAGCGAGATCGAGCAGATGCAGGCCTGGCATGGCCGCCTCGGCAGGCGCCGCCTCCGGGCCGTCGACCTGTTGCTGGACCAGGCGCATCGCCGCTCCGGCGCATGACGGTGCCGATGCCGTGGCCTCGGCACGGCATGATCCGCGTTCTCTCCGGATAACGGACCGCATGCCTGAAGCATCCAGGGGCAGCCGGTCGATATCCTCAGGGGGTTGCCTTGTCCATGCTGGTCTGGTCGTTGGTCGTGCTGTTTTCGTTCGCCGCGCTCGCCGCCGGCGGCCTCTACATGGTGTTGCGCCTGCGCAACATGCAGATATGGATGGCGGACTACCTGCGTCGCCGCTCACCACCGCCGGTGCAGGGGCCGGTGCACGTGATGTTCTGCTTCGTGGATCATTTCGAGCCGATGTGGAAGGGCGCCGACCTGGAGACAGAGCGCGCGCGTGTGGACCGCTGGTGCCGCGACTACCGCGCGCTGGCAGGCCGCCATCGCGATGCCGACGGGCGTCCGCCGCAGCACAGCTTCTTCTATCCCGAAGAGGAGTACCGCAAGGAGCACCTGGACAAGGTGGCGTCGTTGTGCGCGGACGGCTTCGGCGAGATCGAGATCCACCTGCACCACGACAACGATACCGAAGCCAACTTCCGCGACTGCATGTCGCGCTTCGCGAAGACGCTGAACGAACAGCACGGGGCGTTGCCGGTCGATCCGGAAAGCGGGCAGATCCGGTTCGCCTTCATCCATGGCAACTGGTGCCTGGACAACTCGCGCAAGGACGGGCGCTGGTGCGGGCTGAACAACGAGCTGATCCTGCTCCGCGAGCTGGGCTGCTACGCGGACTTCACGCTGCCGGCCGCGCCCAGCGAGGCGCAGACCTCCACCGTGAACCGCATCTACTACGCCAAGGACGACCCCCACTGCGCCAAATCGCACGACACCGGCATCCCGGTGCGGGTGGGCGGGCAGGCCAGCGGCGACCTCATGATCATCCAGGGGCCGCTTGGCCTGAACTGGAAGAGCCGCAGGATGGGCATCATCCCCCGCATCGAGAATTCCGACATCCGCCGCAGTTCGCCGCCCACGCCGGAGCGCGTGGATGCGTGGGTCAACGCCGGCATCCACGTGGAAGGGCGCCCGGACTGGATCTTCGTCAAGATCCATACCCATGGCACCCAGGAACCCGACATGGACACGCTGCTGGGAGAGCCCTCCGAGCAGATGCATCGCTATCTCGAGGCGCGTTACAACGATGGCGTCAACCATGTGCTGCACTACGTCACGTCGCGCGAGATGTACAACATCGTCAAGGCGGCGGAGGCTGGGCTGAGCGGCAATCCGCACCAGTATCGCGACTACGCACTGCCGCCACCGCCGTCTTCGTGGGCAGGCGCACGCGCGGCGGTCGCGCAGGGGGCCGCCGCATGAAGCGCGTGCGTGGGCGCGTAAGTGTCGTGATGCCGGCCTACAACGCTGCCGAAACCCTCGAGGCGTCCATGCGATCGGTGCTGGACCAGCGCCATGCGGACGTCGAGCTGTTGGTCGTGGACGATGGATCGCGCGATGGCAGCCAGGCCATCGTCGAGCGCCTGGCATCGCAGGACCGGCGCGTCACCGCGATCCAACTGCCGTCCAACGGGGGGGTCTCGACCGCACGCAATACCGGCATCGAGGCGGCGACGGGCGAGTATGTCGCGTTCCTGGACAGTGATGACCGCTGGCATCCCGACAAGCTGAACGTGCAGCTGGCCGCCATGCGCGAAGCAGGCGCCCAGGTGGGATACACCGCCTACCAGCGCGTGGACCCCGAGGGTCGCGTGCTGTCCACGGTGCGGCCACCGGCCAGTGTCCGCTATGCGGGCATGCTGAAGGGCAACTGCATCGGCAACCTGACCGGGCTGTATGCGCGGGCACTGGGTGAAGTGCGCTTTCCCCGCGCCGGCCATGAAGACTACGTGTTCTGGTTGCGCGTCGTGCGCCTGGCGGGCCAGGCGGTCTGCGCCCAGCCCGACCACCCGCTGGCTTACTACCTGGTGCGCTCCGGCTCGCTGTCGGCCAACAAGTGGCGCGCGGCACGCTGGCAATGGCGGATCTATCGCGACTACGAGGGCATCGGTGTGCTGCCGGCCAGCTGGTACTTCGTCAACTACGCGGCCAATGCCGTCATGAAGCGGATGTAGCGGCGGCGGCCGAGCTCGCGCGGGCCGTGGCCAAGGCCTGCGCGGCCGGAGGATGCTGCGCCTCAACGCCGGTAGATCACCGTGAGCATCAGCGAATTCTCCACATAGCTCTCCGTGGAGCCGGAGCTGTCGCGCTCGGCATGCTGGTAATAGCCACGCACATGCCAGTTGCGCGACAACTGCTTGGTCAGCGCGACGCTGTAGATGGAATAACGGTCGTTGCGGAACTGGTTGTCCAGCTCGCGCTCCTGCCTGACGGCCGCGGCGGAGAGGATGAAATCCGGACGCAGCTTGTAGTCGGCATAGAAGTTGAACGACTTGACGTCCTGGTCCTCGTCGGAGTTCGTCTGGTAGCGGATCCGGTCGTAGTAGGGATTGACCTGCACCATCAGGCGCTCGCCCTCGAACCTGTAGTTGAGCAGCAGACGGCGCTGCTTGAAGGTCTGCGGTCCGATGGGAAGCAAGGGATCGGACGGATCTTCGATGATGGGCCCTTCGCCATCCAGGAGGGGGTCCCGGCGCCAGATGAGGTATTCGGCCGCATCGGAGAACTCGAAGTTGAAGCCCGCCGTCAGGGTGGTGCGTGGCGCGGCCTGCCATTCCACGTTTCCGCGCAGCAGGGGCGCCGAATCGTCGCCGTCGTAGTTGTCCGGCCTGAGCTGGGAATAGCCCGCGTCGATCTCGAGGTACAGCGACGCCAGCCGGCTGGTGTAGCCGACATACGCGTCGTAGCGGCGGTAGTTGAACAGGGCACCGTCGTCGTCATAGTCGGTCTGCAGCGCATCCAGGTTCAGCGACACGCTGTCGGTGGCGCGGACCAGTCGCTCCAGCCGCGTGGCCACGCTGTAATGGTTGCCCTGGAAGTCCTCGCTCTCTTCGGCATAGGTATTCACGAACCTGAGGTCCACCTGGCCGCGCGTGGCGTCGCTGAAGCGGGCACGGAACGTCGGTCCGGCGGTCAGCACGTTGACCTGCTGCTGGTTGCTGGGCACGAAGCTGTTGAGGACGTTGACCGTCTGGCGGCTGAGCGTGTCCGTGACCTCGAAATCGATCCGTTCCGGCACGATCGTCCAGTTCATGCGCCCTGCAAGCTGCCCCTGCAGTTCGCTTTCGAACGTGTCGTCCAGGTAGTACGGGTACTGCAGGTCGCCGTTCATGGTCAGCTGCAGGGTCGACCCCGACTGCTCGACATCGAAGCTGAATTCGGGCGAGATGACGGTGTCGCTGACCTCGTTGTTTTCGCTCAGGCCGATGTTGTCGCTGTAGAGCACCGAGGCGCCGACGTCATACTGGATCCTGACGGCATGGGCTGCCTGCGGCGCGGCGAAGGTCATGGCCAGGAACATCAGGCCGTGGCGCGGGGAACGCTTGCGTCGACTCCTGGATGCGCTAGGCATGGGCATGCTCCTCAGACGCCTTCGTTGAACACGACACCGGCGAACTTCTGCTTGTCGAAGTTGGCGGCGGCTTCTGCGATCGCCGCAGGCGTATCGCGTCCGTAGCCGGCCACCAGCACCACCACGTCCGCCAGGTCGGCCAGGATGCGGGCATCCGGCGCGCCGCGCACGGGTGGGCCGTCCAGGAAGATGTAGTTGCTGGGGTCGCGACTGCGCAGCGTGTCCAGCAGCAGGCGCATCCGGTGCGAAGAGAAGTGCTCTGCGCCGGTTTCGCGCGCGGTGCCGGTCGGCAACAGCTGCAGGCGGGCGATGCCGGTGCTGTACAGCAGGTTGTCCGCTTCGGCTTCGCGCAGTTCCAGATAGTCGATCAGGCCGCTGCCCGCCGGTGCCAGTTTCATGGCCTTGTCCTGTGACGGGAACCGCACGTCGCAGTCCACCAGGATGACGCTCTTGGCTTCGTCGAATGCCATGGCGGCCGCCAGGTTCCGCGCCACGAAGCTGCCGCCCGAACCGCGGCTCACCGGCACCACCAGGGTGATGAAGTTGCCCTGCGTGTGGGCCAGCAGGTGCGTGCGCAACTCGCGGAAGGCATCCACTTCCCGCCGCTCCTGGTCGGAGCGGTAGATGGTGTTGCGGTCTTCCAGCTGCGCCGGCGTGAGTGCCGTGGTGGTGGACCGTGGCGCGATGGAGGTGCCGGTACCCTCGCGTGCGCTCGGGACGGGGCGGAGCGCACGGTTCATAACACCTCCAGCATTTTCAGCATGTAAGCCATGCCGTAGACCACGGGGACCATCGAGAACAGGGCGGTGGCCAGCATCAGCTTGCGCGCGCCCTGCAGGCGCTTCTGGCGCGTGCGGTAGGGCGGCATGGTGCCGATCACCTGCAGCCCGGTTTCGCGCTCGATCTGCCTGGCCGAACGCGTGCGCGGGTCGAACTTGATCAGGGCGAACAGCAGGGCGAGCGGCACGGCCAGCCCCAGCAGCAGCCCGGCGCCGGCGATGTGCATGGTACGCAGGCCGCTGGGACGCAGCGGCATGGCCGCCGGCTCCTGGATGCGGAAGCTCAGGCCGCGCTGCTCGGCGTCCAGGTTCATCGACACGCGTGCGTTCTCGCGACGCTTCAGCAGATCCTGGTAGAGGTCGCGGTTGACCTCGTAGTCGCGCGTCAGTTCGGCCAGCGTGCTCTCCGAGGCCGCGATGCGGTTGCTGCGGCCCATCTCATCGGCCAGCAGCGATTCCGCGGTGGAGATGCGCGCTGCGGTGGCGGCGCTGCGGCGGCGCGCATCGGCCAGCTTGCTGCGCAGTTCACCATACAACGGGTTGAACGCCGCGGGCCCATCCAGCGACTGCCCGGCGCCGGTCACGCGCGGCTGCGATTCCTCGCGGCGCAGCTCGTCTTCCAGGTCGCGCAGCTGGTGCTGCACGCGCACCACGTCCGGGTGCTGTTCGGTGTACTGCAGCAGCAGGCGGTCGCGCTCGGACTGCAGTTCGGCCATGCGGGCGCGGAACTGGCCGGCACGGGTCTGCACCAGCGTGATCTCGCTCTCGCCGGACAGTTGCGACTGCAGCGCGGCTTCCTGCGAGCGCAGGTCGATCAGTTCCATGCGGCCGGCTTCGATCACGCGCCGCAGTTCGCCGATGCGGGCGTTGACGTCGGCATCGGTGCCGGGGCGTGCATCCGGGTTGCCCTGGCGGAACGATTCCAGCTGCGATTCGGCCTGGGTCAGCTTGGTGTGGTACTGCTGCACCTGCGAGTCGATGAAGCCGTAGGCTTCGCTGCTCTCGCGTTCCTTGGTGGAGAGGCTCTCCTGGATCACCAGTTCGGCGAAGCGCTTGGTGACCTCGTACGCGCGCTCGGGATCGGAGTCGGTGTAGGTGATCTGGATGAGGTTGGCGCGGGCATTGGTGACCATCGTGCGGCCGCCGATCTTCTCGATCAGCTTTTCCTGCTCCACCGGCGACGGGTTGTCCTTCAGCCAGCCGCCGGTCTTGAGGATCTCTTCCATCACGCGGCGGCTGAAAGCCACTTCACGCAGGATGCTGGCACGGTCGACCACGCTGGTGGCCACCGCGCGGCCCTCCATCAGCGGCGTGATGATGTTGCGGTCCTCCACCAGGATGCTGGTGGAGGACGAGTACTTCTTCGGCAGCAGGATGCCGATCACCAGGCCGATCACCGCGATGATGGCGAACAGCCCCATCAGCAGCACGGAGCGGCGGCGGAACTCCTTGATGCCGACGGGCAGCAGCGTCTGCAGCGGGGAGGCGGTTTCCTCCGCTCCCGGCCAGGTCGCGTTGTGCTTGTTCACAGCGTGCGTTCCGGAACGGTGATGACATCACCGGGCGCCACCGTGAAATTGGTGGACAGGTCGCCTCGGTTGAGGATGCGGTCCAGGCGAACCTGGTAGCTCTGGGTGGACTCGGTGCCCTTGCGGTACAGGTTGGAGCGGTCGGCGGCGGCGAATTCGGTGATGCCCCCCGCGGCGAGCACGGCATCGAGCACGGTCATGCCGGGCCGGTAGGGAATGGACACCGGCGTGCGCACCGCACCGGTCACGCGAACGCGGGAGAGGTATTCATGGCTGCGCAGCTCGGTCAGGATCACCGCCACCTGCGGGTCGCGCACGTAGGCGGCCAGCTTGGTCTGGATGTCCTTGGCCACGTCGTCCGGCGTGCGGCCACCGGCGGCGACATCGCCCACCAGGGGGACCGAGATCATGCCGTCGGGACGCACCGGCACGGTGATGCCCAGCTCGGGGTTGCGCCACACCGATACCTGCACGATGTCGTCCACGCCGATCTGGTAGGCGTCGACGGCGGCACTGGTCTGCGGCGGGGGTGGTTCCTTGCTGCCGACGGAGCCCGAGGCGCAGCCCGACAACATCAGGATGCAGGCAATGGCGGCAAGACCGCCGAGAAGTCGGTTCATGGGTGGATCCCCTGTAGGTGCAGATGCCCGAAAGAACGCAGGCACCGGGACAATCCGGCCATTCAGGAACGCAGGGGACCCCCGGGCTTCACGCCTGGTAGAACTGCCGGTACCAGTCGACGAACCGGCGCACGCCGCTCTCGATGGAGGTGGACGGCGAGTAACCGGTATCACGGCTGAGCGCTTCCACGTCGGCGTAGGTGTCCGGCACGTCGCCCGGCTGCATCGGCAGCAGGCGTTTGTCGGCCTTGCGCCCCAGGCACTCCTCCAGCACCTCGATGTAGCGCAGCAGCTCGACCGGCTGGTGGTTGCCGATGTTGTAGACGCGGTAGGGTGCCAGCGAACTGGCGGGCGTGGGGTCGAGCGGATCGTAGTGTGGATCCGGCCCGGGCACGCGGTCCAGCGTGCGCACGACCCCTTCGACGATGTCGTCGATGTAGGTGAAGTCGCGCGTATGCCGGCCGTGGTTGAACACGTCGATCGGTTCGCCCGCGAGGATCTTGCGGGTGAACAGGAACAGCGCCATGTCCGGCCGCCCCCACGGCCCGTACACCGTGAAGAAGCGCAGACCCGTGGTGGGCAGGTTGAACAGGTGGCTGTACGTATGCGCCATCAGCTCGTTGGCCTTCTTGCTGGCGGCGTACAGGCTGACCGGATGGTCCACGCTGTCCTCCACCGCGAAGGGCAGCTTGCGGTTGGCGCCATAGACCGAGCTGGACGAGGCATAGACCAGATGCTCGATGCCGCGATGGCGACAGGCTTCCAGGATGTTGAGGAAGCCGACGATGTTGCTGTCGATGTAGGCGTGCGGATTCTCCAGCGAGTAGCGCACGCCGGCCTGGGCCGCCAGGTTGACCACACGCTGCGGCTGGAATGCATCGAATGCCGCCTCCAGTGCGCTGCGGTCTTCCAGCGAGCCCTGGGCGAAGCGGAACCCGGGGTGCGGGGTCAGTCTGGCCAGCCGCGCCTCCTTCAGGCGCGGGTCGTAGTACGCATTCAGGTTGTCGAAGCCGAATACCTCGTCGCCGCGCGCCAGCAGGCGCTCGCTGAGGTGGTAGCCGATGAAGCCGGCGGCGCCGGTGACCAGTACGCGCATCTACGCAGTCTCGAAGCGGGGATCAGGGAAGGGAGGACTCAGAGGGCATCGTCCGCGGCGTCGCGCGGCAGTGCGCGTTTCACGTCGAACACCACCGCCTGCGGCTTGCAGAGCGCGCGGATGCCCTGGGTGCCCAGTGCGATGAATTCACGATGGGCCACGGCCAGGACCACCGCATCGTACGCGCCCTCGGCAGGCTGGGGCAGCAGGTCCAGACCGTATTCCGTGCGGGCTTCGCCGGGGCTGACCCAGGGGTCGTGGACATCGACGCGGGCGTTGTAGCTGCGCAGCTCGTCGACGATGTCGATGACCCGCGTGTTGCGCAGGTCGGTGCAGTTTTCCTTGAACGCCAGGCCCAGTACCAGCACGCGTGCGCCGGCCACCGGCAGGTCGCGTTGCGCCATCAGCTTGACCACGCGCTGCGCCACGTGGCTGCCCATGCCGTCGTTGATGCGGCGCCCGGCCAGGATCACTTCCGGGTGGTAGCCGATCTGCTGGGCCTTGTGGGTCAGGTAGTACGGGTCCACGCCGATGCAGTGCCCGCCCACCAGGCCCGGACGGAACGGCAGGAAATTCCACTTGGTCCCGGCGGCCTCCAGCACTTCGTGGGTGTCGATGCCCATGCGGTGGAAGATCAGGGCCAGTTCGTTGACCAGCGCGATGTTCACGTCGCGCTGCGTGTTCTCGATGACCTTGGCGGCCTCGGCCACGCGGATGCTGCTGGCGCGGTGGGTGCCGGCGCCGATGATGCTGCCGTAGAGCGCATCGACGAAGTCGGCCACCGCCGGCGTGGAGCCGGAGGTGATCTTGGTGATGGTCTCCAGCCGGTGCTGCCGGTCGCCCGGGTTGATGCGCTCGGGGCTGTAGCCGGCGTAGAAGTCGTGGTTGAACACGAGCGATGACGCGCGCTCGATGATCGGCACGCAGACCTCTTCGGTCGCGCCGGGATACACGGTGGACTCGTAGATGGCGATGCCACCCCGGCCGATGGCACCGCCCACGGTCCGACTGGCGGACTCCAGGGCCCGCAGGTCCGGCTGCTTGAAGGCGTCGATGGGCGTGGGCACGGTGACGATGAAGATGTTGCAGCCTTGCAGCGCCGCGGGGTCGTCGCTGAATTCGAGCCGGCTCGCGCCGTCCAGTTCCTCGGGTGCCACTTCCAGCGTGTGGTCATGGCGCTGGCGCAGTTCTGCCACGCGCTTGCCGTCGATGTCGAAGCCCAGCGTGGCGTAGCGACGGCCGAAGGCCACCGCCAGCGGCAAGCCGACATAGCCCAGACCAATCACGGCGATCCTGGCCTGGTCCAGCGCGGGCAGCGGTGCGGTCATGGGGTTCGGGCGTCCTGGGCGTGGTGCATGATCGGCAAGTCTATCGGATGCGGTGCGCGTTTCCGGCGGGCCTGTCCGTGGACTGGCCTGATCGCGCGGCCGTTGACGTAACTGTAGGTAACTTCCGGCACGCGGCCGGACCTGTGACCCGGGGGAGTCCTGATGCGGATCCTGCTTTGCGGAGGTGCCGGCTATATCGGTGCCCACGCCTATGTGGTGTTGGCCGAGCGCGGCCACGACGTGGTGATCGCCGACAACTTCAGCAACAGCTCGCCGGGCGTGCTGGCGAGGCTGCAGGCCATCACCGGCCAACCGGTGGCCTTCCAGCCGCTGGACCTGCGCGATCGCGAGGCGACGGTGGGCTTCTTCGCGCGCCAGCCGTTCGATGCGGTGGTGCATTTCGCCGCACTGAAGTCGGTGGGCGAATCCTGCGACCGCCCGCTGGACTACTTCCACAACAACATCACCGGCACCCTGAACCTGCTGCACGGCATGCAGGCCGCGGGGGTGAAGCGGCTGGTGTTCAGTTCGTCGGCCACCGTGTACGGCGACCCGGCCAAGGTGCCGGTCAGCGAGGAAGCCGCGCTGCAGGTCACCAATCCCTACGGACGCACCAAGCTGGTCATGGAAGAACTGATCGGCGACCTGTGCCGGAGCGACGCCACCTTCCATGCCGCCAACCTGCGCTACTTCAATCCGGTGGGCGCGCACGCCTCGGGCCTGATCGGCGAGGATCCCGGCGGCATACCCAACAACCTGATGCCCTACATCTGCCAGGTGGCCGTGGGCCGGCGCGAGCGGCTGAGCATCTTCGGCGGCGACTACCCCACGCCCGACGGCACCGGCGTGCGCGATTACATCCACGTGATGGATCTGGCGCGGGCGCATGCCGATGCGCTGGACTACCTGGTGCGTGAGCGGCGCGGCCTGACCGTCAACCTCGGCACCGGGCAGGGCGTCAGCGTGCTGCAGCTGGTGCAGGCCTTCGCTGCGGCGGCCGAGCGGGAGATTCCCTACCGCATCGTCGCGCGGCGCGCGGGCGACGTGGCCGAGGTCTACGCCGACCCGTCGCTGGCCCATCGTCTGCTGGGATGGCGCGCGGAACGCGATGTGCTGGCGATGTGCAGGGATGCCTGGCGCTGGCAGTCGATGAACCCGCAGGGCTACCCGCCGGCGGCATGATGCGTCGCCAGTACGGAATTCACCGGGGGGCGGTGCAACCTTGGGGGGTGCACGCCACGCGCTCGCGGGCGTAAAGTCACATCAACGTCCGGCGGAGGCGCTCAGCACGCCCCGTTGCGGGCGCGTCCGATGACGGGATCGGGCTGGCTCTGGCACGGGGAACCTTGCATGACATCGCCCATGGCGCGTGCGCTGCTGCTTTTCGACGACCATGTCGAGCTGCCGGAGGCCGAGCGGTTGCGCGCGCTCGAACGCCTGAAGGCCGACGACCCCGCCCTGCACGACGCATTGGTGGCGCTGCTGGCGGGCGACGCGAATGATGGCGTGCTGGACGCGCCGCGGGACCTGCTCGCCCGCCTCACGCCGGCCGGGGAAGCGGCGGACTCGCGCATCGGCACGCGCGTGGGCGTGTGGCGGCTGGTGGGCGTGCTCGGGTATGGCGGCATGGGTACGGTGTATGCCGCCGAGCGCGACGACGGGCAGTACCGGCAGTCGGGTGCGCTGAAGTACATCCGCAGCGACCTGGTGTCGCCGGGCCTGGTGGCGGCCTTCCACCGTGAGCGCGACGTGCTGGCCAGCCTGGCGCATCCCGGCATCGCGCCGCTGCTGGATGGTGGTGTGGATGCGGCCGGGCAGCCATGGTTCGTCATGCAGCGGGTGGAAGGCCAGGCCATCGACCGATGGTGCGACCAGGCGGCGCTTTCCGTGCACGGCCGCGTGGAACTGTTCCTGCAGGCCTGCGACGCCGTGTCGTTCGTGCATGGGCATGGCGTGCTGCACCAGGACATCAAGCCTTCCAATCTGCTGGTGACGGCACAGGGCTGGCCGCAGCTGCTCGATTTCGGCCTGTCCGCGTTCTCCAGCGACGGCGACGAGGGATACCGGCGCATCGCGGCGACGGCGGGCTATGCGGCGCCGGAAGTGATGCGTGGCGCACCGCCCAGCATTGCCATCGACATCTATGCGCTGGGCGTGTTGCTGTACCGGCTGCTCTGCGACCAGGAGCCGGGCGGCGCGCCGCGCGCGCTGACCGCCGTGCAGGCGCCGCACGCGCCACGGCGCTGCAGCGAACTGGCCTTGTCGCTGCCGGCGGAAGCGGTCCGTGCGCGCGGCGAAACCAGCGCCAAGGCCCTGTCGCGCCGGCTGGCGGGTGATCTGGACAGCATCGCGCTGCGCTGCGTGGCCACGGACCCGGCCGCGCGTTACGCCAGCGTGGCTGCCCTGCGCGACGATCTGCGCCTGTGGTTGCAGGGCAGGCCGGTGGCCGCGCGCGGCGGGGGAATGGTCTACCGCGCGGGGAAATTCCTGCGGCGGCACCGGCTGGCGACGGTACTGGCCGGTGGACTGGCGTTGTCGCTGGGGGCGGGCGTGGCGGTAGTGCTGTGGCAGCACCAGTGGGCATGGCGGGAAATGCGTTCGGCGCAACTGATCGCCGGCTTGTTCGAGCAGACCCTCGGCACCGCCACGCTGTCACGCCTGGGCGACATGCCGCTCACCTCGTCGCAGTTGCTCGAGCGCACCGAGCAGCGCCTGCGCGAACATCCGCTGGCCACGGAGCCGGATGCGCTGGCGCGTGGACTGTCCCTGCTCGCCCGCAGCCGCGCCGCGACCGGCGATTACGCGCGTGCCGAACGCCTGGCGCGCGAAGCCGGCGTCGTCGGACGGGACAACGCGTTGCAGGACGCCTTCAACCAGGCAACCCTGGCCTATGTATGGAATCTCCAGGCACGCCATCCGCAAGCCCAGGCGGCGGCGGAACGCGGCCTGGCGCGGCTGCGGCTGCGGCTGACCGACCAGCACGAACTGGCCTGGATGCGCCTGCAGACGCAACGTGCCCTGGCGCTGTCGGGGCAGGGCCGCTCGCCGGAATCGCTGGCGGCACTGAATGCCGCCATCGACCGGGTGCCACACCTGGACGACCCCACGTCCTCGTTGATCCTGGCGCAGTTGCTGGTCCAGCGGGGTACCTGGTACCGGCTGCGCATGCGCCTGGATGAATCCGACGCCGACCTGCAGCGGGCGATCGGCCTGGCGGAACGGGCCGAACCGAGGATTGCCGACGATGCGCGCGAGTCGTTGCTGCGCACCATCCGCCTGTCGCGCAAGCCGGGCCGCGAGGCGCGGGCCCTGGCGATGTCGCAGGCCCTGCTGGACAGCCGTCGCGAACATCTTGGCCCGGATCATCCGCAGACCGGTTCCGCCTGGGTCGAACTGGCCTACATCCAGATGCTCAACAACGATTACCCGGCGGCAGGGGCGTCGGTCGAGCGCGGGATGGCCATCCTGCTGTCCACCCTGGGCGACAACCATCCGGCTACTGCACGCGCGCACATGGCGCGGGCCAACCTGGCCACGGCCGTGGGCGATGCCGACGGAGGCATCCGCGAAGCGCAGCGCGCCCTGGACATCTACCAGCGCAGCCACGGCCCGATGCACGAGTACAGCCTGGATGCGCGCTTTCTGCTGGCCAGCCGTTACTGGTTCCATCCGGAGGTCCAGAGCCGTTCGCTGCTGGGCAAGGCCGAAGCGATCATGGCCTCGGCCATCGACGACAGCGTGGCGCGCCACGGCACCGTCGCCGCGATACACCGCCTGGCGTACGGCGCGATGCTGGGACAACTGGACCGCCTGGATGCGTCCGAACGCGAGATCGTGCACGCGCGGCAGGACGCCTTGCGGCAATACGGTGCGGACAGTCCTGAAATGCTGCACGTCCGCTCCGCCGAGGTAGGCGTGCTGATCAGGGCCGGCCGCGAGGCCGCGCGCGTGGAGGCCGCGCTGGCATCACTCGAGCGGGATACACGCCCGATGGAGGGACTCTATCCCCAGTCCATCCTCTACGACGCCTTGCTCAAGCGCGCGCAATGGGAATTCGGACGCCAGCGCGCGGCGCAGGGCTTCGCCGCCTTGCAGGAAGCGCGCGAGGTGGCGGCCAGGGCCGGGCAGCAACCCTGGGTGGACGAGGTGGACGTACTGCTGGCCGAACACAGGCGATCCTCCGCCGGCGACTGAGCCGCCGCGCACGTCGCGACGGGCGCGTGAGATGCACCGGGCAGCCACAGCATCCGCAGGGCTGTCCCGCGCGCCGAGCACGCCGGGCCGTGATGCGGTTGGCAGAATGACCGCTGCGTCCGGTGGCATCCGGTGGACCGTGGCCCGGCTTTGTCCGAGAATCGGCTGAACCGGCCACCAGCGAATCCCGTTGCCCCTCGACGCTGCACGCGACCTTGCGGAACGCAACCGCTCCCGCTACGGCCTGCGCATGTACCGCATGCGTGCGTTGGGGCTGGGCCTGGGCGCGCTGTGCGTGGCGGCGGTGCTGCGCGAACATGGGGCATCCCCGGGCCTGTGGCTGCTCCTGGCATTCAATGGGCTGGTATGGCCGCACCTGGCCTACCTGCGCGTGCGCCGCGCGAAAGAAGAACCGCTGCGCGCGGAATTCCAGAACCTGACCTTCGACGCGGCGATGGGCGGATTCTGGATCGCCGCGATGCATTTCGACGCCCTGCCCAGCGTCCTGCTGGCGGTGATGCTGACGATGGACAAGGTCATCATCGGTGGCGCACGTTTCGGCCTGCGCACGCTGGCTGCCATGACGCTGACGTGCGTGGCCGCCAGCGCGGCCTGGGGCTTTGCCTTCGAGCCCTACACCAGCTATCCCGTCGTGCTGGCCTGCCTGCCGTTCCTGGCGATCTATCCGATGGCGATCGGCGTGGCGACGCACGCTCTGTCGCGCAAGGCGCGGCAACAGAAGGAACTGCTGGAAAAGATGGCGCGCTTCGATGCAGCCACCGGTCTGATGAACCGGCAGCAATGGCTGTATGCGGCGACGATGGAACTGCAGCGCTTCCAGCGCACGGGCCGGCCCGCGGTGCTGGTGCTGATCGACATCGACCGTTTCAAGGACATCAACGACGGCTACGGGCATACCATCGGCGACGCGGTGGTGGAGGATTTCGCCCGCCTGCTGAAAGCCTGTCTGCGCGATACCGATACCGGTGGACGCTATGGCGGCGACGAGTTCGGCATCGTCATGCCCGATACGCGGTGGGAGGAGGCCATCGTCGCTGCCGAACGCCTGCGCAGGCAGGTGGCGGCGTTCGCGTTCACGCGTGCCGCATTGCCGTGCACGGTCAGCATCGGCCTGTCCGAGCCGCACGCCGGCATCGCCACCGTGTCCGACTGGATCAACAGCGCCGACAGTGCGCTTTACCGCGCCAAGGCCAAGGGTCGAGACTGCATCGTGGTGGGGTGCTGACGGCAGGTCAGGCCAGCAGTGCGTCGATCACCGCCTGCGGCTGCTTCATCCAGGCGAAATGATCGGCCCGCGTGCCCAGCGCGGCATGATGCAGCACGGTGACGTGATGCGTGCCGGCGGGCATCTTGGCCATCAGCGCGCGCAATGAAGACTCCGGCGCCAGCCAGTCGTCATCGAACAGCACGCCGTGGATGGGCACGGCCATTTGCCGCATGCCGGCTTCCAGGTCCTCGGCCATGCCGGCCGCACGGTAGCGGCCGCTCAGGCCCACCCGCGCCCAGTCGCGGATCAGGCTGCGTGCCTCGTCGCCACCAAACCCCAGCCGGCGGCCGGGCAGGGCGCCATGCCAGTCCGCCAGCCACGGCGCGAACTGGTAGAACATCGGCAATGCATAGCCACGCGGCGCGGGAAACGTGCGCCAGTGCGGCGTGCCACTGCCCACCAGCCAGAGTTGCGTGAAGGCGTCCGGATGTTGGCCCAGGTGGCAGGCGGCGAGTTGTCCGCCCAGGCTGTGTCCGCCGATCACATGCGCGCCCGCGGGCACATGCCGCACCATTTCCGCATGGCTGAGCGGCAGATCCTGCAGCAGCAGTTCGCGGTAACCCCAATCGTGCTGGCGGCTGGCTCTCAGGCTGCTGCTGCCATTGCCGCGCCACTCGTGCACGAACACCGCGATGCCGCGTTGCGCCAGCTGCTCGGCCAGTGGCAGGTAGTGGCGCGCCGCCACGCCGAGCGCCGGAACCCACAGCAGGGCGTCGTGGGCGTGCGTCGGTATCCGGGCCAGCAGCGTGTAGCGATGTCCGTCGGCGGTCGCCAGCGGGAACTCCCGCGCGGCGATGTCTGCGGAAGACGTGTCCAGGTTCATGGCGCGGTTGCGGCTCCGAAATGATCGAGGACCACCACATCGCCGCGGCCAGGCCGGTAAGCGCCGCGCAGGGCGGCATGCACGTAGTCCGATGCCGCCACGCAGGCTTCCCGCATCGGCATGCCTTGGGCACACCGGGCGGCGATGGCCGATGCCAGCGTGCAGCCGGTACCGTGTGCATCCAGCGCCAGTCGCGGGTGCGCGGTTTCGGTGCTGCCCTGCGCGTCGGCGTACAGGTCCACCACATCGCCATCGCCGGGCAGGTGCCCGCCCTTCAGGAAGACGGCGCGAGCGCCCAGCTGCAGCAGATCGGCGGTGGCCGCCCGCATGGCGGCGAGGTCCGGGATCGCGCGCCCCAGCAGCAGCTCCGCTTCCGGCAGGTTGGGCGTGACCACGTCGGCCAACGGAAGCAGGCGCGCGCGCAGCGCGTGCAGGGCAGTGTCCTCCAGCAGTTTCGCGCCGCTGGTCGCCACCATCACCGGGTCCACCACCACGGTGGCTGGACGGTACCGGGTCAGCGCATCGGCCACCACGCCGATGACATCGGCCGTCGCCAGCATGCCCAGCTTGACCGCACGGATGTCGAAATCGTCGAAGCACGCCTCCAGCTGCGCACGCAGGAAGTCCATCGGCGGCACGTTCACCGCCGTGACGCCGCGCGTGTGCTGCGCCGTCAGCGCGGCGATGGCGGACAGGCCGTGCACGCGATGCGCGGCGAATGTCTTCAGGTCGGCCTGGATGCCGGCGCCTCCGCCGGAGTCGGAGCCGGCGATGGTCAGGGCGGAAACAACGGAAGGCGGGGTCATGCCGGCATTGTGCCATCCGGCCTGGCGTGGATGGCCCGCTGTTGCCGTGTCAGTGGCCGTCCGGTGCCCGCAGCGTCCATTGGCGGTAAAGCACGTAGCCGCTGCCGGTCAGTCCGGTCAGCAGAGCCGGTGCGAGCAGGGCGTCGTAACCGAGACGGCGATACAGCCACGCGCCCAGCACGCCGCCGCCCAGGAATCCACTGATGATCAGCAGACTCAGCGTCAGTCGCCGCACCGGCAGTGGCATGCCGCGCAGGAAGTGTCCCAGGCCGATGCCGAGGTCGGTGAACATGCCGCTCAGGTGCGTGGTGCGCACCGCCGCACCGCTGTAGGTCGTCACCATGGCGTTCTGCAGTCCGCAGGCCATCGCCGCGAGCAGAGCGCCCCAGATCTGCTGTTGCTTGAACAGCGGGATCGCCACCGCCAGCAACAGCGACTCCAGCGCCAGCGCAACACCATAGCGCCGGCCGAGTTGCAGGGTCTGGTCCTGGATGATCAGGCCGCTCAGCATCGCGCCCAGGCAGAACGCGACCAGCATGGCCCACAGATGGCCGATGGCGCGCAGGTCGCCGTGTGCCAGCGCGGCGCCCAGCAGGCTGGTCGTGCCGGTGAGATGGCTGACGGCCTGATGCTCGAAGCCGAGGTAACCGATGACGTTGATCATCCCGGCCACGCACGCCAGCGCGACGGCACCGATCCAGACCCAGCGCGGGAGGTGCAGGCCCATCAGAAATCGATCCGCATCACCGAGCGGCGTTGCGTGGGTCTCGTCACCTCGGTGAATCCACAGCGCTGGAACACGCCGCGTGCGCCCACGCGCAGTTCGCCCCAGGGAATGTCGCCATCGTCGGTCGCCATCGGGTAGCCCTCCAGTGCGGCGGCCCCCTGTTGCCGCGCATGGGCGATGGCGGCGGTGGCCAGCGCCTGGCTGATGCCGCGCTTGCGGTAGCCCGCGCGGACGACGAAACAGACGACCGCCCACACCGACACGTCTTCCTTGTCTTCATGGCGTCCGGCCCAGGGGACGGGCGAGTTGCGCAGCGGTGCGAACGCGGCGCGTGGCCCCACCCGGCACCAGCCCACCGGATCCGTGTCGAGATAGGCGATCAGTCCGGGCGGAGGCGCGCGGGCGCTGCACACCTCCTTGCGAAGGAAGGCCTCGCGCACCTCGCGCGGCATGTGCCAGTACTCGCGCAGCGGCAGGATGGCGCGCTGGCACTGGCACTTGGCCGCTTCGCCACGCGCCCCGAGCACCGCTTGCAGGTGCTGCCATCGCGCACGGGTGGCGGGCCTGACAACCACGGCATTCGCATCGTCCAAAGCCCACCTCGCTGCGGAGAATCCCGGACCTGACGCGACCGGGGCCGGGTGTCGGCCCCGGCGCGTGTTTCAGAGTACTTCCGACGCGTAATCCGCTAACCTCGAGCGTTCGCCACGCCGCAGGGTGATGTGCGCGCTGTGCGCCCAGTCCTTGAAACGGTCCACTGCGTAGGTCAGGCCCGACGTGGTCTCGGTCAGGTAGGGCGTGTCGATCTGCTCCACGTTGCCCAGGCAGACGATCTTGGTGCCGGGGCCGGCGCGGGTGATCAGCGTCTTCATCTGCTTCGGCGTCAGGTTCTGCGCTTCATCCAGGATCAGGTAGCGCGACAGGAACGTGCGCCCGCGCATGAAGTTCATCGACCGGATCTTGATGCGGCTGGCCAGCAGGTCGTTGGTCGCCGCGCGGCCCCACGAGCCGCCTTCCTGGTTGTGCGTCAGCACCTCCAGGTTGTCGGTCAGCGCGCCCATCCACGGCGTCATCTTTTCCTCCTCCGTGCCCGGCAGGAAGCCGATGTCCTCGCCGACGCTGACCGTGGCGCGGGTCATGATGATCTCGCGGTAGCGCTGCTGGTCCATCGTCTGCGCCAGGCCGGCGGCCAGCGCCAGCAAGGTCTTGCCGGTGCCGGCGGTGCCGAGCAGGGTGACGAAGTCGATCTCCGGGTCCATCAGCGCGTTGAGCGCGAAGTTCTGCTCGCGGTTGCGCGCGGTGATGCCCCACACCGCATGCTGGCCATGGCGGAAGTCGTCGACGATGGTCAGCGTGGCCTTGCGGTCCGCGCCGATGCGCACCACGCGCAGTTCCACCTCGTCCTCGCCGGGCAGGTACAGGTACTGGTTGGGATGCCAGTCCTCATCGTCCGCCAGGGTCACTTCGTAACTGGTACGGCCCTTGTCGCTCCAGCTGCGCAGGTCGGCGTTGTGCTTGTGCCAGAAATCCTCCGGCAACTGCAGCGCGCCGGTGTACAGCAGGCTGAAATCGTCGAGCGCGCGGTCGTTCTCGTAATCCTCGGCCACCAGCCCGCTGATCGACGCCTTGATGCGCAGGTTGATGTCCTTGGACACCAGGATCACCGGGACTTCCGGATGTTCCTCGCGCAGTTCCAGCACCGATGCCAGGATCTTGTTGTCCGGCGCGATGGCGCCGAACGTGCGGCCCGGGTCCACCGGCCGGGTCTGGAAGTACAGCTTGCCGATGTTGCTGCGCGCCTTGAGCTGCAGCCCCTGCGGGTGGTTCAGCACGATGCCGGCCTGGATGTGTTCCGCGCCGGCGCCCTCGATCAGTTCGTTGAGGAAGCGGCTCACCTGGCGTGCATTGCGGCTGACTTCGGACGTGCCCTTCTTGGCGTTGTCCAATTCCTCGATGACCTGCATGGGCAGGAAGACGTCGTGCTCCTCGAACTTGAACAGCGCGGTGGGGTCGTGCATCAGCACGTTGGTGTCCAGCACATAGATACGCTTGCTACGGGTCATTCAGGCAACCTCATGGAGGTGAATGTGTGAACACGGACGCTTTTGCCGCGGACAGCAGCGAACCACCATGACCCGCCGCGGCGCGGGATGGTGGACAGGGTGGAAACGGATTCGGTCACTGGGCTTGGTGGGCCTTCAGGGCTTCCAGCACGGCATCGGCATGGCCGGGGACTTTCACGCCGCGCCATTCCTGCGCGATGCGGCCGTCGGGCGAGATCAGGAACGTGCTGCGCACTACGCCCAGCACCTTGCGGCCGTACATGTTCTTCTCGTGGATCACGTCGAAGGCCTTGCACAGCGCTTCGTCGGCGTCGCTCACCAGGGGGAACTTGAACCCCTGCTTCGTGCAGAAGTTGTCGTGCGACTTCACCGAATCGCGCGACACGCCCAGCACGGTGGCATTCAACTTCTTGAACTTAGGCAGCAGCGCGTTGAAATCCAGCCCTTCGGTGGTGCAGCCCGGCGTGCTGTCCTTCGGGTAGAAGTACAGCACCAGCCAGTGGCCGGCGTGGTCGGCGAGGGTGGTGGTGGCGCCACCGGACAGCGCCAGCGGCAGTTTCAATGTCGATTTCGGTAGGGCGTTGGCGCTTTTTGCCGTCATCGTCAGAACTTCATCGGATCCATGATCGCGTCCAGGTTCAGATGGTCGCAGAATTCGAGGAAATCGTCGCGCAGCGCGGCGATGTGCATGTTGGCCGGCACGCCGATGGTCACCTGCGCCGAGAACATTTCCGCGCCGGTCTGCATGGCCCGGTAGCGGGTGCTCTGCAGGTTTTCGATGGTGATGCCCTGGCGGTCGAAGAAGTCGGCCAGCTGGAACAGGATGCCCGGTTTGTCGGCGGCAACCACTTCCACGATGTACGGCAGCAGGTTGGACTGCACCACCTTCGGCCCCGTGCGGTAGAACACCAGCTTCAGCCCTTCGTCGCGCTCCAGGCGCGAGAGCATGGTTTCCAGCTTGGCCACCGCGTCCCAGGAGCCGGTCGCCAGCGCGGTGACGGACACGTCGCGCCCCACCGTGGCCAGCCGGGCATCCACCAGATTGCAGCCGCTGTCGGCGATGCGGCGCGTCACCGACAGAAGCGGCGACTCCGGATGCGTCGTATAGGCGGTGATCAGGAGGTGGTTTTCGGTCGGCGAAGGCCGGGGCGTGGAGTCGGTCAAAGGGGCTTCCGGCATTGCAGCGAGTCTGAATGGCAGCCGGGCGAGTGCCAGGTGCTGGTGGCAGCATACTTGCCCGCCCTTTGACGCCGCAAGTAACATGCGGCCGATATCTCCGGCCGGGGTCGGGACGATCGCGCTTGCCGCACCTCCCGACCGGCGGCCCCTTCCATCGAGAACTTTCCCTTGCATCTTTCCGGCAGCATCACCGCATTGGCCACGCCGTTCACGGCGGCTGGCGAACTCGACCTGGACGCCTGGCGCGCACTGCTCAAACAGCAGCAGGATGCCGGTACCCAGGGCGTGGTGGTGGCCGGTTCCACGGGCGAGGCGGCGGCGCTGTCGGACGAGGAGTACGACACCCTGCTGCGGATCGCGGTGGAGCAGATGGGCGGACGGATGCCGGTGCTGGCCGGCACGGGCCAGATGAACACCGCCAAGACCATCGCCGCCACGCGCCGTGCGGCGGCGGCCGGTGCGCAGGTCGCGCTGGTGGTGACGCCGCCCTACGTGCGGCCGACCCAGGCGGGCCTGGTCGCGCATTACCGCGCGGTGGCCGACCAGGGTGGCCTGCCGGTGGTGCTGTACAACGTCCCGGGCCGCACCGGTTGCGACCTGCTGCCGGAGACCGTGGCCGCGCTGGTCGACCATCCCGCCATCGTCGGCATCAAGGAAGCCCGCGCCGAGCCCGAGCGCATGGCCGCGCTGCTGGCGCTGCGCAGCGACACCTTCGCCATTCTCAGCGGTGATGATCCGACCGCCTCGCGCGCCATGCTGGCCGGTGCGGATGGCCTTATCTCGGTCGGTTCCAATGCCTTGCCCGCCACGTTCCGCCGTCTGTGCGACCTGTCGCGGCAGGGGGATGCGGCCGCGGCTGCGCAACTGGACGCGCAACTGCAGGACCTCTACGGTTTCCTTGGCGTGGAATCCAACCCCATCCCGGTCAAGGCGCTGCTGCAGCGCCAGGGCATCGGCGAAGGCCTGCGCCTGCCGTTGCAGGTACTGTCCGCGGCCCATCATTCCACCGCCGACCGGCTGGCCACCCTGGCTGCCTCGTTGGAAGCACAATCCAGCCGCGAAACCATCGCGGCCTGAACCCAGGAGAACACCCTATGCGTCTTTCGTCTTCCCTTTCGCGTCCGCTTGCCTTGGTGCTGCTGGCCGTTTCCGTGGCCGGCCTGTCGGGCTGCAAGTGGTTCTCCAAGGGGGCCAAGGGCGAATACGCGCTGCCGCCGGAATCCCGCGCGCTGGAAGTTCCGCCGGACCTCAACCTGCCCAGCACCGCCGGTGCCATGCAGATCCCCGGCGCTGCCGCCGCCACGCCCGCAGGCGCATCGGCCACGGCCGCCAGCGCGACCGGCTTCAACATTCCTGGCAGCCGCGATGACGCGTTCAACAAAGTCGGCGAAGCCCTGGCCGGCATCGACGGCGTGACCATCGCCAGCCGTGCGCAGCTGCTGGGGACCTACGACGTGGCCTACGAAGGCGCCAACTTCCTGGTGCGCGTGGTCGGCGTGGAGGCGGGGGCCTACATTTCCGCCGTCGATCCGCGCGGCCTGCCGGCGACCGGCGAAGCCCCCACCAAGTTGATGGCGGCGTTGAAGGCCAAGCTGGGCGGCTGATCCAATTCCACTGCCCGCACACGAGAAAGGCGCCGCAAGGCGCCTTTCTTCGTCATGGCATCCCCATCCCGGGGCGTGCCTTGCCGCATGCCCGCCTGTCAGCGCTCAAGCAGCGGCAGCTTGTCGGTCTTGCCTTCCCACTCCTTGGCGTCGGGCAGCGGTTCCTTGCGCGTGGTGATCACCGGCCACGCCTTGGCCAGTTCGGCATTCAGCGCCACGTAGCCCTCCTGGCCCGCGGGCACGTCGTCTTCCGGGTAGATGGCGTTGATGGGGCATTCCGGTTCGCACAGCGTGCAGTCGATGCACTCGTCGGGATCGATCACCAGGAAGTTGGGACCCTCGTGGAAGCAGTCCACGGGGCAGACTTCCACGCAGTCGGTGTACTTGCACTTGATGCAGTTTTCGGTGACGACAAAGGGCATGAGGTTCGATGTGCAGCGGTGGAAACCGGGCAAGTTTAAATCACCGCGTCATCCAGGATGGAAATGTTTCCCGGCGGACCGGTATTCGTACGCGGCTCAGTGAGCTGCCACGCACCATCTCTCGTGCGCGCGGCGTGGCGGCGCTGCATGGGGCAGCGTTCCAGCAGGGACGGACAAGGTGGGTTGTCTGCCCTATATTTCCATAAATGGAACGACCTATTGGTTTTGGTTGGCTTTATCCTATTCGTGTCGAGGATCATGCTGGACGCCTCACCACACACCGGAGCACCGCCATGATCACCCTGCGCCCCGCCACTTCCCGCGGCCACGCCAACCACGGCTGGCTGGATTCGTGGCACAGCTTCTCCTTCGCCGAGTACTACGACGACAGGCACGTGCACTGGGGCCCGTTGCGCGTCATCAACGAAGACCGCGTGGCCGCCGGCCGCGGCTTCGGCCAGCACGGCCACCGCGACATGGAAATCATCAGCTACGTGCTGGAAGGCGCCCTGGGCCACAAGGACTCCATGGGCACCAGCTCCAGCATCGTGCCGGGCGACGTGCAGCGCATGAGCGCCGGCACGGGCGTGCAGCATTCGGAGTTCAACTACAGCGAGACCGGCACCACGCATTTCCTGCAGATCTGGATCATCCCCGACAAGCAGGGCGTGGCGCCTTCGTACGAAGAGAAGCGCTTCGCCGCCGAAGAGAAACAGGGCCGCCTGCGGCTGGTGGTCAGCCCGGACGGCGCCGATGGTTCGATCAGCATCCACCAGGATGCCCGTCTGTATGCCGGCCTGTTCGACGGCGACGAGGCTGCGGAACTGCGCCTGGCCGAAGGGCGCCTGGGTTACGTGCATGTGGCGCGTGGCGAAGTGACCGTGAATGGCCGCACCCTGTCGGCAGGCGATGCGCTGCTTTACGAAGGCGAGCCGCTGGTGAGCGTGGGCCAGGGTATCGGCGCGGAAGTGCTGGTGTTCGACCTGCCGAAGTTGAAGTAAGCAGGCCGCGCTGCGCCGTCCGCAGTGATCAGGAGGGGTGCGCGGATGCGCACCCTTTCCTGTTTTCGTGCCCGCCGCGCTCAGGCGAGCAGGCGTTCGGCCACCAGGAAGCCCATCGTCATCGCCACCACCAGCAGGGCGCCCTGCAGTCGTGGCGGGGCGGGCAGCGGGATGTCGAGGATGCGGCAGCCGATGCCGATGCCCAGCGCCAGCACCAGACCCAGCAGTGCCATCGTCATGGTGTCGTCCTCCCGCCCGCGGTCCGACCGCTGGGCCCTCCGCACTGATCCGTGTGGCGTGCTTCGCGGCGCGCGATGAAACGGTCAGCGATGACATAGCCCAGCGTCATCGCCACGACCAGCAGCGCGCCCACCAGCACCGGCGGTGCCGGCACCGGAATGCCCATCCAGCGACAGCCGAAGCCGATGGCGAAGCCCAGCAGCACGCCGGCGAGGAACTTCAGGTTCATGCCATGCCTCCCGGTGCCTGCGATGGCGCCGGCACGGGACGGCCGGGCGCACCGCCGATGAAGTGCCGCACGACGGGCGTGCCCGTCGGGTCTTCCAGCAACGCCTTGATGGCGTCCTGCAGCGCGCGCTCGTCTTCGGTGACGCGTTCGTGCTGGCGCAGGTGCTCGTGCCACGAACAGTCCACGAAATATTCCAGATAGGTGCCGGGCTGCGTGCTGTCCTCGGCCACGCCCCACTGCACGGCGCCGTTGCGCCGGCGTGCGTGACCCAAGGGCTGCATGCGGGCCAGGAATTCCTCGCGCCGTGCGATATCCACGCGGTACTCCACCGTCACCAGCACCGGTCCGCGGTCACCGCCGACATCGCCCACGACCACCGGCTGCGGCCAATGGCCGGACGGGGTGACGTTGACGCGCGCGGCCTCGCCCAGCCGGAAGCGCCAACTGGCCAGTGCGGCGATCACGGTACCCACGGCCGCCGCCATCAGCGCCGCCGGGGTTCCGTACGCCTGCGCGACCACGCCCCAGCCCAGGCTGCCCAGCGCCATGCCGGCGGAGAACACCACGATGTACAGCGACAGCGCCCGTGCCCGCACCCAGGCCGGTACCGAGGTCTGTGCCGCGATCTGCAGCGATGAAAGCACGGTGATCCACGCGAAGCCGTTGAACAGCGACACGACATACAGCACGGGAATGCTGCGCAGCGAGGCGAGCGCGACCATGCACGCCGCGTAGACCGCAGTGGCGGCCAGCACCATCGCATCGGGATCGACGCGCGTGCGCAGGGCGGGCAGCAACATCGCGCCGGCGATCGCGCCGATGCCGATGCAGCCCAGCAGCAGGCCATAGGTGCCGGCGCTGGCGCCCAGCTCCTGCTTCACCACGATGGGCAGCAACGCGGTCAGCGCGTTGGCGAAGACGAAGAAGCAGGCGGCCTTCACCAGCACCGACTGCAGGACCGAGGCCTGCCGGGCGTAACGCATGCCGGCGCGCAACGCCGCGCCAAAGGTTTCCGGCGGCAGAGCGGAGGATGCCGGCGTGCGCCGCCAGCGCCACAGCACCACGACCACGCCGAGGAAGCTCAACGCGTTGACGGCGAACGCCCAGGCAATGCCGGCCTGCGCCACGATCAGGCCACCGAGCGCGGGGCCGATGGAGCGCGCGATGTTCATGCTCAGCGAGCCCAGCGCGACCGCCGGGCCCAGCATCGGGCGCGGCACCAGCTCGGGCGTGGTCGCCTGCTGGGCGGGCATCGCCATCGCCGCGCCGATGCCCAGCGCGAACGTCAGTGCCACCAGGGTCCACGGGCGCAGCATGTCCAGGTGTGCCAGCACCGCCAGCGTGCTGGCGACCAGCAGCATCCACAGCTGCGCGATGATCAGGTAGCGGCGCCGGTCGACGATGTCGGCCAGCGTGCCGGCCACGATGGCCAGCAGAACGACGGGCAGGGTAGTGGCGGACTGCACTGCGGCCACCATCAGCGGCGAGCCGGTGGTTTCCGCCATGACCCAGGCGGCGGCGACATCGTGGATCCAGGTACCGATGTTGCCGACCAGGATGGCCAGCCACAAGGCACGGAACGTCGGTTGCTGCAACGGTGACCACGGTCCGACGGGGGCGGGTGTCGCCATCGGTCAGAACGCGAAGCAGGCGCAACCCATCGCGCCCCAGAAATTTCGCAGGTCATGGGTGGGCGTGGCGTGGTGCGCGGCATGGCCGTGCTCATGCACCTGGCAGTGCTTGCCATGTGCATGCGATATCGCCGCGGTCGCCTGCGCCAGCGTGCCGCCCTGGTAACCGCCGAAGCGGTTGACCGGCGACCAGTCCGGCATGGGGGACGGCAAGGTGGGCGCGAGCGGGGCATACGGTCCGTCGCCATGCACGATGCGCCCGCCCACCACCGTCAACACGCTGGTGATGTCGGGGATGTCTTCTTCGGGCACGCTGAAGAAATCCGCGGACAACAGCGACACATCGGCGAACTGGCCCGGCGCCAATCGCCCCTTGTGGTCCTGTTCGCTGGAGAACCACGCGCTGCCCCGCGTCCACAGGGTCAGCGCCTCCTCGCGTTCCAGCCGGTTGTCGTCGCCGTACATGCGCAGTCCGCCGAGCGTGCGCCCGCTGACCAGCCAGTACAGCGCCACCCACGGGTTGTAGCTGGCGACGCGGGTGGCGTCGGTGCCGGCACCGACCGGCACGCCCGCCTGCAGCATGCGGCGCACCGGCGGGGTGTGCTTCAACGTTTCGCTGCCGTAGCGTTCGGCGAAGAACTCGCCCTGGAAGGCCATGCGATGCTGGATGGCGATGCCGCCGCCCAGGGCGCGCACGCGGTCGATGTTGCGCGGCGAGATGGTCTCGGCGTGGTCGATGATCCAGTGCAGGCCGTCGAACGGCACCTCGCGGTTGACGCGTTCGTATACGTCGAGTACTCGGCTGATGCTTTCGTCGTAGGTGGCGTGGATGCGGAACGGCCAGCGCTTTTCCGCGAGCAGCCTGACCACGCTGTCCAGTTCGCCTTCCATGCCGGCCGGCAGCTCGGGGCGCGGTTCGCGGAAATCCTCGAAGTCCGCCGCCGAGAACACCAGCATCTCGCCCGCGCCGTTGTGGCGCAGCATGTCGTCGCCCTGGCGCGGCGAGAGCATGGCCGACCAGCGCTGGAAGTCGGCCAGTTCCTGGCCCTTCTTCTGGGTGAACAGGTTGTAGGCGATGCGCACGGTCAGTTGATCGTCCGCGTGCAGTTTCTCGATGATCCCGTAGTCCTCGGGATAGTTCTGGAAGCCGCCGCCGGCATCGATCACCGAGGTGATGCCCAGCCGGTTCAATTCGCGCATGAAGTGGCGCGTGGAGTTCAGCTGGTACTCGGCCGGCAGCTTCGGCCCCATCGCCAGCGTCGCATACAGGATCAGTGCATTGGGCTTGGCCAGCAGCAGCCCGGTGGGATTGCCGGCCTTGTCGCGCTGGATCTGCCCGCCCGGCGGGTGGGGCGTGTCGCGGGTGTAGCCGACCGCGCGCAGGGCGGCGCGGTTGAGCAGGGCGCGGTCGTACAGGTGCAGCAGGAACACTGGCGTATCCGGCGCCAGCGTGTTGATCTCCTCCAGCGTGGGCAGCCGCTTCTCGGCGAACTGGTGCTCGCTGAAGCCACCCACCACCCGTACCCACTGCGGCGCCGGCGTGCGATCCACCTGGGCCTTCAGCATCGCCATGGCGTCCGCCAGCGAGCGGACGCCGTCCCAGCGCAGCTCCAGGGTGTAATTCAGGCCGCCGCGGATCAGATGCGTGTGGCTGTCATTGAGGCCCGGGATCAGCCGGCGTCCGCCGGCGTCGACGACGCGCGTGGTCGTGCCGGCCGTGGCCATCACCGTGGCTTCGTCGCCCACGGCCAGCACGCGACCCTCCGCGATCGCCAGCGCCGATGCCATGGGTATCGCGGCATCGAGGGTGGTGATGCGGGCATTGCGGATGATCAGGTCGGCCATGCGACGGTCTCCCGGGTAAGCGCGGCCGGAGGCCGTCATGACGGCGGCCGCGGCGGCGCCTTTCAGCAGGCGGCGGCGCTGGTCATCCACCGAAGGCATCGCGCAGGTTCTCTGGACGCCGCCGCCGTTGCGACAGCAGGTGGTCGACGGACAGCGAGCCGGCGCCGGTCAGCACCAGCGAGAAGCAGGCCAATGCCCAGAACAGGGGATACTCGATGCCGTGCTGCATCCAGAACCAGCCGCCCTCCAGGTTCAGTACCACGGTCATGCCGAGGAACAGCGTTGCAGCGAGCGCCGACACGCGCGTCCATGCACCCAGCAGCACCAGCAGGCCAAGCACGGTCTGCATGCCGGCCAGCAGCAGCGGCAGTGGCGCCGCCGCGGGCAGGCCGAAGTGTTGCAGCTCTTCGGCGAATCCACCCAGACCAGGGCCGCCGAACCAGCCCGCCAGCTTGCCCAGCCCGTGCGGCAGCAGGAAGCCGCCGGCGGCCACGCGCAGCACCAGCAAGCCGGCGGCGCGCACGTCGTGACGCACGATCTGCTCCGGCGCGCAGACGGGTACGGCAGCGCCATCCAGCGGCGGTGCGGTGCGGCTCAATGGCCGCCTTCCGACGCGCCGAACATGGTCTTGGCGTACTGGATGCCCAGGCCGTAACCACCGCCATGCAGCTTGGCGATACCGGTGGTGAGGTCGTACGTCGCGCTGCGCGCCCAGTCGCGCTGCAGTTCCAGCAGGTACTGCACGCTGGTCATCGGCCGCACGCCGGCCTGGATCATGCGCTGCATGGCCCGCTCGTGCGCTTCGCTGGTGACGTCGCCGCAGGCATCGGCGATCACGTAGACCTCGAAGCCCTGGTCCAGCGCCGACAGTGTGGGCCCCACGATGCAGACGCTGGTCCACAACCCCGCGAACACCAGTCGCCCCTTGCCGATGACGTTTACCTGGTCGATGACCGCCTTGTCTTCCCAGGCGTTCATGCTGGTGCGGTCGTAGACCGTGGCGTTCGGAAAGGCGACCGGAATCTCGGGGAACAACGGGCCGGAGAAGGATTTCTCCGCCACGGTGGTGAGCAGGGTGGAAACGCCGAAGCCGGCCGCGCCCTTGGCGACCAGCGCCACGTTGTTGCGCAGCGTCGCCACGTCGATGGAGTGCGTGGCGAAGGCCATCTGCGACTGGTGATCGATCAGGATGAGCGTGTGGTCGGCCGGCGTCAGCAGGGTCTTGCCGGCGGCGGGGGTGGCGGTAGGCATGGCGGTCTCCGTACGGACATGAGGGGAATCACCGACTTTCACCCGCCAGCGGGCGCGCCGGCTTGCACCGGCGTGCGCGGGTTCAGCCGTGCAGTTTGAGGGCGGTTTCGGCGACGCGCTGGCCCTGGTAGCGCGCGGCGTCCAGTTCGTTCTGCGTGGGCTGGCGTGAGCCGTCGCCCCCGGCGATGGTCGTGGTGCCGTACGGCGAGCCACCGGTGACTTCATCCAGCTTCATCTGGCCGGCAAAGCCGTAGTCCAGCCCCACGATGACCATGCCGAAATGCAGCAGGTTGGTGATGATGGAGAACAGCGTGGTCTCCTGCCCGCCGTGCTGGGTGGCGGTGGACGTGAAGGCCGCACCGACCTTGCCGTGCAGCGCGCCCTTGGCCCACAGGCCGCCGGCCTGGTCCAGGAAGTTGGCCATCTGCGAGGACATGCGGCCGAAGCGCGTGCCGGTGCCGACGATGATGGCGTCGTAGTCGGCCAGTTCGCCGATGGTGGCGATGGGCGCGGGCTGGTCCAGCTTGTAGTGCGAGGCCTTCGCGACGTCCGCAGGCACCAGTTCCGGCACGCGCTTGATGTCGGCGCTGGCGCCGCCGGCGCGCACGCCCTCGGCGACGGCATGGGCCATGGTTTCGATATGCCCGTAGGCGGAGTAATAGAGGATCAGGACCTTGGCCATCGCGGAACTCCTGCTGCAGGGTGGGGGTCGTTGCCGGCGAACATTACGCCGCCCGGGTTACAGGCGTGTGCAGGCGGCAGAACTCGCGTGGCGAGTAGCCGGTCATCCGCCGGAAGGTGCGGGTGAAATGGCTCTGGTCGAAGAAACCCAGCGACGCCGCCGTGGCGGAGATCTTCTGTGGCCCGCGCGTGAGTTGCTCCTTGGCCAGTGCGATGCGTTTGGCCAGCACGTATTCCATCGGGCTCTGCCCGGTGCTGATGCGGAACAGGCGTGCGAAGTGGAAGCGGCTGATGCACGCCGCGCCGGCGACGTCGGCCAGGCTGAAGGCATCGCCGATGTGCCGGTCGATGTAGTGCAGCGCGCGTGCCAGGGCGCGTTCGCTCAGGCCGCGGCTGTAGCGGGCCGGCGCTGCGTGCACCGGCAGGTCCCGGTGTGGCGCCGCGGGGTGCACGTCATCGAAGGCCGGCGGAGTGTCGAGACGGCAAGGGGCATGCAGGTGGGCGTCCACGAGGGTCTCCTTGGGCGGGTGCGCAGGCGGGGCGGCGGCGGGGACGGGGGAGGGCGTGCCGCCGCGCCCACGCCGTCCATGGTCGGGGTTCGACCATGACGCGATAACCCCAATAGGTGCATCCCCGGTCTCACCCGTTTGGGGAGTGGTGCGACCGCTGCGCGCGTGCTGGTGCCTGTCGCGCGCCGGTGATGAGGTCCCGCTTCCGCCATGGAAGTTGCCTGCGGGGATGCCTCGAACGTATCGTGGCGCGACCGGCTTCGCCACCTGGCCAGTGGAGGCCGCTGACACGATGGACACTCCCCCCATGCCCATCCGCATCCTGACCGTCGACGATCATCCGCTGCTGCGCGAAGGCATTGCCGCGGTCATCGAGGGGCAGCCGGACATGCGGCTGGTCGGCGAGGCGACCAACGGGCTGGAGGCGCTGGAAGCCTTTCGTGCGTGCCGGCCCGACGTCACCCTGATGGACCTGCAGATGCCCGGCATGGGCGGTGTGGAGGCCATCGCCGCGATCCATCGCGAGTTCCCCACCGCGCGCATCGTCGTACTGACCACTTACCAGGGCGATGTGCAGGCCGTGCGCGCCTTCAAGGCCGGCGCCTGCGGCTATCTGCTCAAGAGCATGCTGCGCAGGGAACTGCTGGACACCATCCGCGGCGTGCACGAGGGGCGGCGGCGCATTCCGCCGGAGATCGCGAGCGAGATCGCCGAACATGCCGCCGACGACGCCCTTACCCCGCGCGAGGTCGAAGTGTTGCGGCAGGTGGCGTCCGGCAACGGCAACAAGCGGATCGCCACGCAACTGGCCATCTCGGAAGAGACGGTGAAGGCGCACATGAAGAACATCCTGGCCAAGCTGGATGCCAACGACCGCACGCATGCGGTCACGATCGCCCTGAAGCGCGGCATCATCGAGATCTAGGGTTTAAGGAGTTCTTAAAGACCCGCCGGGAGCATGAGGGTGCCGGATCGCCGGTCCCCCTTCCCCCGAGGTTTCGATGAGAGCGTCACGCGCCTGTCTGTCCCTGTTGTTCCTGCTGCCCGTGGTGGTCCATGCCCAGGTGGTCGAGCGTACCGACGCCACGGCCCTGGAGCAGTTGCCTGTCCGCTGGAGCGTGGGCCTGGCCGCGGTGTCGCGCGACAGCGAATACGCGGGGGAGGGGACGCGTACACGGCTGCTTCCCAACATTTCGTTCGACGGCGAGCGCTTCTACCTGCGCGGCGCCGCGTTCGGCTACCGCGTCCATGCCAGCGACCGCTTCGAGTTGCGGACCTTCGTCGCCGGCCGCCTGGACGGCATCGACGCCGACGACTTCGGCAGGACCGCGCTCGCGCGCCGCGGCATCGACCGCGACCTGCTCGACGATCGCGACGACAGTGCCGATGTCGGCGTCGCCGGCAGCTGGAAAGGCCGCGCCGGCAAGATCGAGCTCGATCTGCGCGCGGATGTCACCGATACCTCCGGCGGCCATGCCGTGGCCCTGGATTACAGCTATCCCTTCCGCTTCGGCCGGACCTCGCTCGTTCCGTCCATCGGTGCACTCCACCTGTCCGACGACATGGCCGACTACTACTACGGCACCCTGGACAGCGAGATCGCACGCGGCGTGGTCGCCTACCGTCCCGGCGCGGTCACCCTGCCGCGCGTGAGCGTGGCGCTGGTCCATCCCTTCGCCACGCGCTGGGCGTTTATCGCCAACCTGGAGTACCGCGTGCTGCCGGACGAACTGCAGGACAGTCCGCTGGTGGAAGAGGACATGGATGGCAGCGGTTCGCTGTTCCTCGGCATCTCGCGTGGTTTCTGAGCCGCGCCTTCCTTTTGCATCCCTCCATGGAGATTCCCATGTTGCTGAATCCTGATGCTGCCCGCGCAGTGTCGGCCTTGCTGTCGCAGGCCGATGACGATCCCCTGCAGGTGCAGGGACTTCCTTTCGCCCCCATCGCGCCGGGCACGCGCCTGGTCCGGGTGACGCGTGCGCACGCCAGCGCCCTGATGGCGATGTGCGACCGGCATGCCGCGGAGATCGCGCAGGCACGCCCGTTGCCGACGGCGTCGCGCGGCAGCGTGCTCGAGCTGATGGAAGCCCTGTTCGAGCCGCCGCTGCGCGCCTGGGCGTGGCTCGCCGAGGACGATGGCCAGCCGGCCGGCTATCTGTTCGCGACCGTGGGCTTCTCGATGCTGGAACGCGCGTATTACTTCAACGTGGAGGCATTGTTCGTGCCCGCCAGCCGGCGTCCGTCCGGCGTCGCGTCCGCGTTGCTGACGCAGGCCCGACGCATGGCGGCCGAACTGGGCTGCGTGGACGTGCGATGGCAACTGCCCATCTGGAAACAGGACGAGCGCATCGTCCTGCCCGGCCACGGTGAGGCTGGCGCGGTGGCGATGGTGCAGTACGTGTTTTCCACCCTGGGCGGAGATGCCGATGTCCACTGAGTTCTCGGGCCGCGTCCGCAAGCCACGTCGCGGCTTGCGGCGGCTGGCGGCGGCCACCTGCGTGTCGGCCGTGGTCGCCAGCTATGCCGGCGCCTCCGGCTGCAGCACGCTGAGTTACCCGGCTTCACCGCAGTACGGCGATGAAGGATTCCGCAACCCGGTGCCGCCACGCACGATGGGATTCCGCGAGGCCGCCAGGCTCTGGCGGGATTTCCTGCTGGGCAGCAAGCCCGCCGGCACCGTGCCCGCCCAGCCCATCCCGGTCATGCCCATCACGACCGCGCAGCTCGAACAGGCGCCGGACGGCACCGTGTACCGGCTGGGACACTCCACGGTGCTGATCAAGGTCGACGGCCGCTTCGTGCTGACAGACCCGGTGTTCTCGCGGCGCGCCTCGCCGGTGCAATGGGCCGGGCCGCAGCGCTTCCACGCCGCACCGATCGACATCGAGGCGTTGCCGCCGCTGAGCGCCGTGGTGTTGTCGCACGATCACTACGATCACCTGGACAAGGCGGCGATCCGCACGCTGGTGGCGAAAGCCGATCTGTTCCTGGTGCCGCTGGGCGTGGGCGATCGCCTGGTCCGCTGGGGCGTGCCGCAGGACAAGGTCCGCCAGCTGGACTGGTGGGAAGAAACCGCCGTGGCCGGGATCCGTTTCGTCGCCACGCCATCGCAGCATTTCTCCGGGCGCACGCCCTTCGACCGCAATGCCACGCTGTGGTCGTCCTGGGTGATCGACGGCGGCGGACTGCGTCTTTTCTTCAGCGGGGATACCGGCTACTTCGACGGGTTCCGCACCATCGGCGAACGGTATGGGCCCTTCGACCTGACCCTGCTGGAGTGCGGTGCATACGATCGCCGCTGGCAGGATGTGCACATGTTGCCCGCGCAGACGCTGCAGGCGCACCTGGACCTGCGCGGCGAGTGGCTGCTGCCCATCCACAACAGCACGTTCGACCTGGCGTTCCACGAATGGCAGGCGCCGATGGAAACCCTGACGACGCTTGCCGACCAGGCGGAGGTGAAGCTGACGACGCCGCTGATCGGGCAGCCGGTGGTGGTGCGCCAGGCGATGCCTTACCCGCGATGGTGGCGGGCGATGCAGGAATGATGCCGCCTGCGCGCGGCGGAGGCGCGGACGCTCAGTCCGCGCTTTCCTGCGCGGCCGGAAACCGGAGCGTGCAGCAGAAGCCGCGCCCGGCGAGTCCTTCGCCCACATGCACGGTGGCGCCGTGCGCCTGCGCGATGCGGGCGACCAGCGACAGGCCGATGCCGCTGCCGCGCGCGCCATTGCCGTGGCTGCCACGGAAGAACCGCTCGAAGATGCGTTCGCGTTCTTCCGGCAGTACGCCCGGGCCGTCGTCGCAGACGGTCAGCTCCGCCGTGCCGGGCGTCGCACCGGGCCGGCAATGGATCTCGATACGCCCGCCGGCATCGCTGTAGCGCAAGGCGTTGTCCACCAGGTTGCGCAGCAGGATACCCAGGTCGTCCAGGTCGCCGCGCACGCTGGCGGATTCGGCGCGGATGGCGATGGTCTGCCGCTGGCGCGCCGCCATCGATTCGAATTCGCGCGCGACCATGGTGGCGACCTCGGCCAACTCCACCACCCGCTGCTCGCCATGCCGCTGCGAGGCATCCACGCGCGCCGCATCCAGCAACTGCTGGGCGAGGCGCGAGGTGCGTTCGATGCCATGGGCCAACTGGTCGAGCGCGTCGCGCGCATCGGCCTGGCTCCCCGCGCGCAGGGCGACCTGTGTCTGGGTCAGCAGTGCCGCCAGCGGCGTGCGCAGTTCATGCGCGGCGTCGGCCAGGAACTGGCGCTCGCCCTGCATCGCCTGGGCCAGCCGTTCCAGCAATCCGTTGAAGGATTCCACCAGGGGGCGGATCTCGCGCGGAATGCCGCCCAGGGGCAGGGGTGCAATGTCAAGGGCGTCGCGTTGCGCCATGGTCTGGCGCAGCCGGTTCATCGGGCGCAGGCTCCAGTGGATGGCCAGGCCCACAAGCAGCGCCAGCACCACCAGCATGATGCCGCCCGTCAGCATGCTGACCTTGATCCAGTAGGCCAGCTCGGCGCGCATCGCCGATTGCGCCATGCCGGCCTGCACCTGCACCCGCCCGGTGGCATCGCTGGCCGCATAGACGCGCCACGGCTCGCCGGCCACCTGCGTGACCGCGAAACCGGGGACGAAATCGGGCCGTAGCGGCTCGTCCGGCGCGCCGGCCGAGGCCACCACGGCTTCACGCCGGTCCAGCACCCAGACCTGGTAGCGCAGCGTTTCGAATTTCTTGCCCTGCAGCGGCGTGGTGGGCAACGCGAGGCGCGGCCCCGTGCCCAGCGCATCGATCTCCGCCGGCATCGACATCAGGATGTTCTCGCTGACCTGTTGCAGGAACTTGTCGTTGTGCCCCTTCTGCTGGCGCGTCATCTGCGCGTACTGGCTGCCCAGCCAGCACAGCCAGCCCAGCACCAGGGGCGCCATCACGGCTGCCAGGAGTTTGGCCTTCAGCGAAGGGCTCATTCGCCATTCCCCAGCCGGTATCCGAAGCCGTGCACCGTGGTGATCACGTCCTCGCCCAGCTTCTTGCGCAACAGGTGGATGTAGACCGCGATGGTATTGCTCTCGATGGTGCCGTCGCCGCCGTAGACCAGCGACTCCAGCGTGTCGCGGGCGACCACGCGCCCTGGCCGCTCCATCAGCGCCAGCAGGGTGCGGTACTCGTGCACGCCCAGCTTGATCGGCCGGCCGGCAAGGGTCACGGAGCGGTCGGCCGGATCCAGCACGATCCCGCCATGGCTCAGCACCGGCGACACACGTCCCTGGCTGCGCCGCACGACGGCGCGCAGGCGTGCACTGAGTTCATCGGGCTGGAACGGCTTGACGATGTAATCGTCCGCGCCGGCATCCAGTCCGCGCACGCGGTCGCTCAGCTGGTCCCGCGCGGTGACGATCAGCACCGGCGTGGTGTCGTAGCGCTGGCGCAGGCCCAGCAGCACGTCCAGGCCGGAGCCGCGCGGCAGGCCCAGGTCCAGCAGGATGGCGGTATAGCCGTGCTCGACCAGGGCCAGGCGCGCCGTGGCGACATCCTCGGCCCGGTCGATCTGCCAGCCGTCCTGCGCCAGCGCGGCCGCCAGCGCATCGCCGAGCATGCGATCATCTTCAACCAGCAACAGGCGCGACACGGGCAACCCCCGGATACATGGAGCCCCCATGCTGGGGCACGGCGATTAAACCGACTTTAATGCCGTCCGCGGGGCCGCGGAAACACAAAACCCCGCCGGAGCGGGGTCTTGAGCGGTTCACCTGCCACGGCTCTCAACCCGTGGCCCATGCCGGATGGCGCTCCCTAGGGGACTCGAACCCCTGTTTTAGCCTTGAGAGGGCCACGTCCTAACCTCTAGACGAAGGGAGCGTTTGGGTGATGCCGGCGTAGCGCATTAGTATATGCGGCGGCCCCGGCCCCGGGCAATCGTCCCGGCCGGCCGCCAGACCCTTCTGCATGGAACCGCCGCCATTACGCCGCACACCGCTCTGAGAACCATCCCGCGCGACCAGCACACCATCTCGCGCAAGGACATCAGCCCGAATGCGCTGCGCGTGCTCTACCGCCTGCGGGATGCGGGCTTCCAGGCTTATCTGGTCGGCGGCGCGGTGCGCGACCTGCTGGTGGGCGGGCATCCCAAGGATTTCGACGTGGCCACCGACGCCACGCCCGAGCAGGTGCGCCAGCAGTTCCGCAACTGCCGGCTGATCGGCCGCCGCTTCCGCCTGGCGCACGTGGTATTCGGCCGCGAAATCATCGAGGTGGCCACGTTCCGCGCCAACACCGACGATGGCAGCGGCGACCGCGAGATGGACAACGGCCGGCTGGTCCGCGACAACGTCTACGGCACGGTCGAAGACGACGCGGTCCGTCGCGACTTCACCGCCAATGCGCTGTACTACGCCATCGACGACTTTTCCGTCCGCGACTACGTCGGCGGGTTCGAGGACGTGATGGCGCGCACGCTGAAGCTGATCGGCGACCCCGAGCTGCGCTACCAGGAAGACCCGGTGCGCATGCTGCGCGCGGTGCGCCTGGCGGCGAAGCTCGACTTCACCATCGAGGCCGGCACCGCCGAGCCCATCGCCCGCCTTGCCCCGTTGCTGTCCGAGGCCGCGCCGGCCCGCCTGTTCGAGGAAATCCTGAAGCTGTTCCTGTCCGGCCATGCCGTGGCGAGCTTCGAGGGCCTGGAGCGCTTCGGCCTGCTGCAGGTGCTGCTGCCGGAAACGGCCGCCGCACTGGCCTCCAACCGCAGTGGCGCGCTGCGCCGCATGCTGCTGGAAGGACTGGCCGGTACCGACCAGCGCGTGGCCAACGACGAGCCGGTCTCGCCTGCCTTCCTCTTTGCGCTGCTGCTGTGGCCGGCCTATTGCCGCGCCCTGATGGGCCTGCAGGCCCAGGGCGTGCATGCGGAAGAGGCGCAGCGGCGCGCTGCCGATCGCGTCACGCTCCACCAGCTGAACACCATTGCGCTGCCGCGCCGTTTCTCCCTGCCGATGCAGGAGATCTGGCTGCTGCAGTCGCGCTTCGCCAACCGCCAGCGCAAGCGCGTGATGCGCCTGCTGTCGCATCCCCGGTTCCGTGCCGCGTTCGATTTCCTGGCCCTGCGCCTGGCCGCATCGCCGGAGCATGCCGAAGACGTCACCTTCTGGCGCGAGGCGCAGACCCAGTCCAGCGAAGAGCTGGCGGCCTCGCTCGGCGTCGCCGTGCCGGGCGACTCGTACGTGGAGGAAGATGCCGCCCCTTCCAAGCGCCGCCGTCGCCGCCGCCGTCGCAGCAACACCGCCGCACCGGAATGACCGCACAGGTGATCGCCCACATCGGCCTGGGGGCGAACCTGGGCGATGCGGTGGCGACCGTGGGGCACGCGATGCAGGCGCTCGACCGCTGGCCGGGCATCGCGCTGCAGGCGGCCTCGCGGCTGTACCGCACGCCGGCGTGGGGCAGGGAAGACCAGCCCGACTTCATCAATGCGGTCGCACGCGTGCAGACGCGCCTTGCAGCGCCCGCGCTGCTGCAGGCGCTGCTGGCCATCGAGGCCGACTTCGGCCGTCATCGAAAGGACGGCGAGCGCTGGGGGCCGCGCACGCTCGATCTGGACCTGCTGCTGTACGGCGACGCGGTCATCGACCTGCCCGGCCTGCGCGTGCCGCACCCGTACCTGCACGCGCGCGCGTTCGCGCTGGTACCGCTGCTTGAAATCGATCCCTCGATACGCATTCCCGGTTACGGTGATGCGCGGGATGCTGTGTCCGCACTGGAAATGTCCAACATCCATCCGCTATGAGTGGATAATGCGGGGCTATGAGTACACACGCCGACAGCAAGCCCTGGACCGTTCCCGCCCTGGCTGACGCCAAGCGCGAAGGCCGCAAGCTGGTCATGTTGACCGCCTACGACCACAGTTTCGCCCGCGTGCTCGATGCCCAGGGCGTCGACCTGGTGCTGATCGGGGATTCGCTGGGCATGGTGGTGCAGGGGCATGATTCCACGTTGCCGGTCACCGTCGAGGACATCGTCTACCACACCCGTGCGGTGGCACGCGGGCTGACCCGCGCGCTGCTGGTGTCGGACCTGCCGTTCCAGTCCGACGCCACGCCGGAACGTGCGCTGCAGGCGTCCATCGCGCTGCTGCAGGCCGGCGCGGAGATGGTCAAGCTGGAGGGGGCGGGCCACAAGCTGGAGGTGATCCGGTTCCTGGTCGAGCGCGACATTCCGGTCTGCGCGCACCTGGGCCTGACCCCGCAATCGGTGCTGAAGTTCGGTGGCTACAAGGTACAGGGGCGCGACGAAGCCGCGGCCGCACGCCTGCGGGCCGATGCGCAGGCCGTCGCCGACGCCGGTGCGTCGCTGCTGGTGCTGGAGTGCGTGCCGTCGGCGCTGGCCGCCACGATCACGGCCTCCATCGCCATCCCCACCATCGGCATCGGCGCCGGGCCGGGGTGCGACGGCCAGGTGCTGGTGCTGCACGATTTCCTCGGCCTGGACACCGGTCATCGCCGTCCGAAGTTCGTCAAGGACTTCCTGGCCGACGGCGGTTCCGTGGCGGGTGCGGTGCGCGCCTATGCCGACGCGGTACGCAGCGGGGCCTTCCCCGATGCGGCGCATTCCTACTGACTCACCGCATCGCCACGCCATCGCCACAGGGGCCAAGATGATCGAGACCATCACCGAACTGGATGCCCTGCGCGCGCGCGTCAGCGGATGGAAGCAGCAGGGCTTGCGGGTCGGGTTCGTGCCCACGATGGGCAACCTGCATGCCGGCCATTACTCGCTGGTGATGCTGGCGCGCCAGTACGCCGACCGCGTGGTGTCCAGCGTGTTCGTCAACCCGACCCAGTTCGGTCCGAATGAAGACTTCACCCGCTACCCGCGCACGCCCGAAGCGGACATGAGCGGACTGGAAGGCGCAGGCTGCGACGTGCTGTGGCTGCCCACGGTCGAGTCGATGTATCCCTTCGGCGTGGAGCTGGCGGCCAAGGTGCACGTGCCCGGGGTCAGCAGCGTGCTGGAGGGCGCGCATCGCCCGGGACATTTCGATGGCGTCTGCACGGTCGTCAGCCGCCTGTTCAACCAGGTGCAGCCCGACGTGGCCGCGTTCGGCAAGAAGGATTTCCAGCAGCTGGCGGTCATCCGGCAGATGGTCACCGACCTGGCGTTCCCGGTGCAGCTGTTGCCCGGCAGCATCGTGCGCGAGCCCGATGGCCTGGCGATGAGTTCGCGCAACCAGTACCTCTCGGCGGACGAGCGTCCGCGGGCCGCCGAGATCCGCAAGGCCTTGCTGGCCATGCGCGATGCGCTGGTGGCGGGCACGCCCCGTGCCAGCGTCGAAGCCGCGGCGGCGCGCCATCTGGCCGACGCCGGTTTCGTCGTGGACTACACCGTGGTCCGTCGCCCGGACCTGTCCGAACCGGAGGACGGTGAAACGGGCCCGAAGGTGGCCCTGGTGGCGGCGAAGCTGGGCAGGACGCGGCTGATCGACAATCTGGAATGGTGAATACGGCGACCGGCGGCGCCAGGCGCTTCCGCTGCTAGACTTTTCTTCTCACGAACGACGACTCCCCCCCATGCAACTCAGCCTGCTCAAGACCAAGATCCACCGCGCGACCGTCACCCACTCCGAACTGAACTACGAAGGGTCGATCGCCATCGACGCGCTGCTGCTGGAAGCCACCGGCATCCGCGAATTCGAGCAGGTGCACGTGTGGGACGTCACCAACGGCAGCCGCTTCACCACGTATGCGTTGCGGGCGGATCCGGGCAGCGGCATCATCTCGCTCAACGGTGGCGCCGCACGCCACGTGCAGGTCGGCGACCTGGTGATCATCGCCGCGTTCGCCGGCATGAGCGAAGAGGAAGCGGCGCAGTTCCAGCCGACTTTGGTCTATGTCGATGGCCAGAACCGCATCACCCATACCAACCACTCCATCCCCACGCAGGCCGCATGAGCATGACGACGGGTCTTGACGCTTTGCAGTCCCACGCCGCGCGCCTGCGCGGAACGCCGTTGCGCGCACTGCTGGCCCAGGACCCGGAGCGGGTACGCCAGCATGCGCTGCGCACCGGTCCGCTGTATTTCAATTTCGCGCGCCAGTCCTACGATGCGCCGGCGTGGTCGGCGCTGCTCGCGCAGGCGCAGGCCGTCGATCTGGCGGGTGCGTTCCGGCGCCTGTTCGATGGCGAGCAGGTCAACGTTACCGAGGGGCGCGCCGCGCTTCATACCGCCCTGCGTGGACAGAATTCGGAGGCCGCCATCGCGCGTGAAGCCTTCGCCAGCGCCAGCGCGGTGCGCCAGCGCATGGCCGCCCTGATCGCGCGGCTGGAGGCGAGCGATGTCACCGACATCGTCAGTGTCGGCATTGGCGGTTCGGATCTCGGGCCGCGTCTGGTGGCGGATGCACTGCGCGATCCGCTGCCGGGCCGGTTCCGCGTGCATTTCCTGTCGAACGTGGACGGTGCGGCCGCGCAACGCACGCTGGCGCCGCTGGACCCCGCGCGCACGGCGGCCATCCTGATCTCCAAGACCTTCGGTACCCAGGAGACGCTGCTCAATGGCGGCATCCTGCGCGACTGGCTGGGCGGCAGCGAGCGCCTGTATGCCGTCAGCGCGAATCCGGAACGCGCCGCATCGGCGTTCGATATCGCCCCCGATCGCGTCCTGCCGATGTGGGACTGGGTGGGCGGACGCTATTCGCTGTGGTCGGCCGTCGGCCTGCCGATCGCGCTGGCGATCGGTTTCGAGCGCTTCGAAGCCCTGCTGGAGGGCGCGGCACGATTCGACACGCATGCGCTCCACACGCCGCTGGCGGACAACATCGCCGTGCGCCACGCACTGACCGCCGTCTGGAACCGCAACGTGCTGGGCCATGCGGCGCACGGCGTGATGACCTACGACCAGCGCCTTGCGCTGCTGCCGGCCTACCTGCAGCAGCTGGTGATGGAAAGCCTCGGCAAGGTGGTGAAACTGGACGGCAGTCCGGTCAGCGTCGACACGGTACCGGTGTGGTGGGGCGGTGCGGGCACGGATGTGCAGCACAGCTTCTTCCAGGCACTGCACCAGGGCACGCAGGTCGTTCCACTCGATTTCGTTGGCACGGTGCGCAACGACGATCCCTACGCCGAGAACCACCTGGCGTTGATGTCGAACCTGCTGGCGCAGAGCGAGGCACTGGCGAACGGCCAGGCCAGCGAAGACCCGCACCGCAGCTACGCGGGTGGGCGCCCCAGCACGATGATCCTGCTGGACGCGCTGACGCCGGCGTCGCTGGGTGGTCTGATCGCGATGTACGAGCACAGCGTCTATGCGCAGTCGGTGCTGTGGGGCATCAACGCCTTCGACCAGTTCGGCGTGGAGCTGGGCAAGCAGCTGGCCAACGGGTTGCTGCCTGCCCTCCGGGGTGAAACCGAAGCGAAGGATCCGGTCACGCACGCGTTGCTCGCCGAGCTCGCCGCGCGCGGCTGAGGCCGGCGCTCGTCCTGCTTTTCCGTAGGATCGACGTGAGTCGCGACCGGACAGATGAAGCGTCAATGGCCGTGCGTCATGCGGATCGCGACGGCCGTGGTCCTGACGAAGCAACGCCCTGTCCGTTCGCTTGATGCATGCCCCCCCGTTCGTTCCATTCGCGCGGTCGCGACTCACGTCGCTCCTACAGGGGGGTATGCCTGCTGATCGCCCAGGCCACGTGCTCGCGCACCACGGGTGAGGGGTGGTCCTGGCGGCTCGCCAGCGCGGCGAGCACGCCGGGCGTCGTGGGCGCATTCCCCAGGGCGACGGCGATGTTGCGCAGCCAGCGTTCGTGGCCGCTGCGGCGGATCGCGGAGCCCTCGGTACGGCGCAGGAACTCGTCCTCCTCCCAGGCGAACAGCTGTGGCAGCGTCGCCGTATCCAGGTCGTTGCGCGCGCGGAAATCCGGCTCGTCGGTGCGCCGCGCGAACTTGTTCCACGGACAGACCAGCTGGCAGTCGTCGCAACCGAAGATGCGGTTGCCGATGGCCGGTCGCAGCGCCTCGGGGATCGCGCCTTCGTGCTCGATGGTCAGGTAGGCGATGCAGCGCCGCGCGTCCAACCGGTAGGGTGCGGTGATGGCCTGGGTCGGGCAGACCTCGATGCAGCGCACGCAGGTGCCGCAGTGCGCCGTGGCGGGCGTATCCACGGGCAAGGGCAGGTCGACATAGATTTCGCCCAGGAAGAACCACGAACCGCCATCCTTGTCGATCAGGCAGGTGTGCTTGCCGATCCAGCCCAACCCCGCATTGCGCGCCAGCGCACGCTCGAGCACGGGTGCCGAGTCGACGAACACGCGATGGCCGAAGGCGCCCACCTCGGCCTGCAGGCTTTCCGCGAGCTTCTGCAGGCGTTGGCGCATCAGCTTGTGGTAATCGCGGCCGAGCGCGTAGCGCGCCACGTAGGCACGCTCGCCGTCGCGCAGCGTGTCCCAGGCGTCGTCACTGTCGTTGCGGCCGTAGTCCAGTCCCACCGAGATGACCCGCAGCGTGCCGGGAATCAGTTCCTGCGGGCGCGACCGTTTGTCGCCATGCTGGGCCATCCAGTCCATCGACCCGTACAGGCCCTGCGACAGCCAGTCGCGCAGATGGTCCTCATCCTGGCCCAGTTCGATGCCGGTGATGCCGCAGCGCTGGAAGCCCATCGCGCGCGCCAGTGCGCGCACGCGCCGGGCGATCGCGGCGTAGTCGACCAACGGGGCGGCGATGGGTTCCATGGTGCGATTATAGAAGGCGGTGGCATGCGGCCCCCGGTTCCGGTGAGGCCCATCGCCTGCGTGCCGGATCCGTTCACTTTCCCGCAACCTGGCAGGGGCCTAGAATCCGGCCATGTCAGGCACGTTGCCCCTGTACTCCACGACGACGGCGCGCGAATTGGACCGGCGCGCCACGCGGCTGTTGGGGGGCGATGCCTATACGCTGATGCAGCGTGCCGGCCAGGCGGCCTGGCAGCAGGTGCTGCTGCACTGGCCGCAGGCGCAGCGCATCGTGGTGGTGTGCGGCCCCGGCAACAACGGCGGCGACGGCTACGTGCTCGCGCGGCTCGCGCACCGCGCCGGGCGCCTGGTGCAGGTGGTGCATCTTCCGTCGCACGTCCCCGCCAGCGAAACCGCACAGCGGGCCTGCACCGAATACGTTGCGTCGGGCGGCAAGGTCGAACTGTTCCGCAAGGCCCTTCCCGTGGCCGACGTGGTGGTGGATGCCGTGTTCGGCGTCGGACTGTCGCGCGCGCCCGAAGCGGACGTGGCGGCGTTGCTGGGCGCGATCAACGCGCAGCCGGCCCCGGTGCTGGCCCTGGATGTGCCCAGTGGCGTGGACGCGGATCGCGGCAGCGCGCCGGGAACAGCGGTCGTCGCGACGCGCACCCTGCAGTTCCTCGTCCGCCATGCGGGCTTGCATACGGGTGCCGCACTCGAGTGCACCGGTGTGCTGGATCTCGATGAGCTGGACGTGCCCGCCGACGCCTTCGACACCCTGCAGCCGCATGCATCGCTGCTCAGCCAGGATGCCCTCGCGCTGTGGTTGTTGCCGCGCCGTCGCAACACGCACAAGGGAGAATCCGGCCACGTGCTGTGCCTGGGGGGCGAGCATGGCAGCGGGGGCGCCATCCTGCTTTGTGCGGAGGCGGCGCTGCGCAGCGGCGCGGGCCTGGTGAGCGTGGCGACGCAGGCCGGGCACGTGGCCGCGATACTGGCGCGTCGGCCGGAAGCCATGGTGCATGCGGTGGAATCCGGCGATGCACTGCAACCGCTGCTGGCGCGTGCGCATGTGCTTGCCCTCGGTCCCGGACTGGGGCAGGGCGAATGGGGCAGGGCGCTGTTCCAGCTGGCCCTGGACAGCGGCAAACCCGTCGTGCTCGATGCCGATGCGCTGAACCTGCTTGCGCAGGCCCCGCGTGCGCTGGAGGACGCCATCCTTACCCCGCATCCCGGCGAGGCCGCGCGCCTGCTGGCCTGCACCACCGCCGAGGTGCAGCACGACCGCCTCGCCGCAAGCCGCGCGATGGCGGAACGGCATGCCTGCGTGGTCGTGCTGAAAGGCGCGGGGACGGTGGTGGCTGCGCCAGGTGCGTCGCCGCGCGTCATTGATGCCGGCAATCCCGGCATGGCCGTCGGTGGCATGGGCGACGTGCTGACGGGCGTGATCGCCGCGCTGCGTGCGCAAGGCCTGTCCGCGTTCGATGCCGCCACGGCGGGTGCCGTGCTGCACGGAGCGGCCGGCGATGCCGCCGCGTGGGACGGGCAACGCGGTCTGCTGCCGTCGGACCTGATGCCGCATCTGCGCCGGTTGGCCAATCCCTGACGCATCCGCGGCGTGCGCGAGCGCTTAGAATCGCCGCATGCAGATTCTTCTTCCCGACAGCGACGCGACCGATGCATTGGGCCGTGCACTGGCGCTCACGCGTGTCGCGCCGGCCGTGGTGCACCTGCAGGGCGATCTGGGCGCGGGCAAGTCCACGCTCGCGCGCGCGTTGCTGCGTGCGTTGGGCGTACAGGGCGCGATCCGCAGCCCGACCTACACGCTGGTGGAGCGCTATCCGCTGGAAGAGGGCGAGGCCTGGCATCTTGATCTCTACCGCATCGGCGATGCCGGCGAACTCGAATTCCTGGGGCTGGACGAAGGCACGGCGGTTCTCTGGCTGGTCGAATGGCCGGAGCGCGGCGCCTCCAGCCTGCCGGACGCGGATCTGCTGATCGGCCTTGCGGTCGAAGGGCATGGTCGCCGGGCCCGGTTGCAGGCCATGTCGCCACGGGGCGAGGTCTGGCTGTCGCGTCTGGCCGGGCATTCCTCGTTGGCCCAGTTGCCCGCACCATCTGTCCAATCCAGTTAGGAACATCCGGCAGGTTGCGGATTATTAAGGGAAAAGTGGTTGCATTCCCCGGGTGATAGTGCTTGAATCCGCGGCATGAGCCCGGGGAAGCCCACCACTGCCATGTTCCGCCTCGCCCTGACGGGCGTCTTGGCGTGCGCAGCGGGTGCAGCGTCGGCCGGTGAAGTCACCGCCGTCAGCCTCGACCAAGGGGCCACGGGTACCCGCGCTGAAATCCAGCTGGCGGGCAGCGGCCAGTACCGGACACTGACCCTGGCGGGCCCGGACCGCCTGGTGGTGGACCTGCCGGCGTCGCGTGCCAGGGCCGGGCTGCGCCTGCCCGGCGCGGCCGGCATCGTGCGCTCGGTGCGAACCGGCCAGCCCGATGCCAACACCCTCCGCATCGTCTTCGACCTGTCAGCGCCGGTCGCGGCACTGAAGCCGCGCATGGAGCAGCTGGAAGGTGGCGCGCGCCTGGTCATCGAGTGGCCGGGGGACGGTCCCGCTAGCGTGCCCGCACCCTCCGTCGCGGTTGCCGCACCGATCGGCACGACGAGCGCGGCGTCTCCCTCCGTGGCTCCCGCGTCGCCCACGGCGAATGCGCAGGACGATGCGGCCCGCGCCACCGCGCTGCTGACCGCCAAGGTGGTGCAGGCCGGCACGGCCCCCGCGCCGTCGTCCTCCGTTGCCGCCGCCGCGCAGACGGGGACGCCTGCCTCCACGCCGCCGCCCACGGTGTCGCCGCAAGCCATCCTCAACGGACAGGCCGCCGGCACTGTGGCGTCCTCGCCCGCTGCGGGCTCGCCCGGTTCGGCGGCTGCCAACCTGCCTTCCGCGACCACCGCACCGGCGGCGGAGGTCGCGGCCGGCACCGTCGCAGCGGCGCCGGCGGTTTCGCCCGGTGTCGCCACGCTTGTCGGCACGCGGCCGCTGGTGATCGCGATCGATCCCGGCCATGGCGGGCAGGATCCCGGTGCCATCGGTCCCACGGGACGCTACGAGAAACATGCCGTGCTGGCGATTTCCAAGGAACTCGCCCGCCAGATCAATGCCACGCCGGGCATGCGTGCCTACCTGGTGCGCGACAACGACGTGTACGTGGAGCGCCCGCAGCGTGCGCGCAAGGCACGGGCTGCGAAAGCCGACATGTTCGTGTCGATCCATGCCGATGCGGCCGAGAACCGCAGCGCGTGGGGGTCGTCCGTCTACGTGCTGTCGCTGCGCGGCGCATCGTCGCAGCACGCGCGCTGGCTGGCGGACAAGGAAAACGCCTCCGACCTGGTCGGCGGCGTGCGGCTGAGCAAGGACACGCTGTCCAACGTGCTGCTGGACCTGGCGCAGAGTGGTCACATGAAGGCGTCGCAGGACGCTGCCGGCCATGTGCTCGACGGTCTCAAGCAACTGGGCAAGACCCACAAGCCGCAGATCGAGTTCGCCAATTTCGAAGTGCTGCGCAATTCCGACATGCCGGCCATGCTGGTGGAGACGGGCTTCATCTCCAACCCCGAAGAAGAAAAGCGCTTGTTCGACCCCGCGCATCAGCGCAAGGTCGCCGCTGCCGTGCTGACCGGCATCCAGTCGTACTTCACCCGCCAGCCACCGCCGGGCACGCTGTTCGCGGCGCGCGCGCAGGCGGCGGCGGAAGCCCGTGCGGCCGCTTCCGGCGGCTCCGCCGGCGCGCCCTGATCCGTCCGCTCGGCTATCATCACGGCTGATTCCCAGAGACGGTGCGCCTGCGCCGCCCGAACGTGCCGATCCGCCAGCTGCCTGACACCCTCATCAACCAGATCGCCGCGGGCGAAGTCGTCGAACGTCCTGCGTCCGTCGTCAAGGAACTGGTGGAGAATGCGCTGGATGCAGGCGCTCGCCGCATCGACATCGATCTCGAGGAGGGCGGTGTCCGCCTGATCCGTATCCGCGACGATGGCGGCGGCATCGCGCCGGACGAGCTGCCGTTGGCGGTGTCGCGCCACGCCACCAGCAAGATCGCGTCGCTGGACGACCTGGAAGCCGTGGCCACGCTGGGCTTCCGCGGCGAAGCGCTGCCTTCCATCGCCTCGGTCAGCCGTTTCTCGCTGACGTCGCGCCGTGCGGGCGACGAGCATGGCACGTCGCTTCAGGTCGAAGGCGGCCGCGTGAGCAATCCCGTGCCGAAGCCACATGCCATCGGCACCACCGTGGAGGTGCGTGAGTTGTTCTACAACGTGCCGGCGCGGCGCAAGTTCCTGCGCGCCGAACGCACCGAGATGGGCCACATCGAGGAATGGCTGCGCTCGCTGGCGCTCGCACGGCCCGACATCGAGCTGCGCGTCTCGCACAACGGGCGTCCGTCGCGCCGGTACAAGGCCGATGAACTGGAATCGCTGGCGCGTCTGAACGAAACCCTCGGCGAGGACTTCGCCCGCAGCGCCCTGCGCGTGGACCACGCGGCCGCCGGCCTGCGACTGCACGGCTGGATCGCGCAGCCCAGCTATTCGCGTGCCAGCGCGGACCAGCAGTACGTCTACGTCAACGGCCGTTCCGTGCGCGACCGCAACATTGCGCATGGCGTGAAGATGGCCTACCAGGACGTCCTGTTCCATGGTCGCCAGCCGGCCTATGTGCTGTTCCTGGAACTCGATCCCACCCGCGTGGACGTCAACGTGCATCCGGCCAAGCACGAAGTGCGTTTCCGCGACACGCGGCTGGTACACGATTTCGTCTATCGCACGCTGCACGAGGCGTTGGCGGAAACGCGCGCGGGCGTGGCCGCGCAGGAAAGTGCGGCGCCCTTCGCATCGCCTTCCAGCCCCGCCATGCCTTCCGCATGGATGCCGACGCAGCAATCACCGCTGGGCCTGAGCGTGGCGGAGGCGCCGGCGGCCTACGCTGCGCTGTATGCCGGCCCGCCTGCATCGGGATCGTTCGCGGCGAGCGACGGGGCGGCCTATCGGCCCGCCGTGCCGGCGCCGCTGCCCGCCGATGATCCGGAAGGCATTCCGCCGCTGGGGTTCGCCATCGCGCAGCTGCATGGCATCTACATCCTGGCGGAAAACGCCGATGGGCTGATCGTCGTCGACATGCATGCGGCGCACGAACGCATCGGTTACGAAAAGCTCAAGTCCGCCCACGACGGCATGGGCCTGCGTTCGCAACCGCTGCTGGTGCCGCTGGCGCTGGCAGTCGCCGAACGCGAGGCCGAGGTGGCCGAGCGCGAGGCCGACACGCTGGCCGCACTCGGTTTCGACGTGACCCGCAACGGTCCGCAATCGCTGACCGTTCGCAGCGTGCCCGCATTGCTCTCGGGCGCGGAGCCCGAAGCGCTGCTGCGCGATGTGCTGGCCGACCTGCGCGAGCACGGCCAGACGCGCCGCGTGGCGGCCGCCCGCGACGAACTGCTGTCCACGATGGCCTGCCACGGCGCCGTGCGCGCCAACCGCCGCCTCACCGTGCCCGAGATGAACGCGCTGCTGCGCGAGATGGAAATCACCGAACGCTCGGGGCAATGCAATCATGGCCGCCCCACCTGGGCGCGCTTTTCATTGAACGAGATCGACCGCTGGTTCCTGCGAGGACGTTGACATGGGGATGAAAGCCGCCTGGCTGGGGATGGCCATGCTGATCGCCGCACTGGCGGGTTGCCAGCAGGCAGGCGAGGACGACAACCGCGCCGGCAAGGTGATGGATGCGCGTTTCCTCGCCGACAATTCGGCCTGGCGTGAGCAACGCCAGCGTGAGCTGCTCGCGCCCGACGGCTGGACCAGCCTGGTGGGGCTGCACTGGATCGAACTGAAATCGCATTTCATCGGCAACGGACCCGCCAGCGGCATCAAGCTGCGGGTCGGGCCGCCGAAGCTGGGCATGGTGACGCAGCAGGACGGGCGCATCTTCTTCACGCCCGAGCGTGGCGTGGCGGTGACCTTGAATGGCGAACCCGTCACCAGCCGCATCGAACTGCAGAGCGACCGCGATGCCAGCCCCGGCGTGATCGGCTTCGACGAGGGCAAGGGCGCGCTGTCGGTGATCGAACGCGGCGGCCGCCACGCGCTGCGCGTGAAGCATGCCGATGCGGAGTCGCGCGTCAAGTTCGCCGGCCTTGACTACTGGCCCGTGCAGGAAAGCTGGCGCATCGAAGGACGTTTCATTCCGCACCCGCCCGGCAAGACACTCACCATCATCGATGTGATTGGCGTGGCCACCGAATCGCCCAATCCTGGCGCGGTCGAGTTCGAACGGGATGGCAAACCGTACCGGCTGGAAGCGCTGGGGCAGGCCGGGGGACCGTTGTTCTTCGTGCTGGCCGACCGCACCAGCGGCCATGGCAGCTATCCGGCGGGCCGTTTCCTGGATGCCGCCGCGCCGGAGGATGGCAAGGTGGTGCTGGATTTCAACCGCGCCTACAACCCGCCCTGCGTGTTCACGCCGTATGCCACCTGTCCACTGCCGCCCGCGGAGAACCGCCTGGACCTGCGGGTGGACGCCGGCGAGAAGACCTACGCCAAACCCATCAAAGTACTGTGACCATGGAGAGGACGATGAACCTGCGCAACCCCTTCAAGCCCGTGCTGCTGGGCTGTCTGCTGGCCATGGCGGCTACCGCCACGGCAGACACCGCCAAGCCGGCAGAGCTGCCCGTGCCGCTGTTGTGGAAGGTATCCGACGCCGACAATGCCGTGTACCTGCTGGGATCGTTCCATCTGCTCAGGCCGACGGACTACCCGCTGTCGAAGGATGTCGACGCCGCGTTCGCCGACGCCGAACGGGTGATGTTCGAGGTCTCGCCGGAGGAGATGCAATCGCCCGCCATGCCGCAGCTGATGATGCAGGCCGCGTTGCGTACCGACGGCAAGACACTGCAGCAGGATCTGGATGCCGCCACCTGGACGCGCCTGCAGGCGTGGGCCGACAAGAATGGATTGCCACTGGCGAATTTCGCGGTGTTCGAGCCGTGGTTCATGGGCATGACCATCAGCATCCTGGAGATGACCAAGCAGGGCCTGGATCCGAAGCTGGGGCTGGACAACCATTTCATGGAAAAAGCCCGCGCCGCCGGCAAACCCACCGCCGGACTGGAGCGTGCGCAGGATCAGATCGGCGTGCTGGATGGCATGGATGCGGTCGAACAGCGCCAGCTGGTCGCGGAGTCACTGGAACAGGCCGAGAAGGGTTCGCTCGAAACCGAGCGCCTGCACCAGTCCTGGCGGCGGGGTGATGCCGAAGGATTGTGGAACGGCATGGCCGCCGACATGAAACGCGAGTATCCGCGCCTCTACCAGCGCATCAACGTGGACCGCAATGACGCCTGGGTACCGAAAATCAGGGAGCGCCTGACGCAGTCGTCATCGGACGACACGCTGGTGGTGGTCGGGGCGCTGCACCTGCTGGGCGAGGATGGCGTGGTCGAGAAACTGCGTGCGCAGGGCTTCAAGGTCGAACGCGTCTGCTCGGCCTGCAAGGCGGGCAACCGGTAAGGGGTTGTCGCGGCGAGTGCGACGGCAGGTGCGCTAGGGGACGCCTGCGGGCTGCATCACGATGCAGTCCACCGGGCACGCGGGCACGCACAAGCCGCAGCCCGTGCACAGTGGATCGATCACCACATGCATCTGCTTCGCGCCGCCGATGATGGCGTCCACCGGGCAGGCCTGGATGCACTTGGTGCAGCCGATGCAGTCCGCTTCCACCACCACCGCGACTTCGGCCTGCCGATGGATGCCCCGGCGGCGATCGTAGGGCAGCGCGGGCACGCCCAGCACGCGCGCCAGGGCGCGGGCCCCGGCGTCACCGCCTGGCGGGCAGTGATCCACTCCCGCATCGCCGCGCGCCATCGCCTGTGCGTACGGCAGGCAGCCGTCGAAACCGCACTGCCCGCACTGTGTCTGCGGGAGGATGCGGTCGAGGCGTTCGACAAGATCGGCGTCCATCGCCGTGGGCATGCCTGCGCCGTCAGCGCACCGGCATGCCGGCTTGCGCACCGGCATCGGCGTCCAGCAACGCGAGCGCGCCGCCGTCGAAGCCCGCCGACAGGATCATGCCTTCGCTGGTGCCGAAGCGCATCTTGCGCGGCGCCAGATTGGCGATGAACACCACGCTGCGGCCGACCAGCTTTTCCGGCTCGCCATAGCTGGCACGGATGCCGGAGAAGATCTGACGCTTGCCCAGGTCACCCGCGTCCAGTTCGAAGCGCAGCAGCTTGTCCGAACCCTCCACGAACTCGCAGGCCAGCACCTTGCCGATGCGCAGGTCGAGCTTCGCGAAATCGTCGATGCCGATCAGGGCGCTGTTGCCGGTACTCTCGGCTTCGGCAGGCTTGGCCGTCGTGGCCTTGCTGGTGGGCGCAGCGGCAGGCGTGGCGGCAGGCGCGGCGGCGAGGGTGTCCCTGGAGGCGTCGGTCATGGCGTCGATCAGTTTCGGGTCGATACGGGTGAACAGGGGCGAGTAGGGCTGGATGGTGTGGGCCTGCAACGGCGCAGCGACGTCGCGCCACATCACCACCGGCGCGCTGAGGAATGCGTCGGCCTCCGCACTGGTCCGCGGCAGCACCGGCTTCAGTGCGGTGGCGAGGATCCGGAACAGGTTCAGCCCCTGCGTGCAGACCGCCTGCAGTTCGGTCTCGGCGTCCGGCTGCTTGGCGATCACCCAGGGCTTCTTCTCGTCGATGTACTTGTTGGCTTCGTCCGCCAGCGCCATCGTCAGGCGCAGCGCGGCCGCCGGGTCGTTGCGCTCGTAGGCATCCTGGATGGGCTGCAGCGCATCGACGAAACGCTGGTACATGGCGGGGTCGGGCAGGGCCTCGGCCAGGCGGCCGTCGAAGCGCTTCTCGATGAAGCCGGCGCAACGGCTGGCCAGGTTGACGAACTTGCCGACCAGGTCCGCATTCACGCGTGCGATGAAGTCGCCCAGGTTCAGGTCGAGGTCGTCGACGCCGCCGGAGGATTTCGCAGCGTAGTAGTAGCGCAGGGCTTCCGGTTCCAGCCCGACGTCCAGATACGTGCGCGCCATGATGAAGGTGCCGCGCGACTTGGACATCTTGGCGCCATCCACGGTCAGGTAGCCGTTGACGTGCAGGCGCGTGGGCGCGCGCAGGCCCGCGCCATGCAGCACGGCGGGCCAGAACAGGCCGTGGAAGTTGACGATGTCCTTGCCGATGAAGTGGTGCAGTTCGGTATCGGTGCCGGCCTTCAGGTACGGGCCGAAATCCACGCCCAGTCGCGCGCACAGCGTGCGGAAGCTGCTCAGGTAGCCGATGGGCGCGTCCAGCCAGACGTAGAAATACTTGCCGGGCGCCCCGGGAATCTCGAAGCCGAAGTAGGGCGCGTCACGGGAAATGTCCCACGCGCGCAACCCGCCCTCCGCGTCCAGCCACTCCATCAGCTTGGCCTTCACGCCCGGCAACGCCACATCACCGGCCAGCCACTCGCGCAGGAACGACTCGAAGCGTCCCACCTCGAAGAAGTAGTGCTCCGAATCGCGGACCTCCGGGGTGGCGCCGGACAGCACCGATTTCGGCTCCTTCAGGTCGGTCGGCGCGTAGGTGGCACCGCAGACTTCGCAGTTGTCGCCGTACTGGTCGGCCGAGCCGCAGTTGGGGCAGATGCCCTTGATGTAGCGGTCCGGCAGGAACATGCCCTTGGCCGGGTCGTAGAACTGCGACACGCTGCGGCGCGCGATGTGGCCACCGGCGTCCAGGCGCGCGTAGAACTCCTCGGTCAGTTCGCGGTTGGCGACCGAGTTGGTGGAGTCGTAGTGGTCGAACGCCACGCCGAAGGCCGCGAAGTCGCGCTCGTGGCTGGCCTGGATGTTGGCGATGAAGTCCTCGGGCGTCACGCCGGCCTTCTCGGCCGCCAGCATGATCGGCGTGCCATGGGTGTCGTCGGCGCAGACGAAGAACACCGTGTCGCCGCGCATCCGCCGCGCGCGCACCCAGATGTCGCCCTGGATGTAACCGACCAGGTGACCGAGGTGGAGCGGCCCGTTGGCATAGGGCAGGGCGTTGGTGACGAGGGCGGTGCGGCTCATGGCGGACTTCTGGCGGGGGAACGCCGATTATCGCATGGACCGTCCGGTAGCCCCGGATCCTCGAAACGCAACGGGCCCGGCGATGCCGGGCCCGTCGGATGGGACGTTGTGACCGGTATTACTGGCGCAGCCACGTCTGCGATTTGCAGATGAAGGCGATGCAGCCGGACACCTCCAGCTTCTTGCCGCCGTCGATCAGCTCCATCTTCGACTTGTACACCTTGCCCTCGTCGGGCTTCAGGATGGTGCCGCCGCTCCAGGCGTTGGCGCCGTCGGCCTTCATCCCGCGGATGATCTCCATGCCGGTGATGGGCTTGTTCTTGCGGTCGTCCTTGCACTTGTCGCAGAGCGGATTCGGCTTGCTGGGGTTCAGCAGCTCGATGATCCGTCCGCTCAGCGTGCCATTGGCAGCGCGGGTGATCTCGACGATGGACTTGGGCTTGCCCGTATCGCTGTCGATGGTCTTCCAGCGACCCACCGCATCGGCAGCGGATGCCGACATCGACAGGATCATCAGCGGGGCAGCCAGGCAGGCGGCCATCAGTGTCTTGCGCATATTCCCCTCCCAGGGACAGTGGTCCGGAACCCCCCGGCCAGGCGCCGGCGGGACGGCCTCTTTATACCGCATCCGGTGGAGTAAGGAAGAGAGGGCGGCTGAACGTTCAGGCAAAAAAAAGACCCGGCGTTTCCGCCGGGTCTTTCCTGTTCTCAGTGCTTGCCGATGGCAAGTATCAGAACTTGTACTCGGCCGTGACCGCAAAGCGACGACCGACCGGATCCGCACCGATGGTGTAGTCGTAGTACGGATAACCGGTGTTGCTGTTGTCCTCGCGGAAGGTGTTGTCCAGCACGTTGATGACCGTGCCCCACACCCGCAGATTCGGCGTGATGCGCTTGCCGACGGTCAGGTTGTACAGCATGTACGGCTGCAGACGTGCCGGGTAGGCGCCGCCAGCCGTGTTGACGCCGTCGACAGCGGCGAAGCTGCCGTTGGAGCCGTAACGCGAACCGAACACGGTCACCGCCCAGTCGTCGTACGACCAGGAAACCGAACCACGCACGCGGCTGCGCTGGTCGGAGATCAGCGGGTCGTCGCGGTAGTCGATCAGTTCGTCGTCGCTGAACTGCTTGTACTTGTTGGTCAGGACCAGCGAGTAGTTCAGTTCGACGCGGAACTCGCCCATGCGATCCGTATCCAGGCGGTACTTCAAGGTGGCGTCGATGCCGCTGGTGTCGGTCAGTGCGGCGTTGATGTACGCCGAGTTGATCCGGTCGATGCGGTTGTCCGTGCTGGAGCCGGGCTCGCCCGTCTGACGCCTGATCAGGCTGAGGATGTTCTGGCAGAACGAAGAGTCGATGGCGTTCGGGAAATCGGAGCCATCACGATAGACGCCCAGGCGGCAGTTGGCCTCGTTTTCCAGCAGATACGCCGAGCTCAGCTGCGTGGCCTGGTCTTCCAGCTTGATGCGCCAGTAGTCGACCGAGATGTTCAGGTCGTCCAGCACATCCCACACGAAGCCCGCGGTAAAGGACTTGCCTTCTTCTTCCTTGAGGAGCGGATTGCCCGCAATCAGGGTTTGTGCCTGGTAGATGGTCGGGTCATTGGCCACGTTGCACTGCGTACGGGTGCGCGGACCGGTGGTCAGGCCCAGACCCGTGCCGGAACGGCAGGAGTATTCGTCGAGCACGCTCGAGAACGAGGCAGCGCCTTCGGCGAACACCAACTGCATGTCGGGAGCACGGAAGCTGGTGGCGTACGAACCGCGGAAGAGCAGGCTGTCGATCGGACGGAATTCCAGGCCCAGGTTGTAGGTGATGGCGTCGTCGACGGCGGTGATGTCGTCGTACTTGTCGTAACGCGCGGCCAGCTGCGCGTCCAGCATGCTGAGGATCGGCACGCGGAACTCGACGGCCGCGGCGTAGCGGTCGCGCGAACCATGGGTCTCACCCGAGCTGGTCAGGTTGTAGATCGTCTGGTCGTCCAGCGGACGGATCTGGCTGGTGCGCGGATCGCTCATCAGGTCGGTCTTCTGACGGCCTGCTTCCAGCATGCCGGCGAAGCCGACGGCGCCCGCGGGCAGTTCGAACAGGTCGCCCGAGACGCCGAAGTTGAAGTTGGACGAGGCCGTCTCGCCACGGTTGATCACGCGCGTCGCGAACGAGCGGTAGATATCCGGGGTGATCGGGGTGTTCCAGCGCGCCAGGTTCAGGCGATAGACCGGGTAGATGCCGGTGGCGGTACCCGTGGCATTGCTGAAGCCCAGCTGCGGGCCCAGGAAGTAGTCATGCACGGCCTTGGCCAGCAGGCGCGGACGATCCGCCGTGTATTCGTATTCCGAATGCTGGACCGAGGTTTCCCAGTCGAACCGCTCGCCGAAGCTGCCCTGCAGGCCGAACGTGAAGTTGTAGGTGTCTTCGTCGTACAGGGTGCTGGCGGCCTCGTTGCCACCCAGTTCGAAGGGATTGAAGACGCGCTGCAGCTGCAGCAGGCCGCCAGCCTGCGGATCGTAGTACAGCGAGGTGGCGCCACCGGTGTTGGTGGTCAGGAAGCGGTCGCCGCTGGTGCCCCAGAACTCGGTGCCGCTGCTGGCCTTGCCTTCGCTGTGGTAGTAGGTGAGGTCGCCGAACAGGCGCAGGTCGTCGGTGATGTTGAAGCCGCCCTGCAAGTAGCCCGAGTAGGACTGGTTGGCGTTCCAGATGGAGCGCGAACCCGGCTGGGTGAACGAGCCGCAGTACGTGCCGCGCGTCGGCGTGGTGACCGTGGTGTAGCCGAATGCGTCGCAAGCGGCCTGGCCGGCGTAGAAGGCGTTGGTATTGACTGCACCGCCCGGGCGGGTGTTGCCGCGGATCGCGATCAGCGAAAGCGCCGGATTGGTGATGGAGCCCAGCGGGCCTTCGCGCGTGTCGGCGAGGAAATCGCGCTGGCTGGCGAAGACGGGTTCATTCTCGGTGTACTGCAGTGCGTAGACGACATTCCAGCGGTCGCCGGTCGCGCCGCCGGTGAGCTCGGCGGAGACCCAGTCACCACCACCCTCGGCCGTGGTACCACCGGTCAGGCGCAGCGTGTTGCCCTCGATGTTCTCGCGGGTGACGATGTTGACCACGCCGGCCACCGCGTCAGAACCGTAAATGGCCGATGCGCCGCCGGTCAGCACTTCGACGCGCTCGACGATGGCGGAGGGGATGGCCTTGACGTTCACGACGTTGTTGTCGCGGTTGTACGGCTGCGGGTACTGCGCGGGGCGGCGACCGTTGACGAGCGTCAGGGTCAGGCCGGGGCCCAGGTTGCGCAGGTTCACGACCTGGGCATTGGGGGTGAAGCCCGAAACCGCTAGGTCGCCCGTGAAGGACGCCGTGGTGTTCTGGGTCAGGGTCTGCAGCATGTCGCCGACCGTCTGGAAACCTTCACGATCGATGTCGTCGCGGGTGATGACGGTGACAGGTGCCGGGCCTTCGACTTCCGCACGCTTGATGCGCGAACCGACGACGGTCACCTTGTCGAGCGTCGAGGTCGTCTCCCCGGTGCTGCTCTTCTGTTCGGTTTCCTGGGCAAAGGCGGCACTGCCGACGGGCAGGATGATGGCGGCCAACAAGGCCGCACTCAAGCGGCTGCGCTTGAGCGCATTCGTATTGCGAACTGACATGTGGTGAATCCCCTAAACTGTCAATGGATGCGGCCCCCATGGACTGTTCCCTCAGTCCAACCGCACAGAAGCGTCCCTTGTGAATCGACGTTAACACGGGATTAACAGGGCTGCCCATAACACATAAAAATGTTACTGGCGTTACTTTCTGAATTGTGACGGCGGTCACTAAAAAAGGATCAAATTGCGCGTGGATGTGTCGAACCTGTCACAGATTCCCCTCCCTGGCTTGCCCGCTTCCCTTAACAAAGCCGCAACGTGGACCGTGAACCCGGGCCCGGCCGGGGCCGAGGTCACGGTGTCGACCGGCTTCCCCGGCCAGGGGCTGGCGGCCGGTCTGGAGGCGGCTGTCAGGGAGCGGCTGGCGGCCGAAGGCCAGCCGCTGGCGAGCTTCTCGCTGGTGTCCCGGGTGGCGTCGCATGCGGTGCAGGGCAGCCTGTCGCCGTTGCCGCGCGTCCGCAATGTCATCGCGGTGGGGTCGGGCAAGGGCGGGGTGGGCAAGTCGACCACCGCGGTGAACCTGGCCCTGGCCCTGGCGGCGGACGGCGCCCGCGTGGGGGTGCTGGACGCCGATGTCTACGGCCCGAGCATTCCCGCCATGCTGGGCCTGTCGGGGCGCCCCGACAGCCCGGACAACAAGTCGATCGAGCCGATGCGGGCGTTCGGGGTGGAGGCCATGTCCATCGGCCTGCTGGTGGACCAGGACACGCCGATGATCTGGCGGGGCCCGATGGCCACCTCCGCGCTGACCCAACTGCTCACCGACACGCTTTGGGGCGACCTGGACTACCTGTTGATCGACCTGCCGCCCGGCACCGGCGACATCCAGCTGACGCTGGCTCAGAAGATCCCCGTGGCAGGCGCGGTGATCGTGACCACGCCGCAGGACATCGCCACGCTGGACGCGAAAAAGGCGCTGAAGATGTTCGAGAAGGTCGAGGTGCCCGTGCTGGGCATCATCGAGAACATGGCCATGCATACCTGCTCCCACTGCGGCCACGTGGAGCACCTGTTCGGCCAGGGGGGCGGCGAGCGCATGGCGGCGCAATACGGCGTGCCGCTGCTGGGGTCGCTGCCGCTGGACATCGCCATCCGCGAGCAGGCCGACGCGGGCCAGCCCGTGGTGGTGGCCGCGCCGGACTCGGCGGTGGCGCAGGCCTACCGGCAGACGGCGCGGGTGATGGCCGCCACGCTGGCCCTGCGGCCGCGGGCCTCCGTCCCCATCGCATCGTCGCTGGTGTAGCCGCCCGCGGCAGACGGCGGGCCGGGCCCGTCCTACAATTCCCCGTCCGCCGTGCGCACGGCTGCGCGGCCTACCGTTTCCCCAGATCAGGATTTGCATGAGCATCAAGAGCGACCGTTGGATCCGCCGCATGGCCGAGCAGCAGGGCATGATCGAACCGTTCGAGCCGGGGCAGGTGAAGCAAGTCAACGGCGAGCGCATCGTCAGCTACGGCACCTCCAGTTACGGCTATGACGTGCGCTGCTCGCGCGAGTTCAAGGTGTTCACCAACATCAACTCCACCATCGTCGACCCGAAGCACTTCGACCCGAAGAGTTTCGTGGACGTGGTGGCGGACGAGTGCATCATCCCGCCCAACAGCTTCGCGCTGGCGCGCACGGTGGAGTTCTTCCGCATCCCGCGCGACACGCTGGTGGTCTGCCTGGGCAAGAGCACCTACGCGCGCTGCGGCATCATCGTCAACGTCACCCCGCTGGAACCGGAATGGGAAGGCCACGTGACGCTGGAGTTCAGCAACACCACGCCGTTGCCGGCCCGCATCTACGCCAATGAAGGCGTGGCGCAGATGCTGTTCTTCCAGTCCGATGCCGACGACGTCTGCGAGACCAGCTACAAGGACCGGGGCGGCAAGTACCAGGGCCAGACCGGGGTGACGCTGCCGCGCACCTGAGTCGTTTCGCCCCGCCTTCCGGGAAAGCCCCGCCATGTCGACGCCGCCGCTGCCGGACGAACCCTACCTCGCACCCCACGCCGACCTGGCGCCGCGACCCCCGGAGACAGATCTGGCGGACCGCTGGGCCCGCCTCGCCGCGGCGCTGATCGACGGTGCGATCATGCTGGCGGTCCTGGTGCCGTCGATGTTCATGGGCGGCTACTGGGAGGCCGCGTTCGAGGCCGGGCGCTCGGGTGGGTTCGGATTGATGCCCTTGGGTACGACCCTGCTATGGGTCGTGATCGGTTTCGCCTTGTTCGTGCTGGTACAGGGCTATCCGCTGCACGCCACCGCGCAGACCTGGGGCAAGAAACTGCTGTCGATCAGGATCGTCGACCTGCAGGGTGGCCAGCCCTCGCTGGCGGACCTGCTGGTGGAGCGTTACCTGCCGACCCATGCCATCGCCAACCTCCCGTGCCTGGGCTTGATCTACGTACTGGTGGATGTGCTGATGATCTTCCGGGACGATCGCCGTTGCCTGCACGACCTCATCGCGGGGACACGGGTGGTCGTCGCCCGCTGATCAGTGTTCCGCACCGCCCGGCAGGCGCGCGTCCTCACGCACGCGCAGCGCGGCCTGCAAGGCGATGCGGAGCGCAGCGGTCGCCGTTTCCACCGCAAGACTCGGCATGCCGGCGTGCCGTGCGGCCTGCGCGGGCGAACAGGGAAGGTGGATGAAGCCGGCACGGACCTGGCGCTGGGCGCGCAGCGCATGCATCAGGCCGTAGAACACGTGGTTGCAGACGAAGGTGCCCGCGGTCTGCGAAATCTCCGCGGGAAATCCTGCTTCCTGCAGCGCCTGCCGCATCGCCTTGACCGGTAGCGTGGCGAAGTAGGCCGCGGGCCCGCCGGCCACCACGGGGACATCGACGGGTTGCTTTCCGGCGTTGTCGGGGATGCGTGCGTCGTCCACGTTGATCGCGATGCGCTCCAGCGAGATCTGCGCGCGTCCGCTGGCCTGTCCCACGCAGACCACCAGCGCCGGGCGCGCGTCGCGCAACGCGGCGCGCAATGCCTTCAGCGCCTCTCCGAACACCACCGGCAACTCGCGGGCGACCACCCGATGGCCGCCGATGCGGGCGCCCTGCAAGGCCGAAACGGCTTGCCAGCTGGGATTGTCCTGTTCTCCGCCGAAGGGCTGGAACCCGGTCAGCAGGATGGTGCGGCGGGAAGTCATGTCAGCCCTCGGGCGAAAGTCGCATCAACGGAAACACAGCCAGGCCATCAGCAGCACGTTGGTGCCCATCAGCCACAGCCCGGTGGCGGCCTGCGCGCGGATCACGCCGTACTGGTCGTCCAGCCCCAGCAGCACCGCCGGCACGATGTTGAAGTTGGCGGCCATCGGTGTCAGCAGCGTGCCGCAATAGCCGGTCAGCATGCCGATCGCTCCCAGGCTGGCCGGATCGGCACCATGCTTCTGCACCAGCAGCGGCAGGCCGATGCCGGCCATCATCACCGGGAACGCCGCGAAGGCGTTGCCCATGATCACCGTGAACACCACCATGCCCAGTGCGAAGGCCAGCAGGCACGCCATGCGGCTGTCGGCCGGAATCACCATCGAGACCAGCGACGCCACTGCTTCGCCGACGCCACTGGCGGCGAACACGCCCCCCAGGGTCGCCAGCACCAGCGGCAGCAGTGCCGCCCAGCCCAGCGTATCCAGCAGTCGCCGGCCTTCGTCCGCGGCCCGCAACGGACGCTGGCGCGTCACCGCCACGGCGGCCAGCGCGGAGACCGTGCAGGCCAATGCCAACCCGGTCAGCGTGAGGCCGGCCGAAGCGAACAGCGGTGTTCCGCCAAGCGCCACATGCGGGCCGGCCAATACCACCAGGATGGTCAATGCGGGAATCAGCAGCGCCGGCAGGAACAGGCGATGCCCCAGCCGCAGCGCGGACGCAAGGCGCTCGGCTTCGGACGCCTCGTCCTGGGGTTCGCGACGCATGCGCGTGGCCAACAGGGCGAGCGCGATCACCGCCGCACCGGCCACCTGCGCGGGCAGCGCGTCGCCGGCCTTGCTGGCGCGCAGCACATGCCCGCCGCCTGCGAACAGCAGTGCGATCAGTCCCCAGAACGCGGCATGCGCATACCGGTGCTGGCGGAGATTCCGCCAGGCCGCGTAGGCCAGGAAAGCCGCCAGCAGCAGGTAGAACAGGTCAATCGACAGCATCGCTGCGCTCCGTCGCCGGCACGGCGTGGCGATCCAGCCGGCGCTGGAACAGCACGATGCGCACCGCGTGGATGATGAACGCGGCGATGGCCGTCGGCAGCGCCCACAGGGCAATCTGCAGCGGCTCCAGCGTGATGCCGTGCTGGGCGTAGAAGCCCTGGATCAGTAGCACCGCGCCGAAGGCCAGGAAGACATCCTCGCCGAAGAACCGGCCGATGTTGTCGGTGGCGGCGGCCATCGCATGCACGCGTTGCGCTTCCTCGCGCTGCAGGGGCGCACGGGTCTTCTCCGCGGCCGATTCGGCCATGGGGGCCAGCAGCGGGCGCACCGTCTGCGCATGGCCGGCGATGTCGATCAGTCCCACCATGCTGAGCCCCTGGCGCACCAGCAGGTAACCCGCCAGCAGCCGCGACAGCGTCAACCCGCGCAGCGCCGCGATCCAGCGCAGCGCATGCTCGCGCAGACCGGCGCGTTCCAGCAGCCCGATGGTGGGCAGGGTCAGCGCGAACATCAGCAGCGCGCGATTGGAGACGAAGCTTTCCCCCAGCAACGCCAGCAGTTCGGGAATCGACTTGCCCGCGGCCACGCCGCTGACCAGGCCCGCGCCGACCACCACGATCACCGGGTTGAAGCGCAGCACGAAGCCCAGCACCACCACCGCGATGCCCAGCAACGGCCAGTAGTTCATGCGCGGCGCTCCATGGCACGCACCGCGAAACCGGCCGCCTCGATGGCCTCGCGCAGCGCGCGCGCGAAACCCGCCGCATCGGCGCGGTCGCCGTGCAGGCAGAGGCTGTCGGCGCGCAAGGGCACGACCGGTCCGGTGCGGGAAACGACTTCGCCGTCCCGCAGCATCCGCGTGACCTGCAACACCGCCGCTTCGACGGAAGGCAGGCAGGCCTCCGCATGCGTACGCGGCGTCAGGCTGCCATCGGATTCGTAGCGACGCTCGGCGAAGGCCTCATGGGCCACCCGCAGGCCCAGGCGTTCACCGGCGGCGGTCAGCCGGCTGCCGGAAAGACCGTAAAGCACCAGACCGGGGTCGTGGTCATGCACGGCCTGCGCGATGGCGCCCGCGAGCGCCGCATCCTGCGCTGCCTGGTTGTACAGCGCGCCATGCGGCTTGACGTGGTGCAGCCGCCCGCCGGCAGCACGCACGAAACCATCCAGTGCCGCGATCTGGTAAAGGGTGAGCGCGTACGCGGCGGCGGGGTCGATCCCATGCGGGATGCGTCCGAAGTTGTCGCGGTCCGCATGCGAGGGGTGCGCGCCGATCGCCACGCCATTGGCCAGGCACAGCGCCACTGTCTTCTGCATGGTGACCGGCGACCCGGCATGGAAGCCGCAGGCGATGCTGGCCGAACTGATGAAGGGCAGGAGCGCAGCATCATCGCCGCAGTCCTCGCCCAGGTCGCAGTTGAAATCGATGTCGCGCGTTGCATGCATGCGTTGAGCGTACCCCAGCCTTACAGGCGTTGTGCGATGGCCAGCCGCAATCGCGCCAGCCGGTGCCGGTAGCCGAGCGCCAGCGTGCGGGCGTGCTGCAGGTCGATCGGTTCGAAGTGGACGGATTCGCCCGGGCGCAGCTGTGCCGCCCTGCCCAGATCGCACGCGACCACATGGCCCAGCCGCGGGTAACCGCCGACCGTCTGCGCATCCGCAAGCAGCAGGATCGGCTGCCCGTCGGGAGGAAGTTGCAGCGTGCCGACCGCGACCGGCTCGGAGACGCCGCTGCCGTCCTGGGCTTCAAGCGGCGCCCCGCCCAGTCGAAGTCCCTGCCGGTTGCTGTCCGGGTGGATGCGCCAGCGTTGCGCGCCGAGCGACGGCCATGCCGTCCGGTGCGACGGCACATAGCGCAGTACGTGCCGGTCCACCGTCCAGGGATCGTCCGGATCGATCCACCAGGCGGGAAAGCGCGGCTGTGCCATGGCAGGGCCAGTGCTGCCGGTCGGCAGCAGATCCCCGGCACGCAGGGCGCGCCCTGCATGACCGCCGAAGCCGCCGCGCAGGTCGGTGCTGCGGCTGCCCAATACCGGTGCGACATCCACGCCACCGGTCATCGCCAGCCAGGTGCGCGCGCCGTCGCGCACCGTGCCCAGCTTCAGTTCGCCGGCCGGCAGATGGATCGGCCGTCCCATCGGCAAAGGCACATCGTTCCACCAGGCTTGCACGCGGGCGCCCACCAGCGCGATGGAGCAGGGTTGTGGCAGGCGGAGACGGGGTCCCTGCAACACGATCTCCAGTCCGGCGCAGGATTCCGCGTTGCCGACCAGCCGGTTGGCCAGGGCGAGCGCGGACGGATCCAGCGCGCCGGCGCGCGCCACGCCCAAGTGCCGCCAGCCGGTCCGGCCTTGGTCCTGCACGGTGGTCTGCAGGCCGGGCGACAGCACCTCCCAGCGGCTCATGCCTTGCCTGCCAGGGCGGCGAAGGCGTGCGCATCGATCGGCACGAAGCGGACCTCGTCACCGGGCAACAGCAGCGAGGGCGCGTCACGTCGCGCATCGAAGAGTGTCAGCGGCGTGCGCCCGAGCAGGCGCCAGCCGCCGGGGCCCGCATGCGGATAGATGCCGGTCTGCGCGCCGCCCACCGCCACGGAGCCGGCGGGCACCCGTGCGCGCGGGGTCGCCAGTCGCGGCAGCGCGAGCGCCGGATCCAGTCCCAGCAGGTAGGGGAATCCCGGGGCGAAGCCGATCATCGCGACGCGATAGCGCGGCGCGCTGTGGCGTGCGATCAGCTCGGCTTCTTCCAGTCCCAGTTCACGTGCGGCCGTCGCGAGGTCCTCGCCGAAACCCGCGCCGTAGCACACCGGGATGTCGTGGAGCGTGGGGGTGGCGTTCCCGAGGGGCACTGGCGGGTCCGCCCAGGCGGTCACCGCTTCCGCGATCACGGCATGGGGATCGTCGCCCGGCATGCACGCGCTGTCGAAAAACACGCCAAGGCTGGCATAGGCCGGCACCAGGTCGCGCAGCCAGGCGGGTGCCAGCTGGCGCAGGTGACGGGTCAGGGCGTGTACGCGCTGGTTGGTCGCCTCGTCGATGCCATCGCCGAGGTGCACCAGCAAGGCGTCATCGCCCAGCGGTTCAAGGCGGGCGGCGCTCATCGCAGCCGTTGCTGCCAGCGGGCGACTTCGTCAGCCAACGCTTCGGGTGTGTGCCTGATCGCTGCGCCGCTGCCCCATACCGGTCCCGGCCAGGCCGCATCGCCCGCGTGCCGTCCGACCAGGTGGACGTGCAGTTGCCGCACGATGTTGCCGAGCGCGCCGATGTTGAGTTTCTGCACGCCCTGCTGCGCGCGGATCAGATGGCCGGCCTGGTTGATCTCCGCCAGCAGCAGGCGTTGCTGGCCGCCGTCCAGTTCCAGCCATTCGCTGACATCGGCGACACGCGGCACCAGCACCAGCCAGGGAAAGCGGGCGTCATCCATCAGCCGCACCTGCGACAGCGGGCCGTCGGCGATGAAGACGCTGTCGGCGGCCAGGCGGGCGTCGAGTTGGAAACCGGTCATGCGAGATGTCGTCCGAAGAAGGCCAGCGTGCGTTCGCGTGCGAGGCGCGCACTGGCGGGGTCGTAGTCGGCGCGCAGGTCGCAGTTGAAACCGTGGCCGGCCGGATAGGTATAGGTGTCCATCTGAGGCAGGCGCTCGCGATGCTGCTGCACCTTCTCCGGCGGTATGGAGGCGTCGTATTCGCCGAAGTGGAACATCACCGGCGCGCGGGGGTTCTCGCCCAGGAAGGGAACGTTGCGTGCCCCGTAGTAGCTCACCGACGGCAGCCCGAGGCGCAGCGCCGCCAGCAGCGCGACGGTGCCGCCCCAGCAGTAGCCCAGGGTGCCGACCCTGCCCGGTGATTCCAGGCTTTCCGCCGCGGCGGCCGTGATGGCGAGCGCCTTGTCCAGGCCCAGCGCGGTGATCAGTTCACGTCCGCGAGCGATACCCGCATCGTCGTAATCCAGCTCCACATGCAGTGCGAGGGGATCGAAGTAGGCGGGTGCCAGCGCCACATAGCCATCCAGCGCGAAGCCTTCAGCCACCGCCCGGATGTGCGGGTTGACGCCGAAGATCTCCTGCACGACCACCAGCGCCCCGCGCGGCGGGCCGTGGGGTTCGGCCTTCCATGCGGAAATGCGGCCTTGCGGGGAGTCGAACGTGGTCCAGTGGCCCATGGGATGACGGATCGGCGAGCAGGGACGCCAGTGTAGTCCCACCCTCCGGGCGCGTCCCCGCGCCGGTCCGGAGGCCGCCGGGCCGGGGCGGTATAATCCGCCGCCCTTTTTTTCGTCCGCCGCCCGCCCCCCATGTCCCTGCAGAACCCGAAAGTGGGCTTCGTCAGCCTCGGCTGCCCGAAAGCCCTGGTCGACTCCGAACGCATCCTCACCCAGCTCCGCGTGGAGGGATACGACATCGTGCCGACCTACGACGCGGCCGACGTGGTGGTCGTGAATACCTGCGGTTTCATCGATTCGGCGGTGACCGAATCGCTGGACGCCATCGGCGAGGCGATGAACGAGAACGGCAAGGTCATCGTCACCGGCTGCCTGGGCAAGCGGCCCGAGCAGATCCGCGAACACTACCCCGACGTGCTGGCCGTCTCCGGCCCGCAGGACTACCAGAGCGTGATGGAGGCGGTACATGCTGCGTTGCCGCCCCGGCACGATCCCTTTGTCGACCTGGTCCCGGACTACGGCGTCAAGCTGACGCCGCGCCATTACGCGTACCTGAAGATTTCCGAAGGCTGCAACCACCGCTGCAGCTTCTGCATCATCCCGTCGATGCGCGGCGACCTGGTCTCGCGCCCCGTCGACGAGGTGCTGCGCGAGGCCGAGCGCCTGGTACGCGGCGGCGTGAAGGAACTGCTGGTGGTGTCGCAGGACACGTCGGCCTACGGGGTGGACGTGAAGTACGCCGAGCGCGAGTGGCGCGGCAAGGCCTACCAGACACGCATGAAGGCCCTGTGCGAAGGCCTGGGCGAACTCGATGCGTGGGTGCGCATGCACTACGTCTACCCGTATCCGCACGTGGACGACGTCGTCCCGCTGATGGCCGAAGGCAAGGTGCTGCCGTACCTGGATATCCCGTTCCAGCACGCCAGCCCGCGCATCCTCAAGCTGATGAAGCGTCCCGGCGCCGTGGACAAGACGCTGGAACGCGTGAAGCGCTGGCGTTCGATCAGTCCCGACATCACGCTGCGCTCGACCTTCATCGTCGGCTTCCCGGGTGAGACCGACCAGGAGTTCGAGGAACTGCTGCAGTTCCTCGACGAAGCGCAACTGGACCGCGTGGGGGCGTTCGCCTATTCGCCGGTGGAAGGCGCAGCGGCGAACCTGCTGCCCGACCCGGTGCCGGAAGAGGTCAAGCAGGAGCGCCTGGCGCGCTTCATGCAGAAGCAGGCGGAGATCTCCGCTGCGCGTCTGGAAGCCAAGATCGGCACCGTGCAGCAGTGCCTGGTGGACCTGATCGAGGACGACATCGCGGTGGCGCGCTCGAAGGCCGATGCGCCTGAGATCGATGGTCTGGTGCATATCCAGAACGGTGGCGAAGCCGGCCTGCGCGTGGGCCAGTTCGTCGACGTGGAAATCACCGAGAGCGACGAGCACGACCTGTTCGGCGACGCCATCGTCGAAACGGCGGGCAAGCCGCTCGATTTCAGGGTGCTGTGACCGCGCCCGCGACAGGTGCGCGTGCCGGTGCAGGCCGGCGTCGTTTCATCGCCCCCTTGCGCGGATGCGAGGATGCCGCGTGTTTCCGGCATCCGGTGTTCGACGGATACGGCGAGTACCTGGATCTGGTGACGGCCGCACGATGGCCGGACGTCGAAGCCCTCAATGCGCGGATGCTGGTGTCAGGGCCCCGTTTCGTGATGCAGGATGCGGCGCTGCTCGCCGACGGACTGCACTACGAAGCCCGCATCGCCCAGGGACGCATCGCCACGCGGGCGGAGAACTGGCACGACCTGTTCAACGCCCTGGTCTGGATGCGCCATCCGGACCTCAAGCATGCCCTCAACCAGCGGCAGTGCCACCACATGGCAGGGATCGGCACGGGTGAGCGCAGCCCCGCCCAGCAGGCGCTGACCCAGTTCGATGAATCCGGCGTCATCGTGCAGGTGCGTGACCCGGGGCTGCTGGATCTGTGGGACCGGCATGACTGGCGGGCGCTGTTCCATGCGAACGCCGCGCGTTGGCGCAGCGGGGACATTGCCGTCGTTGCGGTGGTGGGACATGCGCTGATGGAGCAGATGCTGGTGCCCGGGCGCCTGCTGGTCGGCAAGTGCGTGGTCGTGCTCGGCGATTCGTCCGATGCGGTGGTGCGCGTGGCCGAATCGATTTCGGCCGGTGCGATCCTCACCCTGCCGTCCGCGCTGCGCCCGCTGCCGCTGGCCGGTATTCCGGGCTGGCATGCAGGGCAGGGTGCGGGATTCTATGCACAGGAAGACTACTTCCGGCCGTTGCGGGCGGGTCGCGTGTATCCACGGCCCTTGTAAGGGTCAGTCCGCGTAGCTGACATCCACCAGGACGAAGTGCGTGACGCCGCCGGGCAGCTCCACGGCGAACTCGTCATCGATGCGCTTCTTGAGCAGTGCGCGCGCCATCGGCGAGTCGATGCTGATCCAGCCGCGGGCCGCGTCCGTCTCGTCGGGACCGACGATGCGGTAGCGCGAGGTTTCGCCGCTGGCAAGGTTCTCCAGTTCGATGGTGGCACCGAAGAACACGGCCTCAGGGTCACTGGGTGCGGTGTCGACGACCCGCAGCACTTCCAGGCGCTTGCTGAGGTAGCGCACGCGCCGGTCGATCTCGCCGAGCTGCTTCTTGCGGTACGTGTACTCCGCATTTTCCGAGCGGTCGCCCTCGGCGGCAGCGGCGGCGAGCGCCTTCACCACGTCCGGACGCCTGACGCGCCACAGGTCGTCCAGTTCCGCCTTCAGGCGGTCATGGCCTTCGCGGGTGATCAGGGCGGTACTTTTCTCGCCCGGCGGGCGCCAGCGCGACACGTCAGCGATCCCCGGCCGTGGCCGCGCGCCGCAGCGTGCGCCCGCGCGGATCTTCGACGGGCTCGATGCAGCTGCCGGCAGTCAGCACCAGCAGGTCGGTGTCGTGCATGGCGAACTCCTGCGGCGGCCGGTCGTCGTCTGGCGTGAGCTGCACGCACGTTCCGTTCCATGTCACCGACCAGCGGCCATCATGTGTCGACGCCTGCAGGTCGTCCTGGCAGTGCGTCTGCAGGCGGTAGCGTCCGTCGGCGCGCAGGTCCAGCCACACGTCCTGCATCACGCAGGACGTGGACGGCAGACTGCCGAAGAACGGGCCGGCGACCGTCGCCGGCGTCGGGTTGGCCGCCGAGGCCGCCAGCGACACTACGATGCCCGGCATGACAAGAAGCGACTTCATGGGCGTGCGGTCAACGGCGGCCGCCGAAGATGCTGCCCAGGATGCCGCGCACGATCTGGTTGCCCAGCTTGGTGCCGATGGTGCGCGTGGTCTGCTTGGCCATCGTCTCGATCATGCCCTGGCGGCGCTTGGTACCGAACACGGCGTCCTTGACCGACTGGCCGAAACCGCCGGCATCGGGGTCATCCTGCTCGGTCTTGGCGGGCGGCGCCTTGGCCGCCTGTGTCGTGGCTTCGGCGCGCTGCGCCAGCAGCTCCGCGGCGGACTCGCGGTCCACCCGCGTGTCGTACTTGCCGCCGACCGGGCTGCCGTTGCGCACCTGCTGGCGTTCGTTCTCGTTGATCGCACCCATCCGGCAGCGTGGCGGCGACACCATCGTCTGCTGCACGGGCGAGGGGATGCCCTTGTCCTGCAGCGTGGAGACCAGTGCTTCGCCGGTGCCGAGCTTGGAGATGGCCTGGGCCACGTCCAGCTTGGGGTTCGGCACGAAGGTTTCTGCGGCGGTCTTCACCGCCTTCTGGTCGCGCGGGGTGAAGGCGCGCAGCGCATGCTGCACGCGGTTGCCCAACTGGCCGAGGATGTTGTCCGGCACGTCGTCCGGGAACTGCGAACAGAAGTACACGCCCACGCCCTTGGAGCGGATCAGGCGCACGACCTGTTCGATGCGCTGCTGCAGGGCCGGCGGCGAATCGTCGAACAGCAGGTGGGCTTCGTCGAAGACGAACACGAGCTTGGGCTTGTCCAGGTCGCCGACTTCCGGCAGCGTTTCGAACAGCTCCGACAGCAGCCACAGCAGGAAGCTGGAATACAGGCGCGGTTTCAGGATCAGTTGGTCCGCGGCCAGGATGCCGATCACGCCGCGGCCGTCGGTGTTGGTGCGCATCAGGTCGGCCAGTTCCAGCGCCGGCTCGCCGAAGAACATCTCGCCGCCTTCCTGCTCCAGGCGCAGCAGCGCGCGCTGGATCGCACCCACCGACTGCGTGCTGACCAGCCCGTAACTGGTGGAGATGTCCTTGCGTTCGGCGGCGACCAGGCCCAACAGCGCGCGCAGGTCTTCCAGGTCGAGCAGCAGCAGGCCACGGTCGTCGGCCAGCTTGAACACGATGTCGAGCACGCCGCTCTGGGTGTCGTTCAATTCCAGGATGCGCGAGAGCAGGGTAGGGCCCATCTCGCTGACCGTCGTGCGCACGGGATGGCCCAGCTTTCCGTAGAGGTCCCAGAACACCACCGGATTCGCGCCCGGCGCGTAGTCGGCGATGCCGATGTCCTTCGCCCGTTGCAGTACGCGCTCGCTGCCGTCGCCGGCGGCGGCCAGGCCGGCCACGTCGCCTTTCACGTCGGCCATGAACACCGGCACGCCCATCCGTGAGAAACCTTCGGCCAGTGTCATCAGCGTGACCGTCTTGCCTGTGCCGGTGGCGCCGGCCACCAGTCCATGCCGGTTGCCGAACTTCGGCTGCAGCGTCACGGGGATGTCATCGGTGATGCCCTTGCCCAGCAGGATAGGATCCATGGCGTTTCTCTCGGTGTGAGGCGCCGATTCTAGCGGTTGAACCTGTCTGCAGGGACAGCCGGCAGGCGGTTTCGATCTTGCCGATGCCGCGCGGCGGGGCTACCCTCCTGACTCACACTTGTGGATGCATTGCTGATGTCATTTGCTTCATTTTGCATGCGCGCCTGGCCGCTGATGGCCGCGCTGGCGCTGCTGCTGGCCTCGCCACAGGCCGTTGCCCAGCGTGTTTCGGCCCGCGACAAGGCGGCCATCGACCAGCTCAACGCGCGCATGGCCGCTGCGGAGAAGCGCTACCGCGACGGCCTGGTGCTGATCGCCAACAGCGACCCCAAGGGTGCGGCCGAAAGTGACGCCGCGCTGGAAGACATGGAGGACGTGCTGGATGCGTGCATCAAGCAGCGGGGCTGCCAGGTGCACACGCTGCTGGCGGCCTACAAGCGTCTGCTGAAAGACAATGCGGATGGCGAAGCATCGGCATCCGGTGAAGACGTGGTCGTGGATGCCCTGGACGACGGCACCGACCATTCGGTGCCGCCGGGCAACAACGTCCCGGAAACCGCGCGTGCCGCGGCGCTGCTGAACGATCAGCGCCATGCCTTCGATCGCATGGTCGAATACAACCCGGCGGTGCAGGCCGGCATCCGCCGCTGGCTGACCGACATGCGCCCGGCGCTGATCGACAGTTACGAGAACTACCAGAACATGCGCGCGGAGATGTATCCCAGCTGGGAGCGCCAGCGCCTGCCGGAAGCCCTGCTGTTCGGCATCATGGCCAAGGAATCCAATGGCCGCGTGCACGCCACGTCGCGTGCCGGTGCCGCCGGCCCCATGCAGTTCATGTACGCCACCGGCCGGCGTTTCGGCATCGGCCCGGATGGCACGGGGTTCGACACGCGCTACGACCCGTATGCCTCCGGCGAAGCCAGTGCGGCCTACATGAACGAGCGCATGCGCGAACTGAACAACAACATCGAGATGGCACTGGCGGCCTACAACGGTGGCGAAGGCCGTGCCGGCCGGGTCTACCGCCAGTACAGCGGCCTGGGTTTCTGGGACGACGTGGTCTACAGCCAGTTCCCCGGCGAGACGCGCGACTATGTGCCGATGGTGATCGCGGCGGCGTGGTTGTTCCTGCACCCCACGCAGTACGGGCTGGAGTTCCCGAAGGTCAACGCGCAGGCCGCCACGTTCAAGCTGGCGCGTGATGCCTCCATCTACGAGCTGACCATCTGCCTGGGCAACGGCGGCACGCGCGAGGGCCACATGCGCACGCTGCGCAACCTCAACCCGCGCTACCAGGCCGAGGCCTGGATTCCTGCGGGCACCACGTTGAAGGCCAATACGCGCATCGTCTCGCTCTACAACCGGCACTGCACCAGCGGACCGCGCGCGGAACTGGCGCGCACGCTGGTCCTGGCCGACCCCAATGCCGCCATCCGCCGGGGCGCGCGCACCGGCAACGTGGCGGTCGGCGACGTCACCCCGGTCGCGGGCGTGCCCACGACCGTGGCCACCGGTGAGCCGAAGCCCGCCGAACCCAAGGTGGAACAGGCCCGCGACTACCGCGTGGCGAAGGGCGACACGCTCGGCCGCATCTCGCAGCGCTTCCAGTGCGACCTGAAGAAGCTCGCACGCGCCAACAACCTGAGGGCGCCTGCATACAGCGTGCGCCCGGGGCAGGAACTGAAGCTGGAAAGCTGCAGGAAGTAGCCGAATCGGAGTGTCCGGCAGCCGCAGCCCTGTAGCGCGTGCGCCATAAGCACGCCGCACGCGCTGGCTCGATGCCTGATGTGCGGGGCGCCGACTACGGTTCGCCGAAGTTGACGGCGTCAGGGTCCGTGGTCGCCCCCCAGTCTGGTCCGTATGTGCCTTTGCGGACGTATCGCGGAAAACTGGAGTGAGGCCAGGCTGATGCTCTCGCCGCGTGGCCGTGCTTGACGGGATTGAGATGGATGTAGTCGATATGTCGATGCAGATCGTCGTCATCGCGGATCAGGTGTTCCCAGTAGCGTCGTTGCCAAAGCCCGGCTTCGCGTCGCGCCACCATGGATCGCGAGCGTGCGACGGGCGGGATTGCAGCCAGCTGGGAGGTTATGCGCTTGATCATCGACCAGCGCCGGGGATAGTCCGTATCGCCTTCTGGCAGAGTCCAGACCACATGCAGGTGGTCCGGCAGGACTACATGGGCAGGCATCGAGAATGGAAGCGTCTGCCGAACCTCACGCAGTGCGCTTCCGAGGGCAGACAGCACACGTGGGTCGGTCAGGAGGGGTCGTCGTTGCCACGTAGCCACGGTGAAGAACCACGTGGCACCAGGCAGGAACAATCGTCGGAAATTCGCCATCCTGGCGTCCTGTCGAGGGGCAGGCTCGCATCATGGCGTCCGAGAGACGGACACGCCATTCACAATGCGGACGGCGGAACCCTCCCGGCAATGGGATTGCTTGTGTTGCGGCGACGTGCGCACGGCGCACGCTACTCCGCATCCAGACCGTGATCCGGCTCCAGTTCAGTGGCCGCAGCCCGGTAGCGTGCGCCATGCGCACGCCGCGCGCGCTGGCTTGATACCGAAGCGGGGCGCAGGCTACCGTTCGCCGAAGTTGTTGCGTCACCCTCCGTGGCCCCGCGCTCACGACACGAGCGCGTCGCAACGCGCCCGGGTCTTGCCGCTATCGAATCAGCCGGGCCAGCACCTGGCCCAGCTTCACCGGTGACTCCGCCTTCAGGGCAGGATCCAGTTGCGCCACGCCCGGCGGCAGCAGGACGATGACCGTGGAGCCGTAGTTGAAGCGTGCCATCTCATCGAAGCGCTGCAGGCGGATGTCCGCGCCGCGGTAATCCTTCACCGTGATCGCGTCGCCATAGCGCGGAATCTCCTCACCGCTCCAGACCGTTTCCACACCGGAGACCAGCAGCGCGCCGACCATCACCGAGGCCATCGGGCCGAAGTCGGTGTCGAAATGGCAGACCAGGCGCTCGTTGCGCGCGAACAGGCGCGGCACCTTCGCCACCGCGTCGGTGCCCACGCTGAAGAGGCGGCCCGGCACATGCACGGTTTCGCGCAGCTTGCCGGCCCAGGGCATGTGCACGCGGTGGTAGTCGCGCGGCGACAGGTAGACGGTGGCGTAAAGCCCGTTGCGGAAGGGTTCGGCGGCGGTTTCGTCCCCCAGCAGTTCCGCGGCGGTGAACGACTGCCCCTTGGCCTGGAAGATGCGGCCATCGACGATGGCCCCGCACTGGCTGATGTGGCCGTCGGCCGGCATCAGCAGCGCCGATGGATCGGCATCGGGCACGCGCGCGCCGGGCTTCAGGGCCCGGGTAAAGAAGGCATTGAAGCTGGGATACGCACGCGGGTCCGGTTCGGCCGCTTCCGCCAGGTCGACGTTGAACTTGCGCACCACCGTGTCGATCAGCCATTGCTTGACGGCCGGCGAAGTGGAATACGCCAGCCGGCGCGCCAGCGAGGACAGCAGGCGGTGCGGCAACACGTAGGTCAGCGAGGTCAGCAGACTCATTTCGCGGACGCCTCGGTCAGCGCGCGCAGGTCCGACGCGATCGCCTTCGGCTGGAACGGCGGGCGGATCAGCCCCGCCAGGCGGCCTTGGGGGTCGAGCACGCCGATCGCCGACGAGTGATCCATGCTGTAGTCGTTCGGGTTCTGCTCGAAGCCCTTGCCGGGCACCTTCATGAAGACGAACCCCAGCGACTTGGCGAAATTCTCCAGCGTGGGTGTGTCGGCGGTGGCCGCCAGCGTATCGGGATGGAAAGCATGGGCGTATTCGCCGATGCGGGTGGGTGTGTCGCGTTCCGGATCCACCGACACGAACAGCACGCGCGGGCGGGTGGTGTCGGGCAGGTCCTTCCACTGCGCCTGTGCCTGCGCCAGTTCGGCCAGGGTGGTCGGGCAGACGTCCGGACAGAAGGTGAAGCCCAGGAACACCAGCGTCCAATGGCCGTTCAACTCGCCCGCGGCCAGCTGCGTGCCATCGGACTGGCGCAACGCGAACGGCGGCAGCGTGCGCGCCTGCGGGAACATCGTCACCGTCTGCAGCGCCGGCCATTGCGGGGCGGGAACGGCCGGGCCGAAGTACTTCTGCGCCGCCAGCAGGCCCAGGCCCGCGGCCAGCGCCAGTACCAATATGAAACCGATTTTCTTGTTGAACATGGGGCAGGGGTCCGGCAGGTCAGAGGAAAACGGCCCGCCCGCGGCACGCCTGGGCCACGGAAGTCCGGCCGGACCTGCGTCCGCCGGACGCGCCGACAATGCCGCCATGATACCGGCGCAGCCCCTATAATCGGGAGCCGAACCGTCCGGGCGCACCCCACAAGCCTTGCCATGACTGCCGAAGCAGCCGCAGAACTGCACACGATCATCGACCTGATCCGCTACGGCGCCAGCCGTTTCAATGCCGCCGGACTGACCTTCGGCCACAGCTACGACAACGCGCTGGACGAAGCCTCGCACCTGGTCCTGCACACGTTGCACCTGCCGCCGGACCTGGGCCCGGCCTACGGACAGGCACGCCTGACCGGTGCCGAGAAGGCGCAGATCCTGGCGCTGTTCCAGCGCCGCGTGGACGAACGCATCCCGGTGGCCTACCTGACCGGCGAGGCCTGGTTCGCCGGCCTCAGCTTCAAGAGCGATGCGCGCGCCCTGGTGCCGCGCTCGCCGATCGCCGAACTGATCGAAGCCGGCTTCGAGCCCTGGCTGGGCGGGCGCGACGTCAACCGCGCGCTGGACCTGTGCACCGGTTCCGGCTGCATCGCCATCGCGATGGGGCATTACAACCCCGGATGGCATGTCGATGGCGTGGACATCAGCGACGATGCGCTGGCGCTGTCGGCCGAGAACAAGGCCCGCCTGCATGCCGACAACGTGCAGTTCATCAAGTCGGACCTGTTCAATGGCCTGACCGGCAAGCACTACGACCTGATCGTCACCAATCCGCCCTACGTCACCAACGACGAGACCGATGCGCTGCCGAAGGAGTATTCCTTCGAACCCGAACTGGGCCTGCGTGCCGGCGACGACGGCCTGGACCTGGTGCTGAAGATCCTCCGCGACGCGCCGCTGCACCTGAGCCAGGATGGCCTGCTGATCTGCGAAGTCGGCGAATCCGAGCGCGCGCTGGTCAGGCTGCTGCCGGATGTCGAATTCGCCTGGATCGAGTTCAAGGTCGGGCAGATGGGCATCTTCGCGGTGGAATGCGCCGAGCTGATCCGCCACAACGCGCAGATCCGCGCGCTGGCCGACGCGCGAAAATGAAACGCCTGCAGCACCCGGGCGCCTGCGCGCCCTTCTGACGCCGGGCTTGCTCGGCGCCCCTTCCGGACCAGCACCGGAGCAGCGGAGAAACCTCCGCTCCACGCGAGAGCCCGCCTTGAGCAGCAACAGTTTCGGAAAACTCCTCACCGTCACCACGTTCGGCGAATCGCACGGGCCGGCCATCGGCTGCGTGGTCGACGGCTGCCCGCCCGGCTTGGAGATCGCCCCAGAAGAGTTCCGCCACGACCTGGAGCGGCGTGCCACCGGCAAGTCGCGCCACACGTCCGCACGCCACGAGGCCGACGAGGTCGAGATCCTCAGCGGCGTGTACGAAGGCCGCACCACCGGCACGCCCATCGCGCTGCTCATCCGCAACACCGACCAGCGCAGCAAGGACTACGCCAACATCGCCCAGCAGTTCCGGCCGGGCCACGCCGACTACAGCTACTGGCAGAAGTACGGCATCCGCGATCCGCGCGGTGGCGGGCGTTCGTCCGCCCGCGAAACCACCATGCGCGTGGCCGCCGGCGTGATCGCCAAGAAGTGGCTGGCGCAACGCTTCGGCGTGATCGTGCGCGGTTACCTGGCGCAACTGGGGCCGATCACGCCGGAGGGCTTCGACTGGGACGCGGTGGAAGGCAATCCGTTCTTCTGGCCGCATGCGGCGCAGGTGCCGGCGCTGGAAACCTACATGGACGCGCTGCGCAAGTCGGGCGATTCGATCGGTGCGCGCGTCAATGTCGTGGCCGACGGCGTACCGGCGGGCTGGGGCGAGCCGATCTACGGCAAGCTGGATGGCGAACTCGCCGCCGCGCTGATGAGCATCAACGCGGTGAAGGGCGTGGAGATCGGCGACGGCTTCGCCGCCGTCACCCAGAAGGGCACCGAACACCGCGACCTGATGACGCCGCAGGGCTTCCTGTCCAACCATGCCGGCGGCATCCTCGGCGGCATTTCCACCGGCCAGCAGGTCACCGCGTCCATCGTGCTGAAGCCCACCTCCAGCCTGCGCCTGCCCGGGCAGACCGTGGATGCGGCGGGCCAGGCCGTGGAGGTCGTCACCACCGGGCGGCATGATCCCTGCGTCGGCATCCGCGCCACGCCGATCGCCGAAGCCATGATGGCGCTGGTGCTGATGGACCAGGCGCTGCGCCACCGCGCACAGTGCGGCGATGTCGGCGAAGTCCCGCCGCGGATCCCTGCCGTCGCGCCGTCGGACAGCCACGATGGCTGAAGCCCGCCCCCGCGTCTGGGTGTCGCAGCCGCTGTTCGACGACATCGTCGAACGACTGCGCGCGCACTTCGACGTGGTGCAGGCCGAAGACATCACCGATTACCCCCCGCAGGCCATCGCCGACGCGCTGCGCGACAGCGCCGGCGCGCTGGTCACCCTGAACGAGCGCATCGGCGCCGGCGAGATCGCGGGCGCCCCGGGACTGCGCGCCATCGCCAATGTCGGCGTGGGCTACAACAACCTCGACATCCCCGCGCTGACCTCCGCCGGCATCGTCGCGACCAATACCCCCGACGTGCTGACGGAAACGACCGCCGACTTCGGCTTCGCGCTGCTGATGGCCACCGCGCGGCGCATCACCGAATCCGAGCGCTGGCTGCGCGAGGGCAAGTGGCAGCAGTGGTCGTTCGGCAACCTGCTGGGGGCCGACCTGCACGGCAGCACGCTGGGCATCCTGGGCATGGGACGCATCGGTCAGGGCATCGCCCGCCGCGCACGCGGCTTCGACATGCGCGTGCTGTACCACAACCGCAGCCGCCTTCCGACGAACATCGAGCGCGACACCGGCGCCCTGTACGCCAGCTTCGACACCCTGCTGGCGCAGTCCGACCACCTGGTGCTGGTGCTGCCCTACTCACCGCAGGTCCACCACCTGATCGACGCCGCCGCGCTGGCGAAGATGAAGCCCGGCGCGACCCTGGTGAACATCGCACGCGGTGGCATCGTCGACGAGCTCGCGTTGGCCGACGCACTGGCCAATGGCCGGCTGGCCGCCGCCGGACTCGACGTGTACGAAGACGAGCCAACCGTTCGTCCCGAGCTGCTGGCATTGCGCAACGTCGTGCTGACCCCGCATATCGCCAGCGCCAGCCTGGCCACGCGCCGGGCGATGGTCGCGCTGGCGGTGGACAACCTGATCGCCGCGCTGGGCGAGGGCCCGCGCGCGGGCGACCCGCCGACGCCGGTCAATCCGGAAGTGCTGATCAGCAACAAAACCTTCATCGCCAAACGACAGGGAGCCTGAGGCACGCCCGCAGGTTCCCCGAACACAGCCCCCTTCCGCTGTCTTCATTCCCCCCTTTCCAAGAAACCATCTTCCATGAGCAACCAGAACCGCAGCTTCACCGTCGCCGTCGTGGGCGCCACCGGCGCCGTCGGCGAAACCATGCTGTCCATCCTCGCCGAGCGCGACTTTCCCGTCGGCACGCTGGTCGCGCTGGCGTCCGAACGTTCCGCCGGCGGCACCATCGAGTACAAGGGCCAGAAGATCGCCGTGCAGGACCTGGCCACCTTCGATCCGGCCGGCGTCGACATCGCGCTGTTCTCCGCCGGCGGCAGCGTGTCGAAGGAGTACGCGCCGAAGTTCGCCGCCGCCGGTGCGGTGGTGATCGACAACTCGTCGGCGTTCCGCTACGACGACGATGTGCCGCTGGTGGTCAGCGAAGTGAACCCGGAGCAGGTGCAGAACCGTCCGCGCGGCATCATCGCCAACCCCAACTGCTCCACCATGCAGATGCTGGTGGCGCTGGCGCCGATCCACCGCAAGGTCGGCATCGAACGCATCAACGTGGCGACCTACCAGTCCGTATCCGGCGGCGGCCGTTCGGCACTGGAGGAACTGGGCAAGCAGACCGGGCAGCTGCTCAATTTCCAGGAGATCGACCCGCAGCGCTTCCCGGTGCAGATCGCGTTCAACCTGATCCCCCACATCGACGAGTTCCTCGACAACGGCTTCACCAAGGAGGAAATGAAGCTGGTGTGGGAAACCCGCAAGATCCTCGGCGACGACAGCATCCAAGTGAACCCCACCGCGGTGCGCGTGCCGGTGTTCTACGGCCATTCCGAAGCCGTCAACATCGAGACCCGGACCAAGATCACCCCGGAAGAAGCCCGCACGCTGCTGGAAAGCGCGCCGGGCGTGGAAGTGGTCGACGACCGCGCACCGGGCGGCTACCCGACGCCGGTGACCCACGCCTCCGGCACCGACCCGGTGTACGTGGGGCGCATCCGCGATGATTTCTCCCATCCGCGCGGCCTCAACATGTGGATCGTGTCCGACAACATCCGCAAGGGTGCGGCCCTGAACGCGGTGCAGTTGGCCGAGCTGGTGGCGAAAAACGGCTGAAAGGCTATAGTCGTGCCCGGGAAACTTGGGGGAGCGCCGTGAAACCGACGCAAAGACATCGGACGGCAAGACACCGCCTGGCCGGCATGATCGGGCTGGGGCTGGCGTTGCTGAGCAACGCCGCCCTCGCGCTGGGCCTGGGCGAGATCAGGGTCAAGTCGCAGCCCGGCCAGCCGCTGCTGGCCGAGATCCCGATCATTTCCAGCGAGCCGGGCGAGCTGGAGCAGCTGCGCGCCCGGCTGGCGTCGCCGACGACGTTCGAGCGCGTCGGCCTGCCGCGCCCGCAGGGTCTGGTCAACGAACTGGATTTCACGGTGGCCCTGGACGATGCCGGCCGCCCCGTGGTGCGCGTCACCAGCCGCACGCCGGTGGACGTGGCCGCGGTCAACTTCCTGATCGAGGTGGACTGGGGGCAGGGCAGGCTGGTGCGCGAGTACTCCGCGCTGGTCAGCACGCCCGGTACGCTGGCCGCCGCCGAACAGCCGCTGATCGACGCACCGGTGGCCGCGCCGACGGATGTCATCGAACGCCTGCCGGAACCGGCAGTCGCCACCGCCGAGCCCGAAACACCCCCGCCCAGCGTCCCGGAGCCGGCCCCCGAGCCGACGCCTGTGGCCGCGACGCCCACGCCCGCGACACGGGCTCCCGTGCCGCCGCCAGCCGCCGACATCGTGCCCGGCGACACGCTGGCGCCCGTGCGCCGAGGCCAGACGCTGTCGCAGATCGCGCAGCCGCTGGCGCAATCGCAGGGATACACGCTGGACCAGGCGATGGTCGCGCTGCTGCGCGCCAATCCGGAAGCCTTCATCAATGGCAATCTGAACCTGCTCAAGCAGGGCGCCGTGCTGCGCGTGCCGGAGGCGGCTGAAGCCCAGACACTGATGGAGAGCGAGGCGACGGCGCTGGTCCGCACGCAGATCGCCGAATGGCGGCGCGCCCGGCAGCCCATCCCGCAGCCGGCAGCCGTGGTCGAACCGGCATCGCCGCGTCCGGCGGCGGCTTCCACGGCACCGTCGGCGCAGGTCGCCAGTGCGCGGCTTGAAATTGCACCTCCCGCGGCAGGCACCGCGGGTTCTGGAACCCAGTCCGGCATCAATGCCGGCGGTGAGGGCGAGATGTTGGCGAACGAACAACTGCAGCAGTCCAAGGAAGACCTGGCCGCGCGCGAAGCCGAAGTGCAGGAACTGCGCTCGCAAGTGGAAGAGCTGGAAAAGCTGAAGCAGCAGCAGGCGCAACTGCTGGCGATGAAGGACAGCGATCTGGCCGCCGCGCAGCAGCGCCTGGCGCAGTCGCAGGGCAGCGATGGTGGCGTGCCGGTCTGGGCGTGGGCCGGCTTCGGCCTGCTGTTCGCCGGGTCGCTGGCCTGGGGTTTCGCCCAGCGCCGCAAGCGCCTGTCGCCGGCGCCCGCGCCCCGCAGCAGCGTGCTTTCCGAAGCGCCCGCCGGTACCAGCCGTGCCGCCGAACTGGCCGCCGGCATCCCGACCCCGGCAGCACCGGTGGATGAGATCGTCGAGCCCGCCGCACCGCTCGAACCGGTGATCGTGGCACCCGCGGCGGCGGTACCCAACGCGGCACCGGCCGCACCGCGCCCGGCGCCCGTCGCCAAGGGCAAGGCGGGGCCGACCTGGCACTCGGGCGACGCCGCCACCTCCGTGCCGCCGCTCAATGCGGCCACGGCCGGGCGGGACCGGCTTGAACTCGCGGTCGCCTACCTGGATCTGGGCGACGTGGTCACGGCACGCGACCTGCTGAATGAAGTCGCCGCCGGCAACGATGCAAGCGCCCGCGACGAAGCCTTGCAGCTGCTGCGCGAGATCGGCTGACCGGGATGGAACCCTGATGCGTTACGCGCTGGGCGTCGAGTACGACGGCGGCGGATTCATGGGGTGGCAGCGGTTGACGCCCTCGGGCACGCCGGACGACACCACCGTGCAGGCGGCGCTGGAAGGGGCACTCTCGTCCGTGGCCAACGCGCCGATCAGCACGATCTGCGCCGGCCGCACCGATGCCGGCGTGCATGCGCAATGCCAGGTGGTGCATTTCGACAGCGAGGCCACGCGCGATCCGCGCAGCTGGGTGCTGGGCGCCACGTCGCGGTTGCCGCCGGGCGTGTGCGTCCGCTGGTGCCAGCCCATGCCGGACGACTTCCATGCGCGTTTTTCCGCACGTGCGCGGCGCTACCGTTATTCGCTGGTCAACCGGTTGGCACGGCCGGCCCTCGAGCGCCAGTACCTGAGCTGGGAACGCATCGCGCTGGATGCCGATGCGATGCATCGCGCCGCGCAGTCCCTGCTGGGCGAGAACGACTTCAGCGCCTTCCGCACCGTGCACTGCCAGTCGCCGCACGCCATGCGCAACCTGCATGCCATTTCCGTCCGCCGGGCCGGCGAGCGCGTGGTGGTGGAGGTGCAGGCCAATGCGTTCCTGCACCACATGGTCCGCAACATCGTCGGTTCGCTGCTGGTGGTGGGGCGTGGCGAACAGCCGGAGCGCTGGATCGCCGATCTCCTGGCGGGACGTGATCGCACCGTCGCCGGGCCGACCGCGCCGCCGGACGGACTGGTCTTCGTCAGCCCGCTGTACCCCGCGGAATGGGGGTTGCCGGCGGAGGTGACGCTGGAAGCGGCGAGTTCCTGGTCCGGGTGGGGTACAGGATCTCCGCAGGACGGCAGCGCCGAGCACTAGCATCCTGCCGGTGCGTCGGCCGCGGCGGCGACAAAAACAGGCTACGCTCGGTCCCGATTTCCGATTCCGGTCCCCCTCATGCACACGCGCATCAAGTTCTGCGGAATGACCCGCGCCGAGGACGTCCGCCTGGCGGTCGAACTGGGGGTGGATTATGTCGGCCTGGTGTTCGCGCCGCAGAGCCCGCGCCGGTTGCTGCTGGGGCAGGCACGGATGCTGCGCGACCTGGTGCCGGAGGAAATCGCGGTCGTCGCCCTGATGATGGACAACGTGCGCGGCGACATCGAGAAGGTGGTCGAATCGCTGCAGCCTGACGTGCTGCAGTTCCATGGGGATGAAGACGATGCGTTGTGCGCATCCTTCGGACGGCCGTTCTTCAAGGCCATCGCGATGGGCGGGCAGGCGGAGAGCGCGTTCTCCAGCATCGCGCGCTATCCGTCCGCCAGCGGCTTCCTGTTCGATGGCCATGCGGCAGGCGAGCAGGGCGGGAGCGGCAAGCGTTTCGACTGGAAACAGATGCCCACGGCGCTGGACACGCCCGTCCTGCTGGCCGGCGGTCTGTCGCCGGAGAACGTGGGCGTGGCGCTGCGCACCGCGCGGCCCTGGGGCGTGGATGTCTCCAGCGGCATCGAAAGCGCCCCCGGCATCAAGGATGCCGAGAAAATGCGCCGCTTCGTCGACGCGGTGAAGCAGGCCGAATCGACGCTGTAGGGCCGCGCCAAGCGCTAGCGGAGTTCGCGCCTCAGCCACTCGGCCAGCGCGGCGATGCGCGCATCGCGATGGCCCTGCGTGGTGCACAGCGCCCATTCGCCGCCGGTTTCCACGAAACCCCAGGGCGCCACCAGTCGCCCGGCGGCAATGTCGGCGCTGACCAGTTCCTGCGGTGCGATCGCCACGCCCAGCCCGGCGGCCGCGGCTTCCAGCAGGTAGGTCAGGTGATCGAATCCGGTGCCCAGCTGCAGATGGCGGGCATCCAGGTGTTGCGACGCGAACCAGCGCGACCACGCCTGCGGGCGCGAGGTCGTGTGCAGGACCGCTTCCTCGAGCAGCCCGGCGGCCGGCGCGTGCTGCAGGCGGGCAAAGGCGGCATGGCGCGGACTGAGCACCGGGCCGATCCGCTCCGGCGCCAGGGAGTGCACCTGCCATGCCTCGGGCCACGGGGCTTCACCCAGCAGAAGCGCTGCATCCAGCCCTGCAAGGCGGAGATCGAAGCCGCTTTCCTGCGCCGACAGGTGCAGTTTGATCAATGGCAGCTCGCTGCCGAGCCGTTCCAGCCGGGGAATCATCCAGCGCGCCAGCAGGCTGCCCGTGCAACCGAGTACCAGTGCGGCCGGCGCGCCGTCCCGGCGCAATCGCGCGTAGGCGTCCTCCAGCCTGCCGAAGGCGTCGCCCGTGGCATCGCGCAGGCGCACGCCGTCGGCGGTGAGTGCCAGCCCGCGACCGTCCCGGGTGAACAAGGGCCGACCGAGGTCGTCTTCCAGCGTGCGGATGTGGCGGCTGACCGCGCCGTGGGTCACGTGCAGCTCGGCCGCGGCCTGGCTGACGCTTCCCCGCCGTGCGGCGGCCTCGAAGGCGCGGAGGGCGTTGAGCGAAGGGAGGGCTCGACGGGTCATGGTGTGAGTTTACCTCACATGTTGATCCGGTTTTATCGCTTTTTGACGCCGTTTCGGTGCGCTAAAGTGAAGCGTCACGGTGACCGCAGGTCGCCCATCGCCCGGATTCCCATGAGCGCCACGCCTACCGATTTCCACGCCTTCCCGGATGCCGCCGGTCATTTCGGTCGCTACGGGGGCCGCTTCGTCGCCGAAACCCTGATCGGGCCGCTGCAGGAACTGGCGGACGCCTACGAGGCCGCCCGCATCGACCCGGCCTTCATCGCCGAGTTCGACAAGGACCTCAAGCACTACGTCGGTCGTCCCAGTCCGATCTACGAGGCCGAGCGCCTGACCCGCGAGGTCGGCGGTGCCCGCATCCTGCTCAAGCGCGAGGACCTCAACCACACCGGCGCGCACAAGATCAACAACACCATTGGCCAAGCGCTGCTGGCCAGCCGCATGGGCAAGACCCGCATCATTGCCGAGACCGGCGCCGGCCAGCACGGCGTCGCCAGCGCCACCGTGGCCGCACGGCTGGGCCTGGAATGCGTGGTGTACATGGGCGCCACCGACATCGAGCGCCAGAAGATCAACGTCTACCGCATGAAGCTGCTCGGGGCCACCGTGGTGCCGGTGACCAGCGGTTCGGCCACGCTGAAGGACGCACTGAACGAAGCCATGCGCGATTGGGTGACCAACGTGCACGACACCTTCTACATCATCGGCACCGTCGCCGGGCCGGATCCGTACCCGCGCATGGTGCGCGATTTCAACGCCATCGTCGGCCGCGAAGCGCGCGCGCAGATGCTGCAGGACTACGGTCGCCTGCCCGATGCGATCACCGCCTGCGTGGGCGGTGGCAGCAATGCGATCGGCCTGTTCCATGCCTTCCTCAACGATGCCGACGTCCGCATCGTCGGTGCGGAGGCGGCGGGCGACGGCATCGAAACCGGCCGTCACGCCTCGTCGCTGGCCGCCGGGCGCCCGGGCGTGCTGCACGGCAACCGCACCTACGTGATCTGCGACGACGACGGCCAGATCATCGAAACCCATTCGATCTCCGCCGGCCTGGACTACCCGGGTGTCGGGCCGGAGCACGCCTTCCTGAAGGACACCGGCCGCGCCGAGTACGTCGGCATCACCGACGATGAGGCCCTGCATGCCTTCCACACGCTGGCGCGCACCGAGGGCATCCTGCCGGCGCTGGAATCCAGCCATGCGGTGGCGCAGGCGATGAAGCTGGCGCGCGGACTGCCGAAGGACGCCCTGGTGTTGTGCAACCTGTCCGGTCGCGGCGACAAGGACGTGCACACCATCGCCGCGCGCGAGGGGATCAGCCTGTGAGCCGTTTCGAACAGAAATTCGCCGAACTCAAGACCGCCGGCCGCAAGGCGTTGGTGCCGTTCATCACCGCCGGCGATCCGTCGCTGGAGTCCACCGTGCCGGTGATGCACGCACTGGTCGATGCGGGCGCCGACGTGATCGAACTGGGCGTGCCGTTTTCCGATCCGATGGCCGATGGCCCGGTGATCCAGCGCAGCTCGGAGCGCGCGCTGGGGCGAGGGGCAGGGCTGCGCTATGTGCTGGAGGCGGTGGAAGTCTTTCGCCAGCAGGATGACACCACGCCCATCGTGCTGATGGGCTATCTGAACCCGGTGGAGATCCACGGCACGGAACGCTTCGCGCGCGAAGCCGTCGCCGCCGGCGTGGATGGCGTGCTGCTGGTCGATCTGCCGCCGGAGGAGTCGGCCGACACGCGGGAGGTTTTCGGTCGCCACGGGTTGGCCCTGATCGCGCTGGCCTCGCCGACCACGTCGCCGGAGCGCCTGCGGATGCTGTGCGAAACCGCTCAGGGCTACCTGTACTACGTCAGTTTCGCGGGCGTCACCGGGGCGTCGGATCGCCTGGATACGGCGGCGGCGGGCGGGCGCCTGCGGCAGCTGCAGGCGGCGTCGCGGGTGCCGGTGGTGGCCGGGTTCGGCATCAAGGACGCCGCCAGTGCCGCCGCCATGGCGGTCGACGCGGATGGCGTGGTGGTCGGCAGTGCGCTGGTCGCGGCCCTGGCCGAGGCGGGTGCGGACGCGCCTGCGCAGGCAGCGGCCTTCCTGGCGCCGCTGCGGGCCGCGCTGGACGCCTGATCGACCGTACGGTTGTGCATGGACGACTAGGCTAAACTGCCGCGCTAATCCATTCGGCCCCGCCCGGGGCAGGAAGCAAGACCAAGCATGAGCTGGCTCAGCAAACTGATGCCGTCCGGCATCCGCACCGAGGGTAGCGGCGGCAAGAACAAACGCAGCGTGCCCGAAGGCCTGTGGGAAAAGTGCGACCGTTGCGGCGCCGTCCTGTACCGGCCCGAGCTGGAAGAGAACCTGGAGGTCTGCCCCAAGTGCAGCTTCCACATGCCGATCCGTGCCCGCGCGCGGCTGGCCGCACTGTTCGACCCCGGTGCCACCCACGAGATCGGTGCGGGGCTGGGGCCGACCGACGTACTGAAGTTCAAGGACCAGAAGAAGTACGCCGACCGCATCAAGGCCGCGCAGAAGAGTACCGGCGAGCGCGATGCCCTGGTCACCCTGCAGGGCAAGCTGAAGGGCCGCGACCTGGTCGCCAGCGCGTTCGATTTCGCCTACATGGGCGGCTCGATGGGCTCGGTGGTCGGCGAGCGCTTCTCGCTGGGTGCCGAGAAGGCGCTGGAGATCGGCTCGCCATTCGTGTGCTTCTCCGCCAGCGGCGGCGCACGCATGCAGGAGAGCCTGTTCTCGCTGATGCAGATGGCCAAGACGTCCGCCGCGCTCGGCAAGCTGCGCGAGGCCGGCCTGCCGTATGTGTCGGTGCTGACGCATCCGACCACCGGTGGCGTGTCCGCCTCGTTCGCGATGCTGGGCGACATCAACATCGCCGAGCCGGAAGCGCTGATCGGCTTCGCCGGCCCGCGCGTGATCGAGCAGACCGTGCGCGAAACCCTGCCGGAGGGCTTCCAGCGTTCCGAGTTCCTGCTGGCGCACGGCGCCATCGACCAGATCTGCGACCGCCGCGAGCTGCGCGACCGCCTGGCCGACCTGCTGGCACTGATGATGCGCCAGCCCAAGCCGGAAGACAGTGCACTGGTGGATGCCGCATGAGCCGCACGTATTTCGGTACCGATGGCATCCGCGGACGGGTCGGCACCAGCCCCATCTCCGCCGACTTCGTCTTGCGGCTGGGCAATGCCCTGGGCCGCGTGCTGTGCGAAAAGGCGGGCGATGCGCGGCCGGTCGTGGTGATCGGCAAGGACACCCGCATCTCCGGTTACATGTTCGAAGCCGCGCTGGAAGCCGGTCTGGTCGCCGCCGGCGCCGACGTGCAGCTGATGGGTCCCATGCCGACCCCGGCGGTGGCCTTCCTCACCCGCACCCTGGGCGCCGACGCCGGCATCGTCATCAGCGCCTCGCACAACCCGCACCACGACAACGGCATCAAGTTCTTCTCGGCTGAAGGCGAGAAGCTGGACGACGACACCGAGCTCGCCATCGAGGCCGCGCTCGACGCGCCGTTCTTCACCGCCGAATCCGAGAAGCTCGGCAAGGCGATCCGCACGCGCGATGCGGTCGGCCGCTACATGGAGTTCTGCAAGGCCAGCGTGCCGCGTCGCTTCGACCTGCGCGGCATGAAACTGGTGCTCGACTGCGCGCACGGGGCGACGTACCACATCGCGCCGCTGTTGTTCCGCGAGTTGGGGGCCGAGGTGATCACCATCGGTGCCGAACCCAACGGCATCAACATCAACGATGGCGTCGGTTCCATGCACATCGACAATCTCGCCGCCAAGGTGCGCGAGACCGGCGCGCACCTCGGCATCGCCTTCGACGGCGATGGCGACCGCGTGCTGATGGCGGACGGGCAGGGCACGCCGGTCGATGGCGACCAGCTGATCTACGTGCTCGCCCGCGACTGGCAGACCACCGGACGCCTGCGCGGGCCCGTGGTCGGCACGCTGATGACCAACTACGGTCTGGAGCGGGCGCTGGGCAAGCTGGAGATTCCGTTCGTCCGCACCAAGGTCGGCGACCGCTATGTGCACCAGGCGCTGGTCGAGGGAAATGCTGTGCTGGGCGGGGAAGCGTCCGGTCACCTGCTGTGCCTGGACCGCACCACCACCGGCGACGCCATCATCGCCGCGCTGCAGGTGCTGGAAGCGCTGAAGCGTCGCAAGGTCACGCTGCGCGATGCGCTGGACGGGCTGACCATGCTGCCGCAGAAGACCATCAACGTGAAGCTGGCCAACGGCGCCCGACCCACCGAGGCCGCCAGCGTGCTGGCCGCGCTGGCACAGGCGCAGTCGGCCGTGTCGGGCCGGGGGCGGGCGTTCCTGCGCCCTTCCGGTACCGAGCCGGTGGTGCGGGTGACGGTGGAAGCCGACGACGACGCGCTGGTGAAAAGCACGCTGGAAACCCTGGCGGATGCCGTGCGGGCTGCCGCCGCGGCTTGAGCCTGATCAATGAATGTTTGGCGCGGGGGCGTTCCAATGGCGTCCCCGCGCGACCTACCTGTTGGAGCAGACCCGCATGAGTGCCCGTATTCCCACCCTGGACATCACCCGTTTCGATACCGACCGCGAGGCCTTCGTGGCCGAGCTGGGCGCGGCCTACCGCGAGTGGGGGTTTGCCGGCATCCGCAACCATGGCATCCCGCAGGCGCAGATCGATGCGGCCTACGACGTGTTCAAGCGTTTCTTCGCCCTGCCTGACGACGTGAAGAAGCGGTACCACGTGCCCGGCAGTGGCGGCGCGCGCGGCTACACGCCGTTCGGCGTGGAAACCGCCAAGGACTCCAAGCACTTCGACCTGAAGGAGTTCTGGCATGTCGGTCGCGAGATTCCTGACGATTCGAAGTACCGCGATGTGATGCCGCCGAACCTGTGGCCGGATGAAGTGCCCGGTTTCCGCGAGCATGGCTACGGCCTGTACCAGGCGCTGGACCAGTTGGGTTCGCGGGTGCTGTCGGCGCTGGCGTTGCACATCGGCCTGCCGGAGACGTACTTCGCCGACAAGACCGACTCCGGCAATTCCATCCTGCGGCCGATCCACTATCCGCCGATCACCGCCGACGACATTCCGAACGTGCGCGCCGGCGCGCACGAGGACATCAACCTGATCACGCTGCTGGTGGGCGCCAGCGCCGCCGGCCTGGAAGTGAAGTCGAAGCAGGGCGAGTGGGTGCCGTTCACTTCCGATGCGGACACCATCGTGGTGAACATCGGCGACATGCTGCAGCGCCTGACCAACCACGTGTATCCGTCCACCACGCACCGCGTGACCAATCCGCCGGGCGAGCAGGCGCGCCAGCCGCGCTATTCGGTGCCGTTCTTCCTGCACCCGAACCCGGACTTCCTGATCGACGTGCTGCCGTCCACGGTCACCGCGGACAATCCCAGCCGCTACCCCGAACCGATCACGGCGCAGGGCTATCTGGAAGAACGCCTGCGCGAGATCAAGCTGAAGTGACCGCCCGCCCGCGGGCCGTCATCGACCACCGCATGCACACGAGGAGCCGGCATGGCCCGGCGCTTCTTTTTCGTCCCGCGCTGCCGGCCTGATCAGTCCGCCTTGCGGATCTTCGACGAGTTGCGTGCCATCAGTTTCAGCCGGGTATTGTCCGGCAGGTGGCGGGTGATGCCGTGCAGCAGCCGGTAACGCCAGCCGGGCACCACGATCACCTGGCCGCGCTCGAGCGCGTCGATGCCGGCCCGGGCCACATCGTCCGCGTTCAACCAGAACCACTTTGGCAGTTTGTCCATCATGCCGCGGGTGCCGGTCACGTCATGGAATTCCGACCAGGTGAAGCCGGGGCACAGCACGGTGACGCGCACGCCACGGTCGGCGTTTTCCTGCGACAGCGATTCGCTGAACCTGATCAGGAAGGATTTCACCGCACCGTACAGGGTCTGCCCGTTGGCGCCGGGGATGAGTCCGGCCACCGAGGACACGTTGAGGATGCGGCCATCGGCAAAGCCGCGCAGCGACGGGAGCAGGCGCCAGGTCAGTTCGCATACGCTGCCGACCATCACCTGCAGGAAATCCGCGTGCACCTGCCAGGCATTGGCATGGTAGCGGCCCGGTACGCCATAACCGGCGTTGTTGACCAGGATGCGCACCTTCACGCCGCGACGCTCCAGTTCCGCCACCAGTCGCGCGGGCGCGCCGGCATCGGCCAGGTCCGCGGCGACCACCTCCACCGGCACCTGGGCGCGCAGCTCGCGGGCCAAGGCCTCCAGCCGGTCGATCCGGCGGGCGGTCAGCACCAAGGGGACGCCGCGGCGGGCGTACTCGCGGGCGATCTCGGCGCCGATGCCGCTGGAAGCGCCCGTGACGAGGGCGTGGCCGGCGTGGGTGCCTGAGGCAGGGACTGGGTCGGACATGCAGCGTTTTCCTGGCAGGCGAGGGGAAGTGCGCTGCCCACGATAGCGTGCGGCGAATCCCCTGGCCCGCTCCCGTGGGCGGGGACATCGGCTAGACTTGCGCGCCCAACTGGATAGGAATTGGTCTTATGCGTCGCAAGCTCGTAGCGGGAAACTGGAAGCTCCATGGCGATCGCGCATTCGCCACCGCGCTGATGGACGGGCTGGTCGCAGGGCTGCCGCTGGACGGGGTGGATGTGCTGATCCTGCCGCCGCTGCCCTACCTGGGCGAGCTGATCGAGGACTACGCGGACCGCGGTGTGCTCTTTGGCGCGCAGGATGTCAGCAGCAACGAGAAGGGGGCCTACACCGGCGAGGTCTCCGCGCGGATGCTGGTCGACGTGGGCGCGCGCTATGGCCTGGTGGGGCACTCCGAGCGGCGCCAGCACCACAACGAGAGCAGCGAATTCGTGGCGAAGAAGTTCCTCGCCGCCAAGCGCGCAGGACTGGTGCCGGTGCTGTGCGTGGGCGAGACCGAACAGCAGCGCAAGGACGGGCAGACCGAGTTCCGCATCCAGAAGCAGCTCGACGCCGTGTTCGACCTGGCGGGCCCGCAGGCCTTCGACGGGGCGGTGATCGCCTATGAGCCGGTCTGGGCCATCGGCACCGGTCTGACCGCCACGCCAGCGCAGGCGCAGGCGGTGCACGCATTCATCCGTGGCGAAGTGGCGGCGCGCGATGCTAGAATCGCCGATTCGTTGCCCCTGCTGTATGGCGGCAGCGTCAAGCCCGACAACGCCGCGGAACTGTTCGCGCAGCCTGATGTCGATGGAGGGCTGGTGGGCGGCGCCTCGTTGGACGCCCGGGATTTCCTGGCCATCGCGCAGGCGGCGGCCCGTCGGGGGTAACCCCGGCACGACCCATCCCGTGGGGCTGGGGCGACTCAACCGGTTGAGACTGATTCGAAATGTGGATGTTGATCCTGAATGTGGTTTACGTGCTGGTCGCCATCGCGATCATCGCGCTGGTGCTGATGCAGCGGGGTTCCGGGGCCCAGGCGGGTTCGGGCTTCGGCGCAGGCGCCTCCGGCACGGTGTTCGGCGCGCGCGGCGCGTCCAACTTCCTCTCCAAGAGCACCAAGTGGCTGGCCATCGCGTTCTTCGGCATCAGCCTGTTCATGGCCTGGTACGCGACCCACAGCGCCCGTCCCACCACCCAGCAGAACCTGGGCGTGATGACGCAGGTGCCGGCCGCCGGCACGGCCGTGGGCGAACTGCCCAAGCCGTCGTCCGTTCCCAGCGCCCCGGTGCAGGCGCCGGCCGCGCCGACGTCGGTGCCCGCGCTGCCACAGGATGCTGCGCCGGCCCCGGTGGTTCCGCCGGCCGCCGCGCCGGCACCCGCCACGGGCGAGCCGGCCCCGGCCACGCCGCCGCAGGGCGGTTGAGCACAGCTACAATGGCGCGGCTCGCCGGTCGCGCAGGTTTCAAAGCCCAGGTGGCGGAATTGGTAGACGCACTACCTTGAGGTGGTAGCGACGAAAGTCGTAGGGGTTCGAGTCCCCTCTTGGGCACCAGCATCAACGGCATCCGCGGCCGTCAGCGCGGAGGGCGGCGCAAACCGTCGCCTGCAATCGAAAAGCCCGCCGCACGGCGGGCTTTTTGTTGGCCGGATGCGCCTTTCGGTACGGGTAATCGTTTACTAGCGAGTTCACCAACCGTTACAATCCCGTTGATTCGTTGCCGGCCCGGTACGTATTGCGGAAGGGGGCAGCGGAACGGTTTCGCCATCGGGAGAGCCGGCGGCGGATCCCGTGTTGGATGCTGGCGGGATGCCCGGCCAACCAGGCACCCCTGCGCACCCGCGCAAGGTCGTGGCAGCGGTGGCCCGGCCCCTGGTGACATGCGACTCCTTCGCGGTCCGCACGCATGCTGCGTGTAGACTTCGCGCGGGACGATAGGACAAGAAGAGACGAGCGAGTGCTGGCCAATTACCTGCCCACCCTGTTGTTCCTGGTCGTCGCCACCGGTATCGGCATTGCGCTGATGGTGGCCGGTCGCTTCCTGGGCCCGCGTCGCCCGGACCTGCAGAAGCTGTCCCCCTACGAATGCGGCTTCGAGGCCTTCGAAGACGCGCGCATGAAGTTCGACGTGCGCTACTACCTGATCGCCATCCAGTTCATCGTCTTCGATCTGGAAATCATTTTCATCGTTCCGTGGACGCTGGTCTTCCAGGAACTCGGTCCGCGTGCGCTGGTCACGATGGGCCTGTTCGTGGGCATGCTGTTCCTCGGCTTCATTTACGTTTGGAAGAAGGGAGCGCTCGAATGGGAGTGATCCAGACCATCGACCGTCTGATGACCAACCCGATCCCGGAAGGGCGGGTGGATGACATCCTGCGCCCCGAAGGCGACAACCCGCTGCTGGAAAAGGGCTACGTGACCACCAGCGTCGATGCGCTGATGAACTGGGCACGCACCGGCTCGATGTGGCCGATGACCTTCGGCCTGGCCTGCTGCGCGGTCGAGATGATGCACGCCGGTACCTCGCGGCTGGATCTGGACCGTTACGGCGTGGTGTTCCGCCCGTCGCCGCGCCAGTCCGACGTGATGATCGTGGCCGGCACGCTGGTCAACAAGATGGCGCCGGCGCTGCGCAAGGTCTACGACCAGATGCCCGAGCCGAAGTGGGTGATCTCGATGGGCAGCTGCGCCAATGGTGGCGGCTACTACCACTACTCGTATTCCGTCGTGCGCGGTTGCGATCGCATCGTGCCGGTGGACGTGTACGTGCCCGGTTGCCCGCCCACGGCCGAAGCGCTGGTGTACGGCATCCTGCAGTTGCAGAAGAAGATCTGGCGCACACAGACCATCGCGCGCTGATCCGCCTCCCCCGAAGTCCCCCGACATCCCCCTTCAGAGCACGCCACGCCCCATGGCAGAGCAAGCTGCAAACTTCACCGATCAGCTGCGCACGCGTTTCGCGGGTGCCGTTGTCACCGTCGCCGAACCGCGCGGCGAAGTGACGCTGGAAGTCCCGTCGTCCTCCTGGCACGCGGTCTGCCTGGCGCTGCGCGATGAATTCGGTTTCGAGCAGGCCGTGGACGTGTGCGGCGTGGACTACCTGGGTTACGGCAGCGACGAGTGGGACACCTCGGACGTATCGTCCGGAGGCTTCAGCCGGGGCGTCGAGGGCTTCGGTCCCGGCCGCTTCAATTGGGCACAACGCCCGCAGGGCGCCTCCCAACCCAACCGCTTCGCCGTGGTGCTGCACCTGCTGTCCTACCAGCACAACCGTCGCCTGCGCGTGCGCTGCTTCGCGCCGGACGACGGACTGCCGGTGGTGGCGTCGGTCACCGGCATCTGGCCGGGCGTCGACTGGTTCGAGCGCGAGGCGTTCGACCTGTTCGGCATCATTTTCGAGGGCCACCCGGACCTGCGCCGCATCCTGACCGACTACGGTTTCGTCGGTCATCCGTTCCGCAAGGATTTCCCGCTGATCGGCAACGTCGAAGTTCGCTACGATGAAGAAAAGAAGCGCGTCGTGTACGAGCCGGTCACCTCGGTGGAGCCGCGCGTCGGCGTGCCGCGCGTGATCCGCGACGACGCCCGCTACCAGACCGCTGCCGGCGAAGCCGCGGCGCGCGAGGCCCAGGCATGAGCACTCCGCAATCCGGCGCTGCGTTCGCCAGCAATCCTGCCGAAGCCAGGCAGGAAATCCGCCCCATGGCCGCCGCAGGCGGCCAGGAAATCAGGAATTACACGCTGAACTTCGGCCCGCAGCATCCGGCCGCGCACGGCGTGCTGCGCCTGATCCTGGAAATGGACGGCGAGACCATCGTCCGCGCCGATCCGCACGTGGGCCTGCTGCACCGCGGTACCGAGAAGCTCGCCGAATCCAAGCCGTTCAACCAGTCGATCGGCTACATGGATCGCCTGGATTACGTGTCCATGATGTGCAACGAGCACGCCTACGTGCGCGCCATCGAGACCCTGATGGGCATCGAGGCGCCGGAGCGCGCGCAGTACATCCGCACGATGTTCGACGAGATCACACGCATCCTGAACCACCTGATGTGGGTCGGGTCGAACGCGCTCGACCTGGGCGCGATGGCCGTGATGCTGTACGCGTTCCGCGAGCGCGAAGAACTGATGGACTGCTACGAAGCCGTCAGCGGCGCGCGCATGCACGCGACCTACTACCGTCCGGGCGGCGTCTACCGCGACCTGCCGGACCGCATGCCGAAGTACAAGGAATCGCCCTGGCGCAAGGGCAAGGTGCTGAAGCAGTTCAACCAGGCGCGCGAGGGCTCGCTGCTCGACTTCCTGGAAGACTTCACCAACGAATTCCCCAAGCGCGTCGACGAGTACGAGACGCTGCTGACCGACAACCGCATCTGGAAGCAGCGCACCGTGGGCATCGGCGTGATCTCGCCGGAAGAGGCCCGCGCATGGGGCATGACCGGCGCGATGCTGCGCGGTTCGGGCATCGCCTGGGACCTGCGCAAGAAGCAGCCGTATGCCAAGTACGACACCGTCGATTTCGACATCCCGGTGGGCGTCAACGGCGACTGCTACGACCGTTACCTGGTGCGCGTGGCCGAGATGCGCCAGTCCAACCGCATCATCAAGCAGTGCGTGCAATGGCTGAAGGCCAATCCCGGCCCGGTCATGGTCCAGAACTTCAAGGTCGCGCCGCCCTCCCGCGAGGAGATGAAGGACGACATGGAAGCGCTGATCCACCACTTCAAGCTGTTCAGTGAAGGCTACTGCGTGCCCGCTGGCGAGACCTACGCCGCGGTGGAGGCACCGAAGGGCGAGTTCGCCTGCTACCTGGTGTCCGACGGCGCCAACAAGCCGTTCCGCCTGAAGCTGCGCGCGCCCGGCTTTGCACATCTTTCGTCGATGGACGCCATCGTCAAGGGGCACATGCTGCCCGACGTCGTGGCGATGATCGGTACTTATGACCTGGTATTTGGTGAGGTGGACCGATGAGGGCCACGAGTAATTTCGAGGCGGCGCAGAACGTCGATCCGCTGGTGGCGTTGAGCGACAAGACGCGCGCGCACATCGACCATTGGCTGACCAAGTTCCCGCCGGACCGCAAGCGTTCCGCGGTACTGCAGGGTCTGCATGCCGCGCAGGAGCAGAACCAGGGCTGGCTGACGGACGAGTTGATCGCCGCGGTCGCCAAGTACCTGGACCTGCCGCCGGTGTGGGCGTACGAAGTCGCCAGCTTCTACTCGATGTTCGAAACCGAGAAAGTCGGCCGCAACAACGTCGCGTTCTGCACCAACATCAGCTGTTGGCTCAATGGCGCCGAGGATCTGGTCGCGCATGCGGAGAAGAAGCTCGGCTGCCGGCTGGGCGAATCCACGGCGGACGGGCGCGTCTATCTAAAGCGCGAAGAAGAGTGCGTGGCTGCCTGTTGCGGCGCGCCGGTCGTGGTCATCAATGGCCATTACCACGAGAAGCTGACGCCGGCGAAGGTCGACGAGCTGCTGGACGGGCTGGAGTAAGCACATGGCAGGCCATTCTCACTATTCCGAAGGCTACGGCCCGGTCGGCCCCGCTCCCAAGGAGCACCAGGCCGTCTACACCACGCTGCACTTCGACAAGCCGTGGTCGTATGAGAACTACCTGAAGACCGGCGGCTATGCCGCGCTGCGCCGGATCATCGAGGAGAAGATCCCGCCGGCCGACGTCGTCGAGATGGTCAAGCAGTCCGGCCTGCGTGGCCGCGGCGGCGCGGGTTTCCCCACCGGCCTGAAGTGGAGCTTCATGCCCAAGGGCGACATGCAGAAGTACATCCTCTGCAATTCGGACGAATCCGAGCCGGGCACCGCCAAGGACCGCGACATCCTGCGCTACAACCCGCATGCGGTGATCGAGGGCATGGCGATCGCCTGCTACGCCACCGGCTCCACCGTGGGCTACAACTACCTGCGCGGCGAGTTCCACCACGAGCCCTTCGAGCACCTGGAAGAAGCCACCGCCGAAGCTTACAAGCATGGCTGGCTGGGCAAGAACATCCTCGGCTCGGGCGTGGACATCGACCTGTACAACGCGCTCGGCGCGGGTGCGTACATCTGCGGCGAAGAGACCGCGCTGATGGAGTCGCTGGAAGGCAAGAAGGGCCAGCCGCGCTTCAAGCCGCCGTTCCCGGCCAACTTCGGCCTGTACGGCAAGCCGACCACGATCAACAACACCGAGACCTACGCGTCGGTGCCCGCCATCGTGCGCAACGGCGCCGAGTGGTTCATGAACCTGGGCAAGCCCAACAACGGCGGCTGCAAGATCTTCTCGGTCTCCGGCCACGTGGCGAAGCCGGGCAACCATGAAATCCGTCTGGGCACGTCGTTTGCCGAGCTGCTGGAACTCTGCGGCGGCATGCGCGAAGGCCGCAAGCTCAAGGCCGTCATCCCGGGCGGCTCCTCGATGCCGGTGCTGCCGGGCGAGGTGATGATGGGTCTGACGATGGACTACGACAGCATCCAGAAGGCCGGTTCGGGCCTCGGATCGGGCGCGGTCATCGTGATGGACGACACCACCTGCATGGTGCGTGCGTGCCAGCGCATCGCGCGCTTCTACTACAAGGAAAGCTGCGGCCAGTGCACGCCGTGCCGCGAAGGCACAGGCTGGATGTACCGCATGCTGACCCGCGTGGCCGAGCACAAGGCCACGATCGAGGACCTGCAGACGCTGCGCGCGGCGGCGGGCCAGATCGAAGGCCACACCATCTGCGCGTTCGGCGAAGCCGCCGCGTGGCCGGTGCAGGGCATGCTGCGCCATTTCTGGCACGAATTCGAATACGCGATCGTCAACAAGCGTTTCCTCGTCGATGACGAGCGCGACGGTACGGTGGTCCGTTCCAATCTGGAGGTGGCCGCGTGAGTGCGCAGCCCGTGAATCCCAACCTGCCGCCCGACCACGTCACCGTCTTCATCGACGGGCAGGAACTGGCCGCGCCCAAGGGTTCGATGATCATCCAGGCCGCCGACAAGGCGGGCATTCCGATCCCGCGCTTCTGCTACCACGAGAAGCTGCCGATCGCCGCCAACTGCCGCATGTGCCTGGTGGAAGTGGAGAAGATGCCGAAGCCCGCGCCGGCCTGCGCCACGCCGGTGATGGACGGCATGAAGATCGCCACGCGCAGCGACAAGGCGTTGAAGTCGCAGCGCAACGTGATGGAATTCCTGCTGATCAACCATCCGCTGGACTGCCCGATCTGCGACCAGGGCGGCGAGTGCGAGCTGCAGGATCTCTCGCTCGGGTATGGCCGTTCGGTCAGCCGCTTCCAGGAACGCAAGCGCGTGGTGCCCGACGAGGACATCGGTCCGCTGGTCGCCACCGAGATGACCCGCTGCATCCAGTGCACGCGCTGCGTGCGCTTCACCGCGGACGTCGCCGGCACCTATGAGCTGGGCGGCATGTACCGCGGCGAGAACCTGCAGATCGGCACCTACGACGGCAAGCCGCTGACCACCGAAATCTCCGGCAACGTCATCGACGTCTGCCCGGTGGGCGCGCTGACCAACAAGGTGTTCCAGTTCCGCGCCCGTCCGTGGGAACTCATCGCGCGCGAATCCGTCGGTTTCCATGACGCGATGGGTTCCAACATGTTCTACCACTCGCGCCGCGGTGAAGTGCTGCGCGCGGTGCCGCGCGAGAACGAAGCGGTCAACGAGTGCTGGCTGTCCGACCGCGACCGCTATTCGCACCAGGGCCTGTACGCCGACGACCGTGCGGTCAAGCCGCTGAAAAAGGTGGATGGCGAATGGCGCGAAGTGTCCTGGGCCGAAGCTCTGGCTGCCGCCGCCGACATCCTGCGCGCAAACCGGGGCGACAGCCTCGGCGTGCTGGCGCATCCGGCGGTGTCCAATGAAGAAGGCGGGCTGCTGGCGAAGCTAGCCGCAGGCCTGGGCACCGGCAACCTGGACCACCGCATCAACAACCGCGACTTCTCCGATGGCGCAGTGGCCGAGCCGTTCGCGCTGCCGCTGGCGGAGATCGAACAGGCCGACGTCATCGTGCTGTTCGGCACCAACATCCGCCACGAACTGCCATTGCTGCACCAGCGCATCCGCAAGGCCGTCCGCAAGGGCGCCCGCGTGCACGTGGTGAATCCGGTCGACTTCGACTTCGCCTTCAGCCTGGCGGGCAAGCAGATCGTCGCGCCGTCGCAGCTGGGCGAGGCATTGAACGGCGCCGCGCTGCGCGATGCCGCCACGTCGGCCAACCGCGCCGTGGTGATCGTCGGTGGCATCGTCGAGAACCATCCGCAGGCCGCCACATTGCGCGCCGCCGCCGGCGATTTCGCCGCTGCGACCGGCGCATCGCTGTGCCGCATTCCGCAGGGTGCCAACGCCGTCGGCCTGGCGCGCCACGGCGTGCTGCCGAGCGGTCGCGACGTGGCCGGCATGTTCGCCGAGCCGCGCAACGCCTATGTCATCTACGGCATCGAGCCGGGTCTGGATTTCGCCGACACGCCGGCCGCCACCAAGGCGCTGGTATCGGCGAAGGTCGTGGCGTTCAGCCATTTCGCCTGCAAGTCCACGCGCGATGTCGCGGACGTGATTCTGCCGATCGGTGCGTTGCCGGAAATCGAGGGCACGCTGACCAACCTGGATGGCCGTGACCAGCGCACGCAAGCAGCCGGCAAGCTGCCGGGCGAGGCGCGCGAAGGCTGGCGCGTGCTGCGCGCCCTGGGTGGCGAGCTGCAGCTGGCGGGCTTCGAGTTCACTGACCTGGCCGGCGCGCGCGCCGCGATCGGCGATGGGGCCACCGTGGCCACTATCGCCAGGTCGCCGGCGGTCGCAGCAGCGGGCGACGGCCTGCAACTGGCGCTGAGTTACGCCATCTACCGCACCGACGGCACCGTGCGCCGGGCCAAGGCGCTGCAGGAGCATCCGTTGAACGTGGGTGCCCGCATCGTGCTGAATCCGGCCGACGCGCAGGCGGCGGGCGTGACCGGCGGGCAGGTGGCCAAGGTCGCCAACGGCAGCGGCACCGCGACCCTGCCGGTGGTGGTGGACGCGCGCGTCGCCCAAGGCGCGGCGTGGATCGAATGCGGCTACGGCGCGACGGCGCCGCTGGGTGCAGGACGTGTCACGGTGGTGAGCGCATGAACGAGCTGTTGATCAACGCCGTCGGCCCCCTGCGCGAGTGGTTCTTCGGGCTGGGCGACATCGGCATGGTGCTGTGGATCGTGCTGAAGATCCTGATGATCGCCATGCCGGTGATCATCTCGGTCGCGTTCTACGTGGTGTGGGAGCGCAAGCTGATCGGCTGGATGCACGTGCGCCACGGGCCGATGTACGTGGGCATGGGCATCTTCCAGGCCTTCGCCGACGTCTTCAAGCTGCTGTTCAAGGAAATCATCCAGCCCAGCAGCGCGCAGAAGACCATGTACATCCTGGCGCCGCTGATCACGCTGGCGCCGGCCTTCGCCGCCTGGGCGGTGGTGCCGTTCGACTACCAGCTGGTACTGTCCAACGCGAACGCCGGCCTGCTGTACCTGCTGGCGATGACCTCGCTGGGCGTGTACGGCATCATCATCGCCGGCTGGGCCTCGAACTCGAAGTATGCCTTCCTCGGCGCGATGCGCTCGGCCGCGCAGGTCGTCAGCTACGAGATCGCGATGGGCTTCGCGCTGGTGGGCGTGCTGATCGCCGCCGGCAGCCTGAACCTGACCGACATCGTGATGGCGCAGTCGGGCAACGCCGGCTTCTTCGAGTGGTTCTGGCTGCCGCTGTTCCCGCTCTTCATCGTCTACTGGGTGTCCGGCGTCGCCGAAACCAACCGCTCGCCGTTCGACGTGGTGGAAGGCGAATCGGAAATCGTCGCCGGCCACATGGTGGAGTATTCGGGTGCGGCGTTCGCGCTGTTCTTCCTGGCCGAATACGCCAACATGATCCTGGTCAGCTTCCTGGTGTCGCTGTTCTTCCTGGGCGGCTGGCTGAGCCCGCTGCAGGGCTGGATCACCGCCGACGTGTCGCCATGGATCAACTGGATCTGGGCCGGCGGCTGGCCGTGGCTGCTGCTGAAGGTGCTGTTCTTCGCCAGCGCCTACATCTGGTTCCGCGCCAGCTTCCCGCGCTACCGCTACGACCAGATCATGCGGCTGGGATGGAAGGTGTTCATTCCGCTCACGATCTTCTGGATCGCGGTGACGGCGTTGCTGGTGTTCTTCGGCGTGTTCGAGAAGGGTGTGTAAATGAACAAGGTTGTGCACTACTTCAAGAGCCTGATGCTGCTGGAACTGCTGCAGGGCCTGTGGCTGACGCTGAAGTACACCTTCAAGCCGAAGTACACGCTGATGTACCCGATGGAGAAGTTCCCGCAGTCGCCGCGTTTCCGTGGCCTGCATGCGCTGCGCCGCTATCCCAACGGGGAAGAGCGCTGCATCGCCTGCAAGCTGTGCGAAGCGGTGTGCCCGGCGCTGGCCATCACCATCGATTCGGCCCCGCGCGAGGACGGCACCCGCCGCACCACCCGCTACGACATCGACCTGTTCAAGTGCATCTACTGCGGCTTCTGCGAGGAAAGCTGCCCGGTGGATTCGATCGTGGAAACGCACGTGCTGGAGTACCACTTCGACAAGCGTGGCCAGAACATCGTGACCAAGCCGCAGCTGCTGGCGATCGGCGACCGGCTGGAAGCCGAGATCGCCGAACGCCGCGCCGCCGACGCCGCCTTCCGCTGAGGTCCAAAGAATGGATTGGGTTTTGATCAGCTTCTACGCCTTCGCCACCGTCGCGGTCGTCGCCGCGGGCGCGGTGATCAGCGTGCGCAACCCGGTGCATGCCGTGCTGTGCCTCATCCTGACGTTCTTCTCCGTGGCCTGCACCTGGCTGCTGGTGGGCGCGGAGTTCCTGGGCGTGGCCCTGATCCTCGTCTACGTGGGCGCGGTGATGGTGCTGTTCCTGTTCGTGGTGATGATGCTGGACATCGACATCGTCAAGATCCGCGAGGGCTGGGTGAAGTTCCTGCCGCTGGGCCTGCTGGTCGCGGTGGTCATGCTGGGCCAGATGCTGGTGCTGATCGGCATCAAGGCGCGCACCGCGACGCCGTTCCCCGACAACGCCGCCTCGGCGGCCGCCGACGCGTCCAACACCGCATGGCTGGCGCGCACGCTGTTCACCGAATTCCTGCTGCCGTTCGAGTTCGCGGCGGTGATCCTGACGGTGGCCGTGGTGGCCGCGGTGATGCTGACGCTGCGCAAGCGCACCGGCATCAAGACGCAGGACCCCGGCGAGCAGTCGCGCGTGAAGGCGAGCGATCGCCTCCGGATGGTCAAGATGGACGCCGAGAAGCCGGTGCGCGAAGCGCCGTCCACGCCGGCGGGCGAAGGGGAGGGTACGCCATGATTACGGTCGGTCATCTGCTGGCGCTGGGCGCGGTGCTGTTCTGCATCAGCCTGGCGGGCATCTTCCTGAACCGCAAGAACGTCATCGTGCTGCTGATGTCGATCGAACTGATGCTGCTGTCGGTCAACATCAACTTCGTCGCCTTCTCGCGGGAGCTGGGCGATGCGGCCGGGCAGATCTTCGTGTTCTTCATCCTGACCGTGGCTGCGGCCGAGGCCGCCATCGGCCTGGCGATCCTGGTCACCCTGTTCCGCACCCGGCGCACGATCAACGTGGCCGAAGTCGATACGCTCAAAGGCTGATGCACTGATGACTGGTCTGGAACTCAACGGCGTACTGCCAGCCATTTCCAAGAACGTGCTGCTGGCCATCGTGCTGGCGCCGCTGCTGGGCAGCATCATCGCCGGCCTGTTCGGGCGGCAGGTGGGGCGTGCCGGCGCGCACACCGTCACCATCCTGGGCGTGGCGGCGAGCTGCGCGCTTTCCGGCTGGGTGCTGTACCAGCTGGTCGCGCTGGGCGCTTCCCCGTTCAACCAGAACCTGTACACCTTCTTCGAAGTCGGCGGCTACAGCGGACATGTCGGTTTCATGATCGACAAGCTGACGGCGATGATGATGGTGGTGGTGACCTTCGTGTCGCTGCTGGTGCACGTGTACACCATCGGCTACATGGCCGAGGATCCCGGCTACCAGCGCTTCTTCAGCTATATCTCGCTGTTCACCTTCAGCATGCTGATGCTGGTGATGAGCAACAACTTCCTGCAGCTGTTCTTCGGCTGGGAGGCGGTGGGCCTGGTGTCCTACCTGCTGATCGGTTTCTGGTTCAAGCGTCCGACCGCGATCTTCGCCAACATGAAGGCGTTCCTGGTCAACCGTGTCGGCGATTTCGGCTTCCTGCTGGGCATCGGCTGCGTGCTGCTGATGTTCGGCACGCTGGACTACGCCACGGTGTTCGCCAATGCCCCGATGCTGGCGGGCAAGGCGATTCCCGTGTGGTCCGGCGCCGTCAGCCTGTTCGGCGAGACCTGGCAGGTGCTTGACCAGCCGGTCATCTGGTCGATCGCGACGCTGACCTGCATCTGCCTGTTCATCGGCGCGATGGGCAAGTCGGCGCAGGTGCCGCTGCATGTGTGGCTGCCCGATTCGATGGAAGGCCCGACGCCGATCTCCGCGCTGATCCATGCCGCGACGATGGTCACCGCCGGCATCTTCATGGTGGCGCGCATGTCGCCGCTGTTCGAGCTGTCGCAGACGGCGCTGGACTTCGTGCTCTTCATCGGTGCGACCACGGCGCTGTTCACCGGCCTGATCGGCATCGTGCAGAACGACATCAAGCGCGTGGTGGCGTATTCCACGCTGTCGCAGCTGGGTTACATGACCGTCGCGCTGGGCGTGTCGGCGTACTCGGCGGCGGTGTTCCACCTGATGACGCACGCCTTCTTCAAAGCGCTGCTGTTCCTGGCGGCCGGCTCGGTCATCATCGGCATGCACCACGAACAGGACATGCGGAAGATGGGTGGCCTGCGCAAGTACATGCCCATCACCTGGATCACCAGCCTGATCGGCACGCTGGCGCTGGTCGGTACGCCGTTCTTCTCCGGCTTCTACTCGAAGGACACCATCATCGAGGCGGCCAAGCACCACCAGGAGGTGGCGCACGAGTTCAACAGCAAGCTGGCCGAGCTGGGCACGATGGCGCCGCAGGGCATCAACGGCCCCAGCGAATGGATCGCCACCTACGGCTACTGGGCCATCCTGCTGGGCGTGTTCGTGACCAGCTTCTACAGCTTCCGCCTGCTGTACCTGACCTTCCACGGCAAGGAGCGCTTCCGTGACGCCCATGCCGGCCACGGTCATGGCCACGACGCACACCATGACCATGCCGACGAAGGTCATGCGCACGACGAGCATGCCCACGACGATCACGGCCATGGCCACCATGGGGCGCACGAGCCGCACGAATCCCCCTGGGTGGTCACGCTGCCGCTGATCCTGCTGGCGATTCCTTCGATCCTCATCGGTTATTTCACCGTCGGCCCGATGCTGTTCGGCACCGACTGGACGGGGCATCACGAACAGTTGCCGTTCTTCCTGGGCGCGATCGACTTCATCACGCCGTCCTCGGACACGGTGGCGGCGTTGAAGGCGGAGCTCTGGCACGGTCCCGCCAAGTACGCGGTGCACGGCATGCAGGCCGCGCCGTTCTGGCTGGCGTTGGGCGGCTTCGTCCTGGCGTCGGTCCTGTATCTCTGGAAGACCGAATGGCCGGCCAAGCTGCGCAGGTTCTTCGCGCTGCCGGTCCGCATCCTGGAGAACAAGTACGGCATGGACGACCTGTGGATCGGCGGCTTCGCCGGCGGCGGCGTCAAGCTGGGCAAGGTCTCGCGCGCCATCGACACGCACGTGATCGACGGTGCGGCGGTCAACGGCACGGCGCGGCTGATCGACCTGGGCGCGCAGCTGCTGCGGCGTACGCAATCCGGTTACCTGTACCACTATGCCTTCGCGATGATCCTGGGCCTGATCGCCCTGCTGGCCGTGATCATCGAGTTCTGGCAGTAACGACCTGACAGCAATGCCGTGGCAATGACTGTCCTGGCGACGAACTAAACGGATACCACAACGTGTCGAACTGGCCCCTGCTGAGTGTTTTGATCTGGTTGCCCATCCTGGGTGGCGCGCTGGTGCTTGCGTTGGGCAACGCCCGCGCCAATGCCGCCCGCTGGCTGGGCTTCGCGATCGCGGTGCTGACCTTCGTCTTCAGCCTGGGCCTGCTGACCGGCTTCGACCGTGCCAACCCGGGCCTGCAGTTCGTCGAAAGCCACGCCTGGATCTCCAGCTTCGACATCTACTACAACGTCGGCGCCGATGGCATCGCGGTGGCGCTGCTGCTGCTGAACACCCTGATCACCGTGCTGACCCTGGCCGGCGCCTGGGGCTCGGTGAACAAGCGCGTGTCGCAGTACGTGGCCGCGTTCCTGATCCTGGAAGGCCTGACCAACGGCATCTTCGCGGCCAGCGACGCCATGCTGTTCTACGTGTTCTTCGAAGCGATGCTGGTGCCGATGTTCCTGATCATCGGCGTCTGGGGCGGCCCGCGCCGCATCTATGCCTCGCTGAAGTTCTTCCTGTACACCTTCCTCGGTTCGGTGCTGATGCTGGTCGGGCTGGTGTACCTGTACATCAAGGGCGGCAGCTTCCAGCTGGCGGACCTGTACGCCATGCCGCTGGATGCGAAGGAGCAGATGTGGCTGTTCTTCGCCTTCCTGATCGCCTTCGCGGTCAAGATCCCGATGTTCCCGGTGCATACCTGGCTGCCGGATGCGCACGTGGAAGCACCGACCGCGGGCTCGGTGATCCTGGCGGCCATCGCGCTGAAGATCGGTGGTTATGGCCTGTTGCGCTTCAGCCTGCCGATCGTGCCGGATGCCGGCCACGAATGGGCGACCTTCGTCATCGTGCTGTCGCTGATCGCGGTGGTCTACGTGGGCCTGGTGGCGCTGGTGCAGGACGACATGAAGAAGCTGATCGCCTATTCGTCGGTCTCGCACATGGGTTTCGTCACGGTGGGCATCTTCATCGCGTTCGGGCTGGTGCGTGATTACGGCAATCTGGACGGCGCCCGCCTCGGCCTGCAGGGTGCGATGGTGCAGATGATCAGCCACGGTTTCATTTCCGGCGCCATGTTCACCTGCGTCGGCGTGCTGTACGACCGCATGCACACGCGCATGATCAAGGACTACGGCGGCGTGGTGAACACCATGCCCTGGTTCGCCGCGTTCTTCGTGCTGTTCGCCATGGCCAATTCGGGCCTGCCGGGCACCAGCGGCTTCGTCGGCGAGTTCATGGTCATCCTGGCGAGCTTCCAGAAGCACCCGCTGATCGCGTTCTTCGCGGCCACCACGCTGGTGATCGGCGCCGCCTACACGCTGTGGCTGGTCAAGCGCGTGATCTTCGGTGAGGTGGCCAACAGCCACGTGGCCGAACTGAAGGACGTCAACCTGCGCGAAGCGCTGGTGCTGGGTGGTTTCGCGGTGGGCGTGCTGGCGCTGGGCCTGTATCCCAAGCCGCTGACCGACCTGATGGAGCCCTCGATCGCGCAACTGGCGATGCAGCTCGCCAACAGCAAGCTGTAAGGACGAATGATGACGACGCCGATGCCAATCTCCGCCGCCGACCTGCAGCCGCTGCTGCCGGAGCTGATCCTGATCGGGGGCGCCTTCGCGCTGCTGATGCTGGACCTGTTCCTGGACAACGCGCGCCGCGTGATCACCCATGGGCTGTCGCTGCTGGTCATCGCGGTGGTGGTCTGGATGCTGGCCACGGGCGTGGGCGGACAGGGCACGGTGTTCAGCGGCATGTTCGTGCGCGACACCCTGGCCGACGTCAGCAAGCTGGTGATCGTCGCCGTCAGCGGCCTGTCGCTGGTCTATGCGTGGCCCTACCTGCGTGAGCGCGACCTCTATCCCGGCGAAGTGCCGGTGCTGGTGCTGCTGGCCACGGCCGGCATGATGATGATGGTTTCGGCCGGCAGCCTGGTGATGGTGTACCTGGGCCTGGAGTTGCTGGCGCTGTGTTCGTACGCACTGGTCGCGCTGAACCGCGATGACGGCCTGTCGTCGGAAGCGGCGATGAAGTACATCGTGCTCGGCTCGCTGGCCTCCGGTCTGCTGCTGTACGGCATGTCGCTGGTCTACGGCGCCACCGGCTCGCTGCACTTGCCGGCCATCTTCGAAGCCACCAGCCAGGCGCTGGCCGGCGGCGAAGACCGCCTGCTGCTGTTCACCGGCGTGGTGTTCATGGTCGCCGGCGTGGCGTTCAAGCTGGGCGCGGCGCCGTTCCACATGTGGCTGCCCGACGTCTACCAGGGCGCGCCGACGCCGGTGACGCTGTTCATCAGTTCGGCGCCCAAGCTGGCGGCCTTCGGCATGGCGTTCCGCCTGCTGCAGGACGGCGTGGGTCCGGCGGGTGCGCAGTGGCAATGGCTGCTGGCCGGCCTGGCCACGGCTTCGCTGGTCATCGGCAACGTCATCGCCATCGCGCAGACCAACCTCAAGCGCATGCTGGCCTATTCGACGGTGTCGCACGTGGGCTTCCTGCTGGTCGGTTTCGCCGGCGGCGGCGAAGCGGGGTATGCCGCGTCGCTCTTCTACGGCATCTGCTATGCCCTCATGTCGGCTGCCGCGTTCGGCGCCATCATCGTGCTGTCGCGGCAAGGCTTTGAGGCCGACCGGATCGACGACTTCAAGGGCCTGAATGCCCGCAATCCATGGCAGGCCGGCCTGGTGCTGTGCGTGATGGCGTCGCTGGCCGGCATTCCGCCGTTCCTGGGCTTCTGGGCCAAGCTGGTCGTGCTGAGCGCGGCCGTCAATGGCGGCTTCCTGTGGCTGGCGCTGGTCGGCGTGATCTGTGCGGTGGTCGGTGCGTTCTACTACCTGCGCATCATCAAGGTGATGTACTTCGACGAGCCGGTCGGCGAGATTCCGCCGCCGCGTGCCGATCGCGTGGTGCCGATCGTGTTCGGCGTCAACGCGCTGTCCCTGCTGGCGCTGGGCATCTTCTGGAGCCCGATCATGGCGTGGTGCAAGCTGGCCTTTGCGGGCTGAGCCGCACGCCCCACCGTGTTTTAGGGCCGGCATCCGCATTGCCGGCCCGATGATGAACGCTTCGTTGCAGAAGATTGCCAATCAAGGCTTGCAATAAACCGGCGTATTCATCATAATTTCGCTTCTGCTGCGGGGTGGAGCAGTCTGGCAGCTCGTCGGGCTCATAACCCGAAGGTCGCAGGTTCAAATCCTGCCCCCGCTACCAAGTTTTCAAGTCCGGGAAATCCCATCATCAGGGGCTTCCCACCATGAAGGCTCGGGCAAAGGAAGACGCATGTTCCCGTCTTCCAACCGAAATCCAGCGTATCGGACAAGGGGCCCAGCGGGCCCCTTGTTGTTTTCCGCACTCTGAAACCCGGCACAGGACAACCGTGAGCGAAAAGGCCAACCAAATCGCCCATCTGCTTGCCCCCACCGTGCAGGCCCTCGGCCTGGAACTGCTGGGTGCGGAATATCTGCCGGCTCCCGGCAGCGCCACACTGCGTCTCTACATCGATGTGCAGGAAAGCGAGCGTGAAACCCGCTTCGTCAACATCGAGGACTGCGAGGCGGTGAGCCGCGAAGTCTCGGCGCAGCTGGACGTGGAGGATCCCATCACCGGCAACTACACGCTGGAGGTGTCGTCGCCCGGCGTGGACCGTCCGCTGTTCAGCCTGGAACACTACACGCGCTTCGTCGGCGAATCGGCCAAGGTGGTGCTGAAGCTGCCGCAGGACGGCCGCCGTCGCCTGCAGGGCCGGATCAGCCGGATCGAGGGCGAAAACGTCGTTTTCACGGTCGACGATGTCGAGCTGGTGGTGTCGTTCGATAATATCGACAAGGGTCGCCTGGTCCCCGACTGGGCTGCCCTGGGCCTGGCGCCTGAAAAGCCCGGTGCCGGCGCGGGACGCAAGCCGAAGCCGAAGCCCGACGCAAAACCGAATTCCAGGGCCGGTGCCGCCAAGCGCGTCCCGGCCAAGAAAAGCAAGAGCAAACCCAACCAACCGGCGGCCGGCAAGCCGCGCGCGGAGTGATCAATGAGTAAGGAATTGTTGCTGGTGGTGGATGCGGTCGCCAACGAAAAGGGCGTGCCGCGCGAAGTGATCTTCGATGCGATCGAAGCCGCATTGGCGTCCGCCGCCAAGAAGCGCTACATGGACCAGGACGTGCAGGTGCGCGTCACCATCGACCACAAGGACGGCAGCTACGAAACGTTCCGCCGCTGGGAAGTGGTGGCCGATGACGTGGTGATGGAATCCCCGGACCGCCAGATCCGCCTGATGGACGCCGTCGACGAGAGCGATGGCGCCGAAGTGGGCGACTGGATTGAGGAAAAGATCGAGAACCCCGATTTCGGCCGCATCGCCGCGCAGGCCGCCAAGCAGGTCATCGTGCAGCGCGTCCGCGAAGCCGAGCGCGCGCAGGTGGTCGATGCATGGAAGGATCGCGTGGGCGAACTGGTCACCGGCGTGGTCAAGCGCGCCGAGCGCGGCAACATCTACGTGGACCTGGGCGGCAACGCCGAGGCCTTCATCCCGAAGGACAAGGGCATCCCGCGCGACGTGCTGCGCGCCGGCGACCGCGTCCGCGGCTACCTGTTCGACGTGCGTTACGAACCGCGCGGCCCGCAGCTGTTCATCAGCCGCGCCGCCCCGGAATTCATGATCGAGCTGTTCAAGCTGGAAGTGCCGGAAGTGGGCCAGGGCCTGGTCGAGATCAAGGCCTGCGCACGCGACCCGGGCGACCGTGCCAAGATCGCCGTGCTCGCGCATGACACCCGCACCGATCCCATCGGCGCCTGCATCGGCATGCGCGGTTCGCGCGTGCAGGCCGTGAGCAACGAGCTGAACGGCGAGCGCGTGGACATCGTGCTGTGGAACGACAATCCGGCCACCTTCGTCATCAATGCGATGGCGCCGGCGGAAGTGCAGTCCATCATCGTTGATGAAGAGAAGCACTCGATGGACCTGGCCGTGGCGGAAGACCGCCTGGCGCAGGCCATCGGCAAGGGCGGGCAGAACGTCCGCCTGGCGAGCCGCCTGACCGGCTGGCAGCTCAACGTGATGACCCAGGACCAGGTGGCCGCCAAGTCGGAGGCCGAACAGGCCGTTGCCCGCCAGCTGTTCATGGACAAGCTGGAAGTGGACGAGGAGATCTCGGCCATCCTGGTCAGCGAAGGCTTCAGCACGGTCGAGGAAATCGCCTACGTGCCGGTCGGCGAACTGCTGGCGGTGGAAGGCTTCGACGAGGACATCGTCGAGGAGCTGCGTTCCCGGGCCCGCGACGCGCTGCTCAACGAGGCGCTGGCCGAGGAAGAGGGCCTGGAAGAGAACCAGCCGGCCGACGACCTGCTGGCGCTGGAGGGCATGGACGAGGAAACCGCTTACGCGCTGGCCTCGCACGGCGTCCGCACCAGCGAGGACCTGTCCGACCTGGCCGCCGACGAGGTGGTCGAGTTCGGCATCGAGGGGCTGGACGAGGGCCGCGCCGCGGCGTTGATCCTGGCCGCCCGCGCCGAAGAGATCGCCCGTCTGGAGCGCGGCGCATGAGCGCCGCCCCGGCCCGCCTGGACCGCGGCCCATGAGCCACCAATGAACGCCGCCCTGGCACCCGCAGGGCTTAGAATCCGCACCATAGAAAAGCTGCGCTTCCTGGCCCATCGCGGGGAGGCGCAACACAGAACCTAGGATCCGAATGTCGCAGCAAACCACCATCCGCAAACTGGCTGAACTGGTCAACACGCCGGTCGAGAAACTTCTGGAGCAGCTGGCCGAGGCCGGCATGAGCTTCAGCGGTCCCGACCAGGTCGTGACCAGCATGGAAAAAGTGAAGCTGCTCGGCTTCCTGAAGCGCTCCCACGGCAAGGCCGAAACGCCTGCGGATGACGCCGCGCCGAAGAAGATCACCCTGGCCCGCCGCAAGGTGCAGGAAGTGACCGTCGCCGCCGGCCGCACCAAGACCACGGTCAACGTGGAAGTGCGCCAGAAGCGCACCTACGTGAAGCCCGCCGATTCCGAGCTGGTCACCACCAACTGGCAGAACGAGGCCGATCCGGAGCGCGCGGAGATCCTGCGCAAGCTGGAGGAGTCCCGCCAGCGCAACCTGGAAGAACAGCAGCGCCTGGCCCAGGACGACGCCCGCCGCGCCGAGGAACTGGAGCGCCGTCGCCAGGAAGAAGCCGCCGTGCGCGCCGAAGCCGAGGCCGCCCGTGCGCAGGCCGAAGCGGAAGCCGCCGCCCTGGCCGCCGGTGCCACCCCCGTGGACGGCGACGAGGCCGCGCCGCGTCCGGCCAAGCCGACCCCCGGCCACCATGTGCCCAAGCCGCCGGTCCGCAAGGATCCGCCGCGCGTGGACGACCGCAACGCGGCGGCCGCCAAGCACAAGACCCGGGGTTCGCACGCGATGGTGGCCGGTGTCGAGGACGACGACAGCACCAGCCGCTTCGCCGGCCAGCTGCACCTGTCCGCCGCCGATCGTGCCCGTCGTGGCGCCTCGCGCGGCAAGCCCAAGCCCAAGCGCCACATGGAACAGAGCCGTGGCGGCAGCGGCAGCCATGGTTTTGAACGCCCCACCGCACCGGTCGTGCGCGAAGTGGCCATCGGCGAAACCATCACCGTGGCCGACCTGGCGCAGAAGCTCGCGCTGAAGGGCGGTGACGTGGTGAAGGCGCTGTTCAAGATGGGCGTGATGGCCACCATCACCCAGAGCATCGATCACGACACCGCGGCGCTGATCACCGAGGAACTGGGCCACAAGCCCGTGCGCGCCGACGCCAACGACGTCGAGAGCGAACTGCTGGCGCATACCGAGGAAGTGCAGGGCGACAGGATCCCGCGTCCGCCGGTGGTCACCATCATGGGTCACGTCGACCATGGCAAGACCTCGCTGTTGGACTACATCCGCCGCACCAAGATCGCCAGCGGCGAAGCCGGCGGCATCACCCAGCACATCGGCGCGTACCACGTGGAAACGCCGAAGGGCGTCATCAGCTTCCTGGATACCCCGGGCCACGCCGCGTTCACCGCGATGCGCGCCCGTGGCGCCAAGCTGACCGACATCGTGGTGCTGGTGGTCGCGGCCGATGACGGCGTCATGCCGCAGACCCGCGAAGCCATCCAGCATGCCAAGTCGGCCAAGGTGCCGCTGATCGTCGCGGTCAACAAGATCGACAAGTCCGATGCCGACCCGCTGCGCGTGAAGAACGAACTGCTGGCCGAGGAAGTGGTCGCCGAAGACTTCGGTGGCGACACCCAGATGGTGGAGATCTCCGCCAAGACGGGCCAGGGCGTGGACGACCTGCTGGACGCCATCTCCATCCAGGCCGAAGTGCTGGAACTCAAGGCCGTCGTCGACGGCCGCGCCACCGGCGTGGTCATCGAGTCCTCGCTGGACAAGGGCCGCGGCCCGGTCGCCACCGTGCTGGTACAGCAGGGCACCCTGAAGAAGGGCGACTACCTGGTCTGCGGCGTGCAGTACGGCCGCGTGCGTGCGCTGTTCGACGAGACCGGCGGCCAGCCGCCGTCGGCCGGCCCGTCCATCCCGGTGCAGGTGCTGGGCCTGTCCGGCGTTCCCGAGGCCGGCGACGATTTCGTCGTGGTCGAGGACGAGCGCCTGGCCAAGGACGTCGCGCAGCAGCGTGACGCCAAGCGCCGTGAATCGCGCCTGGTGCAGTCCGCCGGCAGCCGCATGGAAGACATCATGGCGCAGCTGGGCAAGGGCGATGGCCAGCTCAGCCTGAACCTGATCATCAAGGGCGACGTGCAGGGTTCGGTGGAAGCGTTGCGCCACTCGCTGACCGCGCTGTCCAACGAATCCATCCGCATCAACATCATCAGCTCCGGCGTGGGCGGCATCACCGAGTCCGACGCCAATTCGGCGGTCACCTCCAAGGCGACGGTGATCGGCTTCAACGTGCGTGCCGACGCCTCCGCGCGTCGCATCATCGAAGCCAACGGCGTTGACCTGCGCTACTTCTCGATCATCTATGACGTGATCGACCAGGTGAAGCAGGTGGCCTCCGGCCTGCTGGGCGTGGAGATCCGCGAAGAGATCATCGGCATCGCGCAGGTCCGCGACGTGTTCCGCAGCTCCAAGTTCGGCGCGGTGGCCGGCTGCATGGTCATCGAGGGCGTGGTCAAGCGGAACAAGCCGATCCGCGTGCTGCGCGACAGCACGGTGGTCTTCGAGGGCGAGCTGGAATCGCTGCGCCGCTTCAAGGAAAACGTCGACGAAGTTCGCAACGGCACCGAATGCGGCATCGGCGTGAAGGCCTACAACGACGTCAAGCCGGGCGACCAGATCGAGTGCTTCGAGCGCATCGAAGTGCAGCGAACCCTGTAAGGGTTCGCGGGATTCGGGATGGGTGAATCGTGATTCGCGACAGCGGATCACGAGTCCCGCCCCAGTCCCGGCCCCGCTTTTTACGAATCACGAATCACGAACAGCGAATCACCAATCACGTGCCCACCAAGTCGTTCCATCGCACCGACCGCGTTTCCGCCCAGCTCCGTCGCGAGCTGGGCACGCTGGTGCACGAGGCCGTGCGCGAGCACGGCCTGCCGTCGGTCAGCGTCTCCGACGTGGAAGTCACCCGCGACATGGCGCACGCCAAGGTGTTCGTCACCGCGTTGATGCCCGAGCGGTCCGCCGAGGCCGTGAAGGGACTGAAGGAACTCGCCTGGGGCCTGCGCATGGAGCTGGCCCGCCGGGTCAAGATGCGCCACGTGCCCGAACTGCATTTCCACTACGACGATTCCGTGGACCGCGGCGAGCGCATCGAAAATCTGCTGCGCGACAACCCGCCGGCTCCGGAAACGGACGACGAACCCCGGGACCCGTAGGTCGGGCCACGCCGCCGACCGCGGCGACCGTCCGATGTCGCCGGTGTCGGGGAAGTTCGATGGCGCGCGGAGCGTGCGCCGTCTGGGGTGTAGCCCGAGCCCGACCAAGCCCGCGGTTGTAGGAGCGCGCCAAGCGCGCGATGCTCCTGCTTTCCGGCCCACACGCGAAGAGCATCGCGGGCATGTACCCCATGCGGGGCATAAAGCCCGCTCCTACCGTAAGGAAAGCGTTCCTCCCGATGGCGTCACCCAAGCCCAAGTTCCGCCGCCTCGATGGCCTGCTGTTGCTCGACAAGCCGCAGGGCATGAGTTCGAATGCGGCGTTGCAGGCGGCACGCCGGCTGTTCCGTGCGGAGAAGGGCGGGCACACCGGCAGCCTCGATCCCCTCGCCACGGGCCTGCTGCCGCTCTGCTTCGGCGAAGCCACCAAGATCGCCGGCCTGCTGCTCGGGTCGCGCAAGGCGTACGACACGGTGGCCACGCTCGGTGCCACCACCGATACCGATGACGCCGACGGCCAGGTATTGCTGGAACGGCCGGTGCCTGCTTTCGACGCCGACACGCTGCAGGCGGCGCTCGGGCCCCTGCAAGGCCGCATCCGTCAGCGCGCACCCGTCTATTCGGCGCTGAAGCAGGGCGGCGAACCGCTGTATGCGAAGGCCCGCCGCGGCGAAACCATCGAGGCGCCGGAGCGGGACGTGCACGTGCATGCCATCCAGGTGCTGGACAGGCAACCCCACCAGCTCACCCTGCGGATCGAATGCGGGTCCGGTACCTACGTGCGCAGCCTTGTCCGCGACCTGGGTGAGACGCTGGGCTGCGGCGCGCATGTGGCCCAGCTGCGCCGCCTGTGGGTGGAGCCGTTCCGGCAGCCGCGCATGTTCACGCTGGAGGCCCTGCAGGCCCTCGCTGAACAGGGCGGAGAACCTGAACTGGATGCCTGCCTGCTGCCGATCGAGGCCGGCCTGGCCGGCTTCCCCCGCGTCGACCTGGATGCCGCCGCCGCCCATCGCCTGGGGCAGGGCCAGCGACTGCACGGCTACCCGCCCAGCGCCGGCCCCGTGGCGATCCACGGGCCGGACGGGCACGTGCTGGGGCTGGCCACGGTCGATGCCGACGGCCTGCTTTCGCCGCAGCGATTGTTCACCTGGGCCAGCGTGAACGGGGCCAAGGACCCGGTTCCGACGCAATAAAGCCTTGTTTCACAAGGCCCCTCGCGGCTACACTACGCCGCCGGTTTTGCCCGGCCATTCCTCTATCCTTTCACGGCGAGTCAAGCGGTGCTCCGGCTTACCCCGGTATCTCCGGCGTTCCTGCTGACCACGCATCAAGAGAATCCACATGTCCATCGATACCCAGAAAGTGATTGCCGACAATGCGCGCGGCACCAACGACACCGGCTCCCCGGAAGTCCAGGTCGCCCTGCTGACCGCCCGCATCGAACACCTGAGCGGCCACTTCAAGACCCACAAGAAGGATCACCACAGCCGCCGTGGTCTGCTGCAGCTGGTCAACCGCCGCCGCAGCCTGCTTGATTACCTCAAGAAGAAAGACAACGAGCGCTACAAGACCCTGATCGAAAAACTCGGTCTGCGTCGCTGATATACCCCCCACCGCGGCGCAGAGATGCGCCGCGGTTTGCATTTCAGGGAATGGAATGCGCTGCATCCGCTGGCCGCACCGGGCCCGCCTCCCTCAGTACCACCGGCCGGACGCATCCGGCCAGCCGCACGCGACAAGGGTCGCGTGAGGTCCAACCCGAACAAGGCATCTCAAGGAACCAACGTGGCAAAAATCACCAAAACCTTCCAGTACGGCAAGCACCAGGTCACCCTGGAAACCGGCGAAATCGCCCGCCAGGCCGGCGGTGCCGTCATCGTCAAGTTCGATGACACCGTGCTGCTGGTCACCGCCGTGGCGGCGAAGTCGGCCCGCGAAGGGCAGGACTTCTTCCCCCTGACGGTCGACTACCAGGAGAAGTTCTACGCCGGCGGCCGCATCCCCGGTGGCTTCTTCAAGCGCGAAGGTCGCGCGACCGAGAAGGAGACGCTGATCTCCCGCCTGATCGATCGCCCGCTGCGTCCGCTGTTCCCGGAAGAATTCCGCAATGAAGTGCAGGTCATCGCCACGGTGATGTCGCTGAACCCGGAAATCGACGGCGACATCCCGGCGCTGATCGGTGCCTCCGCCGCCGTCGCCCTGACCGGCGCGCCGTTCAACGGCCCGATCGGTGCCGCCAAGGTCGGCTACATCAACGGCGAATACGTGTTGAACCCGACCGTCAGCGAACTGAAGGACTCCAAGCTGGAGCTCGTCGTCGCCGGTACGTCCAACGCCGTGCTGATGGTGGAATCCGAAGCCGCCGAGCTGTCCGAAGACGTGATGCTGGGTGCCGTGATGTTCGGCCACCGCGAAATGCAGAAGGTCATCCACATCATCAACGAACTGGTCACCGAAGCCGGTACCAAGAACTGGGAGTGGTCCGCACCGGCCAAGAACGAAGCGCTGATCTCCGCGCTGAAGGAAGCCGTGGGCAACCAGCTGGAGTCCGCCTTCCAGGTGCGCGACAAGCTGCAGCGCCGCGACGCCATCGCCGCGATCAAGAAGGACGTGATGCAGCAGCTGGCCGGCCGTGCCGAAGCCGAGGGCTGGGCCGCCGGTGCGCTGTCGAAGGAATTCGGCGAGCTGGAATACCAGACCATGCGCGGTTCCGTGCTGGCCACCAAGGTCCGCATCGATGGCCGTGCGCTGGACACCGTCCGCCCGATCACCTCCAAGGTCAGCGTGCTGCCGCGCACCCACGGTTCGGCGCTGTTCACCCGCGGCGAGACGCAGGCCATCGTGGTCACCACGCTGGGCACCGCGCGCGACGGCCAGGTGATCGACGCCGTGTCGGGCGAGTACAAGGACCACTTCCTGTTCCACTACAACTTCCCTCCGTATTCGGTGGGTGAAGCCGGCCGCATGATGGGCCCGAAGCGTCGCGAGATCGGCCACGGCCGCCTCGCCAAGCGCGGCGTGCTCGCCGTGATGCCGACGATGGAAGAATTCCCGTACACCATCCGCGTGGTCTCGGAAATCACCGAGTCCAACGGTTCCTCCTCGATGGCCTCGGTCTGCGGCAGCTCGCTGGCGCTGATGGATGCCGGCGTGCCGATCAAGGCGCCGGTGGCGGGCATCGCGATGGGCCTGGTGAAGGAAGGCGACAACTTCGTCGTGCTCAGCGACATCCTGGGTGACGAAGACCACTTGGGCGACATGGACTTCAAGGTGGCCGGTACCCAGAACGGCGTGTCCGCGCTGCAGATGGACATCAAGATCGAAGGCATCACCGAAGAGATCATGAAGCAGGCGCTGTCGCAGGCGAAGGCCGGCCGGTTGCACATCCTGGGCGAGATGGCCCATGCGATGACCTCGCCGCGCCAGGAGCTGAGCGAGTTCGCGCCGCGCCTGATCACCATCAAGATCCACCCCGACAAGATCCGCGAAGTGATCGGCAAGGGCGGTTCGGTGATCCAGGCCATCACCAAGGAAACCGGCACGCAGATCGACATCCAGGACGACGGCACCATCACCATCGCCTCGGTCAACGGCGCCGCCGGCCAGGCCGCCAAGGCCCGCATCGAGCAGATCACGTCCGACGTGGAGCCGGGCCGCATCTACGAAGGCAAGGTCGCCAAGATCATGGACTTCGGTGCGTTCGTCACCATCCTGCCGGGCAAGGACGGCCTGGTGCACGTGTCGCAGATCTCCAACGACCGCGTCGAGAAGGTCAGCGACGCGCTGAAGGAAGGCGACGTGGTCAAGGTCAAGGTGCTGGAAGTCGACAAGCAGGGCCGCATCCGCCTGTCGATCAAGGCCGTGGAAGAAGGCGAGGGCGTGTCGGCCGAGTAAGCCGCACGACATCGCGATGCGATACGGAAAAGCGGGCTTCGGCCCGCTTTTTCTTTGTCCATCGCCAGATGCCAGGCCTCCCGAGGTCGTGCGCGCGGCGCACGCTACGTGGTCGCTGCCGCCGCTGCGAGCGGCCTGCGTGCCTTCACCGGTCGGGCGGGACACAGTGTCTTCGTGTGCGTGCCGGCCATGGTCATGCGGTCGACGATAATGCCTGCCATGGATTCGACGAATACACGCGCCGCCGCACCGGCTTCCCTCTGGTCCGGCCGCGGCCTGGTGCTGCTCGGCATCGTGCTGTCCGCGTTCAACCTGCGCACGGCGGTGACGTCGCTGACGCCACTGCTGGACATGCTGGGCGATTCCTTCGGCTTCGGTGCCACCATGACCGGCGTGTTCGGCATGCTACCGACGGCCGCCTTCGCGCTGTTCGGCGTGGCCACGCCGGCGCTGGCTCACCGCATCGGGCTGGAGCGGACGGCGTTGCTCGCCATGCTGCTTGCCATGCTGGGCCTGCTGCTTCGCAGCGCGGCGGGGGATACGACAGCGTTGATGGCCGCCTCGCTGACCGCACTGGCCGGCATGGGCATCGGCAACATCGTGCTGCCGCCGCTGGTGAAGCGTTACTTCGCCGATCGCGTGGGCACGGTCAGCACGCTGTACATCACCGTGCTGCAGGCGGGCACCATCCTGCCCGCGCTGGTGGCGGTGCCGCTGATGGAAGCCGCGGGCTGGCGCATCTCGCTTGGCGTATGGGCGGTGTTCGCCGCGGCGTCGGCGGTGCCGTGGTGTCTGGTGCTGTGGCAGGAGCGTCGGCGCGCCTCGCTGCTGGCGCGCGTGCATGACGCGGCGGTTACTGTCGACGATGAAGCTCCCGAACTCGCCGCACCGCGTCCCGCTGGCCGTGCCTGGCGTTCGCCGGTGGCGTGGGGCATGGCGCTGATGTTCGGCATGACCTCGCTGGTGACGTATTCGATGTTCACCTGGCTGCCTAAGCTGCTGGTCGAGGCCGGCGGAACGCCGGCGCTGGGGGGTGCGATGGTGGCGCTGTTCTCAACGCTGGGACTGGTGGCCTCGCTCACCATGCCGCAGATCGCGGTGCGCATGCGCAATCCCTTCATCGTGGTGGTGGTCTGCGCGGGTTTCTACATCACGGCATTCGCTGGCCTGCTGCTCGCGCCGATGGCCGCACCCGCACTGTGGGTGGCGTTGCTAGGCCTGGGGCCGAGCACGTTTCCGCTGGCATTGACGATGATCAATCTTCGCACGCGCACGCCGGAAGGCTCGGCGGCGTTGTCGGGTTTCATGCAGGGCGTGGGCTACACGTTGTCCTGCGCGGGACCGCTGGCCTTCGGCCTGCTGCACGACTACACGCATGGCTGGGCGCTGCCGATGGCTTTCCTGACTGTTTGTATCGTGGTGTTGCTGATCGGTGGCTACCTGGGGTGTCGGCCGCGGTATCTTGAAGATACGTGGCGCTAACCGAGTTGGTGGACACGCGGGAACATCTCTTGTGCCTCTTAAAGAACGTGCAAGAAGGCAGGAGAATCTCGGCGGATTAAGCCGCGACATCGCGACGTAATACGGAAAAGTGGGCCTCGGTCCGCTTTCTTCTTTGTCTCGGCGTGGAAAGTAAATGCATTTACACGACTGGATGCCTTCACTCCATCGTCTTGAGGCGCTATGTTCTTCTTGCAAGGGGCCGCGAGGACAATCGCGGAAGGACATCAGGGGATCGGCCCGCGCTGGGCGGAAGGGATGAAGGATGCGGAAGTTCCGGGGGATGATGTTGGCCGCGCTGGCGGTGTTGCCGTGTTCTGCGGTATGGGCGCAGACCACGCCTTATCAGGAGTACGACAAGCTGGTCAAAGCCGCGGAGATGGTCACGCCGCTCAAGTCGGATCTGTTCGGGGATAACGTCAGTCTTTACAACGGTGCAACGGAATTCACCGTTTTCGACATCAGCCTGCCGGGCAACAACGCGTTGCCGGTCAGGCTTGGACGCAGTTTCAAAGTCGAACTGCGCAATGATGCCGATAACCTGGGCGGGTTCGGCGCATGGGACCTGGAAGTCCCTTACATGCATGGCGTTTTCCCGGCCACCTATAAATGGAACACAGCCGGCAACGGTGCGACCGATCGCTGCTCGCAACCGTTCTATCCGCGTGTGGATGCTCCGTTCTACGAGCATGAGGTCTGGAGTGGCACCAAGGTCCACCTGCCGGGTCAAGGAGATCAGACGGTCCTGTGGAACGGCGGTTCAGGTAATCCGCAACCGACGGATGGCGCGACTTATTACTGGAACACACGTGAACAGATGCGCTTCAAGTGCACGACGATGCTCAATTATCCCGGGCAGGGATTCATCGCCGTGGACAGCCAAGGCACTCAGTATTTCTTCAACTACGCCATCGAGCGCTCCGGCGGGGTCACGCGCAAGTCCAGCTCCGGCTGGGGCGAAGTGGCGATGGCGCGGACCAAGATCTATCTGATGGCCACGCGGGTGCAGGATCGCTTCGGCAACTACGTCGACTATGAGTACTCAGGCGACCAGCTGAGCCGCATCGTGGCCAGCGACGGACGCATCATCGCGCTAACCTATGCCGATGGCCGCATCATCCAGGCCAGCGCACACGGACGCAACTGGACGTACTCCTACCACAATACGCTCTACTTCAGCATTCACCCACGCGCGCGCGCGTTGACCACCGTTACGCTGCCGGATCAATCACGCTGGCAGTACCAATACAACGGAGTGCTTTCGCTGGCAGGTACCATCCAGGATGGTGCGACTGGCGATGCGCGCTGCGTCGAGCCGCTGCCAGATCATGCCAGCTTCGGGCTTACCGCGACACATCCATCCGGCGCAATCGGCAGCTTCGCATTCGAGTACATGCGGCATGGCATCAGCGGGACGCCGGCCACAGCCTGTGTGCTGGAAGGCGTGATCAATGGCGTGCAACATTGGGCCTTGGTCATTCCGAACTATTACTACACGTTCTCGCTGGGAACGAAGGCCATCACGGGTCCCGGACTTTCTCCTATGCAATGGCAGTATCTCTACGGGGCTCCACTGACTGAGCGAGCCAACTATGGCGGCGCCTACTGTACGACCTGTGACGACGCCAAGTCGGTCATCGTGGTCAATCCCGACGGCACTCGCGAGGAGCACGTCTTTGGGGTGCTGTTCAACTTCAACGATGGCCGCCTGCTGGGCAAGTACACTCGCAACGCGGATACTACTATCGTCCGGGCAGAATTGAATGAGTATGTCAGCGAAGCGGAAGCGCCTTCCATGCCGTTCCCGCGCGAGTTCGGCTATCTATCGGGTAGCCATGACGTTGCGACCGTCTACAACCGTCCAGTGAAGAAGGTCACTGTTCTGCAGGATGGTGACATTGCCGGTCCAGTGGAATGGGTGCCACCGCCACCGCCACCGCCGCCGGGTGATCCAGAGGATCCGCCGGTCTGCGAGCCTCAGCCTCCTACGTACACCTGTGATCAGCCGACATTGGTGCCAGGAGGGCCGGTGCCGTTGTCCACCGCAACAATGACGACCGCTAGCGCTGGTACTCCGGCCACTGCGTTTGTGCGACAGGTCAATGCCTTCGACACTCGTGCCCGTCCCGTGAACGTCACTCTGTCGAATTCAAGCGCTGGCAGTGTCGCCCGTACAGAAGGCACGGAATTTTACGACGACACATCCCGATGGGTGCTGGGGCAGACGGCGAAACTGACGGTCAACGGTGTAGTGGCATCTGAGGCTGCCTTCGATAGCCTGGCGAGGCCGACCACATACAAGGCATTCGGCAAACTCAAGCAGATCCTGACCTACAACATCGACGGCACGGTCGCCACGGTCAGTGATGGCAACAACAATGTCACCACATTGTCCAATTGGAAGCGGGGTGTTCCTCAGGCGATCAGGCACATGGGTACGCCCGAGGCGCCGACCGGCGCTGTGCAGTCGGCGGTGGTCGACGACAATGGATGGCTGACCTCGGTGACAGACGAAAGTGGCGGGATGACGTGCTACGGATACGATGAGATGGGCAGAATCGATCTCATCACGTACCCGTCAGAAGGCTCGACCCCCGGCGTCTGCGATGAGTCTTCGTGGCAGCGCACGGCAATTGAGTTTCGGCCGATGACAGCTGGCGAGTGGCGGCCGCCCGGCGTTGAATCAGGGCAATGGCGTCAATACACATCCACAGGCAACTATCGGAAGGCCGTCTACCTTGACGCACTCTGGCGCCCGGTCCTTAGCCATGAGTACGACGCGGCGAATACGTCCGCCACCTTGCGAGCGGTCAGCACCAGCTACGACGTCGCTGGCCGAGTTGCATTTCAGTCTTACCCGTCGCCGGACCTTGTTCCGGCTGCCATCGGTAGTTGGACCTTCCATGACGCCCTGGGTCGAGTCAGGGAGGTTCGGCAGGACAGTGAGCAGGGTCAGCTGATCACAAAGACGGAGTATCTGGGCTCACAGGTACGGGTGACAGATCCAGACAATGACGTGACGTTGACGAGTTACCAGGTCTTTGACCAACCCGGTTATCAGTCTCCGGTCAGAATCGAGGAGCCCATGGGTCGAACCACCCTGATTCCGAGGGACGTATTTGGCAAGCCTGCGGAGATCGAACGCAAGTACTAGTCGACTGTAGTGGCGATCAGGGGAGCGCCTGAGAGAAGGCGCACGGGAAGTTGGATCAGGAACCAGGGGTAGTCATGGAGTGTCTTGCAACGTCACGGGCCGGGAAGCAGCGCTTGGCATGTCTTGTGCTGGCGTGGGCGCTGTTGCTGATAGGCAACTTTCAAAAGGCCCAGGCACAGATCTGCGAGGATCCTATGAGAGTGGCCGCCAAAGGCCAGATGCAGGCCTCGAGTTGCCCTGAACCTCCGCCGCCATTGCCGCCTCATGGCGCTCTTTTTACCTTGCAGTCCGTCCCGACAGAGATGGTTGTAGGGCAGCAGTACGCTGTCAGCATGTCCATGCAGAACAAGGGGTATGAAGCGTGGTCGGCGGGGGCTGGTTATCGACTTGGTTCCCAGAATCCCGAGAATAACGGGACATGGGGGCTGGCTCGCGTTGCCGTGCCTGGGGTGGTGCAGTACAACGAGGCAGCCACCTTCAATTTCACGGTCACTGCCCCGACCACGCCCGGCGCCCATAACTTCCGGTGGCAGATGCTCCAGGAGGGGGTGGCGTGGTTCGGCTCACCCTCGCCGAATGTGGCCATCACGGTGCATGCATCCACCATCATGGGCAGCATTGATGGCATTGCCAACGGCAATATCGAAGGCTGGGCCTGCTCGACCAGAATCAGCCAGCCCATTAGTGTCCACATCTATGCGGGAGGCGCTTACGGCACCGGTGTGGGTATTGGTATCGCCACCGCCAATGTGGCAAGCGAGCCTGCGGTGGGCGCTGCCTGTCTTTCAGGCGGCACCGCACACCGCTTTCGTATTCCCATCAGCCAGCAGTGGATCACGCAGCACGGCGGGAAAGCCATTTATGTTCATGGCATATCCCCGGTAGGCGCCTCCAATCTCACGATCAACGGATCTGGCGGACACCACATCCCCCAGAACCAGGCGCCCACGGTCAGCCTGACGTCACCAGCGCAAGGCGAGATCGTCCGCGAAGGCGGTCAGGTGGTGCTGCGTGCACAGGCCAGCGATCCCGATGATGGTGTCGCTTCGGTCACCTTCTACGCCAATGGCCAGGCCATCGGCACGCGGACGGCTGCGCCTTATGAGTTGACGTGGACGAGCATTCCGCCGGGTCTGCACCAGGTCCATGCCGAGGTCAGCGACACCCGTGGTGCAGCCACCGCGTCCGGCTCGATCCAGGTCAAGAGCTCGCAGGTCATAGGTGATATCAACGGCGTCAGTGGTGGCAATATCTGGGGTTGGGCGTGTTCTACCTTCTGGGACCCCTCAATTGCACTGCATATGTATCTGGGTGGGCCTGCCGGGAGCGGGGTCTATGTATCCGCCCATATGGCGAATGCCCCCAGCGAAAGTGCCGTGGCCACGGCATGCCAAGCGAGTGGCGCCGCGTACAGATTCAGTATTCCCGTCACTGAAGAGCTCGTGCTCCAGCATGGCGGAAAGTCCATCTACATCCACGGACTATCGCCACTGGGTGGCCCCAACCACACCATCGGACGGTCCGGCACCTTCCAGATTCCGGCCAACCAGGCGCCAGCGGTTGCGATTACCAGCCCGGTCAGTGGCAGCGTGCAGATGCCGGCGGCGTACACGCTTCAGGCAACGGCCACTGATGCTGATGACAGCGTTGCCAAGGTAACGTTCTTCGCCAATGGGCAGGCCATTCATACGAGTACAGCGGCGCCTTATCGATTCCCGGTGGCCAACGTGCCGGAGGGCACGACGACCTACCACGCCGTTGCCGAGGATACGCGCGGTGCCCAGACCACTTCGGCGCCGGTTGTCATGGAGATGATCCGTGTCAATGGCTCGCAGCCCCTCATTCCATCCCGGCCCGGCGTCAAGCGGCATTATGTGTATGACACGCACCAACAGCTCTGCAAGGTGATCGAACCCGAGACGGGTTCGACGGTGATGGACTATGACGGTGCCGGGAATCTGATCTGGTCGGCCAGCGGTCTGGCATTGCCCAGCACCACGTCGTGCGACCGGGATGCGGCATGGGCGTCAGGGCGTGTGGTCAAGCGGTTCTATGACGAGCGCAATCGGCTGGAGCAGTTGGAGTTCCCCGATCACAAGGGCAACCAGACGTGGACCTATACGGCCACCGGTCAGCCGAAGACGATCACCACGTATAACAGCGATCCGTCCGAGGGCGGTGGAACGCAGGTCATCAACGTCTACGACTATCACCGTCGTGGCCTGTTGAAGGGTGAGAGCGTCTCACAGCCCGGATGGTACGCATGGGGCATCGGCTATGCCTATGACCGCAACGCGAACCTGCAGGTGCAGACGTATCCCACCAATCTGGCGATCAACTATGCGCCCAATGCGCTGGGCCAGCCGACACAGGCTCGGGATCAGTCTGGCTATGCGTATGCCAGTGGGATTTCGTATTACCCCAATGGTGCGGTCAAGCAGTTCACCTACGGGAATGGGATCGTCCATTCGATGGGGCAGAACGATAGGCAACTGCCTCGCAAAGTCGTCTCGTCGGGTGTGCTGGACAATGAATACAGCTATGACCGCGCAGGTAACATCACCCAGATCCGGGACATTGCTCGGGGCGATCACTACACCCGGCTGATGACCTATGACGATAATGATCGCTTGCTTACGGCGGCGTCATGCTCGTTCGGGGGTATGGATTGCACGCATCGATTCACCTACGACGCTCGGGACAACATGGCTTCCTGGGTGCTGGCCGGCGTGAAGGACTACGCCGAGTACGTCTACGACCCGGTTACCCAACGTCTGGGCAACATCAAGAACAGCGAAGGTGCCACCATTGGAGCGTTCGAGTACGACCTCCAGGGCAACCTCGAGCACAAGAACAACCAGGTGTACGTATTCGACTTCGGCAACCGGCTGCGTGAGTCCGTCGGAAAGGAGCGATATCGTTACGATGGCCATGGCCGCCGGGTATTCGCCAGGGAAGTCTCCAGCCTGCTCGACATCCTGTCGCAGTACAGCCAGAGCGGACAGGTGCTGTATCAGGAGAACAAGCGCACAGGCAGGAACGACGAAAACATCTACCTCGGCGGAAGCCTGGTAGCCATTCGTGAGTGGACGGCGTCGGGCGGCTATGCGGCCAAGTTCCAGCATACGGATGCACTGGGCAGCCCGGTGGCTGTGACCAATCAGGCCGGTACGGTCATCGAGCGCAACGAGTACGAACCTTATGGCGCGGTGATCGGCAAGCCAAGCTACCAAGGCATCGGCTACACGGGGCATGTGCAGGATGCGGCTACCGGGCTGACGTACATGCAGCAGCGGTACTACGACTCGCAGGTGGGGTTGTTTCTCTCGGTTGATCCGGTGACGGCGTTTAGCGATCCGGTCGGACAGTTCCATCGTTACAGGTACGCGAACAACAACCCTTACAAATTCAAGGACCCGGATGGTCGGATCGTCGAAACCGTATGGGACGCTGCAAATGTTGCTATGGGTGTCTCCAGCTTCGTAAGTAATGCGAAGACCGGAAATTGGGGTGCCGCAGCCGTCGATGCTATTGGTGTCGTAGCAGATTCTGCTGCCACTGTGTTTCCTGTAGTGCCTGGAGGTGCCGGGACGGCCATTCGCACTGTCCGGGGTGCGGAGCGTGTTGCGGAGGTTGCTGGCTCTGCTAAGGCGGCTGCTAGTGCAGGCAAAGCAACTGATAACGTAGTCGGAGGTGGCCTCATCCCGAAACCACCTACTGGTCCTGGCAGGGTGCCTCAGTCCGCCCGTGACCCCCAGAGACTATTTACGCCAGATGCGCGAGCTGCAAAAAGAGCGGAACAGGGAGATAGTTGTGGAACTGGGTGTGGCAAGGCTATCGATGCAAACAATTCGAGAGGTCATCACATTGAACGTCATGCCGATGGTGGTAGGACAAACTCGCAGAACCACGCTGAAGTGTGCACTGACTGCCACAAGAAGCTACATTCTAAGTAGATGGACGCAATTATGATTATTTCAGTTACCAAAGATCCGCATAGGCAGCAGCCTATACCCTCAGAGTGGCGGGAGAGGATCTCGTCGATCGTCGCGGCATTTGTCGCCGGAGACTATTCGCTTGAAGGATTGTTTCCTGATGTCACCATTTCAACTGAGACGGCGACTTCAATTGCGAGCAGCATCGATGACTACGGGGCGAAGCTAGTTCCACTTCCCTCGGAAGCATGGGAGTACTCGTGTTGTCAGTGGATGCTTGGCTTCTGGGAGGTCTTGGTGGATCTCTATTCAGAGGATGAAGGTCGAAGTGATCTCGCCCTTTCCATCCGTGTCAAGGAAGTGGGTGCTGGATTTGAGTTTTATGTCGATTCAGTTCACGTTCCTTAGGCGCTTTCGGACTAAAGGGGACGACTAAAGTGGGCCGGCCAGAGTTCCGTAGATAATCAGTTGCCGCTGTGCGCGTAGTGACTAGAGGGACGGAGGGAAAATAGGGGTCGGGAGAACAGGGGTCAGAGTACATTTTCTGGTACCAGACAAGGCGGCCCCTGACTATGCATCGGGTCCGCCCCGAACATATCCCGTAAGCTCTCCCGTCTGACACTGCCTACGACGGATCGAGCACGGCGTGCGAAGCAGCACGGCTTTGCGCGCAAGGCAGAACGCCTTGCATGCAAGGTTGACAGGCCCCAGACGCAAGGGTGAAGCGCTTGCAGACGCAAGCCTCGGCAGCCCGCGCGCAAGGCTTGATGTGAGACGCGCAAGGCGTTGAGAGGTGCGCGTGAAGCCGGGCAGCCCTGCGTGCAGGGCCCGCAGCCCCGCGCGCAAAGCTGGGAGCGTTGCAGGCGCAAGGCTTTTGCCTGGCATGCAAGGCCGAAGCGCCTTGCGGCTGAGGCGTTGGTACTTGCAGGCCAAGCTCTGGAGAGGTGGGCCGAATGGCTCCTTCCCTTCCACCTGCTTCACAGGTCGTCACACCAACTTCCGGCAGGGGTAGTCCGGCGGTGGCAGTGCTATCAAGTCGCTTTCCTGACCGTTGCTTGGGAGCACTCGCATGACCACCACCCGCCGTGACCTGTTCAAGCTGGGCGCGCTGGCCGCTGCCGCCGCTGCGTTGCCATCCTTCGCGTCCTCGTCGGCGACCACGCCCGTTGCCAAGGCCGCCAAGCCGCTGGACATCCTGATCCTCGGCGGCACCGGCTTCACCGGGCCCTTCCAGGTCGACTACGCGCTGAAGCGGGGCCACAAGGTCACCCTGTTCAACCGTGGCAAGAAGCCCTCGCCGGACTGGCCGGGCGAAGTGGAACAACTGCACGGCGACCGCAACACCGGCGACCTCGCTTCCTTGAAGGGGCGCAAGTGGGACGTCTGCATCGACAACCCCACCAGCCTGCCGTTCTGGGTGCGCGACGCCGGCAAGGTGTTGAAGGGCAACGTGGGGCATTACCTCTTCATTTCCACCATTTCGGTGTACGCCGAAGGCGGCAAGGCCGGCATCAACGAGGACTCCCCGCTGGCCGTCTACAAGGGCAAGGACGCGATGGCCGAAACGCAGGAAACCCTGCGCGCCGACATCGAAAACCTCTACGGCTCCTTGAAGGCCCTGAGCGAGGCCGAAGCCCGCAAGCAGTTCGGCAGGAACGTCACCATCGTGCGCCCCGGCTACATCGTCGGCCCGCGCGATGAAACCGACCGCTTCACCTACTGGCCGCACCGCGTGGCGCAGGGCGGCGAGATCCTGGTGCCCGGCGAAGGCAATGACCCCATCCAGATCATCGACGGCCGCGACCTGGGCGAATGGATGATCCGCCTGGCCGAAGCGAAGACCTACGGCGTCTTCAATGCCTGCGGCCCCGATTACACGCTGGGCATGGACGCCATGCTGCATGGCTGCCAGGCCGTGACCGGTGGAGGCATGACGCTGACCCACGTGTCGCCCGAGTTTCTGGAAGAGAAGCAGGTCGGCCTGCCGATCTGGGTATCGCCGAAGCACCCGAAGTACGGCGGCTACGGCGCGGTCAGCAACGCGCGCGCCATCCAGGCGGGCCTGACCTTCCGCCCGCTGGCCACCACCGTCACCGACCTGCTCGCGTGGTTCCGCAGCCTGCCGGCCGAACGCCAGGCCAAGTTGAATGCCGGCATCACCCGCGAGAAGGAAGCCGAGCTGCTGAAGGCCTGGCACGCGCGCGGCTGACGATCACGCAGACCCGCCGCACCCAGTAGGAGCGCCCTCGGGCGCGATGCTCTTGTCCGGTTGAACGCAAAAAGCATCGCGCCCGAGGGCGCTCCTACAGTTGGGTTACCGCTCCCGGCGTGTCAGGGTGCGGTCCACCGGGCCGCGGCGTTGCCAGTCGGGCACGATGCGTTCGGGTGTCGCCTGCGCGTCGCTGGCGCTGTCCGATGACGTGGGCACCTGCAGGGACGGGATCGACGACGCCACCAGCGGTTGCGACTGCGCGGTGATGTCGGTGCCCTGCACGATGCCGAGCGGGCTGTAGCCGGTGTAGCCGGGGAAGACCTGGCTGAGGTTGGCGTTGCCCATGCGGCGTATCAGCACTTCGGACACCACGCGGCGGTAGTCGGTGGTCACCGGCACATCGCCGAAGTAGGGCGACAGCGTGGCCGGATCCAAGCCGAGCCATTGCCCGAAGAACCGGCGCCCATTCACCGCACCGCCCAGCACCAGCATCGGATTGCCGTAGCCGTGGTCGGTGCCGCCGTTGGCATTGGCGCGCACGCGGCGGCCGAACTCCGACTGCACGATCACCGTGGTGCGTGCCATCTGCCCGGTGCTGTTGAGTTCGGTGAAGAACGCGGTCAGCGCCGCGGAGAGTTCGGCGATCTTGTTCTGGTAGTAGTGGTAGCCGCTGCCGGCGGTGCCCTGGCCGTCGTGCGTGTCCCAGCCGCCCAGATCCAGGGTGGCGTAGCGCAGGCCCAGGTCGAAGCGGATGGTCTGCGCGATGGTCCACAACTGGTCGGCGAACGTGCCGCTCGGCCAGCTGGCCGGACGCGCCGCATAACCCTGCTGGTTGATCAGGCGCATCGCGCCATCGGCGCGGCGGCCGCTGCCTTCCACGCCGGTCTGCCCCTGCCAGAGGCTGGCCAGTGTCTCGTTGACGCCACGCAGGCCGGCAGGCGAGTCGGTGCGCGTGCGCTGCCAGCTCCACGCCGTGGTGTTGAGCGAGAAGTCCGACGGGCTGCTCATCGTCATGCCATCCAGCGAGCCCATCAGGCCGGCCGGCTGCGTGCCGCTGATGCCCAGCGCCGGCAACGACGCGGCCGGCGTGCCGGTGGGCCGCGAATTCCAGGCGCGCGTCATCCAGCCCGTGGCCGAACCGTATTTGCCGGGCGTGCCCAGGTCGATGTACAGCTGCGCGTCGAAATGGCTGCGGGTGACGGTGGTGGCCATGCCGCAGCTGTGCACGATGGCCAGCCTGCCGTCGTTCCACAGGTCGCGCAGGCCGGTGGCGGACGGGTGCAGGCCGAAGCCGGTCTGCGCACCGCCGGACAACGTCAGCGGCAGCGCGCCGTAGGTGCCGGTGGCGGGAATCTGCAGGCTGGGGCGGGCTTCTTCGTAGTGCGTGCGGTCGGTGCCGCTGATCGGCACCACCAGGTTCAGGCCGTCGATGCCGCCGCGCAGGAACAGGTGCACCACGGTGTCGTAGGCGTTGGCGGCCGCGTCGGCCTGGCCGGAAAACAACATGCTGCTGCCGGCGGCGCCCACCACCGCAGCGGCGCTGCAGCCTTTGACGAATTCCCGGCGGGTCAGTCTGAAATGGCTCATGCCAGGCTCCTCAGCGGCTCAGGAATTCGGGGGTCATCAGGATCAGCGCCACCAGGCTTCGCAGGCGCTCATGGTTGTAGTGCCGCTTCAGGTCGCTGCCCTGCCAGGTGTTGGTGTCGGTGATGACGTAGCTGTTGGGGTCGCCGTTCTGCGCCATGAACGCCACCAGTGCCTGCTTGCGCGCCGCCTCGGGCTGGTAACCCAGCAGGCGGGTGCACCAGAAGGTCACCAGATTGTTCGCGGTCCAGTTGGCCACCGGCACATTGGCGCGCGTGGTGTCGACGATGGGATGCAGAGGGACATCGCCGTCCCTGGTTTCGGTCAGCCAGCCCAGCACGCGCCAGGTCATCGCGAACGAGTTGGAGCCCGACCACGCCAGGCCCGTATCCGGGTACCCGTTGGGCGCCGGCCAGTTGTAGGGGGTGTGCCCGGTGAAACCGTACAGCCACATGAAATCGCCGCTGCGGCCGTGGTCCAGGCGCACGGTCCAGTCGCCGCCCAGCGTGCGCATCGCCGCCACCACAGCATCGAACGGCCGGCGGTTCTTCTGGCCGAAGCTGTTGATGAAATCGTCCGAGTTGAGGATGTGCCGCAGGGTCAGTTCGATCTGGTTGGGCGACTGCCAGTGGGCACGGAAGATCGCCGCCGCGCTGTCGATCAGCGCCTGCTTCGGGGTGTCGCTGATGAAGCGGCGGATCAGCTTCTTGCAGATGAACTTGGCCACGCGCGGGTGGCTGGCCAGCCGGTCCAGCACGTCGCGGCCATCCTTCATGGCCGGCTGCTCGGGGTAGAACAGCTTGCCCAGCAGGAACTTCGGGCCGGCGTCGTGCCAGGCCTGGCGATAGACGAACGTGCCGTCGTTCTCGGTGGGGTACTGCCAGTGCCCGTTCTTCGCCGACCAGCCGGTGAATGCCGCCGACGTCTCGTACACGTCGATGTCGGTGTAGCCGATGGGGTAGGTGGGGTCCTCGGGGCAAGGCGGCACCAGGAACGGGTCCATGAAGCCCAGGTAGTTCTCCGCGCCGAACGTATGCAGTTCCAGCAGCTCGCGCGCGTAGTTCTCGTTGGGGCCCGAGCGCGAATTGCTCAGGTTGTCCAGGTAGTAAAGCATCGAGGTGCTCTTGGCCACCTCCTCCAGCATCACCCGGAAATTGCCCTTGGCGTTGGCGCGGATCACGTCGCGGTCGTAGTGCACGAACACCGGGCCGGCGTTGAAGTCCGTGCCCATCACGTTGAAGTGGTCGTGCCAGAAATTGACCAGCACCTCGCGCAGCTGGCGGCGCGAATACACCGCGCGCACGAAGGCTGCGCGCTGTACTTCGTAGGCCGGACGCATGCGCACGGCGTTTTCGGGGTTGGCCACCACGTGCTCGGCCCACAGCTGCGTCAGCGGCTTGTTGAGCGTGGTGTAGCCGGCGGCGTTCAGGCGGTTGGTGACGGGAGTGTCGTCGATGGCGTTCCAGTCCAGCTGCCAGTCCACGTAGTTGGCCAGCCGCTGGCGATCGGTACTGCCCAGCGCATTGAACTCGGCGATGGTGGTGGCGGTGGCGCCGTAGCTCAGGTTGTTGAGCACCTGCACGGCGAACGGCGGACGCGCCATGGTCAGCAGGCGCGGCTCGGTCTGGCCCATCATCGTGCGGCCGCCGGTGTCCTCGGGGACGGCCTCGGGGGCGGGCGTGGTGTCCTTCGGCGTGGGGCGTTCGCCACCCTTCCAGCCGTACAGCCGGTTCAGGCGCAGGCGCACCTGCTGGGACAGGTCCGGTGCCGCGGCGGCCGGTGTGTCTGCCGTACTGGCCAGGCCACCCTCGGCCTGGCGACGGAACAAGGAGTTGGACGTGCGTTTGACCGGGCCGCGGAACTTCGTCCGCCGCCACAGGACCGTGTGTCGCGCCATGCTGGTGCCCCGGTTTTCCCCGACAAACGCAGAGTATTGGGTAAGCGCGGTCCGATGACTGCGACGCCGTGCACAACCCCGTCAACGGATTGACGTTTCAGACCCATCCGGTGCCGTAGAAGATGCCGATCACGACGAAGACCGCGGCGGTCTTGATCAGGGTGATGGCGAAGATGTCCTTGTACGACTGCCGGTGGGTCAGGCCGGTGACCGCCAACAGCGTGATGACGGCGCCATTGTGGGGCAGGGTGTCCATGCCGCCCGAGGCCATCGAGGCCACGCGGTGCAGCACCTCCATCGGGATGCCGGCCGCAGTGGCATTGGCGATGAAGCTGTCGGCCATCGCGGCCAGCGCGATGCTCATGCCGCCCGAGGCCGAGCCGGTGATGCCGGCCAGCGCGGTGACCGAGATGGCTTCGTTGACCAGCGGATCGGGAATGGCCTGCAGCGCGTTGGCCACGACCAGGAACCCGGGCAGCGCGGCGATCACCGCGCCAAAGCCGTACTCCGACGCGGTGTTCATCGAGGCCAGCAGCGCCCCGCCGATCGCGCTCTTCGTGCCCTCGGCGAAGCTGGCGAACACCGGCTTCCACGCGAACACGATGACCGAGGCGATGCCGACCAGCAGCGCGCCCTGCACGGCCCAGATCGCGGCGACCTTCGAGACCTCCTGCACCACCGGCGCCGGAGTGCCGATCACGGCCGGCACGAAGGACTGGGTTTCGCCGTAGAAGCCGGGGATCCAGCGGGTGAACAGGAAGTTCGCCACGCCCACCAGCAGCAACGGCAGGATGGCGATCAGCGGATGCGCCAGGCGGTCGCCCTTGAACGGTTCCGGCTCGTTGCGCAGTTCGTCGCTGCCGGCATAGCCCTCGCCATTGCGCGCGGCCACGCGGCGGCGCCATTCCAGGTAGCTCATGCCGGCGATCAGGATGAACACCCCGCCGAGGGTGCCCAGCACCGGCGCGGCCCAGCCGGTGGTGCCGAAGAACGAAGTGGGGATGATGTTCTGGATCTGCGGCGTACCCGGCAGCGCATCCATGGTGAAGGTAAAGGCACCCAGCGCGATGGTGCCCGGCACCAGCCGTTTCGGGATGTTGCTCTGCCGGAACAGTTCCGCCGCGAACGGATACACCGCGAACACCACCACGAACAGCGACACGCCGCCGTAGGTCAGCAGCGCGCATACCAGCACGATGGACAGCATGGCGCGCTGCGCGCCGACCACCTGGATGGTGGCTGCGACAATGGCCTTGGAAAAACCCGAGATCTCGATCAGCTTGCCGAACACCGCGCCCAGCAGGAATACCGGGAAGTACAGCTTCAGGAAGCCGACCATCTTGTCCATGAACAGGCCGGTGAACATCGGCGCGACCAGCGACGGATCGGTCAGCAGCACCGCCCCCAGCGCCGCGATCGGCGCGAACAGGATGACGCTGTAGCCGCGGTAGGCCACGAACATCAGGAAGCACAGCGCGGCCAGCACGATCAGGAACGACATCCACCCCTCCTCGGCCAGCGCCGACTGCAGATGCGGCGAGTATCCGCAGGCGCAGGCCAGCCGTCCCACTGTACGAAGGTACGATGCCGCCCACGCGGCCCCGGCCCTAGTGTTCGCTTCAATCGGCGGCATCCGTCCGCCGGCAACGTCATACCCGGGAGGAGGGGAGACCCATGAAGCGCAAGCACCTGAGCCTGGCCATCGGTTGTGTCCTGTTGTCGTCCATGCCGTCGGCGTGGGCGCAGGACAACACCGGCGCCAGCCAACCGCCAGCCACCAGCGCCACCACGCTCGATTCGGTCAAGGTCACCGCACGCAAGCGCGAAGAGACCCTGCAGGACGTGCCGGTGGCCGTCACGGCGTTCACCGCCGAAACGCTGGACCAGATGGGCATCGACGACATCGGTGAACTGGATGCCCAGGTGCCCAACCTGACCATCTATGCCGCCCGCGGCTCCACCAGCACGGTCACTGCCTACATCCGCGGCGTCGGCCAGGCCGATCCGCTGTGGGGCGTGGATCCGGGCGTGGGCATCTACCTGGACGACGTGTACATCGCCCGCCCGCAGGGCGCGTTGCTGGACGTGTTCGACGTGGAACGCATCGAAGTGCTGCGCGGCCCGCAGGGCACGCTGTACGGCAAGAACACCATCGGCGGTGCGATCAAGTACATCTCGCGCGGGCTGCCGCAGGAGACCACCGGCTTCGCCTCGGTCACCGTGGGCAACTACAACCAGCTGGACGTGAAGGCCGCACTGGGCGGGGAAATCGGTGGCAAGGACAGCGGCCTGCGGGGGCGGGTGTCGGTGGCCAGCATGAACCGCGACGGTTTCGGCGAGAACACGTATACCGACCAGGATGTCAGCGACAAGGAGATCAACGCGGCACGTTTCCAGCTGGGTGCCTATGCCGGTGACGACCTCGACATCCAGTTCGCGTTCGACTACATGGACGACCAGTCCGGCGTGCGCGGCGCCAAGATGCTCGCACCCAATCCGCTGGCGCCGGCCTACCCGCCCACCGACGACCGCTACGACATCCGCAGCGGCATGAAGAACATCAATGACACCGAGATGAAGGGGGCGTCGGCCACCGTCAACTGGCGTGCGAGCGACAACTGGGCGTTCAAGTACATCCTCGCCAAGCGCGAGTCCGACACCGAGACCAACATCGACTTCGACACGACGCCGCTGACGCTGGTGGACGTGCGCGCGTTCTACAGCGACAGCCAGGTCAGCCAGGAACTGCAGGCCAACTTCGACGGCGGCGGGCGCGCCCGTGGCGTGATGGGCCTGTACTGGTTCAACGGCGACGCCGGTGGCCAGGTACTGAACCACTTCTCCAATCCGCTGCAGCCGCCAGCACTGACCAACCCGCTGTTCGGCGACACCCAGGGCGTGGTCAACACCGAGAGCATCGCCCTGTATGCGGACTGGACCTTCGACCTGACCGACCGCCTGAAGCTGGACGTGGGCGCGCGCTACACCGACGAGGACAAGCACGCCATCGCGTTGAACCGCTTCTACACCAACAACCAGTACACCACCTCGTGGGGCACGGCGGCCAATTTCGACAAGACGGTCAATTTCAAGAACGTCTCGCCCAAGGTCTCGCTGGACTACCAGATCACGCCGGACATCATGGTCTACGGCCTGGCGTCGCGCGGCTTCAAGTCGGGTGGCTACAACATCCGCGCCAACACCACCGCGGTGCCGCGCTCGGGTGAGCCGTTCGATGACGAGAAGGTCGACAGCTTCGAGGTGGGCAGCAAGATGTCGCTGCTGGACCAGCGCATGTTCCTGAACCTGGCCTACTTCTACAACAAGTACGAGGACATCCAGCTGTCGGTGTTCACGTCGTACACGCTGCCCAACGGCAGCCAGAGCTTCTTCGGCGATTTCACCAACGCCGGCAAGGGCACCGTGCAGGGCGTGGAAGTGGAATACCAGTTCCTGCCCACGCAGAACTGGCTGATCAGCGGCAACCTGGCGTGGCTGGACGCGGAGTACGACGAGTTCATCACCAGTGGCGTCAACGTGGCCGACACGCAGTACTTCACCAACGCGCCCGAATTCTCCGGCGCCGTCAACGTGGAGTACCGCACCGACCTGGCCAATGGTGGCCGCCTGTCCGCGCGGGTGGGCTACTCGTACCAGTCGGAAGTGTGGCCGACCACCGACCTGAGCCCGGTGATCAAGCAGGAAGGGTATGGCCTGGTGAATGCGGGCGTCATCTGGCGGGTCAACGATGCGTGGAGCCTGTCACTCCAGGGCAGCAACCTGGCGGACGAGGAATACCGCACCACCGGCTACAACATCCCGGCCTACGGCGTGCTGACCGGCTTCTACGGTCCGCCGCGCCAGTACAGCCTGACCGCGCGCTACGATTTCTGAGCGCGCCCGCGGCAATGATGCGTGAACCGGCGACGGCGGGCGAAAGCCCGCCGTCGTTGCGTTATGCTCGGCCGATGCGATGGGGCAGGACATTCTTCTCGGGAACGGCGGCATGCTGAGCGTCGGCATGGTGGTGCTGGCCGGACTGCTTTGGCTGGGCGTGCTGTTCGGCTCGGCGCTGTATGCCGAACGCCATCCGCGCGTGCTGGCCACCCAGTGGCCCTACATCTATGCGCTGTCGCTGGCGGTGTACTGCACCTCGTGGACGTTCTTCGGCACGGTGACGCAGGCCGCGCGCTACGGCTGGCCGTTGCCGCCGACGTTCGTCGGCACCATCCTGCTGTACGCGTTCGGTGCGTTCCTGCTGGTGCGGCTGGTGCGGCTGGCGCGCGAATCCAACGCCACTTCACTGGCCGACCTGATCGCCACGCGGCTGGGCAAGGACGGTTGGCTGGCGGCCACCGTCACGCTGGTCGCCGCGCTGGGCCTGATTCCCTACATCGCCCTGCAGCTCAAGGCGGTGGCGATGAGCTTCGCGCTGCTGACCCGTTCGCCGGGCAGCGACGCCCTGCCGGCCTGGCAGGACAGCGCGCTGTACGTCGCCCTGGCGATGGCGGTGTTCGCCATGCTGTTCGGGACGCGCCGCGCCAGCGCGGTGGAACACAATCGCGGGCTGGTGCTGGCGATGGCGTTCGAATCGCTGTTCAAGCTGGCCGCAATGCTGGCGCTGGGGCTGTTCGTGTGGTTCGGCCTGCCGGACATGACGGTGGCACCGCCGCCGGTGGCGCCCGCGTCCACGACGTACGGCTTCATGCCCCTGGTCGTGTTGGGCGTACTGGCGATGTTCACCCTGCCGCACCAGATCCACGTGGGCGTGGTGGAGTGCCGGGACGAAGGCCACGTGCGGACCGCGCGGTGGATGTTCCCGCTGTACATGGTGCTGATGGCCGCACCGCTGCTGCCGCTGGCGCGCGCCGGCGGCGCGATGTTCGGCGATACGGTGCCGTCCGACCTGTATGTGCTGGCCCTGCCGTTGTCGCAGGGCCAGCAGGGGCTGGCCCTGCTGGCGTTCCTCGGTGGCCTGAGCGCCGCCACCGGCATGGTGGTGGTCAGCACGCTGACGCTCAGCCTGATGATCGGCAACCACTGGCTGGCGCCGGGCCTGCTGCGCGGCGGCTGGCTGCGTGGCAGCGGCGGCGACCTGCGCGGCGCGGTGTTGACGCAGCGGCGCATCGGCATCATGGCGGTGATGCTGCTGGCGTGGGCGTACAGCCGCCTGATCGCGGGCAACGATGCGCTGGCCGACGTGGGGGCGGTGTCATTCTCCGCGCTGGCGACGCTGGCGCCGGCACTGGCGTTCGCGATCTGGCGCCCGCAGACATCGCCGCGCGCCGTCATCGCGGGCATCGTGGCGGGGTTCCTGGTCTGGGCATGGCTGTTGCTGTTGCCGGTGGCGATGGATGCACGCGGTGTTTCGCCGGCGTGGCTGCAGACCGGACCGTTCGGCCTCGCCGGCCTGTCGCCCGATGGCTTCTTCGGCCTGACGGGGTGGAGCCGATTGGGGCGCGCAGTAGGCGTCAGCCTGTTCGTCGGCACCGTGGTCACGCTGCTGGTGGCCAGCTGGCGTGGCAGCGCACCGCGCCGGCATGACAGCCGGGGGTTCGACGCACAGACGCTGCGGGACGCCGGCCGCCGCTTTCTGCCGCGCGAACGCGTGGAGGAACTGTTGCTGGGCGCACCGCGCAGCGGACCGGTGCCGGCCACCATCGAGGCACGGCTGGAGCGCGAGCTGGCGGCGGTACTGGGTTCGGCCTCCGCGCGCCTGCTGCTGGATGCTGCGCGCCGCGAGAGCGGTGATCTGGACACGGTGGCCGCCATCGTTGGCGAGGTGTCGCAGGACCTGCGCTTCAACCAGCAGGTGCTGGAAGCCGCGTTGCAGAACATGAGCCAGGGCATCAGCGTGGTGGATCGCGACCAGCGCCTGGTGGCCTGGAACCGGCGCTATGAGCAGATGTTCGGCTTCCCGCCGGAACTGTTGCAGGTCGGGCGCCCGATCGCCGACCTGACCCGCTGGGCGCTGCAGCGCATGCCGCAGCGCGGCCAGGACGAACGCGCGCTGGACCGTCGCCTGGCGTTCATGCGTGCCGGCACGCCGCATCTGACCGAACGCGTGTTCCCCGATGGCAGCATCGTGGAAATCCGCGGCAACCCGATGCCCGGCGGTGGATTCGTGGCGACCTATACCGACGTCACCGCTTCGCGCCAGGCCGAGCGCGAACTGAAGCTGGCCAACGAAACGCTGGAGCAGCGCGTGGCGGAACGCACCACGCTGCTGGAAACCGCCAAGCGCGAGGCCGAGCACGCGAACGATGCGAAGAGCCGCTTCCTGACCGCGATCGGCCACGACCTGTTGCAGCCGCTGCATGCCGCGCAGCTGTTCACCGATGCCTTGTCGCAGCAGGTGCTGGAACCCCGCCAGCGCGAATCCGTGGTGCAGGTGCGTGGCGCACTGGATTCCACCACCGACCTGCTGACCGGCCTGCTGGACATGTCGCGGCTGGAAGCGGGCGGACTGGTGCCGGAACCGCGTGATTTCCCGCTGGCGGAAGTGCTGGAACCGCTGGCCTCCGAGTTCCGCGTGCTGGCGCACGAGCACGGGCTGACGTTCCGTTTCGTGCCGACGCGCGCCTGGGTGCACACCGATCCGCAGCTGCTGCGACGCATCCTGCAGAACTTCCTCGCCAACGCGGTGCGTTACACGCCGCGTGGCGGCGTGTTGCTGGGCGCGCGCAGGATCGGCACGCGCCTGCGCGTGGAGGTGTGGGACACCGGCCCGGGCATCGCGGAAGCGGACCAGCGCCGGATCTTCGAAGAGTTCCGCCGCGGCGACGGCGTGCCGGGGCAGGGGCTGGGACTCGGTCTGTCGATCGCCGATCGCATCGCGGCCCTGCTCGACGCGCCGCTGTCGCTGCGCAGCCGTCTGGGACGCGGCGCCGTGTTCGCCGTCGACCTGGTCCGGGTGACGCCACCTGCGTCCGCGCCGCCGCTGTTCGGCAAGCCGGGCCTTGCCGGTCGCCATGTGCTGGCGGTCGACAACGATCCCGTTGCGCTGTCCGCATTGCAGCAGGTGCTGGAACGGTGGGGATGCAGCGTCACCGCCGCCCGCGATCGCGTCGCCGCGGAAGATGCGCTGCGGGAGCGGACTGCCGACCTGTGGCTGTTCGACTACCACCTGGACGACGGCGATACCGGGGTGGCGCTGGCCGAGCGGCTGCGTGACGCGCATGCCCCACGCCCTTGCCTGATCCTCACCGCCGACCAGACCGATGCGGTGCGCCGCGCGGTGCGCGACGCCGATCTTCCCCTGCTCGCCAAGCCGGTGCGACCGCTGGCGCTGAAATCCGTGCTGGACCGGTTGCTGGCGGCGCGCGCGTCCGGTGGAGCGGGAGCGCCGTAAGTCGCGGTCGGGCCTCGCGGGTGGCCCATCGCGACTTGCGTCGCTCCCACAACAGCAGCCGCTAGAATGCGTGTTCGACTTCCGGAACTGCCGCATGCCCTACACCCCCATCGTCGCCACCCTCGGCTACGTGCTCTCGCCCGACCGTTCGCAGGTGCTGCTGATTCACCGCAACGCGCGCCAGGACGACCAGCATCTTGGCAAGTACAACGGCCTGGGCGGCAAGATCGAGCGCGACGAGGACGTGGTGGCCGGCATGCGCCGCGAGATCCACGAAGAAGCCGGCATCACCTGCGATGCGATGAGCCTGCGCGGCACCATCAGCTGGCCCGGCTTCGGCAAACACGGCGAGGACTGGCTGGGATTCGTGTTCGTCATCACCGCCTACAGCGGCACACCGTTCGAACGCAATCCCGAAGGCACGCTGGAGTGGGTGCCGGTGGACAGGATCCTTGAGCTTCCGCTGTGGGACGGCGACCGCCACTTCCTGCCGCTGGTGTTCGACGACGATCCGCGCGGTTTCCACGGCGTCATGCCGTACCGCGACGGCCGCATGGTGTCGTGGGACTACTCGCGGATCTGAGGGCGCCCGCAAGCGTGCCTTTCCGTAGGCGCGGCCTCGGCCGCGATGCTTTCCCGGTGAGGCGACAAGGGCAAGGAGCATCGCGCCCAAGGGCGCTCCTACGGGCGGCCGCGCTGTCGTAGGAGCGGCCTCGGCCGCGATGCTTTCGGGGTGAGGCGACACGGCCCAAGGGCATGGCGCCCCAGGGCGCTCCTACGGGTGGCCGCGCTGTCGTAGGAGCGGCCTCGGCCGCGATGCTTTCGGGGTGAGGCGACACGGCCGAAGAGCATCGCGCCCAAGGGCGCTCCTACGGGAAGCGGTCGCGTGTTCCACGGGGTGCGCTTGTCCACATGCCGTGTGGATCGGGTTTGGGAAACCGTGTGGATAACCTCGACGGCGCCATGTGCCGCAAGCCTGTCAAGATGTGTGGCGAATTTTTGACCAGGCCATGACAGGGTGGCAGCGGAGTTGTCCACACCCGCTGTGGATGGTCTGTCGACGAACATGTGGATAAGCATCGACGCGGGTTGCGGCACAAGGCTGTCAAGGTGTGTGGTGAAAATATGACCGCACCTGTGCAGGGCAGTGGAGATGCGATGTTCCACGTGCGATGCGCACAACCTCCGCGATCTCTCAGCCACTCCGTCATCCCGGTCCGCGCCGGGACGACGGCGTTCGGGAGGGCTCAGCCTTCGACGTGCCGCGCCGGATCGGACAGTTCCAGTTCGCGCAGCACCACGCCGGCCTGCGTGCGGTTGCGCACGCCCAACCGGTCGAAGATCGCCGACAGGTGCGCTTTCACCGTGCGTTCCTGCACGTCCAGACGGTCGGCGATCTGCTTGTTCAGCAGGCCCTGTGCCACCAGCGTCAGCACGCGGAACTGCTGCGGCGACAGGCTGGCCAGGCGTGCGGCCAGTTCGGTGTCGTGTTCGGAGGACTGCGCGCGCGCCACCGCGCCACGCAGCGATGCGGGCAGCCATTGTTCGCAGGCCAGCACGCTGCGGATGGCGTCGCGCAGTTCGTCCAGCCCCGAACTCTTCGGCAGGTAGCCGGCGGCGCCGTGGTCCAGGGCGCGCCGCACCACGCGCGGGTCGTCGTTGGCCGAGACCACGATCACCGCGACCGCCGGATACTGCGCGCGTACCGCCGCCAGCCCCGCCAGCCCATGGTTGCCGGGCATGTGCAGATCCAGCAGGACCAGGTCGATGTCGTCGTGCGCTTCCAGCGCGGCCAGCACGCTGTCCAGCGATTCGGCTTCCAGCACCGACAACTGGGCCACGGCGTCCGACGCGGCGCCACGCAGCGCGGCACGGAACAGCGGATGGTCGTCGGCGATCAGCAGGGTGGGCATGCGGGTGCCGGGAATCGGGAATCGGGAATCGGGAGTCGTGACTGGAAGAGGCGCAGGACAACGCGGACGGGAACACGGCAACCCGATGGCCTCCCCATGCCTCCTTCCCGATCCCCGGTTTTCACTGCACCGTCCAGCCGCCGTCCACCACGATCGTCTGGCCGGTGATGTTGCGCGCGGCGGGCGAGGTGAGGAAGGCGGTGATGCCGGCCAGTTCGTCCAGGCCGATGAACACGCCCTTCGGCATCGGCTTCAGCATCACCTGGCTGACCACATCGGCTTCGGAAATGCCGAGCGTGCGTGCCTGGTCGGCGATCTGCCTGTCCACCAGCGGGGTCTTCACGTAGCTGGGGCAGACCGTGTTGATGGTGATGTCGGTGTCGGCGGTTTCCAGCGCAATCACCTTGGAAAAGCCGACCAGGCCGTGCTTGGCCGCCACGTAGGCGCTCTTGTACGGGCTGGCCACCAGCGCGTGGATGCTGCCGATGTTGACGATGCGGCCGAAGCCGCGCTCGCGCATGCCGGGCAGCACCGCACGGGTCAGGCGGGCCACGCCCACCAGCATCACCTGCACGAGGAAATCCCACTTCTCGATCGGGAATTCCTCCAGCGGCGAGACATGCTGCAGGCCGGCGTTGTTGACCAGCACGTCGATGGGGCGCGAGACCGCGGCCAGCGCGGCGTCGATGCTGTCCTGCGAAGTGACATCCAGCGCGACCGCCTCGGCGGACCCGCCGTTCGCCCGGATCGCTGCGGCGACCGCCTCGGCGGCCTCGAGGTTGAGGTCGCTGACGATGACGTGGCGGCCGGCGTCGGCCATCTCGGTGGCGATACCCGCGCCGATGCCGCTGGCGGCGCCGGTGATGAGGAAGGTGTGCGTCTGCATGGGGAACTCCTGACGTTCCGCGCTAGGGTAGCAGGCCGCCGGCGACGGCTTCGTGGTACCAAAGTACGATGACGGGGCTGCCCGCGGCGGGTAGCTTCATGGCATCGACCGAAGTGACGGATGGGCTGTGGCATGAAACCGATGACGCGACGTTCCTGTGCCCTGCTGCTGGGCATGGCGCTGGCCGGCTGCAGCAGCACGCCTTCTCCTTCCCCCGCGGTGGTCCACATGATCGAACCCCAGCGCGTCACCGAGCACCGCGGCAACGACGATCTGCTCACTGCGGGCCTGGGCATCGAGGGCCTCCGGAGCATGGTGCCGCCGCCGTTCGCCGACGCAGCCAACCCGACCCCGGCCGAACTGCGCCGTCGCGCCATCTGGAACAACTGGCGCGGCATCGCCGACCTGTCGCCCACCGGGGCCTACGGGCAGGCCTATGGCAGTGTCGCCAGCGTGCCGGGGCGGGAATACGCCGCGCTGGCCACGGTGCCGGGTGCGCAGCAACCGCATCGCGTGCTGGTGCAGGTGCCCGACACCTTCGACATGGCACGGCGTTGCGTGGTGGTGACCGCGTCGTCCGGTTCGCGCGGCGTGTACGGTGCCATTGCGGTGGCCGGGCCGTGGGCACTGCCGAAGGGCTGCGCGGTCGCCTATACCGACAAGGGCGCGGGCACCGATTACTTCGACCTGGATGCACAGCAGGCCGCGCGCGAGGACGGGACGGTGGGCGCGCTGCAGGCAGGCGGTCTGGCCTTCGCGCCGGATGCACCCGTCGGCGCCAGCGGCGTGGCGGTCAAGCACGCCCATTCGAAGGACAATCCCGAGGCCGACTGGGGACGGCACGTGAAGCAGGCGGCGGAGTTCGCCCTCGCCGCGCTCGACCGCGCGTATCCGCAGGCCGCGCCGTTCCGCTTCGACAACACGCGTGTCATCGCGGTGGGCATCTCCAACGGCGGCGGCGCGGTGCTGCGCGCCAGCGAGGAAGAAGGCGACTGGCTGGACGCCGTCGTCGCCGGCGAGCCCAATGTCTTCGCCGCCGATGCGCCCGGCGCCCGCTCGCTCTACGACTACACCACCGAAGCCGCACTGCTGATGCCGTGCGCGCTGCTCCACCTGCCGGCCGACACGCTGCCGCAGCCGCCTTTGCGCGCGCAGGCGGAGCCGCTGTGGACCGCACGCTGTGCCGCGTTGAAGACGGCGGGGCGGGTGGCCGGCGACACGCCGAAGGCCCAGGCGGCGTCCGCGCATGCGCAACTGAAAGCCCAGGGCTGGACCGACCAGGCGCTGGTGGCCGGCGCCTTGAGCGTGGGCTTCGACCTGTGGCGTGCGGTCGCGGTGACCTACGCCTCGGCGTATGGCCGCTACGGCGTGGGTGAACACCCGTGCGGACATGCGTTCGCCGCGCAGAACGCCGACTTCAGCCCGCGGGCCGCCACCGCGGCCGAGCGCGCGGCGTGGTGGTCCGATGGCAGTGGCATCCCGCCAGGGGCGGGGGTGGGCATCGTGGACACGAAGCTTGCACCGCCGGATTTCACCCTGCCGGGCCTGCAATGCCTGCGCGCCCTGCAGACGGGCGATGACGACGCCGCACGCCGCGTGCAGGCGGGCATCGCGCAGACAGCCGCGCGTTTCCCGCGGACGCGCCGTCCGGTGGTGGTGATCCATGGTCTGGACGACGGCCTGGTGCCGCCGGCATTCTCCAGCGCGCCCTATGTGGAGCGCGCGCGCATCGCCAACCCCGATGTGCGCTACTGGCAGGTCCGCAATGCCCAGCACTTCGATGGCTTCCTGGCACTGCCGGCTTACGGCGCGCGCTATGTGCCGCTGCTGCCCTATGTCTATGCGGCGCTCGACCAGGTCGAGGCGACGCTGGACGGCAAGCGCGCGCTGCCGGCCAACGCGCTGATCGATGCGCGCCCGCGCGGTGCGGGCAGCGTGGAGGTCGGCCAGCTGGCGATTCCCAGATGACCCTGCGGGGTAGGAGCGACGTCAGTCGCGATCTGGAGAATGGAGCCGCCGGAGAGCCAAGGCAGACCTGGCGCTCATGAAGCGGCCAGGTTGGCCGCGGACAGAACCGGCGCCCACGACGGTTTCACCCGATCCGGCTTACCCTGTACGCCTTCTCCGGCCGTGAGCGTCGCCATGTCCCGACACTTTTCCATGCTCCGCGATTTCCAGCTGGCCGACTGGTTCACGCTGGGCAACGCGTTCTGCGGTACCGGTGCCATCTTCGCGTCGATGCGCTTCCTGCAGGAAGGCGGCCTGCGCGACCTGATGATCGGCATGGCGCTGATCCCGCTGGCCTTCATCTTCGATGCGCTGGATGGCCGGGTGGCGCGCTGGCGCAACCAGTCCTCGGTGCTCGGGCGCGAACTGGATTCGCTGGCCGACGTGATCTCGTTCGGCGTGGCTCCCGCCGCACTCGCGTATGCCTGCGGCATGCAGGGTGGCTGGGACTGGCTGGTGCTGTCGTACTTCGTGGCCTGTGGCGTCAGCCGGCTGGCACGCTACAACGTCACCGCCGAGGCCTTGTCCGGCGACGACGACAAGGTGAAGTACTTCGAAGGCACGCCCATTCCCACCAGCCTGGTGCTGGTCATCGTGCTGGCGGTGGCGGCCAACGGGGGACACATCGGCCCGCAGTTGTGGCTGGGCGCGGTGAAGATCGGTCCGTGGCTGCTGCATCCGCTGGTGCTGCTGTTCGCGCTGTCCGGCACGCTGATGGTCAGCAAGACGCTGCGCATCCCCAAGCCCTGACCAGGGGCGGACCCATGACGGCATGCCCGTCATGTCATGCACGACTCCCCCGGCACGGCTAGAATCGGGCGGGAAGGGAGGGCACATGGCGAACTTTGCACCACAGTGGCCGGGCGACTTCGAGTCGGTGGCCAGGCAGTACTGGAACCTCTGGGGCGATGCCCTGCGGCAGGCGGGCGGCGTTGCGGCGCCCACCCCGACACCCGGCTGGCAGCAGGCGGTGGACTGGTGGTCGCAGCTGATGCCCGGCGGCACCGGCCAGGTGCAGGATGTCCTGGGCCGTTTCCAGCGGCAGGCCAGCGACTGGTTCGGGCAGATGCAGCAGGTGGCGGCGCAGTTCGCCGGCCGCGACCAGGCACCGGCCGACATCGCCAACGCGTGGCGCGAAGCGCTGGGCATGACCGGCCAGCAGCCCGCACAGAATCCGTTCGCCGACATCTTCCGCGCCATGCAGGGCAGCGGCGCGCACGGGCTGGATGGCTGGATGGAGCAGGCCCGCCCCTACCTCGACGCGATGCAGCGCGAGAACGCGCGCTGGATGCATCTGCCCACGTTCGGCCTGTCGCGCGAGCAGCAGGAGCGCTGGCAGCAGCTGGCGCAGGCACAGCAGGACTACCAGCACCAGGTGGGCGAGTACGACCGCCTGATGCTGAAGGTGGCGCAGATCGCGTTCGAACGCTTCGAGCAGAAGCTGGTGGCGCGCAGCGCGCCGGGCCAGCAACTGGAAAGCGCCCGCGCGCTGTTCGACCTGTGGATCGATGCGGCCGAAGAGGCGTACGCCCAGGTCGCCCTGTCGCCGGAGTTCCGCACGGTCTACGGCGCGCTCGCCAACGCACAGATGCGCCTGCGCCTGGCGGTGCAGCGCGAAGTGGAGCAGGTCTGCACGCTGTTCGGCATGCCCACCCGCACCGAAGTCGATGCCGCCCACCGCAAGATCGTCGAACTCGAGCGTGCCCTGCGCAGGATCCGGCAGGCGACGCCGCAGCAGACCGCCGCGCCCCGTGCGCCGGTGAAGCGAGCAGAGGCCACGCCCGATGCCCCGCCGGCGGTCGAACCCGCAGCGGCGAGGAAGCCGCGGCGTGCCACCCGTCGCGCCGCGCCGTCCGTTGCGAAGAAGGCCGTTCCCGCGAGGAAGACGGGCAAGGCGACGCCCGCGAAGCGGAAACCCGTGCCGGCACGCGCGGCGCGCGCCGCCGCGGCCAAGCCGGCCACCCGGCAGGACAGGCGCGCGGTCGCCGCGCCGGTCAAGGCGCCCGGCGACAGGAAGGTCGACGCCGCGGCGCCCGCGCCAGGCAAGGGCGTGAAGAAGGTGTCGGCGAAGAAAACCGCTGTGCGCAAGGCATCCGTGGCAAAAACATCCGCGAAGAAGGCACCCGCCGCCAACGCGGCGGTGAAGCGCGCCGCGCGGCCCGGCACCGCACCAGCCAGAACGGCCAAGGCCGCCAAGCCCTCCGCCTCCGTCGTGTCGATGAAGGACTGGGTGGCGCGCAACGCCGCCGCCGCGGAAGCGGCCTCCACCCCGGCAAAACAGGGTGGCAAGAAGCAATCCAAGCGGGGTAGCCGCAAGTGAACGGACCGCTCAACCTGACTCCGGATGCGTTGGCGCTGGAAGCGATGACGCTGCAGCAGAAGCTGTCGGCCGGCCTGCACACGCTGCCCGAGGTGGAGGACGTGCACTATGGCGCCACCCACAGGCAGGAAGTGTGGCGCGATGGCAAGACCGTGCTGTACCGCTTCATCGGCGAGAAGGCGCCGACCGCGAAGGTGCCGCTGCTGATCGTCTATGCGCTGGTCAACCGGCCCTACATGGTGGACCTTCAGGAAGACCGCTCGCTGGTGAAAGGCCTGCTGGCGCAGGGCGAGGATGTCTACATCATCGACTGGGGCTACCCGGACCGCTCGGACCGCTTCCTGGAACTCGACGACTACATCAACCGCTTCATCGATGGTGCGGTGGACCACCTGCGCCAGGCCAGCGGCCGCGAGGCGGTCAACGTGCTGGGCATCTGCCAGGGCGGCGCATTCTCGCTGTGCTATGCCGCGCTGCACCCGGAGAAGGTAAAGAATCTGATCACCATGGTCACGCCGGTGGATTTCCATACGCCGGACAACATGCTGTCGCACTGGACGCGCGAACTGGACGTGGACCTGTTCGTCGACGCGCTGGGCAACGTGCCGGCCGACACGATGAATGCGTGCTACCTGATGCTGAAGCCGTTCCGGCTGAACCTGCAGAAGTACGTCGGGCTGGTGGACATCCTGGACGACAAGCGCGCCATCGAGGACTTCCTGCGCATGGAAAAGTGGATCTTCGATTCGCCGGACCTGGCGGGCGAGGCGTTCCGCCAGTTCATCAAGCAGTTCTACCAGGGCAACGGGTTCATCAACGGCGGCATCAGCATCGGCGGCGAAAGCGTCGACCTGGGATTCGTCGACATGCCGGTACTGAACATCTATGCGGAGCAGGACCACCTGGTGCCGCCGGATGCCTCGCGGGCGCTGAAGGATGTCGCCGGCACCAAGGATTACACCGAACTGAGCTTCAAGGGTGGGCACATCGGCATCTACGTCTCCAGCCGTGCGCAGCGCGAGGTCCCGTCGGCGATCCATCACTGGCTGGCCAAGCGCGCCGACTGATCCCCGCACGGGCGTGCGGCAACGTCGTCAAGCCGTTCACGACATCCCCGCTAGACTCATTGCATGAAACCCGGAATCCTCTCCCTGCTGCTCGCGGTATCGGTGCTGCCGCTGGCGGCCATTGCCGCGCCGTCGCCCCAGGCCCGGCAGGAAATCCAGCAGCTGATGGACGGCCTGTCCGCATCGCAGTGCGAGTTCCAGCGCAACGGCACCTGGTATGGCCGCGTCGAGGCGCGCAAGCACCTGCAGCGCAAGTACGACTACCTGCTGAAGAAAGGGCTGGTGGACACGGCCGAGGAGTTCATCGAACGTGCGGCCAGCAAGAGCAGCATGAGTGGCCGCGCCTACCAGGTGCGCTGTCCGGGGCAACCCGCCCAGCCGGCGGCCACGTGGTTCCACGCGCGCCTTGCCGCGCTGCGCGGTTCAGGTGCATCCGGACGCTGACGCGCTAGACTGGGGCCGGACAACTTCGGGGAGTTGAAGCGACATGAGCACTACACCCGCACCGTTCGCGCGGTCGCTGAACGACCGGATGATCGCCGGCGTCATGGGCGGCATCGCCCGCCGCTACGGCTGGAGTTCCACGCTGCTGCGCATCATCTTCGTGGTCGTCTCGATCGCGTCGGCCGCGTTCCCCGGCATCCTGGTCTACCTGATCCTCTGGCTGTTGATGCCCAACGAGCAGAACTGAGACGCAGGCGGCCGATGCGTTCGCCCTGGCTCATCCTCGCGCAGGTGCTGGGCGTGGCGTGGGCGCTGCCCAATTCGCTGATCGGCCTCGTCGCGGGCGGGGTGGGCGTGGCATTCGGCGCGAAGGCGCACTGGAGCCGCCGCGATTTCGCGCTCGTATTCCACCGCTGGCCCTGGGGGCCCGGCGGCGCGATCACCTTCGGCAACACCATCCTGCATACCGGCGATACGCTGGAAGCGGACTGCATCACCTACGAACACCGTGCCGGGCACCGCCAGCACCCGCCCATCCGACTGGGCGACCACGAACGCGCGCATGTCTACCAGTACATGGTGCTGGGGCCCTTGTTCCTGCCGGTGTACCTGCTGTGCGGGGGCGTCAGCGTGCGCAATCCGTTCGAACGCGCGGCTGATCGGTATGCGTTGACCGGGAAGGGCTGGTGGCCGGCGCCGGGCGGCGGATGATCGCGCCGCGATGAGGGCCTGCGTGCCGACAGACGGCGGTGGTTTCTTCACGCATCGCTATCCTGTCCGGGCGTAGGCTGCGGTCGTCGGATATACGTACCGGCTCGACTCCGGCAACCGATCCGACACAGGAAGGCCCAGCCATCCGGACTGAAACCCCGGAACGACTGGGCCTTCTCATGTGCGCGCTCAACGACGCGCCGTGGTCTTGCCTGTTGCCTTCTTCGCGCGCTTGGCCGGGGCTTTCTTCGCCGCGGTCTTGCGGCCCGCGCCGGAGCGCTTGCCGCCGCCATCCTGTTTGTTGACGGTGGCCCAGGCGATGCGTTCGGCGTCTTCCTGCGAACGCCCCTGTTCGCGTTCGCTCTCCTCGATGTGCTCGGCCTGGCGCTTCTGCTTCTCGGTATAGGCGGACTTGTCTCCCCGTGGCATGGCGTACTCCGTTGCGGGTGGGCCCGCAGCGTCGCGCGCCTGCCATGACGATGATGTCAACGCAGCGCGTCAGCGCTCCAGGCGCTGGAACGAGAACAGCGGCCACAGCGCGTGTTTCCTGCGTTCCATCAGCGCCCGCAGCAGGCCGGCGCCCAGCATGCTGTAGGTAATGCCGTTGCCGCCGTAGGCCATCGCGAAGTGCACGCGCGGTCCCCATTGCGGATGCGGTCCGAAGAACGGCAGGCCATCGTCCGTCTCGGCAAACGTACCGGCCCACGAGAACGCAGGCGTCACCGCCAGGTTCGGGAACAACGCGTGCAGTTTCTTCAGCAGGGTGGCCGCTTTCTTGCCGACGCGCGCATCGCGGCGTGCCGGGATATCGACGGCGTCGTCCTCGCCGCCGACCAGCAGTCGCCGGTCCCCGGTGCTGCGCACGTAGAGGTAAGGGCGCGCGCTTTCCCACAACAGGGTGTCTTCCAGGAAGCCCATCGCATCGGCCGCCATCGGGTCGCTGATGAAGGCGTAGCTGCTGCGGTTGCGCGCGACCTTCTTCTTCAGCCAGTGCTGGCTGGCATAGCCGGCCGCCATCACCAGGTGGCCGGCACGCACCGTCTGCCCCTGTGCCGTGCGCAGGGTGACGCCGCGCGACGTGGCCTGGATGTCCTCCACCCGGGTACGGTCGAAGACCCCTGCGCCCGCGCGCTGGAGCCGCTGCAGCAGGCGATGCGCCAACCGGTAGGGGTCCACGCGCGCGGCCTGCCGGCTGAGCAGCGCCGCCGGCGCATCCAGCCCGTACTGCCCGCGCAGCGCGTCGCGCTCCAGGAATTCCACCTGCAATCCTTGCCGCGCACGCAGCGCGCCCTCCTCCTTCAGCTCGCGCGTGTGCCGGCGCCGGCTGGCGTAGTACAGGCTCCGGTTGCGCGCGAACTCCACGTCGCGCCACGGTGCCGCGACCTCGCCCAGCCGGTCGATGGCGTCCGCGCAGGCAAGGTAGGCGAGGGCGGCGTCCGCTTCGCCGTACTTTCGCGCCAGATCGATCATGTGCGTATCGATCTCGTACTGCAGCAATGCCGTGCTGGCCGCGCTGCTGCCCCAGCCCACATCACGCTGCTCCAGCACCACCACATCGAATCCGTGCGTGGCCAGTTCGTTGGCGATCAACGCACCGGTAATGCCGCCGCCGATCACGACGACGTCGCAGCGTCGGTCCTGCTCCAACTGCGGGAAGGCCTGCATCAGGCCGTTCTTCACCGCCCAATAGGGGTAACCACTTTTCAGATCCATGCAGGGGCCTCGTCCATCGCGTGGACGACATGCTGGCATGGGGCCGTGAACGCGCGGGTGAAACCCGCGCCGTCCGCTCAGCGGGGCAGGGCGCCGTGCAGGAACAGTTCCACCGCCGCCAGCGCCTGGGCTTCCAGCAGGTCGGCATCGGGCAACTGCGTGCTGCCGGCCGCCAGCCGTACGATCTGGTCGCCGAACAGGCTCATGTAGAACTGCGCCGCCGCCGCTTTCGGCGATGCCAGCTGCAGCCGGCCGGCGTCCACCTGCTGCTGGAAATACTCAGCCAGCGTGGCGCGGATGGAAGCGACGGCGTGGTCGAAGAACCAGTCGCGCAGCGCCGGGAACGACTGTCCCTCGCCGATCACGATGCGGTAGATCACCTGCGAATCCGTCCGTGCCATCACCTGCGCCATCCGGATGGCCACGCGCCGCAGCGCCTGGTCCGGCGGCAGCTCGCTGAGGTTGAGATCGCGCAGCAGGTGGATGTGCATGTCCATGCGCCGTTCCAGGATGGCGCAGGCCAGCCCCTCCTTGTCGCCGAAGATGCGGTACAGCGTGGCCAGGGAGCCGCCGGCGCGCGCCACGATCTCGCTGAGGCGCGCATGCTGGTACCCCTTCTCGGCGAACACCTCGGTGGCCGCGTCCAGGAATTTCTCCGCGCGCATCTCGCCACGCTTGCACAGGTCCACGTGGGGCCGGGGCCGCAGCGGGCTGATGTCGCTGGAGGCATGGCTGAAAACGTTTTCCACAAGATCCGACGGAAGACTCATGGCATTCACCTGTTGCATCGAGGTTGCGCGACTGAGCCCCAGCCTAGCAAAAGCGCACGTGTGTGTGGGGCCTGCATGCCGTCGGACCGGCCGACCTCGTGCGAATGACCCCGCCATGCCGGCGGCGCGCGGCCCTAAACTGCGCGTTCGGGTTCCTGGAACGGCAGACGGGTATGACGATGCGGAAGCGGTTGGCATGGGTGCTGTGCTGCGCGCTTGGCGGGTGGGCTGCGGCAGGCACGGCACTGGCACAGACCTGGGCGATCGAGCGGGCGACCGTGGTGGCCTCGCCCGACGCCAAGCCCCTGGCCGACGCCGTGGTGGTGGTGCGCGACGGACGCATCGTGTCGGTGGGGCCGCGCGACGAGGTGCCGGTGCCGGCGGATGCACGGCGGATCGATGCGGAAGGCCGTGTACTGGTCGCGGGCTTCTGGAACAGTCATGTGCACTTCCTCCTTCCGGGGCTGACCGAGGCGGCGAACGCACCGGCCGCCGTGCTGGAGCTGGAGGTGCGCTCGCTGCTCACGTGCTGGGGTTTCACCAGCGTGTTCGACCTGGGCGGCCTGCCGGGCAATGCGCGCGCGTTGCGCGCACGCATCGACGCAGGCGAACTGCGCGGGCCGCGCATCCTGACCGTGGATGCGCCGTTCTATCCCGCCGACGGCACGCCGCACTACGTCCGCGACGTGATGAAGCAGCACCGCGCCCCTTCGGCGGAAGTGGCGACGCCCGGGGAGGCACGCGAGCGTGCCCGCGCGCAACTGGACGAAGGCGCGGACGGCGCCAAGCTGTTCATCGGTGCCCTCGTCGGCGGCCCTTCCGGCGTCGTGCACATGACGCCGGCGGTGGCCAGCGCCGTGGCCGAGACGGCACATGCCGCAGGCCGCCCGGTCTTCGCACACCCCAGCACCACGCAGGGCCTCGAGATCGCCCTGCAGGCAGGCGTGGATGTCCTGGCGCACAGCACGCCCATCGACGGTCCCTGGCCCGCGGACATGGCGCGGCGGCTGGTGGCGGCCGACATGGCGCTGGTGCCCTCGCTGAAGCTGTTCGAAGTGGAACTGCGCAAGGAAAGCGTCCCGCCGCCGGTCATCGAGCGCTTTCTCGGCATCGGCCAGCAGCAGCTGCGTGCCTTCCGCGAGGCGGGCGGGCAGGTGCTGTTCGGCACCGACGTGGGCTACATCGCCGACAGCGACCCGCATCGCGAGTACGCGTTGATGGCCGGCGCCGGCATGGACTGGCGGGCGATCCTGGCCAGCCTGACCACCGAGCCCGCCCGCCGCTTCGGCCATGCCGCGCGCAGCGGCCGCATCGCGCCGGGCATGGAGGCGGACCTGGTGCTGCTGGGGCACGATCCCGCCACCGACGTGCTGGCGCTGGCCGACGTGGTGTGGGTGATGCGCGCCGGCGAAGTGCTGTACGAAGCCGCCCGGTAGCGGCAAGCGGCCTACAGGTACCGCGTGATCGCCGGTGCCCGCTGCCAGTCGTCGTGTGCGCCGTCCACGTAGGTGATGGGCGCCGCGTCCAGTTCTTCGGGTGTGACGTTCTCCAGGCAACCCAGGTTGACGCCGTAGATGCGCTCGCCATCGGGCACGTTGTTGCCGATCCCGAACGGCCGCACGCCACAGGTCCGACAGAAGTGGTGCGAGTTGCGCAGCGAGTTGAACCGGTATTCGACCAGTTCGTCCTCGCCGGCCAGCAGGCGGAAATCCGCCGGCATGACGATGGCCGGCCAGAACCGGTTGCGCCGGCACACCGAGCAGTTGCAGCGGTAGGTGGGCCGGGTCAGGTCGATGTCCGCCTGGAAACGGACGGCGCCGCAGTGGCAGCTGCCGGTGTAGGTCTTCAGCATGCGGCCTCCGGTGCCGATAACCCCCGGGGGCCTGTCGGGGTTGCCCCGCTTGTCCCGGTCTGGTGCCGGAAGAATACTGACCCCAGCCCGCCGGAGCCATGCATGCTGCGAACCATCGATGTTGCCGCCCTGCGGCCCGGCATGTACGTGCAGAAGCTGCTGGGCCCCTGGATGCAACACCCGTTCTGGCGCACTGCGTTCCTGGCCGATGCCGACAGGATCACCGCCCTGCAGGGCAGCGGGGTGGAGCAGGTGGTCATCGACCTGTCGCGCAGCCGCGACCTGGCGGTCGACGAGGGCGAAGCCGATGTCGACGGCGGCGATGACGCGCCGGACGTCCCCACCGCGCCGGACGGGGCGGCGGGCGTGCCGGATCGGCTGTCCCGCCGCCGCGCCGTCATCGCCCCGGATGCTGGGGTCAGTCTGGCCTCGGAGCTGGCGCGTGCCCGGCGGATCTGCGAGGAAGGGCGCGAAGCGGTCGAGGCGATGTTCCGCGAAGTGCGGCTCGGGAATGGCGTGGATGCCTCCGGTGCCATGCCGCTGCTCGAGGAGATCACCGGATCTGTCAGCCGCCACCCCACCGCACTGGTCAGCGTCGCGCGGCTCAAGGACGCCGACAGCTACACCTTCCTGCACTCGGTGGCGGTCAGCGCCCTGATGGCCATGCTGGCGCGGCAGCTGGACCTGCCGGAGGAACAGGTCCGCGATGCCGCGCTGGGCGGCCTGTTGCACGACATGGGCAAGGCCATGCTGCCGTTGGAAGTGCTCAACAAGCCCGGCAAGCTGACCGACGAGGAATTCGCCATCGTGCGCGCCCATCCGCTGCACGGCGAGCGCCTGTTGCGCGAAGGCGGCATCACCCGGCCGGCGGTGCTGCACATCGTCCGCCACCACCACGAGAAAGTGGACGGCATGGGCTACCCCCAGCAGTTGCCCGGGCACGAACTGCCGGTGCTCACGCGCATGAGCGCCATCTGCGACGTCTACGACGCCGTCAGTTCCAACCGCCCCTACAAGGCCGGCTGGGATCCGGCCGAATCGCTGCGCCGCATGGCCAGCTGGAAAGGCCACTTCGACGACGACCTGCTGAAGGCGTTCGTGCGCAGCCTGGGCATCTATCCGATCGGCGCGCTGGTGCGCCTGTCCAGCGACCGGCTGGCGGTGGTGGTGGAACAGAACCCCGGCACGCTGCTGGCGCCGCGCGTCCGCGCCTTCTATTCCGCCCGCACCCGCAGCCACATCCTCATCGCCGACATCGACCTGGCCGCCACAGGCGGCAAGGAGCGCATCGTCGGCGTGGAATCGCCCGCGCAGTGGGGATTCCGCGACCTGGAGAAGCTCTGGCTGCCCTGAGCGGCCACGGAGTGTCGATATAACGCGTCGTCGTTCGTCGCCAGGTGAATCCCCTGCCTCAGGAGGCACACCATGCGATTTCTTTCGATGATCCGCGTCAGCGAGACCACGGGCCAGGTGCCCAGCGAACAACTGATGGCCGACATGGGCCGGTTGATCGAAGAAATGACGGCCAACGGCACGCTGCTGGACACCGCCGGCCTGCTGCCCACCGCCCACGGTGCCCGCGTGCGCCTGCGGCAGGGCGAGTTGTCGGTGACCGATGGACCGTTCACCGAAACCAAGGAAGTGATCGGCGGCTACGCCATCATCCAGGCCGGCTCACTGGACGAGGCCGTCGCGCTGGCCAAGCGCTTCCTGCGCGTGCATGGCGACGGGTGGGAGCTGGAATGCGAAGTGCGGCAGATCGAAGACGCGCTTGCCTGCGCCACGCCGGCCGCCTGACCTCCCGGAGGACATCCCCATGAAGCAGACCTACACCGGCAGTTGCCACTGTGGCGCCGTTCGTTTCGAGTGCGAGCTGGACCTGGCCGCGGGCACGCGCCGCTGCAACTGCCGCTACTGCCTGAAGACGCGCATGTGGAAGGCGTTCGCTCTCGGCGATGCGTTCCGCCTGCTGCAGGGCGAGGACAGGCTGTCCGACTACCAGGCCGACCCGTCGGAGTGGCCGCCGGGCCACGTGCACCACTACTTCTGCCGGCATTGCGGCGTGCGCGGCTTCAGCAAGGGGTATCTGGAGGTGGCGCCCTTCAACGGCTGGTTCCATGCCGTCAACGTCGCCACGCTCGATGGCCTGACCGACGCGCAGATGGCCGCCATCCCCGTGCAGTACGAGGACGGCCGGCACGGCGACTGTGAGCGCCCGCCGGAAGCGCACGGCCACCTTTAGTCGTGCGGGGATGCCGCGGCAGGCGAATCGGCTCGAGTGGACGTTGCTGTCGGTTCCGCCCGGTCACGCCATCGCGGTGTGACGCGGGCGCCAGCCCAGCATGCGCGCGGGCAGCATCAGGAAGGCATGCAGGAACGCGAACAGTGCCGAGAAGGTGATGCCTACCAGGCGGAAAGGCAGTGCCAGCAGCCACACGACCGGCCACAGCACCAGCGCCAGCAGGGCAAGCGGCCAGCACAGCACGAACAGGATGCACCAGGCGGCCAGGGCGATCAGCGTCTTCATGAGGGGCGTTCCATAGCAGGAGGGCGTGCCGGTCGACCGGCGTGTCCGCAGCGTGCGGTCGAGGGGCAGGGCAGGCAACCGCGATGCGACGAACCCGGCCTGACGCGCGATCAAGTCCTGCTTCCGCTTCCCCAATCCGGACCCCTGCACTCCGGCACTGTCCCCGGCGCGCAGCGGACGGAAAGAATGACCCGAACCTCACCCGCCCTCACCGGAGGCATCGACGTCCATGCTGACCCCGCTCGCCCTCATGTTCGCCGCCGCGACGGCGACGACCCCCGCCACGCCCGCCGCCGATGCGGCCACCGTCGCCGCCATCGAGGCCACCTGCTTCGACTATGTCGATGGCCAGCTCGAAGGCGATCCGCAACGCGTTGCCCGCGCCCTGCACCCGGACCTGGCCAAACGCGCCGTGATCGGCGATACCCCCTACGAACGGCTGGGCCTGCGCCGCATGTCAAAGGATGAGCTGGTCGAACTGACGCGGCAGGGCGCGCTGAAGACGCCGAAGGAACAATGGAACCGCAGCTGCCGCGTGCTCGACGTCACCGCGGATACCGCCGCGGTCAGGCTGGAAACGCCGTGGTTCGTCGATCACTTCCACATGGGCCGGTTCGACGGCAAGTGGATCATCGTCAACGCGCTCTGGTACAGCAAGCCGCGTTGACCATCACGCGCCTCACCTGCGGGTTGAGCGTTGTGCGGGCAAGCAGGCACACACGGGTTGTACATCCCGCGTGACGGTCGCCTTCGCGCGTTCGCCACATCCATTAACCGTTCAGTGCGCCGGTCACGCCGTCTTGATGCGTGGTGCGGGAGTGTTGCTGCACGCAGCGTTTCGCTGCTTCGCACACTTCCGGAGCCATTCAACGATGAATACCCAGAGCAAGATCCAGCACACCCTCAACGACCTCATCGAGATCGCCCGCGACGGCAAGGACTTCTATACCGAAGCGGCCGAGAAGGTGAAGGATCCCGAGCTTTCCGCGCTGTTCACCCGCATCGTGGGCATCAAGGGCGACATCGTGACCCGCCTGAGCGCCGTCGTGGTCGCCGCTGGCGGCGATCCCGCCCGGCACGGCACCCTGGTTGGTGTCATGCAGCAGTTCTACGGCAAGGTGCGCGCCGCCCTCGGCGACACCGAATACGGCTACGTGGCGGAACTGGAAGAGTCCGAAGACCGTCTGCTGGAGGCGTTCAACGAAACCCTGAAGGACAACGACACGCCGGCCGCCGCGCGCGTCGAGGTCGAGCGCCTGCTGCCGCAGGTCCGCGAATGCCACAACGTGATGCGCGACCGCAAGCAGCTGCTCAAGCAGGCCAGCTGAGCGCGTGGCATCCCCTTGCAGGAGCCCGTCATGAACAGGATCCCCACCGATACCCTCGTCGTCGTTGCCGACGGCGAGGGCGCGCGCATCTTCCGCAACCATGGCGATGAAGCCGCGGTGTCGCTGCACCAGTACGACGTGCTGGAGCTGATGAACATGAACGACGATGGCCCGGCCGGCAGCATGCCCAGCGAATCGTCCGGCAAGCAGGTCGATGAAGCCACCTTCGCCAAGCAGCTGGCGCACGGGCTGAACCAGGGCGCGCTCACCCAGCAGTACCAGCATCTGGTGCTGGTGGCAGACCCGGGGACATTGGGTCGCGTCCGGCCGCTGCTGCACAAGGAAGTGATGCAGCGCATGGTGGCCGAGGTCGGCAAGACCCTGACGAACTCGCCGCTGGAAGACATCGAGCGCGCGCTGCAGTAGCCAAACCCGCTGCACGCCACCACATGGGTGGCGGCGTGCAGCGGGCCATGTGGCCTGCATCGACGTCTGGGCGATTTTTGCTTTCCAAGGACTCCCGCCGGCCATCCTGAGGGAGTTGCGCGTGGGGTTACCCCTTATCGTCCAGCGCCGCTACCGGGCCTGGTCGCGTGCCGCTTTCCGGAACAACTGCGCGGACACCAGCCACAGCGCGACGAACACCAGCGTCAGCCAGAACACGTGGCCCGCGCCGATCGCCAGCGTGATCAGCGACACCACGGCCTGCGCGACGGCGGTGGCTTCCATCGCCAGCGCCATGCCATGCGCACGCAGGCGCGACGCCATCACCGCGAGCGCGCCGACCAGCAGCACGCCGAAGAACATCAGGTTGGCCGGATTGCCTTCACTGCCGATGATGCCCACCGCCAAGTTGATCCAGGTCAGCAGGAAGGCCGTGGCTACCGCCAGGCCGGCCCCGACAACATAGGCGTGGCTGCGGGCCACGCGCACGGCCAGTTCGAACGCAGCGCATGCCAGGCCCAGCATCACGCCCATCGCGGCGAAATCGGCACCGGTCCAGGCGACCTCGCGGGTGAACTGCATGGCCACCCAGGGCAACGCCAGCAGGCAACCCGCGCCGCCCCACACCACCCACCGCAGGCGCCGCCACAGCGGCGTGCGCCCCATCGTCATGTTGGCCGTCATGGCCGTCTCTCCACGTGTGTGCTGGGCTGCCAGTCTGGGCACGGCGCATGGTGGCGCGATGGCGCCCACGTGAAGTGGGTGCGAAGTCCCTTCCGTCTGTCGGTGGGCGAATCTCAGCCCCTGCGACCGTGCGCCGGACAATCGCCGCAGGCACAGTCATGGGGAGCGTTGCATGCGTCGTTGGGATGGAAAGGCAGTGCGGGCCTATCTGCCTGCCGTGTTCGCGCTGGGCGTGGCCTATGCGTCGTCGCTGGTGCTGCCGCAGTGGCAGGCCGACCCCGCGCGGGCAGGCATGGCCTCGTTGCTCGGCTGGCTGCCTTACGTGGCCCTGGCGATCGCGGCCGCCATGGGTGCCTGGGTGTCGGTACGGCTGTGGCGCGCGCAGTACGGCACGGGACTGGTCTGCGAATGCGGCGGCCTGCTCGGAAGCGAGCGGCGTGGCCGTCGTGGCGCGTGGGTCCGCCGCTGTCCTGCCTGCGGCCGGCAGTGGAAACGGCCGGGGTAGCGCACGCGGCGGGTGGCGGCCCGGGCCGAGGGATGGAGTATCGTGCGCGCGGAAAAACCCCAGGGAGTGGAGCGCCATCATGGGACATCGCGCATGAGCAGGCCGACCCCGGTGCATCGCCAGGAGCCCGAGCTGCTGCGGCGACTGCTGCGTGCGAAGGACCGCATGGACGCCGCTTCACACGAAGCGTGGCCGGTGCAACGCCTGGCGCGGGTCAGCCACGTCTCCGAAGCGCACTTCGCGCGGTCGTTCAAGCAAGCCTTCGGCATTCCCCCGCACCGCTACCTGTTGACGCGCCGCATCGAACGCGCCACGGCCCTGTTGCGCGACACCGATACGCCCATCCTCGAGATCGCCCTGCGGACCGGCTGGAACAGCCTGGGCACGTTTGGTCGTACCTTCCGCGACATCACCGGTGAGAGCCCGGGCGAACTCCGTGCGCGCGAACAGGCCGCCCATCACGCGCTGGAAAGCGTGCCGCACTGCTATGTCAGCGCCGCCTGCCGGCCCGCCCTCACCACCGCAGTTTCGGAGAAGCGGCGGCAGCAGGGCGGTGATACAAAAGCGCCCTCATCCACGCAGGAGGTTCCATGAGCCAGGGTATCGGGGTGGTCGGGGTGTACGTCCGCGACCAGGACGAAGCACTCGCGTTCTATGTCGACAAGATCGGATTCCGCGTGCACACCGATGCACGCAACGGCGACTACCGCTGGCTGACCGTGCAGCATCCGGACCAGCCGTCGCTGCAGCTCGGCCTGTTCAAGGCGCAGGCGCCGCTACTGGACGCCGCCACCGTACAGGCGGTCGACGAGATCGTCGCCAAGGGCGCCATGCCGCCGCTGGTGCTCAACGTGGACGACTGCCGCGCCGAGTACGAGCGCATGCGCGCCCACGGCGTGGAGTTCACCCAGGCACCGGAAGCGCGCTACGGCAACGTCGATGCGAGTTTCCGCGACCCCTCGGGCAACGGCTGGAAGATGATCGAGTCCCGGCGCGCGGCGCACTGAGCGACCACGCCTTCGTGTCGCCACACAGGAGATTGCAATGAGCGGGAGCAAGTGGATCCGGCAATTCCATCGTTGGTTGTCCATCGCCTTCACCCTGGCGGTCATCGCCAACCTGCTGGTCATGGGGCGCGAGAAGATCGCCCTCTACGTGGGGCTGTTCACGCTGCTGCCCCTCGCGTTGCTGCTGGTCACCGGCCTGTACCTGTTCGCGCTGCCGTACGTTGGCAAGGCGCGCAACGGGGCAGGCGGCGGGTAGACAGGCACGCCGCTTCCATCGCCACGCAGAGGACGACCCATGAAGTATCTGATTTCCTTTCCAAGCGCCGCGATGGTCGTGTCCGGCGAGCAGCTTGAAGCGGCGGGCCGCGATGCGCGCGCGGTGATCGAGCAGGCGAAAGCCGCGGGGGTGTACGTCTTCGGTGGCGGCATCGACGAGGGCGTGCCGCCGGTACTCGTGTCGGCGGAGGGTGCGGTCGCCGAGGGCGGATACCCGTGGGCTCCGCCGCTCAATGGCGGTTTCACCGTGCTCGAACTGCCTTCGCGCGAAGACGCCATCGCCTGGGCGGCGCGCATCGCGAGGGCGTGCCGCTGCGATCAGGAGCTGCGGGTGTTCATGTTCGACCCGGCGTCGTGAGGGCGCGCGTGACCAGTGACACGGGGCGGCGGGATGGCCCGGGTCCGCGAAGCCCAGCCCCGGGCGGTGCGGGGTTGGCCGATGTCGTGCGTGCAGCGGCGGGTAGCCAGAGCGAACGGGCACGCTGACCGCTGTTCCGGGTCTTGCCCGGGCGATGGGCTAACGGGGCGGCGGTACCGAGATTCCCTCGTCCGTCTGCACGACCGGTTTCAGGGTGCCGTCCGCGTTGTACTGCAGGTGCTCGACCGTGACCGCGCGCCGGCCGATGGCGCCGTTCTGGTCGCCGATCGCCAGCGCGGCGTTGTGCAGGAACAGGTACCACTGGCCCTTGAACTCGGCGATGCCGGGGTGGATGGTGAAGCTGTACTTGCCCGAGCCGGTCAGCTCGCCGCGATAGGTCCAGGGGCCCTGGATCGACGGGGCGGTCGCATAGGACACCTTCTCGTCGCGGTGCGTGGCGCGGTCGAGTGAGGCGTAGGTGAGGTAGTAAGTCGCTCCGCGCTTGTGCAGCCACGGGCCTTCCTCGAAGTGCGGCGGCGTGATCTCGGTGATGGGGCCGTCGATCTCGATCATGTTGGGTTTCAGCCGGGCGATGTAGCACTGGCGATTGCCCCAGGCGATCCAGGTGGTGCCGTCGTCGTCGGTGAACACGGTCGGGTCGATGTCTTCCCAGCTGTGGGTTCCCTTGGGAGTCATCGCGTTGGTGATGAGCGCTGATCCTTTCGCATCGACGAAGGGACCGGTGGGGCTGTCGGACACGGCGACGGCAATGGCCTTGCCCGGGTGTGTGTCGTCGTGCTCGACGGCCGCATAGAACCAGAACTTGCCGTCCTTCTCGATGGCCTGCGACGCCCACGCGTCGGCTTTCGCCCAGCGGAAATCGGTCGCCTTCATGATGGGGCCGTGGTCGACCCAGGCGGCCATGTCCTTGGTCGAATAGACCCGCCAATCGCGCATGTTGAACATTTCGTCGCGCTGCGCTTCGTCATGGCCCACGTACAGGTACAGCGTGTCGCCGACGACCAGCGGGGCCGGGTCGGCGGTGAACTTGTCGCGGAACAGCGGGTTCGCCCGGGGCGTGGGCGCCGCATCGTCCTTTGCACCAGCCGGTGCAGCGATCAGCAGCATCGTCGCCAGTGCAAGGCAACCCGTGAGGGTGAGGATGCGGCGGGATTTCAAGTGCATGGGTGAGCTCCGGTGGGGCGGGGCGAACGGGATGCTTGTGGCCGGGGCGAGTATAGACATGGATACAGGCAGGCAGGCGCAGGATGGGGTGGGTAAGCCGGGGCTGCAAGCGCACAGGCGCGGTCACGCTGCCGTTGGCATCGACATGCCGCAGGCGCATAGCCCAATGTACGATGGGTTGAGCGATGCGATACCCATCGTTGCTGCGTGCGATCCAAGATGAACGGGCATCGCCTGTGACTCAATCCAATGGGTGGGTTCCCGTCGCCAATACGATTTCATGTATCGGATGGGTGCGAACATGGCGTACAAGCCGTGCGCGATAAACGCTCTGACCGGAATTCATCCGGGTGATGGATATCGCTGCTCAACCTATCCTGCACCCTGCTCGGCTGCTCGGCTGCTCGGCTGCTCGGCTGCTCAGCTGTTTGATGATTTCCCGAGTGATTTCCTGGTGAAACCTTCGACGCAAGTTTCTGCGGCTCGACTTAGGTCTGAAGAAATGGCGCCCTCAGGTTCGGTAAGGTATGGAACGAAGAATGGCCTTTTTTCGACCGGAGACCAGTTCCAGAACGAACATGTGGATTCCAGAAGTAGAACTCCGCTCGGGTTCTCGACAATGGATATCCTGGCCATGTACACAAGCGCAGGCCTGCTGAAAATAGTCGTCTGCATCAACTGCCAAACCGCGGTGTCCACGTTAACAACGATTTCCGCGTCATCGGTGATGGTCGAAGCAGTGTTGCCCGGTGTTACATCGGTCGTCCTGAAGGTGTCGATCAATTCGTTGCGGATTCTAGATGCTATCGCTTTGGCCGGATCGGGGAACGCAGTGGCGGGTAGAGCAAAGTCTCTTGGGCCCGTACTGACAAGATCGTCTGCGTAAGCTTGTTGCAGTTCGTCCGTCTTCTCGTAGATGTTGAACAGTATGAATGCTGGCGGATCCTTTACCTGAGTGGACACTTTTTCTTGTCGGGCGAGTGAGATCGTGGATTCGCTTGTCTTGAGCGCTTTGCCGCGATACAGCGACTGCTCTCGGCCACCCGCATGAGGTGCCGCAAGCAACAGCGTCGCGATCACAATTGCGTGTCTGATCATCTCCCCCATCCCTTTGTATACCTCTTCGCAGCAATACTTTGCTGCGAACCCCTTTGCACTCATTATGCGGCGCCCCGGGGCTTTGGCAACGAGTAGGATGGGTTGAGCCGCAGGCGATACCCACCAATCGCGGAGTGTCGGCATCAAGGCGATGGATATCGCCTATGGCTCAACCCATCCTACGGGGATGCTCTGGGCACACAAACGAAAATCCCCGGAGCGGCGTAGCCCGGGCAAGCGAAGCGCACCCGGGTGCTCCGCTTCCTGGTGTCCGTGCCCCGGGTGCGGCCCTTGGCCTTACCCGGGCTACCTGTGGATTCATTGAAGTCCAAACGAAAAAACCCGGAGGTCCGGGGTTTGATCTTGGTGCGGAAGATGGGACTCGAACCCCTTGTTGTCCTTTAAAATCAGTGGCTTAATTTCTTGCTATTGGCACAGGACGCACAAACTATGCCGCTGTGAGCCAGTAGCGCCCCTCAATGTGTCAACCTGTGGCACACCCCCGTTGGCCTGTCGCGTTGTATCGAGGCGGCACTTGCTGCTGGAAAACCTAATGGTTGACACTAGGGCTGAAGATGCGTGGGAAGGGAGCTCGATGATCTTCTTTAGGGGAATGAGGGAGGCGGACGATGGTTACCCCGCTGTTGATGGCAATCCCGCCAAGGCTTTAGCGGTACGAGTCGGTTCAGGTGAGGCGGACGACATTGACGCCAATGATGCGGGGGAAGTTCATCCCAACACGGGTGGCCTGTCAGTCTCATTGACAATCCAGAATCTTCCCCCATATAGGTTGCCTGTGGCGTTGGGTGGAAGTGCCAATCACCCGCTGTTTCAGATCGACTCAGCGGTCATTCCTGAGAACCTCCAGTACCGAGAGGATCCGATCCCAGAAGACCCTACCCATCACTGTATTGAGCCGGCTGAGATCTGTTTGCTCGCAGAGTATGTGAGGGCTCTTGCCGGCACCAGGGCACTTTGGACAAAGTACTAACTATGATCATTGAAGGTGTGCCAAGCGTTGAGTTGAGTCGAATCGATAGCTATCGATTCCTGCTCAGGCAATCTTTGTCCGCGCGTCAAGAGGGCGACGAGGACAGGGAGGATTTTCTCCTTGAGCAAATGGATGCACTTTGGCGAACCATGAAAGATGTGGAGCGAGGCGTTGCTCGCGCGTTCACTGCGTACTTGTCCAAGGCCTGTTTGAACGAACGCGGGGATGTCGTTAGGTCTCCTGCTCGCGAGGAGGCCGGTGTTTCGACGCGCACTGAGGCTCAATTGGTTTCGCAGAGCATGTTGCTCAACTTCAGTCGCAGCTCTTCACAGACCCTGACGCTTCCATTTGCTCTACGGTAAGGAGTTGCACTGTGCCGACTTGTAGTTTCTTGATTCTTTGCGAAAGGGCCATTCAAGAAGAGGCCACACGCAATCTATCTCTGATCAACTTGGTGGAGAGCATCGAGATCGCTAGCTTGCCAGCAACGGTTCCATTTGAGGTCGTTTCTCACTGGCGGCTTGAAACTGAAGACATGGGAAAGCCCATGCAGTTTGAGATATCTCTGGTTGGAGAGGATGGGACGGAAGTGCGCAACCCCACTCACACCTTGACTGCTGAAACTCCTACTTTGAACTTGCGGGTGAGGAACATCCTGCTTCCTGAAAAGGAAGGAACTTACAAGATTAACGCGCGCATGCGCAGAGCGGACGCTACCGATTGGGTCGAGGCAGTTCCGTGGTGCATAAATCTCAAATTGCAGCAGTCGACCAAGCCCGAGGTCGCGCAGTCTAAGGATTAAGCTGCATCGGCTGTGCCAAGAAGAAATGCAGGCTAATTCGATCGTTAGCCTGCGCTGTGCCAGCAAGCATTTCGAACCCGGAAGATGTTCCGGTAGCGGCGTAGCCCGGGTAAGCGAAGCGCACCCGGGTGCGGCCCTTGGCCTTACCCGGGCTACCTGTGGATTTCTTGATGCCCCAAACGAAAAAACCCCGGAGGTCCGGGGTTTGATCTTGGTGCCGAAGGTGGGACTCGAACCCACACGCTTTTAAGGGCGGCGGATTTTGAGTCCGCTGCGTCTACCATTCCGCCACTTCGGCGCGGACGCGGAGTATAGCCGACCGGGGCCCGGCGCCGACAGGGGCAGGGGGACGACCCCGCCCGGATGCGTGCCTCAGACCACCTTGTCCGTGCCCAGCAGGCGCTCGCCGCGGCTCTGCCAGCCCTCGAAACTGCCTTCCTCTTCCGGCGTGAACACCCCACAGCGCACCATCGTGCGCTGGTACACATGCAGACTGACCGCGATGGCCTTGTCGCTGGGATTGCGGATGGTGTGGTACTCGTGCGGCGGGATCAGGCTGCCCGCCGAGCCCGTGCCGGCCTCGATGGTGCCCGCCGCCACGAAGCGGTAACGCTGCGCATCGTGCTCGGCCAGCTCGTACTGCGTGATTTCCAGACGCCCCCGCCACACCCCCTCCACGCACCACATCCCCGAGTGGTCATGGATCTTGGTGCCCTGGCCCGGCCCCCACGTCATCGCGATGACGCTGTAGCCATGCTCCGGGCTGGTGTACAGCTCGCGGCGCGCGTAGTGGTCGGCGATGGGCTCCAGCACGCAGCCGGGCAGCGAAACCTCTTCGTCGCAGATCAGCGCGCACAACGACTTGCGCAGCGCATCGGTGACCGCGCGGTCATCGCCCAGGGCGACGGCAGCGTCCAGCGAAGCGATCAGCTTGTCTGAACCGGGGAAATCGAGGGACATGGGACGGGCCCGGTGAAAGTGTGGGCCTATTTTAGCCGCTGCGGGCGGGCAGGGGGTCGTGCCGTACAGGATGGCTGGCCGTTTCCCTCGCCCCGCGCAGCGGGGAGAGGGTGCCAAAGGCGGGTGAGGGGCGAACGGAGATGGAATGCGTCAGCGCTCGGAGCCCTACCGCGCGCTGCCCCTCATCCGCCCTACGGGCACCTTCTCCCCGCAGAGCGGGGAGAAGGGGGAAAAGCGCTCAGATCGTCGCCAGGAAATCCGCCACCGCCGGCCCGAAACGCTCGAAATCCACCAGGAACGCGTCATGCCCCTGCGGCGATGCCAACGGCAGGAATTCCGCCTGCGCCCCCCCGGCGGCCAGGCCTTCGGCGATCTGCTCCTGCTGCTGCAGCGGGAACAGGATGTCGGTGGCCGCGCCGATGGCCAGTGCACGCTGCACGCGTATGGTCGCCAGCCCGGCCAGCACATCGCCGCCGGCCTGCTTGCCCGGCGCGTATTCGGCCAGGTCGAACCAGTCCATCGAGCGGCTGAGATACAGATAGCAGTTGGGGTCGAAGCGGCGCACGAAGCGGCGCGCGTGGCCTTCCAGATAGCTTTCCACCTGGAACTCCAGGCCGAACGGGTCTTCGTCGGGACGATCGGACTCCAGCCGCACGCGGCCGAAACGGCCATCCCATTCCAGCGCCGAGCGGTAGGTGATCACGCCCAGCTTGCGCGCCATGCGCATGCCCGATTCCGGATAGGTGTGGTCGTCGTACTGGCCGTGGTTCCAGTTCGGGTCCAGCCGGATCGCCTCGCGCTGCAGCGAACGGATGGCGATGGAGAACGGCAGCGCCTGCGCGCTGCCGGAGATGTTGATGTGCGTGCGCGCCGCGCCCGGGTGCAGCAGCAGGAAGGCCAGTGCCGTCATGCCGCCCATCGAATTGCCGATGATGCAGGCCAGTTGTGCGATGCCCAGCCCGCGCACCACCTCGAACGCGGCGTTGGCACCGTCTTCCACCGACAATTCGGGGAAGTCGAGCCGGTACAGCGTGCCGGTGGCGGGGTTGACCGACGCCGGGCCGGTCGAGCCCTTGCAGCTGCCCAGCGAGTTCACGCAGACCACGAACCAGCGATCGGTGTCGATGGGCTTGCCGGGGCCCACCATCGCCTCCCACCAGCCTTCCTCGCCGTTGCCTTCATTGCGGGCGGCATGCGCATCCGGCGACAGCCCGGTGACGATCAGCACCGCGTTGTCGCGCGCCGCGTTCAACGTGCCCCAGGTTTCATAGGCCACGCGCGCGCCATGCAGCTCGCCGCCGCGCTTCATGCGGAAAGGGGAAGGCAGGGGATGGAAGCGGGTGCCGGGAGGAATGAATTCGGTCATCCGGGCAGTGTAGGCAATGCCGCCGGGCGATGCCATTTCAGCCAGCACCCGCAGCGTTGCACGCAGGAGCGCCCTGGGGCGCGATGCTCCCGCGCTTTCAGCGAGAAACCGCAGCGTTGCACGTAGGAGCGCCCTGGGGCGCGATGCTCCTGCGCTTTCATCCCGCCAAAAGGACGCAGCCCGGATAAGGCCAGCGGCCGCGTCCGGGGATGTGCGCCCGGACAGGTCCCGATACCCCGGGTGCGCTGCGCTTGCCCGGGCTACGCCGGCTTTCAGCCAGAAGCCGCAAGCGTCGCACGTAGGAGCGCCCTGGGGCGCGATGCTCCTGCGCTTTCATCCCGTCAAAACGACGCAGCCCGGAAAAGGCCAGCGGCCGCATCCGGGATGCGGGACCGGACAGATCTCGATCCCCCCGGGTGTGCTGCGCTTGCCCGGGCTACGTCGGCTTTCAGTCCGTCAAGAGCATCGCCCCCCAGGGCGCTCCTGCGGGTGCGTTGCGTCAGGAAGACGCGGTGGGCGGACTCACGGCACCACGCGATCAATCGTCAGCGCGTACGGGGTGTCCGCCTTGACGTCGGCGGTGACCGGCGTGGCTTCCAGGTCGCCGGCCTGCGCGGCGACGTCGCCGGCCTTGGACACGCGCGCCACGAGTTGCACCTGCGGCAGCTGCGAGAGCTTCATCGTCGGCATCGGGCTGTCGCCGTCGCCCAGTGCAAGGGTGATGGGGAAGCCCGTCGCCGGCACGCGCTTGGCGGCCACCGGCATGGGCGGGCCGCCCACCTGGCGGGCGAACACGAACAGAGTGTCGCCGGCGGCCAGTTTCGTCTGCAGCGCCGGGGCGACGTCCACCGTCACCGTGAGCAGTGCCGGGCCGGCATCGGCGGCGACGGGCGTGGCCGGTTCGGCCAGCGGCGGCAGGCCCGCTTCGCTGCGCGCTTCGTTGATCTGCGTGCGCAGCGTGGCGGCGGTGTTGGGGTCCACCTGCGCCAGCAGCGGCTCCCAGGTCTTCGCGGCCTCGGCGGACTGGCCGTTCTGCCGTTGCGCCACGCCCATGAACCAGCGCCCGCGCTGGTGGGCGGGATTGATCTGCAGGGCCTGCTCGAGCAGTTGCACTGCGGTGGCGTCCAGCTTCTTTTCCGGGTGGTTGAACAGGCGCGCCTGCGCGCTTTCCACCAGCAGGTCGGCGTCGCCGGGCAGCAGTTTCACGGCGCGTTCGAACGCCTGCTGCGATTCGGCGAAGCGCTCCTGCGCGGCGTAGGACTTGCCGAGCAGGCGCCAGCCTTCGGGTTCGTTGGGGTTTTCCTTCAGCTCCGCTTCCAGTTGCGCGACCGCTTCGTCCAGCGTGGCAGGCATGGCCGCGGTGGCATCCGGTTGCAGCGCGGCGGGCGTGCCGACCACGCGGTACAGCGCGAACGTGGCGATGCCCAGCGCGGCCACGCCGCCCAGCACCAGCCCGCGCGCGTCGCGCCACAGCGGCGACAGCACCGCCAGCAGCACGGCCAGGGTCAGGCCCGCGGCCAGGATCGCGAAGGTCGTCATCACCACTCCTGTTCGTCGTCGGCAGGCGGTGCGGGGCGTTGTCCGCGACGGGCGACGATGCGCCACACCACGACGCCGCCGGCCAGCAGCAACAGCACCGGGCCGAACCACAGCACGTAGGTGCCGGGCGCCACGTCGGGCTTGTACAGCACGAACTCGCCGTAGCGTTCCACCAGGAACTGCTTCACTTCGGCATCGTCCTTGCCCTGGCGCATCAGGTCCAGCACCTCGCGGCGCAGGTCATGCGCGATCTGCGCGTTGGAATCGGCCAGCGACTGGTTCTGGCACATCACGCAGCGCAGTTCGGCGGTGAGGCGGTGGAAGCGCGCTTCCTCGGCGTTGTCGGTGAACTGCAGCGGCGTGGGGTCGCTGGCCTGCGCGAACGCGGGCACTGTGCAGAGCGCCAGCAGCAGCGCAAGCACGCACCGTAGAGCCCAGCCTGCTCGGCAGCTCTTCGTTCCGGCGTCATGGAGCCGGGCAAGCCCCGGTCTACGATGAAAGAGGGTGTTCATTGACCGGCTTCGATCTTTTCCAGCGCCGGGATCAGCTGCTCGGCGATGATGGTGTCGTCGATGGCGCCGACGTGCTTCCAGCGGATGATGCCGTTGCCGTCGACCAGGAAGGTTTCCGGCGCGCCGTAGATGCCCCAGTCGATGGCGGTGCGGCCATCGAGGTCGGCGATCACCAGCATGTAGGGGTTGCCGAACTGCTCGAGCCAGCGCAGCGCGTCGTCGCGTTCGTCCTTCAGGTTGTAGCCGACGAAGCGCACGCGCTTGGTCAGCGCGAACTTGGTCAGCACCGGGTGCTCCACGCGGCATTCCGGGCACCAGCTGCCCCAGACGTTCATCACGTACGCCTGGCCGGCCAGATCGGCGGGCGTGATGCGCTTGCCGGGTTCGTGCAGCAGCGGCAGGTCGAAGGCCGGTGCGGGCTTGCCGATCAGCGGGGACGGCAGCGATTCGCGATCGGGGCGGTCGGACTGCTTCACGCCGTAGTACAGCAGGCCCATCAGGCCGACGAAGAACAGGCCGATGATGACCACGGCGAAGGTCAGCGCACCGCGCGAACGCGGCGGTGATGGCGGAAGTTCGGATGCGTGGTTCATGCGGTGCGCGCCTCGGGGTTGCGACGGAAACGCCGGTCGGCGGCGGTGACGAAACCGCCCAGCGCCATCAGGGCGGCGCCCAGCCAGATCCAGCGGACGAAAGGTTTGATGTGCACGCGCAGCGCCCAGGCGCCATCGCCGAGCGGTTCGCCCAGCGCGACGTAGACATCGCCCAGCACGCCGGGCCTGATGCCAGCTTCGGTCATCACCTGGCCGCCGCTGGCGTACGCGCGTTTTTCAGGATGCAGCAGGGCGATGGGGCGGTCGTCGTGCAGTACCTGCACATGGCCGCGGTCGGACAGGTAGTTGGGTCCCTGCGTCTCGTCCACGCCCTGGAAGTGGAAGCCATAACGGCCCACTTCCACGGTCTGGCCCGGCCTGACGGCCAGCTCGCGCTGCACATTGAGCGCTTCCACCAGCAGCGCGCCGACCAGGAAGACCGCAATGCCCGTGTGGGCCAGCGTCATGCCGAGCATTTCCGGCGTGAAACGCCCCTGCGCGCGCAGCCGCGACCAGACGAAGCGCAGCGTGCCGAAGCCGACCCAGGCGGCGCCCAGGATGCCGGCAGCGGCCTTCAGCCTGCCCTGCGGCGCGAGGTACCAGGCGATGGCGGCCAGCACGACGGCGAGCACGGCCCAGGGCACCAGCATCGCCACTGGCTTGCCGGTGTTCTCGCGCTGCCAGCGGGTGAGGGGGCCGAACGGCACCAGCGCCACCAGCGGCGCCATCAGCACGATGAACAGCAGGCTGAAGTACGGCGGTCCCACGGAAATCTTGCCCAGGTCCAGCGCATCGGCGATCAGCGGGTACAGCGTGCCCAGCAGGATCATCGCGCAGGCCGCGGTCAGCAGCAGGTTGTTGGCCAGCAGCAGCGTTTCGCGCGAATTGGCGGCGAAATACGCCTTCTCCGATTCGCCATCGGCCAGCTGTGGCGCGCGCCAGACATACAGCAGCAACGAACTGCCGATGACGATGCCCAGGAAGATCAGCACGAACAGGCCGCGGGTCGGGTCGGCCGCGAAGGCATGCACGCTGGTCAGTACGCCGGAACGCACCAGGAACGTACCCAGCAGCGACAGCGAGAAGGCGGCGATGGCCAGCAGCAGCGTCCAGCCACGGAACACGCCCCGCTTTTCGGTGACGGCCTGCGAGTGGATCAGCGCCGCACCGACCAGCCAGGGCATGAAGCTGGCGTTCTCGACCGGATCCCAGAACCACCAGCCGCCCCAGCCCAGTTCGTAGTACGCCCACCAGCTGCCCAGGGCGATGCCCAGCGTCAGGAACCCCCAGGCGATGTTGGTCCACGGCCGCGTCCAGCGCAGCCAGCGCGCATCCACGTGGCCGTCCAGCAGCGCGGCGATGGCGAACGCGAAGGGCACCACGAAGCCGACGTAGCCCACGTACAGCAGCGGCGGATGGATGATCATCCCCGGGTCCTGCAGCAGCGGGTTGAGGTCGCGGCCTTCGCCGGGCGACGGCAGCAGGCGGAGGAAGGGATTGGAGGTGAAGATCAGGAAGGCAAGGAAGCCGATGGTGACCACGCCCATCACGCCGAGCACGCGCGCCATCACCACATCCGGCAGGCCGCGCGAGAACAGCGCCACCGCGCCGGTCCAGATCGCCAGCACCAGCGCCCACAACAGCAGCGAGCCTTCGTGCGAGCCCCACACGGCCGTGTAGCGGTAGACCATGGGCAGCAGCGAGTTGGAATTGCTCGCCACGTACTTGACCGAGAAGTCCTGCGTCACGAACGCGGCGGTCAGCACGATGAAGGCCAGGGCCACCAGCGACAGCTGCAGGTAAGCGGCAGGGCGGGCGACCGCCATCCAGGCCGCCTTGCCACGCTGCGCGCCGGCCAGCGGCAGCACGGTCTGCAGTATGGCCACCAGCAGCGCCAGGATCAGCGCGATTTGTCCGAGTTCAGGGAGCATGCGTCTTCCATTTGCGCTGCCCGTCGCACGGGGAGAGCGTGGTGGCGTTCAAACGGCGAAGCGAGTGGCTTCTCCTTCTCCCCGCATGCGCAGAGGGCGAGGCGGCCTTCAAGCCGCGATGCGAGTGGCTTCTCCCTCTCCCCGCATGCGGGGAGAGGGTGCCGAAGGCGGGTGAGGGGTGAGCGGAGACGGTCGTCGTCGATAGATCAGGCAGGTTCAACAGGCGCGACAGTTCAAGACGGACACGGAGAGCAGAAGCGCCCCTCATCCGCCCTTCGGGCACCTTCTCCCCGCAGGCGGGGAGAAGGAGAGCGGCGACAGGTGAGCCGATCAATTCGCCGGCCCCGTCGGTGCGGCCTGCACGTCGTGCTTCTGGTGGGCCTTGCCCATCTTGTCGGCGACTTCCTTCGGCATGTACGCCTCGTCGTGCTTGGCCAGCACGTCTTCGGCGACGAACACCCCATCCTGCAGCGTGCCGGTGGCCACCACCGCCTGGCCTTCGCGGAACAGGTCCGGCAGGATCTTGTCGTAACGCACCGTCAGCTGCGCGTCGCCGTCGGTCACGCGGAAATGCGAGGTCAGCGAGCCGCTTTCGCGCTTGAAGGAGTTCTTCTCGACCATCCCGCCCAGGCGGAAGCGCGCGCGTTCGCTGGCGTCGCCGCGCAGCACCTCGGCCGGCGTGTACAGGTAGGCGACGTTGCGCTGCAGCGCCATTGCGATCAGGGCGGTGGCGATGGAGGCCACCGCGAGGGCCAGCAGCACGAACAGCAGGCGGCGGCGTCGGGTCGGGTTCATCGGCTCAGCTCCGTCGGTGCGTTGCGCCCGCTTTCACGCGCGGCGCGCAGGCGGGCGGCGCGCAGCTCGCGGCGAACCTGCAGGCGCGGGGCAACGAAGTCCCAGGCCAGCACGGCGGCGAACACGGCGTAGGCGCCGACCACGTATTCCAGGTAACTCATGCTTTCTCCCCCGCGGTGCCGGCGGCAAGACGGGCCACCCAGTCCTTGCCCGACTCGCGGCGCAGGTTGTCGGCGCGCGCGCGCGCCAGCAGCGAGCCGGCGAACCAGAACTTGGTGGCCAGCACCATCAGCACCAGCGGCAGCACCATGCTGCTGTCCATGCTGGACTCGCCGAACACACGGATGGTCTGGCCCTGGTGCAGCGAGTTCCACCACACCACCGAGTAGCGGATCACCGGCAGCAACGCCACGCCGACGATGGCCAGCAGGCCGGCCGCGCGCGCGGCGCTGCGGCGGTCGTCGATGGCGCCGTACAGGCCCATCACGCCCAGATAGAGGAACAGCAGGATCAGTTCGGTGGTCAGGCGCGGGTCCCAGTCCCACCACGTGCCCCACATGGGCTTGCCCCAGATGCTGCCGGTGGCCAGGGTAATGACGGTGAACGCGGCGCCGGTGGGTGCGCAGGCCATCGCCAGGATCTCGCACAGCTTGATGCGCCAGACCAGGGCGATGGCCGCATAGAACGCCATCAGGCCGAACACGAACATGCTCATCCATGCGCTGGGCACATGGATGTACAGGATGCGGAAGCTGTCGCCCTGCTGGTAGTCGGCCGGCACCACGAACAGCGCCTGCCACAGGCCCACGCCCATCAGCAGCACCGCGGCCAGATAGCACCACGGCGTCCAGCGCGCCGCGAAGCGGTCGAAGTACGGCGGCGAGCCAAGTTGGTGGAACCAGCGGAGCAGTGGGTTCATACGGCCTGGGGAATCATGCGCGGGCGGGGACGTTCAGTTCAGGGCGATGCGGATCGCGGCGGCGGCGGCCAGCGGCGCGAGCAGCAGCGACAGCAACAGGCCTGCACCCAGCCAGAGCAGGGCGCCGGAGGCATCCAGGCCTTGGGCGCTGGCAGCCACGGCGCCCGCGCCGAACACCAGCACCGGGACGTAAAGCGGCAGTGCCAGCAGGGCCACAAGGATACCAGAGCGCCTCATGCCGACCGTCAGCGCCGCCACCACCGCGCCCAGCAGGCTCAGCAGCGGCGTGCCCAGCGCGAGCGTGGCCAGCAGCATCGGCAGCTGCTCGCGCGGCAGGTGCAGCAGCTCCGCCAGCACCGGGGTGGCGATGACCAGCGGCAACGCGGTGGTGGCCCAGTGGGTCAGCACGCGCACGGCCACCAGCCAGGCCAGCGGCACCGGCGCCAGGATCCACTGCTCCAGCGAACCGTCCTCGGCATCGCCGCGGAACAGCGTGTCCAGCGACAGCAGCCCCGCCAGCAGCACCGCCACCCACATCACCGCCGGGGCCACCTTCGACAAGGCCTGCGGCGACGTGCCCAGACCCAGCGCGAACAGCACCACCACCAGCAGCGCGAACAGGGCCGGCTGCATGGCATCGCCGCGGCGGCGCCACAGCAGCTGCAGATCGCGGGCGATCAGCGCGCGGGCGGTCTGCAGGAGGGAGGGGGACGTGGTCGCATTCATGCTGCCGCCTCGCTGGAACAGCCCCTTCCCCCGCCTGCGGGGTAAGGGGGGGAGGGGGGCGAAGCGGAGTCGCTGACGGTGAACGCCTCGTTGGGCATCCATGCGCTGACACATTGCGGGTTCGCTCGGGACCGTGCGGCACCCGCACCTTCACCGGCTCCGGTTTGCCCCCACCCCAACCCTCCCCCGTGAACGGGGGAGGGAGCGGTAAACGGGGGCGTCGGGAATATCGCGGCAGGGCTCATGCCGCTATCCGTTCCCAGGGAACAGCCCCTTCCCCCGCCTGCGGGGGAAGGCGGGGAGGGGAGCGAAGCGGAGTCGCTGACGGTGAACGCCTCGTTGGGCATCCATGCCCTGACACGTTGCTGGTTCGCTCGAGGCCGTGCGGCACCGGCACCTTCACCGGCTCCGGCCTGCCCCCACCCCAACCCTCCCCCGTGAACGGGGGAGGGAGCGGTAGGCGGGGGCGTCGGGAATACCGCGGCAGGACTCATGCCGCTATCCGTTCCCAGGGAACAGCCCCTTCCCGCGCCTGCGGGGGAAGGCGGGGATGGGGGCGAAGCGGAGTCGCTGACGGTAAACGCCTCGTTGGCCATCCATGCCCTGACAGGTTGCGGGTTCGCTCGAGACCCTGCGGCATCGGCACCTTCACCGGCTCCGGCTTGCCCCCACCCCGACCCTCCCCCGTGAACGGGGGAGGGAGCGGTAGGTGGGGGCGTCTGGAACACGGCGGCGGGACTCATGCCGTGCCTCCACGTTCCAGCACCAGCATGCGGGTCTGCACCGGCGGGGCGACGTAGGCGCCGTGCGTGGTCACCAGCGCGGCGCCGCCGTCGCGCAGGTGCGCGGAGATCATCCGGTTGACCAGGTTGATGCCGTCCAGGTCCAGGTTGGCGTACGGCTCGTCCAGCAGCCACAGCGGGGCGGGCGACAGCCACAGCCGGGCCAGCGACAGGCGCTTCTTCTGGCCGGCGGACAACTGCCGGGCCAGCGCATCCTCGTAGCCGCCCAGGCCGACCATGCCCAGCGCGTTGCCGGGCATCTGCCGCGGCCGGCGGCCATGCAGGCCGCAGAGGAAGTGCAGGTTCTCCAGCGTGCTCAGGTCCGCCTTCAGGGCCGGCAGATGGCCGAGATACGCCATGGCGTGGGCCCGGCGGGACGGACCCGCCGGCTGGCCGTCGATGTCGATGTGGCCCGTGTCGGCACGCAGCAGGCCTGCCAGCACGCGCAGCAGCGTGGTCTTGCCCACGCCATTGCCGCCCTGCACCAGCAGCGCCTCGCCGGCATCCACGGCGAACGCCAGCGGCCCGAACACCGGCTCGTCATTGCGCGAGAACGTCAGGTCGCGCGCGGACAGCAGCGGTGGGTGGGACGGAGCGGATTCGGTCATCGTGGCGGGCCTTCCCCCTTGGGAAGGCAGGGGCTGTGCTGGGGTTCAGCCGCCTATTGTAAGCCGAGCGGGGTAGCCGACCGCCTGCGACAGAGGGTCGCGCCCGCGCCGGCGTCAGCCGACCCAATCGGTATGCGCGTCGCCGTCGGCCTGGGGCGGACGGGGCCACATCATCCGCAGGCGGACGACGCCTCCGGCGGGCCAGAACAGCGTCCCCCCTTGGCCGAACTCCCGGGCCAGCGCGTCGGCCTGTTCCTCCGTGGCGTCCAGTACGAACCAGCCCGGCTCCACCTTCTCGCCACGGCTGTTGCAGCCCAGGGCGGGGTGGAAGGCCAGTTCGCACTGTCGCAGGCGCTGCTGCAGGCGCTGGTCGGCGGTTTCGTTGGCCTGGGGGTCGGCGTCGCCGGGCGGGGGATTCCACGCGGTGATGAACAGATAACGGTCGGCCATCAGCTGGCGTTCGATCTCCGGCGCGCGCTGGCCGGTGCAGAACAGCCATTCCCGGCGCCCCAGCGTGACGAAGTAGTGCGCGGCCGCCCACGCGGTGGCCAACCGCGCCCGTTCGGGCTCGGGCACCGTGTCGGCGGGAGCGCTGTGTCCGGTCATGGCCCCATCATCGCGCTTCCCGATGATTGCGTACACTCCGCCTTCCCCCAGATCGAGAGCCGGAAGGCGGATGTCGCAGCCCGAGACCAAACTGCCCAAGGTGGGCACCACCATCTTCACCGTGATGTCGCAGCTGGCCGCCGAACACGGCGCGGTCAACCTGGGGCAGGGTTTCCCGGATTTCGCCGTCCCGCAGCGGCTGGTGGACGAACTGGGCCGCGCGATGCGCGACGGCCACAACCAGTACGCGCCGATGACCGGCGTGGCGCCGCTGCGCCAGGCCATCGCCGAAAAGGTGCTGCGCTGCTATGGCCGCGAGGTGAATCCGGACACCGAGATCACCGTGACCAGCGGCGCCACCGAAGCGCTCTTCAATGCCATCCATGCCGTGGTGCGCCCGGGTGAAGAAGTCATCGTGCTGGACCCGGCCTACGACAGCTACGAGCCGGCCATCGACCTGGCGGGTGCGCGTGCCGTGCACGTGCCGCTGGATCCGCAGACCTTCGCGGTCGACTGGGACCGCGTGCGCGCCGCCATCACGCCGAAGACACGGCTGCTGATCGTCAACAGCCCGCATAACCCGTCCGGCGCGATGTTCGACGAAGCCGACATCCGCGCGCTGGCCGCGCTGCTGGAAGGCACCGGCATCTACCTGATCTCCGACGAGGTCTACGAACACATCGTGTTCGACGGCCGCCGCCACGAATCCATCCTGCGTTACCCGGAACTGGCCGCGCGTGCGTTCGTGGTGTCCAGCTTCGGCAAGACCTACCACTGCACCGGCTGGAAGATCGGCTACGCCATCGCACCACCGGCGTTGACGGCGGAATTCCGCAAGGTGCACCAGTACAACGTGTTCTGCACGTTCGCACCGGCGCAGTTCGCGTTCGCCGCGATGATCCGCGACGAGCCGGAGCACTACGAACAGCTGGGTGCGTTCTACCAGGACAAGCGCGACGGATTCCGCGAGCAACTGCTCGGCACGAAGTTCAAGCCGCTGGCGGTACCGGGCGGGTATTTCCAGCTCGTCGACTACTCCGCCGTCAGCGACCTGCCGGATGCCGAGTTCGTGAAGTGGCTGACCATCGAGCACGGCGTCACCGCCATCCCGCTGTCGCCGTTCTACGAGACGCCGCCGGCCGGCCAGCGCCTGGCACGCCTGTGCTTCGCGAAGAACCCGGCGACGCTGGATGCGGCGATCGAGCGGTTGAAAAAACTCTGAACCCTGTAGGAGGGTTCCGTTCCGTTTTCGGTGCAACCAGGACTATCCGAACCATGCAGGACCTGCGCATTTCCCTGATCCAGGGCGAGACCCGCTGGCATGACCCGGCGGGCAACCGTGATTACTACGGCGATCTGATCGCGCCGCTGGCAGGGCAGACCGATCTGGTGATCCTGCCGGAGACCTTCACCAGCGGCTTCAGCAACGATGCCATCGACCAGGCCGAAGGCATGGAGGGCGAAACCGTCGCCTGGATCCAGACCCAGGCCGAGTTGCTGGGCGCCGCGGTCACCGGCAGCGTGCAGCTGCGCACGCAGGCCGGCGTGTTCAACCGGCTGCTGTTCGCCACGCCCGACGGTGGCCTGCAGCATTACGACAAGCGTCATCTGTTCCGCTATGCGAACGAGCACCTGCGCTACGCGGCCGGCAACGAACGCCTGACGGTGGAATGGAAGGGCTGGCGCATCAATCCGCTGGTCTGCTATGACCTGCGCTTTCCGGTGTTCGCGCGCAACCGCTACGACGTGGAACGTCCGGGCCAGCTCGACTTCGACCTGCAGCTGTTCGTGGCCAATTGGCCGGCGGCGCGCGCGTACCCGTGGAAGACGCTGTTGCGTGCGCGGGCGATCGAGAACCTGTGCTATGTGGCGGCGGTGAACCGGGCAGGAACCGATGGCAACGGGCTGGCGTATGCGGGCGACAGTGCGGTGATCGATTTCCTGGGGCAGCCGGTGGTGGAGCTGCCGGCAGGCGAGGGCGTGGCGACGACGACGATTTCGGCGGAGGGGCTGGCGGCACACCGGGAGCGGTTTCCGGCGATGCTGGACGCGGACAGTTTCGAGCTGCGCTAAGGGGAAATCATTCCGCCCGAAGCCGCTCTCCCTGCGGCGACCGAAGGAAGCCCCTGTGGGAGAGAGGAGTTGGGGTGAGGGGCAAAGAAGTCAGCCGACCCTGATGAGCCGGTGACCCAACAACATCCGCGATTCACTGACAACGCTTGTTCGCGATGAGCCTATTGCGTGCATCTTTCGGTATGGGTCTGATTTAGACCAGGCATGGCGCCGCTGGCCGCGGGGGCCTTACTTTCTTTGCTTGTGCAAAGAAAGTAAGCAAAGAAAGCGCACCCCGGCGGTCCGCCCGCCGCTGTGCGGCGGGTGCGCAGTCCCGGCGGGAATTTCCGGAAGACACATCCTGTGTCATCCGGAAACGACGCACATCCCTGTGCGTCGCCCCTGCGGGGTTTGACCCGCCGGGACTGCCGGACCTCAGGGGCCCCGAAGCTGCATCGGACACATCCGAAGCCAGCTCTCTTCTGTTGCTGTCGCCGTTGCTTTCGGGCCCCCTTGAGGCACGGCGAGTGGACCGGGTAAAACCCGAAGGGCGCCGCCATGGATGGCGGCGTTTTCGTATGGCACAGGATGTGCCTTACGAAAATTCCCGGACCGCTCGCGGACCCGGAGCGAAGCGTAGGGCGTGCCGCCTGGGGTGTGTTTCTTTGCTTACTTTCTTTGCACAAGCAAAGAAAGTAAGGCCCCCGCGGCGAGCGGCGCCATGCCTGACCCCCAGCGCTGCACACCCGCAAGGCAATGAACGTAATGCGCTCATGACTCGTGTGCCTCTCGCGCTCACGTCGGATGTGGTCGGGACACTCGCCATTCCAGACCATGGACTCCGTTACCCCTCCCCAACCCCTCTCTCCCACAGGGCCTTCCTTCGGTCGCCGCAGGGAGAGGGGATTCCAGCGCAGGGCTTCAAGCTCAGGGCTTCAAGCGCAGGTGTGGCTCAAGCGGGTCAGGCGCTTTTCTGCGGCAGGATCTGGCACACCGCTTGGCACATCACCAGCACGCGGCCCGCGTCATCGTGGACTTCGCCGGCCAGGAACAACTGATTGCGCGTGCGCTGCACCAGCCGCGCATGGCAGGTGATCTGCGGCATGTCCGGCGTCACCGGCCGCAGGTACTGCGTATTGAGCGATGTCGTCACGCTGGGCGGCGCGATCAGGTACGAGAACGGGCCCAGCGTGTTGTCCAACGCGGCGACGATGAAGCCGCCCTGCATGTGGCCGATCGGGTTCTGGTAGCGCGGCAGCACCGGGAAGCGCACCGACAATGATTCGCCTTCCACGTAGTCGACGAACTCGCCCTGCATGTCGAGCAGGCAGGGCGGGGGGATCTGCAGCGTCATTCCCGCGGGCAGGCGGCTGCGCAGCAGCGCGTTCAGGTCGACGGCTTCGGTCATGGCGTGAAGCTCAACTCGAACGAGGTGAAGAACGGTGCCCGCGGCGGCGCCATCAGCGTCTTGCCGTTGATCTGCTTCTGCACGCAGATGGCCAGCGGCGTGCCGCCTTCCCGCCACGTGCGCACGATCTTGCCGGTGGCGTCCAGTTCCGCCACCACCACGAAAGGCGAGGTGTCGGCGTTGGGCGTGGCACAGGCGGCGATGCCGTCATCCAGAACCCGGCGCTGTGCGTCCAGCAGCGGCGTCGAGTGCGTCGCGGAAAGCGACGCCTCGTCGGCGTCGGCTTTCTGCTTGGCCTGTGTGTAGTCTGCGGGTGACTGTGCGTGCGCGGTCGCGGCGCAGCACAGACCCAGGGCAAGCAGGAGAACGCGCATGGTCAGTGCCTCCTCACGGGCTCTTCGGCGGTTCGATGCGCCACAGCTTGCCGTCTTCCTCGTCGGTAAGCACGTAGACGTTGTCGTCCGGGCCGACGCGCACGTCGCGCACGCGCTCACCGATGTCGTTGAGCAGGCGTTCCTCGTTGACGATGCGGTCGCCGTCCAGGGTCAGGCGGATCAGGTTGCGCTCGGCCAGCGCGCCCATGAACAGGCTGTCGTTCCACGGATTGCCCGGGCGGCCGGTGTAGAACGCCATGCCGGACAGGCCGGGCGACTTCTCCCACACGTGGTGCGGCGGCTCCATGCCGTCCTTCGCCTTGCCCTCGGCTTCCGGGATCGGTTGCCCGGAGTAGTTGATGCCGTGCGTGATGACCGGCCAGCCGTAGTTCCTGCCGGGCTGCGGCAGGTTGATCTCGTCGCCGCCGCGCGGGCCATGCTCGTTCTGCCACAGCTTGCCGGTGCGCGGATCCTGCGCCATGCCCTGCATGTTGCGGTGGCCGTAGCTGTAGATTTCAGGACGCGCGCCTGCCTGGCCGACGAAGGGATTGTCCTGCGGCACGCTGCCGTCCAGGTTCAGGCGCACCAGCTTGCCCTGCAGCTTGTCGAGCTCCTGCGCGAGCGGACGCTGGTTGCGTTCGCCCTGGCTGATGAAGAGGTGGCCGTTGCCGTCGAACACCAGTCGCGAGCCGAAATGGTTGGGGCCGACGACCTTGGGTTCCTGGCGGTAGATCACGGTGACGTCCGTCAGCGCATCGCCCGCCAGCGTGGCGTGCGCCACCGCGGTACCCGCGGTGCCGTCCGCGCCCGGTTCGGCATAGCTCAGGTAGATGCGCTGGCTGGTGGCGAAGTCGGGCGCCGGCACCACGTCCAGCAATCCACCCTGGCCGGTCGCGAACACGGCAGGCACGCCGCTGATGGGGGCCGACAGCGCGCCATCGGCGGCCACGCGGCGCAGCTGACCCGGGCGTTCGGTCACCAGCATGCTGCCGTCCGGCAGGAAGGCCACCGACCACGGATGCTTCAGGCCGCGGACCACTTCGGTCACGCGGACGGTGCCCAGGGCGCTGGGCAAAGTCTGCGACGACGGGCGGGCGGGGGCGGGCTGCGCGCCTGCGCTGCCGTTCGCGCCGGCGGCGTCGTCATCGGTCGAGGCCTGGCATGCGGCGAGGGGCAGGGCGACCAGCAGGGCCAGGGCAAGGCGGTGGGGCATGCGGAGGGAAGGGGTGAGTGGCACGGAAGTCTCCTGTCGTGGGGCGGGGGGCCTTGCTAGCGGTAACCGGCGGCCTGCAGTTCGAACAGCTCGGCATAGCGGCCGCCTTCGGCCAACAGTTGTTCGTGGGTGCCGCTGGCTTCCAGGCGTCCTTCATCGAGGACCAGGATGCGGTCCGCCATGCGTACGCTGGAGAAGCGGTGCGAGATCAGTACCGCCGTGCGATTGTCCGACAATTCCTTGAAGCGTTGGAAGACCTCGAACTCCGAGCGGGCGTCCAGCGCGGCGGTGGGTTCGTCCAGGATCATCACCTGCGCGTCGCGCATGTAGGCACGCGCGATGGCGATCTTCTGCCATTGTCCGCCCGACAGGTCCACGCTGTTCTTGAAGCGGCGGCCGATCAGCTGGTCGTAGCCCTGGGGCAGTCCGGCGATCACTTCGTCGGCCATCGCGCGCGCGGCAGCGTCGCGGATGCGGGCCTGGTCGTGCATCGCGTCGATCTGGCCGACGCCGATGTTCTCGCCGGCGGTGAGGTGGTAGCGGACGAAATCCTGGAAGATCACCCCGATGTTGGCGCGCAGCTCGTCGATGTCGTACTCGCGCAAGTCGCGACCGTCCAGCAGGATGCGGCCTTCGTCGGGGTCGTACAGGCGTGCCAGCAACTTGACCAGGGTGGTCTTGCCCGCGCCGTTCTCGCCGACCAGCGCCAGCACCTCGCCGGCGCGCAGCTCGAAGTCCAGCCCGCGCACGGCCCAGCGCTCGGCGTCGGGATAACGGAAGCCGACGTTCTCGAAGGTGAAGCCGCGCGTGATCGGTTTCGGGACGGGAACGGGATGCGCGGGCGAGGTGATCTCCGGCTCGATCTCGAAGAACGAAAACAGATCGTCCAGGTACAGCGCCTGGCCGGCGACCTGCGAGAAGCCCACCAGCAGGCCTTCCAGCAACTGCCGCAGGCGGCGGAAACTGCCCGCCAGGAAGGTCAGGTCGCCGATGCTGAAGTCGCCGCGCACCGTGCGCCAGGCGATGTAGCCGTAGGCCACGTAATAGCCCAGCGTGCCCAGCGCCGCCAGCAGCGTGCCCCAGACCGCGCGACGCCGTGCCAGTGCGCGGTTGGCGATGAAGAACTTGTCGGCCAGCGTGCGGTAACGGCTGATCAGGAAGCGGTGCAGATTGAAGATCTTCACTTCCTTCGCCGTTTCCACGCTGGCGCCCATCTGCCGCATGTACTCCAGCTGCCGTCGCTCCGGCGTCCACTGGAAGTTCAACGAGTAGCCCACCGCATTGAAGTGCGCCTCGCCGATGAAGGCGGGAATCAGCGCCACCGCCAGCAGCACCATCAGCCAGGGCGCATACACCAGCAGGCCCGCGGCGAAGCCGATCACGGTGATGGCGTCCTGCACCTGGCCGAACAGCTGGCTCATCAGGTTCATGCGGCCCATGGTCTGGCGGCGCGCACGGTCCAGCTTGTCCTGCAGGTCCGGGTCTTCGAAGTCTTCCAGGTCCAGCGTGGCGGCGTGTTCCATCAGCCTGACGCTGGTGGCGTTGGTGAACAGCTCCGACAGCAGGGCGTCGGCGTAGCTCACCATGCGACCCAGCAGGTCGGACAGGATCGCCAGCGCGAATTCCACCGCCAGCAACCACAGCAGGTGATCCAGCACGCCGCTGCGCCAGGCGGCCAGCAGGCCTTCCTGTGGCACGCCGGCACCGACCAGGCGGATGGCCTCGTCGATGATCAGCTTGCCGATGTACAGGGTGACGATGGGCAGCAGGGCGCGGATCACGCGCAGGCCCAGGCTGGCGGTGGTCAGGACACGACTTGTCTGCCAGATCTGGCGCAGGAACGGCGCCAGGTTACGCATCGCATCGAAGCGCTCGCGCAGGTTGGGCTTGCTGGCGGGGCGCGGGGTGGCGCCCTTGGGCGTGCCCGCGGGCGGGGGTGACGAGGCCATCCGTGGATTGTGCCTGCCCGGGATGGATTTGGGGTGAAAGCGCGGCTATCCGCACGGTGGGAACGACGTCAGTCGCGACGGAACGGACGCCGTGCCGAGTCGCGACTGACGTCGCTCCCACAGGGGCAGCATCGGGAAGCGGCGCGGATCGCGACGGGGCGTTTTCCGTGCATCGCGCCACACAGGCGCGTCCGTGCTCGTAAGGCAAGAACGCGCCGCAGCGCGGCAGCAGCGGCGAACGATCATCCCGGAAGCAGCGCGGATCGCGACGGGGCGTTTCCCGTGCATCGCGCCCCACAGGCGCGTCCGTGCTCGTAAGGCGAGAACGCGCCGCAGCGCGGCAGCAGCGGCGAACGATCATGCCGGAAGCGGCGCGGATCGCGACTGGACGTTTCCGTGCATCCGTATCCGGCCGCTCAGGGAAGCGGTATGACCCCGCTCGACCGGACCTCTCCAGGTTACGGACAACGCCAGCCGCGATCCGCGCCGCCTCGTCAGGCGATGCGGACGCTCAGCGCATTGCGACGGCCAGTGACGCCGGCTGGATGCTGACCGCCTGGCCGGGCTCGACGCGTTCGCCGCCGCGTACGATCAGCCGGTCGCCGGCACGCACGTCGCCGGTGACTTCCACCAGGCCATCGACTTCCGCACCGGTTTCCACGGCCAGCCGCTCTGCCTTGCCGGCACCGTCCACGCGCAGCACGAAGTCGCCCTCGCGACGCAGGATGACCGCATCGCGCGGCACGGCCACGACGCTGCGCGTGCCCGCGCTGGGAAGACCGACATCCACCGCGCTGCCGACCGGCATCTGGGTGGCGTCGATGGCGATGCGCAGTTCCAGCTGCCGCGACGATTCATCGCCCACCGGCACCAGCGCGGTCACCGGCCAGGCGCGCTCGGTGCCGCCCGCCCTGACCAGCACGGACGTACCCGCGCCCAGGTGGCGCGCCAGGTCCACCGGTGCACGCACGCGGACTTCCTGCGAGGCGGTGTCCACCAGGCGCGCGACCGAGGCGCCAGTGGTGAGGTACTCGCCCAACTGCGTGTGGCGCTCGGCGACGATGCCGGTGAAGGGCGCGCGTACCACCATCTGCGTGCGCTGGTGACGGATCTGCGCCAGTTGCGCCAGTGCGCGTGCACGCTCCTGCACCAGCATGTCGCGGTCGGCGCGCAGCTGTTCGTACTGCGCGCGGGCGATGTTCTGCTGCGCGGCCAGCTGCGCATAGCGCTGCTCCTGCCGCGCCGCCAGGTCTAGCTGCGCCTCGATGCGCGACAGGTCGGCCTGGCTTTCGCGTTCGCGCAACCGCAATGCGGTGTCGTCCAGCACGGCCAGGGCCTGGCCGGCGCGCACGTGGTCGCCCACCTCGACCACATCGACGATGCGTCCGGCCTGTTCGCTGGCGACGCGGGCGTCCTGGCGGCTGATCACGCTGCCCGGCGACCAGTGGCGCGGCGCGAATTCCGCGGTCACCGCCGGGGCGACGCTGACGATGGCGGGCGGCGCGTCCGGTGTCGCCGGCGCGCTGGCGTCGGCGTCCAGTTTCAGCAGGGGGAGGGCGAGGACGCCGGCCAGCGCGACGGCGATCAGGGTCTTGTGCAGGGTGCGCATGTCGTTTTCCAGGAGAGGGGGGAGGGGATCAGGTCGCGGGGGAGGGAAGCGGCGCGGCGGGGGTGTCACGGACCTCCGCGCGACCGGCGCGCGTGCCGGCCAGTCGCAACAGTGCGGGCACCAGCACCACGGTGAACAGCAGACTGAGGGCCACGCCGCCCACCGAGACGGCGGCGAGGCCGCGATAGATCACCGCACCGGGGCCGGGGTTGATCGCCATCGGCAAGGCGCCCAGCACGCCCGTCAGTGCCGCGATCAGGATGGGCCGCAGGCGCTGGTCCAGCGCCTGCTTCAGCGCCTCGTCCAGCGATGCGCCGAGCGCCTGGGCTTCGCGCGTCTGCGCGACCAGCAGGATGGCGTTGTTGATCACCATCCCCAGCAGCATGATGAAACCGATCATCGACAGCAGGTCCAGCGTCTGCCCGGCGGCCAGGTCCAGCACGCGCAGGCCCAGCACGCCGCCCAGCACCGCCATCGGCAGCGTCGCCATCACGAAGGCACTGTCGCGCACCGAGCGGAACATCGCCGCCATCAGCATGAACAGCACGACTAGCGCCATCGCGAAGTTGATGCCCATGCTGCGCACCACTTCGCCCAGCCTGTCCGCGCTGCCGGAGATGCGCACGGCGGCGTCCGGTGGCAAGGCGTCGTGCAGCGTGGGCACGATCTCGTCGTTGACGATGTCCAGCGCTTCCTCCAGCGACATCGCCGGCGGCGGATCGACGGTGAGGGTGACGGTGCGGCGGCGGTCGATGCGGCGCAGCTGGTTGGGCGCCAGCACGGTGTCCACCTGCGCCAGCTCGCCCAGGCTCAGCACGCCGCCCTGCGGCGTGGCCAGCGGCGCGGCCGAAAGGCGCTCGACATCGTCCTCGCGGTCGCTGCGCAGGATGATGGCCAGCCGGCGATCACCATCGAAGTGTTCGCCCAGCCACTGGCCGTCGCCCAGTGCACGCACGACGGTGCCCAGCTCCGGCCGGCGCCAGCCGACTTCCGCCAGCCGGCGGTCGTCCGGATTGACGCGCAGCTCGGGCGTGCCGGCGTCGGCGTTCGGCCAGGCCTGCACGTTGGCGCCGGCGAAGCGCTCGGACAACAGCTTGCGTCCGGTTTCCGCCGCACGCGTGAGCGCGTCGCCGTCGGCGTGCTGCAGGTGGATGGCGATGGCGCGCGCGGAGCCGCCGAAGCTGCCGAACAGTTCGCCCTCGTTGGCGAACGCGCGGGTGTCGGGGAAGCCGACCACCACTTCGTCGCGCACGATGCGTTCCAGCTCGCCGATGTCGTCCGGATCCACCACGCGCGCACCCAGCGTGCCGCCGCCCGGCCACAGGTTGAGGTACCAGTTGCTCAGCTGCGGCCCCTTCTCGCCATCCATGTAGGGCCGCATGCGTTCCAGCAGCACCGGTGCGATCTCGCGGTTGACGCGCGCCGGGCTCATGCCGGGGGGGAAGTTGAAGAAGGCGTCCACCGCGGCGCGCTTCACCGGCGGCAGGTAGTCGATCTGCGGCATCAGCACCGCGGCCAGCACCGCCGGCGCCAGGACCAGCGCGCCGACCCAGGCCAGCTGGCGCTTGCGGCCTTCGGTGGTGCGCAGTGCCCAGTCGCTGATGCGCGACCAGACGCGGTGTCGGGTGTCTTCGCCCTTGCGCGTGCGCAGCCAGCTGCCGGCGGCGGCAGGCAGTACGGTCATGGCGATCAGCAGCGAAATGCCCACCGCGATGGAAATGGTCAGCGCCAGGTCGGCGAACAGCTGGCCTTCCACGTCATCCATGAAGATCACCGGCAGGAACACCGCCACCGTCGTCAGCGTGGAGGCGACCAGTGCACCCCCGACCTGGCGGGTGCCTTCCAGCGCCGCCTTCGCCGCCGGCATGCCTTCCTCGCGCAAGCGCACGATGTTCTCCGCCACCACCACCGCGGCATCCATCACCATGCCCACGGCGAACGCCAGCCCGGCCAGCGAAATGACGTTGAGGCTGCGCCCGGTCAGCTGCAGCACGATGAAGGTGGCCAGCAGTGAGATGGGGATGGCGCAGGCGATCAGCGCGGTGGCGCGCACGTCGCGCAGGAACCACCACAGGCAGCCCACCGCCAGCAGCACGCCGGCGAACAGGCTGCCCGAGAGCAGGCCGATGGCGCGGTTGATGAACACCGACGCATCGAAGCTCTGTGCGATGTCCAGGCCCAGCGGCTTCAGTTCCTGCTCGCGCACGTCGGCCACGACCTGCTTCACCTCGTCCAGCGTGTCCAGCACGTTGGCGCCGCTCTCGCGCAGGATGCGCAGGCCGATGGCCGGGTTGCCGTTCTGGTAGGCGAAGAAGCGCTGTTCGGGCCGCTTCACTTCCACCGTGGCCACATCGCCCAGGCGCACCGGCCGTCCTTCGCGCCAGGCCAGGATCAGGTTGCCCAGGGCCTCGGGCGAGTAGCGGCCGGCGAAGCGCAGCACGTATTCGCGGCGGCCGGCCTCCACCACGCCACCGGACACGTCGGTGGCGCGCGCCGCCACGGCGGCCACATCGGGAATCTGGATGCCCAGTGCGGCCGCACGTTCCAGGTTGAGGGTGATGGTGAGTTCTTCCTGCGCACCACCGTTGATCTCGACGCCGGCCACGCCATTGACCGCCGACAGGCGCGGGACGACCCGGTCCTCGATCATCTGCCGGTAATCGAGGATGTCGCCGCGCGTGCCCGGCAGCTTCTGCACGAAGAAGTAGGTCAGTGAGTTGTTGGCGTTGTCGGCGCCGGCCTGCACGACGGGCGGCGTGGCATCGCGCGGCAGCGGCTGCAGCCGGTTCATGCGCGACAGCACTTCCACCAGCATGGCGTCCATGTCGCTGCCGACGGCGAAGGTCAGGTTGATGAAACTGTTGCCGGCATTGACGTTGGAGGCGATCTCTTCCAGCCCGGGCAGGCCCTGCATCACCGCCTCGATGGGCTCGACGATCTCCGATTCCATTTCCTGCGGCGAGGACGCGCGCCAGCCGGTCTGGATCGACATCTGCGGCCGCTCGATGTCGGGAAACAGCTGCAGCGGCAGCTTCATCAGGCTCATCAGGCCGAAGGCGCAGGCCATGGCCACCACGACAGCAACGGCGGCCGGATTGCGCAGGGAAGCTTCGGTGAGTTTCATCGACGGGTCCGCAGGGAAGTCAGCGGAGCGGACGATGCGCCCGTGTCGCGATTCGCCTATGGCCCGGAAGTCATGCCGCGCGCGTGGTTGCGGTGAAGAGTGGGGCGGCTGCGATGAACCGAGGCTTGAGAATCCGTGTTACGCGGGGCAGCTGCGTTGCAGGAGCGACGTCAGTCGCGACTGTGCGCCGACAGCCCTTCGCAACCTTGATCCTCTGTAGGAGCGCCCTTGGGCGCGATGCTCTGTGGGCCTTCTCGACCTCCCCCGAAGAGCATCGCGGCCGAGGCCGCTCCTACGGGCAAGCCGGTTACAGCAACACCGCCAGCTTGTCGCGGTAGCTGCGCGACAGTTTCAGCTCCTGGCCGCAATCGAGGCGCAGGTAGCTTTCGCCGTTGGTGTGCGGGCGCAGTTCGACCACCCGGCGCGCGTTGATGATCGTGGAGCGGTGGATGCGCGGGAAGCGCTGAGGATCCAGCTGCTTTTCCATTTCGCGCATGGTGGCGCGCAGGATCAGGGTGTTGCCGTTCGGCGTGTCGCCGTCGGTATGGATGCACATGTAGTCGCCGGCGGCGTCGATCCAGCGGATGCTGCGCAGGTCGACGCGCACCGTGCGCCCGCCGTCGCGTACCGCCAGCTTTTCGTCGCGGCGCAGTTGTTCCAGCGCGTCGGGCTTCAGCGCCTCGTCCAGGTCCAGCGGCGGGCGACCGCTCAGTTCGCCCAGCAGGCCGAGCAATTGCGCGCAGTGGCCGCTGGCCTCGCGTTGCGCGCGGGCGATTCGCACGCGTGCCAGCGCCTGCTCGAGTCGTGATTCCTCCACCGGCTTCAGCAGGTAGTCGGTGGCGGAGGCCTCGAAGGCGCGGATGGCGTAGTGGTCGTAGGCGGTGACGAAGACCACCAGCGGCATCTCCCGTGCCGGGATGGCGCGCAGCGTGGCGAAGCCGTCCATGCCGGGCATCTGCACGTCGAGGAACATCAGGTCGGCCTGGTGCTCGCGCAGGCCGGCGATGGCCGATGCACCGTCGCCGTACTGGCCGACGATCTCGACGTCCGGGTACGCCTGCAGCCGGATCTCCAGGCCGCGCCGGGCAAGCGGTTCATCGTCGACGATCAGCGCGCGCAGCTTCGGCGCGCTTTCGCCACGGTGGTGCGGGGTTTCCGGCTGGCGTGCGCTGTCCATGGCTCAGGTTCCGATCGTCTGCGAGGTCTCGAAGGGTAAACGCAGGGTGACCTCGATGCCGGGCGCGCGGTTGCGCACCGAGAAGCCGCTGTTCTCGCCGTACAGCACGTGCAGGCGTTCGCGCGTGTTGCGCAGGCCGACGCCCTTGCCGGGCGGCAGGTCGCCGTTCTCCAGACTCTGGCAGCCGGGGCCGTCGTCGATCACGCGCAGCACCAGCTGCTCGCCATCGCGCTCGGCCTCGATGCGCAGCAGGCCGCCGGCCACCTTCTTGGCGACGGCGTACTTGATGGCGTTTTCCACCAGCGGCTGCAGCAGCAGGCTGGGCAGCAGCGCGCGCCAGCAGTCCTCGTCGATGCCGGTCTCGATGCGCAGGCGCTCGGCGAAGCGGATCTTCTCGATGTCCAGGTACAGCGTCAGCGCGTCCAGTTCCTGCCGCAGGGTGACGCGCTGCATGGGGTCGTTGTCCAGCGAATGGCGCAGGAACGACGACAGGCCCTGCACCATGCGGTTGGCGGTGGCGTTGTCGCGGTCCAGGATCAGCGTGGAAATGGCATTGAGCGTGTTGAACAGGAAGTGCGGGTTGAGCTGGTAGCGCAGCATCTTCAGCTGCGCCTGGTGGGCCATGCTGCGGGCGGCCAGGGTCCGCTCGGTCTCGCTCTGGAACTGGCGGTAGTACTTGATGCCCATGTACGCGCCGACCCAGGCCAGCAACACGTAGATGTAACCCAGCGAATAGGCGATGAACTCCAGCCGGGTGGTCGGCTTGCAGGTCTCGCAGAAGTCCACCAGCACTTCACGGGTGACGAAATCGATCAGCGCCGAACTGGCCAGGATCATCGGAATCATCAGGGCCAGCAGCCGGCGGGGCGGCAGCACCCAGCAGGTCCTCAGCACGAAGCGCAGGCCCAGCGTGACCAGGGCGCCCATGGTCGCGGCCGTGGCGGGGACCACCCAGTACCCCGACGGCTTGCCGTGGGCCACCGCATACAGGCAACCCTGCGCGAAGTACGCGCCCCAGCCCCCCAGGTGCAGCAGCCAGAAGACGTGCTGGCGGGGAATGTCCAGCGGATGGGTGGCGGCGAGGGCCATGGCGGGCTCGGCAAACGTAGAGGCCGTCATGCTAACGCCGCCAAGCCACCGGCAGGGCAACGCTTCGTCGGCCGATCCGCTCGCTTGGGCGCATCGGCCGCACGTCTCAGGGCATGACCGGCTGCAGGCCCACGCCCAGCCGGTTCCAGGCATTGATGGTGGCCACGGCCATGGTCAGTTCGGCGATGCCGGGGTCGTCGAGGTGCTCCTTCAACGCCTCGTAGGTGGCGTCGGCGGGCGCGCCCGAGGGCAGGGTGGTCAGCTGCTCCGCCCAGGCGAGCGCGGCACGCTCGCGCGCGTCGAAGAAACGGCTGTCGCGCCAGCCGGCCAGCGTATCCAGCTTGCGCGGCTCGACGCCGGCCTTGCGCAGCGCGCTGCCGTGCATGTCCATGCAGTACGCGCAGCCATTGATCTGCGAGACGCGCAGGAAGACCAGTTCGAGGAATTCCTTGCCCAGCGCGCCGTTGTGCAGCGCGGTGCTGGCGGCGTACAGGCCGCGGAAAGCCTCCGGGGCGTGCTTGGGGTAATCGACGCGGTGGAATTTCATGCTCATGGCAGTGCCTCAATGGCGGCCACGATGGCCACCTTCACTACCAGGACGCGCCACCGTCCTTCGCCGTGACAGCCGTGCCCAATTTGTCCGGATTGGCGACGGTGAAGATGTCGCTGATGCGCTCGCCGTCGCTTACCGCCACCATCACCGCGACCAGCACGCCGTCGCGGTAGCGCAGGATCGCCGGCTCGCCGTTCACCGTGCCCATCCGCCAGGCGATGGCCGGGTCCTGCCGGCGGTACGCGGCCCAGAACAGCCGCGCGATGCGGATCGCGCCCAGCAGCGGGCGGATGACCGCCACGGCCTTGCCGCCGCCGTCGGACACCAGCTGCGCGTCTTCCCGCAGCAGGGCGGTGATCGCCGGCTGGTCGCCACGGCTTGCGGCCTGCATGAAGCGCTCCAGCAGGCGGCGATGGTTCTCCGGCGGTACGTCGAAGCGTGGACGCCCCGCCTGCACGCGTTCGCGCGCGCGGTGGACCATCTGCCGGCAATTCGCCTCGCTCTGGCCGAGCAGCGGTGCGATCTGCGCGTAGTCATAGTCGAAGGCCTCCTTCAGCAGGAAGGCCGCGCGTTCTTCCGGGCCCAGCCGTTCCAGCACCGCCAGGAACGCCAGCGAAACCTGTTCGGACACCTCGGCGATGCGCTCCGGGCCGGGCGCCTCGTCGATCTCGCTGGGCTCGGGCAGCCAGGGGCCTGTGTAGTGCTCGCGCTGCACGCGCGCGGCGCGCAGGCGGTCGATGCCCAGGCGCGTGGCGGCGGTGACCAGCCAGGCCTCCGGGTCGCGGATGCCGGTCTTGTCGGCCTGCTGCCAGCGCAGCCAGGTGTCCTGGACCACGTCCTCGGCGTCGCTGCGGCTGCCCAGCAGGCGGTAGGAGAGCCCGAACAGGCGGGAACGATGGGTTTCAAAGAGGGTTTCTGCGTTCATGGCGCCAGGACGGGGCAGGGCGGGTCGGCGTGACAGCGGGGTTGCATGTCACTTTGGCCTAAAATGGCGTCCCCCGCCCGCTACCCGTCGGCAGCCCCGGCTTTGCTTTCATGACCTCGATCAAGCAGGAAGACCTCATCCAGTCCATCGCCGATGGCCTGCAGTACATCAGCTACTACCACCCGGTCGACTACATCAAGAACCTCGCCGCCGCCTACGAGCGCGAGGAATCCCCGGCCGCCAAGGACGCCATTGCCCAGATCCTGATCAACTCGCGCATGTGCGCCGAGGGCCATCGCCCGATCTGCCAGGACACCGGCATCGTCACCGTGTTCCTCGAGATCGGCATGGACGTGCGCTGGGACGATGCCACCATGGGCGTGGAGGACATGGTCCATGAAGGCGTGCGCCGCGCCTACAACCACCCGGACAACAAGCTGCGCGCCAGCGTGCTGGCCGACCCGGCCGGCAAGCGCACCAACACCAAGGACAACACGCCGGGCGTGGTGAACGTCAAGGTCGTCCCCGGCAACACCGTCGACGTGATCGTCGCCGCGAAGGGGGGCGGTTCGGAAGCGAAGTCGAAGTTCGCCATGCTCAACCCGTCCGATTCCATCGTCGACTGGGTGCTGAAGACCGTGCCGACGATGGGCGCCGGCTGGTGCCCGCCGGGCATGCTCGGCATCGGCATCGGCGGCACCGCCGAGAAGGCGATGCTGCTGGCGAAGGAATCGCTGATGGAGCCCATCGACATCACCGACCTGCAGGCGCGCGGCCCGTCCAACCGTGCCGAGGAACTGCGGCTGGAGCTGTACGAGAAGGTCAACGCGCTGGGCATCGGCGCACAGGGCCTGGGTGGCCTGACCACCGTGCTCGACATCAAGGTCAAGGATTACCCGACCCACGCCGCGAACCTGCCGGTCGCGATGATCCCGAACTGCGCCGCCACCCGCCATGCGCACTTCACCCTCGACGGCAGCGGTCCGGTGATGCTGGACCCGCCCTCGCTGGAAGACTGGCCGGAGCTGACCTACGACGCCTCCAAGGGCCGCCGCGTCGATCTCGACACGCTGACGCGCGAAGACGTGGCCAGCTGGAAGCCCGGCGAAGTGCTGCTGCTCAACGGCAAGCTGCTGACCGGCCGCGACGCCGCGCACAAGCGCATGGTCGACATGCTCAACAAGGGCGAGCCGCTGCCGGTCGACCTGAAAGGCCGTTTCATCTACTACGTCGGTCCGGTCGATCCGGTGCGCGACGAGGTCGTCGGCCCCGCCGGCCCGACCACCGCCACCCGCATGGACAAGTTCACCGAGCAGGTGCTGGCGCAGACCGGCCTGCTGGGCATGGTCGGCAAGGCCGAGCGCGGCCCGGCGGCGATCGAGGCGATCAGGAAGCACCAGTCGGCCTATCTGATGGCCGTCGGCGGCGCGGCCTACCTGGTATCCAAGGCAATCAAGGCGGCCAAGGTCGTCGGCTTCGCCGATCTGGGCATGGAAGCGATCTACGAGTTCACCGTGCAGGACATGCCGGTGACGGTCGCCGTCGATTCGCAGGGCACCTCGGTGCACAACACCGGGCCGAAGGAATGGCAGGCGCGGATCGGGAAGATTCCGGTGGTGGTGGCCTGAAGCTGGTCCCTTCTCCCTGCGGGAGAAGGTGCCGAAGGCGGATGAGGGTCGAGCGAAGCCGGAGTGCTTGGGTCATCCTGGCTTGCGGCGCCCCTCACCCCAACCCCTCTCTCCCACAGGGACTTCCTACGGTCGCCGCAGGGAGAGGGGCTCAAACTTCAAAGGTCCATGCATGTCGACGACGCTGTACTACTCCCGCAGCACCGCCAGCCTGGTCGTCCACTGGCTGCTGATCGAGTTGAACATTCCGCATGAGCTGCATGAGCTGGACTTCGACAAGCGCGACCAGAAGTCCGACGCCTACCTGAAGCTCAATCCCGCCGGCGTGGTGCCCACGCTGGTGATGGACGGGCAGGTCATCACCGAAACGGCCGCCATCCTCATGCACCTGGCGGACACGCATCCGCGGGCCGAACTCGCGCCGGCGGTGGCAAGCACGCAGCGCGCCCAGTACTACCGCTGGATGCTGTTCTGCGCCAACACGCTGATGCCGGCCTATCGCGCGTGGTTCTACTCGGACGAGATCGCCGGCGAGGCCAACGTGCAGGCCACGCGGGATCATGCGCGGGCGAAGCTGGAAAAAGCCTGGGACCAGGTCGCCGACCATCTGGAAGCGCACGGTCCCTACCTGCTGGGCGCGCAACGCAGCGCCGCCGACTTCCTGCTGACCATGCTGATGCGCTGGTCGCGCAACATGCCCAAGCCGACCGACACCTGGCCGGTGCTCCACGCGTACGCGCAGCGCATGAAGGCGTTGCCGAGCTTCAGGGAAGTCTATGCGCGCGAAGGACTGACCGACTGGACGTGACGGTCCCCCGATCCACTGTAGGAGCGACGTAAGTCGCGACCGCACGCCAAGGCCGGCAGGGACGCCACCTCAGGCGATGCAGGTCAGGCGCCAATCATTCGCGACGACGCCTTCACGCGGCACAGGGTTCGCGGTCGCGGCTCACGTCGCTCCTACAACAGGCAAGCAGCTGCGCCCGCTCAGTCCACGTACTCATCGAACTTCTTCCCGCCCTGGAACGGCATCAGGTGCTGGCGCACGATGCCGCGCGGCACCGTCTCCAGCTTCATCACGCCGTACTCCTCGGGCCAGTCTTCCTGCTTCGGCGGAAGCTTGAAGGTGCCCATCAGCATGTCCACCAGCGGCAGGTGGATGGCGTAGTTCACGTCCAGATAGTCCTTGTGCCGCGCGTGGTGCCAGTGGTGATAGCGCGGCAGCACCAGCAGGCATTCGAGCGGGCCGAAGCGGAGGCCCAGGTTGGCGTGTGCCAGCACGGCCTGCAGGCCGACCAGGATGACGTAGGCGTTCACTGCCGGCGCCGAGAAGCCCAGCACCAGCAATGGCAGCAGCACCGCGCTGCGGGTCAGCACGATTTCGACGAAGTGGATGCGCGAGCCGGCCAGCCAGTCCATCTCCCGGCTGGAGTGGTGCACGGCATGGAAGCGCCAGAGCCAGGGCACGTTGTGGTACGCGCGGTGCAGCAGCGCCTGCGCCAGGTCGGCCACGAACACCGCGATCAGGAACTGCGCCCAGACGGGCAGCGACTGGATCGCATCCTTCAACGCGGGGAACACCGCCAGGCCGGCAAGGGTCGACGTGGATGCGGTCACCAGGATCAGGATGAACTGCACCAGCACGTGGCTCATGAAGAAATACGCCACGTCCGTGCGCCACCCCGGGCGCAGCGGCGAGATCCGGCGCTTGCCCAGGTAATGCTCCAGCGGTACGAACACCAGCGCCGAGAAGAACAGCGAGATGACGAACCAGTCCAGCCCCAGCGAGTAGGGCGTCTTGCCGATGGCGTCGAACTGCACGTTGGTGCCGCCCAGCAGCACCGCCAGGGTCGCGCTGCCCACGCCGACCAGCGCGATGCGCTTGTTGCGGTCGCGCAGGATCGCCCACGTTCCCATGCCGAATGCGGCCGCCAGCCCCACCAGCAGCAGGTGGCGGGCGAACTGCTCGTTGTAGACCGCGCGGAATTCCCGGCTGGTCAGCAGCTCCGGGAAGTGGAAGCACGCCACCGCCATCAGGCTGAGCAGCCCGAGCAGTGCGGCGGAATAGGCGAAGAACGAACGGCGGGGGCGCGTGGCGCCCGGCGGCAGGGTGGTCGGCGTCATGGTGTGTCAGGGGTCGGAGGTGACAACAAGGAGCATCACGTCAATCCATCGCCGGACCGGACGGCAGGCGGACACCGCATGCCACGCCGTCCGGTGCCGTGGCGGTGGTCAGTACCAGTCCAGCAGCGAGATGCCCAGGCCGATGTAGGTCGCCTTGTGGTTGTAGTCGATCAGGCTTTCACCATAGCCATGGAACAGCTGCACGTGCGCACGGAACGCCCGGTGGATCGGGAAGCCGTAGTCCACCTGCAGGGCACCGTGCGACTGGTCGCCACCGCGCAGCGAGTGTCGCCCCAGCACGGTCAGGATGTGGCCGTCGCGGGTGTACGTGAGCATCGCATCGCCACGCCCCACGTAGTCGAGGATGTCGGCGTTGTTGTCGTCGCGCGCGTCCTCGTCGAAGCGGTGCCAGGCACGCATCACCAACGCCCAGTTGTCCCGGTCCAGGCCGACGCTGCCGATCAGCCGGTTCCAGCTGCGCGACAGCGGATCGCTGCGCCCATTGGACTGGTGGTTCAGGCTGATGCCGGTCATGCGGCCCTTCCATCCGCCCAGGCTGTAGCTGTTGCGGAAGACCAGCATCACCTCCGGTTCGTAGTTGGTTTCGCGGAACGGCCGTGACTGGTCGCTGTTGTAGACCTGCCAGCGCGAGCTCTGCGTGTAGGCACCCCACAGGTCGCCGTTGTCGCCGAACAGGTTCTCGGCGAACTTGGTCTTGAAGCTGAGCTGGAACTTGGCCTCGACGTCCTGCAGGTCCTGCGGCTCGGTGACCGTGTTGTTGGGATTGGGCGAGGAGGGCAGTTCGTTGTTGCTGCTGGTCCAGAACGCGGGCAGCAGGTACACGGGCTTGTAACCGCGCATCTGGAACACGCCCAGCTTGGAGTCCCTGGCCAGTTCCCAGCGACTGTCCAGCAGCGAGCCGCGGCCCGCGTTGGCGATCACGGCCTCGTCGGACGGATCGTCGGCGCCGAACCACGCCCCCAACCTGCGCTGGCGGCGCTCGCGCAAGGTATCCGCGTCATCCAGCGCTTCCGCGCGCGCCTCGGCGTCCGCCTTGGCCTGGGCACGCGCCTGTGCCTCCGCGGCCTTGGCCGCACGCGCCTGCTCGTCCGCTTGGCGGGTGTCGCTCTGCGAACGTCCCAGCGCACTGTCGTAACAGGCGAGGCGGGCGGCATCGGATTCGATGGAAAAGCAGGCCTCCGGTGTCGCGACCGCGGATGACGATTCCTGCGCATGGCTGGCGGCAGACAAGGTAACGCCGATTACAAAGGGCAACAGACGGATGCGCGGGGTCATGCAGACACTCGTGGAAGGGGGCGACGACATTCTGCCGCACCTGGACAGATACACGCGTTTACCGATTTTCGGAGACCCCTTCAGAAGAACCACGCAAACACGAACAGGCCCACCATGGCGAAGGCCAGACCCAGTTTCAGCACGATGCCCAGCACGATGCCGAGCCACGTGCCCAGGCCCACCTTGGTGGCCTGGCGCAGCTCGCGGCCGTGCCACAGCTCACCCAGCAAGGCGCCCGCGAAGGGCCCCACGAACAGGCCGATCGGCATGAAGAACAGGCCGGCGAACGTGCCCAGCACGGCGCCTGCCAGCGCTTTCCTGCTGGCGCCGACGCGCTGTGCGCCCATCGCCGTGGCGAAGATGTCCACCGCGAACGACAGTGCCGTCAGCAGGCCCAGCACCACCAGCGTGACCCAGCCGATCTGCTGGAAATCCCCCGCCCAGGCGGCCAGCAACATGCCGGCGAAGACCAGGGGCAGGCCGGGCAGTGCGGGCAGGACCACCCCCGCGATGCCCACGAGGACCAGCACCACGGCCAAGGCGTAATAGAGAGTGTGGATGTCCAAGCAATTCTCCTAGGGGAATCAAGGGTTTGAGGGGGTTGACGGGAAGGGTTTGAGCGGTTTGCATTTTCACAAATGCCGGGTTACTGTGCGGCCGCTGCCGTTGCCAAGGTCACCGTGAATCGTGGCCTGATGGGGTAGATCCATGATCCGCTGCATCCTTGTACCTCGCTTCCTCCTTGCAACCAGCCGCCGGACAGGCGTATCCACCACCCGTTTCAAGGAGCAAGTAGATGTCTGATCGTGAAACCGGAACCGTGAAATGGTTCAACGATGCCAAGGGCTTCGGCTTTATCAGCCGTGAAAATGGCGAAGACGTGTTCGTGCACTTCCGCGCCATCCAGAGCCAGGGCTTCAAGAGCCTGAAGGAAGGCCAGAAGGTCAGCTTCACCGTCGTGCAGGGCCAGAAGGGCCTGCAGGCGGACGCCGTGCAGGCGCTCTGATCCAAGGCTTCCACCGCGCCGCGCGGCGCGGACGCGACAGGAAAAAGCCCGGCATCGACCGGGCTTTTTCTTTGCGTGCCGGCATGGACGGCCGCGCAGGGGAACACGCCCGGCCGCGCGGCCGTACCACCCGGCGCGGGCGATCTCAGCGCAGCACCACGCGACCGTTCTGCACGCGCACGTAGGTGTTCTCGCGGATTCCACCAAGATCCTTCTGGTTGATCGACACGCGGCGGCCGTCGTCCATGCGCACGGTGATGGTGTAGCTCTCGCCGTTGTTACGGTTCTGGATGGCATTGCCTGCGGCCGCACCCGCCACGGCACCCGCGACGGTGGAGACATTCTTGTTGCCTTCGCTGCCGCCGGTGCGGTCGGAGATCTCGCGGCCCGCTACCGCGCCGACGATGCCGCCCAGCACGGCGCCGGTGCGCGACGGGGCGCCGCCGGAGACCACGTCGACGCGCTCCACGATGCCGCAGTCGGCGCAGGTGCGGCTGGAAGCGGCGGGCGCGCTGTAGCCGCCGCCATAACCACTTCCATAGCCCGGGGATGTGCTGGCGCAGCCGGCCAGCGCGGCGGTCGCGGTGATGCCAAGGGCGAGCAGTCGGATCTTCATGCAGGGATTCTCCAGAGTGTCCAGACGCGGCATCCGCGACGCCGCGTGTGATGCCGTTGCATCACGTGCCGCCATCCTCCCCGGCATGATGTGAACGTCGCGGCAATCCACCGCGACGGCGTACTGGCGTGTCAGCGGAAATTCAGCCGCGGAAATCCTGATGGCAGGCCTTGCAGCTTTCGCCCACCTGCTTTGCGACCGCACCGGCCGCCGCGCAGTCGGTCGGCGGTGCACTCAATGCGGCATCCAGGTGCGCGCGGAACTGGCTGGTATGCGTCTGGAAGCGCTGGTCATCCGCCAGGCCGGGAAACGCCGTTTCCAGATCATTGGCCATCGTGCGCAGGGCGCGCACGTGGGGCACGGTGTCGGTGGCCGCACAGCGGTTCTGCTTCACCTTGTCGCCGAGCTGTCCGGAGTGCCTGGCCATCACCTGCATGACGCTGCCGGGGAACTTGTCCTGCCGCGCCTGGATCGCGCGCAGTGCCATGACCGTGCAGATCGCACCCACCACCAGGCCGACCAGGAACAGGAAGAAGTAGCGCGACGCGCTGGAGGACTTGACGGGTTGGCTGGCCATGCGGCGGGCTCCTTGGCATGTGGGCGGGTGGGTGTGCGCCGATAGTACGACGGGCGTCGCAGTTCCTGCCACGTTTACAATGACGCCATGAAGAAGGAATTACGGGACCGGTTCGCCGGCATCGATCGCCTGTACGGGCAGGGTGCGGTGGAACGCTATGCCGCCAGCCGCGTGGCCGTCGTCGGCATGGGGGGCGTGGGCTCATGGGTGGTGGAGGCACTGGCGCGTTCCGGTGTTGGTCACGTCACATTGATCGACGCGGACGACATCTGCGTGTCCAACACCAACCGGCAGTTGCCGGCGCTGGAAGGGCAGTACGGGCGCAACAAGGCCGAGGCGATGGCCGACCGTTGCCGCGCGATCAATCCGCTGATCGACGTGGACGTGGTGCCGATGTTCCTGACCGGCGGCAACATGGCCGAGCTGCTGGACCGCGGCTTCGATCTGGTCCTGGATGCGTGCGACAGTTTCCGCGTCAAGGTGGAGATGATCGCCTGGTGTCGCCGGCGCAAGCTGCCCATCGTGGTGTCGGGCTCTGCCGGAGGCCGCACCGATCCCACCCAGATCCGCCTGCGCGACCTGTCGCGCACCGAGCACGATGCGTTGCTGGCGCTGGTGCGCAAGAAGCTGCGCAGCGAGTTCAATTTCCCGAAGAACCCCGGCCGCTACTTCGGCGTACAGGCGGTGTACTCGCTGGAAAACGTCAAGTACCCGCAGGCCGACGGCACCGTGTGCGGACTGCGCCCCTCACTGGGCGCCGATGCGGCGTTGAAGCTGGATTGCGGCGTCGGGCTTGGCGCCGCCACGCACATCACCGGTGCCTTCGCGTTCGCGATGGTGGGCAAGGCGCTGGAGGTGTTGTTGAAGCCGAAGAAGGACGCCGGGTAAGCCACGGGTGAGGCTTCAACGGAGCTCTGGTCAGGCCGCAGGCAGGCGGAACAACCGTTCGGCGTTGCGTGTGGTCGCGATGGCGATGTCTTCAGCGGAAACGCCACGCAGTCGCGCGATGGTCTCGCACACCACCGGCAGGCGGGCAGGTTCGTTGCGTTGTCCGCGGATGCCGGCATCGGGCTGGTCCGGCGAATCCGTTTCCAGCAGCAGGTAATCCAGCGGCATCGTCGCGGCGAGCGTACGCAGCCGGTTGGCGCGTTCGTAGGTCACCGGTCCGCCCAGGCCGATCAGGAAGCCGGCCTGCCACAGCTGTTTCGCCTGTTCCGGGCTGCCGGAAAAACTGTGCACCACGCCGCGCAAGCCGCCAATACGCCGGATCGACGCGATGACGGCATCCACAGCGCGCCGCGCGTGGACGATCACCGGCAGCTCGAACGCGCGGGCCAGTTGCAACTGGCAGTCGAAGTACAGCTGTTGCGCCTGCGCATCCAGCCCCTCCACGAAGAAATCCAGTCCGCATTCGCCAACGGCGACTGGCTGCTCGCGTTCGATCCACGTGCGCAACTCATCCAGGTGCGCGGGACGATGGTCCTCCAGGTACATCGGATGCAGGCCGTACGCCGGGAAAAGCCCTGTATCCCGTGCGCACACATCGCGCAACTTCGGCCAACCTGCGGCGGCGACCGCGGGCACGACCTGACGGGCGACGCCGGCTGCGCGCGCACGCGCCAGCGCGGCCTCGCGATCAACGTCGAGTTCGGGCGCATCGAAATGACTGTGGCTGTCGACCAGCATGGCGTCAGCGGCGTGCGTCGGGAGCCTCAAGCGAGGAGGGCGGGTCCTTCCTGCGCTTCCAGTTGGCGAGCAACAGAGTGCCGAGGCCGAACAGCACCTCGTCGAGCAGCGGGACCGGATCCAGGCCCGGAGGCAGCAGGACGCTGACCACGAACAACGCGGCCGTGATCTTGAACAGCGTGGGATAACGCAACCTGCGCGCCCACTCGAGGACGGGGAGCAGCAAGGGACTAGGCATCGTGGCGGCACCTCGGCCGGTCTGGGATGGGCGTCACGCTAGCATGATCGGCGGGTCACGGAAGCGTTCATTTTTCGTTGGTTTTCGCGGCCGCAAGCAGGTACTTGGTTCAGGTTGGTAGTGGTGCAATGATGGCCAATGTGAATCGGGATCGGCCCGACTTGGAGGCAACGATGAAGAGCAATACCACTACGATCCTGGTCGCCGTCGGTGCGTTGCTGGTGGGCGGTGTCGCCACGGCGGCGTTCCTGAAAGGCGGCGACAAGAGCCCCGACGCGGGCAATGGACTCGTCACGGCCGCGGATGGTTCGCTGGTCGCCGATGACGCGGCGTTGACGGACAACCAGATTCCGGTCGGCACCCTGCAGTATGCGCAGGTGGTGAAGGCGGATCCCGTCACCAGTTCGGAGAAGCTGTACGCCACCGTCATCGGTACCGAGCCGGTGCGTGAATCCACCACCACGACCACGCCGCGTGAAGTCTGCGAAGACGTCGTGGTGCAGGAACGCGCGCCGGAGCGCGACGGCAACGTCGGCGGCACGGTGGTCGGCGCCGTCGTCGGTGGCCTGCTGGGCAACCAAGTAGGCAGCGGCAGCGGCAAGAAGGCCGCCACGGTGGCCGGTGCGGTTGCGGGCGGTGCCATCGGCAACCAAGTGGACAAGCGCCACGTGGGTGGCCAGGTGGTCACGCGCACGGAGCGCCAGTGCCGCACCGAGAACGCCCGTTCCGAGTCTTCGCGCGTGACCGGTTACAACGTGACCTACCGCAACCCGGACGGCACCACCGGCACCATGCGCATGGACAGCAAGCCGGGTACGCGCATCGCCATGGGCACCACCGACAAGGTGATCGGCTATGACGTCACCTACCGTTTCGACGGCCAGGAAAAGACGATCCGCATGGACGACAAGCCGGGCGAGCGCCTGCCGGTGATCGATGGCCAGGTGGTCACCCAGACCGCCAGCGTGGACAGTCCCGACCAGGGCTGAGTCCGCTCAGTACTGAACCGCACGGGGCCGGCGCAAGCCGGCCCTTTGCGTTTGTCGGCCGGTGTCAGGGGTTACGGGCGCCAAGCCCGGCCGAATACAATCGGGGTCATCCGCAGACAGATGACTTCAATGGCCCTGAATCCTTATGACCTGTTCGATGTCCGTTCCCTGCTGAGCGAAGAGGAGCGCGCCGTGCAGGACGCGGTGGCCCGCTTCACCGACGAACGCGTGCGCCCGATCATCGGCGACGCCTTCGACCAGGGCCGGTTCCCCAAGGAGCTGGTGCCGGAGATCGCCGAACTGGGCCTGCTCGGCTCCTCGCTGCCGGAGAAGTACGGCTGCGCCGGCCTCAACGCGGTCAGCTACGGCCTGATCTGCCAGGAACTCGAACGCGGCGACAGCGGTATCCGCAGCTTCGTCAGCGTGCAGTCCTCGCTGTGCATGTATCCCATCTACGCCTACGGCAGCGAAGACCAGCGCCAGCGCTGGCTGCCGGACATGGCGGCCGGCAAGGTGATCGGCTGCTTCGGCCTGACCGAACCGCACGGCGGCTCCGACCCGGCCAACATGAAGACCCACGCGCGCCGCGACGGCGACGACTGGGTCATCAACGGCTCCAAGATGTGGATCACCAACGGCAACCTTGCCGACATCGCCATCGTCTGGGCGCAGACCGACGACGGCATCCAGGGTTTCCTGCTCGAGAAGGGCATGGCCGGCTTCACGGCGCAGGAGATCAAGCACAAGATGAGCCTGCGCGCGTCGGTGACCAGCGCGCTGTTCTTCGACAACGTGCGCGTGCCCGACAGCAGCCGCCTGCCCAACGTGAAGGGCCTCAAGGGCCCGCTGGGCTGCCTGACCCAGGCGCGCTACGGCATCACCTGGGGCCCGATCGGCGCCGCCATCGCCTGCCTGGACGAAGTGCTGGGCTACACCAAGGAACGCATCCTGTTCGAACGCCCCGTCGCGGCCACGCAGAGCGCGCAGATCAAGATGGCCGAGATGGCGCGCCGCATCACCCTGGCGCAGCTGCTGTCGCTGCAGCTGGGTCGTTTGAAGGATGCCGGCACGATGCAGCCGTCGCAGGTGTCGCTGGCGAAATGGAACAACTGCCGCATGGCCATCGACATCGCGCGCGAATGCCGCGACCTGCTGGGCGGCGCCGGCATCACCACCGAACACGCCGCCATCCGCCACGCGCTGAACCTGGAATCCGTCATCACGTATGAAGGCACCGAGACCGTGCACCAGTTGGTGATCGGACGCGAACTGACCGGCATCAACGCATTCTGAGGAGCGACATGCCATTGCGGCTGATGATGTTGTGCCTGACTCTCTTCTCCAGTGGCGCGCTCGCCGAGGACAAGACGGGTCCTGACTTCCTTCGTGAGCAGCATGCAGGAATCCAGACGACGGTCTCTTCCAGACCGATCGCCGACCTATTCCCCGAGCTTCTTTCTGCGATCAAGGCCTGTTACGTGGGCACTACCGACCCATCTAAGGTAGGTGTTTACGGCGGCGTAGGATCTATGACGGCCGCTAGTCGCACAGTTCATGGCCAGCGCTCCGAGGATGGGCGTTCCGCTTACATCCAGGTGCGTGCAAGAAGTGCGTTTGGCTGGCTTGAGTCCGCTTTCCTACAGGTCGATCTTGACTCGATCGAGGAGGGAACCCAAGTGACCGCCTACCACAAGCGCAATGTGGAGTTGCAGCGATCATTCTTAACCCGTGTCAATGACTGGGTTGCGGGAGACTCCAAACCTTGTCCGCCCGATCCTTTCATGCGTAAGGCCGCAGCGGAGACACCGTGAGCTTGTTGCTGGACGCACTGCAGCTGGAAACCCCCCGCCTCCTGCTGCGGCTGCCGCGGCGCGAGGACTACGAAGCGTGGGCCGCGTTCGCCACCGATGAGGAAGCCACGCGCTACATCGGCGGCACGCAGGCGCGGTCGCCGGCGTGGCGCAGCCTGGCGGCCACGCTGGGAAGTTGGCATCTGCAGGGCTTCGGCATGTTCTCCGTCATCGAGAAGGCCAGTGGCCGCTGGATCGGCCGCGTAGGGCCGTGGCAGCCGGAAGGCTGGCCCGGCACGGAGGTGGGCTGGAGCATTGCCCGCGCAGCTTGGGGTCGCGGTTACGCGCCGGAGGCGGCGACGGCCAGCATCGACTGGGCGTTCGAGCACCTGGGCTGGGACACGGTAATCCATACCATCGATCCACAGAACGCCAACTCCAAGGCCGTTGCGGGGAAACTCGGATCGGCCTACCTGCGGATGGATCGCCTGCCCGAACCCCACCACGAGAAACCGGTGGAAGTCTGGGGCCAGACGCGCGCGCAGTGGCAGGCACGCAGGGCCGCCCAACCGTGACGTCGACGTCCGCGTTGCACGCAGGCCTGCACGATGCCTTGCCGGAGCTGGCGCGGACCTTCCGCGATCCCTGGTGGATCATCGGCAGTGCCGCGATGGTGCTGGCAGACGTGCCCGGCGTCGTGCCACAGGACATCGACGTGCTGTGCAGCCGAAGCGACGCGCTGAGGCTGCGCGAGGCGTGGTCGGATCATGTCGATGGAAGGTTCCAGCCAGCGGACGAGGCGCGCTTCCGTTCCACCTTTTCGCGTTTCACTCACCTGGCGATGCCGCTCGAAGTCATGGGCGGCCTGGAGGTGATGACGGCCACCGGCTGGCAAGAACTCCGCGTTCACGACGACCTGCGCATCGATATCGCCGGCCACGCCGTGCGCATCCCGACGCTGGCCGACCAGCGCCGCATCCTGCTGGCCTTCGGTCGCGACAAGGATCTCGCCAAGGCCGCCCGCATTCCCCTGTCGCCGGAGCACCCGCATGTCGCCTGAGTCCGTCACCGTCCACGGCATGTCCACCTCCGGCAACTGCCACAAGGTGCGCCTGCTGCTGGAACAACTGGGTCGCCCGTACACGTGGACGGAAGTGGACAGCGCCAACGGCGGCACCCGCACGCCGGCCTATCTGGCGAAGAACCCGAACGGCAAGGTGCCGATGCTGGAGCGTGGCGACGGCGCCGTCCTGGTGGAGTCGAACGCCATCCTCTGCTGGCTGGCGGAAGGCAGCACCTTCCTGCCGACCGATGCCTGGCAGCGCGCCCAGGCGCTGAGCTGGCTGTTCTTCGAACAGTACAGCCACGAACCCTACATCGCGGTCGCGCGCTTCATCCGCGGCTGGACGCCACCGGATTCGCCGCGCCGCGCGGATCTGCCGCGCCTGCAGGAGCGCGGCGCGCAGGCGCTGGCCGTGATGGAGAAGCATCTCGAACAGGCGGACTGGTTTACCGGTGCCGCCTACGGCGTGGCCGACATCGCGCTGTTCGCCTACACCCACTGCGCGGACGATGGCGGCTTCGACCTGGCCGCGTATCCACACATCACCGACTGGCTGGCGCGCGTGCGCGCCACGCCGGGTTTCGTTTCCATGCCGGGTGTGAGCGACGATGTCGCCGCGCGCCTGGCGTCTTCCTGATCCGAGCGAGCACATGACTGCCAAAGCGATTCCCGCACGCATGAAAGGCCTGAACCGGGCCGAGATCTGCGACCAGAATTTCATCGAGTTCGTCAGGGAGTGGGACGGCCAGGTGCGCGCGGCGCCGGCATCGGGCGAGCCGGTGCTGCCGGGCAGCGCGCTGGACGCGCGCGGGTTCATCGAACTGTTCGAATCGCAGCTGGTCAGCCGCCACCTGGACCTGATGGCGCGCGTGTTGCGTGTGCAGAACAAGGTCTTCTACACCATCGGAAGTTCCGGCCACGAAGGCAACGCCATGGTCGCGCGCCTGACACGGCATACCGACCCGGCGTTCCTGCACTATCGCAGCGGCGGGTTCATGGCCGAACGCTTCCGCAAGCTGCCGGGCATGGATCCGGTGATGGATTCCGCGCTGTCGTTCGCCGCCAGCGCCGAGGATCCCGCCTCTGGCGGTCGCCACAAGGTGTGGGGCAGCAAGCCGTTGTGGGTGTTGCCGCAGACCTCGACGATCGCTTCCCATCTGCCCAAGGCGCTGGGCACGGCGGTGGCCATCGAGCAGGCGCACCGCATCGGCCATGCGCTGCCCATCCCCGGCGACAGCATCGCGATCTGTTCCTTCGGTGATGCCTCCAGCAACCACGCCACCGCGCAGACCGCATTCAACGCGGCGGCGTGGACCGCGTACCAGAAGCTGCCGGCACCGGTGCTGTTCGTCTGCGAGGACAACGGCATCGGCATCTCGGTGAAAACCCCGGACGGCTGGATCGGCCGCAATTTCCGCGACCGCAAGGATCTGGACTATTTCCATGCCGATGGCCTGGACCTGGCCACCGGCTACGGCCAGGTGCAGGCAGCGGTGGAGCATTGCCGCCGCACGCGCCGGCCGACGTTCCTGCACCTGCGCACCACCCGCATCATGGGTCACGCCGGCACCGACTTCGAAGTCGAGTGGCGCCCCATCGAGGAACTGTGCGCGGTGGAGGCGACCGATCCGCTGCTGCGTTCGGCGGCCATCGCGCTGGAATCGGGCCTGATGTCCCGCGACGACCTGCTGGCCCTGTACGAAACCACGCGCAAGCGTTGCTTCGCCGCCGCGGAGGATGCCGACCGGCGGCCACGCATCGCCACGCTGGAACACGTGATGGCGCCGCTGGCACCGTACACGCCCGATGCCGTGGCGAAGGAAGCTCAGCGGCCCGCCCCGCATGCCGCGCGCATCGCTGCCTTCGGTGGCGAAGAGAAGCTGCCGGAAAAACAGCCGCCGCGCCACCTCGCCATCCAGATCAACAACGCCCTGCACGACCTGTTCTGCAAGTACCCGGAAGCGCTGCTGTTCGGCGAGGACGTGGCGCAGAAGGGCGGGGTCTATACGGTCACCAAGGGCCTGCAGAAGGCCTTCAAGGGCAGCCGCGTGTTCAACACGCTGCTGGACGAGACGATGATCCTCGGTCTGGCGCAGGGCTACGCCAACCTGGGCATGCTGCCGTTGCCGGAGATCCAGTACCTGGCGTACTTCCACAACGCCTGCGACCAGATCCGCGGCGAGGCCGCCAGCCTGCAGTTCTTCAGCAACAATCAGTACCGCAACCCGATGGTGGTGCGCATCGCCGGGCTCGGCTACCAGCGCGGCTTCGGCGGGCATTTCCACAACGACAACTCGATCACCGCGCTGCGCGACATCCCGGGGCTGGTCGTTGGCTGCCCGTCGCGCGGCGACGACGCGGCCACCATGCTGCGCACGCTGACCGCATTGGCGAAAGTGGATGGGCGCGTCAGCGTTTTCCTCGAGCCCATCGCGCTGTACATGACCAAGGACCTGCACGAGGCTGGCGACGGGCAGTGGCTGTTCCCGTATCCGCCCCAGGACGAGGCGATGCCGCTCGGCGAAGGGCGTGTCTATGACGAGGATGCGGACGACCTGGTCATCTTCACCTACGGCAACGGCGTGCCGATGAGCCTGCGCGCTGCCCGCAGCATCGAGAAGAAACACGGGTGGAAGGTCCGCGTGGTCGACCTGCGCTGGCTGGTGCCGCTCAACGCGCGTTTCATCGCCGAACAGGCGGCGTCCGCCAGGCGCATCCTGATTGTCGATGAGGGTCGGCATTCGGCCGGCGTGGGCGAGGGCATCATCACCGCCATCGCGGAAGCGGGGTATCGCGCGCGTCCGTTCCAGCGCGTGGTGGGAGCGGACACCTACACGCCACTGGCGGGTGCGGCGTTGCTGGTGCTGCCCGGCGACGAGGACATCGTGGCCGCCGCGGCCCGGCTGGCGTGAGGGCGTGGGTGCGGCGCGGGCGCGCCCTACAATGGCGCTTCACACCCATCAGGAAGCAACCGCATGCCTACCCCACGCATCGGCATCATCATCGGCAGCCTGCGGGCCGGCTCGTTCAACCGCCAACTGGCGGATGCAGTGCGGAAGCTGGCCGGCGACCGCTTCCTCTTCGAGGTCATCGGCATTGGCGATTTGCCGCTGTACAACCAGGACGATGATGCGGCGTTTCCCGCCGCGTGTGTCCGCTTCAAGCAGCAGATCGAGGCCTGCGATGCATTGCTGTTCGTGACCCCGGAATACAACCGCTCCATTCCCGGCGTGCTGAAGAACGCCATCGACATCGGCACCCGCCCCGGCGGCAGCAACGCCTTCGCCGGCAAGCGCGCGGCCATCATCGGCACGTCGCCGGGCGCGCACGGCACGGTGTCGTCCCAGCAGCACCTGCGCAACGTGCTGGCGGCCGTGGATCTGGCGGTGCTGCCGCAGCCGGAGATCGCGGTGCAGTTCCGCGAAGGCCTGGTGGATGCCGCCGGCGACATCGTGGACGAGCGCCTGCACAAGCGGCTGGTGCTGTTCCTGGAGCGCTTCGCGGCCTGGCTGGGCTAGGCGCGGATGCTGCGGTCAGCGGGCAAGGCCGCCCAGCAGCGGATGTTCGGTGACGGCCTGTCCCTGCACGGACAGCGAGGCGGCATCGCGCTCCAGCGGCAGGACCGCCAGTGCGACCGGGTCCGGAGCGGGCAGGGCACATACCACTTCCCCGATGTCGCGCACGCCATCGCTGACCATGGCGCCGGCGTCCAGCGCAGCCGGGCTTGCCAGCAGCGCCAGGCCGCGCTTGGCCTTGCCCAGGAAGTGGGTGCGGGCGACGATTTCCTGTCCGGGGTAGCAGCCCTTCTTCACGCTGAAGGCCGGCAGGCGCTCCAGCGACAGCTGCTGCGGCGTCCATTGTTCGCGCTGGGCCTCCGGCAACCGCGGCACGCCATGGCGCAGGTCGTAGTGGCGCCATGCCAGCGTCATCGCCGCATCGACCGTGATGTCCGGCGTGGGCGACAGGCGGAGCGTGCGGGGTCCGTGTTCGCCGCCGAGGTCCAGTTCGATGTCCCCGTCCACCTGGCCGATCCGGGCGCCTTCGGCGAGCATGGGATGTGCGAACCGGCCGACCACCTGCACGCCGTCGGCCACGATGACCTTCAACTTTCGTCGAAAGACGAAGCGCTGCAGCGCGGTGGCGAAGACCGCCGCCGGGTAGTCGGGGAGGACCAGCGACAGCCGATCCTCCGTCACCCGGGCCAGCAGGAACAGCGCAATCACGCGCCCTTTGGGCGTCAGCCACGCATTCCACTGCCACTGGCCGACCGCCAGGGCGGCCACGTCATTGGCGAACTGCGCATGGGCGAAAGCCACGGCCTCAGGGCCTTCCAGCGCGATGACGGCATGGTCGGCAAGGGCGAACGCGGGCGTGCTGGTACGGGAAAGGTTGTCAGCCAAGGGGGCGAGGATTAAAATTTTGTGCGTTGCGAGACCGCCATGATAGGTCAAACACCACCGATTCCCGACACCGATCCCGGAACACAGCCACCCGCAGGCGAGCCCGTGCCGACACCGCACGAGGACGCCGGCACGGCCGTGCAGAAGGAGATCGGTGGGCGCGGCGGCCTGGAGCCGACACGCTATGGGGACTGGGAAAAAAACGGGCGCTGCATCGATTTCTGATCAGCGTTGAGCCAACGCGGTGCACCCACCGCCCAGCCGAGACAACGAGCGCAGCGAATGGCGACCCCACAACGTCCGCTTTCCCCGCACCTGCAGGTTTACCGCTGGCAGATCCAGATGGTGACCTCCATCCTGCATCGCGCCACCGGCATCATCCTCGCCGCGGGTTCCCTGATCATCGCCGCCGGCCTGCTGTCGCTGGCCAACGGCCCGGAAGCCTGGAACTGCTTCAGCAGCCACGCAGGCGCGTGGTACGGGCGCGTGTTCCTGCTGGGCTGGACGTGGGCGTTCGCCTACCACCTGCTCAACGGCATCCGCCACATGGTGCAGGACGCCGGTTACGGTTTCAGCATTCCCGCCTTCGTGCGCAGCAGCTGGGCGTCGGTCATCGGCAGCCTGCTGCTGACGGCGTTGGTCTGGGCGGTGGTCTACTCGCGCGGAGGCCTGGCATGAGCCTCCAGAACGACAGGTTCCGTACCCCCATCAAGAATGCCCGCGGCCTGGGCTCGGCCAAGGACGGCGTGGGGCATTTCGTCGCCCAGCGCGCCACCGCCGTGGCGCTGGTCGCCCTGGGCCTCTGGTTCCTGTATTTCATCGTCGGCCTGGCCGGTGCGGACTACGTGACCGCCACGGCCGCCGTCGCCAGGCCCTGGAACGCCGTACTGCTGGTCGCCTTCCTGGTGACCATGTTCTGGCACGCCCAGCTTGGCGTGCAGGTGGTCATCGAAGACTACGTGCACAGCCACGGACTTGCGCTGGCCGCGCAGCTGGCCGTGCGCTTCGTCTGCATCCTGGGTGCGCTTGCCAGCGTATTCGCCGTGGCCCGCATCGCACTGGGTGGCATCTGACCGGCGGTCGGGTGCACTAAAAGGAAACTGGATACATGTCCGCTTACAAGATCACCGAACACAAGTACGACATGGTCGTGGTGGGCGCCGGCGGTGCCGGCCTGCGCGCGACCTTCGGCCTTGCCGCCAAGGGCCTGCAGACGGTCTGCCTGACCAAGGTGTTCCCCACGCGTTCGCACACCGTGGCCGCGCAGGGTGGCATTTCCGCCGCACTGGCCAACATGGGCGAGGACGACTGGCGCTACCACTTCTACGACACCATCAAGGGCTCGGACTGGCTGGGTGACCAGGACGCCATCGAGTACATGTGCCGCGAAGCGATCCCGGCCATCATCGAGCTGGAGCACTACGGCGTGCCGTTCTCCCGCACCGAGGACGGCAAGATCTACCAGCGCCCATTCGGTGGCATGACCACCAAGTTCGGCGAAGGCCCGCCCGCGCAGCGCACCTGCGCCGCCGCCGACCGCACCGGCCACGCCATGTTGCACACGCTGTACCAGCAGTCGCTGGCGCACGACGCGCGCTTCATGGTCGAGTACTTCGCGCTGGACCTGATCTTCGACGAGGAAGGCGCCTGCCGCGGCGTGCTGGCCCTGGACATGGCCACCGGCACGCTGCACCTGTTCCGCGCCCATGGCGTGGTGCTGGCCACCGGCGGCTACGGCCGCGCTTATTTCTCGGCCACCTCGGCGCACACGTGCACGGGCGACGGCGGCGGCATGGTGATGCGCGCCGGCCTGCCCATGCAGGACATGGAGTTCGTGCAGTTCCACCCGACCGGCATCTACGGCGCGGGCTGCCTGATCACCGAAGGCGTGCGCGGCGAAGGCGGCATCCTGCGCAACAGCAGCGGCGAGCGCTTCATGGAGCGCTATGCCCCGCACTACAAGGACCTGGCCTCGCGCGACGTGGTCAGCCGCTCGATGACCATCGAGATCCGCGAAGGCCGCGGCGTCGGCGAGCACAAGGACCATATCCTGCTCGACCTGACCCACCTGGGCCCGGACGTCATCAACGAGAAGCTGCCCGGCATCGCCGAAAGCGCCCACATCTTCGCCGGCGTGGACGTCACCCGTCAGCCGATCCCGGTCATCCCGACCGTGCACTACAACATGGGCGGCATCCCGACCAACTACCACGGCGAAGTCGTGCGCAAGGTCGGCGACAACCCTGATGCCGTCGTGCCGGGCCTGTACGCCATCGGCGAAGCCGCCTGCGTCTCCGTGCACGGCGCCAACCGCCTGGGCTCGAATTCGTTGCTCGACCTGGTGGTGTTCGGCCGCGCGGTCGCCAACCGCTGCGCCGAGACCATCAAGACCGGCTCGCCGCACAAGACGCTGGCCGGCGACGCCTGCGACAAGGCGCTGTCGCACCTGGACAAGCTGCGCAACGCCAGCGGCGACACGCCCACCGCCGTCATCCGCGACAGGATGCAGCGCACCATGCAGAACGATGCCGCGGTGTTCCGTACCAGCAAGACGCTGAAGGAAGGCTGCGACAAGATGGCCGAGATCTACGACTCGTTCCAGGACGTCAAGGTCAGCGACCGCTCGCTGGTCTGGAACTCGGACCTGATCGAAACCTACGAACTGCACAATCTGCTGCTCAATGCGGTGGCCACGATCAACTCGGCCGAACAGCGCCACGAGAGCCGCGGTGCGCATGCACACGAGGACTTCCCGGACCGCGACGACGTCAACTGGCACAAGCACACGCTGGTCAACGTCGCCGAAGACGGCAAGTGCAGCTTCGATTCCCGCCCCGTGCACATGTATACGCTCAGCAAGGACGTGGATGTGGTGCCGCCCAAGCCGCGCGTTTATTGAAAGCCGTGAATAGGGAATCGGGAGTGGGGAATGGGAAAGACGGCGCTATCTGCAGCCTTCCGCATTCCGCTTCTGCCCATTCCCTTTTCTCTACTCCCCATTCCCGGATCTGAGCCATGGCCGAATTTTCCCTCCCGAAGAACTCGCGCGTCACCAAGGGCAAGCACTTCCCCGCGAAGGGCGCCCAGAACGTGCGCACCTTCAAGGTGTATCGCTGGAACCCGGACGATGGCACCAACCCGCGCACCGACACATACGAAGTCGACCTCGACAAGTGCGGGCCGATGGTCCTGGACGCGCTGATCAAGATCAAGAACGAGATCGATCCGACGTTGACGTTCCGCCGTTCGTGCCGCGAAGGCATCTGCGGTTCGTGCGCAATGAACATCGACGGCACGAACACGCTGGCCTGCACCAAGGCCATCGGCGACTGCACCAAGGCCGAAGTGCCGATCTATCCGCTGCCGCACATGAACGTGGTCAAGGACCTGGTGCCGGACCTGACCCACTTCTACGCCCAGTACGCGTCCATCAAGCCGTGGATCCGCACCCAGACGCCTGCACCGCCGGATCGCGAGCGCCTGCAGTCGCCGGAAGACCGCAAGAAGCTGGACGGCCTGTACGAATGCATCCTGTGCGCCTGCTGCTCGACCAGCTGCCCCAGCTACTGGTGGAATGGCGAACGCTACCTGGGCCCGGCCATCCTGCTGCAGGCCTACCGCTGGATCGTCGATTCGCGCGACGAGGACACGGGTGCGCGCCTGGACGATCTTGAAGATCCGTTCAAGCTGTACCGCTGCCACACCATCATGAATTGCGCGCGCACCTGTCCGAAGGGCCTGAACCCGGCGCTGGCCATCGCCGAAATCAAGAAGCTGATGCTCGCGCGCCGCGCGTGATGCCATGAGCGGCGCCTCTGCCACGGCGATCCTCTGGCCCGCGGTGGCGATGGCGGCCCTGACGTTGCTCGTCTGGTGCCGCCTGTACCACCTGCGGCTGGGCGAGATGGCGCGCAAGCGCATCCCTGCGCAATCGCTGGCCAGTTCCGCGCAGTCCATCGCGTTGCTGCAGGACACGCGCGCCTCGGACAACTTCCGCAACCTGTTCGAACTGCCGGTACTGTTCTATGCCGGCGTGCTGGTGGCGGCCCAGTTGGGCATGGCCGACCCGATCTCGGTGGGCATGGCGTGGGCATTCGTGCTGCTGCGCGCCGTGCACAGCGCCGTGCAGTGCACCTTCAACCACGTCATGACGCGGTTCGTCGCCTACCTGCTGGCCACGCAGGTGCTGGCCGCGCTGTGGGCGCGCATCGCCTGGCGGATGGCGGCGGCGTGATGAGCGGGCCAACCGCGGATGAGGTCGAACTCAAGCGCATCCGCTGGCGGTGCCGACGGGGCATGCGCGAACTCGACCAGTTGTTCGACCGTTACCTGGCGCAATGCTGGGCGACGGAATCCGAATCCGCGCGCGGGGTTTTCCTACGGCTGCTCGACTGCGAGGACGATAAGCTCTGGCGCTGGTTCATGGGCTATGAGCAGTGTCCCGATGCCGAACTCGCCGCATTGGTCCAAAGGATCCGTCAGCTGCCGGCTTGAATGGCGCCCGTCGCGCCTGTTGCAGGCGTCGCTGGTCCTGCTGGGCGGCATGGGCGCGTTCTGCGTACTGGTATCCGAAATGCCGCCGATGGCCGCCTGGCCCTTGGCGATGCTGGCGTTCCTGTATGGCGTGCATCTGGCCCGGCGCGAACGCGGCAGGCCGGGGCGCGCGGTGTGGTTTCCCGGTGATGGCCGCGCGGCGACGGTCGATGGTCAGCCCGTCGAGGGCGTGCAGGTGACCTGGCGCGGACCCCTGGCCTTCATGCGCTGGCGGGACAGGGCAGGGCACTGGCAACGCCTGGCCTGGTGGCCGGACACGCTGCCTGCCCCGACGCGGCGTGAACTGCGGCTGGCCGCGGGCAGTGCGGATGCTGTCCGCGGTGGGGCGGGAGTGGCACCATAAGCGCATGTTCAAACCCATCCCTGTCGCCATCGGCCTGCGCTACCTCCGCGCCAAGCGCCGCAACGGTTTCATTTCCTTCATCTCGCTGGCGTCCATCCTGGGCATCGCCCTGGGGGTGACCGTGCTGATCACCACGTTGTCGGTGATGAGCGGCTTCCAGCGCGAGATCCGCGACCGCCTGCTGCAGGCCACCGCGCACGCCACCGTCAATGGCGCGGGCGAAGCCATGCAGGATTGGCCGCACGCGGTGAAGATCGCGCTGACGGATCCGCGCGTGTCGGGGGCGGCGCCTTACGTCGACGTGCAGGCCATGGTCACCGGCAATGCCGATCCGCAGGGCGCGCTGGTGCGCGGCGTGCTGCCGGGCGAGGAACCCAAGGTCTCGGTGCTCGGCGAGAAGATGAAATCCGGAAGCCTGGACGCGCTGAAACCGGGCGAGTTCAAGATCCTGCTGGGCCAGGAGCTGGCCGCATGGTTGCGCGTGCAGGTGGGCGACAGCGTGGTCGTGACCGCGGGCGACTTCCAGGGCACGCCGATGGGCGCCATGCCGAAGATCAAGCGGTTCACCGTGGCGGGCATCTTCGCGGTGGGCCACAACGACGTGGACCGCACGCTGGCCATCGTCCACATGGGCGACCTGCAACGCGTGCTGCGCATGGGCGAGGGCGTCACCGGTGTACGCCTGAAACTGCACGACATGGACCAGGCGTGGAATGTCGCGCGCGATCTGGCCATGCACCTGCAGGGTCCGTACCGCATCAGCGACTGGACCAGCGAGAACGCCAACCTCTACCACTCGCTGAAGATGGAAAAAACGGTGATGGGCATCCTGCTGTCGCTGATCATCGCGATGGGTGCCTTCAACCTGGTGTCCTCGCAGGTGATGCTGGTCACCGACAAGCAGGCCGACATCGCCATCCTGCGCACGCTGGGGCTTACCCCGCGTGGCGTGATGCAGGTGTTCATGGTGCAGGGCTCCCTGATCGGCATCATCGGCACGGTCCTGGGCGTGGTGGGCGGCATCGCGCTGACGCTCAACCTGGAGCGCATCCTCGGTCTCATCGAGTCCGCCTTCAACGTCACCCTGTTGCCGTCCGACGTCTACTACATCACCGGCCTGCCGTACGACCTGCAGGGCAGCGACGTGGTGATCATCGCCGCGGTGGCGCTGGCGATGAGTTTCCTGGCCACCCTGTACCCGGCCTGGCGCGCCGCCCGCACGCAACCGGCGGAGGCCCTGCGTTATGAGTAAGCACGCGAATCCGATGACCAGCAGCATGCAGACCGCCGTCATCCACGCCGAGGCGCTGGGCAAGACCTACGCGGAGGGCAAGCTGCGCACGCCGGTGTTCGATGGGCTGGAACTCAACGTGCAGCCGGGCGAGACCGTCGCCATCGTCGGCGCGTCAGGTGCGGGCAAGAGCACGCTGCTGCATCTGCTCGGTGGCCTGGACACACCCACGGCCGGCGAGGTGTACGTGGCCGGGCAGAAGATGTCGACGCTGTCGGATTCGGCGCGTGGGCAGCTGCGCAACCGTTCGCTCGGCTTCGTGTACCAGTTCCATCACCTGCTGCCGGAGTTCACGGCGCTCGAGAACGTCATGATGCCGGTGATGCTGGGCGGCGCCGATGCCCATGCCGCTTCGGGCAAGGCCAGGACGCTGCTGGAATCCGTTGGCCTGGGGCATCGCATCGGGCACAAGCCCGGCGAACTGTCGGGTGGCGAACGCCAGCGCGCCGCCGTCGCGCGCGCGCTGGTGAACCAGCCCGCCTGCGTGCTGGGCGACGAGCCCACCGGCAACCTGGACGAGAAGACCGCGGCGACCGTCTTCGAGCTGATGCTCGACCTCAACCATGCACAGAAGACCAGCCTCGTGCTGGTCACCCATGACCGTCGCCTGGCCCGCCGGCTGGATCGCGTGCTCGAGCTGCATGAAGGCAAGCTGCGCGAGCTGGCGCCCGAGGCGGTTTGAGCCTGCGGTGAAGCGCGGCGCCGGACACATCACGTCGCATCGGGATGTCCGGCAGCCCCCGGCGGCTTGGTTCCGCCGGGGACTTGTCACCGGTAGGGCTTGAGCGGCGCTGCGCGCTGAGCGGCGACGGTGCCTACGGAAATCCGGTCGGCCCAGAGCGGGACACGCCCGACACCGCGAAGCGGTCTCGTTTTGGACGACGTGTCAGGCATCACTCGGTTGTGCCCCCGGGAACCACTCGACGTGCTGGTCACCTGCGCGTCCGAGGTAGATAACACGCTGTCCCCGAAGAAATGCGAAATAGCCCTGGACACCCGCTGCCATCGCGCGCTCACAGAACTGGCGGAACTTCTGGCCATTCTTCTGGCTGTCAAGAATCGCTGCTTTCAGCGCTGATGCGTCCCAGCCGGAGGCGATGGCAGGCAGGGTCTCAAATGGAAGCGTCGCAGTGACGGTTGCTCCTGCCGCACTATAGAAGGTGAAAGCCTTGGCCGCATAGTCGACGTGGTAGTACTCGACGCCCTGAGCGATGAGTTCACCAACAATCTGCGGAAAAGGAAGCGAACCTTCCAGCGTCGCCCTTGCCATAGAACTGACGATGTTGGCGTCCATGAGTGTCCTAGCGAAGAAGTGGGTTGTAATGCCTGACACCTGAGTTGAGCCGGCTCGCGAAGTGGCATCGGCTTGAATGAATTGCTAGGCAGCAGCACTGACTTTGAACGTCAGCGGCCCGGTTGAATGCTTGATGGCAGAACATACGGCGGAACAGGTGGTTCCAGGAGGAATTAGGACCGCAACACGCAGGCGTGGGCGCAGAAACCTGGGTAAAGCCAGCTGCCAATGCGGGATATGGGGCAGGGCTAAGTATGCGAGAAAAGCACCCCATAGTTCCCGTGCTGTTGCGGGATCTTCGGTTGAGGCGGCCACAAGGTCCGTCGTGACGGCTGAGGGCGGAAGCGCAGCCCGTGAGTTGTACTCGTTGGGGGAGCCGACAGCAAGGATGACTCTTGAGTTGTCGATACGCCGCCACGTAATAAGATTGTGCAGCGAACGGCTCGCTGCCGCGCTGCTGGTTTTATCAGTTACGAGAATCGCTTCCATGCGGCCTAACGCCTGAATTAAGCCGACCCGCGAAGCGGGTTCGGCTTGAATGAATTGTTAGAGCTCAGCCCGAGAACGTGAAAGTGCACCTGTGTCCGCCCTTCGGTACCATGACGTCGTCCGAAACAATCACTTGATATTCACCAGGGGCATTAAAAACCCTATGCATCTTCCCGTCAGTGGACGCAATCTCCGCATCGACGTTGAACTGAAACATGACGGTCTTTTGAAAGTCATCGGACGACATGATCAATTCCCGGTCCTTGGACACAAGGACAAAAAGAGCTCCATCGGACTTTCGAAGAATAGCTAGCTCGTCGCCCCGGCGAGGCCCTAGGCCGATCAGAAGAGTGCCAGTAGACCGTAGCTCTTTGGGGCAAGTAACGGGTCGCTCGCGACGGAGTCCGACAGCCTCAGCAGAGGAAAGGCCCGCAAGAAGGAGGAGTATCGCGATGAGTAGTCTAGTCATGAGCTCTAACACCTGAATTAAGCCGACCCGCGAAGCGGGTTCGGCTTGAATGAATCGTTAGGCGGCAAGCTATCAGAAAACCCGCCAACCGTGCGCGCAGCGCGCCGATCAACCCGCCGCAGCCGCTTGTGC